>Ga0193958_1000001_pt1 | contig 544521 bp, 499 predicted proteins | sample FB_1_MG_FD_140320 | JGI IMG/M metagenome (GOLD analysis project Ga0193958, IMG submission 140320) | Microbial mat bacterial communities from the Broadkill River, Lewes, Delaware, United States - FB_1_MG | ecosystem: Environmental > Aquatic > Freshwater > River > Microbial mats | place: USA... | reverse complement strand
CTCAATCTCATCAAAAGTGAGAAGAGTAGCAAGGTCGGTGTAAAAACTAAGCGAGCTAAAGCGGGTTGGGACAATCAGTTCTTGCTCAAAATCTTGGGAATGATTTAAGCCCGATTGCCCTGCCATAATCGAGGATGACAACGTATCCTTGCCAATGATCAAATCGGGCCCTTGTCCCACTTTTGAAAACCCAGTTTTTTCGTAAAATGCCTTAGCCCGATGATTGATATCTGACACACGGAGCCAAAGCCATTTGCTATTATTTTTCTGGCCATGGCTAACAGCACTGTTAAATAACTCATGGCCCAAACCATTTCCGAAGTACTCCGATAAAACATATATTTGCTTTAATTCAGTGCTTTGGCCAGTTAGCGCCACCGGACAGGGATGATGTTTTATAACATAAAATCCCGCTAGCTCAACCCCTTGGTAGGCAACCACTACTTCCGTATCACTGGCGCTTAACAAGGATTCAATCGAGCTTATGCCGTAGTGATTGCGGCAATAGGAATCCATATCATGCTGCTCATGAACACCTTCATAGGCCTGCATATAGGTTTCAGTGCAAAGCTTGGAAAGTAGCTCTGCCTCTGTACTATCAACTTTTTTCAGTGTGAACATTAAGCATGTTCCATATGGCTTTAGCCAGTTAATAAAATTGGGCCGCCATCAGGACATATTCTTAGAAATAAGAAGGCCTTACCAGCGCGCAGTAAGGCCTAAGATAAGCTGATTAGACTGACTCGTCCAACGCTTTTTCTTTCTGCTCAGCCGCCTGAAACGCCTCATGTGTTGTCAGCGTTTTGCCATAGCGTTCGATATTAGGATAAGCAGCCAACTCGCCACTGCGCTCCAAAATATCCACAATAAACGACATCATGATATCTGCGCCACTTAAGCGCTCGCCGACCAGATACGTTTTGCCTTCCAGCGAATCGTTAAAGTAGTTGATCACGTCCTCAACTTCCTGCTGCACATAGCCTGCTAAGAAGTTGGTTTCGCAACCGTCCATTTTAATATACATGCGCATTAGCAATGGCAAAATGCAGGAGCTTTCCGCGTAGTGCATCCACTGTAAATAGTCGATGTAATCATCGCTATCGGTAGCCGGAGCCAAACGCTCTGGAGCATATTTACCAATCAGGTACTCGCAAATTGCACCGGACTCGATAATGGCTTTGCCATTGTCTTCCAGCACGGGCGCCTTGCCTAAAGCATGCACCGCACGCAGCTCTGGCGGGGCCAGGGAGCTCTTTGCATCGCGCTGGTAAGCACGAATCTCATACTCAGCGCCAAGCTCTTCCAGCAGCCAGATAATGCGCTTAGAACGTGACTTATTTAGATGGTGTAAAACAATCATTGATGACTCCGTATTATTTAGAATTAAGCCAGTTCGTCTTGGCCAACGCGCACCACTAACTTACCGAAATTCTCACCTTCCAGTAGTCCGATAAACGCTTCAGGTGCATTTTCCAAGCCATCAACGATTTGCTCGCGGTATTGGATTTTCCCTTCGGCCAACCAAGTGCTCATGTCTTTAGCAAATGTTGGATATTCACTGGCGTAGTCATCAAAAATAATGAAACCACGAACCGTGATGCGCTTCACCAAGATCATACCCATTAACTGTGACAATCGATCAGGGCCGTCTTGAGGGCCTGTCGCATTGTATTGTGAAATCATGCCGCACAATGGGATTCTAGCGCCGGTATTTAGCAATGGCATCACGCCATCAAATACCTTGCCACCAACGTTTTCAAAGTAAATATCAATGCCATTCGGGCAGGCTGCTGCCAGCTGCTCAGCAAAGTCATCCGCTTTATGATCGATACAGGCATCAAAGCCCAATACTTCAACCGCGTGTTTACACTTCTCAGCGCCACCAGCCACACCAACCACATGACAGCCTTTGATCTTACCGATCTGGCCAACGGTTGCACCAACTGGGCCGGTTGCCGCAGCAACCACTAAAGTCTCACCGGCTTTTGGCTTACCGATATCCAGCAAACCCATATACGCCGTAAAGCCTGGCATACCCATAATACCTAGCGCATAAGATGGCTGTTCAGGGTTATCACCCAGCTTAGTTAAACCTTCTCCGTCAGACACGGCATAATCCTGCCAGCCGTTAAATGACAACACCCAATCGCCCACTTTAAAGTCAGCATTGTTTGAAGCTTCAACGCGAGCCACGGTACCACCCAGAATGGTCTCACCGATTTCCAGCGATGCCGCATAAGACTTTGCTGCACTCATACGACCACGCATGTAGGGGTCGAGTGATAAATAAACCGTTCGCAGTAACACCTGCCCGTCTTTAATCTCAGGGATCGCGCTTTCTGCCAGTTTAAAATCAGTGTCTACTGGTGCGCCATGAGGACGTGCAGCCAATTGAATTTGACGATTTGTAGCGTTAGCTTGTGACATAGTGTTTCTCAATATTTGCGTTGGTTCGAATAAGGACATCTAAGTAACCACTTAAAGGCGCAGGCTTTTCAACTAGGGCAAACCCTGTGGCTTGCAAGCCTCGCATGCTGATCATGGTTCTTGATGAATTTATTTAGATCGTGCACAATCTAATTGCACAAAATCTTAACGTCCTATCGCCGTGAGCGTCAAGTGAATTGTGCGCAATGTATTTAGGATGATTTGAACCATGAACGATGCGTACCCCAGCTGTTTACAGGTAGACAAGCAACTGTGCTTTTCCATTTACCGGCTTTCCAATGCCTTAATCCGCTCCTATCGCCCGCTGCTTAGCGCGCTGGATTTAACCTATTTGCAATATATTGTAATGATGGTGCTGTGGGAGCATGAGCAGGTCACAGTTAAAGAGATTGGTGAGAAGCTAAGTCTGGATTCCGGCACGCTAACGCCACTATTAAAGCGGCTGGATGCTAAAGGATTGATTACCCGAACTCGCTGCACAAATGATGAACGGGTGCGTAATATCTGCGTGACAGAGCAAGGCCTGAAACTACGTGAATTAGCGGCCAGCGTGCCACAACAGATGCAATGCCAAACGGGTATGGATTATGCTCAACTCGCCGCGATTAAACAGAACTGCGACCAGCTATTAGAGAGCCTTACGCAGTATCAGGAAGATCAGGAAACCGACTAATCACCGAAGCGGTTTATTCAGAGCCTACCCCCAGAAAACAAAAGGCCGCTGATATCGGTAACATCAGCGGCCTAATTCACTTAAAAGTGTTTTACTAAAGGGTATACAGCAACGGCAAAACAATACTGTAAGACAGCCACATAATAAACATGAGCGGCAAACCCACCCGCAGGAAGTCTTTAAAAGTGTAGTTACCCGCACTCATAATCAGTAAGTTAGTTTTATACGCCATTGGTGTGGCATAGCTCATATTGGCACCAAACAATACGGCCAGTACAAACGGCTCCGGATTCAAATTCAACGTAGTCGCAATACTTACAGCAATCGGCGTTCCTATCACCGCTGCTGCGTTATTTGAAACCACATTGGTGAAGATTGCCATCAACAGGATCAAACCACTTAGAATCACCGGTGGTGGCGCGCCATTGGTTACCGCCACAAAGCTATTAGCGACAAATTCACTCGCACCAGTAACGGTCATCGCCTCACCCAAAGCCAAACTGGATACTACGATCATTATCACTGGAATATTCAGCGCTTTACCCACATCTTGCCAGTTCAGGCAGGAGGTCAGCAGCATTGCCAGCACACCAATCACAGCACTCACCGCAATCGGCACCAAGCCAACCGCTGCAAAGAAGATCACCCCAAACATAATCGTCAAAGCAATTGGCGCTTTTTGCGATAAGGGCACTTCCATCAGGCTGTCCAATATCAAAAACTCATGCCGTGATTTCAGGTTATCAATATCTTCGCGCTTACCTTGCGCTAATAAGATATCACCCAGCTGTAACGGAAAATTACCCAAACCACCCGGCATTGAGCGGATCTGATCACCACCGCGATGTACCGCCAGCGCAATCATTTTATAGGTCTCAATAAAATGGGTGGACTGCAAGGTTTTACCCAACAGCGGCGAACGCTGATCCACAATGATTTCGATCACAATCTGGTCTTCATCATTTAACGGATTGTCGTCATCAACCCGTTGATCTTTAGCGTACAGCACCGCATCAATTTCTTTTTCAAACTCTTTAAGCTTCTCTGGGGTGTCATGCACAAGCAGCTTATCCCCTTCACGAATCACCACATCCGGCAGCGGCATCACAACCGAGTTAGTCCGACGAATTTTAACCACACTCAGGTCGTCATTAGTGGCTTTTGCTAAGTCACCTAGCGTTTTACCAATCGCACTACTGCCTTCCCTAATTAATAAATGAGCGGTAAATACACGGTTATTTGTGTCACTTAACGGCAGATCACGCTGTGGCAGCATTTTTGGTGCAACCAACCATAGAAAGGCAATACCAACCACTGAACAAATCAGCGCTGGCAGTGCAAAGTCGAATACGCCCATGGTCGGCAAGCCAAGGTCATTCGCCACACTCACTACCAGCAGATTGGTCGAGGTACCAATGGTGGTACTCATACCACCAATCAAACTGGCAAAGCCCATTGGCATTAATAAAGCCGAAGGATTGGATTTGGTACTGAGCGCCACACTCACCAGTATCGGAATCAGTAACACAACGATCGGGGTGTTGTTAATGAAGGCGCTTAAACCTGCTGAAATCAGTAGCGTCATCAACAAGGAGATCGACGGACTGAGCTTCCACATATTTGAGAGCACATTACCGATGGGCTCCAGAGAACCGGTTCGGACTAAACCGTTCCCGACAATCATCAGTGCGCACACCGCAATCAGTGCTTCGTGTCCAAATCCATGGAAAAAATCAACCGGATTCACTTCAACGACTTTATTCAATGCCTTATTAAAGTATTCATAAGGGAAAATAACAAAGCCGATGGCCAGCAAACAGAGCACCACCAATGCGGAGGTTTGCAGGGGAATTTTATCGCGGGTAAACAGCGTAAGAGCAAAAAGCGTTAACACCAAGACGGCAATCGCGTGAGCATCAGGCATTATGAGATCCAACCTTATTCGTTAGTATTAATAGTTAGTTAACGCAGTTACAGCCAGCTTGGGCCTTCAAGCGTTTTTTGAACAAAGCGTGCAAACAAACTAGGATTCATAAATCCAGTAAACACAAAGCCCCAGACCGCACCCGTCAAGTGCGCCATGTGGCCAATATTGTCATTCGCTTTTTTATCTTTGTACCACGAGTAAACCAAGTAACCGACACCCGCTAAAATCTGTGGAATCGCAATCAAACCATAAAGATACAGATTTTGCCACGGTGCAAATAAGATCACTGCAAACACCACGGCAGATACTCCACCGGAAGCACCCAGCGCTGCGTAGTGTGAATCCGTCTGGTGACGTAAATAGCTTGGAATCGACGATACAATAATGCCGCCAAAGTAGAGTGCCAGGAATTTAAGGCCGGTATTCTCACCCAAAAAGCTCGGGTATAGATACGTCTCTAGCGCATTCCCGAAAGACCACAGCACCAGCATATTCACCAGCAAATGCATGCCATCCGCATGGATAAAGCCCGCACTTAAAAACCGGTACCACTGGTTCTGCTGCCGGATTGTCACCGGATGGAAAATTAATTGCGTTTTGCCACGCTGATTATTCATCAACACTATGGAAATCAAGCAAGTAATCCCCACTATGATGTTGGTAATCGTAAACACATCTGTATTCATAGTCTGACAACTTTATAATAAGTTAGTGGTAGTCGGGCGCAGCATAAACGAAAATGTGACGAAATCCCTAATCTCCACCTTACTTAATCAGCATTAAAAATAAAGGATCCACCATGTTTGCAAAGCTAGAGACTCACATAGAAACCATCATTTTTAAGAGCCGCTGGCTACTAGCCCCTTTTTATCTGGGCCTAGTACTTAGTATTATTCTATTATTTATCAAGTTTGTACAAGAATTCTGGCACTTGATCACTCATGTGTTTACCACCTCTGAGGCGGATATGGTGATCGGTATTCTGGCGCTGGTCGATATGTCGCTGGTCGGTAGCTTGCTGCTGATGATTATCTTCAGTGGTTATGAGATTTTTGTGTCTAAAATCAATGTGGCTGCTCATGAAGACCGCCCGTCCTGGATGGGTAAAGTCGACTTTTCCGGCTTGAAGCTAAAAGTCATCGGCGCGATTGTGGCTATTTCGGCCATCGACTTGCTGAAAACCTTTATGAATATTCCGGCTGAAATGACCGATGCGCAATCCACTACCATGATGTGGAAAGTGATTATCCACATGGCCTTTGTAATTTCCGGTGTATTCTTCGCGCTGATGGATAAAATCGCCGGCGACACTGCCAAGCACTAACGACTCAGGCTCGACTATGACACCCATTTTACTGATTAAAACCGGTGATACATTTCCGGAATTGAAAGCTCGCTGCGGCGATTTCGAAACCATGATGGCGAACTGCCTGCCAGCGGGCAGCGTCGATCTTACGGTTTACGATGCTCGCGGTGAGCAACCATTGCCGGATTTGACAGCCTTCTCCGGCGTAATCCTCACCGGTTCCCATAGCATGGTGACCGATTGCGAGCCGTGGAGTGAGTGCTTATTGCCTTATATTCAGGAAATGCGTGAACGTAGCAAGCCAGTACTAGCTGTGTGCTATGGGCATCAGTTAATGGCGAAAGCCTTTGGTGGTGAAGTAGGTTTTCATCCCAAAGGCCCGGAAGCCGGCAGTGTGGCGGTTCATTTGACCGAAGCCGGACAACAAGATGTATTACTTGGTCAGTTGCCACCAAGCTTTAGCGCCAATGTCGGTCATTCACAAACCGTTACTCGCCTACCTGCCGATGCCGTTTTGCTGGCTGAGAATGATTTTGAACCGAATGAGGCTTACCGCATTGGAGACACGATGTGGGCAGTGCAATTTCATCCGGAATTTGATCAGGCAATTACGCAGTATTATATCGAACGCATTGCCGATGAAATCACGCATCACAATGGCGATCCGTTGGCACTGAGCGCAAGCTGCACTGAAACACCGCACAGCCGTAGCTTACTGGCTAATTTTGCTAATAAATGCAAAGAGTTAAGCGAAAATCTCGCAGCCTAATCCGCAGCCCCACTCCATACCCCATATATATAAGTACCGAAACCACCCAAAACAAACGACTCTGTGAGATAATTGTCGTTTGTTTTGGAATCGGGTATTTCTATGATTGCTGCATCTTATAACGCCTTTGGTTCGGCTCGTGATGTACTAACTGTACAAACTCATGAAATTGCTCAGCCGGCTGCTGGCGAAGTTGAAGTACTGGTTCAGTACTCCGGAATCAATCCATCTGATGTTAAAAAGCGCGCGGGACAGCGTGGCGACTTTCCGGGTGAGTTTGTCATTCCGCACAGCGATGGCTCTGGTGTCATCGTGGCCGTTGGCGAAGGTGTGTCGGAAGAACGCATTGGCCAAAATGTGTGGATGTATGAAGCCCAACATAACCGCAATTGGGGTACAGCCGCTGAGCTGATCAATCTGCCAGATAACCAAGCGGTAAAATTACCGGAAATTTGTGAGTTATCCGCTGGTGCCTGCTTAGGTATTCCTGCGATGACCGCCCACCGCTGCTTAAGCATTCATGGCGATATTGCCGGTCAGACTGTATTGATCACCGGCGCACAAGGTCGTGTTGGCTATTATGCCGTGCAAATAGCGGTAGCAATGGGTGCAACCGTCATTGCGACCGTTGGATCAAGCGATGATGCTGAAGAGATCACGCAATTAGGCGCTGCATTGGTACTGGATTATCACGATGAGAACATCGCTGAAGACATTATTAAGCATTTAGGTGGTGCAAAGCTGGGTTTGGTCGTGGATGTCGCCTTTGGTACTAACCTGCCACTGTATTTGCCCGCGATGGCAGATAACTCGGCAATTTCCGCTTATGCCTCCATGCAAAATCCAACGCCTACCCTGCCGTTTTATGATCTGATGTTTAAGAACATTTCGCTGCATCCGGTCATTGTGTACAGCATGCCGCAGGAAGCGAAAGACTTAGCCATTACTGATATCACGCGTCTGCTAGAGCAGCAGGCGTTGAAGCATCGCATCACGCAGATGTTCCCATTAGAAGAGATCGTTGAAGCGCATCAAGCGGTTGAGCAAGGCGCTCGCGGCTCGGTACTGCTGGAAGTCCACTCCCACGACTAAGCGATGGCACGAACGCTCAAATAGAAAAAGGCCCTGCATCCACCTCTAGAGAAGTGTTTGCAGGGCCTTTAAAGAGCAGGCTTGTCGGCGAAACTACCCGCTAGTTCCCTCGCTTATTTTCTAAATTAGATTTTACCAACTGACCAGAAGAAGGTTTCACCGGAGTGATCATCCACACCATCGTTATCGGTTGAGATAAACATTTCACCGTTGGCATCAATCGCCAGGCCTTCTACTTTGTCTTGTACATAACCATTAAATGATTTCAGATCTGGAATCAGGTCACGCACCAGTGTTTTCTTCACAATCGGCAGCTGAGTACCAAGCTTGGCAGGCTTCATTTCTGAGAGTGCTATTTTGTAAATTGCTTTAGTGACTGCTGCATCGCCAATTTGGTTATCGCGCTCGACTACATAAACAGTGTCACCATAGGCAACGATCTCCGATAAGCCCGTCCAGCCTTTAGCTGGCTCCGCTTTCGGATAATGCACCGCGCCCCACTCTTCTGTTTTCGTGTTAAACGCCAGTAACTTCACGTGATTGACCGGATCATCCTTCCACTCACGCTGCACAGCCATCCATAAAGTATCACCAATGCGGGTAATGCCCTCAAAGCCGAAGCGCTTTTCGTTTTTCAATAGCGCTTCTGGCAAGCTGACTTCCTTCACAATCTCGCCCAATGCATTTAACTGGTACAGCGCATGCGGGACTTGCTTATCGGTATTACCTTCAGAGGCAATCCACATGCCGCCCAGTCCATCCAGCGTAATGCCTTCCATATCCAGCTTTTCAGCAGGCTTGCCATCACGGGTCACCGGTATCGCTTGAGTAATACGGGCAGGCTTTTGCGTGGCATCCACCACAAACACGGTTGGTTGGCCGCTATAGAAGCTGTCATTCACCATAAATAACTTACCAGCCTGCTTGTCGTCGGCCACCATGCCAGAGATCGCACCCCAACCAATCAGCTCATCAGCGCCTGCTGAGGTGATTTGTGGGTAATTCGCTGGTGCATCCTGATATTCATACACCATCACATGGGCACGAACACCGCCATCTTCCACCAAATCCGCCTCATTCGCGGTAATTAACAGCTTGCGCGATGGAATGGCCACAAGGCCTTCAGGGGCAATACCAGAGGGCAGTAATTGCTTCAGCACGGGCTTAGCCGCATCGCTGACATCATAAACACCCACTACCGATGCACGCTCAGCACCAATAAAGGCCATTGGCGTGCCATCGAAGGTTGCGGTTTCAACCGATTCAGGCTCAATGCCTTTTTTGCCGGAACGCTTTTCAGGGTAGTGCCCGATTTGCACCACGGCGTGTTCAAAGCTCGCACCACTGTCATAAACCAGCGTGCCATCCTTATTAAAGATAGACCAACCGCGCGAACCACCTTGGTAGTCACCTTCATTAGCAATCACAAACTGTGTGTCGTTCAGCCATTTAACTGCATCTGGCTCACGTAAACGGCCTTTTTGCGAATTGGTAAAGGTCAGTGCGCCGTCTTTTTCAATATCGATGCCATCTAGATCCATGCTGCCCGCAGAGAAGTGGTTAATCACCTTGCCTGCTTTATCCAGAATCACCAGATGATTGTTTTCCTGCAAGGTCAGTACAGTCTCGCCCAAGCTATTGATAGAGACAAACTCTGGCTCTGGGTCTGTCGGAGCGACCTTAGCCAAGCCACTCACATCAATCACTTGCTTGGAGCCGCAGCTGACTTTCCCGTCACTCACCGTGAATTTCACCAAGTTACCCGCAGGCAGCTGTGGTAGTTCACCATCATTTAAGTCTTCATCGCGCTCATTCTCAATGGCAACCACGACAAACTCACCGTCTTTAGAGGCCGCAATGGAATCTGGCTGGCCGCCGAGGTCACAACGCGCCAGCTCAACCTTGCTAGTGAGATCAATCACCTTTAACAGGCCCGATGGCTTGGTATAGCTCTCGGAGGTATTAACGGCCACAAATGCCGCATTACCGATAATAGTCACCGAAGTGGGCTCGCCATCCAAAGCAACATTACCCAGTGGCTTTGGCGCTTTAGGGTCTTTGATATCAATCAAGCCAATCGATTTTAACGGGCTATCGGTGTAAACCAGTGTCATCCCATCCGCGCTGGCCGCAATAATTTCTGCGGAGGTTTCACGCTGCTGGTCTTCGCCCTCAGCCATATTGGCCGGCGTGGCAAATGATGCGATGCGATTAAAATTCATTTCAGCCATCGCTGGGGCTGCAGCGATCAAAGCAACAACCGAACAAGCTGACAATAGTCTACGAATCATGTGATTTTCCGTGGTTTGTATTTCATGGTGGCGCAGTCTAGCAGCGTCAGATTACAGAATTGTGACAGTCAGAATGACACTGAGTGCAATATTTAGCCAAGTTTAAGCAGCGCGTTTCCGCAAAACCCTACTTTTTTTAGTTAAACATCGGTAATTAAAAAAATAATTCACCCTTAAGTGCAACCACTCATTGTATGCGTGCGTAATACATGTCTCTGCATACATAAAGGCATTTGTTGATAAGTTAACTAACCGTAATTCTATTGGAGATTACAAGACCTCACTAAGGTAAAAACAAGACAGATCTAAATAATGAGTAATCTTTCCAGCCTTGAATCTTGATCAAAAATCAGAGCAATAGACCGCTCGTCTATTATCGATAAAATTTGGGTGAGCTTTAGTACCTGACCAGTTAAGAAAAGGTGCCTCAAAGGGGATTGCGCAAATAAAAAAAAGTTTCATAATGCGCATCTCGATTTACGGCGACACCGTAATATAAAACAACAAAGCAATATTGCTTTATATAAATTGATAAGGGTAATTAAACATGAACACTTTAAACATTAAAAAGACAGTAACAACAATTCTTAGCGCTGCGTTCCTGGGTGCTGTACTGACTGGTTGTGGCGTCGTTCCTAGCTCTTCAGATGTAATGAGCGATGCACCAGCAGCTGGCTCTCTGTCTAACTCACAGCACTAATAGATCAGTTCAACTGATTTAAATATTAAACGATAGTTAATGAAAAAACGGACAGAGATTAAATAAAATTCATCTTCATTGAAATTGAATCCAGATGACAAAATGATGCGTAATGAGTGATAGAAACGGTAATTTTTCAAATCTATTTAAATAGAATCCATTAAGGAAACTTAATACAAATAAATTTGAAATAATTAAAATATTTATTAATAATTTGCATCTTAAAGTTTGATCCAAGCGTTATTAACTACAAAGCAAATAAGCTTTAAACAAAACATTAAAAGGGTAATTAACATGAACACTTTCAACATTAAAAAATCAGTAGCACTTCTTCTTAGCGTAGCTTTCCTAGGCGCAGTATTGACTGGTTGTGGCGTTGCACCAACTTCTGCTGATGTAATGAGCGATGCGCCTGCTGGCTCTTTGTCTAACTCACAGCACTAATCTAACGCTTTAATTTTTAAAGCTTAGTAATAAATAAGAAGCAATAAAGCTTCACAGTAAATTAAATACAAGGGTAATTAACATGAACACTTTCAACATCAAAAAAGCGGTATCAATCGTTCTTAGCGCTGCGTTCTTGGGTGCGGTATTAACAGGTTGTGGCGTTGTGCCTAGCTCTTCAGATGTAATGAGCGATGCGCCAGCAGGTTCTTTGTCTAACTCACAGCACTAATTATTGTTAGTTAGCGGACTCTGAGTAAAAAATTCGAGGCAAGAAAGCCTCACATTAAACAAATAAGGTAAATTAAAATGACTACTTTAAACATCAAGAAAACGGTAACAACTATCCTTAGCGCTGCATTTTTAGGTGCTGTATTAACGGGTTGCGGCGTTGTTCCTAGCTCTTCCGATGTAATGAGCGATGCACCAGCAGGATCTTTGTCTAACTCTCAGCACTAATTAGTGCGGTTAAACAGAACGTCCCCATGATAGGGCCGCACACTTGCGGCCCTATTTGGTTTTTGTAACAAGAGAATTTAGCGCTATTTAAGCGAAAGCCCCTATTGAGCAATCTGACGCTCTAACTCCCGTCCCGCAGCCAACAGGCTCACATCCGCGCCACCTACCGCTACCAGCATTGCACTCAAGGTCACGCCTTTATACTGATAAGGGATTGCCAAGCTGCAGCCATCTCCGATATTTGCCAGTGATGTATTACGTAGTGCCATTAGATTCATCTGCGTAAATGTCGCATCGTCATCTAAGCTCGCCAAGGTTGGCGGCAAGATCGCAACGGTCGGCAGCAATAACACACGGCCAGCCAAGCCTTCACTCATCGCCTCGGCAAACTGCGTTCTTAAATTAAGCATCTGGCGATATTGCACCGCCGATAACTCATCCGCACGCGCCATACGGCTATGAACACGAGGATCAAACAGCTCTGATTGGTTCTGAAAGGCGGTTTCAAAGTGCGCACGACACTCCACCGAGGTCAATTGCCACGGTGCAATCTTTGCGTAGGTATCCAAAAAGGCTAATGGCTCGTCGGTAATCGCCATGCCAGTGCCGGATAATGCTGTTAGCAAGGCTTCAAAACCTTCCTCAACTTCTGCATCTAAGCTATCAAAACCAAAGTTTCGCGAGACCTGAAAAGCCAATGGCGCACTCGGTACTTGCTGAAATAAGTCCTCATCCGACAAACCTGCCATGATCTGCCAAGCTTGCGCACAAGCCGCCACGTTATTTGCCATCGGACCAAGGCTATCTAATGAATCTGATAATGGCTCTGCACCCTTTCGGGAAACAGTCGACTGAGTCGGTTTAAATCCCGTAATGCCACAAAAAGCGGCTGGAATACGTAAAGAACCGCCAGTATCACTACCAACCGCAATATCTGCTAACCCAGTCGCCACCGAAACTGCGCCACCACTGGTTGAGCCACCGGGCACATGGCCCGGTGCTAAAGGATTATCGGCGGTGCCATAGTGAGGATTTACCCCCAAGCCAGAATACGCCAGTTCAGACATATTGGTATGGCCTAAGAATAGCGCACCGGCTTTGCGTAAATTAGCGACCGCTGGCGCATCTTCAGTCGCTGGCGCGCCATCGGCTAAGAAGCGAGTACCGGCATGCGTCACTTCACCGTCTACATCCAACAATGCTTTGACACTGACTAATGCACCGCTTAATGGCGTCTCGGTTTGATCATAAAGTGCGACCAAATCCTGCTTTACCCGCTCACTAAATACGCTTGAAAATATATGATCTGTCGCTGGTGAGCTTTCAGATAAGCGATTCAAACTTGCATCCAGCCGCTGTGCTGCATTTTCAACAGACCAATTCTGCTTGGTATCCATCAACTAATCCTCTTTAAATCAGGAAACAACCGGTAATGTTTGAGTCGTGTATTGGGCTTCAATCGTCTCACCCGTGACCGGATCATGCATCGCCATTTTGAACTGAGCTGCTGGGCGCACACCACCGATTGCTGGCAAGGTGCCGCATAACATCGCGCCGCCCTCTGCTAAACCACTACCGGCTAATAACTCAGACAGCGGTAAAATCATCGCTAAAGAGCCTTTTTGGTATTGCTTCCACTCGCCATCTTCAAAAATCCAAGAGGCTAATTCGATTTGATCCAGGTGATCGCTGATCGCATCAAAATCCCACAAGGTATCGGCAACGGGCTTAGGGCAAACTTGCTTGGAGTGCGCCACCGAATGCGCTTCTAAGGCACGATCAGTTTGATCGGAAGCCAGACCTAACCACGTTTTGCCGTTAGCGCGTACTAATAATGGCTCGGCTTCGCCCGACGTATCAGGGCCTAACATGGCAATTTCCGCATCTTGCGTAAGCAGTTGCGTGCTGCAACGGTAGTACAACGGCACGCTGGATGGCGGTGCAATGCCGATATCCGCCAGCTCTTGAATGTGATGATCAACCGCCTCACGGCTTCGACCCGTCCAACCTGCAACAGTCAGCTGTTGCGCAACAAACTCAATGGCACCTGTTGGTGTGTTGAATTGCATAAAATAATCCTTTAAATAATTGATACTTTACAAAGTAGAAGGCAAGTAGAGCGCCAGTTTTGGCACCACGATCAGCATGGCAACCATAAACAACATCACCAGCGCATAAGGAATACAGCCCACCATCACATCTGAGAATTTGCCTGATTTCCGGGCGGACTGTACAACGTATAAATTCAATCCAACGGGTGGCGTAATCAATGCCATTTCAACCAGAATAATCATCAGCACGCCGAACCAGATCTTGTCATAACCTAAGTCGACAATAATTGGCACGATGATTGGAATGGTTGCCACCATTAGTGACAACGTCTCGATAAAGAATCCGAGGACGATATAAATCAGAATAATCACGAACAAAGTCGCCAGCGGGCTCATATCCAAACCGCGTAACAAAGTTTGCAGCGCTCGGCTCACACCCGCAGCAGTCAGTACATAGTTCAAGACATAAGCACCAACAACCACTAGCATTACCATGGCCGAAGTACGAATAGCACCGCGTAGCGAGAGTAATAACAGCTCAATATTTAGCGCACGCTGTTGAGCAGCAATCGCCAACGCCATCGCCACACCCACGGCAGCGGCTTCAGTCGGCGTTGCCCAACCGGCATAAATAGAGCCAACAATCACCCCAAATAACCCTAAGATTGGTAATAAATCGCTAAGGCTTCCAAGCTTTTCACCCAAGCTATATTGCTGGCGTGGCCCACCGAGTGATGGCTTGATGACACATAAAATCACCGTCACCAACATAAAGCCGAGTGCCATTAAAATACCGGGTAATAGCCCCGCTAAAAACAGCTGCGGAATGGAGCTTTCAGTTAAGAAGCCGTACACAATCAGGTTGATTGATGGCGGTATCAGAATCCCCAAGGTTCCACCGGCGGCAATGGCACCAGAGAATAAGCGTGGATCGTATTTCAACTTTTCAGCTTGTGGCATCGCAACAGTGGCAACCGTCGCAGCCGTTGCTACTGAGGAACCAGACGTCGCTGAAAACAAGGTCGCCGTAGCAATATTGGCGTGAATCAAACCACCAGGTAACCACGACACCCATTTGTTTAGTGCTGAATAGGTACGGGTAGCAACACCACAGCGCACCAGAATTTCACCGAGCAATACGAAAAACGGAATCGCGATTAACGTCGCGCTATTAGACGAGGACCACACCACCTGCCCCAATCCCCGCATGAGCGGAAACGGGCTAAAAAAGGCGTCGATACCAAAGGCTAATAAGAATAAAACAATCCCCACAGGAATCGATAAGGCCAGAAAAAACAGCAGGCCGAAGGTAGTAAACTTAATCATAACTCATCACCCATGCCAGCAATTTCATTCACATCATCGTAACGACGTTGGATCAGCAACATCAACGACGCGACGGCGATCAATACAGCGGATACGGCAAACCAAACCCAACCAGACCACCAGAATAGTTGTGGAATCCACAACGGGGTTTCCAATGCAGTATTGGCTTTAGCACCGGTCGCCAGTGTTTTGGATAACACCGACCAACCCCGCCAAGCCACGACAATTGCAGTGCCCGCCAAAGCCAGAATCGCCACACAATCGAGTAATGCTCTACCGGCCGGAACACATTTAGCCCGCAGCAAATCAATCCGCACATGAGCCTTTTCGGTCAAGGCATAAGCCACACCCCAGCTGGTGGTAATGGCCATCACATAACCGGATATTTCATCGGTGCCGCCAAGTGGCATTCCCAATTGGCGCACCACAATCTCGACGAGGATTAAAGCCACACAAGCCAGTAGCGATAAGCCTGCCAGTAGCGCTACACCACTGTTTATCCGCCTGAGAAAATCAATAATCCTCATCATTTTCAAACTCCTTATTGAGCGATTTCTACGTCAACGACTTTACCGACGCTTTCATTCCAGCGCTTAGCCCAATCGCCACCTGCACGCTCAGCCCAATCCGGTAGTACTTCTTTAACCAGTACATCGCGCGCCATTTGCGTATCGGCTTCGCTCGCCTCAACCAATGTCATGCTGCGAGACTCGCCAGAGCTGCACTCACCTTTACCGGTCAAACAAGCGATGTCATTTTGCAATGCGCCCTGTGCGGATTCCCATGCTGGAGCTTCTAACTCAGTAGTCACTGCCGCTTGCAGTTTTTCCTGTGCGGTTGCAGACAGTGAGTTCCACTTATCCATATTCACCGCCGTAACAACCGGGTCCCAACCGCCTAGAGGAATTGGCAACAAATGTGTACTCACTTCCCACCAACCAGCGCTGTAGCCAGAGCCTGCGCCAGTGACCGCGCAATCCACCACGCCACGTTGCAATGCACCGGAGACTTCACCAAAGCTCACATTCACACTTTCAGCACCCAGTGCATCCAACAATTTCGCGGTCATACGGCCAGAAGCACGGATTTTCTTACCCTTTAAATCAGCCAGTGATTTGATTTCAGCATTACAGAACACGATCTGAGGTGGATAAGGTGCAATACCTAATACTTTAGAGTTGAATACTTTTGCGTAGATTTCATCGACCATCGGGCGTGCTGCCTCGACCATCTTTTTAGCGGTATCGGCATCCATTGCCAGCAGTGGAACATCTAAAGATTCCAGTGCAACACTGTCAGACACAGCATAGTCCGCTACCGTCATTCCAACATCAAATACGCCATCACCCAGCATGCGATACACATCGCCGCCGCCAATTCCCATTTGATCATGAGTGGTGAGTTTTGCAGTGATTTCTCCATCCGTCGCCTTACCAACTTTATCTGTCCAGAACGGCGCTTCGTACTGCTTGTGCAGCGGCAACCCACTCCAACTACCAACCACAGAAAGCTCTTCTGCTCCGGTTGCTGCGACAGCGTTTAACAAAAGTGCAGATGCACCAAGAGTCGTTAATACTTTTTTCATGTCGGTCTCCTCTTATAGGTTCACTAACCTTATATCAAATACAGTTATTTAAACAAGTCGCCATTTTAGAGCCAAAGTGATAACTTTAGCTGATCACTTTGAGCCAATAAATATCAGCAGGACGCTATGACTCTGGAACAGATTCTCACGTTTTTACAGGTTGCCCGCTTAGGGGGTGTACGCCGTGCCGCCCAACAAATGCACATCTCACAGCCGGCTATCTCCGCGCGTATCTCAGGATTGGAAAGTGACCTAGGCGTAAAACTGTTCAGCCGAGGCACTAAAGGTGTCACGCTGACCAAACAAGGGATAATTTTACGCGGCCATGCCGAGCAAATTGCCGTGGCGCTGGAGCATATAAAAGCAGAGGTGGTACCGGCTGAAAGTAAGTCGTCCTTGCTGCGAATTGGCGTTGCAGAAACGGTTGCACAAACGTGGTTTCCGGAGTTTTTAAAGCGACTTAGCCGCACTTACCCGAATTTAAACATAGAAATCAGCGTCGACTTATCTGTGAACCTTCGCCAAGGATTACTGGAACGCGCATTTGATTTGGTGATTTTAATGGGACCGGTTTCAGAGTACAGCGTTGATAATTTTCCGCTGCCGCCATTTCGGCTGGCTTGGTATAAACCGCTGGATATGATTGATCCGGATTTGAGTAAAACGCCGATCATTTCTTATCACCGAACCTCCCGCCCCTACCGCGAACTTAATCAGGAATTGCAAACACGTTATGGTAGTAAGGCGAAGATTTTCCCGACTAATTCATTATCAGCGGGGTTTGATATGGTGGCTACGGGGATTGGGGTTGGGTTAATGCCTGAGGCCCTAGGCGAACGGCTTGTTAAGGAAGGGCGTATTGCGAGCTTTGATCCGGGCTGGGTGCCGCTGGAACTAGAGTTTACGGCTTCGTTTATTGCGGAATCTAAAGGGACGCTGCCGGAGGTGGCGGCGAAGATTGCGCAGGAGGCGGCGTTTAGGTTTATTGAGAGTGATTAGATGGCCGCCGCTCCCTAACCTCATCGTGTGACATTCTGAGCCTGCTAGCACTCTAGTAACGTCAGCGCTATACTGAAATCAATATATTGACGGACTCGATCATGGCTCAAGCACTTCACAATGAATATGTAAGCTTCGATGACTATCTCGCAGGTGAACGAGATGTGGAAGTACGCAATGAGTATGTCGATGGCCAAGTCTATGCCATGGCGGGAGCCAGCGAAACGCATAACACGATCAGCACTTCGCTAACTGCAGCGATCGATAATGGCTTACCTGACTCCTGCCGCGTTTGGCAGTCCGATATGAAAGTTATCGGCGAAACTCAGGGCAAGCACTTTTCTTACTACCCCGACATTATGGCAGCTTGTGGCGAAAATGAGGGCGATCAATACGCACGAACTAACCCCGTTTTAATCGTTGAGGTACTTTCGCCCAGTACACAGCGTGTTGATATGAAAGAAAAGTTCGACAACTACAAAAGTATCGCGTCACTGCTTGAGTATGTTGTGGTTTCTCAGGATGTTCCGCTAATCCGTGTCTTTCGGCGCCGGACTGCTTGGAATATGGAATCATATTATGCAGAAGACACTCTGCAGCTTGAGTCAGTCGGCTTAACTATTGCAGTGAGCCACGTTTACCGACGCGTGCGTAAAGAAGTTGGTTTAGAGGCGCGACTCTAAAACCGATCAGATCACCCAAACCAGCCACCCCAAATAGCATCAGACTCCCACCTTACTTGCATACAGGTGGCTCCATTTCATCCTCAGTGCCCCAGCTTAATAGCCACTCTCTAACCTCATCATGCGCGGCAAACTTTGCCTTTCCCTGCTGAACTTTAGACAAGGTGGATTCAATCGCTTCTATCTGCCACGCCTCGTGCTCAACGTATTGTTCAATCGCATGCCCCATTAACCAAGACTTTGAACGATCGGTGATTTTCGCCAGTTTATCCAGACTCGCAATCACTTCTTCACTTAGACGGATGGATACTGTTTGACTCATGGCATAACCTCGTAGTTATATATTTACAGTGTAATATATTATCTACATGATTTTATTTTAGTCCTTTTTTAGATGAAACTAACTGATGAGGATTTAGAGACTGCCATATCAGCGACAACCCTCTCCAACCATCCATAAATTCAGACCTTTAATCCCTAGGCATTCAGTACAATTTCATCAGCCCCCTACAGTGTGACCGTACAAGGCATCATCTTTAAAACAAAGATAGGGATATCACTAATGAATTTCACACAAAGGCTGCTGAGTCTTTCGCTACTTGGGGCGCTGTCGCCCGCTGTATACGCAGATGGTTGGCCGCAGGCATTACCGGATAATGCGGCGACAACGGCCGATGTTGCTAAGACCGTTTATGTACTATCCAATGACACGGGTGACGGCCTCACACTGGTTCACGTTAATGACTGGACCGTTGAAGGTGGGCGCGCTGTTCTCGACCCTGATAAGCAATCACTCACTTACACACCCAAAGCCGGGTTCACGGGTAACGATTACTTCTGGTATACCTTTGAGGATAATCAAGGCCGTAAGAATGCAGCAAAGGTGACGGTGTATGTCACGGCCAACAACGATGTCGAGGAGCGCCCGGAGGCATGGCCAACAGCTAAGGCAGATTCTTACCCTCTGCGCTTAGCATCCTCGGATAGCTTTGGCTTATTAGGCAATGTGCTGTTGAATGATGACGGTGTCGGTTTACGCGTGACATCGGTGAATGAGTACACCTCCAATGGCGGCATGGTCAAGATCAGTGACGATCAACAATCGTTGAGTTATAAAAGTTTAAAGCCGTCTTCCGAGTGGCCTTATACCGATACGTTTTGGTACGTGCTAACGGATAACTGGGGTCGAACTAACTCAGCCAAAGTGACGTTAACCGTTGACTATTCAGCGACACCGGAAGCATGGCCACAAGCGAATCTAGACAGTGAGTCGACCTTTGTAAACACCCCCGTGGTGGTCAACGTGTTAGCCAATGATGTCGGTGAAGGTTTGTCGCTTAAAAGCGTTAATGAAAGCACCACTAAGTGGGGCCGCGTTGTAATTAATGGCGACAAGCTGACTTACACACCGCGTTACAACTACACTGGCAGCGATGAGTTCTGGTATGTGTTTGAAGATGCCTGGGGACGCGCTAACAGCAGCAAAGTGACTGTTAACGTGAGCCGTAACCTGAGTGTTGCGCGTATCCCACTTAACGATACCGGTGTGACCACCTGTGGAGACTACACAGGCCAACAGTTCAGTAACGAAGCAAATCATGACAATGCTTTGGGCGACTGTACTGCTGCCACTGATAGCGATGGCGATAACATCCCAGCCGGACAAGATGCCACGATTGGTCGTGACGCCACCTCCGCTGATTACAGTGATGGTGAAGCCGGTTTCAGCTTTACCAAACTAGATGCCAGTGGCAATAACTTGCCAGCCACCGCCGCGAGCTGGTCCTGTGTTAAAGACAACCACACCGGACTTATCTGGGAGTCAAAACAAGGATTGGGACGAGGCACAGGCAATGACGGCCTGCACAGTGCGGATGATAAATACTTTTGGTACAGCACCGATCCATCGATTAACGGTGGTATCGAGCAAGTCACGGTAGGCAGCACTTTCCGCCCCGCAGATTGTCATGGAAATTCAGAATCCCAACCTAGCACCTATTGCAGTACAGAAGCCTTTGTTAACCGCGTGAATGGACAAGGCCTGTGCGGACTGAACAACTGGCGCTTGCCGGATGTGAATGAGCTTTTGTCATTGGTGAACTATGACAAAAGCTTTACGGCACATATCGACGGCACCTTCTTCCCTGATACCGTGATCACTGCGACTTCCGGCATTCAGGGCTATGCGACCTTGTCACTAACGGCCAACCCAACCGCGACCAACTACACTGTGATGGCCGTCAACTTCAGTCGTGGTCAAATCCTCAATAGCTCACGATCTGACGGGTACCCGACCCGTCTGGTTAACACCTCACAACTTGGAGAATAAGCATTATGAAACGATCAATCACGCGCTTCTCGGGGCTTGCCATTACCTTATTCTCCGGAAGTTTAGCCGCGGCACAAATCTGTCACCCACAGCTGTACCAACACGCCCCGACGGAACGCTTTGTTTTGGATGATGCCGTGGCCATTGATAAGCGCACGAATCTGGTTTGGCAACGGTGCCCGCTTGGGCAAGTCTGGAATAAAACGACCAGCCAATGCGACTTTAGTGTCATAGCAAAAAACTGGAAAGATGCCCTGGAGTCCGCCCCTGAGGGATGGCGCTTACCTAACCTGAAGGAGCTGGCCAGCCTTGCGGAATACCGTTGTAGCGGACCTGCACTGAACATCACAGTATTCCCAAATTTGGGGAACTGGAATTACTGGACATCGACCGTGATGAAGCGCCTCGACCTTAGTGGCCCGACGTTCAACAGTCCGGGAGGCACCATTGCTAACGATTTTTCAAACTACGCCTGGAGTATCAGTACATATAACGGCGTTAACTTGTCGGGGTACAAAACAGAGGCAAAGGCCGTACGTTATGTGAAGGACTACCAGTCTGAATAGTGGTAAGGCTTATTGAGCATTAGGGTGATCGGGGGAGCCAACATCCCCGATCACTCTTTGAACGAAAGCACGACTAAAGCAAGCTCTCCTCATGCGTAAGCGGCAAAGCCAACAACCGCTTATGCTCACTCACCTGCGTGCGCTCCGGCTGAAATACTTCCTGCAACGCTGGCAAGCACAAGTAAGGATCTAAGCCCGCACAAAAGAACACATCAATCGCCACCATGCGCTCCTCAAACCACGTATTCACACAAATATGCGACTCGGCCAGAATTGCAAAGGCAGTGATTCCGGCATGCTCACCAAAATCGGACAACTCCAGTTTCAGCAGCGTTGAGCCGCTATCTTTCACCGCTTGCAAAATAGCCGCCCGAATAGCTTCTTTGTTGTCGGTATTGCGCGCGCCCCAGAGGTCGATAAATAAATGCGTTCCCGCGTATTGCCGACCATCAGCATGACGGCGCAATGCGCCTTTTTCAGAGTTGTTATGATTCAATGTACTAGCCCACGCTTACCAATTTCTGCGTAAACTGGCGCTAATACCAACCAAAGTCAAGCAGTCAGCTCAAAGGCTTGGGCAATTCCAAGCAAGGCTGGCTTTTCAGCATGAATCACAAAGGCGGGCACTTCACTTAAATGCGCACGGAAACGCCCTTTAGCTTCAAAGCGCTTGCGGAAGGCCGATGCGGCAAAGTAGTCACCCAGCTTCGGCACAATGCCACCACCAATATACACGCCACCAAAAGCTCCCAGCGTAAGCACCAGATTGCCAGAAACCGAGCCTAGCAAGGCACAGAATATCGCTAGTGCCTCCTCACAATATGGATCGTTAGCAGCCAATGCCCGCTCAGAAATCTCAGCAGGTGATAACGCCTCAGCCGCAAAACCTTCCAGACTACAGATAGCACGGTACAGGTTTTGTAAGCCCATACCCGAGACCAAACGCTCTGCTGAAACATGGTCATACCACGTCCAGCAGCGCTGTAGAATGGCACATTCACGGCCGTTAGCAGGGCTCACCGTAACGTGGCCACCCTCACCTTCCAATGGTATCCAATGATGACCCGAACGCACCAAGCCTGATACACCCAAGCCAGTGCCAGGGCCAATCACCGCCAGCGCATTGCCTTTCTCACCCAGTGTGCCGCCGACTTGCTTTAGCTCTTCACTCGGTAAAGCAGGAATCGACATCGCCAAGGCGGTGAAATCATTCTTGAAAATCAGCCGCTTCAAACCCAACGCCCGACGGCTTTCCTCAATCGAAAATGCCCAATGGTGATTAGTCATCTGCACCCGATCGCCAGTAATGGGATTGGCAATTGCGAAAGCGGCCTCATCAATCACCGGACGGCCCGCCTGCAATAAATACGCACCCACCGCGGATACAATATCAGGGTAGTCCGCACAAGCCAACGTGGCATGCTGAGCAATCGTGCCATCAGCGGACAACAAGGCAAAGCGCGCATTCGTTCCACCAATATCAGCAATCAAACGCTGAGGGCCAAAACCAGCAAGAGGCTCCATTGTGACTCGTTTGTTCATCAGTAAATGCCTCGGTTGCTCAGTAGATACGCAGCTCAGTCTCAGGGTCGAAAAACACCGCTTTGGACATATCAAACTGCAGAGGCATCATCTCACCAGCAACGCTCTTGGCTGTTGGATGTACACGGCAAACCGTTTTCACACCATTTAAGCGAATCGTAACCAAAGTATCTGGCCCGGTTGGCTCAACAATCTCAACGGCACAAGGGATGGTCATGGTGTCTGGCTTATCTTCACTCACCTGCGTGACCTGCTCCGGGCGAATACCTAATACCACCTTTTTACCTGTCCAATCCGCTAACTTTGCCAGCGACTTATCCACCGGAAGTTGATGCGCCACACCACCACTTTCCAGCGTCAGCATTAAGCCCTGAGCGCCCTGTTCCAACTGACAAGGAACAAAGTTCATGGAAGGACTCCCCATAAAGCCTGCAATAAACTGGCTGGATGGATTGTCGTAAATATCCTGCGGCGTACCAAATTGCTGGATTTCACCGTCTTTCATGACCGCAATCACATCGCCTAGCGTCATCGCTTCAATCTGATCGTGGGTAACATACACAATGGTCGTGCCCATACGCTGGTGCAACTCTTTGATCTCACTACGCATTTCAACACGCAGCTTAGCATCGAGGTTAGACAGCGGCTCATCAAATAAGTAGATTGAAGGATCACGCGCCAAAGCACGTCCCATGGCCACACGCTGGCGCTGTCCACCCGATAACTGCTTAGGCTTACGCTCCAGCAACGGTTCGATTTGCAGCATTTTAGAGACTTTATCGACAATCTCATCACGCTCTGGCTTCGGCATCTTCTGGATTTCCAGACCGAAGGAAATATTCTGGCGTACCGTCATATTCGGGTACAGTGCGTAGGATTGGAACACCATCGCGATATCGCGGTCTTTAGGGTCAAGATGCGTCACATCCCGGTCACCGATGGTAATCGTGCCATTACTGACTGATTCCAGACCGGCAATCATATTCAGCAGCGTCGACTTACCACAGCCCGATGGTCCCACCAGAATCAAAAACTGACCTGGCTCGATTTCAAGATTAATGCCCTTTAGCACTTTGATGCTGCCAAAGGTTTTCTCAACGTTCTGTATTTTTAAAGCTTGCATGATATTTCCTTAACCTTTGACTGCGCCCGCAGTAAGACCGCGCACAAAATATTTACCGGCGACGACATACACAAATAGTGTGGGTAGTGCCGCGATAATCGCAGCCGCCATATCGACGTTATATTCTTTGATACCGGTGCTGGTGTTGACTAAGTTGTTTAGCGCCACGGTAATCGGCTGATCACCACCGGCGGAGTACACCACACCAAACAGGAAGTCATTCCAGATCTGAGTAAACTGCCAGATGATCGACACCACCAAAATCGGAATGGACACCGGCAGAATGATCCGGAAGAAAATCAACCAGAAGCCTGCGCCATCAATCCGCGCCGCATTGACCAGTTCACTTGGAATACTGATGTAATAGTTGCGGAAGAACAGCGTGGTAAATGCCAGACCGTAAACAATGTGCACCAGAATCAAACCGGAGGTTGAACCCGCCAATCCCAGAAAGCCTAAGGTGCGCGCCATTGGCAGCAAGATCACCTGAAAAGGAATCATGGTACCGATCAGTAACATACCGAAGAACAGGTTGCTACCGCGAAACTTCCACTTAGTCAGCACATAACCGTTCAGCGCACCTAAAATGGTAGAGACTGCAACGGCTGGCACGACGATCAAAACGGAGTTCCAGAAGTAACCTTTTAAACCATCACAACTCACGCCAGTACAAGCCGATCCCCAAGCTTTACCCCAAGCTTCAAAGTTCAGCGACTGTGGCAGCGATAGCAGTGTGCCGTTACGAATTTCGTCCAGATCTTTTAAGGACGTAATCAGCATGACCGCCAGTGGCAACAGATAAAACAGCGCCGCAAAGCCCAGTAGGCCATAAATCAAAAACCGATTAATGCTCATTATTGCGCTCCCGTAATTCCGAGTACAGATAAGGGACGATGATCGCGACCACAGCCATTAACATCATCATCGAAGCCGCCGAACCCAGACCAATCTGCCCACGAGTAAAGGCGTAGGTATACATAAAGGTGGCTGGTACGTCGGTGGCATAACCTGGCCCACCGCCTGTTAGCGCAACGATTAAGTCGAAGCTCTTGATTGCAATGTGCGTCAGTACAATCAATGCGCTGAAAAACACAGGGCGTAATCCCGGAATAATAATCTTGCGATAAATCAGTGGCATACTTGCGCCATCCACCCGAGCCGCTTTAATGATGTTTTCATCAACGCCACGCAGACCGGCTAAGCATAAAGCCATCACAAAGCCCGAAGACTGCCAAACACCAGCGATGACCACGGTGTAAATCGCCATATCGGTATTTACTAGCCAGTCGAAGGAGAAGTTCTCAAATCCCATCTCCCGCACCATGCGCTGAATACCCAAATCCGGATTCAGAATCCATTTCCAGGCAGTACCGGTCACGATAAATGACAACGCCATTGGGTAGAGGTAAATGGTACGAATGGCCCCTTCTGCGCGGATTTTCTGATCCAGAAAAATGGCCAGAAACAAACCAAGTACCAAGCAAATCACAATGAATAGCACACCGAAGATCAGCAGGTTTTCAGCGGCAACCCACCAGCGATCATTGGCAAAGAGTTTTTCGTATTGAGTAAAACCGGCCCAGTCATACTTCGGCAACATGCGCGAGGAACTGAAAGAGAGCCAGGCATTCCACAGCACAAAGCCGTAGATGAAAATTAGTGCAGCGACAAAGGTCGGTGCTACCACTAATTTTGGTAAAAATGTCCCCATTGAGGCACGGGGAGTACTGGATGCGCTCATGATAAACGAACCCTCCTGAAAGGCGGAATCTTAAGAGAGCCGGGGCTCAGCTAGCAATAGCCGAGCCCCGGTAACACGAGGTGTAGCCGATTACTCTGTGGCAGCAGCGACTGCTTTAGCCATCTTTTCTGCAGCAGCTTCAGCCGTTACGTCGTCGTTGTTGTAGAACTCAGTAACGGTGTCGTAGATAGCGCCTTGCTGCGCTGAGAACGTAGACATACCGTGCGCCATACTAGGCACTAAAGTATTGGAATCCGCCGTACGAACAAAGTCAGTCGATGACAGCTTTGCGCAATCATCAAACTTATCCATTGGCAGATTCAAACGAGCTGGAATCGAGCCTTTGTTCAAGTTGAAGATCTCTTGGAACTCAGGGCTTAACACGGTGCTAGCCAAATCATTCTGGCCCGCCTGCAAGTCCTTGTTATCCAGATCGAACATGACAAAACTGTCGATGTTGAATGTGAAATCATCCGCTGTGCCAGGTGCCGCGACGCAGATGTAATCTTTGCCCGGTACTTTGCCAGCCGCTGTGAATTCGCCTTTCGCCCAATCACCCATAAACTGCATGCCTGCTTCGCCTTTGATCACCATGGCCGTTGCCAGGTTCCAATCACGGCCAGGAGCGCCTTCGTCAGTGTAGCTTTTGATTTTGCGGAAGGTATTCAGCGCATCAACCATGGTTTTGCTGTTCAGCGCTTCAGGGTTTAGCTTTACGAATGCATCACGGTAGAAGTCTGCACCAGCAACACCCAGAACCACTGACTCAAAGGTAGTTGCATCCTGCCAAGGCTGTCCGCCGTGTGCTACAGCTGTCATACCAGCGGCTTTGATTTTATCGGCAGCAACGAAGAACTCATCCCATGTCTTAGGAACGGTTGCGCCGGCTTTTTTGAATACTTCAGGGTTTGCCCACATCCAGTTTACGCGGTGTACGTTTACTGGCACAGCAACGTATTTACCTTCGTACTTCATGACATCTGAAACGACAGTTGGTAGTAATTTGTCCCACTCTTCTTTAGTGGCAACCGGGTTTAGATCAGCCAGAACGCCTTCACTACCCCATTCCTGAATACTAGGACCTTTGATTTGAGCAGCGGCCGGAGGGTTTCCGGATACCACGCGGGACTTCATCACCGTCATGGCGCTTTCTCCACCACCACCGGCTACTGCGAAGTCTTTCCAGGTGTGGCCTTTGGCTTCCAGCATGGTTTTAAGCTCTGCAACTGATTTTGCTTCACCGCCGGATGTCCAGTAGTGCAGGACTTCAACGTCGGCTGCTTGAGCACCCATTGAAACACCTAAAGCTAAACCAATGCTTAAACCTAATTTTGAAAATGTCATCTTAATCTCCTCCAGTCAAAAAATGATCCGACAACGCTTAAAGTGCTGCAGATTTTGCAAACTCTATATTATTAACTTCACGAAGTAAATATAATAATTAACTTTGTAAACTAAATAAATTCAACTCAGATTTTGACAACTTTCTGAATAACTGGGTTATATTGAGGCGCTACCATGGAGCGAGGAAGCAATGAGCAAACGACCACCGTCCAGCGGACCAACCAGAATTCGCAACCTAAACCGGCGAGCGGCCTTAGCTTATATACGTCACGAAGGACCGAACTCGCGCTCTGCACTCGGGCCGGCGCTTTCCTTATCCGGCGCTGCCGTGTCATCACTGGTCAATGACCTGCTTGAAGATGGCTTATTGCAAGAGTCTGAAGCCACCACTCGCGATGGCCGCCAAGGTCGCCCAATCTCTTTGCTTTCACTGAACCCAACAGCAGCCTACTCGCTAGGCATTGTGCTACGCCCAACTAAAGACTCTACCGAACTCGGCATGGCTTGGGCCGATTACACCGGTCACTCCACGGCACTGCCCGATCTACAAGTCACGCCACATCAAGATTTAGACGCGCTAATTAAAAGCGTTAAAACGGCCATTAAGCGTTTGGAGAAAGTCACGCCGGATGCTGATCGCATAGTCGGCTTAACCATTGCCATTCCGGGTGTGGTGGAAAATGACACCATTCCGATGGCTCCCAAGCTTCCCTGCATCGAAGGCGCGGAGTTTATTGAAGCCGTGCGTAAACTCACTCGCTACCCAGTCAGTTTTCAGAATGACGTGAATCTGGCGGCGACCTCCGAGCTGTATCAGCAACCTCGCCTACGTGAACTCTCCTTTGCCTATCTCTATCTTTACTCCGGTGTGGGTTCTGGCTTTGCGCTACAAGGTAAAATCCTCAGCGGCAGTGGCGGCTGGGCGGGTGAAATCGGGCCGCTACATATCAATAAGCGTGACCCCAATAGCACTTCATTCGAGCATTTACTGAGTACCGATGGCAGTTTGGCCGACCTACTAGAAAGCCTCGGCCATCCCCGTCAGGCACTGGACATTCTGGCTGACTATATCGACCAACGTAATCCCCAAGTGCTGGAAGTGGTTGATTTATATTGCGAACATATTTGCGATGCGATTAATCTGCTCAATAGCGTGTTGGATTTGGATGAAGTATTAATCGACTTCCGCTCCGATAAGCTATTTCAACGCCTGCGCCCAAGGCTGGAAATTTTACTGCAAAGCGCCCGTCGTCAGCCGGTAATTTCCACGCCAGTCATGGGGAGCGAAGCCTCCTTAAATGGCGCAGCACTCACCGCTTTAAATCTGGCCTTACCCAATCTGGAGTCACGCGAGAAGCCTACCCCAGCTTAGGACAGTAAACTGTAAATCCGAATCGCATCTGTTCGGTAGCTGCGCTATGATGTGAGTATATAAAAATGACAGGATCAGACCATGGCAACTCTGAACTGCCCCAACTGTGGCGGCGCCATAGCGGGAGTATCTCCACTTATCCGAAGCATCGATTGCCCGTTTTGTGGCTCATGGCTACGACTCAGCAACCAACTCTGGCAAGCTGAAGATGGGCAAAAATCACCACTAGACGCACCAACCTATTTACGCGTTGGACTGCAAGGCTCAGCACCGGATGGCACACATTACACCGTGCAAGGTCGCTTACGCTTTCAATATGGTTTAGGCAGCTGGGATGAATGGTGGGTGGAAAGCAGCCATGGCGACGGCTTCTGGGTCGAAGAAGATGATGGCGTGTATTACCGCCATGGTCTGGGCGATGAAATTACGCTACCCGGTGGCGGTAACAATGTCGGCGTTGGTCAAATGCTCCCACTGCCAAACGGCCCTTCTCTGTTTATCACTGAAAAATTCCAAGCCGATATTGTCGGGCGCGAAGGCCTGCTACCCGTCGAGTTCGATGTTGCCGCGAAAGTCACCTATATGGATGGCGTTGCCGATGGCGAGGAATATTCGCTGGAAATAGAAGGCGATAGCGCCTCAGTCTCACAAGCGGAAGTCTTTGATATCCGCTCCGTTCGCTGGGAGACCTCATGACAGAATTTGAACCGATTCGCGTAATTAACTGCAAAAACTGCGGCTTTCCCATGCGCCAGTACAACCCGAATTCGATCATGATGGTCTGCGAATCCTGCGGCACCCGTACCGGCGACAACCAACAACCACCGGCTTACAAAGCTGAAGCCCCGCGCAATCCTCTATTTAAGCTGCATGAGCAATTTAGATTGAATGGCGATGTGTGGCAGGTGATCGGCTGCCAAACCTATTCTGGCATGGTCGAAGAATGGGACGACGAGGACAACGCTTGGGAGCGAACGCCTTGGAGCTATATCACGTGGTGGGTACTCAACGAAGCCCGAGAAATCGCCTGGATTGTGCAGGATAAAAGCGGCTATAGCTGGTCGCGCAAAGTCACCATTACCAGCAGCATTCCGGAAGGCGATACCAGTTATGAAGTTGGCCATTGGTCACTCACCAATACCGTCGGCGAGCTCTCTTATTATCCGCTGGAAGACGAGCAAGTTACCAGCTATGAGCGCGATAATTGGAGCATGGAAATATTGCTGGATGAGCAAGGTAATAAGCGCGAAATCGAAGCCTTCAAATCAGAACCGATTAATCCGATGGAGCTGCTGGAAGGTTTTGACAAGGCGGACATTATGGCCCGAATCAAGCGCGCTAAGCTGGCGACCAAAGCGGCATTTGCTAGTGCCTTAATTCTGGCACTGAGTTATGGCTTGTTGCAGTTTTTTGAGAAAACGGTCATGACCATTCCGCCCACTCAAATTACCCAAGCCATGCTAAACAAACCGATTCCACTGGGCAGCCTGACGCTCGATAATGACAGCCTGATGCAGTTTAATGTGAACTCACAGATTGAGCGGCGAGATGGCAACTTTGATGGCAATATTGTGATTCGTGATACTGACAAAGCCGTGGTCGCCGAAGTCCCCCTATCCATGTGGCGGGAAAGCGGTCGCGATAGCGATGGCAACTGGACTGAAGACCAAAGCGGCAATTCGCCCAAAATCATGATCCCTGCTGGTAGTAACTATCAGCTCTCGCTGGTGCCGGAAACCTTCACCAGCTGGAATACCATTAGCCTTAACGGCAAAATAGTTCGCAATGCCTCGTCACTCACACCAGTGGTTCTTGGTGGCTTAGCCGCCATACTATTAGGGCTCTTTATGCTACGCAGACGCCATAAAGTGATTCGCCGCGAAACCGGAGTGACCTACGCATGAGTAAATTAGCTTTAATCTTAGTACTAGTGCTCTGCTCGGCTTTAGTCGTCCTCCCCTTGTGGGCCTCATGGCAAGGCATGGGCGAGGCAAAAGTCACTAAGCAACGCGATTCCAGCGGGCGTATACTCTACGTCGGCTCACGCAGCTGGTCCGGTGGCGGCCCGTCTGCCGGGAAGTAACGCTATTTAACCTATTCAAACAACGCTCAATAACCCTATTTGCACTTGGAGAAACACCATGAATTCACGCATTCTGGCACCTGTTCTGATTCTGCTATCCACTCCGGCAATGGCCGTTGATGTCTCTGCCGCAGGCTTAGGCGCGGGCATTGTCGCCACCGTCATCTACTCGTTAATTGGTATTTTGATGGCTACCATCGGCTTTAAAGTGGTCGATTGGCTAACCCCTGGCAACCTAGCAGATGAAGTAGCACACAAAGGCAACCGCGCGCTGGCGATTCTGGCTGGCAGCATGATTTTAGGTGTTTGTATCATTATCGCGAGCGCAGTCATTGGCTAATTCCACACCCCCTGAGCTGGCTGAAGCACACACGGAAGCCACGCCCACTCAGGATGATCAACGCCTACTCTTGGTGTCGATTTTTATCATTGCAGGCTGCAGTCTCATTTATGAGCTATTAATCAGCAGCCTGTCGACTTACTTGTTAGGCTCCGGAGTGGTTCACTACTCCATTACCATCGGGCTATTTTTATTTTTTATGGGCGTCGGCTCGTGGTTGGCGCAGTATGTGCGCGAAGACCTGCTCGACACCTTTGTTAAAATAGAAATCGCGCTGGGTTTGGTCGGCGGCTTGTCCGCGGTGCTGTTGTATGCCGCTTACGCTTGGACACAATATTACTACCCTGCGATGCTGGTGGTGATTGCCACAATCAGCACCTTGGTCGGAATGGAAATCCCGCTACTAACCCGCGTGATCGAACGAGGACGCGGCATTCGCCAAGGCCTTAGCGATGTACTAGCAACCGACTATGTTGGCGCGCTGGCAGCCTCACTGCTATTCCCCTTTATTTTGCTGCCTTACCTTGGCCATCTACTAACCGCATTTGCCATTGGCGCAGTGAATTTGCTGGTGGCGCTGGTGGTGTTATGGCACTTCCGCAAGCATCTAAAGCAAGCGAGCTTATGGCTCAGTGGCGGACTAGTTGCCGCCGCATTATTGGTATTGGGCACCTATTTCACGCCGAGCTTTACGCAAATTTTAGAGCGTGCTTTATATCAAGATCCGGTTATTTTCAGCACTCAGTCACCTTATCAAAAAGTGGTGATGACTGAGCGTGGTAATGATCTACGCTTATTTTTAAATGGTAGCCTGCAGTTCTCCAGTCAGGATGAATACCGCTATCACGAAGCGCTGATTCACCTACCGGCCAGCCACAGTCGCACACTGGAACGCGCCTTGATTATTGGTGGTGGTGATGGCTTGGCTGCGCGCGAATTACTGCGTTATCCCAGCTTAAAACAGATCCAACTGGTCGATTTAGATTCAGCGGTAACTGACCTCGGGCGTGATTTACACAAGCTGCGCGATTTGAATAAAGATGCGCTACACAACCCCAAAGTTGTGGTGAATAATGACGATGCCTGGCGTTGGCTGGAGCGTGATGGCGATCTGTTTGATGTAATTATCATCGACCTGCCAGATCCGGACACCGCTGACATTGCACGACTTTACACGGTTGAGTTTTATCGCAAAATCGCACGTCGCTTAAGCGTTGGCGGGGTAATGATTACGCAAGCCTCCAGCCCGTGGCTTGAGCGCAATGCCTTCTGGTGTATCGCCAGCACATTGGATAAAGTGTTTGAAAATGCCAGTGCGGTGTATAGCAATGTGCCCTCGTTTGGCCCTTGGGGATATGTAATGGCCTCCAATACACCCTTTGAAAAACAACGGAAGATTCCAGAAGGAACGCGCTATATCACCGAGAGTGCATGGCAGTTTACTTTGGAACATCCAGCCGATTTACCACCGCTAGAATTAAAAGCCAATCACTTGCAAACCTTGCCTCTGATGCAGTACTACGCTGAGGGATATCAGGCCTTGCAAACTGGCGAATATGAATAAACCAACTAAACCATTAATCCATGGCGGTCGTTTGCTTATCACGCTGTACGGTGTACAGTGGTTTGAACAACACGATTTGAAGCCAACGGGGAGAGAGTATGAAGCATAGAAAAATACTAGGAATACTGCACGGAATCCCAGCCGACCAAGTGCTGGATGTCGCCGAAGCACTGGTCGACAATGGCATCACCTTACTCGAAGTATCCATGAATGGTGATAACCCGCTACAGAATATCCAGCGCATGGTAGAACATTTTGGCGAGCGCGCCATTATCGGTGCCGGCATGGTGTTACAGCAAGATCAGCCCTACGATGTGGCAAATCTTGGCGGGCGCTTTATTTTCTCACCATTCTTCGATCGTAAAGTGATTAAGCAAACGCTGGATCTGGGTATGCACTCATTCCCCGGCTGCTTTAGTCCGACTGAATGTTTTAATGCGATTGCCGAAGGCACCACGACGATCAACCTATTCCCAGCGAGCGTGCTGGGTGCAACCGGTGTGGCGGCGATTCGTGGCATCCTGCCAGAACATATTCAGTTGTATGCCGTTGGCGGCGTCACAAGCTCCAATATGGCGATTTACCGCAAAGCGGGCTGCGTAGGCTTTGGTATGAAGAGTTATCTCTACCAGCCAGGCTACACCACGGAGACCGTCGCTAAAAAGGCCATGAAAGTGGTTAAAACTTACGACGCGCTGGAAAGCATGGACTATTAATTAGCCACATGATTCGATACAAAAAAGCCCCGTGATTACTATCGGGGCTTTTTTCGTTCTAGTGTTGCAGTTTAGTTACGGGGAACAAGTACTCTGCCTCCCGGCATCCGCGTCACGTTACGACCCGCTCTGGGTATTTCCATAACGCTACGATGTCCAAAACCATTACGGCCGGCAATCCGGCGAGGGCCTTTTTCAGCGCCATCAACAACATCGGAAGACGCATCCTTGCGCCCCTCCTCTGTAATCGTTTTAGGGTTATTGGGGTGATGGTCTGCTCGCATATCAGGCATTGTTGCACCCATTTGAGAGAGCGCCATTATTGGCAGTAAATAGAGTAATCCTTTTCTCATGACATACGTCCTCTTTTATAGATCACCAGAGAACGCAGCTTGTTAAAAGTATCGTTTTGCGCTCTCTGTTACCTACTTAGGCGCAAAGAAACGCAAAAAGGGCCATCGCATTTTTTAATCTGCCATTATGAGTTTTGTTAATATTTCACTCAATTTTGAGAGGGCGGTACAATTCCATTCACCTGACCATTGGAATCAACGCTCACCACATAGGCTTTTCCATCGACGCTAACGGTATACACCTCGGCATCACTCGCCTCAACGCCAGCACTCTCTAATTTTGCCGCAACTGCATCGCTAACATCCTGTTGTTGCAGCAGTTTCAGCGTTTCTTTTGGATAAAATACATAATCCATTAACGTACTTTTTGAGTCACCGGCTTTGGCAGCAATATCGGCTGAACTCCACTGAGTTAGCGCTGTTGCGTAATCTTCCAGCGACTTAACTGTCTTATTATCATCGATCAAGGACTCAGCAACTCTTTCCGCCAAGTCCGAAATATTTTTTTCAGAAAGTCGCAAATTATTTTTCAACAACTGCTGATAGTCGCTCGTCAGGCTCTGAAATGGCGAATCACATAGCACATTCAATACCGTCTGCTTAACCAAAACCTGACTGACCGACTCAGTCATTACTGGCTCACCAGCCGCCAGTCTTACAGTATTAATATGCGCTAAAGCATCTTCAAACAGCTCACTGGCTTGCTCGTTTTCTAAACTTTCTTCCAGATCGCGCAGTGTGTAAGCCGGTAGGTGATGCTTTAGTAAGCGCACATCTAAACCCGGAGACGCGGTATCTTTTGCGGCATATTTTAGGCGCAGTGCGCGAGCATTACCGGCGATCGCTTCCAGTTTCGTTAGGCTCAAACCGGTATCCAGTTTGGACTCTGCTAAAGTGGCAACCAACGTTTCGGTGGGCGGGAAGCTGTAGCCCATAGAGAAAGCAGATAAGGCCGTATCAACACCGGCTAAACCGGCTTCCAATGCGGCTAATGCACTGGCTGAGGCAATACCGGTCGCTTCACTCATGTGCAGCTGGAGTGGCAAATGGGAAGTGGCTTTTAACTGCTCAACCAATCGTGTTAAACGTGCTGGCGAGAGATTACCGGAGGTATCGCTAATCACTAAGGCATCAGCGGTCACTTCTTCTACCGCAGCCGCTTGTTTGCAGACATCGGCCACGGCATTGTTCATTCTGGCATTCCAGCGCAATGATAACTGCGCTTTCATTCCCTGCTCTTGGGTGAAGGCAACCGCTTCTTTAGTTAGCTCAGGGTCTACTGTTACATCCGTCCAGCGCAAGATGCCAATACCCGCTTCAGATAACTGATCGATACAGGCTTCACGCACGGTTGAGTCAACCAATTCAGTACCGAATAATTGCGTCACACTCAAGGTGGCTAACAAGCGCGTTTTCGGGGCCGCTTGCTTTAGGCTTTCCATGCGTCGCCACGGGCTTTCACCCAACGTATCCAGACACAAGCGATATAGTGTCGGCGTCATTACTTGCAGGGCGGCATAGCCGACAGTATCCAGTTCAGCAGCTAGTGCTGTTAGTGCCGTTGTCGGCAGACATCCGCCAAGTACCGCCAGTTGGGCGTCGGCCAGAAGGAGTTCAGTAATCGCGGTAGGCTTCGTGTTTGTCATGAAAAAATCCCGAGTGCATTTAACACACTATTTAAAGCACTGACCAAAGAAAGTAAAACACTAAAGTAAGATTTCTTGTGCTTATATATGAAAATAAAAAAATATCCCCTACAATCGATCGCACTCCTGACAACTGATGCCGTGTTTATCTTATGAGTAATTCAATGACGCCAGCCCAACTCCGCCAACGTATTCGCAGTGGCGAGCACAGTGGCAACACCTCCGGATATTGCGCCGGATTCGTTCAGTGCAATATGGTTATTCTCCCCAAAGACTGGGCTGCTGAGTTTTTGCAGTTCTGCACCAAAAACCCGAAGCCATGTCCGGTATTAGGCATGGCTGATGCCGGTAGCTGGGAAATCCCCGCACTGGCTGCCAATTTGGATGTGCGCAGCGACTTACCAAGCTATAAGCTATTTGAAAATGGCGAATTCACGAAAGAAGTCACCGATATCAAAGAGTATTGGCGTGATGACTTAGTGACCTTCATGCTAGGCTGCTCTTTCTCTTTTGAAGAAGCCCTACTGGCGGATGGCTTAGAAGTACGCAATATCACCGAACAGCGCAATGTACCGATGTACCGCACCAATATCCCTTGCCAGAGCGCCGGGCGCTTTAGTGGCACGATGGTCGTGAGCATGCGTCCTTTCCTGGCCGCTGATGCGATTCGTGCAACCCAGATTTGTACCCGCTTCCCATCCGTACACGGCGCACCAGTGCATTTGGGCGACCCATCACTGATTGGTATCGACGATATTAACGTGACTGACTTTGGCGACCCCGTCACTATTCACGAAAACGAATTACCAGTGTTCTGGGCTTGCGGTGTGACGCCACAAGTGGCACTGGAACAAGCAAAACCACCGTTCTGTATTACCCACAGCCCCGGCTGCATGCTGGTAACGGATATTCCAAACAGCAAACTGGCCGTGATGTAAGGATAAGATTATGACGATTAAACTCAATTGCGATTTGGGCGAGAGCTTCGGCTCCTGGAAAATGGGCATGGATGAGTCGGTTATGCCGCACATCAACCAAGCCAATATTGCCTGCGGCTACCACGCGGGCGACCCGATGATTATGCGTCGTACGCTAAAACTGGCGAAAGAAAACGGCGTGAGCATTGGCGCGCACCCGGCTTACCCAGACCTCAATGGCTTTGGCCGCCGCTCGATGCTGTGCAGCAGCGAAGAAATCATTTCCTATGTGCAGTACCAAATCTCCGCACTGGAAGGCATGGCGCAAAACTTAGGCATGACATTAGACTATGTGAAGCCTCACGGTGCGCTCTACAACGATATGATGGCCAAGCAGACGGTGCGCGAAGCAATTATGGAAGCCGTTGCTGAGCACCACTCCCGTCCGGCACTTATGCTGCAGGCGACTCCTGAACATAAACAACACCTTCAGGAAGCCTCTCAGTTTGAACTGCAGCTGCACTTTGAAGCATTTGCTGACCGTTGTTACGATGACGACGGCAAACTGCTATCACGCGCCAAGCCCGGCGCAGTGCATACCCGTGAAAAAATGATGGAACAAGTGCGTCAGCTGGTTGACCACGGCACCGTAACCACAGTCAGTGGTCACACCTTGCCGCTACTGGCAGACACTTTATGCGTACACGGCGATAACGATGCCGGCGTACAAGCCATCGCAGACATCAAGGCATTGTTACTGGCATGAGAATAGACGTTGCAGGCGAGAACTCCTTAATCCTCTATTTCGGGGACACTACCGCCCCTGAAATATCCGCGAACGTGCAATTAGCCTCGCGCAAGCTGGCGGCTGCACTGGGCGATAAGCTGATTGATCAGGTTACCTCCTACGCATCACTGTTGCTGATATTTGATCCGCTAAAGTGCGATCATTTAAGCGTGCGCAAAGTGATTCGTGAGCAGCTAGGCGACATGAGCGAGCAGCAAGCCGATAGCTCTGAACACAGCAGTACCGTGGTCGAGCTACCGGTTTACTACAGTGAAGAGTCCGGCCCTGAGCTGGCACTGATCAGCGAGCGCTCAGGCTTGAGTATTGAAGAAGTGATTGCGCTGCACCAAAGCCTCACCTACCGCGTGTATGCCATTGGCTTTGCACCGGGCTTTGCCTTTTTAGGGCAAGTCGATGAGCGCATTGCCACGCCACGTTTAAGCACTCCGCGCTTGAAAGTGCCGCGTGGCGCAGTCGGTATTGCCGATCGTCAAACCGCGATTTACCCGAATGTGTCACCCGGCGGCTGGAACCTGATCGGCCTGTGCCCGACGCGCATGTTTGATCCGGATGCAACGCCAACCATGCCGGTTAGCGTGGGCGATGAAGTGCGTTTTAAAGGAATTAGCCGGGATGAGTTTCTGGCGCTAGGTGGTGAACTGGAGGGCATGGCATGACGGTAACGGCACAAGGGTTTGAAGTAGTACAGCCAGGTATTCTCAGCTTATTGCAAGATGCCGGTCGCTTCGGCCAGCACAATATTGGCCTCACTACCGGTGGCCCGCTGGATAAGCTTTCCTTCGATTGGGCAAACCGCCTGTGTAACAACGAAGCCGGCAGCTGCGCGCTGGAAGTCAGCATCGGTGGGCTAAGTTTGGTTGCCCAAGTCGATACCCAGATTGCCGTCGCCGGTGGCGACTCACCCTTCATGATCAATAAAAAACCGCAGGAAAGCTGGCGCAGTTATGCCATTAAAGCCGGCGATAAAATTGATATTGGCTTTGCCCAACAAGCAACTCGAAGCTACCTTGCTGTGGCGGGTGGTTTTCAGGTTGAGCCGATGTTTGGTAGCACGGCCACCGTGGCTCGTGAGAAGCTGGGTGGCTTAAACGGTGAAGCGCTAAAAGCAGGCAATATTCTGCCCTGTAAGACTCAAAGTGCTGCGCAAAACTGGTCGCTACCAGCTGCCGCTCGCCCTAATTACAGTGGCGATATTACGCTGCGCGTCGTGCTTGGCTATCAGCAACAGCATTTTAATGAGGAGCAGCAATTCCGATTTTTCAATCAGGAATTCACCCTGAGCGACAAATGCGACCGCATGGGCTTTCGCCTGACTGGGCCGGAAATTAAAGCCGACATTAACGGCATTCTCTCCGAAGGCATTTGCTTTGGCGCGATTCAGGTTCCGCCCGATGGACAGCCCATTGTATTACTCAATGACCGGCAAACCATCGGTGGCTATCCGAAAATAGGCTCTGTGCTATCATTAGACATACCCAAGTTAACGCAGCGCCTCGCCGGTACCAAGATTCGTTTCGAAGCCATCAGCATTGATGACGCACACAATTTGCTACATCTGGCGCACAGTCGCTTTAAGCGTACCCAGCCGCAAGCGATTAGCTAAACCACGACCCCATTGCACGACCAACAAGGAATTCATCTATGAGTAATCGCCAGGACTCGCCAGAAACTATCGCTCGTATTTCGCAGCAAATCGAAGACCTCATGGTCGCGCGCGACCTGCGGGGCATGAAGCATCTGCAAAAAGCCCTGAAACCCGGCTACTACCAGCGTGCTGCGGAGAAGATTTTTAACTGCCGTGGCACGATTTTGATTGGTACAGGCTTTCCGGTGGACGACACCTTTGAAACCGATGGCCCGGTCGGTGCGATTGCCATGTACGACACCTTTAAGCACTTGGGCGCACGTCCGATTATTGTGTGCGGCAACCCATTGGCCAGCGTGATCAACGATGATTATGAAGTCTATGAAATCAGCGTTGGCGATCTGAGCAAAGGTAAGCAGGAAGCGGTTGAGGCCTTGGCTAAACTAAAACCTGAGCTGGTGATTTCGATTGAGCGTCCGGGCCTGTCAGCTGGTGGCTTTTATGCCAATATGCGCGGCGAAAACATCAGCAAGCGCTGCGCTTGTTTTGACTACTTCATCACCGAAGCCGAGTGCCCAACCATTGCAATTGGCGATGGCGGTAACGAAATCGGCATGGGTAATGTCTTAGAAGCACTCCAAGCCCTATCTATAACCGCCTCTGTGACGACCTGTGACGAGTTATTGGTTGCTGATGTATCCAACTGGGCAGCGCACGGTTTAATCGCGTGGCTGAGCTACTGGAGCGAGAAAGACCTGCTGAGTAAGGTCGACACCTTGGAAATTCTCAAATACATCTCTGCCCGTGGCAGCGTGGATGGCGTAACCCGTCTTAATACACTCACCGAAGACAGCTTAGAGTCTGGCGCAGGCCAGCAAGTGATTGACGAGCTGCGTCGCATTATTGGTATTGAACACTAAAGCACATGAGCACACAGCAATCTCCTAACCTTTTTGACCGCACTTTATTTAACCTTCGCTCGGCGTGGGAGCAAGTCAATATCCTAAAATCGGATGCGCCCAAACTGCATCCTGATTTACCCGAAACGGATATCGCGCCACTGCGCCAGCAAATGAATGACTGCTTGGAAGGCAAAGGCGGTAACGTATCCGCCCGCGCTCGTGCGGCCAAGTTAGGAGAGGCTTATCTCGATCTGAATGATATCGGTCGCTTGCGCTTTTTAACGCTACTAGCTCAGGACTTTGGAGTTGATAACCAGCGCATTAACGAACTGGCGGCGCTGATTTTATCGCCACCGAATGGCGAGAGCTTAGCCAAACTCCACCAGCAAATGCGCAATGCGCTACGCCCCGCAGGTTTGGAGTTGCTAACTCAATTTAACTCACTGCCCAGTGGTGTTAAGTTTCTGGTGGATATGCGCTCAGATTTGCGACGCTTGGCCGATAAAAATGATCCCTGCCTGCGAGAGTTAGACAAAAGCCTAAAAGATCTGCTGCGCTCATGGTTTGATGTGGGCTTTTTGGATTTGGTACGCATCTCCTGGTCCTCACCCGCGTCCATCTTAGAAAAGCTGATCGACTATGAAGCGGTACATGCAATTCGCTCCTGGAGTGATTTAAAAAATCGCCTGCAACCAGACCGTCGCTGCTTTGCCTTTTTTCACCCAAGAATGCCGGATGAGCCGGTCATTTTTGTGCAGGTCGCCTTAGTTAAAGATCTGACCGACAATATTCACGAATTACTGGATGAGTCAGCCCCGCTGATGAACCCGTATGACGCGAATACCGCTATTTTCTACAGCATTACCAATGCCCAAAACGGACTGGCTGGCGTCGGATTTGGCGATTTCCTCATAAAACGTGTAGTATCAGATCTTAAAGCTGAGTTACCTAATATAAAAACATTCTCCACTTTATCGCCGATTCCGGGCTTATTGCGATGGCTCAAGACCTTATCTGAAACAGATATATTGAATGCCAAAGAACGACAAAGTCTGCGTCAATTTAAACGTTTTACTACCTTACAAGAGACATTGGACAAAGCGGATTGGCATCAGGATGCTGAACTGGCCGAAGCCCTTAAGAAGCCTTTAATGAGGCTTACCGCTCAGTACTTGGTACAAACAAAACAACGACAACGCGCACTCGACCCGGTCGCTAATTTTCATTTGAATAACGGCGCACGCTTAGAACGCATCAACTGGCTGGCGGATACCTCTGAAAAAGGACTTCGTGAATCAGCTGGCATGATGGTGAACTACCTATACAAACTGGACTTAATTGAAGCCAACCATGAAGCATATCGCGAAACGGCTAATACAGCAGCTTCTTCAACAGTGCTGGGGCTACTGAAATAAGCCAGAAAAAATAACCTGCTAATTGATTTTTAGCAGGGTAAATGAAGGATCAAAAGTGACTACAATTCACGATGTTGCCGAACTGGCTAAAGTCTCAATAAAAACAGTGTCACGCGTAGTAAACAACGAACCACGCGTCAGGGACACCACCCGCGAGCGGGTATTGCAGGCGATCGATAAACTAAAATATCGCCCCCACCAAGGCGCTCGCCTTATGCGCTCCAATAAGTCGGGCCTGATTGGTCTGATTAGCACGGCACTATCAACCATTCCCGGTAAGGTTGCCCATAACGGCCTGTCATCCATTCACATCGTTAAAGGCATTCAGCAGGAATGCCGAGCAGCCGGTAAGACATTGCTGATTTTGGATACTGACCCAAAGTCTGACAAGGTCGATAGTCTTGTAGAAATATTAGAATCTTACCGCGTTGAGGGCATTATTCATGTTATTGATTACAACAGAAAACTAGCAACTGACACTTCGGTTAGGGTGCCACTCTGGCTGGTTAATGCCTCATCCGATGACGACGCCCCTGCCGTAGCTCCTGATGACCGTCGAAGCCAATACTTGGCAACAGAATACCTAATTGCTAAAGGCCACACTAAGCTCGCTTATGTTGGCTTCCCGGATGAAATCGAGGCTGGCAGACAGCGCAACCAAGGCTTTTTACAGGCCGTCGATGCTTATGGACTGGATAGAAACTCGGTCACGGTAGTCCCCGGCCTTATAGTGGTCGACTGTGAACAAATCAGTACACTTGAAGCTGAAATCGAAAAATTGTTACAGCAAGAGGAACGCCCGACAGCCATCTGCTTTGGTAACGACTTGATGGCAGTACAAGGCTGCCGTGCACTGCAAGGTCATGGCATTCGCGTACCTGAGGACATCTCTGTTATGGGTTTCGATGATGACTTAGTTCAAGTCAGTGCTTCGAACCCTCCGCTGACAACGTTTACCCTCCCCTACCATGAGATGGGTCGCTTAGCCGCTAAACGATTGATTTCTCAGCTCGATAAAACGGCTAAGCCTGAGGTGTATCCACTTGAGCTGCATGGCGAAGTTATTGAGCGCGAATCTGTCATAAACCTAAAGTAAGGTTGTGCAGCTAGTCTATTGTCGCGGTCAGTAACAACACCGGATATTCGCCCTGTAGCTTATGCACGGTGCTGGCCTGCGCTACTTCAGCCTGCTTGAACCCCGCATTCGTCGCAAAGTCGACTAGTGCCTGTCCATCAAAGCCGTTATGAAACACGCCGGTATCTTCCGTGTGAAAGCTACCATCTTCGGTTTCCAGATCCGCAATCGCAATAAAGCCACCGGGCTTTAGCAAAGTGCGAAACTTCTCAAACATGGCAGGCACATCTTCCACGTGATGCATAGTCATCGAGGAGATAATGCCATCGAATTTGCGATCCAGATCGGTGGTACACAAATCCATTTCAAGCACTTCCACCTCACAGGCCAAGCTATCTTTTTTGTCGCGCAATTGCTGATTCATCGACTTGGAAATATCCACTGCCGTGATCTTCGCGACATGCGATGCAATCTGCCCTAACAGCAAGCCCGTACCTGAGCCAAAGTCCATTAACTGCATAGTCGGCTTTAGCGCAATGCGCTTGATAATGGAGCCAGCAATCGTGTGTACATTCGCCACACGGCGCTCATCTTGTTCGTAAACGGCTGCTTTGTGTTGGAAAAAATCGTCACTCATCACTCTCTCCTGCTCGCATTGAATAGTCCCTCAGATTACAAGTAATTGCCCACTTTTACACCCCACCCTGTCGATAGATAGCATTAGATATCACTTGCTGCGCATATTGTATGGGCTTTGTACTTCTGTCTGGCTTGCCGATATAACTAGGTAAATCATTTTTAGGTAACGACCCATGTTTTCAATTTTCAAATCCGACCCCGCTAAAAAACTCCGTAAAGCCTACAACGCAAAACTTGAGCAAGCGATGCAGTCTCAACGCAATGGCGATATCCGAACCTATGCCACACTCACCGCAGAAGCTGAGAAAATGCGTGCAGAGCTTGATGCGCTAGAGGCTACACAGAAGTAATACAGCGACTTGATACTGCTCAGCTAGCAATTTAACAAAAATGCGAATTAGCTGAATCCAATAAATCGCGCGCTCGCGTAGAACAAGCGATACGGCAGCCACTGCGATGCACTCCCGAATGTGTATCGGCATAAATGCTTTGAGAAAAGAGCATCGGTGGCTTGCTGATTAATAACAACAAGGGAGAATATCCCAAAATTTGATTGAGCCGGTTCTATTGTTTTTTGCAACTACTCCCTCGCATGCAAGGATAGGAACCGGCTTATTTTTTACGCTTTCGTTGTAGAAAACTATACTAGCGGTTTATATTTAATCGCCAAAACACCTTCAAAGCTTGAGCCATGTCAAAGCGCTTTGCCCTAGCAATGCGACAATCTCCCCATGCCGGCTCAGCAGCAACGCCCAACCCAATCACACTGAATCATCGACTCCGGCATACCTGACACTGCGGAGAAGTACCTATGAAAAAATTGATTATCCTGCTCATTCTCCTAATAGTGGGCGGTGGCTCTACTTATTATTACTATCAAAATCAGACACCTCCGGTTGCCGCCGCTGACATCATTCCAGAACTAAAGCATTCATTCGATAAATTATTGGGTCGTGCGCAGGATGAAAATGAGAATGAATTACTGCTCTACGGCAATATCGATATTCGTGAAACCCAGCTGGCCTTTAACAGCAGCGAGCACATTGCCAAGATTTTGGTCGAAGAAGGCGAGCACGTGAAGAAAGGCCAACTGCTGGCTTATTTACACAATGAAGTGCTCAACGCGCAATTAATTGAAGCCGAAGCGCAAGTTGAAGGCCAAACTCAAACGGTGCATAAGTTAAAAGCTGGTGCCCGAAGCGAAGAAATCGAAAAATTACGCGCCGAGTACCATGCAGCACAAGCGCAAGCTTCCGTCGCCGCCAGCAGCTATCAACGACTCGTCCCACTCGCTAGAAAGCGCATGGTAACACCGGATGATTTAGATAAAGCACACGCACTGTCAGAATCCACCAAAGCCGAAGCAGAAGCCGTTCGACATGCTTTAATTTTAATGCAAAGTGGCAACCGCAAAGAAGATATTGCAGCCGCAGAGTCTTTACTTAGAAGCTATCAGGCGAATGTTTCACTGGTGAATCAACAGCTGGAAAATGCCAAACTCTTCGCACCCAATGATGGCGTAATTCGCAATCGAATATTAGAAGAAGGCAGCATGGCCTTTCCCTCAACTCCGGCAATGACACTGGCGGTGATGGACCCGATTTGGGTACGCGCCTATATCCCTGAGCCAGCACTTGGCAAAGTGGCACTGGGTAGCCCGGCAAAGATTTATACCGATAGCTTTCCTGATAAAGTTTACGAGGGCTGGGTTGGCTATATTTCACCAACCTCTGAGTTCACACCGAAAACCGTTCAAACCACCGAGTTACGCACTAAACTGGTGTATTCCGCTCGTATTTTTGCCTGCAACCCTGCCGATGAATTACGACTGGGGATGCCTGCCACGGTGCGCATTGATATTAGCCAGCCACCGGCCTCTCAGAAAAAAGGCACCAAGCACTGTGGACAGCCATAATGAGCGATGCCATTCTCCGGCTGGATGCGGTGACCAAGCTATTTGACAGCAAAGCCCGCCAGATAACCGCCTTAGATCAGGTCAGCTTTGAGATCAAACCCGGCGAAGTAACCGGCTTGATCGGGCCTGATGGTGCGGGCAAAACCACGCTCATGCGGCTGATTGCAGGCCTGCTAATCCCCGATAGCGGGCATATCGAAGCTATGGGCATTGATGTGAATAATAATCCCCTCGCCGTGCAATCCCAGCTGGGCTATATGCCGCAGCGCTTTGGTTTATATGAAGATTTAACCGTACAAGAAAACCTCGACCTCTACGCCGACCTGCAACACATCCCATATGATCAGCGCAAAGCTCGCTACGATGAGCTAATGCAAATGACGGGCATGAGCCCATTTGTTACGCGCTTGGCTGGCAAACTCTCGGGCGGCATGAAGCAAAAACTGGGACTGGCCTGCGCCTTACTGCGCGCACCTAAGTTATTACTGCTGGATGAGCCAACCGTTGGGGTTGACCCGGTTTCTCGTCGTGAACTTTGGGCGATTATTTACAACCAAGTCAACGAATTAGGCATGAGCGTACTGGTTAGCACCGCCTATATGGACGAGGCTGAGCGTTGTAACGATATTGTGTTATTACACGAAGGCAAGCTGCTGATGCAGGGCACACCCAAGGATTTAAGCAAGCCACTGGAAGGCCGCGTGTTTCATATTGAAGCCGATGGCATTTCACACCGTAGCTTGCAGCAACGCCTAAGCCGCGTACCAGAGGTACTGGATGCGCTGATTGAAGGCGAAGGTGTACGAGTGGTAATGGATAAAACCACCACTGCCAGCGAGATTAAACTCCCGCCTGAAGTCACCGAAGGTACCGAGCAGGCAGCCACCATCACGCAAGTAGAACCTCATTTTGAAGATTCCTTTATTGCCAACCTTAAAGTGAAACTCACGCTTCCCCCACAAGAGGCAAGCGCAGCCAATGCGTTTGGTGGCTCCGCCGATGACATTGTGATCGACGTGGAACACCTGACCCGCCGCTTTGGCGACTTTATTGCAGTGAATGATATTAACTTTAGCGCTAAGCGTGGTGAGATTTTTGGCTTACTGGGGGCCAATGGCGCGGGTAAATCCACGGCCTTTCGTATGCTCTGCGGCCTGCTGCCGGTCAGTAGCGGCAAAGTATTAGTGACTGGATTAGATTTACGTGTCGCCGCTGCCAGTGCTCGCCAACGCATTGGTTATATGGCACAGAAGTTTTCCCTGTATACCAATTTATCCGTCCGGCAGAATCTGAAGTTTTTCTCCAGCGCTTACGGCTTGCGCGGCAAACATCAAAAGCAGCGCATTCAATGGGCCTTGGATACTTTTGAACTGGCAGATTATCAAAGCGCCAATGCGGGCGAACTGCCACTAGGCTACAAACAACGCATGTCATTTGCCGCTGCGCTGATGCACGAGCCGGATATTTTGTTTTTAGATGAGCCAACCTCCGGCGTTGATCCCTTGGCGCGTCGGGAATTTTGGGAGCGTACCAACCATTTAGCCGAAACCGGCGTTACCATTTTGGTTACCACCCATTTTATGGATGAAGCCAATTACTGCGATCATTTGGTGATTATGGAAGCCGGTAAAATTCTGGCTGCCGGCACTCCGCTGGATATGAAAAATCTGGCGCGCAGCGAGACACAACCCGATCCCAGTATGGAAGATGCCTTTATTCATCTAGTTAATCACGAAGCCCAAAAAGCGCGGGAGGCAACAGCATGAGCGGCGAATCCACAATGCGCTTGCGGGGCATGATCCGCAAAGAAATCTGGCAAATTGTGCGCGACCCTTCCAGTATTGCGATCGCGTTTATTCTACCCGTCGTGCTGCTGTATATCTTTGGTTATGGCGTCTCGTTGGATGCCAAGCACATTCCCATTGGCGTAGTGGCAGAGCGGCCCGACATTATCACCCAATCGCTCACCGGCTCTTTTGCGCGCTCCGAATACTTTGATCCCATCACCTTCAACTCGATTCAAGAGGCCGAACAAGCGATCCGCGAACGGCAGATTGATGGCATTGTGTGGATGCGCAATAACTTTTCAGCAGACTTGCAGGCAGGCTTAAGCGCACCAGTGAATATCATCGTAAATGGCGTGGATTCCAATCAGGCCAATATTACTGGTGGCTATATTCAAGGCGTTTGGCTGGCTTGGCTAACGCACTTTGCTGAGCTTAAAAAAATCAGCGTCAGCCAGCCGGTTGGCATTGAGCAGCGAGTTTGGTTTAACTCCGCGCTATCCAGTCGGTTGTTTTTAGTGCCAGGCGTTATCGCGGTGATTATGACGATTATCGGCTCGCTACTAACCGCCATGGTGGTGGCTCGTGAATGGGAGCGCGGCACCATGGAAGCGCTGATGGTCACGCCACTGCGCATGAGTGAAATGCTGGCGGGTAAATTGATCCCCTACTTTATTTTGGGCATGGGCAGTATGCTGCTGAGCGTCACGCTGGCGCACTTTCAATTTGATGTGCCGTTGCGCGGCTCATTCTGGCTACTCACCTTGGCCTCTGCTCTGTTTATGATGGTCTCGCTAATGATTGGGCTACTGATTTCAATCATCGCGAAGAACCAATTTGTGGCTGGGCAAATGGCGATTATCGTCACCTTCCTACCGGCTTTTTTACTCTCCGGCTTTTTGTTTGATATCAACTCAATGCCGGTCGCTGTACAGGCGGTGACCTACTTGGTGCCCTCGCGTTATTTTGTCTCGCTGATGCAAACCCTGTTTTTAGCCGGTGATGTCTCACAAGTCGTGATTATTAACCTGCTATCCCTACTCGCCATGTTGCTGTTTTTCACCGTACTGGTGTCGCGCAGCTTCCACAAACGGCTGGAGTGATTCGCCAATGAATATCGCCCATATTATCGCACTGGCAAAGAAAGAGTTTCTGGCCCTGTTTCGGGATCGCAGCAGCCGCTTTATTCTAATTAGCCCACCGATTATTCAAATGCTGGTGTTTGGTTTTGCCGCCACCTTTGACCTCAATAATATTCCGATTGCGATTTATAATCAGGATCAGGGTGGCGCATCCCGAGCCTTTATTAGCCAGTTTGATGGCTCGAATAACTTTGAGATTACCCATTACCTGACTCACGATAGCGAGATCGCACCGCTGATTGATAATCGCGAAGTGCTGGCCGTGCTTAATATCGAGCCCAGCTTTAGCGATGATTTATTGCTTGGCAAAACCGGCACTATTCAGGCGATCTTTGATGGCAGAAATTCCAATACAGCAATGATCGCCATGAACTACCTCAGCAGTATCACGCTCGCTTTTAACAATGAATGGAACACCTTGCACGGCCAGTCCGGCTTACAAGTGGGCTTGAGCATTCGCAATTGGTATAACGAAAATCTGCAATCTCGCTGGTTTATTATTCCGGGGATATTGGGCTTATTGGTACTGGTGGTGACCTTACTGGTGACGTCACTCTCGGTAGCTCGTGAGCGTGAAGCGGGGACCTTTGACCAGCTATTAGTGACCCCCATGCGGCCAGTGGAAATCCTGATCGGCAAAGCCATTCCCGGTATTGTGGTGGGTGTGGTTGAAGCCACGGCGATTCTAATCGTGATTGTGCAGATCTTTGAAGTGCCACTGCGAGGCGACCTTGGCGCACTTTACTTTGGGCTGGTGCTGTTCCTGCTATCGGCCACTGGCATCGGGCTGATGATCTCCTCGATTGCGGTCACTCAGCAGCAAGCCATTTTAGGTGCTTTCTTATTTTTAGTGCCTGCGGTTATTTTCTCAGGCTTTGCCACCCCTATCGCCAATATGCCGGAGGTGGTGCAGTGGATTACTTATATCAACCCACTGCGCTATTTCCTGATTATTGTGCGCGGTGTGTTTTTGGAAGGAAACAGCTACGAATTACTGATGGACCAATACTGGCCCATGCTGATTATCGGCGTCGTAAGCCTGATTTTTTCCGGCTGGCTCTTTAAGCACCGCATGTATTAATCGCCGCAATTAGCTTGGCGGATCAACGCGATCGGTTGTCGAAGTATTCAAACGGAACCAGCCTGCAATCGAATACCGATCGCGATTGGTTGGGCGCACTTCATGTGGGAATTCTTCGCTGAGAAATACCAGCACCGTACCAAAACCCGGAGTCACTTTAACGCCTTCCATATCGTCTTTGTCTTTAAACAAAACCAGCTCGCCACCGTTCTCCGGTGCCCAGTTATGATTGAGATAAACCACGACCGACAGCACGCGATTATCCTGACCTTTAAAGGCATCGACATGGCGTTTGTAAAAATCACCTGCCGCGTAATGGGAAAAGTGGCTTTCAAACGAAAATAGCCCCAGAAACAATTGGCGGTTTAAAAACACCTGCATGTCATGGGTCCAATCCAACCACGCACGGCCAGCATCCGACTCGCCGGTAATCCAGCAAATTTCATCGCGGCGTACAAAGGTGTTTTGCATCAGCTGGCGATCGCGACCAATTCCGGCCTGATCAAACTTCTCTTGCTCCATGCTGCCAAGGTGTTGATACAGCTTTTCGCCCAAGGTTTCAGGCAGCGCGGCAGGGTTAATACTATAGCCTTTTTCGCGAAGATCGCTGGCAATACGCGCAAATAACGTATCGTTGGCGTCGCCAAACTCATGGTGACTTAGGGAGGTATTGATCATCTTGATCCTATCAGTTGATTGCAGTTTTAAAACCACTCAGTCAAACCAACTGAAGGTGGCGCAAAGTAGCATAACTTCACTTAATAAATCCAATATTCGTGCAATAACAGAGGCCTATTTAATCGCTAAATGTCTACGGCCACTCTCTTTAGCGATCAAGATAATGCTACTATAATGTATAAAAATTCTACTGACTCTAAACTTTGGACATTGAATGCCAGCAAACCAATTAAACAATGTACAAGAGCAGGTGGAGGATCTAAGAACACGTGCTTTGAGTAAGCTAACAAACTATGTGATGGTCTCGGCTATTTTTCTGTTCTCTGCGTTTTTATACCGCTTAACCGATACTGATTGGCAAGATATCTATGTCCTACAGTTTTGTGTTTTTTCTCTGGCGATGGTCACCTTTGCCTTAAGAAATAAACTCTCATACAAAACAACAATTTATAGTTATCTAATCATCGGTCTGACACTTTCCACTTCTGAGTTTATCAGCCTGGGCTTATCCGGCATGGGCGAAGTTGCGGCCCTATTCTGCGTAATCCTGTCTCTGTTCTACCTCGACAAACGCTCTACAGCGGTGGTGACCCTGATTGCTACAGCCATATTTGGAGTGGCGCTCTATGAGTACTTATATGCAGGGCGGACGCTTTCAGCTAATGACATCAACTATGTCACATGGCCCTCAGCTTGGATTGGCCGGTTTGCGGCCTACGCCGCGTTCTTTTTAATACTCGGGGTGAGCATTCATTTTTTACAAGATCAGATTATTCGTTTACTAATGAAGCTGGAGACTCAAAAAAGAACCATTGAATCGCAAAAAGAACAGATTGAACACCTAGCAAATCATGATGCATTAACCGGGCTACCCTCGCTGCGCTTAGCCGATGATCGCCTGGAAGCTGCACTGAAACTTGCCGTACAGCAAAACCATAAATCGGCCTTGTTATTCTTAGATCTGGATGGTTTCAAGGCGGTCAATGATGCCTATGGCCATGAAGCGGGTGATGTGGTTTTAAAGCAGGTTGCGGAGCGCATTTTATTGGTCGTCAGGTCAGGTGATATCGCCTGTCGTGTGGGTGGCGATGAGTTTTTAGTGATCGTAGAAAGGGTCTGCTCCTTATCGGATCTGGAGAGCCTTTGCCAACGCTTAATCAACGTCATCAGCGAGCCCTTGTTTTATAACAAAACTCAACTAAAGATTGGCGTTAGTATCGGCGCGGCAAGCTACCCTTGCAGTGCGACCAGCCCTAGGGACTTACGGCTCAAAGCGGATGAGCTAATGTATCAGGTAAAAAAATCCGGCAAGAATAACTATCGTATTTTAATGAATAAGAGGGTTAGTGGCGCAGGCTAACTAAGATCATTGAAGTCTTTAACTGACACCACCGCCTCAGCAATCGAGTAAAACCCTAACTTAGAGACACAGCAATTCCCCAGCTCTGACGCATGCGCCCGAACCAGATTAGTGAGTGTTGGCAGGCCAATAATTTCACCCGTTGCTTTAGGTATCACCACGCCATTATCGCGCGGAGTCAGGCTATAAATTGCGCCGGTGGTATCGATCAATAAATCGGCCTGATCATAATGGTAGCGGTTTAAATCCGAATCGCTTTCCCAGTCTTCCTGAGAGCTGATAAAGCTTAGCTCCTCATCTCCGACGAATTTAATAATGGCTGGCCAAGTGATCATAGTATTCTCTGCTGTTGGTGTGCGCTCATAGCAACCTTAATCGTCATTACCTGCGCGAACCAGTGGCCACAATTTAACTTGGTAGTCGTTACTTATCGCTGGTAGTCTGAGGTCACTATCTGAGCGTCAATTATACCTAAGCGCATCGCCTTTTATTGGATCAAAACCGGAGAAACTCATGATTCTCAATCCTCACGTTACCCAATGCTCCTCAGCGCCCATTGCAGAAGTCTGGTCATGGCTTAAAAATCCGGACTCGCCTTCGCTGATCGATATGTGCCAAGCAGTGCCAGCTTATCTCCCCGCTCAGTCTTTACGTGATTATTTGGGTGCGGCGATTAGCCAGGGTGAAGGCGCGGGCTATACATCCATCGAAGGTATCGCGCCCTTACGCAATGCTTTGGCTGAGGATATTAATCAGCGCTACCAAGCCACCGTGACTCCCGACGACATGCTAATCACCGCCGGCTGCAATCAAGCTTTTTGCGCAGTGATTGATGCGCTGTGTGAAACGGGTGATGAGGTGATTGTTGCCCTGCCCTGTTATTTTAATCATCAAATGTGGTTGACCATTCGCGGCATTACGCCTCGCTACCTAAGCCTGAATACCGACACGGCAATTCCTGACCCTGCAGAAGTGGCCAAGCTGGTAACCCCACGTACTAAAGCCATTGTGCTGGTTTCGCCCAATAATCCAACCGGCGCTACCTACAGCCCTGAGTGCATTGAACAGTTTTATCAGCAAGCCCGCGAGCACAATCTGGCCTTGCTGGTTGATGAAACCTATCGCGACTTTATTGATCTGGATAAGCCACCCCATCACCTGTTTCAACACACCGATTGGTCAGAGACTTTTATTCACCTTTACAGCTTTTCCAAGGTATTTGCACTGACCGGGCAGCGCGTGGGTGCCATTGTTTGCTCGCAATCTTTACGCCAACAAATCGCCAAAGTTCAGGACTGCGCGATTATCTGCGCACCGCATCACGGCCAGCTTGCCGCAACCTATGGCTTGCAACATTTACAGGAGTGGAAGCGGGAAAAGTATCTGGCCATGGCGAAACGCGGCGAAGCGTTAAAGCTTGCTTTTGAAGCACCTGATTTAAACTACAAGCTATTAAGCGTTGGCGCTTACTTTGCCTATGTGAAGCACCCGTTTGAGGTCGACTCCAAAACCGTGGCACGGCGCTTAGTCGAAGAGTTTGATGTATTGTGCTTGCCAGGCGAGTTCTTTGGTGAAGATCAGGAACAATACCTGCGCTTTGCCTTTGCCAATGTGGATGATGCACGCTTTCCAGAGCTAGTTAAGCGCTTGGTTGAAAGCCAGTAAGCTTGATTCAAGCTGATTTTAATCCGGCTGGTTCGGGGCAAACCACCTTGGCAATATCATCCGTTACTGGGTTTACAACGACGCAATTTCTGCCATTATTTTTTGCCTGATATAAGTTTTCATCGGCCAACTTAATCAGCTGCTCGCTACCCTCACATTCCATGGTCGAGGCGATGCCAAAGCTCATGGTGACCGTCAAGGTGTTGGATTCATCAACGTCAATACTTCCAGCGATTTCCTGCCGTATTCTATCAACAATACGGTAGGCTTTCTGAGCATCTGCCTCGTGCAGCACGATCAGAAACTCTTCGCCTCCCCAGCGACAGACAATATCCACTTTTCTAAATGAGCTTTTTAGCCGTGCGGAAATGACCTGCAACACCGTATCGCCCACATCATGCCCGAAGTTATCATTGATGCGTTTGAAATGGTCAATATCACCCAACACCACGCAATGATGAGCCCTGTCGTTGCCAGCAGTCGCTTTATAGTATCGACGTAAGTAGCTATTGAGATAGCGACGATTATACAGACCCGTTAACTCATCAACCGTCGCAAGCTCGGTCAGCACTCGTTCTTGAGACTCATTGATTTCACGAATACTGGCGATGCCAATCACCATTGGCATACCAGCAATCATAGCGTTGAGCATGTATATCGTACTAGCGTATTCGACCAGCTGGCTATCACTTTGCACACCATCAAAAAAGTACTTTAGTAGCACAAAAGCAATAATAAAGCCGAAGCCGACAAAGGATGCATAGAGTTTCCGAAGACCCGGATTGATTACCGACAGGCAGGCGATTGACCAGAAGTGTAGCTGAAACCCGAACTCCACACCAAGTAAGGAAACGGTCGCAGAAATGATCAGTAATAACTCGGCGCAAATCAGAAAGATTGCCAGAGCATGCCGAGCTTGGTAATTAATGACAGTAGCGCATACCCACAAAGCAACACCCAATAAGTTGAAACTAAAGAGCATGTCGACCTGAAAAAACCAAAATAACGCTGCAAAGCCAATGTGGCCAAGCGTGCCGACGATACAGGTTATTAATATAACGATGTATTTACGGAAGTTCTTTGACTCAACCTTGGGCGGCTTAGAAAATAGTAATTTTAATAGATTAGACATTTGACCTTGTAGGTGAAGATGAGCTTATTCTTAGTTCAAATACTAATCAAAAAATAAAGGTTTGGTAGCCTTTTTAGCGGTGAAGTACTGATTTTTTATTGGATACTCTTCCAGTACGACCGATTAAACCATGCATACCCACGTGACGTCACAAGCAGATCCGACTTAATCAGCTCATGCACTTCCGGTAGTTTGAAGAACGGCACCGCAGGATAAATATGGTGCTCTGCGTGATAGGGCATATTCCACGCTAGCCAACGCACGAGGCTATTGGTGTAAGTCGTGCGGGTATTTTCAAATAAGTTTTTGCTATGTGGGCAACCGGCATGCTCCGCCAGCAGATATAGCCGTAAAAAGGGCTGACCGAGCAGCACAGGAATCAACCAGATCATTAGCAGTGCGGTATTGCCTAGTAAGATAAGCGCAATCGCCAGTGCATACAGGCCTACATAAATACGCGCTTCCCGCTGAATAGCTGCGGCTTTTCCCTCTGGAATATAAGCAGCATCAATCACAGCAAAGGCATTCTGCCAGAGTGTTTTAATTGAGCCCCACCACACTGGCAAGCCGGTAATATGCCACAGATATTGCCGACGGTTTTGCGGCTTAGCGCCAGCTAACTCAGGATCTGCCTCGGGATTATTAGTGTGGCGGTGATGTTCCATATGAAACAATCGGAACCATTCTGGCGGTAGCAGTAAAATAAATCCACAAATATGACCGACCAAATCATTCAAACGACGGCTTTTAAATGGCGTGCGGTGGCTGGTTTCGTGCAATAAGGTGAATTGAAATACTAGCAGGATTCCCAATGGCAGCATCAGTGCTAACTTCAGCAGTAACGGCGTGACCTGTAACACCAAGATCATCAGCACAACAATGAGGGACCACTGCTGTGTCAGACGCTTTACCCCTGCCCGATTGGATTTTTCTGCAAAATATAGGCGTTGAGCTTTACTCAGTGACGCGATGAAATCCCGCTGATTCATAAGTGAGATTCCACCTCAAAACTTAGAGCCTACTCGCAGCGGCTACCGGTCTGCAAGTAACAGGCAATTTCCTTGGCTTCATCGACATCCCCACCAATGCCTTTAATGCAGGCGCTTTTGGCCAAATCAACTGGCTGGTCTAAATCCACATCCGCCCACTTTGGGTGGTATTGAGTGCCATTACTGCCACCCACTCTCAGTGTCTGCAGATTTTCTCTGACAATCGTATTGATCTGATCAACCTGCTCGCAACGGAACCGATGGTAGGATGAGTTTTTATCCTTAGCAAAATTATAGCTAACCATCACGGCTTTAACCGCCACCGTTGGCACATCCACAGTGGTCAGGCTCGCTGTGCCATCACTGGATTTATAATCATCGGGTGCAATACTTGCTTTGGCGTAGGAGTCATACAAACGAGGATCATCCAGCGGCACCAGATGAATGTCTTTTGCATATTTACTCAGCGCCTCATCCAGCTTCATTTCCAACAAACCATTGATGTAGGAAATTGGCTTACCGCCCACAAAAAACACCGCATCGACCTTACCTAGCAATAAGCCCTGATAAGCGTCTTTAGGCGATAGGTCTGGCAGTTGAATAACATTAATCCCTAATTTGTTCAGTATATTGCTTGATGTGACAAAGGTACCGCTACCAATTTTACCCACCGCTACCCGCTTATTCGCCAGATCGGCAACCGAATTAATGCCACTCTTGGCAAGCAAGTGCACCTCTTCGTTATACAAGGGAAACACTAGCCTCAGATTTTTTAATACCGAATTATTGATGCGGCTTGGTTGGCTATTGAGAAACTCGATCACATCTGATTGCACCAAGGAAAGCCCGGCATTCTCAGAGCTCGCCATGCGGCGAATATTGTCTAGCGACCCCAAGGAGTTTTTTACTTGAACCTCCACACCGTTCTTGGCTGATAACTTTGCGATGTCTAAACCCATCGGGTAATAAGTGCCGCCAGTACTGCCGGTTGGCATTCCTATTGGGTTGGCGGAAGCGGTGGATGAAATCAACAGGCAAAACAAGGCCATCAGCTTTAGTTTGAGCATAGGGGGTATCCTCTGAACAAGGGTGGGGGGTGAAGTAGTATCCGGATTGTTTATTAGAGTGATTCCGGATACTTAGTTAACGAATCTAATTGCCGTATTTTAAAAACGATTCCGTTTCAGCAAGCAGTCGCTGTGATTTTATTTCATATTCTTTAGGGCTTAACGGGCGTGATATCACGCCAAGTGATATTGGCTTAGGCTTGTCTATCTGAATAGGTGATGGTTGGGCCAATTTTACGATTTCAATGCTGGAATCCAGCAAAGGAATGTCAATCGTGGTTTGAGGTGGGACTTCTACCGGAATAACGCCGGCCAGAACAGGTTCGGTGCGTTCAACCTTTGGCAGCACAGGCTCTGCTTTAGGTGCTATCGTCGCAACCGCTTGCGGTACGGCAGGCATTGGCGGGACAACGGAAGAGGATGGTGAGCTACTGCCGAACACTTGTAGCATCATTAAACCAAAGACACCCGCGACGTTGGTCATCAATCGTGCTCCAAAACCCAGTCGGGATTTACGTGTTGCAACAGGCACTGGCACTTCAATAACAATGGGTTGCGGCATTGGCATAATAGGAAAGCATTGCTCCCGAATCTTGCAACGCATTGCACCGCTAATGCCGATGGCAGCGGCCCAGGCATCTACGCCCCAAGCGAGGTCATCCGGCGTCCCTTCCCAGTTGGCAGAGAGCTGGTTAACGCAGTCAAACAAGGCTGTTTCGGTGATTTCAGCTTTGACATAAGCCGATAAAGTGGCGGGTAGCTCAAGGTCTTTGAGCGCGATAAGAAGTGCTTTCTCATTAGGATAATCAGCAAGATAGCCTGTCAGATAGACTTTACAAAAGGCTGTGCTAGTCGTTAGTTGCTCACCATGACTGGCAATCACCCCACTTAAAATAGTGTGCGCTTTATCGTCCATGTATATTTTCAACCCGAAAGTATTTTAAGTTTTAATAAGAAGAAGCAGCCGCTGAGTCGTTAGCCTGCGAATGACATCCCCTTAGAATCGGTGCAGATACAGTATTTGGTAATAACCTTAGAAGCCATTCATAAGGTATAATTGAAGCCTGCTGTAGCCGTCCCGTTATTTTAAAGTGCGCCGTTAACCAAGTAATTAATGCATGAACAACTTTCGTTCGTGCTGCCTATGGTCAAGCCCCAGCGCACCGATTTTGTGCAGTATATTTGCAATTTTTCTACAAAATCAATACCAATCGCCAAATATGCTTATTATTTGACCTAAATGGCATGTTACTGCTCGTGGATAATAAGCCTAAACAGTTTGCGAAGCATCACCCCACAGGGTGAAATTTCCGACAAGCAAGTACTCTACTCATCAAAACTAACACCAATACAACCGAAACCGTTTTCGACACTAAAAAAAACAGGTAATATCTTAGATAGGCAATTTTATCCTCGCCAAAAATTCAAAAATCAGGAGCCTCTACGTGACCGACCTAACACCGGCAGTACAGAAACGCATCCGTAACCGACTCAATAAACTTTACACCAAAGAGCAGTCAGACGAACTCCTTAACAGCCTGAAACAACGCCTTGAGCACTACCACGATGCACTGGCAAAAACCCACTTCAAGCCCAGCTGGGATGAAAAAGATGTGGTACTCATCAGCTACGGCGACAGCATTAAACAAAAAGATGAAAAGTACGCCCTACGCTGTTTAAAAACCTTTGCTGATGAGTGGCTGACGGATTTATTCAGCGTTATTCACCTATTACCCATCTTCCCTTACACCTCCGATGATGGCTTTTCCGTGGCGGATTACCGCTCGATTCGCTCCGATTTAGGCAGCTGGGAGGATGTGAATAAGTTGGGGGATAACTTCGAACTGATGTTCGACTTTGTACTCAACCACTGCTCTCGCGTGAGCCTGTACTTTGCTGATTTCCGTGGTGACCGCGAGCCGTATCAGGACTTCTTTATCTATGAAGACCCCGATGGCGATTGGTCAAAAGTGGTTCGTCCCCGGAGTACGCCGCTGCTCACAGAAATCCCAACGCATGATGGTTTACGCCATGTGTGGACTACCTTCAGCGCCGATCAGGTGGATTTAAACTACCGCAACCCTAAAGTGTTGCTGGAAATGCTGGATATCTTGCTGTTCTATCTCACGCAAGGATCACGTATCACGCGTTTAGACGCGATTGCCTTCTTATGGAAGGAAGAAGGCACCAATTGCCTGCATTTACCGCAAACTCACGAAGTCGTCAAACTCATGCGGGATATTGTGGAAGCGGTGTGCCCTGGCGCTATTTTGCTGACTGAAACCAATGTGCCGCATGAAGAAAACATCAGCTACTTTGGTGATGGCGATGAAGCGCAGATGGTGTATCAGTTCAGCTTGCCACCGCTATTGCTGCACGCGATTCACAGTGGCAATACCGAGTATTTATATGACTGGCTAAAGAATTTAACGCCGCCGCCCGAAGGTTGTACTTACTTCAACTTTACCGCCTCGCACGACGGCATTGGTGTGCGACCTTTGGAAGGTTTGCTGCCAGATGATGTGTTAAAGCAGTTGCTGGATGATATGCGCGCCGGTGGGGCTTATGTCTCAACCCGCCGCAATACCGACGGTAAAGACGTACCCTATGAAATCAACGTCACCTACTATGATTCCTTCCGTAATCCGGGGCATCAGTCAGCGCCTTGGCAGGTTGCGCGATTCTTATTGTCACAAACCGTGGCTCTGTCATTACGTGGGGTTCCGGGGATTTATCTGCACTCATTGTTAGGCACGCCAAACGATCATAAACGGGTGGAAGTTACCGGTATGACACGGGCAATCAATCGCCATCAGTGGGATATGGATGAGCTATCGGCGCTATTGGAAGTGCCAGAAAGTAGCACCTCAATCTTGATGAATGAGTACTCGCGACGCATTAAAATCCGCCGTGATCAGCCTGCATTCCACCCTGATGCTGAGCAGTTGGTGCTGGATTTGGATGATCATTTACTTGGCATTATGCGAGTGGGTGAAAATGGTCAAAAGATTGTTGCCTTGTATAACTTTACGAAAACATTCCGCACCGTCAACGGCGCATTTTTACGCGCACTATTGGGTTCGGATGTGGATCAGTGGGTTGACCTGTTGAGCACGTATCCACTGACTCAGGAAAACGGCGAGCTGAAACTCAAACCTTATGCTTGTCATTGGCTGACCACGGCTTAGCCTAAAACGCTCCAACACAAATAGCCGGAAGCCCTGCGCTGTTTAGCAGAGCTTCCGGCTAAAATGATAGCACTGGCAAGCCTAAGCCACCATTCTCAATTAACCAAATGATGATTCATAAGTTGATTTAACAATTAACTCACCGCTTGGATCACTGGCTGTTTTGTAGTGGCAAAACTTCTCACCCCATTCAGAAGTCCGTGTGCGTAGCGGTGGCTTTTCCATTGCTGCACAATCAATAACAACTTGCGCCACTTCTTCAGAAGTTTGATATACGCCACCCGCATCGTCTTCGGTAGAACGCGCTTGCGCCGCTGCGACATAGGCATTGAAAATCGGTAGATATTCATCCATTGGCAATCCACCCGTCTCGGCTAACTGGCTCAACACGCTATTGGCAAACTCAGAGCGAATGCCACCCGGCTCAACCGTAGTAAAGTTGATATTAAAGTTAGGCTGCACATACGTTGCCAACGATTCGGTGTAACCCTCTACCGAAAATTTTGCCGCACAATACAGCTCATTAAATGGCTGGCCAACCAAGCCACCTACTGATGAAATATTGATAATATGACCACTGTGCTGCTTGCGCATAACCGGTAATACCGCTTTGGTACAACGCACGATGCCTTTGAAATTCACATCCAACACCCATTCCACTTCTTCTTCGCTGGCTTGCTCGGTGGTTTTGATAAAACCCGCTCCGGCATTGTTAACCAGCAAATCCAGCCGGCCAGATTCTGCCATGATTTCATCAACGCAGGTATTCACGCTAGCGCTGCTTTGTACATCTAAGGTTTTAACCTGTAACGTGACCGATTGCTCCGCCGCTAAGGCTAGTAGCGCATCCTGTTTCGCCGTATTGCGCATGGTCGCGTAAGTTGTATAACCCTGTTTTGCCAGCATTACTGCAACGTGCATGCCTAATCCGCTTGAAGCGCCGGTTACTAGTGCAACTTTATTCATGATTGTTTCCTTGTGTCATTAATTCGCGCCACCATGGTGACGTGTCTGGTAGTTGGTTTAAGTTAACGCCCTGCCCCATCACTGGAGTCAGTAGCGGAATGTCATCTTGTTTGGCCAAAGCACTCAGTCGTTCAAATGGCTCGTACCACGGGTGCAGTGCCAGATCGAAAGTGCCGTTATGCACCGGCATCAATACATGACCTCGCAAATCCTTATGCGCTTGCAAGGTTTGCTCTGGAATCATGTGGATGTCGGGCCAATCTTTGTCATAGGCACCGTTTTCCATCAGCGTTAAATCGAAGAGGCGCTCGCCAATCTCTTTAAAGCCGTCAAAATAGCCAGAGTCACCGCTGAAAAAGATGGACTGCTCCGGCGTTTTAATCACCCAAGAGGCCCATAAAGTTTCATTGCTATCGCCCACACTACGCCCTGAAAAGTGCTGTGCGGGAGTCGCCGTTAACGTCACTTGCTTGTGCTGGAAAGACTCCCACCAATCAAGCTCCTTAATCGACTCTGGCTCCACGCCCCATTCCCGCAAATGTTTGCCTACACCAAGCGGCACGACGTATTGCCCGACTTTGTCGCCAAGCGCTGTAATGGTGGGGTAATCCAAGTGATCGTAATGGTCATGAGAGATAATGACGCCCGCCAACTTAGGCAGCTGCTCCAGACTAATCGGTGGCTGATGGTAGCGCTTTGGCCCTGCCCAACTCACTGGCGAGGCACGCTCACCAAAGACCGGATCAATCAACCAGTAATCGCCGTGTAAGTTCAGCAATAAACTGGAGTGCCCTAAGCGATAAATCTCCACGCTGTTTTTATCCGGGTTGGCCAACAGCTCAGGCGTTAACAACTGCATGGGAACTGGTTTTACCGGCTCCGGCGCAATGCGCGTTTCACTAATGTAACGCCACAAAATGCCAGGCACTTTAGCAAGACTACCGCCCGTAACACGGCTATCTGCATTGGTAAACTTACCTTCGCGGAACTGGCGCGAGCTTTCGTACTCGACCGGCGCTTGTGCGCAGGAGCTTAGGCCAATTGCGCAGAACGCGTGTAACAGGGGTGACTTTTTGCTTAGCAACATAATCAAACTCTAAAAGTAAACTATACGGTGTAGTGTAATTATTTAATTTATAAAAGTACACTGTCTAGTGTAAAATAAAAGGATAATTTTTTGAGAGCCTAACGATGTCAGTTAAAAAGAGCGTGAGTGAACAAAAACGCGAAGCCATTATTGCCGCCGCGATTCAGGAATTTAAGCGCAAGGGCTTTCAGTCGGCGAGTATGGATAGCATTTCGGCAGTGGCTAAAGTATCCAAGCGGACTGTTTATAATCACTTTGAAAGCAAAGAGTTGCTGTTTCAGGAAATTGCAAAACAGATCTTCAGCCTGAGCAAAAAGGTGGTTGATGTGCCTTATGACTCTAATCAGAGCTTGGAAGAGCAACTGATGAAACATGCGCATGCCGAACTGGAGTTATTAGCCACCGACCGCTATCGGGATTTGGCGCGAGTGATGCTGGCAGAGTGTGTGCATTCGCCAGAGCTGACCGCCAAAGCTATGGCGCAATTTGCGGAACAAGAGCAAGGTTTACATGCCTGGATTGCCGCTGCGATTGCCGATAAGCGCTTGGAAGCAGTGAATGTGGACTATGCCGTCTCGCAGTTTTATGGACTGATTAAAGCCACTGCTTTTTGGCCGCAATTGGTGCGTGATGTGCCAGCGCCAGATAACGCGCTTTGCGAGCAAGTGGCTAAAGATACCGTGCTGATGTTTCTTAGCCGATATGCCATTAAGAGTTAAGTAGCACTTTTTTCATAATAGTTGAATCCGGTTAAAGCGAAGCCTGCGTAAGCTCAAGCACATGTCGCTAATAACAGGAGAGGATTATGAATAAGCAGCACACAAGACTGAAGGCTAGTATCGCAACCACCGGTGCTTTAATTCTCAGCGCAGGAATCACCGCCTGTTCCTATAGCGGCTCGGAAGATGCCAAAACCGGTTATATGAATAATGGCGAGATGGCTAAACAAGCCATGGTTGATGGCAGCACGGCAACGCCTTCTGACTATAAAAACTGGCCTAAATTCGTACCGACCGTTGATAAAGCCGCAACGCCTCAAGTCCGCGAACTGTATATTAATCAAGCTGGCATGATGTCGAAGCGTGGCGATGATTTCCCCTCAGGCACGGTTTCAGTGATGGAGCTTTACGAGGCGCAGAAGCTAGCCGATGGTAAACCCCGTATGGATGCTAAAGGCAATTTAGTCAAAGGCAAACTCTCGAAAATATTCATTATGGAAAAAGGCAAAGGCTGGGGTAGCCAGCAGCCTGCCGGAACCATCGATAATGGCGATTGGATTTATTCGGCCTATCTGGCCGATGGTAAAACACCAGCTACTAAAGATTTTGCGGCTTGCCGCAGCTGTCACTTGCCACTGGCAGACAAAGACTACATTGCACGCTATGACGAGCATTTTGACTATCATAAGAAGTAAGCATCACGCTTAAATTAAATGGGATGCGCCAGTGGCTCATCTTAAAGCTGGCGGCTGAGGATACGGTATTCCTCAGCCGCTATGCCAATAGCGATCAAACTGCCCTCTCCCGCGTATCAAAGATGCCAGCGTAGCGAAATACCTGCCCGAACAGCGGATGCGTAAGCCTGAAATCCATCCTAAACTGCGACTCACACATGGCTTCCTCGACAATTTTGGTGTGCCCTAATGCCAACCACTCCGGTATCGGTAGCATGATATTGCCAAGCTTCAGCACAAAACAAATGCCATCATAATGCAGCCGCTCGCCTTCCACGCGCACCGACATTTTCAAACCCAATAGCGGATTTACAAATTCAATTAGCTGATTGCCGTTATCGGCCACCAAATAGCTTTTAAATTGAATCTGTCGACCATCTGGAAAGTGAATGGTGCGTAGCCAGTTTTGGCGCTCACCGACCACGTGCTTTTCGACTACCGTTGGTAATTGTTGCCCTCGGCGATTTAGCAATGCCCCGCAATAACGCAGCACACTCAATACCGGCTGCATGAATCGGGGATATTCGATATCCATTAGCCCCGTTTCGCGCATCGGGCCAGCACGGTAATGCGCCTTTAACGCCGGTGGCAATCTCTCCCAATCGCTTCCCAGCGCTTGCTGCATCAAACTTTTCGTTGGATTGTTCATCAGAAAGCGGCTCCCGGAATGTGTTTAAACACCATAAGCACAACGACTAACACCATGGCAATAAAAGCCGGTACACCTAAGCAAAACCACCAACGCGCCATGCGCCAATACGCCTCGGGCAATGCGGTATTTTGCTTTGCAGCCTGCGTTGAAAGCTGTCGCATTCGAATCTGCAAATACACCACGGGTAGCCAGCACGCACCCGCCAACACATACAGCGTTAAACTGATCCATATCCACGGCGTTGTTAGCGATAAACCAGCTAAATACACCATCCATAAACCGCTGATTGGTTGGAAAATCACTGTGGGTGTTGTGAACAGCCAATCGGCCAGCACTACATGTTTATTGGTGACCGCAATGTGCTGCACATTGCCGCTGCGATCAGCCATCCATTTGTAAAAAGCACTACCAAGCCCGGTACCGAATAGCAGCACCATACTGAGAATATGCAGTGTTTTTAGTGCCATATAAATCATGAGAAATTCTCCTGCAGTGCCGAGTCTGGTGTGCTTAGCTGTGAACTGACAGCCTGTAATTTACGCCCCAGAAATTGCTCCAGAGGTCGATGATCAGCGTGATATCCAGCCTGCAACATGCGCAGATTCTCCAGCGAGAGCATCGGGCTAATAAAGCCCCCAACCCTTGCCAAACCCATTGCCAATGCTGGCGGACAGTGCCAAAGCTTGCCGCGACCCAGCCCTTGGGCACAGCGCATAGCTTGCAACCATTCGGCAACAATCAAGGTTTCCGGCCCTACGACATCCAGCGTTTGTTTGCTAGGGCTTGAGTTCAGGCACGTTAATACCGTGGCAACCACCTCTTGAAGCAGGACCAATTGCAAACGTTGCTGCCCTTCCCCGATCACCGGAATGACGGGCAAGGCAGCCATGCGCATAAGCCTCTGAGTACTCGCCCCACCCTGCCCGATAACAATCGCCGGTCTTAATACAAACCAATCCAGATCAAGGCGGCGCAGAGCATTATCAGCAGCCAGTTTGCTGAGGTGATAGCGGGAGAATGCGACCTCATCCGCCCCTAACGCTGAGACCTGTATTACGCGCTTTACGCCCGTCATGGCACAGGCTTGGAATAAGGCAATGGGTGCATCGCTGTGCAGGGTTTGAAATCGCTGCTTGCCGCGTTCGCCAATAATCCCAACGCAATTAATGACAGCATCGATTCCTTCTAGCAATGGCAGCCAGCTTTCAGGCGAGAGCTGTTGCTTAAAATCAACCCCATGCGTACGTGAAATGGGAATTACTTGGTGACCCGCCGCGAGTAACGTAGTGGCAAGATTGCGACCGAGAAAGCCACTGGCTCCGGTCAACAGGATATTCATTTCAGGCTCCTTATGGGGAAAGTGAGCCTTGAGTTTGAACACGCGCCAGAGCGCAGACCTCCGCTTTGATCAAACAGGAGCAATTAAACACTCCAGAAAGATCATTTAGGAATGAAGTTTACGGTATTGGCCCGGCGTCATGCCTTCGATTTCACGAAATGCCTGATAGAAATTGGATTGCGAGCTAAAGCCGACACTCATCCCAACCGATAGCACTGAAGCGGATGGCTCAGCGCATAGCATAGCGGCCGCTGCAGCAACCCGTTGCTCCCGTAAATAGCGAGAAAATCCCTTGCCCAGCTGGGTGTTGATTAGCTCGGATAACTGATGCGGGCGCAGCTCAAGTCGCTCAGCTAGTAGCGGCAAGGTCAGGTCTGGCTCTATGTATAATTTCTCGGTTTGCATCAAAACCGTTAAGCGATTGAGTACCGCATCGCTATCCACATTGGCCAATGTAGAGCTGGTATACGCAGCACTGGCCAAAGCCGTTTCCTGCACTTCAGCCGATAACTGTGGACGTGCATTCAGCGCAATTTGTACCAGTAAAAAGGCTAATCCAACAGCGCTGGCGTAGAGGCTGAAGAATAGCTTATCCGGCAAACTTGCCTGTGCCAGTCCCAACACTGAAACTCCTAACGCGATTGCAAATACCGTGCCCAGCAGCCCCATTTCCAAACGAAATCCCGAGCGCTCTGCCCGCAAACTCCAGAGGCTACGCACCAGCCATAATAAGTACCCCGCGCCCACAATAAAGGCTAATGGTAACGCTAGGTTGGATGGTAAAAAGGCGGCAATCAGCACCAGTGCAAAGTGCCCAAGCTGCGCATAGCGCAACCCCGAATCAGCACGTGGCCTTAGCAATGGCTGGCTAAACAAGAAAAATGCCGGCGCAATCATAAACAACACCATGCGATACGGCAGACTAGTCACCCATTGCTGATCGAAATACAGCCAGAAAAAATGCGCAAGCTGCAAACCACTCAGCGCCAGCAATAACAGCAATCCCATACACTTTGAAAGCGGCTGATCCTGATATTGGCCAGCACCGAAGTGAGTCACCGCTAATATCAAAGCGCTAAACAGAGAAAAGCCGATCAGGAGGATTGCCAGAGACGTCATGAAGTCATTGCCCGCAGTATTCAATTGAAGTTGGTAAGCCGTACAGCCTACCTTATCGGTGCACTTGCCACTGCGTCAAACCCATCCGCTGGCGAGCCATCACATTGAGAGAAATTTTTAATGAGTACCTCAGAGTTTCACTTGCAGCCACTTTAAAAAGCGTGTAATTCTCAATATTCCACTATCAGGAGCATTGCCATGAAAGAAAGCCGTCGCCGCTTTTCCGCAACTGAGTATGCCGCCCGCCAGCAAGGTACCCGTGAAGCCATGCTCGCCAAGGGCTTGGATCTGCTGATCGTTTCCGACCCATCGAATATGTGCTGGCTCACCGGCTTTGATGGCTGGTCGTTTTATGTGCACCAATGCGTGGTTATCGGCTCGCAAGGCGAACTGTTTTGGTATGGTAGGGGCATTGATGCCGCCACCGCCTACTTAACCACCGACCTGCCCCATGCCGATGTCGTTTCCTACCCCGATGACTATGTGCAGTCCCCCGATATTCACCCCATGGAATACCTCGCCGATATCCTCAAACAACGCAAACTCCACAACGGCACCATCGGCTTAGAAAAAGATAATTACTACTTCTCAGGCCGCGCTCTGGAATCACTCTATCGCACGCTGCCCGATGCTACTTTTAGCGACGCCACCGTACTGGTTAACTGGCAACGCGCCATTAAATCCGAACAAGAAATTGCCTATATGCGCGGCGCAGGCAAAGTCATCGAAAGCGTTTACCAGCGGATTATGGACGTCGCCAAACCCGGCATGCGCAAAAATGAATTAGCCGCTGAAATCCTGCATGCTGGCACCACCGGTACACCTGAGTTTTACGGCGACTACACCGCCATTGTCCCGCTCATGGGCATGGGGGATGAAGCCTCTGCTTGCCATATGACTTGGGATGGCTCACGACTAGACAGCAACGATGGCATGTTTTTAGAACTGGCTGGCGCACATGCCCGCTACCATTGCCCCGTGTCGCGCACCTTGTATTTTGGCGAACCACCCGCCAAATATCGCGACATTGAAAAAGTGATTCTCGAAGGTATCGAAGTCACTTTGGAGCAGTGCAAACCCGGCAATACCTGCGGCGAAGTGGCCAAAACCTTCTTCGACCTGCTGCGCAAATATGGCTATGAAAAAGACAACCGCTGCGGCTACTCCATTGGCATGAGCTACCCGCCGGACTGGGGCGAGCGCACCATGAGCTGGCGCAACCACGACACCACCGTATTGCAGGAAGGCATGTGCTTCCACTTTATGCCCGGCATCTGGTTTGAAGACTGGGGCTTTGAAATGACCGAAAGCCTGACCATTACCCCACAAGGCGGCGAATGCCTGTCGAATGTCCCCCGTAAACTGCTCGTTAAATAAGGAAGCTCTATGCGCAAGAACCCCATCTCCGCCAGCATCGACTTTGAACAAGATGGCATTCAACACGGCTTTTTAAAACTCCCCTACTCGCGCAATGACTCGGCTTGGGGCGCGATTATGATTCCCATTGTGCAGTTTAAATGCGGTAATGGCCCCACTGCGCTCATTACCGGCGCCAATCACGGCGATGAATACGAAGGGCCGGTGGCGCTGTATAACTTTGCCCTGCGACAGGATATTGAGCAGTTTAGTGGACGAGTGATTGTGATTCCGGCAATGAATTACCCCGCCTTTTTAAGTGCTACACGGGTGTCGCCAATTGATAATTTAAATATGAATCGCATTTTCCCCGGCCGCGCCGATGGCAGTGTGACTCAGCAAATTGCAGACTACTTTAGTAATACCCTGCTACCCATGACGGACTATGTATTAGACATTCATTCCGGCGGTAAAACCCTCGACTTCCTGCCGTTTGCAGCCTATCACTCCTTGCCCGATAGGGAACAGGAAGCTCGTTGTGCGGCAGCGGCTCGGGCTTTTTCCGCGCCCTATTTTATCAAGCTGGTAGAAGATACCGGCGGCATGTATGACCACCAAGTGGAAAGCATGGGCAAGGTATTTGTTTCAACCGAGCTAGGCGGCTCCGGCACTACCAGCCCAAATTCCATTGCGATCGCTAAACGCGGCGTGGATAATTTTCTGATTCATGCGGGTATTTTGAATGGCGAGTCCATTGAAAGCCCTGACGGCAGTATCGAGCTGGATATGAATGCCGGGGAATCGTATTTATTGGCTCAGCATAACGGCTTGGTTGATCCATTTGTTAATTTAGGCGATCACGTGAAAAAAGGTGACCTGCTGGCTCGCGTGCATAGCACTGAGCGCACTGGAGAGAAGCCATTTGAGTATTTTGCACCGCGAGATGGGGTGATTCTTACGCGACACGTGCCCTCGTTGATTAAAATAGGGGATTGTGTGTTTGTGATTGCAGAGGTGGTTGAGTGAGTAATCTCTCTGGCACAGGCGCATTCAGCCTGTAGTATACTGGGGTTACTCAAACAACTACTCAGCACAAAACCATGAGCGATACAGAGCAAAGACTCTCCATCTGGGATGCCAAAAACAATCTGACTTACGATCAGCCACTTGAACCGGGTGATGATAAGTTTGTGGACCTCGCTCCGGCAAGAGGCGAATTTAATCTACAGCGCCTCTACTCCCAGCTGAATGTCGACAACCAAGGCAATCTGCATAAGCCCCCCCTAAAACAATACATTCTGTTTACGGGCCACCGTGGCTGTGGCAAAAGTACCGAACTGTTGAGAATCGCAGATCATTTACACGACCCCAAGCGCTACTATGTCGTGCATTTGGATTGTCTGGAAACGCTTGATATCAACAATCTAAAATACTCTGATGTGCTACTGGCCTTAGCTGCAGCCTTGCTCAAAAAACTGGAGACCCAACACGGCATTAGTATGGAGCAAGTCCACCTGAGCCGCCTTGAAAATTGGTACAAAGAGCGAGTAGTTACGCATAGCAAACTGCGCAGCATGGAAGCTGAGCTTAAAGCCGGTATCAAAACCAAAACGGGTTTGCCTTGGTTGGTCGAACTGTTTGCAGAACTCACTAATAAAATCAGCATCGGCTCCACCTACCGTGATGAGCTGCGGGAAGTCGTCCGCAATAATTTTACTGAATTTTCAGATAGCTTTAATCAACTGATTCGCGCTGCCGAAGACAAAGTCCGCGCACAACACTTAGGTGAGCGCATTCTGTTTACCGTTGATGGCACCGACCGGCTGGATAGTGAAGATGCGCATAAGTTCTTTATTGATGATGTTCACCAATTAACGCAAATCCAATCGCTCTTTATTTACTGTGCGCCGATTAACTTGCTGCGCGCCAGCAATCAACTCAATGCCAGCTTTGGGCAAACGATCCGTGTGCCAATGCTCAAAGTACGCGACCGCGACAATCAAGCTATCGAAGCAAACTATGCAACCGTCCGCGAGCTGGTGTATCACCGTGTCCCTGACTACTTATTTGATGACGTAGACACCTTAAACTATTTGATCCAATACAGTGGCGGACACCCGCGCGACTTGCTACGCCTGCTGAATATTGCCATCGCCAATCAGGATAACGAACTGATTGACCGCGTCGCCGCAGAGCGTGCTGTGAAAGAGCTAGCCAGTGATTACCGTCGCATTATCAACAGCGAGGAATATGAGCGTTTGGTTGCCATTGATAACACACCGGATGCCCCGGATGAGTTTACCGATGAAATCAGCAACACCATGCTCTACAACCTGATTCTGCTGGAATACAACGATTATTACTGGAAAAGTCATCCCGTGATTACCACCCTCGCTGGCTACAAAAAAGCAGCACTGGAAGCAGGCGTCTAGACCATGCTGACCTCGTGGCAACTCAACCCCGCTCACTCTGGCGCGTTTGTCCGCCTGCGAACTTTATTGGAAAAATTGCAGGGATTTCACACGATCATTGCCCAGCACAATAATCCAGCCTATCGGGATGGTTTAATTGAGCAGCTCACAGCAGCCAATGCAGATACCCGCATTTTAGATTTAAAGGAAATAGGCAATTTTAATGCCTTTGAGGCAGCCTTAAGCCAATTTGAAACCGGCACAGCTCCTTTGCAGGTGATTAATCTGGAAAGTCTGGATAGCGCGCGAAGGGATGAGTTTTTAAGGGGGCTTAATTATCACCGGGAACATATTGCACGACAACTTAAAACCAGCTTAGTGCTGTGGATGGTTGAACCACACATTCGGGATATGGCGTTACAAGCCCCAGACTTTTGGGCTTGGCGCGAAAAGGTATTTGAGTTTAGTTTAGCGGTTGAAACTCAAGTGCGCTGGGAGGCTAACTTTCAGAACACCACAGGACTTGATAGAGAAAAGAAACAGCAACGAATTCAGGAAATACTGGACTATCTGAAGCCACTAGAGGACGAGGAAGCCACAATCAGTGTGGCTGATATGCTGCATGAGCTGGGAAACCTTTATTTACACCTGGGTGAGTACACCTTAGCCAAACAATCGCTGGAGCAAGCACACCACCACTTTATAGCATTAGATGAAAAGCACGCAGCTGCACGAGTGTTAATGGATCTGGCTTATCTTCAAAATAAACAAGGTGAGCCAGCTGAGGCATTGGCATTACTGCTAGATACGATATTACCCTGCTTTAAGGAACTGGATGACCTGGACCAACAAGCTGAAGCACTCGACAGAATAGCGGATATTGAAACTCAGCTAGGAAACCTCAAAGAGGCTCTACAAATAAGGCAGGAGAAAATTCTCCCAATTGTCGAAGCTACAAATAATCTAAAGAACAAAGCCATCACCATGGGGAAGATCGCTGACATTCTTCAAGCCCGCGGACAGCTCGACGAGGCGCTGATCATTCGACAAAACGAGGAACTCCCCGTCTTTGAGAAGCTCGGCGATGTTCGAAACAAAGCCATCACCATGGGGCAAATCGCTGACATTCTTCAAGCCCGCGGACAACTCGACGAGGCGCTGATCATTCGACAAAACGAGGAACTCCCCGTCTTTGAGAAGCTCGGCGATGTTCGAGAAAAAGCCGTCACCATGGGGCAGATCGCTGACATTCTTCAAGCCCGCGGACAACTCGACGAGGCGCTGAGCATTCGACAAAACGAGGTACTTCCCGTCTATGAGAAGCTCGGCGATGTTCGAGAAAAAGCCGTCACCATGGGGAAGATCGCTGATATTTTTCAAGCCCGCGGGCAACTTGATGAGGCGCTGAAAATTTACGAGGAGAATATCCCTATCCGTGAAAAGCTCGGCGATGTGCGAGGCAAGGCCGTCACCATGGGGAAGATCGCTGACATTCTTCAAGCCCGCGGACAACTCGACGAGGCGCTAAACATTCGACAAAACGAGGTACTTCCCATCTTTGAGAAGCTCGGCGATGTGCGGTCTAAAGCCGTCACCATGGGGCAGATCGCTGACATTCTTCAAGCCCGCGGACAACTCGACGACGCGCTGAGCATTCGACAAAACGATCAACTCCCCGTCTATGAAAAGCTCGGCGATGTGCGATCTAAAGCCGTCTCCATGGGGAAGATCGCTGACATTCTATGGCAACAAGATCCCGCAAAACACGCTGGAACTATCCGTGATTATTTAAACGAAGCACTTGGGCATTTTCAAACGATGCAACTGCCCGGCGAGACTAAGTGGATAGAGAGACTTTTCAGCAAGACCGGACTTCCTCGCCAAGCCCCTGCGGATCAAACGCAACCGTTAACACCCGGCACAGACAAGCAATCGCCTTTATAAGTAACCAAAACGGTCGCCGTATTAGCACTATACTAGTACTGAATAACAGGAGGAAACAATCATGCAAAACCCAATCGTCTGGTTTGAAATCTACGTACAGGATATGCCCCGCGCCAAAGCCTTTTACGAAACCGTATTACAACTAGAGCTTAGCTCCCTGGCCGACCCGACCGAAACCGATAACCCCATTGAAATGTGGGCCTTTCCGTCGGATATGGACGATCACGGCGCGTCCGGCGCACTGGTTAAAATGGATGGCATTCCACCACTTAAAAATGGCGTAGGCACCATTGTTTACTTTCAAACGGAAGAGTGTGGCGAAGTGGCTGAGCGCGCGATGGCGAATGGCGGCAGTATTTTTAAAGAAAAAATGGCTATCGGTGAGTTCGGTTCCATTGTTTTGGTGAATGATACCGAAGGCAATCTTATCGGCTTCCATTCTATGTAGTTAGCGGGCCGTCCTGCTATTATTCGGCATCGACTTACCACTTCCTAAGGAATCAGCCATGCCCTCAATTTTGGTATTAAACGGCCCTAACCTCAACTTACTAGGCCAGCGCGAGCCTGCGCAATACGGCCACAATACGCTGGCCGATGTGGAAGCGCTGTGTGTGGAAACCGGCAAGCGGCTGGGCGTGGAGATCAACTGCCTGCAAAGCAATCACGAAGGCGTTTTGATTGATGCGATTCATGAAGCCGGTCGCGGTGTGGCAGCGGGTGAAGTGCTGGGAGTGGTGTTTAATGCCGGTGCGTATACACACACCTCGGTCGCCCTACACGATGCGATTAAAGGCGCGGAAGTGCCGGTGATTGAAGTGCATATTTCCAATGTGCATGCGCGCGAGGCATTTCGCCATCACTCTTATATTTCACCGGCAGCCGCAGGCATTGTGGTGGGCTTTGGGGTGGATGGTTATGTGCTGGCAATTGAAGGACTGGTCCGTAAAACCCGCTAACAGCCAGTAAACTTAGTCCTTCTTGCTGTATCGGCTGATAATCTGATACAGCACGCGCGGGTCGAATGGCTTGCTCAGGAAGTCATTCATACCGGCTTCCAGGCAGGCGTCGCGGTCGGAGGTTTGCGCATTTGCTGTCAGCGCAATTACCGGAACAGAATTGCCGGAAGCGCGGATTTGGCGGGTGGCTTCAAAGCCATCCATAACCGGCATTTGACAATCCATCAGTACAATATCGAACTCATCCACCTGCAAAGCATCCAGCGCTTCTACGCCATTATTGGCAATGGTCACGATGCAGTTGCGCTTTTCCAATAGCTTGCGCGCCACCATCTGATTGACTTTATTATCCTCGACCAACAGCACTTTAGCGGTCACGCCTTCCAGCACATTTTCGTCGCTGGTTTCCTGTGACTGGTTCTGTAGTTTATGCGCGGCCTGTGTTTCAGGCTCTAGTTTTAGGGTCGCCCAAAAGCAGGAGCCTTTGCCAAACTCACTCTCAACACCCACATTGCCGCCCATTAACACTGCCAAGCGCTTGGAGATGGCTAAGCCCAACCCTGTGCCACCGAAGCTACGGGTTGCGCCCGTGTTGACTTGCGAGAAGTCTTTAAACAGGTTTTGAATGTCGCTGGGGTTAATGCCGATACCGGTATCGATCACCCGGAAAATGTAGTCACTCTCGCCAGTCTGCTCCAGTTGCAAATGGATATAGCCTTGCGAGGTAAATTTCAGCGCATTATTCAGGTAGTTATTGAGGATTTGCTTAATGCGAATCGCATCGCCTTTCACATAGCGATTACTAATATTGTTCAGTTGAACATCCATCAGCAGGCCTTTCTCTGCCATGATCGGCCGATAGAACTGCCCTACTTCAGTGGCCAATTGCTCCAGATCAATCACATGCTGATCCAGTGAAAACTTGCCCGCTTCAATTTTGGAGTAATCCAGAATGTCATTAATAATGGTCACTAGTAGCGCAGAGGACTGATGCACGGTCGCCAGATGCTCGGAGTCTTCCGGCGTCAGCTTCTTTTTATCCATCAAGTTTAAAGAGCCAATCATGCCGTTCAATGGTGTGCGAATTTCATGACTCATGACCGCTAAAAACTCAGATTTTGCCTTGCTCGCGACTTGTGCCCGACTGCGTGCAGCGGTCATTTCTTGCGTACGCTCCACGATATTGCGCTGCATGGTTTTCATGGCATTGTAGAGCTCATCAATCTCATCGCCATTGCGCTTGTAATCGGGTACAACCACGGGGTTGTCATTCGCGATTTCATTGGCGGTATGAGTCAGTGATTTGAGCTGTCGGGTAATTCTGAAACCCAGCATAATCGCAATCGCGGTGCTGATAAGCAACGCGAGCACTGCCAATACATAAGTAAAGCCGGTGTTTTCGTTCAGCGTCTGAATACTATCCGAGACATCGTAAATAAAGCGGATTTCGCCAATTGTTTCATCATCAATCGTAATCGCTCTGCTGTAGCCATAAAACTGCCGACCACCCGCTTCAAACTCAGCGCCCGAGATAAACTCCGCACCTTCCATTTGCGCTTCAAAGGCATCTCGAATGGCCTTGCCACTTAGTGCGGGCGACTCATTATAACTTTCCGATAACAGCTCGCCATTGCTGCCAATCACATGTACTTCGGCAATATTGCTGATTGCGGTGAAGTTGGAGGAGGCATCATCCAATGTTGCCAAATCATTGACTAGTATTGGGTTTTTAACAATTTCGATAAAAATTTCGCTAGCGGCATCAATTTTCTGCATTACCAGCGTTTCAGAGGTGGTCTTCAGGGAGTGCGTGTTAAACACCACCATCAAGAGTATGAAAAATGCTTCAATCAGAATAAAGGCTAGGACAAATTTATAGCGAAACGACATGCAATCAGTCCCTGTTGACCGTATCCAATTTATTCGCTAATTCACGAATCACATCAAACTCCGCATCGTCGGTTGCGATGATTTCTTTCATACTCAGGCGCTCACTCAGCTCAGCAGGCATGGCTAATAAGGCCGCAACCAATTTTTTACGATCGGCTTCTGGCATGGTCGATTTAACGGCAAAGGGGTGACTGGGGTAGGCTTTGGTCTCGTAAACCTCAACTAACTTATCCTTATCACGCGCACTGGAAAAGTTATTGAACGTCCGTTGGATGCCGCCACCAAGTTGACCAATGCCTCGTGCTACACCCTTATAAACGGAGTCGTGCGAGTTGACGTATTTGAAGTTTTTACTTTTATTGAGGTCAACACCAAACTCGGTGAGTAGTTCGTATTTTACAATTAAGGTCGCGGCAAATGCATTGGGAGATGGAAACAAGAACATTGTTTTCGGGTCGGTCACCAACGCCTTAAAGTCGCCGCCCTTTTGCATCACCATAATGCCTTTTAAGGTTTTTTTTGCCCGCGCCACTACTTGATAGTTCTGGCGCTCGTTGGCCAAGGTGTAGTGGAAGGGGTTCATATAGGAAATATCGTAACCGCCGCTGTATAACACTTTTTCAAATTCAGCGATCGATTTCTCTGTCTTCAAGCCAACTTTCAGGCCTGTTGTCTCGCTTAGGTAGTCAGTGACTGGCTTCCACGCTTTAAACAAGGTTACCGGGCTTTGCTGCGGTACAACCCCGAGGAAGTATTCAGTGGCTTGAGCGGAGATTGAAAGGGACGAAATGAACAGCGCGATGGCTGGTATTAGCACTTTCATAAATACTTCCTCGGGGTTTTATGCAGATAAAAATTATACTGCTTTTTTAACAAATTTCGTCAATATTACGATACGCGTGCCATTGACACGCCCTTCAATGTGCTCAGGGTTGGAATCGACTAAAGCAATGCCACGTACTGCCGTGCCGCGCTTGGCCACAAAGCTGGTGCCTTTTACATCCAGATCTTTGATCAGCGTCACCGTGTCGCCAGTCGCTAGTACTGCGCCATTACTATCAAGGTGAACTACTGCATCTTCATCGCTGGCCACTGGCTCAAGTGCTTGGGCCCAGGCTTTGGTCTCATCATCCAGATACATCATGTCTAGCGCGTCCTGCGCCCATGCTTCACCTTTGCTACCTAACAGTTTCAGCATGCGCCATGCGACCACTTGTACCGCAGGAACCTGGCTCCACATGCTGTCATTTAGACAACGCCAGTGGTGTACGTCGATCGTCTCAGGGTCTTCAATCTGTCCGGTGCAGGTTGCACAGGCCAAAATACTGTCATCCACCGTGTCGGCAGACGTGGGTGGTATGTTATACACATTCAGGTCATCACTGGCCCCACATAGCTCACATTTTGACTCGCTACGGCTATGCAACGCTTTTTTTGTACTCATGTCGGATAGTTTCCTTATTAATGGTGCCGGTATTATAGCTTAATCGAAACACTGCATTGAAACTAAACAAGCCAGCCACAAATCATTAACGAAAATACAGGTTCTGCGTTAGTTCGCGACATTCTACTGAATTTGCAAATTTAAAAGGAAATTCGCCTGTTATTTCAAAAAAACAAGGAAAATAGACTTATGCTATTTACTTAGAATATTAACTTGGGTTCATCTTTCCTGAATCCGACCAATACCAAGGAGAAAAGTCATGAGTCAAACACTACTGGTAGCTGTTGACGGAAGTGAAGGTGCACAACGTGCATTGGATCATGCTGTTGAGCTAGCTAAGGCCAGCCAAGCAACTATTCTCGTCGCCCACATTATTGAGTGGTCCCCTTACTCTTTCCTGAGTCAGGACGAAATCGCCCAGCGCCACAAGCGTCGACAGGAAGAGCTTAGCCGTGCTGAAGAACACCTCATCACCCCCGTTACCGAGAAGCTCGCCCAACAAGGGATTCAAGCCAAGGGCATCATCCAGTACGGTAACATCGCAAAATCCCTCTGCAAGATCGCCACAGATGAACAAGCCAACCAGATCATTATCGGCCGTACCGGCGATGATAGCTTCACGGATCGTTTGTTCGGAACTGTTCCAGGCGCGTTGGTTCAGGTTAGCCCTGTACCGGTTACCGTCGTCCCTTAATCCCCTCGGAGAAAGTCTATGAATGCTCTTAAATCGAGCCTAATGATTCTTTTGATGTGGTCAATTTCATTCACTGCGCAAGCGGCTGAAGCGACTGGAATTGATGCATTTATCGAACAAAATGTTGCACCTTATACAAACATCTTCGTTAATTTCATTTTCTACTCTGTGCCAATCGGGGAAGCTAAGTTTCCATTGATCGTGGCTTGGTTAGCCATTGCGGCAACTATCTTTACTATTTACTTCGGCTTCATTCAGCTGCGCGGCTTTGGTCACGCAATTGCATTGGTTAGTGGTAAATACTCTGATCCAAATGATGCGGGTGAGGTTTCTCACTTTCAGGCACTGACGACTGCACTGTCTGGTACGGTTGGTCTGGGTAACATCGCTGGTGTTGCGGTGGCTATTTCTATTGGTGGTCCGGGTGCAACCTTCTGGATGATCCTGGTTGGTTTCCTGGGGATGGCGTCTAAGTTTGTAGAATGTACGCTGGCGGTTAAATACCGTAGAGAAAATGCCGATGGCACGATCTCTGGTGGTCCAATGTACTCTTTGAGCCGTGGTTTGGCGGCTAAAGGTATGCCGGGCATTGGTAAGTTCCTCGCAGTCTTCTTCGCAGTGTGCTGTATTTTGGGCTCACTGGGTGGCGGTAACATGTTCCAGTCTAACCAGGCTGCGCTACAAATCGTTAACGTACTGGGTGGTGAAGAGACTTGGATCGGTCAGAATCGCTGGGTGATTGGTGTAATCTTCGCAGTACTGGTTGGTGTGGTTATCATTGGTGGTATTAAATCAATCGCGAAAGTGACTGAGAAGATCGTTCCAAGTATGGCGGTTATCTATCTGGGTGCTGCTTTGATTGTTATCCTGATGAACCTGAGCGCTGTTCCAGCGGCATTTGGTTTGATCATTGATGGCGCATTTACAGGTGCCGGTGTTGTCGGTGGTGTGATTGGTGTAATGATTCAGGGCTTTAAGCGTGCAACGTTCTCGAACGAAGCCGGTGTTGGTTCTGCTGCTATTGCTCACTCTGCGGTACGGACTAAAGAGCCAATGACTGAAGGTCTGGTAAGTTTGCTGGAGCCATTCATCGATACAGTAATCATCTGTACTATGACGGCTTTGGTTATCGTCATCACTGGCCTGCACACTAACCCTGACAATCTAGGCGGTGTAGCGCTGACTTCTGCAGCGTTTGAAAGTGCAATGCCTTGGTTTAAGTATGTGTTGGTTATTGCCGTTGTCTTGTTTGCTTTCTCTACGATGATTTCTTGGTCGTACTACGGAAGTAAAGCATGGACTTACCTGTTCGGTGAGAACAAGTTCTCTGACATGCTGTTCAAACTGATTTTCTGCATCTTCGTAGTCATCGGTTCAGCAATGGGCTTAGGCCCGGTAATTGACTTCTCTGATGCGGCTATCTTCGCTATGTCGATTGCTAACATCATCGGCTGTTACTTGCTGTTGGATGTTGTTAAAACTGAAGCACAATCTTACTTCGCACGTTTGAAGTCTGGTGAGATTCGTCGCTTTAAATAAGTGATTGCAGCTTAATCACAATAAGAGAGGCACGGTGTATTCCGTGCCTTTTTTTATGCCTGTAATAATCAGTAAGTACCTTATGTGCAAGGGTTTAAGTTTACTTATTAAGTTCAGGGCTGTTAGGCCAAAATTGCTGTTGATGGCTAGGTAAAAAGCCTATGGCGCATAGCTGCAACTGACCATTTCAAGCTGCGCACCCTGCTGCTTTCCTTGCCATAACACCGAAGAAGAACGCGTGCCATACAATCCCCCAGTCAGCTCGCTAGGTGGGATAAAGATCGAAGACAAAACTTGCTCAAAAGACTTCGGAATCCCCGTATCCGGCAACTCATTCTCAGCCGCTAAAGTCTTATCCTGCAGCAATGCCATTAGCTGTTCCGACTCCAAGGTTTGTATGGTTTTCACATAAGCGCCTAAGGCATTAACGCCGCGCTGCATCTTCGGCCATTGCTCATCTAACATGCCATTACTAATGCTGTGAATGCCATCGTTAAGCCGCTGCGGTTTTCTGCTCACACTGTTAAACACCATTAGCCTTTCCGCATCGCCATACAACAAATTAAATGGGTTGTAGTGCTCGCTTTGGGCAATCAGAAACTCACTGAATTCCTCGATTGCCTCAGCCGTCGTATCGGTTTGCAGCGCCAGAAACCGAGTCACTAATTCACCGCGACTTCTGGCGCCGGCCTGCATTAAATCAGGTCGGCGCAGATTAGTGATTGCAGCTATACGTTGTTGGCGGTTATGCCCCATCCACGTGCCACCGGCTTGCACATCTTTACCCGCAAACAGCTGCGGGTTTTCCGGCCACCAATGCGGTGCTTCGGTGGGTCGTGCAAAATATTCATCGCGATTAGCTGCGATAATCAAGGGATAGTCCGGATGGCTATTTTTAGCGATAAACAAAATGCACATAGTATTTTTACAAATAAAGTAGGCTATCATCATAAATTAACTGCGTTGCCGGAACCACCATGTCAGATCACCCTAAAATTACTGAGCACGATTCTGCCGTATTAATTGATTGCCGCAGCGAGCAAGAATACGCCGATGGCCACATTGCCGGTGCGTGTTCGATTCCAGCTGACAGCCTGTTTCAGCGCATGCATGAGTTACCTAAACGCCATGTCGCGATCCATTTATGTGGCAACCCGGATGACATTGAGCAAGCCACCCACTACCTGATAGACAGAGGACATACCGTGACTGACCATACTGTGTGGAGCGCTGCACTCAAGCAGCAATTAGCCGCTGAAGGCACACTAGAAACCGGCTGTGAATCGCGCCAACTATGGCAGCCTGCGCCGCTATTACAGCGCTTTGTAAATGAGATTGTGCCGCACTATGGCATAGTGCCGGGTATTGGTTTGGATATCGCCTGCGGGGCTGGGCGCGACCTTACCTACCTCGCCACACAAGGCTGGCAGATGACGGGAATTGATCAATCCGCCGACTCACTGGAACGGGTTGCCACGCTAGCCAAATACTGCAAGGTCGAGATTGATACGCGACAACTCAACCTTGAAACTGGCTCTGACCCGCTAACCGAGTTTGCCGATAACAGCGTGGATTTGATTTGTGTGGCGCGCTATTTACATCGCCCACTGTTTCCTTTTATCAAGCGCGTCTTAAAGCCCGGCGGCATTATTATTTATCAAACGTTTATGGTGGGTTGTGAACTGACTACTGTCGGGCGGCCGCGCAATCCTAATTTCTTGCTTAAAGAGAGTGAGTTAGCCGAGATATTCAGCGGCGCAGAGATACTATTAGATGAAGTTGAAATACTGGATGACGGACGGCCGGTTGCGGCATTCATTGCCAGACAAGGGGATTAAAAAACCCGATAATAGGCCGCTTTGTCTGGATTTAATTTACAAATAATGACACATACCGTAAGTTTAATTTACGTTTCAACAAGAAAAATAAACATAAGGCCTGTTTCATGACCACTTCTGTTTTGAATGTTACCCGTGCAGTAATATTAGGCCTAGCCTTTTGTGCATCGGCTAATCTGATCGCTGACACCCATTCTCCATCCACCGCTCAAAGCACGCTAAACGCTGCAGCATCCTTTGAACAAGGCCGCACCTTAATCAGCCAGAATAATCTGGTTGAAGGTATGCGCTTACTTAAAGAAGCAGCTGACCTTGGCAACCCAAGTGCTGCCTTTGAGATGGGCTCACTCTATGAAGCCGGACTTGGCGTAAAGCAAAACTACGCTCAGGCTAAAGCCTATTATGAGGCTGCGATCCGTCAGGGACATCGCAACGCACATTTCAACCTGGCTTTAATGCTAAACAACGAACTCGTTCCCTTTAGTGACCTTCAGCAGTCACGTGAGTTGATGGAAGTCGTAGCGAAACAAGGTGATATTGAAGCGCAATATGTTTTAGCCACGCTAATGGAAAGCACGCTGCGTGATGTTGCGCCACAACTTGATAAGTCGATCTACTGGCTGGGTAGCGCTGCAGATAAAGGCCATGGCAAGGCACAGTTTATGCTCGGCATGCACTATTTGAAGGGCCAAAATGTTGCACGAAACCCAACAACCGCATTCAACTTATTTAATAAGGCAGCCCAAAAAGGCGTCGCCGGTGCGCAGTTCAATCTGGCTTTAATGCATGAAAAAGGTGATGGTACTGCCGCTAATCTGGATCTGGCCGTACGTTGGTATGAGTCTGCAGCCCGATTAGGTAATGCCAATGCCCAACAAAACTTAGGCATCAAATACTTATTGGGTGAAGAGATTGCAGCCAATACCCCAAAAGCCTTAGACCTGATTGGCCGTGCAGCACATTCCGGCCTGCGTAACTCACAGCTTCTGCTTGGTCAGTTGTACCAGTCTGGCTATGAAGATAAAGTTGGCGTCGATCTAAGCAAAGCGGAGCACTGGTATTTACGGGCAGCGAAGCAAGGCCAACCGGATGCCCAGTACCAGTTATCATTAATTCTCTTAGATAAAGAAAGCAATGATCACAGTGCTAAGTTCTGGGCTGAACAGGCCGCAGCAGCAGGCCATCAGGACGCAATAAAGCTCATCACGAGTCTGTAAGCCAGCCGCCACTTATCTGAAAGAAGTACACAGCGTGACGAGTACCCCTATAATGCAGGGGTACTCGAAAGAAAAATGCCAATCCCCCCATCTGGCATGCCCTACAATTAAAAGTGAGTGTCACACTATGAACAACAAGACCCTGTTAGTTTCGTCTGCAGTATTAGCATCCGCAATGTTGAGCCAAGGTGCATTTGCTGAAACGTTGAGCAAAGAAAGCCTGATCAACTCATCACAAGGTTATACGCTTGATTACTCCGAGCAAGCACAGCCACGTCGTTCTGCCCTATTTGCAATGCTACTAGACCAACTCGCTAACCGCGCTACATTGGCTAAACTTGAGTCGTCAACTAATGACAATGCTGTCGTATTAAATTCGTCAGTAAATGACAACGCTGCCATGCCTGCTTCTGAGTCTTGAGGCCTGAGACTCATCCAAACCCGCTAATATTTTCCTGATAAATTGCGCTATCGCAAAGACTGCGATGGCAGAGTCTCACATACTCTCTGTCATCATCGTAAATCGGGAAAACCCCATGACGTTAAGTCGCCGCAGTTTGCTGTTTATTATCCTTGCTTCCCTTTCTGTGGGAGCATTCGCTACTCATAGCCTTTGGAAAAGTAGTTATCCCGGCAGACCTCTGTTTGTTGAGTTTCACAACATGCGCCCGGAAACCATTCCTCTGATCACTATCGAGCATGGTAACGCCTCCTCTCAGGAAAAAATCATTCTGACCCAAGTCCAACCAGATGAAGTTCGTATCGTTAGCCTCAATCATGAGCCCGGCATGGGTTATAACGTGTTGGCACAAATGGCCGATGGCACCGAATACAATATGTGCTTAGGCAAAGGTACCGATGCTTGGGTAAACCATGTGCGGATTCGGGAAATAGGAATGTATGGTGGGCATTGATCCCCACGGCATAATACTTGTTCTTATATCCTGCCAATGAAACCAGTTTTCCCGCTGTTGACGCAGTGCAGCAAGCTCACTATTCTAGACGACTGATTTCAAAACGGTCGTCTGTTTATGAGTACCTTCTTTTTTGCTCACGCCAATGGCTTTCCAAGCCCCAGCTATGCCCCCTTTTTCGAGGCGCTAAAAAGCCACGGACACCAGCTCGACTACATTGAAAAGGTTGGCCACAACCCGAAGTTTCCGGTTAGTAATAACTGGCCGCACTTGGTGCAAGAGTTAGAGCAAGAAATTCATAGCCGCCACCAGGAGCCAGTGATTGGCATTGGGCACTCTGCGGGAGGCTTGTTGTCTTACTTGTTAGCCCATAAGCGTCCAACTATTTATAGCCATTTAATTTTGCTAGACCCGCCCATTATCAACGGTTGGCAAAACAGCATTTGGTGGCTTTCTAAGCGCTTGAATTTCAGCGATCGTTTTACACCAGCCGGTGCCAGTAAAAAGCGTCGGACTCAGTTTGAATCCCGCCAACATGCCTATGAGAATCTACGGCCGAAGCGCTTGTTTAAAGACTTTACCGAAGCCTCGTTTGAAGCGTATATCGCTCATGGCTTGCGGGAAAATGAGGATGGCTCGGTTAATTTAGCTATCGACTTAGAAACAGAGTTGTCACTGTTTCGTACCGCACCAGATGACTTATGGCGTTACCGTAAGCCGCTGAAAATGCCCGGCTTATACCTAACCGGCGAGCAAAGTGAATTCGCAAGCATGCCTTACGCAAAACGCTTATCTAAACAAATGAATATGGAATATCGGGAGCTAAAAGGCGGGCATTTATTTCCTCAGGAGCATCCCGAGGAAACGGCTGAGACCATAGCCAAGTGGCTGGCCTCAACCGTGTAACGATTACTCTTCCTTGGGTTGAAGTAGCGCCGCGCTTTTAATCGCGACCGCTTCTTCCTTCCAGGGAATATCTAAAAGCTCACTGAATGGCAATATCATTGACACCCCAAAGCCATCCCGATAAGAATCGTGGTTTGGCAGAGTAAAGCTTTTCACGTGCGTTTGGATCGACGTACCATCCTTAGTCACATAGCGCCTATTGGTGGTTATACTCCCAGCCTGACTCGACTGTTTTGCCCTAACAAATGTCTCGCTACTCACATCTAAGTCATCGGGATGAATAAGGTCCCGATAGTGTAGCTTGGTAATTTCTTCCTGTGTGTAACCAAACAAGTGCTCGCTAGCCGGATTAGCATATACATATTCACCCTGCTCATTCACAATCGTCAGTGGAATAGGAATGCTATTAAAGAGCGTATTAAACTTAGCTTCCAAATATCGGGTTTGATCTTCTAATTGCTTGCGCGCACTCAAGTCTTTCATCAAACCAAATAGCTTCAAAACCCGACCACTTCTATCGCAATGGCTAAAGACCTTTGATTGAATATGATGAACACTTTGATCTGCTAGCTGAATAGTATGCTCAAACTGATACTCCTTGCCGTCGACCAATATCGCTTTTAATTTTGCAATAAACTCATCGCGATAATCGGGCGTGATGACTTCAAAGAGACTATTCAAATCAGGCTTATCGACCGCTAATATTTGCTTACCATTAAAGCTATGAGAGAACTGAAGTTGTTTTAAATCAATATCATAATTCCAGCTAATGGCCTGACTCATGAGATAAAGCTGATCGCTCTCATAACGAATGATTTCAATATCACGCATCGCGGTGGTGAGTTCTTTCACCTCATCAATCATCAGCACAACCCCGTCAATCTGACGGTACGAGTTTAAATAAGGGACTATTTTAAACAACGCAACACGCTCATCCGGCAAATGTACCCGACGCGAATGCACTTCACCCGTTAACGCACACTGTTCCAAATGGTGCTCAAGGCTATCAAAGGCAAACGGCAGTTTTAAATCCAGGAAGGAGCGATTGACATCCACGGGCAAGATATTGATGTAGTCGCTAAATGGCGACGTGTAACGGCGGATACGATACGCTTTATCCAAGAAAATCGCCGCAATACCGGTTGATTTCATGAAGTTATCAATATCGTTGGTCGCTACCATCAACTCATTAATCTTCTGCTGATACTCAGAGTTTAAGGTGTAGAGCTCCTCATTAACCGCCTGCAACTCTTCATTAGTGCCTTGCAGCTCTTCATTGGACGCCATTAGCTCTTCATTAGAGGTTTGCAGTTGTTCACTGGCGCTGGTGAGTTGGGCTTGAGAAGTTCTTAAGCGATCCCTCAGGTTTTTAACTTCATCCTCCAGGTATTCCAGTCGCTTCTTGGTTGCCTCATCCGCAGGCATCTTGACACTACTGCCCTCACTAACCAAGGCATCCGACTCAATGAATAGCGTGGATGAAGGCTCATGATGCGACAAGGTAATGACATGCAGTAAGTCAGACTCATTCGTCGGATTACTATAATGATGGAACGGAATGACATGAATAGAGTACTCAAGCGCATCGACTTCACGATTCCCAGAGAGATGATTGAAGATCACCTCTTTTTTGGTTTTGATACTCTGGTTTAGCGCCGACATCAGGTAGCTTGCCGTCGAGGAGGTGAATAAATCACTGACCTTATTCTGTGTTCTTCCGGGGCGATGAGGAAGCATCCACTCGCTCAAGTCACCATAAGAGTGAATCACTTCCAGATTACAATCCACAATCACGGTAGCCGCAAGGAAACGATCAAATAACAACTCAGCCACATGGGATAGCAGAATCGCTTTATTACCTGCGGCACTTTTCTTTTCGTAGTCGCCTGTATGAGTGAGTAACTCACGAGGCTTTACCTCTTGTGGTGGTTGCTTTTCATTCTGTCGGGTCAGCAAGATTTTCTCATTCTGGGCAGATACTTTCTGATAAATCTTCGCCCGATAATCCACACATTCAAAGACATTATCCGGATGCGAAGGCGTTTCAGCTTTGCCTAAAAATAAATACCCATTGTGATTCAGTGAGAAACGAATCGCATTAAAGGCTTTTTGCTGGCCGGCCGTTTGAAAGTAAATCAACAGATTACGGCAAGTCACTAAATCCGTACTGGAAAATGGCGGATCTTTTAAAATATCATGCTTAGCAAACACCACCATATTCCGGATATGCTTTCTAATCCGGTAAATGGTTGGCGTTTCCCTCATAAAGTGATTGCTCAAGAACGCCTCAGGCACCTCAGTCGAAATACTCTCAGGATAAACCCCTTTCATGGCTTTATTTAAGGCGCGCATATCCGCATCAGTCGCAAAGATTTTGACATCATGCACTTTGCCTGTTTGTTCCATCAAATCGTGACAAATCATCGCAATTGAGTAGGCTTCTTCACCCGTTGAGCAACCAATACACCAGATGCGCAAAGGCTCACTTTCAGGCTTCTCCTTGATGAGTTTTTCCAAGACTTCTTTTCTTAAGGAGTCATAAGAAGCGCCATCGCGGAAGAATTCCGTCACGCCGATAAATAAATCCTGCTGTAGCCGCTTTAACTCTCCACCTGTTTTGTCTTTTAACAGCTCCAGGTACTCACCCAGCGATGACAGCTGATTGATATTCATTCTATTTTCAAGACGGCGCGAGAAGGTTGATAACTTATAAACCGAGAAATCAATGCCTGTCTCTTCTAATAGCAACCAACAAATTTCCTGAACGGCAGAGTTATGCATGCCGCTCATTAAGGTGCCTCCCGAAAAGCCTGGATTTTTCAGGAAGTTAACGACCGTTACGGTTAACTCTTCAATCGAAGCCACCAAGTCAACCACGCCGGTAGCAATCGCATTCACCGGCATGCCGTTAAATTGACTGTCGTCCGGACTTTGCACCAGCACTAATCCGCCACTTTCGTGAATAGCTTTAATCCCTAAGCAGCCATCACTGCCTGTACCAGACAAAATAACGCCGATACTTTTAAAGCGCATATTATGGGCAATGCTTCGGAAAAAATGATTGATGGGCAGGTGTAATCGCGTATTGCTATTACGGGCAATTGGTACGATATGACTGCCTTCCAGCGTCATTTCTTTACCCGGCGCAATCAAGTAGATGTGATTAGGCTCAACCAGCATTGAGGCATCAACCACCTTGGTTGGCATCGACGTATGGCGCTCCAAAAGCTTATCCATAATGCTTTTGTAATCAGGGGATAGATGCTGAATAACAACAAAGGCCGCCCCGGTATCATTAGGCACGCTATCAAACCAGCGCTGCAAAGCTTCAAGCCCCCCGGCTGAGGCACCAATCGCAACAATGCTTTTTAACGACTCAGTCGACTTATCTTCTTCCTCGACTCCCCACTCCGGCTGTAGTGGATTAAACGTCTTAGGCTCATCGATTAAAGACATGACTCTTAGCCTCCTGCTGCTCGACAAAGCGCGTTAATTGGTTAAAGGGCATGGCTTTTGAAATTAGCCACCCCTGAATGAGGTCTACTCCCTCACTTTTTAGGAAATCGAGCTGTTGCTCCGTTTCGATCCCTTCAAACAATATTGTTTTATTCAATACATTACTCAACTGAATGATCGCCCTTACAATTTGCTGGGTTTCGTAGTTTTGCAAATTAATGGTGAAGCTCCGATCAACTTTAATGATATCGATCGGAAATTTATGCAAATTCGACAAACTGGAATAACCGGTACCAAAATCGTCCAATGCAATTTTCAAACCCATGTCTTTAAGACGTGTAAGCTGCTGTTTAACCTGTAGGTGATCAGAGATCAACAAACTCTCTGTGACTTCGATAGTGACACTCTCTGGCGGGATATTAAAGTTACCGAGTGTTTTTTCGATGTATTCGTATAATTTATGATCGCGAAACTGCATCGGAGAGAAATTAACCGACAATTGAGGGACTATCTGAGACATCGAAATCAGCTCGGCATGCTCAAGTAAGGCATGCTCAAACACCCACTTTCCTAAACGGCTCATCAAGCCGTTACTCTCAACCAATGGGATAAACACATCCGGCCCAACTTCTACCTTATCCTGCTTCCAGCGGATTAAGGCTTCATAGCCATATAAGCTATTGGTATTGATATTCCATTGAGGCTGATAATGAAGCCGGAATTCACCCGAATCTAACGCCCGGTGTAAACCATCACTCAGGTGCTGCTTAACAATGGCTTTTTGATCAGTTGAGCCGGAGTAAAACATAAAGGTATTTTTACCCATCTCCTTTGCGTGATACATCGCCGCATCGGCCTCACGTAAAAGCTCACTGCTCTTCTCGGTCACTCTTGCCGCCGATAAGGTTTCGGCATAGCTAATATCGCTGGGCTTTACGCTAATAATGCCAACACTCGCTGAAATATAAGACTCCTGAGCACGCTCAACCAAGGAATAAGGTTTGGCAATTTCAGTCAGCAAATTGGCTGCAAACTCATTGATCCCCGGAAAATTAGACTGCGGGCGAATCACCGCAAACTCATCCCCACCTAACCGCGCCACAAAGCCTGCAGGCTTGGTTAAGGTAGAAATTCGCTTTGCGGTTTCTTTTAACAGCTTATCGCCGATCATATGACCGTAAGCATCATTCACCGATTTGAATCCATCCAAGTCGATAAACATCAGGTAAAACGATTGATTGGTGTGTAACTGCCGAATGTATTTTTCCAGCTCTTCCTGAAAGGCGTAACGGTTACCCAAGCCAGTTAGCAAATCGGTGGTCGCAATTTCCTGTAAATGCTCCTGACTTTTGCGCTTATTGTGTACGTCTAAAAAGATCAGGATGATGGTCTTGCACTCATGATATTCGTCATAGCTGATGCGATAGTGGATGTTAAACCATTTATAGCCGCCATTTGCCATGGTAACCCGCACATCTTGCTCTGAGTTTTTCTCCATCTTGGCGTGCTGATACAGCATTTCCAGAAAGTTATTTTTATCCTCAGGATAGAGAATCTGCGTCCATTCCCGACCGGCGACTTCGGTGAGACTATATCCGGTCAAATCGCTCCAGGTTTTGCTGGCATACAGCGTTCGCCATTGCTCATCGACTTGTAACACGCCCATCGAGGAGAGCTTGATGATGTCACGGAAACGCGTGATCTCGATATTCTCAATGACATTGGTATCCAACTCATCCAAGGTAAATACATCGGGATGTGTGGAGTACTCCAGCAGATAAGCAACACCCTCTTCGTGTGAGTTGGTCAGTTGCCAGACTTTATAGAAGGCTCGATTGCCATCAATTAGCTGCTCGAAGAAACCCAAGTTATACATCGGGGTCTCATTCGAAAATACGCAGGAAAAAACATCATTATTACTAATCAGAGTCTCAATTTCATTGGCAAGCTCGGGTACTATCTCATGAATATTGTAGCCAAGAGGCAGCATCGGAGGATGTCCACCTCCGCGCAAGTCACCACTACTTTTTATTACTTTTAGATTCTTATCAAGGAAGTAATGAACATACATATCACTTAATCGCCCGGCTCTTAACCTTAATTAAGACTCATTTACATGTCGGTTAGATGTTCTTTTATTTATATATCAATATGATAAGCCCAATCATCATGATGATACCTCCGCGAAGGCAGAATAGTGAGCCCATTATAACCATTCCGCCACATCAGCCGAACTCTCAGCCTATAATACCCAATTAATACAATGTATGCGCTATTTGTGCACATATTAATTTTTCACTAACTTTAAGCCAACAAAAAGTTACCCACAGAACATGTGGATAACTATGTTAATACTTAACAGATAACCCCTCGATCCCCTGCTGTGGCTAACTGCATTGCAACTTGATTATTTATTGACCACCCATATTGATGGCATTTTTAGCACGCCATCGAATCACCTGTTATCGCAAGAAGCTGGACGCTATAACGGCCATTCGCCGATACTATTACTCTCTTCTGGCTACCTTCCATAAGCGACTATGCGACAGCTCATTTTAATAATAACCATGCTAATTCTCTCCTCCGGCGCTCAGGCAAAAATATACAAATGCACCAGCGGCGATACGGTTGCTTATCAAGCAGCACCTTGCAGTGGCGTTACCCACAAAGCGGCCACACAGAAAGTGATTATCCCGGATCAAATTGCATCTCCCAGCAAATCGTCAGGCAATCAATGTGATTTACCCTGTGAAACAAAGGCGATGACTTGTCGCGCCGGACTTAAGTTTGGCAATTACAACAGCGATGGCGGATTGAAAGTGTGCGCGCTGCAAGAATCGGCATGTAAAGCCGATTGTAATAACGACGCCAATGCCAGCCAGCTGCAAACGGATTACCTGAAAGCCAAGCAAAAGTATCAGGCAACACTGAAGCAGCTTGCCAATAATCAGCAACATGACTCTTTAAAACGAGAACAAAAACAGCGTCAGGCGCAAAGAGAAGAGGACGCTAAGAAGCAATGCATCCGCAATAGCATTCAGAATATCGAACGCATCTTTCATCCGGTGGATTCATTAGATGCCAGCCAGAGAAGGCGCTATAAAAGCGCTCTGGAAGACGTTGCCGCTAATTGTTAAGTGGTTTTACTACTGCCTCTGGTAAGCCATCACGGTCAAATGCCCGATAATCGCAAGTCGGGTATTGGCTACAACCCCACCAAAATACACCCTCCTTTTTAGCAGGCCTGCGAATTAAACCTGCATCGCAATTCGGACAATGGTGCTCCGGCGAAACCACGGCTTTAGGCTCTTCCAGCAAAGGCTTACCCTTCACATCAGAGAAAGTCGCTTTACAGGTCGGATACCTTGAGCAGCCCCAAAACGGCACTTTTTGCTGATTTTGTCGCAGCTTTAAATGCCCTTGATTGCATACCGGACAGCTCACAGTGCTGACATGCAAGTTCAAACCCTGCACTTTTACCCGCGCAATTTCATCGGCGATAATCGCATCCACCTCATCAATCAGCGCCTGATAATCCATTTCACCCGACTCAATCAGTCGCTGTTTTTCATGCCATAGTGCAGTTAAATCCGGCTTGACCGCAAAGGCCGGCAAGGCATCATGAAACTCGCGGCCAATGCTGGTACTTACTACCTGACCATCACGCTCCTCAATATAGGCGCGAGAAAATAAGGTTTCGATATGCCCATGACGAGTACCGGGCGTTCCAATGCCACCGGACTCCCCTGGCGTATTCGCGGCTTGCTCAAGCAGTAGACGCTTAATGGCTGGATCGGTCACATAATCAATAACGCGAGTTAAATCCAGCAGCAGCGTTTTCATGGTGTAGTGCTTGGGTGGAAGTGTTTGTTTACTAATAACCTTAGCGCTCAGCAGCTTGCCGCGATCAAAATGAGTAATGGATTCCAGATTATCTGGCGCAATAGACTCCAGTGCATCAGTCCCTTTATCGCCATCCATAATGGCACGCCAACCGCGGTCAACATTCACCTTACCGGTCGCTTCAAAACTGTGCCCTGCGATGCTAAATAATACCTTACTGACACGCACCTTTTCTTCGGGATAAAACTGCGCCAGATAAGCTAAGGTAATCAAACGGTAAATCCGCTGTTCCTGCTGACTCAGCTTAGCCAAATCCGGAACGCTACCCGTTGGGATAATCGCATGATGCGCACCGACTTTATCTGAGTTAAATGCCTCGCTTTTACGGTGGCTATCGCACAATGCTGCTTCCGGAATGCTGGCTTTGAGTTTTTCAATCAATACGGTTGCTTCCCGATAGCGATCAGTACTCAGGTAGCGGCAGTCACTTCGGTTATAGGTCACTGCTTTAAATACATCGCGAAGTCGCTGCGTGGCCTCCAGTACTTGTCGAGGTGAATAGCCATATTTCCCCGCGGCTTCGGCCTGCAAACTCAGCAAGCTATGCGGCAATGGTGGTGCTATTTTTTGTTCTTGAATAGTCACCGATTCAATTTTTACCGGCGCATTGCTAACCTCTGAAACCAGCTGATTCGCAAAAAACTCATCAATTAAATGTTGTGAGGGATCAAGCAAGTCACCGGGTTTTGTTTGGTAATAAGCATTGACCTTTTTTCCCTGTACCTCAATGACGGCTTGGATAATTTGATAACTATGCGAGCGGTATTCATCATGCGCTTTATCGCGCGCAACAATTAACCCAAGGATTGGCGTTTGTACGCGGCCAACGGATAACACCCCTACATAACCCTGCTTGCGTGCCAGTAAGGTATAAGCCCGAGTTAGATTAAAGCCATAGTGCTGATCACAGACTGCACGCGCCAAGGCTGACAGCGACATGCCCCGATAGTGGTTATTGCTGCGCATACTCAGTGATGCGCGAAGGATTGCAGCGGGGTTGTTATCGTTAATCAGAATACGCATGACCGGCTTATCTAAACCAGCATATTCAATGACTTCATCGACTAAACGCTGACCTTCCGGGTCTGGCTCACCAGCATTCACCAACTCATCGGCAGAGCGGGCTAAAGCAATAATATCGGCCAGATGCTCACGGTGGTTATCCTGCGGGATATAACTGATTGGCCAGTCCATCGGCAGATAATCCAGCGACCATTGCTGATAGGCTTCGTTATGCTCTTCGGGTTTACGCAGGCGCAGTAAATGGCCGGACAACCAAACCACCTGCTCATCACCAAGATCGAAGCAGATACCGTCTGGCACCGATGGCCCGCCCAGTGCTACCGAGATGGACATCGCTGTTTCTTTTTTCTCTGCAATATATAAACGCATAAGCATCCTTATTGTGCATTTAACAAAGATCAGCAATTTTAGATAATTGAGCTGTTATTCTACTGTAATTTATTAAATAGTCATGCTAATTTAGAAAAAACAGCCAAAAAACCAAAGACTTAACACGAAAACTGCTTATTTCAGCGGATTTTCTCTCCTGTATTCCCTATTCAGACCCTTTACGTATAATAAGTACAAAGCCACCCAAGGGAACCGTATGACTGCTTTTGCTCATTCCTATGACTTTGACCCAAGCTACGGCTATACCAAAGATGATCTTCTGGCGATCCGCTCGCCCGCTGCCCCCTCAGATTTTGCCTGGTTCTGGCAAGAGCGCTATCAGCGTGCCACCGCACTACACCCACACCCGCGCATTCGCCACACCGGAGCCTCCCAAGATGGCTATGAAATTTATAGCCTGCGCTACTTTTCTACCGATAGCTTTGTGATTCGGGGATGGGTGTTAATTCCGCAGGATGAACCTGTAACCAAAGGGATTGTGATTGGCCATGGTTATGGTGGGCGCGATGAGCCGGATTACACGCTGAGGCAGCCCGGAGCAGCCTTGATGTTCCCCTGCTTTCGGGGTTTATCGCGTAGCCAAAAGCCCGGTATTTCAACCGATCCGGCGTACCATGTGCTTCACGATATTGATAAACCTAAGCGCTATATTCTCGGCGGCTGCGTGGAGGATGTGTGGATGGCAGTCTCGTCGATGCAGATGTTATTTCCACCAAGCAAAGGGCATATTGGCTATGCCGGAATTAGCTTCGGCGGTGGCATTGGGGCAATGGCTGTGGCATGGGATGAACGTATCCAGCGAGCGCATTTAAATGTGCCAACGTTCGGCGATAACCCGTTGCGCTTAGGTTTAAAAACGATTGGCAGTGGTGAAGCAGTTCAACACTATCAGCTGCAACACGGAAACGCGCTTGAAACCTTGCAGTATTATGATGCGGCCAGTGCTGCCCAGTTTATCAAGCAACCGATGCATATAGCTGCCGCCCTATTCGACCCAGCTGTCGCGCCACCCGGCCAGTTCGCTATTTATAACGCATTGCCCGAAGAAAAATCACTGACGATACTGGAAGCCGGGCATTTTGATTACCCTAATGAAGCCAGCGAAGAACAGGCGCTCATTAAAGAACTGGACGAATTTTTCTCACACCTTTAGCGAAGGAGAACAAGCCCATGCAACGGGAATATCACCGTTGGCACAGCGCCAATCTTGAGCGCATGATGGAGCTATTAGTATTCGGACATGCCGGTGCAAAAGTGCTGGTGTTCCCTACTCGCGACGGTCGCTTTTACGAATATGAAACCCTACGTATTGTTGATCAACTCGCCCCCAGAATTGAAGCGGGTGAGCTGCAGCTATATTGTGTGGATAGCGTCGACCATGACTCAGTCTACTGCTTTTGGAAGCATCCCGCAGACCGTATTCAGCATCATATTTGCTTTGAGCAATACATCCTGAAAGAAGTCTTCCCGTTTATGGAAGAGAAGAATCCAGACTCCTGCACCATTTCGCATGGCTGCAGCTTAGGCGCTTACCATGCGGTGAATATTGCTTTTCGCCATCCGCATCTGTTTCAAAAACTGGTCGCGTTTTCAGGACGTTACGACTTAACCTTGGAAACGGAAAACTTTATCGACTTGTTCAGTGGTCACTACGATGACAATATCTACTACCACACGCCAACTCATTTTTTGCCTAATTTAGCTGATGAAACGCAGTTACGGCAGTTGCGTGATATGGATATCACGCTGGTGATTGGTAAAGAAGACCCGTTTTTGGAAAACAATCATCGCTTGAGTCAGATACTGAACAACAAAGGCATTCCGCATCGCTTTCATGAGTGGGAAGATCGGGCGCATCGTGGGTATTACTGGCGACGGATGGCACCGATTTATTTATAGCGTTAGCGGCTTAACTCCGTCATTGCCTCTTCCAAGCCTTTCGCAGTCAAAGGGTACATTCTGTCTTCCACGATTTTACGGATCATGCCAATGGATTGCGTGTAATCCCAATACTCGCGCTCGGTCGGATTAATCCACACAATTTTCTCAAAGCTGCGCATTAATCGCTGCATTGAGACTTCACCCGGCTCCGGATTATTGTGCTCCACACTGCCGCCACGGTAGGTAATTTCCCACGGAGCCATGGAAGCATCACCAACAAAAATCACCTTATAGTCTTTGCTGTACTTATTCAGAATATCGAGCATCGGAATGCGCTCGTCATGCCGGCGACGGTTGTCTTTCCATACCGCGTCATAAATGAAGTTATGAAAGTAGAAATATTCCAGATGCTTAAACTCAGTCCGCGCCGCTGAAAACAACGTTTCACATAACCGGATATAATCATCCATCGAGCCGCCCACATCAAAAAACAGCAGCACTTTCACTGCGTTGTGACGCTCCGGCTCCATTTTAATATCCAGCAATCCGGCATTATTAGCGGTACTGCGAATGGTACCCGGTAGATCCAGTTTATCCGCTGCACCCTGTCGGGCAAATTTGCGCAAACGGCGCAGCGCCACTTTCAGGTTTCGTGGGCTAAGTTCAACAGAGTCATCCAGATTTTTAAACTCGCGCTTCTCCCAAACTTTAACCGCACTGCGATTACGCCCCGGCCCACCAACACGAATCCCTGCAGGATTATAGCCGCTATGCCCAAATGGTGACGTGCCGCCGGTGCCAACCCATTTATTGCCACCTTGATGACGTTCTTTTTGCTCTTCAAGGCGCTCTTTGAATTGCTTAATCAACTCATCTAAACCGCCAAGGCTTTTGATTTTTGCCTTTTCTTCATCGCTCAGTTGCTTGACGAATTCATTGCGCAGCCAGTCATCAGGAATCAGCGCTTCGACCAAGCCTTCCAGCGACTCAAGTCCATTCATAAAGGCCTGAAAGCCTTTGTCATACTTGTCAAAATGCTTTTCATCTTTGACCAGTAGAATACGCGCGAGGTAGTAAAACCCCTCGGTATCAGCCAGTACCAGATTAGCATCCAGCGCCGCCAGCAAATCCAAATGTTCGCGAATCGATACCGGAACCCCATGCGCTTTGAGCGTGTAAAACAGATTGGTCAACATGGCTTAGCGCTTTTCACGACGGTGCATAAAGGCCAGACGTTCCAGCAACGACACATCCTGCTCATTCTTCAGCAGCGCGCCATATAACGGCGGAATGGCTTTGCTTTGATCGCGATTGCTCAACACATCTTCCGGAATATCATCCGACATCAACAGCTTCAACCAGTCGATTAATTCACTGGTGGACGGACGCTTTTTCAAACCAGGCACGGTGCGTAATTCAAAGAACACTTCCAGCGCTTCATTCACCAAATTCTTCTGAATTTCAGGGTAATGCACCGCGATGATTTCACGCATGGTGTCGCGGTCGGGGAAGTTAATAAAGTGGAAGAAACAGCGACGTAAAAATGCATCCGGCAGCTCTTTTTCATTGTTACTGGTAATGATGATAATCGGGCGATGCTTGGCCTTTATCGTCTCGCCCGTTTCATAAACAAAGAACTCCATCTTATCCAACTCTTGTAGCAAGTCATTGGGGAATTCGATATCTGCTTTGTCGATTTCATCAATCAGCAGCACTACTTGCTCATCGGCTGCGAAGGCTTCCCAGAGCTTACCTTGGCGAATGTAATTACCGATATTGCTGACATCCACATCGCCAGTCGCTAACTGAGAATCCCGCAGGCGCGATACCGCATCGTACTCGTATAAACCCTGCTGCGCTTTGGTGGTGGATTTGATATGCCATTGTACGAGGCGCTTACCTAATGACTCAGCCACTTGCTCTGCCAGCATGGTTTTACCGGTGCCGGGCTCGCCCTTAATTAGCAATGGGCGCTGTAAGCTGATGGATGCATTGACAGCAATTTGCAGGTCGTCGGTCGCGATGTATTCGTTGGTGCCTTGGAATTTCATAGTGTGCCTGTTGGAGTTATCCTTTGCCCTAGTATAACTTTTTTAAACACCGGCAAACACCAAGTAACTAAATGGTAGTATTTGTTTTGAACTAGGCACTCATGCGCTCAAATACAACATCCATGATCTCTTGGAAGTGCGTGTAATTTAACAGCCCACCACCCTCTGCAAACTCAATCAGTTCAATGATTTCAGGGTAATCCGTCGCAAAAGCGCGTGAAGCTTCGATCGGTACTTGAGGATCACCACAGCCCTGAAGCAGTTTTATCGGTATTGTCGGTTCGCCAACCTCAGCTGACCAGTCTTCAAAGCCCTCAATCATATCCCGCGCAGCAGCACTGAAACCTTGTTCAGCGCACCTGATAGTGCCCTTATAAATACTCGTAGCAACCTCATGATTTTTAACCGCAGACTCATCAGCCGCAGAGGAACGATACATGTTCTCGATAAAGTGCCTCGCACCATTGCGCATCATTAGATTTTTCCCCGTTTTGAGAATCAATGCCGCAAATGATGGAGAAATTTTACTGGCTGATATTAGCGCTGAGGCCCATCTGGACACCTTATCTTTCTTCGATATATATCGTATTGGCACCAAAGAGTTAACGATACAGACTTGGGTTATTCGCTCAGGAATTAGATTAGCCAGATTAAACATGGACCGCGCAGCTGAGGCACGCCCCACGACTGGGCAGGAAGCAATTCCCTGCTGATCAAGCACTGCACTAATATCTTCAGCCAAACATTGATAAAGATTATCGCCGGGTAAAACATCCGTAGTCTCAGCAAATCCGGGCCGCCAGATACCAATGAGCCGTATCGATCGAGCCACCAGTATTTGCTCTATTTCTTGCGTTGCAGGAATACCAAACAGGCTAGGCAGAACAACGATGGGACGACCATTTGGGTCTCCATATACATTAACCTCAACACTGCGTTGCTGAGGCCTTTTAACTACAACCTTTTTACTAGCACCTTGGGCTTCTTCTGATGAAACACTAACGGCAAATGAAATAAGGTAGGAAACACTTAATAAAAGTCGAAGCAGTTCAACCTGAGTTGGACAAGCCGTTTTCTCCAGTATTGTCTGAAATTGGTTTCTGATCGTGGTGTAGGAACGCTCTCTGATCTGAGCAATTTTCTTTAGCGACATCCCACTGACAAACAATCTCACAACACCACTTTCAGCGTCTGTCAGTCCGAATTTAACCGAGAATAAATTTAGCATTTCATCACTACAGGGCGTATCCATAATGATTAATAGCGCCTGAGGTGCACCGCTCTGTTCCGAACGAACAATGACTAATGGAACCATTGCCTCAGCATCTGTGAAAACCTGTAGCAAGGTTAAATTCTCACTGGCTTCTTCTTGATTAACAAACTGAAAAATCTTGGCGGTTAGTGATTGACCCGTTTCAAGCCGAAAGCCCAAGGTGTTTATGTCCACACCCCGACTGATGCTATAGAGGCTTGTCGCGTGAAGGTTAGCGGCTAAAACGCAACCTTTTGCATCAACAATTAAGGCACTGCTACCCATTGAGTTAAGTAACGGATTAGATATAAACCCAACTTGATCCTGATCATTTTCCTCGGCCAGACGCAGTAATGCAGATACTGCAAACTGCTCAATCTTTCGACAGTCTGCCTGCTCCCATTCAACTTGGCTATCGTTATTGGCAACCAAGCTTTGCCACGACCGTAAGAACTCGTCATAGTCGTTTATATTCTCTGTCGCGTGCTCTATCGACCGTGCCATTTTCTTAATCAAGCTATCATCTTGCATCATAAACACCTTTGATTAATCGTAATATTGATCGGTTTTTGTGATTATTATCAATCGAATAAACAACGATATTTTTAAAATATAGTACAAATGCATCATGATTTGTTTTCTGCACGCTAATAAAGTGAATCACATGACAAATACGGTCATCTTCACTCGTCGGTAAAGGAGAAACCTTCACCCTAGGTATTCATCCGGCGGGATATAAGCCACTAAGGAGTATTGTTATGTTTCATCTAACTAAAAAAATATTTGCCGGATCGGTAGTTTCAATGTCTAAAGTTCCTGCGCTTGCCGTTTTATTAATCGCTGCTATCGGGCTGGGAGAGGCATCGGCTAAAGATGTTGAAGCGGGTCCAATATGGAACCAAGCTGATGCCGAAAACAAATGCCCTGCATTGGCGCGACGACATCAGTCTCGCTGGAATGGACAATGGCGAACAACTGTTCCGAATAAGATGTCGGTGTGTGGCTTACAGGCACTCGTCTATGATGTTAATGCGGGGCCAATCTGGAATCAGGCTGATGCTCAAACCAAATGCAGCGCGATAGCCGCAAGGACTAAAGGAAAGTGGAACGGTCAGTGGCGCACGACAGTTCAAGGCAAAATGTCAGTTTGCGGTATGGATTATCGTATTCAGGATGTGAATGCCGGTCCAATTTGGAGCCAAGCTGACGCACAGAGGAAATGTCCAACACTAGCCAAGCAGAAACATGCTAAATGGACTGGCCATTGGCGCACGACCATCCAAGGCAAAATGTCTGTTTGCCAGCTGAGCTACCATTAAAGGCTGGACTCATTTAGAAGCAAGCTCACAACAAATTCGAAGGTATTTCGCCTTCGAATTTGTCAATCAAACCGACCGCTCAACAAACCGCTGATAATACGCTTTAGCCGTCATTGTTTCCGCGCAAGGCATGCACACAAACTCCTCAAAGGCATCCGGCTTGCCATAAATCCCATCGGCGGTATTGATATCAAAATACGCCCCGCAGCTCTGGCAAGTTTGCACGTCATAAGTACCGTCCTGCATGCCAACGACCCACTCTTTCGCCAGCTCAGTAAACGGGATAAAGCCTTCAAAGTTAACCGTATTTTGTTTGGCGTCAAACGTGAGGCCGGTGTAATTCAACATCTTAACAATCAGCGCCCAAAGGCCCGGTTCAAACTCAACGCCAAGCGCTTGATTAGCTTCTGCAACGGTGAGTGATTCTTGCTTTATCGTTTGCATCGTTCCCTACCCCGAATTATGTGTTTTTAATTCTATCACGCTCAACTCAAGCCCCTGCCATAAGACTGCAGGAAACCGAGCACTGAGTACTATACTAAGCTAAATAGTGAAATATTATCGCTATAAGCCGACTCCTAGAATCAAGAGATTACCGCTTTATTCTAATTTTTCAATCACCTCCAAGGATGGACACATGAGAACAAAACTCCTCACAACACTACTACTTAGCCTCAGCGTTAGCAGCCTGCAAGCCGCCGATGCTCGCTTCTGCGATAACTACGCACAGACTTCAATTAAACAACAAATGGCGAATGTCGCTAATAATTGCAAACAAACCGGCCTGCGCTGGTCGCCTCTATACGAGGGCCAGAAAGCTTGGTGCATGACGGTGCGCGATAGCATTGCCAGTAATGAAAATAATGCCCGCAATGCAGCCTTAAAAACCTGCGGCACGGATCTTAAAAAACTCGACTGGAAAACACTCCCCGATATTCCCATGGTCTGGGATCGCCTGTTTGATCAAATGCTGCAAGCCACTAAAAAGGATGATGTAGTTGCTGTCAAAGTCATGCACGCCCACGGAGTTAGCATCCACCACGAGGAAGGCTTTAATAACGGTGCTATTTTGCTTCATGCAGTAGATTTGCAAGCAGAAAAGGTCGCCGAGTATCTGTTAGACCAAGGTGCGAACCCGCAGGTCACAACCAATGGCGGCGGCAATGCACTCAGTCGAATGATCGAAGACCCGACCATTAATTACCGCATGCTCGCCATGCTGCTACGCAAAGGTTTTGACCCGAATTACGGTGGTGAAGGCTATAGCTTTCAAGCGTTCCCCTTATTACTCGCAGCCAATAAGAACGACTTCCGCGCCGTTCGAATGATGATGAACGCCGGGGGTGATCCAAATCTGATGAGGGATTTCAGCCCACTGTATTTTGCAATCAACCATAAAAATTTGGCCATGGTGAAATTACTGGTCGAAGCCGGTGCCAAGCTAAATGTTGAAGTCGGCATTGGGTTAGGCCCCTGCAGCTATCCTCTGAATGTAGCCGAACGCACTGGCAGCAGTGGTCTTATTGCTTACCTGAAGTCCAAAGGTGCAAAACCTGCTCCGGGGTGCGACTCTTAAGCCATAAAAGCATGAATGGATGCCCGTTCATGCTCTATTAAAGTGCCATTCATCAACTTTAAGGCTGGATTAATGCTTAGCCTATATAATATTTTTAATGAACTATAGCTTAATAAAACAACACTAATCGCTACTATTAAAAAATATACCAACCCCATACAATCATAAAAATGAGCAATAATCGCACACATAGCATTGAGAGAATCGGTCGATCGATCTACCCCTTAAGGATATTCGGCTTTATATTATTTGCCATCAGTATCTACTTGTCCCAATCAAAAATGGGTGCTCTTGATGTGTGGAGCATCGGTGCTATCGCCATTTGCCTGATCTATCCGCACCTCGCATTTTTGAGGTATATACGAAATGAAGAGCGCGAAACTGAAATCAGGCACATGCAAATCGACATGGCACTGCAAGGCGCGATGATCTCATTTCTTTGCTTTACCCCTGCGGTTTTCTTGCCCTACTTAATTGCTAACTCAGCGGCAAACTACGCCTTACGGGGCATGAAGCAAGTGGTTCAGAGCTTGGCGCTTGCCTTTGTCTGCGCGATGGTGGTGGGTCTGTTACGCGGTCAACACATGGCTTTGAATGCAGATCTTATTGAGTTTCTTGGCCCATTCATGTATCTCACCATCGTGACTCACTATATGGGTTACCTCGCCTATGCGCGAGGTATGTCGTTAATTCGCCGCAGAAGAGAGGCCGAAGAAACCAGCCAGTTAGACTTTTTGACCGGCTTAAATAATCGCCGCTCAATGTTTGATCAGGTGAAGTTAAATGACAAAGAGTTGGAAGCCAACAATATCGCGACGACCCTCATTATGGCCGATCTGGATTACTTCAAACAAATCAATGACACCTATGGTCACGACCATGGCGATGCAGTGCTGGTTCAAGTTAGTGGGCTGATAAAAAACAGCTTACGTGGAACCGATATTGTGGCTCGCTGGGGCGGTGAGGAGTTTTTAGTGTTGCTCCCCAAAACCAATATCGAGCAAGGTATTTCTGTAGCAGAAACCATCCGAGAGACAATCGCCAATAAGCCCATTATTTATGATGACGTAGAACACCACGTAACCCTCACATTAGGCGTCGCCTCTTACAGCACTAATTCAAACTTTGAGGACACAATACAACGTGCAGACAAAGCACTGTACAAAGGCAAAGAGTTGGGACGCAATCAAGTCATCCCAGCTGACGCAGAATAATATTCAAGGCAAAAAAATGGCCACCGCAAGGGTGACCATTTCATCGACTCAATGCCACTCTCTACAGTGGGCCGTAGATATACTCCGGCAACCACAGGGCAATTTGCGGGAAGGCCACAACCAGCGCCAAACCGATAATCTGTAGAATAATAAACGGTACCGCTGCTTTATAGAGATCGTAAATCGTGATCTCCGGCGGCGCCACCGATCGCATATAGAATAGATTATAGCCAAAGGGTGGGGTCAAATACGCGGATTGCATACTGATAATAAACAGTACCGCAAACCAAATCGTATCAAAGCCTAATCCCTCCACAATCGGCACAAATAATGGAACAGTGATAAAGACGATCGCAAAATCATCCAGGAACATACCAAGGATAAAGTAGCAAAGCAGCATGAACAGGATCACCATGTACGGTGACATATCCATGTCTTCAATGAACTCTTCCAGCACCATGTCTGCACCAAGGCCCATGTAAACCCGGCTAAAGAATACCGCTGCGATGGTAATCCATATCAGCATTCCCATTAGCTTAGTGGTATCCATCAACACGTCTTTAACGACGCTCCAGTTCAGCGTCCGATAAATCGCGGCACAGACAATGGAACCAGCGGCACCAACGGCAGAGGCTTCTGACGGTGTGGTGACTCCGGTAATGATGAAGGTCAACACCGTACCGATTAGCAGCCCCGGTAGAATCAACGCCTTAAGCGAGATAATCTTACCTTTCCAGTCAACTTGCTCTTCAGCAGGTAATCCAGGGGCGAGTGATGGATTGATTTTGCAGCGAATGTAGATATACAGGATATAAATACCTGCCAGCATCAAGCCTGGCATTAGTCCGGCTGCAAACAACTTACCCACGGAATCTTTAGATAAGAAGGCGTACAAGATCATCAACACGCTGGGGGGTATCAGGAAGCCTAAGGCACCACCAGCCATAATGGTACCGGTGACGAGCTTCTTGTCATAACCTCGCTTAAGCATTGAGGGTAAGGCAATAATACCCAAACTCACAGTTGCAGCACCCGACACACCCGCCATGGCAGCGATCAGTGCACAGATGATGACCGTTCCCATGCCCAAGCCGCCGGGGATCTGCCCCATCACCTTGTTAATCATGTCAAACAGATTATCGGTGATACCTGAGCGTTGAAGCATAAGCCCCATGAAGATAAACATGGGTAAGGCAACTAGCAGAAAGTTATCCATTGATGCAAATGAGCTAATAGCCAATAGCTCTAAACCACCCGCTCCCCACAGAGCGTAAGCAAACACCACTCCGACAGATAACAGAGCCCAAGCCAATGGAGCGCCTAGGATCAACAAGAACAACATCGAACCAAACATGCCCAACGTAACGATTAACGGATCGGAACCCATAAATTTCTCTCCTGAGTGTTAGTGAGCATCATCAAATAGAGAGTTTTCTTCTCTTTCACCGATCAGTTCCGGCGGGGCCAGATTAAATGCGATACAGAAATCTCTGATTAGATTGGCAAGACTCTGTAACCACAACAGGGCAACAGCAATGGGTAATACAGTCTTGAAAGGATAGATAATAGGAGCCCAGGTGCTTTTGGAGGATCGTTCTCCAGCTGCCCAAGAGTCCGCGGCGAATTCCACAACTACCACAAAGAAAATACCGAAAATCACCAGCCCGAAGGTGCCGGTGATCACATCGAGAAATGCGCGTCCGCGAAGGGAAAATAAATGATAAACCACTTCACTTCGAACATGTCCGTAATGCTTGTGAGTATAAACGCCCGCCAGCACACAGAAGGTGCCGTAGAGCATTGTGGTGGTTTCATGGGCCCACTCGGTAGGGCTATTAAACACATACCGAGCGAAAATTTCGTACACAAGTACCCCAATCATGACAAGGACTAACCAAGAGATAGCCTTGCCAAGGAATTCGGATATCCCGTCCTGTATTTTAAGAAAACGAGATATCCAATTCATTACGCACGTCCTTTGGCTGCCGCTGCTAGGATGTCGATCGCTTTCTGGTTGCGCTCAGATTTTTTAGCTTCATCAGCCCAAACAACCTGAGATGCCTGCTGCAACTTGGCAGAGTCCTCAGCGTTTAGTGAGCTAAACTTAAACAATCCGCCTTCACTTGCTGCTTTGTTACCTGCGTAGACCCAAGCGTGCATAGAGGCTGCGTGGTTTGCATAAGCCATTTCAATAATTTTGCGTTGAGAATCAGTGAATGACTCCCACTTATCCTTATTGATTAATACGCAGTCCGTGTAACCCGGGTTAACCATATTCAGGCGAGTGTAGTGAGGTGCTGCTTCATACAACTTCATGGACTTGTATTCCAGCGGACCGCCGTAGATACAACCATCGATAACACCCGTGCTCAAACCAACGTACAACTCAGAACCTGGTAGGAATACTGTTGGGATGTCCAGTTCCTGCAATACCTTAGAGATAGAAGGTGTCGCACGGATCTTCATCTTCTTCATGTCTTCAAGGCTAGTAACCGGCTCTTTGGTCAGCAAGTCATAGTCACCACCAAACATGGGGCCTAAATAGTGAATGTTATGCTCTGCGTAGTCTTCACGAACCAAGTCAATCAAGCCCATTTCATGGAAGATGTGCATCGCTTCTTCGAAGGTTGTCCATGCGCCAGGCAAGCCCGCTTCGATACCAGCGATATTAACCTTACCAGGCCAGTATCCGCCGTAACCTTCTGCCATATCCAATGTGCCTTTAGACACAGCAGACATCATGTCAGCATCCGGTACAATCGAGCCACCTTCATAACGACGAATGTTGAATACGCCATCACTAGCCACTTTTACGTTATCGGTAAATTCTTCAAAGATGCCTTTGGCTTCTTTACCCCAGTATGACTGCATACGCAGACGAACTTTATCGGCGGCAACAGCAGTCGTAACTGTTGAGCCAAGTGATACTGTCGCTGCACTCGCCAATGCAGTTTTAATCATATTACGTCTATTCATAAATGAATCTCTCCGTCGTTTGGAACTTTTATTAGGGAACTTTTTAAGACTTGCTACCATTCAAGAGGAAGTATCTGACTGATACCTGAATGGCTTGACACCGTTATATCCTATACTTCATATAAACCATAGGCAATACGCAATAAGCTCTTAAACTTTCGCCAGCCAATTTAATCAAAAAATAGCCCTTATTACGGCTGGAAAGTTTGCTTAATCCTTATACTTTGCGGATCGGCACCGCCGCCATCGGAATCTCCTCTGCCTTAAATGCACTGATCAAACGCTCCAACACTTCTGATCGAATTACCGTGCGTCGCTTTACATCATCAAGCCGATAACGCGCCTCATATAAAACGCCCGATAACATATGCCCCTGCTCATCATCCCAGATCGAGCGAATCACCACCGTGCCACTGCCGGGAATAATGCCATCGACCTGATCAATCATTTTTAGAGTAACGGCTTTGACTTGCACAGGGTCAGCACTAAAGTCCGTTTGAAAGCGAATGCGCACTCGCATTGGCTGCGGGTCCATTGAGAAATTCTTAACGGTAGAGGATGCCAGTACCGCGTTTGGATAATTCACAATGACCCCATCGGTATTGCGAATGGTGGTACGTCGCAAACCAATATCAATCACATCGCCCCAGCCGCCCCAGTGCTTGCCGATTTTATCGATCATAATGCGGTCGCCAATACGGATTGGGCGATCTGCAATCAGGAAAATACCCGCCAGAATATCAGCCAGCGTTTCTTTAGCCGCCAAGCCAATGGCAATACCGAAAATACCCGCACCCGCCAATACCGGCCCGACTTTGATGCCATTGATTTGCAGTACCCAAACCAGCCCCATAAACAGCACGGCTAACCACAGGAATTGACGGAGGAAATGTACAAAGCGATCGTCAAAATCGTTGTCGGTTAGCGCAGTCAGCTTTTCGAGTTTACGCACAACCACATAGCGTAATAGGTAGAACACCAGCATGGTGGTGACGATTGCCAGTAAAGTTTTTACCAGTGTGTTACCAGTTGCCCAAGCGGCGTTAATATCGTTTAAAAATACGTTAAGTGCGTCCATTAATTCCTCTTCCATCCTTAGCGGTTAGTTCTGGCTAATCAGGTATTTACCTTGTAATCCCCTGCAGATTCATGCACTCGTTTGGAGCTTGCGGAAACTAATGGGTTAATGTGGCGAATCCCCGCAAACCGCTTAAAATCATTATCCGCGGAATAAACTGCATACCCTTGCTCAATCGCTAGTGCAGCAATATGCGCATCAGTTGTTAAATTGCCTGCCATACCGGAGCTCAGCAACAAATTTCTCAGAATGTACCAATGCTGCTCTCCCGGAGACACTAACTTAGTCACCGAATGATCAAGCCACTCATCGAGATACGCAATAGCCTGATCAGCAGACAAAGGTATTGGAAAAATACGAGCATTGGTAGTGATTCGCAGAAAAGCTAAAGTGACGACCCAAGGAATGCCAACCACCTTATTACCGGATAAAGCCGCCTCCCACCACGCTTTCGCCTCAAGGTGATAAGGCGCATCCTCATTGATTGCATAGATCAATAAATTCGCATCAACCAGAATCATTTACGCAACTCCAGCTTCGCTTTGATAGCCATATCTTCTAACTCATCCGCAAGCTCAAGCGCTTTGTCTAAGTTAATTCCTGCAGCAGCCTTGCCCATACTCACAGTTGTAAGCCGATAAGGAGCTGACTCGCGCTGAGGAGCATTAGTCAGACCATTTAACAGTGTTTCGTTAACAATTTGCTTGAATGGCTTGCCTGACTCATGAGCTTTGTTTTTCAGCGCTTCAGCTAACGCATCGTCGATGGTTAAAGTGGTTCGCATATTGATGTCCTCACTAGTAGCATCAAAACATCAATTTACATTTTTATACGATACTAATCAAGGCAGCAACGACCGACTACAAAGGTATCGATGAGTTTTGCTATGACTTTACCAACAATGAAGACTTCCGTCGCTTTGTCCTGTTAGTCAGAGACGCCGACTAATTTAAGCGAAACTGCACTGGCACCTGAACTATGGATGCCAGTGTTTGACCATCACGTTTTGCTGGTTGAAACACCCACTGTTTTACCGCTGACAACGCCGCATTATCCAGCGAGTTATTGCCTGAAGAGCGATACACCACCGCACTACTCACTCGGCCATCAGTTCGAACATTCGCACGAATAACGGCGGTCCCTTCGATCCCACGCGCTCTGGCCAATCGCGGATAACGTAGTGGCGTGCGTGACTGATAACCGGGGTTTGTGATTAATGGCGGGCCAGAGTCACTGCTAGTTCCAGAGCGTGCATTCGCTTTGGCCGCAGCCACTTGGCGCGCTTGTGCCTGTGCGGCTAATTGGCGCTGACGCCCTTGTGCGGCTTGGCGTTGAGCCTCTGCCTGCGCTTGCTTTTGGCGTTGCTGGGCTTCCCATTCGGCACGGCGTTTATTGGCTAATTGTTGAGCTTGCTGCTCACGTCGCTTGGCTTCGGCTTGCGCTTTACGCTGCTGTGCTAATTGCTCTGCTTGTTTCTGCTTTTGCTTGGCTTCCCACTCGGCACGACGCTGATCTGCTAATTGCTTTTCCCGCAGTTGGCGCTGCTTAGCCTCCCATTCAGCACGGCGTTGCTCGACCAGTTTCTGCTGTTTTAAACGAGCCTGCTCTGCTTCCCATTGCTTGCGGCGTTGCTGAGCTTCGCGTTGTTTAATCGCTTCCTGCTCGCGCTGCTTAGCTTCCCACTCGACGCGGCGTTGAGCGGCGAGTTGCTGGGCTTTTAGCTCACGTTGTTTTGCTTCCCACTCCGCACGGCGCTTAGCAATTAAGGCTTCATCACGACGCTTTTTCTCCTGCTGCGCTTTACGACGAGCAATCTCAGCTTTCACTTCCGCTTGGTCGACTTGCTTTACAACAGGCGCTGGCTTTGGTTCGGGCTTTGGAGCCGGTTCAGGAATGGGCTCTGGTTCAGGAACAGGTTCTGGCTCAGGAGTAGGCTCTGGGATTGGCTCCGGTTCGGGAGCTGGTTCCGGCTCAGGCTCTGGCGCAGGGATTGGTTCGGGAACGGGCGCTGGAATTGGCTCCGGCTCTGGCGCAGGCTCGGGAATCGGTTCTGGCTCCGGTGCCGGCGCGGGCTCTTCCTCTGCAACCACTTCAGTAACAGGCTCTGCTTCTGCTTCTGCTTCCGGCGCGGGCTCTGCCACAGGATCAGGGCTTGGCGCGGCAAATTGCGCCAACTCCAACGGCATCATAACTACCGGTTCAACCGGCTCCGGTTTCGCCGCCAATAAGGGCAAACACATCCACACCAACGCGCCATGAATCAGCCCCGACCAGAGAAATCCTGCGTGGCGCTTCATTTTCGGGTGTCCTGCTCTGCTTGAATTGAAATATTGTTAAAGCTTTGCGCTTTGAGCGTATCGATCAAGGCAATGAAGTGTTCAAACACGGCCGCTTTATCAATGCGCAATACAATTAACTGCTCAATGGGAATATCCGCCAGCTTGACTTTCAACGCATCAAACTCAATTTGCTCTGCGCCAAAGTGCAGTTGATTTTCTGCATTAATCGCGATTTCCAGCGGCTCTTGGTCTTTAGGTGCCTCGCTCACGGTACCGGCTTTTGGCAAACTCACTTCGATTAAACCTTTAGAAACAAAGCTGGCAGTGGTCAGCACAATCGCTAACAACACCAGCATAATATCGATAAAGGGAATCATATTAATCTGATCGAAACGTTTCATACGGCCGCTCCGTTACGCTGCCTGCGCGGCACGCCAATGCGCCACCAGTACATCAACTTTACGCATCAAACCGTTGTAAAACAGAATGGCAGGAATCGCGACCATCAGCCCGGCCGCTGTGGCTTTTAACGCCATCGCCAAGCCGACCATAATGCTATTCACATCCATATTGCCATCGGTGCCCATTGCATTAAATGTCAGCAAAATACCAATAACCGTGCCTAACAGACCAATATACGGCGCATTTGCGGCCACACTGGAAATCACCGTGAGGTTACGGGTCAGCTCCGATTCCAGCAGTTCGATGTGTTTGAATTCAGCGAGCTTTACGCGCCGAAAGAAGAAGTAGCGTTCAATGCTGAAAGCCAGCATCAGAAAACTCATGAAGCCCAAAATACCTAATACCATGTGATCAAGGTACTGAGTCAGAAATGCCATCAAGTCCATACGTGTCCATCTGTTTTTGTCGTAAGGGCCGGGCTATCAACGAGGGAATTGAATGGCTAGGAATATTTTGCAAATGATAATCAATCGCATTATTATTTGCAATCCACAAAGCCCTTTCACCCTCAATTTTTAAAAAGTTTAAATTACCGCTTGTTAATGCAAATAAAAACGATTAGCATTCGCAAAAAATTAAATCCCGCATCATATAGCCACTTATAGCCACAGATGCTCCCTCTCTACCTTGGAGCCTACACCAGTGAGTTATAGCAAATCTGAGCCTTGCCTTTTTCAGCGTGGCAGCACCCTACAATTAACCTCTGTTGCCTTAGTAACAGTGGCAAGCTTATCCGTTGCCCATGCCGCAGACGTCACGACTCTGGAAACAGTTACCGTCAACGAGTCGGTACAGCCAGCCGCCAGTAACCCCAATGCAGACCCCGATGCGCCTTACAAAATCGACGTGTCTGGCAATGCCAAATTCACCCAGCCATTATTGGATACCGCCAAGAGCATCAGCATTGTCGGTAAAGAGCAAATGGCGGATGAAGGCATTACAGCACTGAAAGAACTCATGCGTACTCAACCGGGCATTACGCTGGGAACCGGTGAAGGCGGAAACGCTTACGGCGACCGCTTTATTATTCGTGGCTTTGAAGCACGTGGCGATGTGTTTATGGATGGCATGCGCGACCCTGGATCAGCCAATCGTGAAGTGTTTAACACCGAGCAAGTAGAAATTGCTAAAGGTGCCAGCTCAACATTTGCAGGCCGTGGAACCACCGGCGGCGCAGTTAATAGCGTGAGCAAAAAGCCACAAGATACGGATTTCGCAAAAATCACCGGTACGCTGGGTGAGTATGATCAGCGCCTATTGCTGGACGCTAACAAAGTACTCAACGACCGCGTTAAAGTGCGTGCCAATTTGATGGTACAAGACTCCACGGTTTCCGGCCGTGACGAAGTGTACGATGAGCGCCAAGGTGCGGCATTATCCGCAGACATCAAAGCGACAGAAAGCACTGATATCTTACTGGATTACTACCACTTAAGAACGGATTCACTGCCTGATTTTGGTATCCCTTGGGACTCTGAAACCGGAAAACCAGCGGACGTAGGCTCTAACTGGTACGGCCTTGCTTACCGTGACTTCCAGGAAACGGGAGCGGATATTTTCACAGCAACGTTCAGCACTCGCTTCTCTAATCAAACCTCACTGGTCAACAAAGTGCGTATTGGTGAAACCACCAATGATTATGCGGTCACTGCCCCACAAGCGCGTAATGGCGTGATCAGCTTAACCAGCCCGAAAAGAGCGGCATATACCAATAAGTTCAAAGGGCTTAACTCCCAGCTCACACACGAGCGACATATTGGAAATCAAGAACATACGATTGCGATCGGTATTGAAGCCAGCCGCGAAGAAGTCAGCAATGATGGCTTGGTCATCAGTGGCGTCACCGACGGTTTATCACAAAGCGTAGAAGACCCAGATAACTACCTAGCTGGCGGCGGCACATTTAGCCGTGGTACAGACGGGAATATTGCAATTGTCGATACCGCGGCCCTGTACATGATGGATACCGTGAAATTTAACGATAAGTTTCAAGTCTCTGGTGGTGTGCGCTACGACACCTACGACATCAGCAAAGACACCATCGCCAATGAATACGATGATGCCACCTATGGCGAGCTGGATACTGACTTCCTAAACGGACACTTAGGTTTCACCTATAAGCCACGTCCTAATGGCAGCATCTACGCTTCCGTTAGCACCTCTTCCAATGTACCGGGCGAGTTGCTGGATGCCAGCGCTGCAGCCTATGGCGGCTTGACTGCCGACTCTTCGGAGTTCACCAAGCCAGAGCGCAATAAAAGCTATGAGATTGGTACCAAGTGGGATCTTGCTAATAACCATTTAGCGCTAACTGCGGCGATCTTCCAAACGGATAAGTCGAACAAGCTGGAAGAAACTGGCCCACGTGGCGATACCGAGATCACACAAACCGGTGGTGCACGGGTTAAAGGGGCTGAAATTACCTTGAGTGGTAACGCGACACCTAAGCTGACCTTAAGCGGCGGTGCGACTTATCTCGATACCGAAGTAACGGAATCTGCCGATGCGGATACGATCGGTTTAGAGCTGGCAAACGTCGCCAGCAAGAGCGCCTTTATCCAAGCTAAATATGCCGTAACACCACGCTTCTCAATGGGTGCGACGCTCACGCATACCGGTGAAATTAAAGGCGGAACCTTTGCGGCAACCACTGGCAACACACTGGAAGCCAGCAACCGCTTAGACTTAATGGCTGATTTTAAGGTGAATAAAAACCTGAGCCTGCAAGCCAATCTAAACAATGCCACGGATGAAACCATCTACGAAGCATTTTACCGCAGCGGCAGCCCGTTTGTGTATGTCGCACCCGGTCGTACCGGTAGCGTGAGCTTCACTTACGACTTTTAATCGCTAGTTCGTCCTTGCCCATTACCGGTTTATTTAGCCCCTACTAAAGACCACCGGTAATGGGCACTTTTTTGCATGAGGCCAAACCCAATGCTGCTCCACCTACCCAATGTATTAACGCCCGAACAAGTCCAACAAGGCCGCGCCGCGCTCGAAGCGGCCAGCTGGGTTGATGGCAAAGTCACCGCAGGCCAACAGTCGGCTTCGGTTAAACACAATAGCCAACTCCCGCAGGACTCTGAAACCGCTAGAGTCATCGGCGATATGATCATCGATGCCCTGTCACACAATAATCAATTTATCTCTGCGGCCCTGCCCGCCAAAATTTTCCCACCGCTGTTTAATAGCTATCAAAATGGCGGCCACTTCGGCACTCATATCGATAATGCGATTCGCATTGTGCCCAACAGTATTGTCCGTGTGCGTACTGACTTATCCGCGACCCTGTTTTTTAGTGAACCTGATGAGTATGACGGCGGCGAACTGGTCATCGAAGACACTTACGGCGAGCAGTCAGTCAAGTTTGCGGCGGGCGATATGGTGCTCTACCCCGGCACCAGCTATCACCATGTAAATCCGGTAACCCGTGGCAAACGAGTCAGTGCCTTTTTCTGGATACAAAGCATGGTGCGGGACGATGCCTCGCGCAATATGTTGTACCAAATGGACCAAAGCATTCAATCGATCGCCGCTCAGCAAAGCTTGGCTGATCCTGATGTGGTGCGCCTGACAGGGGTTTACCACAATCTGATTCGCCGCTGGGCCGATACCTAAAATCTTTAGTAACTTAATCTTCAAACAGAGCCTGTTATGCCTAAGTTTATCTCCAAGTCACTCTTTTTAATCGCAGTATTAGTCTGCCAGAGCGCATTTGCCAACGAGGTGAATGTCTACTCCTCGCGCCAATCACAGCTTATCAAGCCACTGCTGGATGCCTTTAGCAAAGACACTGGCATTCGCGTAAATTTGATCACCGCCAGCGATGATGTTTTGCTAAAACGCCTGCAAAGCGAAGGCCGCAACAGCCCTGCAGATATTTTGCTAACAGCCGATGCGGGTCGCTTGTATCGCGCAAAATCAATGGGCTTGCTGCAAGCCGTACAATCACCTGGCTTGATCAAAAACATTCCGGCTAACCTTCGTGATCCCGGCAATACCTGGTTTGGCTTAACCTATCGGGCGCGGACTATTTTTTACTCCAAAGACCGGGTTAATCCACAGCAATTATCCACTTACGAAGCCCTGACCGCACCACAGTGGAAAGGCCGGGTTTGCGTGACTTCCTCCAATAGTATTTACAACCAATCACTCACCGCGTCGATGATTGCCAGTGTTGGTGAAGCGCGCGCGCAACAATGGGCGAAAGGCTTGGTGGCTAACTTCTCCAGAAACCCAGTGGGTGGTGATAAAGACCAAATCAATGCCGTGGCTTCAGGGCGTTGCGACGTGGCAATTGCCAATAATTATTACTATGCACAGATGCTATTTGGCGGCGATGCCACACAAAAGGCCGCAGCCAATCGTGTGGGTATTTTCTGGGCCAATCAGCGCGATCGTGGCACGCATATCAATATCAGCGGCGCGGGTGTAACGGCGTCTGCAAAGCACAAAGAGAATGCCGTGCGCCTGCTTAACTACCTGCTACAGGATATTGCACAGCAGTGGTATGCGACGGTGAATGGCGAGTTTCCGGTGAAGCCTGGGGTTGCTCCTGACCCACGCATTCAAGCTTGGGGTCGCTTTAAAAGCGATGCAGTTAATTTATCTGTGCTGGGAAAATACAACCCACAAGCGGTTAGGCTGTTAGATTTGGCCGGTTGGCGCTAAATAAATTCGTCCACATTGTGAGGCTTTAGCGAAGAGTTTAAACCGCTGAATAAGAATCACTTGCAATTAGCGGAATGGCAGGATACGATCGAGACACAAATAGGAATCATTATTATTAAGGTGAGCTAATGTATATTTGTATCTGCCATTCCGTGACGGATAAAGCCATTCGAAAAGCTGTAAAAGAAGGCCATGACTCTTTGGAAGCCATTCAATGCACGCTTAAAGCAGGCACTTGCTGCGGGCGCTGTAAACCGCATGTCATTGAAGAGATTGATAAAGCTAAAAACCAATCCGGTCTGGATTTTGGTTTAGGCATTCCATTGCAGCCAAGTTACTGATAACAAAGCCACTTAAGACTCCCATTCTCCCCTGCTAGACCGCGGCGGCGCATGTATCTGATATGCGCTACGCTCCCTCCTTGCCCTGATTTATTCTAATTAAATACACCCAAAATAGACTAATTTTCACTCATTTATTAATTATTTAAATGAGAATAGTTTTTATTTGCAAACGCGAATGATTATCACTACCATAATTCCCACACTCAAATTACGCTTGGGAAGACATGATGAATAATTCTGAAAACAACACCGACGTACACACGATTCTGGCCGCGACTGCTTACCTACTTACCCGTTATGCGCTGCTACGTGGCGCGGATGAACTCACTTGCCAAACGCTGACCACCGCTAAAAGCATCCATCAACACTTCAGTATTTTGCTGGAGCAGCCTGAAGTCCAACTGTCCAATGCTGCTCATGACTCCTACAGCAGCCTGCTTCAGGATTGGGAAACCATCATTGTCCGCCACCACCAGAGTGCTTACTGCACTTGCGAAGAGCGCTCCTCCAACCGCATGGACGAGATGACCTGGCGAACAGCGCCCAGTCAAAGCCTCAACTAAGCCATTAAAATTCCCCCAAGAGATAACCCCATGTTCAGACATAATTTTCTGTCACTCTCACTGCTCTCCCCGGCAGTATTGTTTTTAAGCGTTGGCAGCGCGCAGGCTGAAGAGCCTGTTTTTTCATTTGATAATGTCGTGGTTAGCGCCAGTAAAGACGAACAACGCTTAGGGGATGTGGATAGCTCGATGATGCTGATTCAGGATCTCGATATTCAGGCGATGGTCGCCGATTCCGTGGATGATCTGTTTCAATTTACCCCCGGCGTAACCGTGAGTGGCGCGCAAAACCGTGGCTCTGGTGCGATTAATATTCGCGGGATTACGGGTAACCGTGTGCTGACTCAAGTCGATGGTGTTCGCCAGCCGAAAGAATTGACCTTTGGCTTTTTAGGCTCCAGCCGCCACGCGGTTGATCTTAATACCATCAAGCAAGTTGAAGTCATTCCGGGGCCTGCCTCATCACTGTATGGCAGCGATGCATTGGGTGGCGTGGTGTCTTACATCACCAAAGACCCTGCCGATATTTTAAAAGATGATAAAGACGGCTCAGCAGGCAGCGCACGCACCTATTATGACAGCGCCGATAAAAGCTGGGGCCAATCCCTCACGCTGGCAAATCGTCAAGGCAAGCTGGAAACCATGGCGGTTATCAGCTCTCGCAAAGGCGAGGAAATCAAAAATAACGGTGACTCTGGCAACGAAGCTGACCCGAAAGACAGCCAAGACCTCAATGTGATGGGCAAGCTGAAGTATCAAATCAACGATGCGCAGTACCTCAAACTGATGGCCGAACGCCTGAAAAATGAGGAAAGCATTGATGCCCTAAGCAATGCCACGCCGGATACCCGCTTTGAGGATGAAAAGCGTCGTAGCCGCGTGAGTGTTGAGTTCGGCAATGCCAAACCAACCGCCGCTTATGACAGCATGACGGCTAAACTGGATTGGCAAAAATCAACGACCGATCAGCTGGCCACTTATCCAAGCCAAGGTGATTCAGCCAGCTATGATTCGGATTATCGCGAAACCAGTAAATCACTCAAACTAGACTTCAAAAAGGCCATTGCTACCCCCGCGACCGTCCACAATCTGAGCTACGGTGGCTCGCTGGATAGCACGGAGTTTGAACAATGGCGGGACAGCAGCACCAGTGGTATTGGTCGTGGTATGCCGCTCTCTGACAGTGAATCCATTTCGGTGTATCTGCAAGATCAAATCACGCTGGGCGAAAGCGGCTGGCGCGTGACTCCGGGTTTGCGTTTCGATCGTTACACCATCGACCCCAAACCGGACGCGGACTACCTTGCCAGTAACCCATACGATGCTGATCCGGAAAAAAACACGGGCGAACAGCTCTCAGCCAAGCTCGGCGCAACCTATGATTTTAATGACAATCACAGCGTATTCGGCCAGTTCGCTCAAGGCTACAAAGCACCGGATATGAACCAGTTGTATGAGAACTTTGATCGCTTTGGCGCATATGCCGGAAAGTCTAACCCCGACTTGGAGCCAGAAAGCGTGGACAGCTTCGAACTGGGTTATCGCTTTGAAAACGATAAGGTTAATCTGGAGCTAAGTGCCTTTCACAACGACTATGAAAACTTTATTGAAAGCGTGAATCTCGGCCCAACCGATAACTACCCTTACGGTATTTTCCAAAACCAAAACCTCAGTGGCGTGACCATTAAAGGGGTTGAGGCCAAAGGCCGTGTGCGCCTCAGCGATACGGTACAAGTACGCGGCGCTTTAGCTTATGCCAAGGGCACGGTTAAAGAAAATGGCGAAAGCGAGCCACTCAATTCAGTCTCCCCACTGCAAGGCACCTTGGGCATTGGTTATGACGCCAAAAGCAAGCGCTGGGGTACCGAGCTATTAGTCAGAGCCGCCTCTGGTAAAAAAGACTCCGATGTATCCGGTGACGATAACTTCTTATCCGCAGGCTATGGCGTGGTCGATATCACCGCCTACCAACAAATTAGCAAAAACCTACGGCTCGACGCCGGCATCTTCAACATCGCCGATAAACAATATTGGGAGTGGGAAACTGCTCGCTTGCTCACGGCTGATGATCGTATTAACTCCGAAGCAGCACGTAGCGTGCGCGTCGGCTTAACTCTGGACTTCTAAATTATGAGCAACTCCATGCAAGCCCTCACTCCAGCCGCCCGCAATCTGGATGAAGTACTCAGCGAATGTCATGCCTTTGACCGTGAGTTTCGCAGCTTATTAATCGCCAGCTGCAATGCCGATAGCGAGCCGGAAGCCAGCTATGCGCCCTATATCAAACATCAAGGCAGCTACTACGTTTACCTCAGCGAGTTAGCCGCACATACCGGCAATTTACTGCATAACGAGCGCTGTAGTGTGCTGTTTATCGAAAATGAAGCCGACGCCAAATACCTATTCGCCAGACGCCGTTTAACGCTGCGCTGCGTGGCTAGCGAAGTAGCGCGTGATGGCGATGCCTTTGATGAGGTATTCGACCAAATGGAAGCGCAGTTCGGTAATTTCATGCGCATGATGCGTAATTTAACGGATTTTCATCTGTTTCGACTGGAGCCGGAGTCTGCCTCGTATGTCAGCGGTTTTGCGCAAGCCTATAGCCTGACCGGCGAAGGTTTACAGACGATCCGCTTACGTAATGAAGCGGGCCATCGCCGCACTAAAACCCCTGATACACAGACGACCGATTAAGGAACACAGTATGAAACACGGATTAACTGCAGCGCTACTTTGCCTGCTCTGCATTCGGCCTGCTGTTGCGGTCGATACGCCACCTCGCATTATCAGCGTGGGCGGCGCGCTGACTGAAATCGTTTATGCACTGGACTCGGCGGACTCCTTGGTTGGGGTCGATACCACCAGCTTATTCCCGGAAGCCGCCACGCAATTGCCACAAGTTGGCTATCAGCGACGGCTCTCAGCAGAAGGTGTGTTATCCCTGCGCCCCGATGTGATTTTAATGACCTCCGAAGCGGGCCCGAAAACTGTCTTGGAGCAGATTAAGGCCACCGGCGTGAAACTGGTCGAGCTACCGGCAGGGCATTCAGTGGACGGTGTTGCGCAGAAGATTCGAGGCGTTGCCAATGCCATCGGAAAAACCGCTCAGGGCGAGGCAATGGCTGATAAATTACTGGCCGATCTGGAAGCAGTACAACAGTCACAAGCTGGGATGAAGCCCTCTAAAGTCGTGTTTTTAATGAGCATGGGACAAGGCTCACCCAAAGCTGCCGGCCAGCAAACCGCTGCGGATGAAATGATTCGTTTAGCCGGTGGCATCAATGCCTTTGCTGAGACCCACCAAGGCTATAAAGCCATCAGCACCGAAGCTATGGTGGCCGCACAACCCGATGCGATTTTACTCACGCAAGACGCTATCGACACGATCGGCGGCATTGATCAGGTCGTCGAGTTGCCCGGTATTGCGCTAACGCCTGCGGGCAAACACAAACGCATTCTCGCCATGTCAGGCTTGGATTTGCTGGGCTTTGGCCCTCGCTTGCCTCAGGCAGTTGCTGAATTGCAACGGCTGCTGCAAACCGAATAAGGACTGGTATGACTCGTAACTTGTCTCCCCGTTGGGTGTTTGTCAGCCTGACGGGATTGCTTGCAGTACTCATTCTCTGCTCATTAGCCGTTGGCGCAGTCGGTATTCCGCCGCTGGAAGTCTTGGGGATTCTTGCTCAAGCTGCCGGTATCTCTGGTTTACCAGACTATGATGCTGGCCATGCTGCGGTACTGCTCGATATTCGCGCGCCGCGCATTGTGCTTGGCGTGTTGGTGGGCAGCGCCTTAGCCATGAGTGGCGCAACCATTCAGGGATTATTTCGCAATCCGCTAGCCGACCCCGGCTTGATTGGGGTTTCCAGTGGGGCCGCCTTAGCCGCCGTTAGTGTGATTGTATTGGGTAGTACTCTGCTGCAAGGCCTGAGTGAGGCACTAGGCTATTACACCCTGCCGGTTGCGGCCTTTATCGGCAGTTTATTAGTCACCTTACTGGTGTACCGACTCGCCAATGTGGAAGGCCGCACCGATGTGGCCACCATGTTACTCGCTGGCGTGGCCATTAATGCGCTAATGGGCGCAGCCACCGGCTTACTCACCTATATGGCAGATGATGCACAGTTACGCACCCTTACCTTTTGGGCGATGGGCAGCTTAGGTGGCGTAACGTGGGTGCAAGTGCTGGCTGTTGCGCCACTCATTCTCATCCCCTTGTTTATTTTGCCTTTTTTCGCTCATGCCTTAAATGCCATTTTACTGGGCGAGGCTGAAGCCGGTCACTTAGGTTTCAATCTGGAGCGCATTAAGCAGGGTTTGATTGTGCTGGTGGCGCTAGTGGTTGGCTCCACGGTTGCACTCACCGGAGTGATTGGTTTTGTCGGGCTGGTGGTGCCTCATTTATTGCGACTGATGCTGGGGCCTGACCATCGCTTATTACTCCCCGCCTCCGCTTTACTGGGAGCCAGTTTATTACTCGCGGCTGACCTGCTAGCCCGCACCTTAGTCACTCCCGCCGAATTGCCGATTGGCATTATCACTGCGGCATTGGGCGGCCCCTTTTTCCTATGGCTGTTAGGCCGCTACCGAAACCGAGGTTTCTAATGCTGCAAGCTGACAATATTTCGCTGAGCGTAGGCGACAAAACGATTTTGAAAGACATTTCACTGGGTGTGATGGCGGGTGAAGTACTCGCGATTGCCGGCCCCAATGGCGCAGGTAAAAGTAGCCTGCTGAAAATTTTAAGCGGCGAGCTACAACCCAGTAGTGGACAAGTTAACCTCAATCGCCAAGCACTCAAGCACTGGTCAATGCGGGAACAGGCTAAAACACGCGCCATCTTGCCCCAGCATTCCCGATTGGGGTTCCCGTTTAGAGTGGAGGAAGTGGTGTCGATGGGCCGCACGCCTTACCGCTATTCGCACAGCGCCAAGCAAAATAACGAAGCAACTCAGCAAGCCATGCAGACTGCGCAAGTTCACCACTTGGAGGGACGGCTGTTCACCACCCTCTCCGGCGGCGAGCAACAACGCGTTCAACTGGCACGGGTACTAGCCCAGCTGTGGAACCCTAGCTGCGAGACGCCGCGTTACTTGCTGCTGGATGAGCCGACTTCTGCGCTGGATTTATCCCATCAACACCACGTATTGGGTTTAACCCAGCACTTGGCGACCAGTTGGAATATTGGCGTGCTGGCGGTATTGCACGACCTTAATCTCGCCGCATTATATGCCGACCGGATTGCCGTGTTAGAAGCTGGCGAGCTATCGCTATATGGCAATCCCAGTGATGTGCTGTCGCCACATGCCATTCACGAAGTGTTTCAGGTCAATGTGGATGTCATTAACCATCCCAGACAAACCAGCCGCCCACTGGTAATCGCTCATAAACCCCTATTTGATGCCCATTCTGCGGCATAGCAACGGAGATGAATCAGATGACAAACAACCCTGATAGCAACCATGGCCTTGCTGGCCTGTGGCAAGCCTTTCGCAGCGCCAACCCTAAGGTGAGGATCAGAGATGCGGCGGCTCAATTAGGCGTCAGTGAACTGGAATTAGTGGCCACCGGTAGCGGTATTAGCTGCACACCACTGCGTCCGGAATGGCCTGCTTTGATGGCTTCATTTATAGAGTTAGGCGAGGTGATGGCACTTACGCGTAGTGCATCAATGGTGCATGAAAGTACCAGCATTTTTGCCAATCTTAAACTTAAGGGCGATGTGGCTATTTTTCTGCGTCCCGGCTTAGATACCCGTTATTTTTTAAAACAATGGCATCATGCCTATGCTGTAAATGAGAATCAGCGGCTCAGTTTGCAGTTTTTCGACCTCTATGGCGAAGCGGTGCACAAAATCTATCTGACGGAAAAAAGCAATCATCAGGCTTACCAAACCCTGATCGATAACTTCCGTTATGCCTCGCAGCCGTTCTTACAAATCGCCCGACACCCTGCGCCAAAGCCTCCGGAAAATGTCACGGCTGAGGCAATTGATCACACCATCTTGCGTCGATCTTGGGCCAGCATGGTAAATGTGCACGAGGCCAATCAGTTGATTCGCCAACTCGGTGGTCAACGGCAACTGATCTATCCGGCGCTAGGGGAAGATTACGCCAAGCAACTCCCCACCGAGACGGTGGAAAACCTGCTAACGACACTGGCTGAAGATCAACATCCATTTATATTATTTGGAATGAATCATGGCGCGGTTCAGTCCTTCAGCGGAGTAATCAAACGCCTACTACGCACAGGACCATGGTTTAACGTGTTAGACCCCGGCTTTAACTTGCACCTGCGCACTGCAGAAATTGGTGAGGTATGGCGCATTCGCAAGCCATCAGCCGATGGCCTGATCAGCAGCCTGAGCGTTCTGGATAAAGCTGGCCACGAAATCATGGTCATGGCCGATCAGCGCGAACCACAGAATCAGCAGTCATCCGCTTGGGCAGACTACTTATCCCGCTATTAGTCTGGACTGGCTATAAAAACAAGCTCTGTTTGGGTGTGCTGAAGGCTTTGTTAACGTTTAACGTCAAAACCTCGGTGCCTAGACAGAGTGTTTCAAGAGTCTTACATTTGTGTTTGCAGGTAGTTCTGCAAGCCAATCTTGCTGATCAAGCCTAATTGCTTTTCCAGAAAATGTGCGTGATCTTCTTCTGTGTCAGATAATTGCTGGCGTAGCATTTCACGCGTCACATAGTCTTGCTCTTCTTCACAGACCTGAATCGCTGCTTTTAGTGCATCACGCACGTGATACTCCAAAGCCAAGTCATTTTCGAACATTTGCGGCACATCCTGGCCAACATTCAAATCATCTTGTTTGCTTAGATCAGGCACACCCTCTAAGAAGAGAACGCGCTTAATAATCGCATCCGCATGGTCATGCTCTTCTACACGCTCATGCTCATAATGATCAAACAGCTTGGTTAAGCCCCAGTCATCACACATGCGTGAGTGGATAAAGTATTGATCGCTTGCGGCTAATTCACCGGCCAGTAATGTCTTTAGTGTGTCAACGACACGTTTGTTACCTTTCATTCGTCTTCTCCTTATTCGCCCATCATGGATTGCAGGTAGTTCGGCAAGCCTGCGTTCTCAATGGCCCACTGCTGTACTTCCAACCAATCGATCTGCTCTTCTTCTTCTTCCAGCAACTCTTGTAGCAAGTCACGAGAAACATAGTCCTGAGTTTGTTCGCACTCTGCAATGGCACCCCGAATTTCAGCCACCACTTCAGTGGCCAGGCGCATATCGTTTTCGATAATTTCAGGCACATCTTCACCGATGTACAATTTGCCTAAGTCTTGCAGATTGGGCAGTCCTTCTAAAAATAGAATACGTTCGATCAATTCATCCGCCTGCTTCATGGCTTTAATTGAACGCTTGTATTCATGCTTATTCAGACCTTCCAGTCCCCAGTTACCACACATGCGTGCATGCAAAAAATACTGGTTGATTGCCGTAAGCTGACTGCGGAGTACTTTATTCAGCAACGGGTTAATCGTCGGGTTTCCTTTCATGAAAACGCTCCTGTCTTATTTAACGAGGCCCCATGTTACCTTGACACATCGCCATAGGCCATAATAACGCCATATTTATAAAACAACTAAATCGAGACTAAATAGGTTAAACTAAAGACCAAAAGCAGCGTTATTCGAAATTAAGTCAACGCACCCCTCAGAAAAGTATTATGCTTTTGCAGCAGCGTATTAGGCCTCAAGTGGCTATAGTGCTACTGTATTATACCAGATGGGGCGCTAGATGCTCTTTGTAAACATTAGAGTATTACTCTCATCGGGTAGTTTAATTCATTGGAGGAAACAGCATGAAACTTAATCGTTTGGTTACCGCGATCGCGGGCAGCTTATTGATTACTGCGACAAGTCTTACACACGCAGAAACAGAATTGGTTATCGCAACACTGAATAACGGCCACATGGTCGAAATGCAAAAACACACAAAAGTGTTCGAAGAAGCCAACCCCGATATTAAAGTTAAATGGGTGACCATGGAAGAGAACGTTCTACGTTCACGTGTCACTACAGATATCGCGACCAAAGGTGGTCAGTTCGATATCATGACTATCGGTATGTACGAGACTCCTATCTGGGGTAAGAAAGGCTGGTTAGCGCCACTAGTAACTAGTGAAGCGTATGACGCCAACGATATTTTCCCTGCTATCCGTAACGGTCTGTCTCACGAAGGCAAGATGTACGCTGCACCGTTCTACGGCGAAAGCTCAATGACTATGTACCGTAAAGACCTGACTGACAAAGCAGGTATTACACTTCCAGCTAAGCCAACTTGGGCTGATATGGAGCAAGCGGTTGCCGCTATGCACAACCCAGACGAAGGTATCTACGGTATCTGTCTGCGTGGTAAAGCAGGCTGGGGCGATAACATGGCTTTCCTGTCTACTCTTGCAAACACCTACGGCGCTCGCTGGTTTGACGAAAACTGGAAGCCACAACTGGATTCTCCTGAGTGGGAAGCAGCGGTTACATTCTACGTTGACCTGATGAACAAGTACGGTCCTCCAGGATCAGCTTCTAACAGCTTCAACGAGATTCTGGCGCTGATCAACGAAGGTAAGTGTGGTGCATGGATTGATGCAACTATCGCGGCTTCTTTCGTATCTGATCCTAAGCAATCTAAAGTAGCTGACACAATCGCTTACGCACAGGCTCCTGTACAGAAGACTGCACGTGGCGCTAACTGGCTATGGGCTTGGGCTCTAGCAGTACCAGCTTCTTCGGCTAAAGTTCCAGAAGCGACTAAGTTCATTGAGTGGGCAACGTCTAAAGAGTACATCAAGCTGATTGGTGAGACTAACGGTTGGGGTTCTGTACCAACAGGTAGCCGTGCATCGACTTACCAGATTCCTGAGTTCAAAGCGGCTGCTAACTTTGCAGATGCTGAACTAGCAGCAATCTTCAGTGCTAATCCAAATGACAGCACATTCGAAAAGTCACCTTACACTGGTGTTCAGTTCGCAGCCATTCCTGAGTTCCAGGCAATCGGTACCGTTGTTGGTCAGCAAATGGCAGCAGCACTATCCGGCGATAAGACAGTAAAAGAAGCATTAGCAGCAGCACAAGCAGCAGCTGATCGTGAAATGCGTCGCGCTGGCTACTATTGATCCATTCAAGCTTCAAGTCGGAGGCTCGTCCTCTGAGCGTGAAGAACTGATGTGATTAAACTGCTCCCTGTTGCAAACCTCACGGTTTTGGCAGGGAGCATTTATGCATTTCACTCAGCGACCCCCGTTCTGATATACGCCCGCCCCCCACGACCCAGAAGTCTCTTTAAACTTAAGCAGATGGTACAACGAGATGCGCACACAAGCTCAAGCTAATCGCTTTATCCCAAGGTTACTCATGTCACCGGCAGTGATTACATTGCTAATGTGGATGATTATCCCTCTGGGAATGACTATTTATTTTTCCCTAATCCGCTACAACCTAATGCAGCCCGACCGAACCGGTTTCGTCGGCTGGCAAAACTATGAGTTTTTCGTTACCAATCCGGCCTTTAGTGCCGCGGTACTCAACACCGTCGTATTACTCGGTAGTGTGGTTGCCATTACTGTTATTTTCGGACTAGCCATTGCGCTATTGATCAATGACCCGTTCCCGGGCCAGAGCTTCGTCCGAATCCTGCTTATTTCACCTTTCTTCGTGATGCCGACCGTTAACGCCTTGTTATGGAAGCACATGATGATGAACCCTATATACGGGGTACTGGCTCAAGTCTGGATGTTCTTTGGGCTCGAACCCGTGAATTGGCTACAGGATCTACCCCTACTCTCCATCATTATTATGGTGAGCTGGCAGTGGCTTCCGTTTGCCTGCCTGATCTTCATCACCTCCCTACAGTCGATGGACCGTGAGCAGCTAGAAGCCTCCAGTCTCGACGGTGCGACCTACCTACAAAAGCTTCGCTATTTGTATGTACCTCACATGGCACGTTCAATGACCGTTGTCGTCATGATTGAGGTGATCTTCCTGCTCAGTATATTTGCAGAGATCTACACCACCACCGCTGGTGGCCCCGGCACCCAAAGTACCAACTTAGCCTTCTTGATCTTTACTGAAGCCTTGTTGAACTTTGACGTGGGATCAGCATCCGCAGGCGCTTTATTCGCCATTGTTCTCGCCAATATCGTTGCGATTTTCTTAATCCGCATCGTCGGCAAAAACCTGGATTAATGATGATGAGTACCAAAAAACCCGTTAGAACCGGTTTATATAACTGGAATTTGGCCATGATCATCCGGACGGTGGCATCTTACGCTATCGCCCTACTGATCTTTTTCCCGATCTTATTTATGATCGTCACCTCGTTTAAGACCGAGCTACAAGCGATTGCCGTGCCGAGTTTGTGGGTGTTTGAACCTACATTAGAAAACTACACCACGGTACAAGAGCGTAGCGACTACTTTAGCTTTGCGTGGAACTCTGTAATCACCAGTGTTGGCTCGACCATTCTTGGTCTGATGCTGGCGGTGCCTGCAGCTTACAGTATGGCGTTCAGCCCTACCCGTCGCACTAAAGACATCTTGATGTGGATGCTGTCTACTAAGATGATGCCTGCGGTTGGTGCGTTGATTCCAATCTACCTGATCTGTCAGAAGCTGGGATTATTGGATAATGTCATCGCACTGGTGGTGATATTCACGCTGATGAACCTACCGATCATGGTTTGGATGCTGTACTCCAACTTTAAAGATATTCCGTATGAGATCTTAGAAGCCTCCCGCATGGATGGTGCCGGCCTATGGAGCGAATTCCGCCTCGTACTGCTGCCATTAGCAATGGGTGGTATGGCCTCAACAGGTCTGTTGTGTCTGGTACTGTCATGGAACGAGGCCTTCTGGGTACTCAACCTGACCGCGGCAAATGCCGGAACGTTGGCCTCACTGGTCGCGTCTTACTCCAGTCCGGAAGGCTTATTCTGGTCTAAATTATCAGCAGTATCCGTACTAGCTATCGCCCCGATTGTAATCTTCGGCTGGTTCAGCCAGAAGCAATTAGTTCAGGGTTTAACATTCGGCGCAGTCAAATAAAGGTTTTTTAAAATGGCATTTTTATCATTAAATAAAGTAGATAAGTATTACGGCAAACTGCACGCCATCAAAGGTGTGGATCTGGAGATTGAAGCCGGTGAGTTTATCGTATTCGTTGGACCTTCAGGCTGTGGTAAATCCACGCTGTTACGTATGATCGCTGGTTTGGAAGTGATCAATGGCGGTGAGTTGGTACTGGATGGCAAAGACATCACAACCACACCACCATCACAGCGTGACTTGGCGATGGTATTCCAATCCTATGCTTTGTACCCGCATATGACGGTAGAAGACAATATGTCGTTTGCCCTACGTATCGCCAAAGTAGACCCAGCAATCATCAAGGAAAAAGTTGAGCGCGCTGCGGACAAGTTGGATTTGACTAAGTACCTGAAGCGTACTCCGAAAGAACTGTCTGGTGGACAACGCCAGCGTGTTGCAATCGGTCGTGCCATTGTGCGTTCACCGAAGGTATTCCTGTTCGATGAGCCTCTGTCTAACTTGGATGCGGCCTTACGTGGCCAAACTCGTGTTGAGATTGCGGCACTTCACCGTGAACTGGGTGCAACCACCATCTACGTAACACACGATCAGGTTGAGGCAATGACCTTGGCTGACCGCGTTGTGGTACTGAAAGACGGTGTGATTGAGCAAGTTGGTACGCCACTAGAGTTATATGACGCGCCAGCTAACCGCTTTGTGGCTCAGTTTATTGGTATGCCGCAGATGAACCTGCTGCCTGCTAAGCTGATTCCTGGCTCGCCAAAAGGTGCCCTCGAAGTGGGTGTTCGTCCAGAGCATTTAACACTGTGCCCAATCAACGACAGCCCGCTTAAAGGTAACGTTGAGTTGGTTGAATCACTGGGTAACGAAACGCTGATTCACATCAACTTAGGTCTGGCGACTGAAGCGGCGGTAATCGTGCGTCAATACACGCGTACTGATCTGAAAATCGGTGATGTGGCTGCCTTTAACTGGGATACCAATCACATGCATTACTTCGATGACAAAGGCGAAATCCTGAAGCACGATGCCCAGGGAGAAGCAGCATGACAACCGACGCAAACGGATTGATTCAGTTACATCTGGGTCTTGGTTCGTTTCACCGTGCGCATCAAGCCGTTTACATGCAAAACCTGCATGACAGTGGCGATAACAGCTGGCATATCGTGGGCGGCAATCTGCGCCCTGATATGCAAAGCACGATGGATGCACTCAAGGCACAAGGCGGCGCTTATACACTGGAAACAGTGAGCCCTGCCGGTGAGCGTAAGTATCAGAAGATTACATCGATCCAATCGATTATCGACTACGATGCTGAGCTGACAGGTTTGATCGAGGTTGCCAGTAATCCGGCAACCCGCATCATCTCTTTTACTGTGACTGAAGCAGGCTATTATCAGGATGAGCACCACCAGCTGGACGCCAGCTATGCTGACCTGAAAACGGACTTGGCCGGTGAAACCCGCTGCACAATTTACGGTGCAGTAGCCGCTTTACTTGCCGCTCGTATGGACAGTAAAGCAGGCCCGGTGACACTCCTTAACTGCGATAACTTACGCAGTAATGGTCATCGCTTCTCGCACGGCCTTGAGCAGTTTTTACAACTGCGCGGTGAGACTGAGCTACTGGAGTGGGTTAAGGAAAACACGAGCGCACCAAGCTCCATGGTTGACCGCATTACCCCTCGCCCGACAGCTGATGTTCGCGAGCGTGTATTGGCCGCAACCGGTGTTGACGATGCCGCAGCCCTGATGGGTGAAGACTTCATCCAATGGGTCATCGAAGATGAGTTCATTGCCGGTCGCCCTGCTTGGGAAAACGCAGGCGTAGAAATGGTTGAGGATGTGATGCCGTATGAAGAGGCAAAGATCCGACTGCTAAACGCTACGCACAGCTGCATCGCTTGGGCTGGCACACTGCGCGGTTATTTGTATATCCACGAAGGCACGCAAGATCCGGATATCCGTCAATTGGCTTACGACTATGTAACCGATGATGTGATTCCATGCCTGACGGCGACACAAAACCCGTACCCACTCGACTTGGCTAAGTACCGCGATGTGGTACTGGATCGCTTTAGTAACCCGAATATTCAGGATACTAATCAGCGTGTGGTCATGGATGGCTATTCCAAAATTCCGGGCTTTATTCTGCCGACTTTGGAAGAAGCACTCAGTGGTGGCCGCAGCGTGGATTCAGTGGCGATGTTACCTGCCTTGTTCCTGGAGTTTTTAAAGCGCCAGCAACGCGGCGAACTGGCATACACCTACCAAGACCAAGCGATGGACCCAGCTAGTGCACAGCGTATTTGTGAAGCTGAAGACACTATTCTGGCGTTTGCTGCTGAGCCACTGTTATTTGGCCAACTGGCTGGTAACGAAGCGCTGACCGAAGCGTTACGTGGTGCAGATAAGCGAGTTCAAGCGTTTATCAAATGAAGTGATTAGTTTGTAGGGCACGGCGGCGTTATTGGTATAATGCGATATTGCGCCGCCGAGTCCCTTACTAATGAAAACAGGTATAGATTACTGCCCTGACATTGGATGTCGATGGTCGTAGTGTCATGCCATAGGAGGAAAAATGGCGACAATTAATCCACACAGCAAAGCATCGCGTGTTCCGGTTATGGAACGCGACTTTCAACGAAAGCCTGACCTTGGGTACGAACCTGAAGGTTCCTTTGGTTATATTCGTTGTCTGGAGCATGGCGCCCCAAACCCCCTGATTCGTTGGCATTATCATGAAGAATACGAACTTCACCTGATTTGTGCCACTAGCGGCAAAGCCTTTGTTGGCGACTACATTGGCCGCTTTGAGCCGGGTAATCTGGTACTGACCGGCCCGCGCCTCCCCCATAACTGGATCTCTACCGATATTCCCGAAGCAGGCGTAGACATACGTGATCGCGTGCTTCAATTCACCGATGAGCCTTTACGCAAGGCCAGCGAGTGGCTACCTGAACTGAAAGAAACCCTGCCGCTACTTGAGCGGGCAAAACACGGCATTGAGTTTATTGGTATTAGCGATATTGCTAATGAAAGCATGGAAAAGATCATGAATACCTCCGGGTTGGAGCGTTTCGGTGAATTTCTAAAGCTGCTGTCTGTACTGTCCAGCCATCGTGAATTCAATCTGCTGTCGAATGTGCAGCTGCAAAGTTTTGATGACGACGCTTCGCTAAAGCAACTCAGCGAGATTGTTGATTACATTACTGAAAACTACGCATCACCCTTTACCATGAGCGAGATTGCCGATCGCATTGGGATGAATGAAAGCCGTTTTTCGCGCTACTTCCGACGCGCCACCGGCAATACCTTTACTGACTTTGTGAACCGCATGCGCATTAACCGCGCCTGCCAGCTATTAATGGAAACTGACCAGTATGTCAGCACCATTTGCTATAATGTTGGCTTTAATAATGTGGCTAACTTTAATCGCCGCTTTATGGAAATTAAAGCGATGACGCCAAGTGAATTCCGACGCCAAGGTGAAGCGCGCTACGGTAAAGCGTAAGCGCTATTTTGAAACTTAAGCGTTTAACCGCTAAATTAGTTATTCATCAGTTGTTAGTCAGTTATTCACTGTTTTATCCACAGTGTAACTGACTACTCCAGTTTGTAACCCACACCATAAATTGAGTGAATTAAATCCTCATCGCCCACCACGGCATTCACCTTTTTACGCAGATTTTTCACATGACTATCCACCGTCCGATCGCTGACCACACGGCGATCCGGATAGCTGGCACGCATCAGATTTTCCCGCGAAAACACCCTGCCCGGCTGCGCAATCATAGTTTGCAGTAAGCGAAACTCTACCGGCGTCAACTCCACTCGCTTATCAGCAATCAGGCATAAATAACGCTCTGGCTGCAATGTAATACTGCGATAGCTTAAGCGTGAGGTATCCGCTTCTACCGCAGCCGCTGGCATTTGCACCCGACGCAAAATGGCTTTTACCCGCGCCACTACCTCACGTGGTAAAAATGGCTTACACACATAATCATCGGCCCCAAATTCCAAGCCCATTAAGCGATCAATTTCATCGACTTTAGCAGTGAGCATCATAATCGGCACACTGGAGAACTGGCGCACTTCACGGCAAATCGTCATGCCATCTTTTTCTGGCAGCATTAAATCCAGCAAGACCAGATCGGGCGCAATGCGCTGAATGATTTCAACAGCTTGAGCGCCACTATCAACCACCGTGGTTTCAAAATCATCATTCTTTAGGTAATCCACCAAAATCTGTGCGATCTTTGCTTCGTCTTCGACAATTACAATGTGTGCTTTGCTCATGCTTGAGTTTCCGCTAGTGGCAATAGAATACTTATTTTAAGCCCTCCAAGTGAGGATGGCGAGGCGCTAATCGTGCCGCGGTGTGCTTCTACAATATTACGGCAGATGGCCAAGCCTAAACCCGCTCCGGCACTGCGGCGACTGCGCGAGACATCCTGTCGGTACAAGGGCTCAAATAATTGCTCGCACTCCGCTTTGCGGCAACCGGGCGGCGTATCGCAAATAGTCAGTAGCGCGTTATCGTCTTCACGCTCAAGCGCTAACTGAATGCGACCCGGAGCATCGGTATAGGCCATTGAATTGCGTATCAGATTCAGCAATAGCTGGTTAATACGGTTGGCATCCGCACTAATAATTTGTGAGGAACCAGACTCAAAGACAAGCTCTAAACCCTGCTCTGCGGCACTGAGGCGACAGCCACCAATGGCCTCATCGATAGAATCTCGCAAGTCGATATCCGCAAATTCATAGCGTAGCCCGCCAATATCTGAGACGGATAATTGATACAAGTCATCGGTTAAATGCCGCAACCGTTGAATTTCCTGATCCAGAGACTGTAATTGCTGTTTATCAAAGGGGCGAATACCATCTTTAAGTGCTTCAATTTCACCGGTTAATATCGCCATTGGCGTGCGCAGTTCATGTGAAATATCGGCAATCCAGCGTCGTCTGGAAGTTTGGTTTTTCTCCAGCGTTTTGGTCAAATGATTGATATCACCCACTAGCTGACCGAATTCATCATGACGTCCTTCAGATGTCAGTGGCTGACTGTAGTCGCCTTTTGAAAGTCGGTTAATACCCTGAATCATGCGGCGAACCGGCGATAGCAGCAACTGAGTTAGCCACCATGAAACAGCCGCAGCCAGTAATAATGAAGCCAGACCAATAAACCCACTGGTCCAGACTTGCTGGCGGGCAAAGGCGGTTTCGATCGGTGAATTGAAGCGACGTTTCGGCTCGCTTTTCACCGTACCAATCTGCTGACCGTCGACCTCAATCGGCACCACCATTAACTCATCATCCGCGCCTCTGAAGGCGGGGCCGACAACCAGCGAGCCATCTAACTCAAATACCGCAGTTGGTGGCGATGGTTTACCGGCGGGTCGCCCTCTGGGTCGTGACTGACCTTCCAGTTCATGGGGTGCAAAACCCTCTGGCGGGAGCATTCCTTGTGGCGGCATTCCCTCTAGAGACATCCCTTTTGGCGGTATTCCCTCTGGGCTCATTCCACCTCGTGGCGGCGGTGGTCGTCCAAACGATGGTGATGGCGGCTCTGATGATGGGGAAAGACCAGATAACACCGGAGACTCGGGATTATCAAAATCGAAGGGAATATTGTTGGTTAGATTTTGTAGTTGGCGCTTATCAATGCCATCCCACTGCTTATTATTATTGATGTACAGCTGGGCAATATCCTCACTCGCCTGCGCGAGCCGGGTTTGCTCCAGTGCATTCACATAGTCACGAAATCCGTGCTCGAAACTCCAGCGGGCCAACCCTAAAGTGGCAACAAGTACCACCAAGGTTAGCCCCAGGAATGCCAGCATCAATTTGTGAGATATCGATAAACGTATTTTACTCAAACTTACTGTACCTTGATGCGACGATTGCAGGCTTACTGCGCAATCTTATTCGCCTTCTTTTGGTGGGCGTCCACCGCTTTTAGGGTCGTGGCCTTCTGGTAAGCACGCCATTTGATCATCCGGCGTTTCGATACACTGACCGCTTACTTCATCGCCACGAGGTGTCGTCATTGTACATGAAGCCGCGGCTGCTTTACCTGAACACGCTTCCACTGCTTCCTTTGGTGGGCCGCCTGGTCCCGGACGTTGAGCAGATGCCATGCCAGCCAGCGTTAAAAGAACAGTACCGAGAATTAATTTGTTAGCGGTTTTCATACGAGCGATTCCTGCGTTGTTATTATGAGACTGTTATTAAAACCCTAAAATGTGCAGGAATGATGGAGTGAGGATGTAAAAAGCGTGGACGTCTGATGGGCGGAATGCAAAAAACCGCCGGGCAGACTCTGCGCCAGCGGTTTTCTATGTGTGTAGCAATCAGGCTTTTAGTTGCGCATCCCGAAGCAATGATGCCATGCGGTAAAAGCCATGAATCATTTTTGAGAATGGCGTGAGTAGGAAGAAGGCTAATACCGAGGCCAAATGAATCGCCAACAAGGAAGGCATTGCGCCAGTTGAACCGAAGATATACAGAGCCAAGCCGGTCGTGCTAACAAAGAATAACAACAGCACAAAGCCCATTTCTCCACCCCAGACATGGGCATCGCCCAAGTTTCTATCGGCTTTCAGCTTTAAGCGCGCCATGCTCAAAGTACCCAAACTCAGCATGACACCGCCAGTAATTCCGAACAGCTTTGGCAATGAGAACAGCGGATATGGTGCTGGCATATTAAAGAAATAATGCATCAAAGTGGCAATACTGGTTGAGGCAAAGCACAATAAAAACCCGTACATAATGGCCTGATGCGACCAGCGACGCGCATTGCTAAAGCGGTCTTCATCCTCAAAGTTACAGCCTTCGCCATGCCCGCCAGATAAGTCTTTAAGCTTGGCGACTGAGCCGAGTGCCGTTGCAAAATGCGATAGCTTCAGGCGCTGCCCACCAATCTTTTTCCAGTAGCGATGCAGGCTGATGGCAATACTGATTAGCGGGAAGAAAAACGCCGGAATAAATACTGTGATCATGGCGTTATGCGGCAATACGCCATAAAAACCTTCGCCCGTACCATCACCCGCTGCCAGCTGAAACATAAACAGAATAAATGCCAAGCCTGCAATCACAGCCAGTGACATCATCGCGCCGCTTTTGTGAAAGGTTTTGGCGGCAATCGCTGGCACTGCGTTTTCCTGCCAGCTTTCCTGACGGACTTCGGCGAGCACTTTAGGAATATTGATTTTAAACTCGTGTGGCTCAGTGTATTGGCAAGCGTAGTAGCAGCCACGGCAGTTATGACAAAGGTTCGCGAGCTGAGTAATATCGCCATCGGCAAACTGACGCTCGCGGCTAATCGCCGGAAATACCGAGCAAAAACTCTCGCAATAGCGGCAAGCATTACAAATGTCGACCTGACGCTTCGCTTCTTCGATAAGATTATTGATTTGCATACTGTGCTGCCTCTTTTCCTGCGATACGACCGAAAACGGTACCAATTGTCATACCAAAACCGGCTAAATAGCCCTGACCTAAAATAGAACCTGCCATCACTTCACCGGCGGCCCAGAGGTTTTCAACAGCCCCTTCCGGCCCTTGAACCTGCGCCGTTTTATCCACTTTTAAACCCAGATAGGTAAACGTTACGCCCGTTCGCAAGCTGTAGCCGTAAAATGGCGCTTCGGTAATTGGCCGCGCCCAGTTGGTTTTAGGTGGTGTTAGGTTATTCGTGCTTAAGCCATCTAACTCTGTGGGGTGAAAATCACCTTCGGTGCAAGCTGCATTAAACTCATCAACCGTTTTTTGCAATGCTTCCGCGGGTAGCCCCATTTTCTCAGCTAACTCCGGAATGCTATCGGCCTTAATCGGTGGGAATACCGAGGGCATAAACAAATTCAGCGACTTGGCATCAATAACCACATAGCCAATTTGATCAGGTTGCGCAGCCACTAAGCGCCCCCAGATGGCATAGCGCTTGGGCCAAACATCTTCACCTTCATCATAAAAGCGCTGTGCGTGCTTGTTCACAACAATGGAAAATGGCACGCAATCCAAACGCGTCACGATGCCGCCATCAAACTTTGGCGCACGGCCATCAATGGCCACCGCATGGCATTGCGTGGGATCGCCGACCGACTGAATCCCCTGATCCAACAAATCCTTTAGTACGACACCACGGTTATAAGGTGTGCCGCGAATCAGGAAGTTCTTAGCCGCTGGCCCCCAGGCTTCGGCCAGCCGGTCCGTATCCGCCTGAAAGCCACCCGATGCTGCAATCACGGCTTTCGGGTTTAGCGTATGCTTCTCGCCTTCATAGGTGAACTCAACCGCCGTGACGCGCTTACCTTCCAAGCTTAAATGCGTGACTTGTGCTTCATATAAAACCTCAACACCTAAGCCAATCGCGGTGCGGTAATAGGCATTGACCAACGCTTTACCACCGCCACTAAAAAAGGCATTGGTGCGTGCCAGCGATAGCGTTCCAGAAAGTGATGGTTGAAAATGCACTCCATGCGCCTCCATCCACGGTAGGCATTCTTCAGAAGCATTAATGGCCATTTGCGCCAACTCAGGATCAGTCTTACCCTTGGTCACTTTTAATAAATCTTCGTAGTATTCTTCCGGCTGATAATCATCAACCAATACCGACATCGGCTTTTTGTGCATACAACGAAAGTTGCGGGTATGGCGAGAATTACCGCCACGATAGGCTTTCGGTGCGCCTTCCAGTATCAGTACCTTAGCACCGGCTTCAGCGGCGGTAATGGCTGCGCAAAGCGCCGCGTTTCCACCACCGAGAATGACGATATCTGACTGTTTAACCGATTGTTTCATAAGCATCACTTCGCAAGAGAGTCGATCAGGCATAGCCTGTTTTGAGATGCGTCCACTGTAGCGAGTTATGATTTATTTGTTAAATGCCGAATTTCTAACTATTATTGCAGTATGCGCATAAATTTTGATTTCACCGATCTCTCCACCTTTTTGGCCGTGGCTGAATTAGGCTCTTTTCAGCGGGCTGCCGAGTCGCTGCACCTATCGCAATCTGCAGTTACCCGACGCATTCAAAAGCTGGAAGAAAGCCTTGGCGTAAGCCTGTTTGAACGCACCACCCGCTCACTTAAATTAACGCTGGCAGCACGGCTGTTTCGTGACCGCGCCAAAGCCATTTTAGATAATGCCGAAGAAGCGATTTATGCCGTGAGCGATGAGCAGTCGCAGCTGCAACATCATCGCAATACCATTATCACGATTGCCACCATTCAAACTGCAACTCATGCCATGTTGCCGCAGCTGATCAAGCAGTTTAGGGAAGCAGGTTTCACTTCACGCATTCGAATAATGGATTTATTTGCTAATGACGTGGTGGATGCAGTCGCCGAGGGCGAGGCTGATTTTGGGATTAGCTTTATGGGTGCGCAGGAGCCGGGGTTGGAGTTTCAGCATTTGCTGGATGATCATTTTGTGCTGGCCATGCATCCGGATAACCCGCTCAGCCAACAAACTGAAATCAGCTGGGCTGATCTACATGATCAGGCAATTGCCATTCCCTGGAAAGGTACTGGCAACCGCATGCTGATTGATAATGCCTTATCACAAAGTGAGGTGGCGCTGGAATGGACTTATCAGGTTCGACATTCAGCGACCTTATTGGGGTTGGCCGAGTCAGCGGTAGGCGTTTCGATACTGCCTTCCTCTGCCATTCCGCGCCAAATACCAGAGCGAGTCATTGCAAAGCCACTAGTAGGCCCAGCGGTAACGCGTGTTATCGGTAGCGTGCGGCGATCAGGTCATACCCTGACCACCGCTGCCGAGTCGTTTTATGACTTATTAAATCAGTGGCGATGATGGCTCATTAGCTACGCGGCATTACGATCTCCAAGCAAGACCGCAATGACGCTAACTGCTAACACTACTTTAGTTAGCCAAATTCTCCGGCTTACCTTCGGCAAACTTCACCACATTATCAAAGGCAATACTAAAATACAGCTCATAACCGCCCTGCTCTACATAACCCAAATGCGGCGTCGCCAACACATTCGGCAAGCCCAATAATGGCTCGTTAGATAAATATGCCGGTTCATTTTCAAATACATCCAGTGCAGCAAAGCCCGGTCTCTTCGCTTCCAGTGCGGCAAGTAACGCGCCCGACTCAATCAACTCGGCACGGCTAGTATTCACGATTAAGGCATCACGCTTCATTTGGGCAAGGTCATCCGCAGTGACACACGCTCGGGTCGCGTCATTTAAGCGCAGGTGCAGCGATAGCACATCCGCGTTTGCGAAAAACTCCTGTTTAGATTCCGCCGCCTGAAAGCCATCACTAACTGCTTTTTCACGAGAAGGCTCACGCCCCCAGACCAGTATATTCATGCCAAAGGCTTTACCGTATTGCGCAATGCGCTGACCAATCTTGCCATAGCCCCAGATACCCAGCGTCAGCCCGTTTAGCGCGCGTCCCAAACCCAATGGGCCGGAATGCTGCCAGCGGTTTTGCTGGAAGTTTTCTGCATAAGGAACGATGTGCCGACTGGAAGCCATAATTAAGGCCCAGCACAATTCGGCGGGTGCGACCGGTGAGCCACGGCCTTCGGCGACGGATACGCCGTGTGCGGTACAGGCGTCTAAATCAAGGTGGTTACTGATTTTACCGGTCTGGCTAATCAGTTTGAGATTGGGTAATTGAGCCAACAGCTCATTATCAATAATGGTACGTTCGCGAATGAGCACTAAGGCTTCAAAGGGCTTTAGGCGCTCAACCAATTCATCTTGCGATTGAGGTGGCGTGGTGAACACAGTCACCTCGTGATCGGCCAACTCACTGAAACACTCCAGCTTGCGAACCACATCCTGATAATCATCCAATACTGCAACTTTCATACGCCCTCCATACCAAAATTAAGTTGTTAATTTTTAACATTAATCCGCGCAGCTAGCCATCAGGGATTTAGAGTATGAGGAATTTACAGCGGGATGTTAAAAAGCCCCCGGTAGAACGCCATAGAGCGCCTACCGGGGTTAAAACATTATTCCCAAACAGCAGCGGGAATCATAATCTCACCACGCATTAGCAAACGCGCGGTACGCAAAATGCCAGCACTGTTGAGTTCAAACACACCCTCAGTAACGGAGTAATCAGCGATTACGTCCATCTGGCCCATCGGGTGCTCAATCACTATATGGCCTGGGTTTTCAGCATTTAACGACTCAAGTCCTTCAGCCACAGTGCCCGGTGCCAAGGCGCAACTGGCAATACAAATACCGCCAGTCACTGCCATGGATGGATGACAACTCCACGGCATAAAGTAACGTGCCGCAATATTGCCCCCATTAGCGGGGCTGGCCACTATCGCCATTTTAGGCACGACTTTTTCAGTCACATCGCCAAGCCCCATACGCTGACCGGCTTCGATCCTCATAGCTTCCATCCGCGCAGTGAGCTCAGTCATGGCATCAATTTCAGCGGCCGTTTCATGACCACTCAAACCAAGATCTTGTGCTCGCACAATCATCATGGGTACTGCCACATCAATCAAAGTGACATCCACTTCATTGATCTGTTCTTTGGCGTTACCGGTTGGGAATAAGGCTCCCGTTTTGGAGCCGACTACACCCATAAACTTCAGCAGAATCGGTGCTGCTGTTCCCGGCACGCCATCAATACGAGCCGTACCGGAGTATTCCACAGAAGGCACTGGCAGCTTTGGTGTTTGCACAATGGCTTCGACCAAAGCACCGGTATTCACCGAGCGAATTTTAACCTCAGTGACACCGGGCTTTGCTGTCACCATGCCCATACTGATAGCGGCTGGCCCCACACCTGCGAGCATATTGCCGCAGGTTGGAGAGAAATCGACGCGTTGCTCAACCACATTCACTTGCGCGAAAAAGTAGTCAACGTCAGCCCATTCATCCGACGAAGGTGACACCATCACCACCTTCGTTGTGACCGCTGCACCACCACCGATGCCATCAATATTTAAGGCATGACCGGAACCAACGGCGGCAATTAACACCTTCGCCAATTGATCAAGGTCTTCCGGCAGATGATGGCGATTGAAATACGGCCCTTTAGAGGTACCGCCACGCATCAATAAACAAGGAATTGCGACTTGTGCAGACATACTTATATTCCTCGTAACGGCCAAGGTAACTCAACCATTTCCTGCAATAAGCCAGGTGGGAAGTCACGGTTTAGCATGTAAGCGACAAAGATCAGGAAGCCAACACCACATACGGTTAGTGTCATGGTACGCATCCAGGTAGCTCCGCCACGGATTCTCAGGAAGCTAATGAAGAACAAAGTAATCGCAATAATGAACCCGAACAGCGCGGTTAAACCGAGCAGTGACAGGAACCATGCCAGCGTCTTCCACAAGCCATGCGGTGCTTCCGCTTCTTCACCACCAACCTCAACATCAAAGAACAGATTGTTAGTGGCAGGGCTGCGGCGCATTTTGATCAGTAGTAAGCCCATTGCAAAGATCGCAAGACAAGCAACCGTCAAAGGGAACACCTTATCAATCGTGACGCTCACCATCATTGAATCAACCAATGAAGCAATCAGGAATACGGAGATAAATGCAGCAAACCAAACGGCTGGTTTCTTATTCCACTCATGATGAGTCTCTGGTGGGCGGATCGCTTTAGACTGACGCGCTCCCAACCAAACAGACGCGACTGTGATAATGGCTAAGACAATAACGATCGGCGAGAAAATATACTCAAATCCATCGCTCATTTCACGACTAAATTTAGAGCTCGCAATCTGGAACGCCTGATAGGTATACACCTCTGCCTGACTCGCTAGTACGAAGCCGATCAAGAAAGCAGGACGTGGCCAATCAAAGCGGCGCATGAAGATACCCAGTAAACCGATCGCGACCAATGCCACCAAATCCCAAAGGGTTTGACGAGACTGGAACGCCGCAAAGGTAATCATCATGAATAAGAATGGAACCAGTAACGGGAAGCGAATCGTCGTTAATTTGGCAATTCCGCCAGACATCAGCAAACACAAACCGGCACCAAACACATTCGCTAGCGCAAGAGACCAAACAACCGTATAGGTAATTGGCAGGTCATTAGTCACCATTTGCGGGCCAGCATCGTAACCCAGCAGGATCATACCGCCGATAAAGACCGCCATGGAGCCAGAGCCCGGAATACCGAATAGCAAAGTTGGGACTAATCCACCACCTTCTTTAGCATTGTTTGAGCTTTCAGGCCCGATAACACCGCGAATATCACCTTTACCAAACTGTGATTTATCCTTCGCCGTTTGCATAGTGTGGCCGTAGGCAATCCAGTCAACCACCGAGCCACCCAGCCCTGGTACCACCCCGACAATCACGCCGATAGTAGAACAACGAATGGAGAGCCAGCGATTACGCCACCAGTCTTTCATGCCTTCAGTCCAACCGGCACCCAATGTGGCATCTTTAGAAATCGCACGATCTTGACGTAATAAGGAAACAATCTCAGGAATCGCAAAAATACCCAGACCGATAATGACCAGCTGCAGGCCATCCATCATATACCAGCTACCAAAATCCAAGCGCGAAGAGCCTTGAGCTGGCGCTTCACCAATGGTACCAACCAGTACACCCAAACACGTGGCGACAATACCTTTTAGTAAGCTGCTACCCGCCAATACACCGACCATCGAGAAGCCGAGCAAAGTCAGCATCAACAGCTCTGGCAAACCAAATGCCAACACAATCGGACGAGCGATTACGACAAAGAAGGTCAGTACAAAGGCACCGAACAAACCACCAAATAAGGATGAGGTAAAGGCTGCGGCTAATGCGCGTGCTGCTTCACCTTTTTTGGCCAGTGGAAAGCCATCCAGAACGGTTGCCTGAGAGGCCGACGACCCCGGTATCCCCATGAGTACGGAGGCAAAGGTATCGGAGGTGGGAATGACCGCCACCAAACCAACCATCATCGCCAAGCCAGAAACAGGCTCCATACCGTAAATAAAAGGAAGTACTAAACTCAGACCGGCGATGCCGCCAAGCCCTGGAAATACTCCAACTGATAAACCCAGTAATACGCCAACCATCAGCCAGCCGATCTGCTCAAATGTGAAAATGAGCGCGAACGCCTCCGACAGGGCTGGCAATGCAGTCCCTAAAATATCCATGTGATTTTACCTGAGAAGCAGGATTCAGAATGCAGCGGCCGAGATAGCCGCTGCAGATTAACAAGGCATCGTTAGCTTATAACTTGATGCCGTAACGCTCTTTCAACCAAGACTTAATCCATGCCTTAGTTTCAGGGGTCACTTCAGTCCCCTGTTTTTTGAACTCTCTGGCATCATCGCCAGTGGCTTGCTCATACACGCCTAACAATTGCTCAGACTTCTTTCTGAAGTCAGGCTGGCCGATAACGGCTTTAAAGGCAGCGGCATAAGCATCAACGATTTCCTGATCAGTATCTTTTGGCAGGAACACCATCTTTTGAGCAGGGAAACCCGCAACGAAAAACGCTTTCCATGCATCCCAAGCTTCGCCGGATGGCTCTTCACCTTTGATCTGCGTGTACACTTCTTTGAAGGTCGGAACATCAGGGAATGTCGGATCACGAACAATCTCGCCTTTCACATTTAACGCGCCCCACGTCATGATTGGGAAGGCTTTTCCCTCTTCAACCAATGGGCTTACTTTTGATAAGAAAGCACTGGAAGTTTGATAATCGATATTCGCTTCACCACGCTCAAACATCAGACGACCATCGCCACGACCTTTAATACCGAACACAGGATCAACCTTCATGCCCAGCATAGACCATGCCAGCAAAGGAATCAGATCAAGACGGGTCGCGCCCTGAGAGCCGAAGATAAAGTTAGTATCTAAAATGGACTTAGGGTCTTTTTCCCACTTTGCTGCCAGATCAGCTGGCAGATACGCAACACCACCCGTTGAAGAAGCCAACACCACTTTCCAATCTGCGTAGTCAAACTTCACGCGTCGATCATCTAACAGGTATGGGAATTGAGTAGAACCGGAGGTTCCAAGAATGGTTAGGCCATCATTTTTTGCACGGGATGCAAACCAGTTTGCGCCTTTGGTAGAACCGGCACCTGGCATGTTCTTCACAACAACCGTTGGCTTACCTGGCAGTTGCTCCGCCAGTAATGGGGCATAGAAGCGAGCCCATTTATCCGATCCGCCGCCTTCAGAGAACGGAATAACGAAGTCAATAATTTTGCCTTCAAAGTTAACTTCCGCCATTGATACGGAGACGCTGCCCAGCGCCATTGCACCTAACACAGCTTTCAATAAGGTACGACGAACAAAATTCACTTGTTTCATAATTTCCTCCTCAGGAATAATAACTACAGCCAAATAAACTCATTTTGCGGTTTGCTTATCCGACTTATGTGTTACATGATATCCAGCGAAGCTGTCAGAAAGCTGTTGGGAGAAAATTTTCTTGAGAATTGTATTAATCGAAGACAATGTGATGCTGGCCTCAGGCATCAGTAAAGCCTTACATGATGATGGCCATTCGATAGAAATGTTTACTGATGGTGCAGCAGCAGACCGCTATCTTGAGTTTGAAGGGGCTGATATTGCCATTATCGATATTAACCTACCCGGAATGGATGGCATTACCCTCACCCGCAGGCTGCGCCAACGTAAGCAAACCTTTCCCGTTATTATGCTAACCGCCAACAGCGAAACGCCGGATCGCGTTAAAGGGCTGGATGCCGGTGCCGACGATTATCTAATCAAACCCTTCGCAATGGCCGAGCTGGAAGCCCGAATTCGCGCCTTATCAAGACGCCGACCAGAACTCGCTCCGGATCATGAAACCATTGGAAAACTCACCTTAAGCCGCCGCGCCAGACGCCTGTTTTACAGCGATACTCAGGAAGAGATTGATTTATCACGTCGAGAGTTAGTGCTGTTTGAAACCCTATTAGAGCGACAAGGTCAGTTTATTTCCAAGTCATCGCTGGCCGATACGCTCTACGGAGTTGGCGCAGATGTCGAAATGAATGCGGTCGAGCTGCAAGTGTCACGTTTACGCCGGCATTTAAAAGGCTGCGGTATTGCGATTCGCACTGCCCGTGGCATTGGCTACATGTTGGAAGCGGAAACAACTGCGTGAAACTCAGTACCCCGTCGCTACGGACACGACTACTCAAAGTCATCATTATTCCCTTGATGATATTTGTGCTGATCCTGACCGCGATCCGTTATTACGAAGCGCAGGAAACCGCGAAGGCCATTTACGATAAAGCGCTGAATTCAATCGCTCATGTGATTGTCAGGGACGTGCTATTAAGTGAAGGTGACCTACTAACCGAACGCTTACTGGAAACCCTCACCGAGGTTCTGGGTGATCAGATCTTTTATCATGTGAATAGTGAGAACGGCCAGCTCAATACCGGTTACAGCAACCCACCCAGACCTAAATCTGATAGCTTTAAAATCACCAATGAACCGTTTTTCTATAACCAGACTTATAATGGCGACCCCGTGCGAGCGGTCACCTTTCGGGAGTTTATCTCTACTACACCCTATGAAGGCTGGGTGAGAGTGAGTGTGTGGCAAACCATTGAGCAACGTCGCTATCTAGGCTTATCGCTCGCCGCTTATGCGCTTACCTTGCTGACCCTGCTGACTATTGCGACCGCCCTGGTGGTTTGGTTTGGCGTTAAATATGGATTGAAACCACTCACTGATTTGGAGGAAGCCATTAACAAACGCTCTCCACAAGACATTAGTGATATCCAGCGCGCGGTGCCAAAAGAAGTCTTCAGTCTGGTGCAGTCGATGAATGGCTTATTTAGTCGCTTGCGCAATTCCTTTGCTGAAAAAGATGCTTTTATCGCTAATGCCGCTCACCAACTACGCAACCCGATTGCGGGCATTCTTAGCCAAGCTGAAGCCGCTGAGAAAGTACGCGACCCGGAAGCCTTGCACGAGCGTGTAGTCGATGTAGCAAACGCCGTTAGGCACACTGCCCGCCTGACTCACCAACTATTATCAGTACAGCGCATTTCAGGTGGCTCCCCACAAAGCGGATTTGAATCATTTGATGTCGTTGAATGTAGCCGTGAAGTATTAGCACAATTTGCCCGCAAAAGTTATGACGCAGGCATTGCCATTGAGATGACCGGCGAGGAAGGGCCTGTCCTCGTCAAAGGCAATCCAATCCTGTTTGGCGAGGTATTGGAAAACCTGCTGGATAATGCACTGCGATACGGCAGTGCCAATGGTGGACCAATTACCACCCATATCAAGCAAAGCAGAACTACGGTGATGATTAAAGTCAGAGACCGAGGTGCGGGAATTCCGGAGTCGTTTATGCCACATATTTTCGAGCGCTTTACGCGAGCTCAGCAAGACACTAGCGATGGTTGTGGCTTAGGGCTGGCAATTGCTCAGTCGATCATCAATAATCATCAGGGACAACTTACCATACAATCAGATACCACCGGTACCTGCGTGACAATTACGCTGCCACTAAACGATATGAGTAACGTGACAGAATCCTGACAGCTTACAGGGCTACTCTGCTGAAATGACAAACACTCTATTACGTCTGGGCCTCACCTTGGCCGTCGCGATGCTTTGCGGATGGCTGCTCACCAAGCTGCATATCCCCGCTCCTTATTTGCTTGGCAGCCTGCTGGGCGTGTGGGCCTTTGGAAAACTGGCTCGCGGCCCGATACCCAAACCTCAAGTGCCGCGCTGGTTTCATATCACCGTCGTATTGGGCTTAAGTGTTTTAATCGGTGCCACTTTCAATCCAGACATACTTCACAATGCCAGCGTCTGGACGACCAGCGTACTGGCGATGCTGTTAGCCACCGTGTTAGCGACTTCCGGCGGTTATCTCTACTTACGCAAACTGCGTGGCTACGACCCCATGCTGTCATTACTGTGCAGCCTACCCGGTGGACAAGCCGAAGTGATTGCTATTAGCCGAGACTTAGTGGAAAAAGATTATTTCGTGGTGTTTTGTCACTTATTAAGAGTGGTCAGTGTATTCTGCTTGGTTCCGCTGGTATTGGCGATCAGCCAAGGTAGCGAAGGTGTGGCCAACTCTTATGTGGCTACCAATCAAATCCCCAGTATTTTCGAGCTGCCGCCGCTAACCTTGATTGAGTTTTTCGGCTTGGCGCTAGGCGGCTACTACATTGGCAAATGGATTCGCCTGCCACTGCCTCATCTGCTAGGCCCTTTACTGCTTAGTGCAATCGGACACATTAGCGGACTGATCGAAATCCCCAGAATTCTGGAGTTTGTGATTCTGGCTCAAGTCACCATTGGCGGAGCAGTTGGAGCCAGACTGTCTGAGGTTAGCTTTCGGGAGCTATCTTCCTATTTCTTCGACGCGCTATTCACTGCCTTTCTGATCATTGCCATTTATGGGGCATGTGCCTTTGGCTTGGCGCACTTTACCGGCATCGACAGTATCAAAATGCTACTGGCTTTTATTCCCGGCGGTTTGTATGAGGTCACCTTACTGGCCTTGGTGTTTGGTTTTGATGTGGCGTTTGTCGGCTTTCATCACACCATTAGAATCATTCTGATCTTTTTGGCGCTGCCGGTGTTAGTGAAGTTCACGCAACGAAGCAAGGCAAATAAGAAAATGAGCTAAATGCTTACCAGTAGTTAATCTTTGATTCATTAGCCACTTGCTAGGCTGGCCCGATAATTACTAAAAGAATGTGCCCCTCTCAATGATGCAAGCCACGCTTAAACTTGACGATATCTACACGGCGCTTCAGGAGATTACTCCTGTAATGGTGGTCGGCATTGATTTAAAGTCGGGCAAACTCAACTACCATAATGCACGCTTCATTGAGAATCTGGTCGCCAATCCGGACATGCTTGAGGACTCGACCATCTACGACTTTGTGGATGACGAAAGCTATATTCCGCTCGCTCAGCTATTAAGCGCCACCCAGCACACACCCACCCAAGAAGCGCAGATTGGCTTTATTGACAAGCACCAACACACCTTTCAAACGCAGCTTTATAGCTATATCAACCCCGATAATGCCCAGCAGCTCTTACTATTTTTAGAAGATACCCGTGAGCAACACGTGCGGGATAACAATCTGGAAGTGTTCCAAAAAATATTCGCCTCAACCAACGAATGGATTGCCCTGCTCGACCGTGATCTGAAATACCGCATGATCAATCGTGCCTTTTTGCAAGGTCTCCGTATCCACGAATCTGAGATTTTGAATCGCCCTGCTCAGGAAATTCATACCGAGCATGTAGAGACCATGCTGCCGTTAGTTCAACAAGTGCTGAATGAGGGCAAAGTCACTCATCAGAAATTACTCTGTAATCGCAAAGCGGGCTATTCGATGTTTCTGGAATGCACTTACTCGCCGTATTACGACGAGAACGGCGAAATTGATGGTGTGATTATTGGCGCGCGAAACATTACCGATCAAGTCACGGCGGAGCAGAAAATGGCATCGTCGCACAATCACTACAAAATGCTGTTTCAGTACTCGCCGGATATGTTGGCTTCCGTCAATTTAGACAGCGGCGACATTATTGAAAGCAATGCCATGTTTGCCCGTGTGCTTGGCTATCGTGCCGATGAGGTGTGTGGCAGTTCAATATTCCGCTACCACGCTGGCCCTTGTAAGGAGACACTGGCAGAGGCCATTGCTCTACTCAGCGAGCAGGACTCGATCTCCGATCTGGAGCTGTGCTTATGCCATAAGAATGGCGCATTAATCTCCTCAAGCTTAAGAACCACACCGATGGTGGACCTGAAGCGCAATATTGCGATCTTTGTATGGCGCGATACCCGCAAACAAAAACAACTCGCGCATGACGCCTCTCACGATCAGTTAACCAAGCTATTAAATCGTGCCGGCTTTATGGAGCAATATGAAAAAGGATTCCGTCAGGCGGATACCCGTATTCTCTGCTACTTTGATGTCGATAACTTTAAAACGTTGAATGACACCTACGGCCATTTGCTGGGCGATAACTTCTTAATTGAACTCGCAGCGCTCATGAGTCAGCACTTATCTGCTTATGTAGTCGGTCGCATTGGCGGCGATGAATTTGTCGCCATGCTGCACCAAAGCACCATTGAAGAAAGCTATGAGATGATGCAGGCACTCAGCGATTCCATTCAGGAGTGCGTGAATGCCAATCAGCAATACAGCGACAGCGGGCTAGGCGTGAGCATTGGAATAACACCCTACTGGCAAAATGAATCGCGTCGGGTGGTGCTACAGCGCGCCGATAACGCCTGTTACGAGTCCAAGCGCCACGGTAAGCACCAGATCACCATTTACGAAGTACAGGGGCCTGCCTAATGCCTACGCTCCCCCAAACCATTCAGGCGATTACGCCGGTCATGACCATCTGCATTGACAGCAGCACAGGCCTGATTAACTACCACAATCCGCGCTTTTTGAAGCGCACCGGTTATACCTCTAACCAAGTACTAGATCGCAGTATCTTCCAGTTCATCCATGAATGTACCTTTATCCAATTGGCCAAAGCGCTCAAAGATATTAAGTACAATAGCTCGCTGACATTGAAGGTCGGGCTTAAAGACATCAATAACCAGCGAATTGATTGCCAACTGCAGATCAGTCGCCGCTCGGAAGATGATTTTCTGATCTACCTGTTTTTTATCGACAACCAAAAGCAACTACAAAAAGACAATGAGCTTGGGGTTTACCAACGCATTATCTCCTCATCTCAGGAAATGATGTCATTGGTGGATAGGCAATATCGTTATGTGATCGTCAATAACTCGTATCTGAGACATTTTCAGCTCAAAGAACAAGATATCATTGGCAAAACCGTCTGGGAGATACAGGGCGACAAAGCTCCTCGCATTGTCCAAAAGCTGGATGAAACCTTCAAGTCCGGAGAAAAAAACCGCTTTCAGACTAAAATTTATAATCCGGGAACGCAGTCTGCAATGCACATGGACTGCTTGTACGTGCCCTACTACAACAAATCAGATGAGATCACCGGCATCGTGGTTAGCGCGCACGATATCTCGGATGCCAAGCGCACGGAAGACGCCATTAGTTCATCCAACTCCTATTATAAGGCGCTGTTTCAATACTCCCCTGATTTGCTAGCGTCTGTGAGCCTCGAAACCGGCCGCATTCTGGAAGCCAATCAAACACTGGAAAGCGCGTTGGATTATGATGAAGGCGAACTCACCGGACAGCACTTATTTAAATTTCATGGCAAGGCACATAAAAAAGTACTGGCCGAAGCCATTGTTGAGCTATCCAATAATCACCCGATTCACAGCTTAGCCGTTTCTTTAATTGCTAAAGATGGCAGCACAATCTCGGCTGATTTGAAAACCACACCAGTGATTGATGACGACAAACGCATTGCGATATTCGTTTGGCGCGACACGCGTTACCAGGAAAAGCTCGCCTATAAAGCCGCGCACGATCCATTAACCCATTTGCTGAATCGCTCAGGCTTTATGCCGCTCCTGGAGAAGCCCTTTGGTGTATCTGAGAAACGCGTGCTGTGTTTTCTGGATATTGATAATTTTAAGAAGCTGAATGACAGCTGCGGGCATTTATGTGGTGATCAGTTCCTGATTGATATCGCCGACCTGCTGCGCCATAACATCAGTGATAACGATGAGCTATGCCGCTTGGGTGGGGATGAATTCCTGCTGCTAATCCGTAATCAGACTCTGGAACAAGCCAATAAGCTAATGCGGGTTATCCTGCTGAAGATCAATGGACTGATTAAAGGCTCTCGCAAATACCTCAAGGCAGAGCTTGGCGTGAGTATCGGAGTTACGACCTTCAATACCAATGAAAGCAGCCGTACCGTACTCACACGTGCGGATAAAGCCTGCTACGAGTCCAAGCGTAATGGTAAGAACCAGGTCTCAATGTTAAAAGAGCCGGTTACTAGCTAAGCCCCACCCTTTAAAACCGCTGTAGCCGCTTGGTTTTAGCATCGACCTCATAAAACGGCACGCCAGAACTGTGAGTACTGGTACCAAACACCTGAACCACATCAATCCCATGCTTACGCTGCTCCTGATCTAAGCGCTTCTCTACATGGTTATGCCCAAACAGCAAAATATCTACCTTATTGGCAATCATGCTGTGCAGGCGGTTGCGGTCGTGTAACTGCATTGCCCGAAAGCGAAAACTAAACTGAAAGGGGTGATGGTGCATATAGAGGATGATAGTGGCGCTCGGCGACTTTTGGTGAATCTGCTTGATCGCGGCATCCAACTTAGTCAGCTGTGAAGCGCCTAGCCAACCGGCAGCGGTAAAGCTTTGCCATAATCTGGCATACCAACTCAGGCTAAATACGCCCTGCATAGTATCCAGCCCGATAAAGTAGTAATCATCAAAGCGATTCACCAGTGGGTAATTCCACTGACCATTGTGAACATTCTGAGCGCCGGGATGCGGATCGGATTTGCGGGTTGTGAGCTTCAGGGCAAACTCATTGTAAAGCTTACGGGAGTTGTAATCATCCGATAACCCTGTCTTGCCATAGTCATGATTCCCGGGACACATCAATATAGGGAAGCCTGCATTGTGCAGTCGAAACAGAACCTTCTCCGCCAGCTGATATTGGTCTTGCTGGCCGTCGTGCACAAAGTCACCGGTAATCAGCAGTAGTGGCTTCTCCCGTTGCGAGGCATAGCGCTTCAGTATTTTATCTACCAGCTTAACCGCTAGCTGGTTACGGGTTGCGTGCTCTCCAATGTGCAAATCACTTATGTGTACAAACTTCATCCCCACTCCTTAGGTAGTCCAATCATTTAGGCTGTTACCTCTCTTTATATAGTAGCGCTGAGGTACTGGCAAACCTACTGCTATCGCTGCCGCATTCACACCTTCAAACCTTTTTAAATAATTTTATATTTTTGTGAGCCCCTTTTGAAATTATTTGCGCCTTATAGGGTAAGCGCATTAAAAACTGACTGTTAACTACAATCAAGCAATTAGCTTTTAAAGCAGCATTTAAATTAATTATTAAATCACATTTTTATTCGGGGATACTCTCATGATCAAGCAAACTAAAACATTATTAGCAACTGCCGCATTACTCGTTGTTGCATCTCAATCTGCTTTTGCAAATGTTAATACGGGTGGCGTTACCATTGAAGGTGTTGGTTATGCCGGTAACGGTTGCCCTGCAGGTTCTGCATCAGTGGTACTGTCTCCAGATAAGAAAAGTGTCTCAGTATTGTTTGATGATTACATCGCTGAAGCCGGCGGCCCAGGCCAACGTACTTTTGACCGTAAAAAGTGTGATATCGCTTTCGGACTAAAAATTCCAAACGGCATTAGTGTTTCAATGATTGACGCTGACTACCGTGGCTTTACTGACCTGCCACGCCGTGCTCAAGCAACCTTTACTCGTGATTACTTCTTCGCTGGTGCTCGTGGCCCAAGCCTGAAAAAGACTTGGAGAGGTTCACAAAGTAACGACTTCCTGATCAAAGATCGCATGGGTGTAATGGCTAACGTTTGGTCTGCTTGTGGCGCTGATGTCGTACTTCGCTCTAAGACTGCAGCAACAGTTCGTACACAACGTGGTAACGAAGCACTGATGATGGTTGACTCTGCCGACCTGAAAACTAACACCGTATTCCGTTATAACTTTGCTTACCGTGCTTGTCGCTAAGCGATACGCCAAATAGCTAACGCTTTAAAAAGCCACAAATATTAAATTGTTTGTGGCTTTTTTATGCCTGTAAACAAAGTAATTTTATTTTTGAGCCTTTTTCGCAAGAGAATGCGCTATATATAGGTAAGAGCAGCAATACAGTTTAGTTACTCGCTCTAACCACCAGGTCTTGGTGTCACGTTTTTTTAATTTGGATTAGAGGGATACTTATCATGATTAAGCATACTAAAACAATTCTCGCCACTTCAGCATTATTGTTGGCTTCTCAGGCGACGTTTGCAGCCGGTACCAGCGATGTCAGAATTCAGAACGTAGGTTATGCCGGTAACGGTTGTCCTGCTGGCTCTGCATCGGTTGTTATCTCCCCCGATAAGCAGAGCGTATCAGTACTGTTTGATGAGTACATTGCAGAAGCCGGTGGCCCTGGCCAACGTACCTTCGACCGTAAAAAGTGTGACGTTGCCTTCGGCTTAAAAATACCAAGCGGTCTAAGTGTTTCGCTGATCGATGCAGACTATCGTGGCTTTACCGACCTGCCTCGTGGTGCTCAAGCCACCTTTACCCGTGATTATTTCTTCGCAGGACAAACAGGTCCAAGCCTGAACTCACGCTGGAACGGCAGCCGAAGCGATGACTTCTTAATTAAAGATCGCCTGGGTGTCATGGCTAACGTTTGGTCGCCTTGTGGTGCTGATGTGATTTTGCGCTCAAAGACAGCAGCAACGGTACGGACTCAACGTGGTAACGAAGCCCTAATGATGGTCGACTCGATCGATTTGCGCGCTAAAACGGTATTCCGTTATAACTTTGCTTACCGCTCTTGCCGTTAAGCTTATAACATCCGAATTAATTCGGGGAGAAACTGGCCGCACAGATTAATTCTGTGCGGCTTTTTTATGCCTAAAATTATTAAATGACCTATTTAAAAATTAATTGAAATTTAATGACCCTTTTTATCTGATATTTGCGCTTACTAAGATAAGAGTAATGATTTTTAAAACATTCAAAAATGATTACTCTCTGTTTCAATCAAGAAACAACACTAAATAAACTATTTGATTAGAGGGATACTTATCATGATTAAGCATAGCAAAACATTATTAGCCACTTCAGCCCTGATACTAGCCGTTTCACAAGCCGCAGTAGCAGCCCCAAACCTTGGTCAGATAAGAATTCAAAACGTTGGTTACGCCGGTAACGGTTGTCCAGCAGGTTCTGCCAGCGTCGTACTCGCTGCAGACAAGAAAAGCGTCTCGGTTATGTTTGATCAGTACATCGCAGAAGCCGGCGGCCGTGGCCAACGTACTTTTGATCGTAAGAAGTGTGATATCGCATTCGGTTTGAAAGTACCAAGCGGCGTAAGTGTTTCATTGATTGATGCAGACTACCGTGGCTTTACTGACCTGCCACGCGGCGCTAAAGCAACCTTTACCCGTGATTATTTCTTCGCAGGACGAACTGGCCCAAGCCTGACTAAAACCTGGAATGGCGCACGTTCACAAGACTACCTGATCCGCGATCGTTTAGGCGTATTTGCTAACATATGGTCTCCTTGTGGTGCCGACGTGGTACTTCGCTCAAAGACTGCAGCAACCGTTCGTACTCAACGTGGACATGAAGCACTCAACATGGTGGACTCTGTCGATCTGAAGACTCGCACATTGTACCGTTATAACTTCCAATACAGAGCTTGTCGTTAATCGCTCGCCCCGATTAGCCACTCGTTTCACTGATATAGCAAGCCGCAGGAATTAATTTCTGCGGCTTTTTTTATATTTTTAAACGTCACTTATTTATTTAATAATTAATTTAAAATTAATGAGCTCTTTTATCGGAAAATTGCGCTTACTAAGATAAGAGCAATGACTTTTAAATCAATAAAAATGATTGCTCTCTGTTTCAATCAAGAAACAACACTCAATAAACTATTTGATTAGAGGGATACTTATCATGATTAAGCATAGCAAAACATTATTAGCCACTTCAGCCCTGATACTAGCCGTTTCACAAGCCGCAGTAGCAGCCCCAAATATTGGCCAGGTTCGCATTCAAAACGTTGGTTACGCCGGTAACGGTTGTCCAGCAGGTTCTGCCAGCGTGGTACTGGCTGCAGACAAGAAAAGTGTCTCAGTTATGTTTGATCAGTACATCGCAGAAGCCGGTGGCCGTGGCCAACGTACCTTTGACCGTAAGAAGTGTGATATCGCATTCGGTTTGAAAGTACCAAGCGGCGTAAGTGTTTCATTGATTGATGCGGATTACCGCGGATTTACTGACCTGCCACGCGGCGCTAAAGCGACCTTTACCCGCGATTATTTCTTCGCAGGACGAACTGGTCCAAGCCTGACTAAAACCTGGAATGGCGCACGCTCACAGGACTACCTGATCCGCGATCGTTTAGGTGTATTCGCTAACGTATGGTCTCCTTGTGGTGCCGACGTGGTACTTCGCTCAAAGACTGCTGCCACGGTTCGTACTCAACGTGGACGTGAAGCTCTCAACATGGTGGACTCTGTCGATCTGAAGACTCGCACATTGTACCGTTACAACTTCCAATACAGAGCTTGTCGTTAATCGCTCGCCCCGATTAACCACTCGCCCTAACTGGCAAGGAGAAAGCCGCGACCATGGATTGGTTGCGGCTTTTTTGTTATAACCCTCTCCACATAGCCGCTTAATAAAAGGATTCTTATGGCCTGTTTTTTTGGATTTGGTTCACTGGTAAACACCGGCACCCATCGCTACGACCCCGTTACTCCTGCCAGCGTTAAAGGCTGGAAACGCGCCTGGGCAAATGATGAATGCTATGAGCATGCCTTTTTAAGTGTGATTCCAGATACCAACTCGCAGATTCAGGGCTTAATGGCACAAGTACCCAATGACAATTGGATTGAATTAGATGCTCGTGAAGTCGGCTATACACGCCGCCTACTCAATGCTCACGAATGGATCGCCGAGACCTCTCCTAAGTTAGCGATTCAGAGCAAGCCCGATGATGTGCAAATGTATGTATTGGAAGGTGGCGAACTGGCTCAAGCGGCCAAGCCGATTCTCTGGTCGTATGTTGAAACCGTATTATTTGGTTATCACCAATGGTTTGGACCAGAAGGTGTGCAAGCCTTTATTGATAGCACTGTCGCATGGACCAATATTGTGGATGACCGCAATAACCCAATCTACCCGCGCTATGTACCCGCCGAAGGCAACGCGGTGGATATCGTGATTCCGGCTATCCACCGCCTGATGCGTTAATCGTATTTACGCTCGTCAGCAATCACTAGGCCGTCATTGGCTAAAGAACCAAGCTCAACCAGTTTAACCGTGCCGCGAATTTTACAGAGTTCGCGGACGCTACTGGCAACTGCCTGCTCAAGCTCAACAGAGGCTGCTGCCACTTCGCAATGCAGTGACATCTGGTCGCTTTCATCAATCCACTCAATCACCAACTTAGCACGCTTGATTTCAGGATGACGCTTGGCCACCTGATCAACCTGTTCAGGATGAATAAACATACCGCGCACCTTTGCGGTTTGATCCGCCCGCCCCATCCAGCCTTTAATCCGGCGATTAGTACGGCCACAAGGGCTATCGCCGACTAAAACTGCGGATAAGTCACCGGTTGCAAAGCGTAACAGTGGGTAGTCGGGGTTAAATGTGGTGACAACAATCTCACCCACCTCACCATCAGCAACCACTTCGCCGGTACCAGGTCGTACAATTTCAACATGTACGCCTTCATCCAAAATCAAGCCAGAATCAGCGGTCGACTCATAAGCAATCAAACCTAAGTCCGCCGTGGCATAACATTGCGAGGCTTTAATCCCACGCGCTTCAAAAAAGGCTCGGGTAGAGGGTGGAAAGGCTTCGCCAGACACTAAGGCTTTTTTAATACTGCTAACATCCGCACCTAACTCGTCCGCTTTTTCCAGCAAAATTCGTAAAAAGGATGGCGTACCCACATAAGCATTCGGCTTTAAATCGGCAATCGTCTGGATTTGTAACTCGGTTTGGCCAACGCCCGCTGCAATCACCACACAGCCTAGCGCATGACAACCGCTATCCATCATTGAGCCTGCTGGCGTCAGATGATAAGAAAAGGTGTTATGCACCACATCGCCTTTACGGAAACCGGCTGCAAACAAAGCTCTAGCAAAGCGCCAGTAATCATCACGGCGTGTTTGTGGCTCATAAATTGGGCCGGGCGATGAGAAAATATACCGCAGCTGACCATCATCAATCGCAGTCAGCCCACCAAACGGACGCATGCCCGCTTGCTTTGAAATTAATTCTGATTTGCGAGTAATCGGATAAGCCTGCAAGTCTGCAAACTCATTCACCGCGCTCACATCAAACGTTGCCAAGATTTCAGCGTAGGCTGGCGCATTGGCTTTAGCATGCTGTAATTGTTGCTTTAATGCGGCCAAGTGATCTGATCCGCGCTCATCTTGGCTGCGCGTTTCCAGCGCATCATAAAATTCAGACATAATGAGACTCCCTTAAGCTAACCAGCGTTTGCGACGACGGTAGTGCTTCACATCACGGAAGCTCTTCTTGTCGCCACCACTTAAGCCAAGATAAAACTCTTTCACATCTTCGTTATCGGCCAGCGCTTTGGCTTCGCCATCCATCACCACCCGGCCATTTTCCAGAATGTATCCGTAAGTGGCATAGCGCAGTGCGACAGAAGCATTTTGCTCTGCCAACAAGAAGGTCACGCCCTCTTTCTCATTCAGCGCTTTAACGATTTCAAAGATTTCTTCTACCAGCTGCGGCGCTAATCCCATGGATGGCTCATCCAGCAAGATCAGTTTTGGCTTGGCCATTAAGGCACGTCCCACGGCAACCATTTGCTGCTCACCACCGGAGGTATAACCGGCCTGACTTTTGCGGCGCTCGCGAAGGCGTGGGAAGTAGTTGTAAACCTTCTCCAAATCGTCCATGACCGCTTTGCGACCATCTTTGCGGGTATAAGCACCGGTGAGTAGGTTTTCTTCAACGGTTAAATGTTCAAAACAATGGCGGCCTTCCATAACCTGTACCACACCCTTTTTAACCAGCTCGGTGGGTGACAGGTTTTCGATACGCTCACCTTCAAAGCTGATTGAGCCTTTGGTGACTTCGCCGCGTTCGGTTCTTAAGATATTCGAAATGGACTTAATGGTCGTCGTTTTGCCTGCGCCATTAGCGCCCAATAAGGCCACAATGCCGCCTTTGGGGACGTCCAGTGATACCCCTTTGAGCACTAGAATCACGTGATCGTAGATCACTTCGATGTTCTTAATGCTGAGAATTGTATTTTCTGTCGACATAGTTTTCCGTCATCAAATTGGGTTTTGGCTCTTGTGGGTCGCCGATTAATGATTAAACAAAACGGCTTCGCCTCCTTCGTCGGAAGGCGCGGTTTTAGTTAATTATTAAGCTGCTGATTCCAGGCTTCGAGTCAAGGGTGATGGAGTAGCGCTGGGTGATCCTATGGACTGAGCCACCCAGCGCTTCAACACTGCTTACCTTTTATGACTTACAGTCACGCTCGGTGATGTTGTTTTCTTTAGCGAATGCCGCAGAATCTTCAGCAATTAATGGATCAATCACTGAACGATCAGACGCTACGAAGTCGGTGATTAAGCTCCACTTCTTCGCTTTAGCATCCCACTGCTGAATCGCGCCCAGACCAGGGCCACCGTGGTTTTCGCAAGTTACGCTGATTTCAGGACCGAAGCCTTTCAGGCCAAGCTCTTCCATGCGTGCGTTGTCGATTTTCAAAGACTCCATACCTTCGCGCATTTGGCTGCTGGTGATTTCTTTGGTATTGAACATCTTCTGAGCATTAGCTGCGGCTTCGGCTGCGAGCATTGCGGCGTACAGGCCACGGTTGTATACGGCAGTACCAATATTGCCGCCGCCGCCCGCTGCTTTACCGGCGTCTTTTACGTACTTTTTGATGTCATCAAAGACAGGGTAATCATCACCCACACCGTGGAAAGTAACCGCTTTGTAGCCATTAGCTGCATCGCCTGCTGGCAATACGTCATTTTCAGAACCGGACCACCAGATGCCAATAAACTTATCCATTGGGAAGCGGATGTTTCCAGCTTCTTTGATTGCGACTTGGTTCATTACACCCCAGCCATACATGATGACGTAGTCAGGGCGTTCACGACGAATTTGCAACCATTGTGATTTCTGCTCCTGACCCGGATGATCGATCGGTAATAAGCTCAGCTTGTAGCCGTGCTGTTTGGATAACTCTTCCAGAGTACGGATCGGCTCTTTTCCGAATGCGGAGTTGTGGTATACCAACGCAATTTTCTTACCCTTGAGGTCACCCTTTTCCTGATCGGAGATGTGCTTAACGATAACCGATGCGCCATCCCAGTAGTTTGCAGGGTAGTTAAATACGTGGCTGAATACTTTACCGTTAGAGGCCGAAGTCCGTCCGTAACCCATTGAGTGCATTGGGATATCGTCTTCAGTCACTTTAGGAATAAGCTGGTAGGTAATACCGGTTGAAAGTGGCTGATAAATCAAGGCGCCTTCACCTTTAGTCGACTCGTAACACTCCACACCTTTTTGCGTGTTGTATGCAGTTTCGCACTCTGGTGTTTCTGTTTTTACGCCACCGATGCCGCCATCGCGCTCATTCAGCAGTGTGAAGTAATCGGCATATCCGTCAGCAAATTCAGTACCATTCGGGCCGTATGGACCGGTACGGTAGCTCAGCATTGGGAATGTCAGATCTGCCATTGCTGGCATTGCAGTTGCCATGATCGTTGCTGCGACGACTGCAGCGCTTAATGATTTAAACTTAACCTTCATTTTACTTCCTCCAAATAACACTATTGACCGCCAAGGTGCTGACGACTTCTTACTCTGATTCCGCAGGGTGTGGGCGTAACATAAACGCTTCGCCTCCTTTGTCGGAAGGCGCTTATTCTGTTACGCCCACACCCTGCTCTTTTTGACTCTGACCGATGATTAGTGCGGGAATGGCCAGAGGCGGAGCTTCTCTTTTGTCATGCGCCACAACTGGGCTAGCCCGTGTGGTTCTACGATTAAGAAAAACATGATCAACGCACCGATGAATAACAACTCAAGGTGTGCCGCCAAATCAGCTGGCCAACCGAAGCCGCCAACCATGATGTTCTTCATTAATACTGGCACCAAAATCAAGAATGCCGCGCCTAAGAAAGAACCCAGGATACTGCCGAGACCACCGACAATAACCATGAATAACACTAAGAATGACTTATCAATACCGAACGCTTCGGTCGGCTCTGCTGAGCCTAAGTAAACACCGAACAGCATCGCACCTGACATACCGATATAGAACGAACTTACCGCAAATGCAGACAACTTAGCCCGTAATGGTGGCACGCCAATGATTTCTGCAGCGATGTCCATGTCACGGATTGCCATCCATGAGCGACCAATGCGGCCTCGTGTCAGGTTTCTGGCAACAAAAGCAAAGATGGTCACCAGCGTTAAGCAGAATAAGTAAGTGGCCCAAGATGGCGCTGCGGCACCGGTAATGGGTACACCGAAGATCATCCGCTCAGGCGAAGTAATCATGCCGGACGCTGAGTAGTTGTAGAACCATGGAATCTTGTTAAACATCCAGATCAGGAAGAACTGGGAGGCCAGTGTGGCAACTGCCAGATAGAATCCTTTAATCCGTAAGCTGGGTAAGCCAAACGCAATCCCCACCACCGCAGTAATCAAGCCTGCCAGAATCACCACGATGAAGATATTCATCCCCGGAAAAGCCACCATCAGCTTGTAGCAGGAGTATGCACCGACGGCCATAAAGCCACCAGTTCCTAAGCTCACTTGTCCGCAATAGCCGGTCAGAATGTTCAGTCCTAACGCTGCCATTGACCAAACCAGAAACGGTAGTAATACCGACTTTTCCCAGTAGTCATTGATGAAAAACGGCACCACTAAAAAGGCAAAGGCCAGTACACCCCAAACCCAGTAGCGGTCTAGTTTAATCGGGAACGACTGCTGATCCTTGGCGTAGGAGGTTTTAAAATCACCTGCTTCTCTATAAAACATTCGTTAAACCCTCTCTATAATCTTTTCGCCGAACAGACCTTGTGGTCTGAACATCAGGAAGGCCAAGGCCAGTACATAAGCGAACCAGTTTTCAGTCGCGCCACCGATCATGGCACCGACAGTGAATTCAAAGAGCTTCTCACCCACGCCGATAATCAAGCCACCAATAATGGCACCGGGAATCGAGGTAAAGCCACCCAGTATCAATACTGGCAATGCCTTCAAAGCAATCAAGGATAAAGAGAACTGAACACCTGATTTAGAGCCCCACATAATACCGGCGACCAGTGCCACAAAGCCTGCTAGCGACCAGACAATAATCCAAATCGTGCGCAATGAAATACCGACGGTTAATGCCGCCTGATGGTCATCGGCTACTGCACGAAGTGCACGGCCAGTCTTGGTGTATTGCGAGAATAAGGTTAGTGCGATTACTAGTAAGATAGAGATACCCGCCGCCCACACATCCAGCACATCAATATACATGCCGTAATATTCAGTACCTTCAGCCGCCCAGCCAATGGTCATGTCTTCTAACCAAAGCGAGCCACCGGAAGGTAATCCCACATCCAGCGTTTTAATGTCTGCGCCCCACATCAGATCGCCAAAACCTTCCATAAAGTAGGCTAAACCGATGGTGGTCATAAACAGAATAATGGGTGCCTGATTGACCATGTGCTTTAGTACAATCCGCTCCAGCAACCAGGCAAACAAAACCATCACCGCCATGGTTGCCAGTATCGCGAGGAAGGTATTCATACCACTCCCCCAATGATGCAGATTGGTGCCAAAGATGGCATTAATCAGGTGCGAAAACGGAATCTGTCCGGTTTGAAACCCCACCAGCGTCAAGGCTGCAAACAAGGCCATTACACCCTGCGAGTAGTTAAAAATACCGGATGCTTTGTAAATCAGTACAAAGCCCAAGGCCACCAGTGAGTACATCACACCCGCCATCAGGCCGTTGAGAATGACCTCCAGCGCATTAAGAATAAACGGACTCATACGTTCCCCCTCTGCTGAACCAGTTGATGGTTGCTTCGATCAGTGAAATTAGTCATGACTTACTCCCAGATAGGCATCGATAACCGCTTGATTATTGCGCACGTCTTCCGGTACGCCATCGGCCAGCTTGCAGCCGTAATCCAACACCACTACGCGATCTGAAAGATCCATTACCACGCCGATATCATGCTCGATCAAGGTAACCGTCGTGCCAAACTCATCGTTTACATCCAAAATAAAGCGGCTCATGTCCTCTTTTTCTTCCAGGTTCATACCGGCCATTGGCTCATCCAGCAGCAGTAATTTGGCTTCGGCAGCCAGTGCACGACCGAGCTCAACGCGCTTTTGCATTCCGTAAGGCAAGCGCCCAACCGGTGTTTTACGAATCGCCTGAATCCCTAAGAAGTCGATGATGTGCTCAACGCGCTCGCGATGTTCCATCTCTTCACGCTCGGCTGGCCCTTTCCAAATTGCCTGCCAAAACATATTGGTATTCATTTGGGTAATACGGCCAGTCATTAGGTTGTCCAAGGTGGACATGCCTTTAAACAGTGCGATATTTTGGAAGGTACGCGCCACCCCTTGGCGAGCGACTTGATAAGGCTTCATATTGCCGCGCTTTTCGCCACGGAACCAAACCTCACCTTCTTGCGGCGTATAAAAACCACTAATCACGTTCAGCATCGAGCTTTTACCGGCACCATTCGGGCCGATAATCGCGCGAATCTCACCTTCTTTAATATCGAAACTGATGTCAGTCAGCGCCTTAACGCCACCAAATGACAATGAAATGTTCTTAACTTCCAGCAAAGTCTCGCCAGTTCTTTTATCGTCACTCATGACTTTGCCTCCTGTGGAGCGGGTTCGAAGGTCTTGGCATCACTGATTTTCAAGGTCGCTTCAATCGAACCTTTGCGGCCATCTTCAAACGCCACTTCAGTTTTGATGAAGCATTCCTTCGCGCCGTTATAGAGTGCTTCGATCAGCACAGCGTATTTCTCATTGACGATACGACGGCGAACCTTACCGGTACGGGTTAACTCGCCATCATCCGGGTCGAGTTCTTTGTGCAAAATCAGAAAGCGATGAATTTGTGATTTAGACATCAGGCTGTCGGTTGATAGGTCTTTGTTTACCTGCTCGATACTTTCCAGCATCATTTGGTAAACACGCTCATCCTGCGCCAACTCCTGATAACTGGCATACGGCACATTATTGCGCTCCGCCCAGTTACCCACCGCTTCCAAATCAATATTGATAAAGGCGGTGCAATGATCTTTGCCATCACCAATTGCTACCACTTCTTTGATATGCGGGAAGAATTTGAGTTTGTTCTCAATGTACTTCGGTGCGAACATGCTGCCATCGCTGAACTTACCCACGTCTTTGGCACGATCAATGATTTTTAAGTGACCGTTATCCGCAAAATAACCGGCATCACCGGTATACACGAAGCCTTCGGCATCTTTGGTTTCGCGAGTCGACTCTTCATTTTTGTAGTAGCTGTGGAATACGCCAGGGCCGCGATACATCACTTCCCCGTTTTCATTCACTTTCACTTCGACGCCCGGCGCAGGAACGCCCACAGTGTCGGCAAAAATCTCGCCATCTGGCTGCATGGTAATAAAGACCGCGGCTTCCGTTTGGCCGTATAGCTGTTTGATATTGATGCCTAAAGAGCGGAAGAAGTCGAAGATTTCAGGGCCAATGGCCTCACCCGCGGTATACGCCAAACGAATCCGGCTAAAGCCCATGGTGTTCTTCAATGGCGCATAGACCAAAATATTGCCCAGCCAGTACATGAACTTCTCTTTGCGGGTGACTTCTTTGCCATCCAGCATTGCCACGCCGGTCTTTTTGGCCACTTCCATAAAGTAGTTAAACATCACCCGCTTCAGCGTTCCGGCATCCATCATACGAATGGTCACGGTGGTGAGAATATTTTCAAAAACACGCGGCGGTGCAAAGTAATAGGTCGGACCGATTTCCCGTAAATCGGTCGCGATAGTTGCCTCGCTTTCAGGACAGTTCACGCAGAAACCGGTCACATAAGCTTGGGCATAGGAGAAAATATGATCGCCAACCCATGCCATCGGAAGATACGAAACGATCTCCTCATCGGCCGTCAGGTTGTCGAATTCGACACTGTTACGGGCAGTAATAAGAATATTGTCATTGGTCATCACCACGCCTTTCGGCTTGCCGGTGGTGCCTGAGGTATACAGGAAGATACCGATATCTGCGCCAGTCCCTTGATTGATTTCCTGTAACAGGAAATCAGGGTGCTGCTTGGCGTATTCGCGTCCTTGTTTTTGGACTTCGGCAAAATCGTGGAGGTGTTCTGATTCGTAATCCCGCATGCCGCGAGGATCGTCGTAGATGACGTGTTGCATGGCTGGACAGCTATCGTGAATCTCCAGCATTTTATCGACTTGCTCCTGATCCTCTGCCAGTACGAAACGTACTTCGGAGTGATTCAGAACATACTGCATCTCGTCTGCAACGGAGTCTTGATAGACCGGAACCGGAATCCCGCCTAAGCACTGCGCTGCACACATTCCCCAGTATAAACGTGGACGATTGCGACCAACAATGGCCAGCTTATCACCGCGTTTAAAACCTAAGGCAGCCATACCGTTAGCCAGTGCGAATATCTCATCCCGCATCTGCGACCAGGTCCAGGATTGCCAGATCCCATAGTCCTTCTCTCGAATGGCGGCTTTGTTTTTGAAACGCTCCGCATTCTCAATCAGTAACTTGGGAAAAGTATCAGTTTGATTTGCCACTAAACTCCGCCTCTAAGATTAACTTCCTCTGAATGCTATCCTAAACGGAAGAGTGCGGAAGTGTCCAAGCGGGTTTTGTAAACGCGCGGTAAAAGTCGGGTGGTGGGTTGCCAGTCTTCGGTATTAACTGCACTGCGCCGACTCGCTGCGCTCGTAAGGACTGCGTGAAGTTAATACCGAAGACTGGCCCGGAGTGCGGTGGTAGCTGTGCGGTTAGATGGGATTTTTGGTTTGGTTTTGGGTGTGTTTTAAGTTGTTGTTATAACGGGCTATTAAAGATTTTAGCTCCTCAATTGATAATGGAGGATTTTCTCGGTGTAGCATGGCGTGGCAATTTGGGCATACAGGCCGCAGGTCATTCACGGGATCTATTTCATATTCTTCACCAATCGATGCGATCGGCTTTAAATGGTGAACATGGATATATTGTTTGCCGATTGGTCCGTAGCAAAGCTCAAAATGGAAACTACAGACTGCGCAATGATAACCCCATTTCTCTAAACACCGTTTGCGAGCTTCTGGGTTTCGCTCATAGGCGTTGACGGTGACCGTAGTTTTTGCCCCTTCAATAACGGAGTCGACTTCTTCAGGATAGGTAAATGCTTTTAGCTCGACTCGTGAATGCCATAACTCAGCAAGCTTCACTTCAATCGTATCTGGGATTGTTTTTCCTGAGCCTTGAGCGCTCCAGATTGAGCAAGCCAGCTCAGAAGAATTTAGCTCATCGCGACGAATCGGAATGGCAGCACTCGGGTCTGACAAGTATTCAAATTTTACATTCACATACAATGCCATTTTACCCACCGCAGCCTTATCACTCTCATAATGCGCTGCGCTGTAAGGGGATGACATCACCGTGCCCGAACCAATAACCCCAGTAGCACCTTTGCCTTGCTTAAGCAGATAGAAACCATCTCCAACGACAATTTTCTTGGTTGAGCCACAACTCCATCTAAGCACTTTATCCAACTTATAATCAGCATAAAGCTGACCGAACTGTTCCTCAGACCAATTCTTAGGGTTCCAAGTTAGTAAGTAAGCAGTCATATCTCTCCATCACCACCAAACAAGCTCGTTCCCGGTATTAACTTCACGCAGTCCTTACGAGCGCAGCGAGTCGGCGAAGTGCAGTTAATACCGGGAACGAGCGAACTACAAAGCTCATCCATCCAACGCAACAGAATAAAACTGACTATGCGGATCAAGCACATAACACCCAAATGGCCCGCACTCCTCAAACCCGTGTTTCTTGTATAACTCTAACGATGGCCCAAAGGCGTCATTCACACCTGTTTCAAGGCTCAGCTTTTTGTACCCTCGCTGCTTTGCTTCTTCCAAAATCGCCTGCAACACATGATCTGCAACGCCTTGTCTCAAATACCCTTTGGCCGTGCGCATCGACTTCACTTCGCCATGCTTATCCGACAACTGCTTCAGCGCTCCACACCCCACCAGCGCCTCGCCATCCCACGCACTCCAGAAAGTTAGCGACGGATCTTTAAACTTAGACTTATCAAGCGCATGAATACTCTCCGGCGGCGAATACAAATGCATCTCAGCATGATGTGCCTCCAGCATTGCAATCACTTTTCCATCTGCTAAATCATCAACTTTAATTCTCATATCCATACTTTAAGACCCCTGACCCTACTTAAATTTAGAATAAAATAATCACACCAAAAATCACCACCGCAAAGCTAGTTCCCAGTATTAACTTCACGAAGTCCTTACGAGCAAAGCAAGTCGGCGCAGTGCAGTTAATACTGGGAACTAGCGAAAAGAATTTACAATGACTTACCCAAACGATACATGCTTAAAGTGTGGGTTTTCAATAGATACTTCCAACTCAGCAACCTCATCCAACACCACCAAGCGCTCAACACCCTCAGCAGCCACCTTAATACACTCCCGATGCGCCTCATCAACTTGAGTATCCAGAGCAACACACACCAAATCCTCTCCAGACTTCATCGTCAAAACAATCGGATAACGGTGCATGCACGCTATCTCGATATAGTCATACTGATTACAACTAATCACGCCTCACCTCTCTCAAACCAAGCACCGCACAAGCCCAGCACCACGAGCCAGTCCAGCACAACCACCGCCCCACCACACAACACAACAAGCCAGTCCCCGCATTAACTTCACGAAGTCCTTACGAGCGCAGCGAGTCGGCGTAGTGCAGTTAATGCGGGGACTGGCGACCTACTCACTAATGCCAGCGAAGCGATTACAAATAGCTCAGCGCTTGATCCAAATCAGCAATCAAATCTTCAACATCTTCAATACCAGTTGAGTAACGCACCAAGCCTTCAGGAATACCCGCCGCTGCACGCTCTTCAGGCGTACATTCAACATGACTAGTCGTGACCGGAGGGCCAACAACCGTTTCCACACAGCCCAGATTCGCCGCCATGTGCGCGTATTTCAGCTTTGGCAAAAAGGTCTTAATCGCATCTAGTCCGCCCTTCACTGAAAAGCTCAGCATGCCGCCATAACCTTTCATTTGCGCCTTGGCCACATCGTGATGAGGGTGTGTTTCCAACCCCGGATAATTAACCTGCTCAACCGCTGGATGGCTCTGCAACCACGTCGCAATTTTCATCGCACTTTGGTTTTGACGCTCAACCCGCAAGCTCAAGGTCTTCATACCGCGAATAAAGCTATAGGCATCCATCGGAGCCAATGTTGCACCATTGATTTCACGGTAGTGATACACCATTTTGATCAGATCTTTATTACCGCACGCCACGCCACCCAGTGCATCCGCATGACCACCCAAATATTTAGACGCCGAATGCAACACCAAGTCCGCACCAAGCTTTAGAGGGTTCTGATTAATTGGCGTTGCGAAGGTGTTATCAACCACCACCAAAGCGCCAACTTTCTTCGCCGCTGCAGCCAAACGCTTGATATCGATGATTTTTACGGTCGGATTAGTCGGCGTTTCCAAGTACAACATGGTGCAGCCTTTAGCAATCTCTGCCTCAATCTCTTCATATTCGATGGTGTCGCATAAGGTCACATCAATATTTAAAGGCGGCAAAAACGAGGTGAAGATTTTATTGGTTCCACCGTAGCTATCTTTGATCGAAACCACGCGATCGCCGGGGCGTAAAAAAGTCCCGAAAATATTGCTGATCGCCGCCATACCACTAGAAAAACTCGTCGCCGCCTCAGCGCCTTCCAGCTCTTTCACCTTATCTTCAAAGGCACGCACAGTCGGGTTGGTATTACGCGAATAGATGTGACCGGGCTCTTTTTCCAACGCCACCGCATGCCAGGTATCGATATCTTTATAAGCAAAGGAAACACTGTGAACCACCGGAACCTGAGTCGAACGCTCGTAAAGTTCGTGTTCCTGCTCGCCTCCCCAAATGCTGAGAGTCGATAGGCCGGGTTGGTGGTTTGAATTCGTATTATCAGTCATGAAAAGCTCCTTAATAACTGATTTGAGAAAAAGACGGGCTGGTTAAAACCCGAGTTAATTTCAAGGCAGCGCTTTAAAAGCCTTTATCTTGATGTTTTTTATCATACACCTCTGTCTGAAATTGGCAAACCCCCAGCAGCCATCAAGCTCAGACTCCTAAACTCAATCCCACCAGAAATACCATTTATCATGATTGATTAAGCCCGCTCCCAAATTTGAGATGGTTTCGCAGCCCTGATCAACAATATCAGCGCAGTACAAGTATTGCTCCCACGCCAGCGCCATTGCATCCTCTTCCGTTTCCGGCGGTCTGGAGACATAAGCCTCAATCACATCGCCACTAATTCCGACGATCTTAGCGCCATACTTCTCTTCCCAATACTTCCAGATAGCACACTGCAGCTCAGGCTCCGGACACGCATTCCACCCACCGTAGCACAGATAAGCAGGGATTTTCCACGAAGCATCCGTCTTGATTTTCAGCCCACATAAATCATCGATAACCTCGCCAGACAACATATCAAATGCCAGCGTAAAATCTGACTTCAGGTCAGCCTCACCCGGCCACTCACCCACAATCCCGCTGAGATCAAAATCGTCATCTTCAAAGCCATTAATCAGCTCCTGCTTCTGATCCTCAAACCAATCTTCCAGATCGATATCCATCGCATTTTCAATGATGTCATCCTCACCCTCACTCATGTCCTCCATCTGCTCTTGCAGCTGTTCGACATTCTGCTGCGAGCCAACCACCACCAGCCTCTTCGCATCATTAAACGAGTTGATCGCTTGCTCAAACGCAGTATCCGGATCCAATGAAACGATTTTCACATGAAGCTCCTAAGTAGGCAGGTCACTCCAAGAGCAACCCTATAATGGCCATTCACACAGCCCGAAAGCCATAATAACAACTTTAACTCCCGATCAAGCTGATTAGTTACCTCCAACCCTAAAATACCCATCTCCCCATCCCCCTAACGCCCTTGCTATCCCACCACCACCACCACCACCACCACCACCACCACCCAAAACTCGCACCAAACCAGCCCGTTCTCCGCATTAACATCACGCAGTCCTTACGAGCAAAGCGAGTCGGTGAAGTGATGTTAATGCGGAGAACGGGCGCCCAGCGACCTACAAAAATTTGTAAAGGCACGGTAAAAGGGCGTCAAAACCACTCCCCAAGTTCCTAAAAAACAGCAATACTCATTCAATGAAGCCACCAAATACTCTCGAACAGCGCAGCGCTTGGACGCTAGATGCCCTCAACTATCTGGATCAGGGCATCTCAGTATTTGATCAAAATTTGCGACTCATCGCTTGCAACCAGCGCATGATAGAGCTCTTGGAAGTCCCGGAAACACTAATGGTAACCGATCAACACATCGGTGAAATCTTTCGCTTCAATGCGCAGCGCGGCGAGTATGGCGAAGGCGATATTGATAAATTAGTCGCTGAGCGCGTTCGCTTAGCCGAAACCTTTGAGCCCCATGTATTTGACCGCATTCGCCCCGATGGCACCATTATCGAAGTGCGCGGCAATCCCATGCAGAACAACGGAGGCTTCGTAACGACCTATACCGACGTCACCGAGCAGCGCCAATCTGAGGCTAGACTTGAGAAGCGTGTTAAAAAGCGCACTGCAGAATATCGCCGCGAAAGCGAAGCCCATCGCAAGACAGCCGAAGCCCTACACAAGAGTGAATTATGGATTCGCCAAATCGCCGATGCCGTTCCCGCACTCATCGCCTATGTCGATAAAAACAACTGCTACCAATTCATCAACAATATGCACCGCGAGTGGTTTGGGCTAGATCGCGAGCAGCTGATCGGTAGCTCGATTTTTGAGTTAGTCGAAGAGCGAAATCTGGCAAAGATGGAACATGACATTGCCACCGTGCTGCAAGGCACCGAAGTCTCCAGCGAATACGTGATTCGCCGTAAAGGCCGCTCCCCTTTAGATGTGTCGATTTCCTTTATTCCGCACTTTGATAAAAGTGGCAAAATGCTTGGCTACTTCTTTTTAGGCCAAGACCTCACCGAGCACAAACAAACCCAACGCGAGCTGGTCGAATCCCAAAAAATGCAAGCACTGGGGCGTTTAACCGGTGGCATTGCACACGACTTTAATAATCTGCTGACCATTATTTTAGGCAATCTAAACTTCATTGAAGATGACAGTTTGGATACCGAAGAAATGCGCGAGGTGATTCAGTCCTGCCAGCAAGCTGCTAAGCGTGGCGGCGAATTAATTCAACGCCTGCTGACCTTTTCACGGCGTCAGTCACTAAAGCCCGAATCAACCAATATCAATTCGCTGGTTGAAGAATTCAGCGTGCTACTACAGCGCACCCTCGGCGAAACCGTGCAGGTCAAACGGAGACTAGCCACAGGCTTAGCACCGGCTTTGGTCGATAAGAATCAGCTGGAAACCTGCCTGCTCAATCTCACCCTTAATGCCCGCGACTCGATGCCCAAGGGCGGCAAACTCACCATTCGTACCCAACACTACATAAAGCCCGCGCACCACATTACCTTTAGCGACTTGCCAACCGGCCACTACATTATGCTTAGCGTGTCGGACGAAGGCGAAGGCATGTCGGATGAAACTGTCAGCCGTGCCTTTGAGCCATTCTATACCACCAAACCCTCCGGCGTAGGGACTGGCCTTGGTTTGAGCATGGTGTATGGCTTTGTAAAGCAGTCCGGCGGCGGCATTGATATCCGCTCCCGAGAAGGTGAAGGTACGACGATTCGCCTGATTTTTCCGATTGACGCCAAGGCATCCGGCCCGCACTTAAAGAAGCCGAAGGCCACTCTCCCTAAACAGCAACATGCCCGTATTTTATTGGTGGAAGATGACGAAGGGGTCCGTCAGTTTGTTCACCGCACCTTGTCTAAAATGGGCTACACTGTCGACTTAGCTGAAAACGGTGATTTCGCACTGGATCAGCTTTCACAAAACCCTGACTACGAACTGGTGCTTACCGACATTGTAATGCCAGGTTCAACCAGTGGTTTAGACCTTTACGCGCGAGTCAAACAACAGTATCCAAGGACCAAAGTGCTCTGCATGACCGGATACAGCGAACAACTGGAGTCCAGTCTCGACGAAAAGCACTTGTTGCGTAAGCCCTTCCAGCAAAATGAGCTGGCTAACAAGCTAAAAGCAATACTGAAGCCCGAACATGCCTGATACCCCCAGTCAAATCGTGATCGTGGATGATGAAGTCGCGATCCAATCCCTTATTAAACGCTATTTTCAGCGCCATGGCGCGCAAGTGCATTGCGCTGGCTCCGGCGATGAGCTGCACCAAATTTTACAGCTACACGAAATCGATATCGTGTTTCTGGACGTCAATCTACCCGGAAAAGATGGCTTTACTCTGCTTGATGAAATCAAGCGCGACTATGAAGCTGGCGTGATTATGCTCACTGCGCATAACGAGCTGAATGATCGACTCACTGGCTTAAATGGCGGCGCAGATGACTATGTGCCAAAGCCCTTTGATATGAGTGAATTAATGGCTCGCTCCAATGCCGTATTGCGCCGCTTAGGTAAGCTAAAAACCAAGCCAGAGCCGGATACTTGCAGTTATCACTTTGCCGGTTATTCTTTGGATAGCAAAGTACGCGAGCTGCACAATTCCGAGCAAGCCCTCATCGATCTCTCACCGGCTGAATTAGATCTGTTACTAGTGTTTGTGAAGCACCCGCAAACGGTACTGAGTCGGGATTATTTATTGCAACAAACCCGAGGCCGAGATGCCGCGCCGTTTGATCGTACGATCGATGTACGAGTCGGCCAATTGCGTAAAAAAATTCTAGTCGATGAAGCCCAGCACCCCTTATTCAAAACGATTCGAGGCGGTGGGTATATGTTAATGACTGAGGTTGAAAAGCAAGCGGGTTAAAACGAATAGAGGGCGTGAGCCCTCTTCCATTATTGAGCAATGTCTTGCTCGTGCCATCCTTAGCGACGGGGGTATAGTCTTAATTCGTAACGGCCACCATGCCGTTGATGGAGGCTATATTAAGCATCTCTTATTGAACAGCATCTTAATGATTTATGAACGAAGCTGAACAAGCTTTATAGCCAATTAACGCTGATTTAGCGAAACTTAACGCCTGTTCATGCAATTGACAACTGAAATACCTTCCCAGCGCTCATCAGGCGTAAATACTCGTGCTGATTGTCCGAAACCAGCTCACCCAACTCAACCAGCTCCAAATAGACGCTACGCACCAAACGGGCGCACATTTCATATCGTACCCCGACCAACGGTACTTCCTGGCCTATTACTACGGTTTTATCTAGCCATAAATCATGCTCTGGTCCAAGCACCACGGTATCGTTATAGCTAGTGGTGAATACAATTGTCTGCTCTGGCGTTCCTTGCGCTTGCACAGCCATCTGCGTAATCAAAAACGGCGTTGTCTCAACCGTAATCTGCATCTGCTCAGCAGGCGTCTTGAGATAATGCTCGCCATTTTCATACCACAGCACGCTAGCAAATAAGCGCACCAGTGCTTCACGCTTAATCGGGCCGCCCTCATGCGTCCAGCTGCCATCATGATGAATCACGATATCAACCTTGCCATGATGCTCCGGATGCCATAGGTGAACGGGCGCATGGCCACTGTCTTTGAGCGGCTCTAATTGTTTTTGTAAGGTGTCCAGTGAACTCATGATTGTACTCCGACAATTATTTGCTCACAGCATAGCACAAGCAGAATAAGCCGCATCAGATGTGGGCGTATCTGCACTACGGCTGTGCACTCTTTGTTCAATTAATCATCCAATCGTTGGCCACGGTACATGCGAACTGGCTTTTTGGCCGACTCCGAGCTTTGCGCAGATTCTGCCTTGGGTTCGGTAATTACTTGCCCACGATAGATGCGGGTTGTGACATCGGAGTCATCCACTGAAGGATCTGGCTCTTCAGCTTCCGGCTCTACAATTTCAGGAATCCGAATATCGAGGAGCCAGACAGCCTCTTTATGCTGCACTTGATCACGCGCTGTAAAGAAGGTTGTTTTGTTTTCAGAAAATGCGCTTTTTCCACGAATTCCAGCTTGTAACTTCTTTAGTGCAGCCAGTCCATGATAGCGGCGGTAACTGCAATGCGTAATTTCACCCTCGACAATGCCAAAGCGGCAGGAGGTATTATCATCGGTTGCGATGAAGAAACTACCGCTTAATTTTTGCGATAAGGGCTCTGCCAGCTGAGCTAGCAGTTCGGGCAGAGTCGCATAGTCGGGGTCTTGCATGGCGTCTCCTGCACACGGTTTTTGTGGGGTATAGTTCTAACGTATCTATAACTATATAAACAAAAACCGTGCCAAGTCGCCTGCCTAGCTCACTAGAGCTGCACGTCCTCCAAGATCGTTGAGGTTAGCAAGCGGACATCTTCAGCAGCCCATCGCTTTGGTAATGGCTCGCCATCAGCAGACCTGAGCGGGTTGGTATCAAAAGGATGCTTCATCACCAGTATCTTGCCACCACGTTGGTAGTAATCAAGATGAATGCCGCAACCTTCAGCGCCAACCGTGTAGCGATAACCCTGCCAGTCAAACTTATCAATTGCCTGAAAAGCGCTGTTATTCGTATTATGAAACCAATTGCTGGCTTCATCGTAATAGCGCAAGGCATTTTCAGGTTGGTAATCAATCGTATCCAAGAGTGCCGTTTTTAAGGTCTCGTACACTTTGAATTGGATATCAAATAGCGGCAGCTCTTGCCGTATGGTTGGCTCATCGCGCATATCGCAGCCACTGTAATAGTTGGCGCTCACGTTTTTATAGATTCGCAGCCAATCATCAGCCGGGTCACCCTGCTCCAAAAAGTACGGAAAGCGAACATTCACTACGCGAGTCACGGCGGTGTCGTATAGCGCTGCAAACTTCAGATAGCGCGCATTCACATAGCCCATGACGAAGCCATCTTCCACACTCAGGCGGATGCCAATCCAATGACTCTTACCCACATGGCTTGCAATATCAGGGTCATAGCTCATTACATCGGCATTGCCAAAGGGAATTTTATAGCGAACGTTGGCCCTGGCGTTTGGTGCATCACGGACATTAAGCGAGTCGCTCTCATCCATATTGGTGACTTCCAGCAACACACCTTCAGTGCCATTCACAAAGTGGGAAAAATCGATGGTTGGAGAGGCATACAGCGGCGTACAGATACTCAGTAAAAGCCCGAGCATAATCGCGGATAAGGTTTTCATAATTGACTCCATTCAATGAAAAAATTCAAACAGTGATGACTGATTATGTGATCAGCTCACTGTTTGAATCATTGATTAGTGTCAATTAGTGGCGTGCTTATAGCTTGGAGAGCAGCTTGAGGCCCACGCTAAACAAACTGGGAGGCAGCCCAAACTTGCCGAGCTTTCGCAGCAACATACCGGCTGCAAACGCTGCACCGGCACTTCCAACCGGGTGTTGACGAATGAACTGGATATAATCCGGCGATTGAGTAGTGACTGCACGCAGGCGGGCTTTCGCCTCGTCTACGGTTTTCGGTTTAGGCGCATTGCCAACCACAACATACCTCCCGCCATCAGTACTGCAATGATGGCAACAATTAAGTACGACGACGCTGGCGTGAGTACATTGACTAAGGCAAAGTACAGCGCCGCCAGCAGCAAGCCGAGCGCGATCAAAAACAATATGGCCGCGACCAGCATCAGCAAGCCAACCCCAATGGTTTGTACCGCTTTTTGCTTTAGCAGACGCCCTTCGGCTTCGGCCAAATCAAATAAGCTGATTACCGTTTCAGTAAGTACTTTCAAGGGGAGTAATTAACGCTTATCCAGCATTTTAGAAATCACATAGCCGACACCGAACGCCACCAGCAAACTTCCGATTGGATTTTTGCGAATGCGATCGCCGATCTCATCCATGCCTTCGCCGCCCTTTTCATAGGCTGCTTCCAGACCTTCGCGCGCTTTTTCTTTGTAGTCTTCCAGCTCAGCTTCAACCTTGTCTGTGATCTTCTCTGCGCCTTCTTTGCCCTGCTCTTTGAGCATGCTTAATACTTCAGTCACTTCATTGCGAAGTGCTTCAAATTCTTCTCTTAACTCTTCAGCCGTTTGCACAGCTTTGCTCGTAGTAGGCATAATCTTCTTCCTTAAATTAGGTTGATTGAATCCATACTCACAATGAGTTGGCGATGTCAGGCATCGCGCTCAGGCCTTATTGTAACACCGCCAACTCAATTTACTGAATAACCCAGAGCTTTACACGGACTCAAAGGCTTGGGTCAGATCCGCAATGATGTCATCAATATGCTCGATACCCACACACAGACGCAACATTTCCGGAGAAACGCCCGCAGTTTTTTGCTCTTTATCACTCATTTGACGGTGAGTGGTGGAAGCAGGATGGCAAGCCAGTGTTTTCGTATCACCGATATTAACCAAGCGCTTAACCATTTTCAGTGCATCGTAAAAACGAACACCGGCTTCATAGCCGCCTTTAATACCAAAAGTCAGCAAAGAAGATGGCTTACCGTTTAGGTATTTCTGCGCGAGGTCGTAATACTTGTCGCCTTCCAAACCCGCGAAGTTAACCCACTCCACTTCTTCATGCGCTTGCAGGAATTTCGCCACCGCCAGCGCATTATCACAATGACGCTCCATTCTCAGTGGTAGCGTTTCAATCCCTTGTAACAACAGGAATGCACTCAGTGGTGACAGTGCTGAACCGGTATTACGCAATGGCACCGTTCGCGCGCGTGCAATAAATGCCGCAGGGCCGAAGGTATCGTTATACACCACGCCATGATACGCCGCTTCTGGCTGGCTAAACACAGGGAAACGTTCCTTGTGCTCTGCCCATGGGAATTTACCGGAATCAACAATAATGCCGCCCAAAGTCGTACCGTGGCCACCCATGTACTTAGTCAGCGAGTGCACAACGATATCAGCGCCATGCTCGATTGGATTTAACAGTGCCGGAGTCGCCACTGTATTATCAACAATCAAAGGAACGCCATGGCGATGTGCCGCCTCAGCAATGGGAGCGATATCAACGATATTACCCGCTGGGTTACCGATGGTTTCGCAGTAAACCGCTTTGGTGTTTTCATCAATCAGCTTTTCAATATCGGCCGCTTGATCGCTCTCTGCAAAGCGCACTTCGATGCCTTGCTTTGGCAGCATGTGTGCCAACAAAGTGTAAGTACCGCCGTATAACTGCGGGGTGCTAATGATGTTATCGCCAGCCTCAGCCACGGTCAGCAGTGCATAGTTAATCGCCGCACTTCCGGAAGCCACCGCCAATGCCGCAATACCGCCTTCCAATGCTGCAACACGCTTTTCTAGCACGTCCCAGGTTGGATTCATAATGCGGGTGTAGATGTTACCTGGCACCGCTAAATCGAATAAATCCGCACCGTGTTGTGCGTTATCAAATTCATAGGCTACCGTTTGGTAAATGGGGACCGCACAAGACTTTGTGACCGGGTCCGTTTCATAACCTTCATGTACGCAGATTGACTCTTTTCTCATCTCTCTCTCCCTCGGGATTAATTAGAATATTCCGTGGGCGTAGTATACAGCGGCAAGTTGAGACAATCAGTAGACTGACACATTATTAACGATAGACTTTCAGCGTTAGCCTTTACTGATCCCCCGCAGCCCAGGCTTAGGCATTAGAGTCGCTCAGCAATGTCTCTTCATCAATCAAATGATGCGCCGTTTCATCAAGCGCGCCATTGGCAATCACCTTGCCCTCTTCCATCACGATCAAATGATCTGCCATGCGCCGCACTTCGGCGGTAGAGTGCGTAACATACAACACCGGAATATCCAGCTCGCGATGCACTTGCTCTAAAAACGGCAGAATTTCGCGTTTACGGCGCATATCCAAAGCAGCCAATGGCTCATCCATTAATAGCAGCTTTGGACAAACTGCCAAGGCGCGAGCAATCGCTACCCGCTGACGTTCGCCACCGGATAAACGCTCCGGCTTACGCTGAAGCAGACTTTCAATACCCAACAACTCAATGGCTTGCGTGAGCTGGTCTGATGTTTTGGCAGCACCCGAACGCTGCTGACCAAATTGCAGGTTTTTCAAAACCGTTAAATGTGGGAATAAGCTCGCTTCCTGAAACACATAACCGATCGAGCGGCGATGGGTAGGCAAACGGAATGCTTTACTAGTGTCTTCCCAGCACTCCCCCGCGATATTTAAATAGGCGGTTTCCGGTCGCTCCAAGCCTGCAATACAACGCAATAAGGTACTTTTCCCGCAGCCAGAATGCCCGAAAATGGCGGTCACACCACGCGCAGGTAAGCACTGATCAAAGTCCAGCGTGAAGGAGTCCAGCTTTAGCCGTAGACGCAGCTCAATATCGCTACCCATCAGGCGTGTTGCACGCGAACGGGCGATTTAATCACGGTATACATAATCAGCAATACCAAAAATGAAAAGCCCAATAAAATGGCAGCCAGCGAATGCGCTTGTCCATACTCCAACGCCTCAACATGGTTATACAACTGCACAGAGACTAAGCGGGTTTTATCCGGAATATTGCCACCAATCATGAGCACCACGCCAAACTCACCGACCGTATGCGCAAAACCCAAAATACTCGCGGTAAGAAAGCCGGGCTTAGCTAGCGGGATGGCCACGCTGAAAAAGGCGTCCAAAGGGCTGGCTCGTAATGTCGCCGCTACTTCTAACGGCCTTGGTCCAATATTTTCAAAGGCATTTTGCAACGGCTGCACCACAAACGGCATGGAATAAATGCAGGAGGCCAGTACCAAACCGCTAAAGGTGAATGGCAAAGTACCCAGACCCAACGCTTCGGTAAATTGGCCCAACGCACCTTGCGGCCCCATTAGAATGAGTAGATAGAAACCCAAAACGGTCGGCGGCAAGACTAAGGGCATGGCAATCAAAGCACTGCATAAGGCTTTCCAGCGCGAACGCGTAACGCTCAGCCACCAAGCCAATGGCGTACCGAGCAACAGCAAAATAAGAGTGGTGACACTGGCAACCTTGAAGGTTAACCATAGGGCACTGATGTCAGCGGGCGAAAGCATAAGCTTTAGGTGAAATCGGCGCGGTGGTGTCGTAGCCGAAGGATTGGATGATCACTTGGGTTTGATTTTTCCGTAGAAAAGCCAATAAGGCGGTGGCGGCGGGATTATCTTGTCCGCGCTTTAATAACACCGCACTTTGATTGATTGGCTGATGCAAAGCCGTTGGCACTAACCAGCCAGAACCCTGCTCGCTACCATCGGGGTTGGTCACTTGCGATAGCGCTACAAAGCCCAATTGCGCATTGCCGGTTTGCACAAATTGATAGGTTTGCGAGATATTCTCGCCCTGCACAAAGCGAGGCTTTAGCTGCTTGTACAAAGCCAGCGTTTCCAGCGTTTCACGAGCCGCTTCGCCATACGGTGCCAATTTTGGATCGGCCAGTGCGATATATTTGAAATCACCGTGTTTCAGAATTTGACTGTCGCCATCAATCAAGCCAGCCGTATTTGACCACAGTACCAAACGCCCTTGTGCATAGACAAACTCAGTGCCGGAAACGGCCAAATCACTCTTGATCAGCCTTGTGACCTTATCGGTATCGGCAGAGAGAAATAAATCAAACGGCGCACCGTGGCTAATCTGTGCCAATAGCTTGCCGGAAGAGCCATAGGATACTTTAACCGCGTGCCCCGTTTGCACCTCAAAATCTTTGGCGATGGTTTGCATCGGCTTAATAAAGTTGGAGGCGACTGCAACCATGACTTCATCAGCTAGCGCTTGAGAGGCAGGTAGTACACTCCCGAACATACTTAAAACAACCAGAGCGACGACCCGAAATCGGCTATTCATTTGAAAACATAACGCTTGATAAATAAGTGTCATAAGCTGATCGAAGCAGAGCGCTTCTCCATGTAATTGTACATATCGCGCTCAACATCACGGAATAGCAAAATAGCTTGTTCACCAGTTTTGGTTAGTGACGCGCCGCCACCGCCCTTACCGCCGGTTGAGCTGCTGACCAGTGGCTCATTGCTGTGCTCGTTCATTGATTGCACTAGCTGCCATGCTTGGCGGTAAGACATTTTCATTGAACGTGCCGCGCCACTGATAGAGCCAAACTCTTGGATTTTTTCTAGTAGGAGTACGCGACCAGTGCCCAAGAAAGTGCCTTCCGGACTAGCAATCCAGAAACGGCCCTTTAAGTGGTAGTTAAGGGGCTTGAGTGTTGGAGCTGTATCGGTAGATGAAGTCATATGCGCTATTCATATCAAAACATAACGGTTTTGACAAGATGAATTGTGAAGTCTGCTCTGCCTCAAATTATAGTAATAGCCATTACGATAACCTGCATTACTATAATTAAACTCTATCTTCACTGAAAAGCGCGCCTCTGATTCTTCAGCAATCCTAGCAAGTAAGCCTCAAAGTTCACTCAGAAACCCAGAGCATTTCGGTCAGCACAAACATGGCAACACAGTACATATTTAGCTTATCCGATTGAGTCTTGCAGACCTTGTATAGTATCTAGTATTATACCTATAACATGTTTTATAACAGGTACTAAAAAATGAACTTTAATATTTACATAGATGATCAGCTTGGTGAGCGCCTGACTGAAGTAGCTAAAGCCAGCAAACAATCCCGAAATGCTCTGATAAGAGAGGCTATTGCTGCGTGGTTGAAAGTGAATGAAAAATCACAGTGGCCTGATGAAATTATGCAGTTTCAAGGCATTAAAGAATTTCCTTCATTTGAGTCCCACCGGGAAGGTTTGAAGACAACTCAGGATGACCCTCTCGCATGAGGTACTTACTGGATACTTGCGTGATCAGCGACTTCGTTAAAGGCGACCCAAATGTTCAAGCCCGGTTGAAAGCTGAGCGCCCTTCTGATTTAGTTATTTCATCAGTGACCCAGATGGAAATTAGGTATGGCTTAGCGCTAAATCCCACGCGCGCCAAGCAGCTATCACCGATTATTGATAGCTTATTAAATATGCTAGTGGTGCTGCCTTATGAAGAAAAAGAGGCTTTGGCAACAGCGACGATTCGAGCTGCCTTGAAACAGCAAGGTACACCAATCGGGCCATACGATGTGATGATTGCGGGCACTGCACAGGCAAACCAACTGATCATGGTAACTTCCAATACTGGCGAGTTTCAGCGAGTGCAGGGTTTGATGCTAGAAGATTGGCGCTAAGCTAACTCTACTATTCTCGTGATTTCTGAGCGCTGAAGCTTCCGGAAAACACAGTGCCCTACTCCTAAATCTGGGGTAGCAGAATAGTCTTTCCAAAAGACTACTCACCTTCTAAAGCCAGCAAATCATCCGCCGCAAATGAAACCGTAGCCTGCTCACCCACCACTGGCGGCGGCACGGATGGCTGATTAAAACTATCCAGCGACAACAGATTATCGCCAATTGCAATCTGCACACGAATCACCGAGCCCAAGAATCCTACTTGCTGCACAATCCCTTTCAGCTGTATCGGCTTATTCGGCGCGGCACCTAAGGACACCACTTCCGGCCGCAGCGCCAATGAAATGCTATCGCCATCGCTGTGATTAACTAAGTTTTGACCAAGCGATAACACTTCGCCATTAAGCTCAACCACGCCTTTGGCCGCATCGCTCACAGTGCCAGTCAGCACATTGATGGTGCCCACAAAGGACGCCACAAAGCGCGTGCTAGGCTTGTTATAAATTTCAAACGGCGTACCAGTTTGATCAGCCTTTCCGGCGTTAACCACCACAATCCGGTCAGACATCGACAATGCCTCTTCCTGATCATGAGTGACGAAAATCGTGGTGATGCCAAGCTTTTGCTGAATCGAGCGAATCTCTTCACGCAGCGATACCCGAATTTTGGCATCCAGTGCGGAGAGTGGCTCATCCAATAACAACAGCTTAGGCTTAACCGCCAAGGCACGCGCCAAGGCAATCCGCTGCTGCTGTCCACCCGATAACTGATAAGGATAACGCGATCCCAACTCCTCCAAACGAATCATTGCCAACATTTCGGCAACCGTCTCATTGGTTTCAGCTTTACTTCTGCCGGCAACCTTTAAACCAAAAGCCACGTTCTGCGCCACGGTCATATTCGGAAATAGTGCGTAAGACTGAAACACCATGCCAATATTGCGTTGATTCGGTTTCAGGTTAACCACGTCTTGCCCGTCGATATGAATTTGGCCCTGCGTAGGCGTTTCAAATCCGGCAATCATGCGCAGTACGGTCGTTTTACCACAACCACTGGGGCCTAAGAACGAGATGAACTCACCGCGCGTGACATCCAAATTGAAGTCATCAACGACTCGGTTATCACCAAAATCCTTTTGCAGGCCCTTAATTTCAAGAAATCCCATACTCACTAGCGCTCTGGTTGTGTGTGTTTCTGAAAACGTGTCACTAATTGAATCAGCCCCATGCAGAGCCAGGTAATGGCAAAGGCAATCACGGCCAATGCTGCAGGTTCATAGGCACGATTTGCGCCGATTAATTGCATAAATGGTCCGAATGCCGGACGGTTTAACAGCGCCGCCAATACAAATTCGCCGATGACGATGGCAAAGGTCAGAAAGGCTCCGGACAGCACCGCCACCAATACATTTGGCAAAATGATTTTGCGCATAATAGTGAACTTGCTAGCGCCTAAACTCTCAGCCGCTTCGGTCAGCGTGCCCACATCAATACTGCGCAAACCGGTGTCTACCGCGCGATACATATACGGCAATGCCAACACGGTGTAGCCGAACATCATCAATAAATCGGTCCCTATTGCACTGCCTGTTAGCGGCAGTATTGAGGAGGTGTTATAGAGCCGGATATAACCAAACACCACAACGATCGGCGGAATAACCAATGGCAGCAGCGTAATGAACTCAATCACCGGACGCCAACGCGGCAGTTTTAATCGCACCCAGTAAGCGGTCGGTACCACGAGCAGCACACCCATCAAAATAGTTGCCAGCGCCATCATTACGGAATAGCTAAAAGTCGCCTGAAAACGTGGATCGCTGAGGATGACCCAGTAGGCATCCAGACTGTATTCGCCACGGCGCATGCGCAGAGAAAACTCCAGCGTGCCCAGCAGCGGTAAACCAAAATAGAGAATGCCTAAGCCTAACGCCAGCCATGACCAAAACTTTTGCCGCATCACTTCATCCACCGCTCACTGCGCGAACGCATCCAGATGTAAATGAGGTTAGCGACGCCGGTAATCATGATCATGCCGAAGGCCAATGCGTAGCCTAAGTGTGGATCTTGCAGCACGTCACCGCGAATTTGTGCAAATAATAGGATCGGCACAATCGACATTGAACTGCCGGTGAGTGCATAAGCGGTGGCCACCGCGCCAAAGGCATTGGCAAATAACAGTGCAAAAGTACCAAGCAGCGACGGCCAGAGAATGGGTAATGCCACCATCCGCCAGTATTGCGCATTGCTGGCACCGAGAATGGAGGCGGCTTCTTTCCATTCCTTTTTCAAACTATCCAGTGCCGGCGTAATGATCAAAATCATGAGCGGAATCTGAAAAAATAGATAGGTTAGCGTTAATCCCCAAAAGCTTAAGAGATTAAAGCCCATGGCGTAGATATTGATGCCGAACCAGTCCTTCAACAATACCGTGACCAAGCCTAAACGGCCCAGTGTTGCCAGAAACGCAAAGGCCAGCGGAACACCGGCAAAGTTTGAGGCAACACCAGAAAACGTCATAATTGGCGAGCGAATCCAAGCGGGCAAGCCACCCAAAACAACGGCCAGCGCAATCAAGAAACCAATCACACAGCCCAAAAAGGCTGAGGCGACACTAATCCGGATACTGATCCAGTAGGAGGCCATGATTGAGGGTTCAAAAAGGTTGCGCAGGTTATCGAGGGTAAACTCCCCTGCCGGATTCTGAAATGCGCCAAATACAATGTTCAATGTCGGTAACAACATGAACATAAAAGCAAAAATCAGAAACGGCACGACACCCAGCCAAGCCAGCGATATCCGTCTGCGTTTTATTGGCTGGGATGCCGTGATCGTATTACTCATTTACTGAACGTTCGCTCCAACGGTGGAATCCCACTTCGCGCCAATCACGTCTTTCGCCGCAGCTTGGTCTTCAAGGGATGGGAATACGGCTTTTTCATAAGCCGCCGCTGGTGGTAATGCATCCATTAATTCCTGAGGAATTTTGTTATCCGCTGCCAAATTATTGAAACGGATCGGATGACAATAGCCTTTCAACCATGCCAGCTGACCTTCATCGGAATACAGGTACTCCATCCACAACTTAGCCGCATTTGGATGTGGCGCATAAGCGCTGATTGCTTGTACATACACACCGGCAACAACGCCAGATTTTGGTACCACAACATCAACCGGAGGATTGCCTTTCAGCGTATCGCGGCCCGACAGTGCATTGTAATCCCACTGTACAACGATCGGCGTTGCACCTTGAGCGATGGTTCCTGTCTTACCAATAACAGGTACGAAGTTACCGGATTTATTCATTTTTGCGAAGAAGTCTACACCCGCTTCACCAACTGCTGTACCACCTTCTGCACCGGCTGACAAACCAGCCGCATACACGCCCAGAATCGCTTGGTTGGATGCACGCGGATCACCCGCCAGCGCAACACTGTTCGCAAATTCAGGCTTTAACAAATCAGCCCAATCCTGAGGCGACTCATCAATAATATCTTTGTTTACCGCAAACGACAGTACGCCGTAGTAGTCGCCATACCAGTAGCCGTCAGCATCTTTCACGTTATCCGGAATCGTATCCCACGTTGATACCTTGTAAGGCATCAGCAAGTTTTCTTCTTTAGCCGCAGGACCAAATGAGAAGCCCACATCAATGACGTCTGGCGCTTGAGGGCCTTTGTTATCTTTGTTTGCGCGAATAGCTTCCAACTCATCAGCAGAGCCTGCGTCCGGGTTTAGTTCGTTGACTTCAATGTCTGGATATTTTGCTTTGAATCCGGCGATTACACCGTCGTATCCACACCAGCTGTGTGGCAGCGCAATGGTCGTTAACATACCTTCTTTGTTAGCCGCTGCTTCTAGCTCAGCAAGGTCCGCAGCCGATGCAACTGTTGAAAACAGTGCTGTTGCAATCGTTAGGGATAGTAATGTCTTCTGGGGTCTAAACATTTGGAATCTCCGTGAAATAGCTGTTGGAACGTTAAGTGACGGGAGACAGTATCAGGCGATTGTTACAGTTGAATGACTGACAATCAGTTGACTGCATTTCAGTATACGGGGTAATTCCCACAAAATACCAGAGGGCAAGTCATTCGTATTAAATATTATTCAAATAAACAATACTAATCAGACATTCAACGTATTTATCACGGGAAATGGAGTTTTGGCCACCCTAATCAAGCACCCAAAACCCGTAATAAACGCTTCATTTCACGGATGGTTTGATCCGATTTACCCGTGCCACGCGGCACATAGCAAAGCTGCTGATAACAGGCGGTAAACGCTTGTATCGCTTCGGCTTTTTCAGGCAATTTTTCACTCGCCAGAGCGGAGAACTCCGACGGGGTTTGCTGCGTTTCACGCGTAATACCTAGCTTAGCGAGTCGCGCACAAAACTTGCGGTAGAGCTGATGCTCATAGGCTTCATAATTACGTCGATTCATCATGCCCAGCAGTACAAACCACAGCAGGAAAATACCGGCAAATAATCCACCCACCAGCACCGCCAAAGGCACTGACGACATTTTATCCAAAATCGATTTCAGTAAATTAGCCTGAGATTCGCCATCGTAGCCTAATACCCAACGTCGCCAGCCGTACTGTATGGAGTCCAGTTTTTGACGGATACCATCCAGCCACTTCATCTTGTGTGCGGAGAATAATTTATCTTCTAAAAACGAGCCTTCGTATTCCAATGCGGCTTCTAAGCCACCTTCAACGCGGCTGGGTGCCACCATTGCGGTTGGGTCAACCCGTCTCCAGCCCTCGCCTTCCAGCCAGACTTCTGTCCAGGCATGGGCATCAAACTGATGGACTGAAAGGTAGTCACCATTTTGATTCCATTTGCCGCCGAGATAACCGACTACAACTCGTGCCGGAATTCCGACTGCACGCATCATAAAGACAAAGCTGCCGGCATAGTGCGAGCAAAAACCACGCATGGTATCGAATAGGAATTTATCGATGGTGTCGGTATCGCCTAAAAGTGTTGGGCGTAACGTGTAAAAGTAAGCTTGATCCGTGAAGCGCTTGGAAACCAAGTCCACGTACTCTTGTTCGGTACTAACCGAATCGCGCAATTCACGCGCCAATGCACGCGTTCGAGGATCACCGGTTGGCGGTAGTTGCAAAGCTGCACGGCGGGCATTTTTGGTTAACTCAAGATCACGCTTCGCATCCGGATAAGCGACAGCTTTTACCAGCAATGGCGCTTGAATATCGCTATTAGCCATGGCCCGATAATCACCGAATAAACGCAAATCACCTTCAGCAGCGACCGTTGGGGTTAGGCTAAACAGCCATGGCCGACCGGTTTTCTCATACAGTGTTTCGTACTCAATTGGCTCGCCGGTAATCTCAACCTGCGATAACTGCCAAGGCTGGTTGTACGAAAGCCTGAGTCGTAATTCACGGCTATCGTATTGCTCATCAAACTGCTGCCAAGTTTTGCCGTCAAAATTGTTTAACACCAAGCCGCGCCAATACATTTCATCGGAGGTTGGCTTGCGGCCTTTAAAGCTCACCCGAAATGCCAGCTCATCCGACTTACTTAAATCGGCAATATCGCCCGGTGACATACGATCAGTCATCCCGGTTTTTGCTTGGGTATCAAAACTTGGAATCGCCCATAACGGCGAAAAACGCGGCATAAATACAAACACTAAAATCATCAGTGGCAGGCATTGAATCAGCATAAAGCTGGCCATTTTTAAACTGGAGCGAGTGGCGTTTTGACTAAGCTGCTGCGCAGGTGACTGTTGATTGGCGATTAGCGCGCCGGTCAATACAATCATCGACAGCACACCATAAGCACCGGCGAGAATCGACTGATTAAATAGAAACTGGATTGCGACTAGAAAATAGCCAATAAATATCACGACTAAGGCATCGCGCTGGCTAATCACTTCCAGCGATTTAAAGGCAAATCCCAAGAGCAAAAAGGACACCATGGCATCCAGCGACACCAATGGCATGCCACTGATTAACACGCCCAATCCGCCAAGCGCCACCACCAGCATACGCGTGGTTAAGCCCGGCTGTGCAGAATGCCCTTTAATCACGCGAATCCGCCAGTAAGTTGACGCCAACATAACCGGAATCAACCAAATAGGCAGATAAAATGCGAATGGCAGCATGACCACCAATTGCGCCGCCAATAGCCAAATCATCCCCCGATAAGTCACCTGTCGTGACAACTGATAATCTTTATCCAGCATCGGTCGCATCCTGTTCTGGCAAACCATAAAGCGCTAAAGCCGTGAGGCAGCGGGTTCTGTGCGTGGCACCGCTTCCGGGCTGAATCAGCGTTCCGGGAATTTTTAATCCAAATTGTTTTTGATCAGCATCGAACGCCAGCACCATCGCGGATAAATGCGATAAGCGCGGCTCAATACCGGAAATATTCAAAGTATCCCAATCCAACCAAGACTCGTGGCTTTCATAATCGACAAAGGACTTGGTGTATAGCTCACCGGTTTTGGCGTATTGCCCCCAGTGAATATGCTTGGGCGAGTCCCCTGCCTGATAATCCCGAATGCCTGCAAAGTCGCTGGTACCGCCGGAAATTTCTACACCATCTTCCGTTTCATCGCCGCTATTTTGGGCCTTGTTATGTCGTGGCTGCTCAATGGGTTCGGGGTAAACCACCGCTTCAATATCCATCGTAACGTAGGACCACGCGGTATTTAAGCCGGTTGGAAAGCGGGTAAATACATCAATGCGTGGTGGCATAAAGCGGCCGCGCTTTTGCGTGGTGTGGGATAGTTTAATGCGGGTGGATTGTTGCTCCTGCAAATTTAGCTCAACCAAGTCTTCGTTTTTCCAGCCAAAATAGATTGCACTTTTACGCTGCTTAAACGGACGGGAGACTTCCAGCTCCAGCACCATTTTTTCACCCGCAAAACAGGGTTCAGCAGCAATGGCTTTAATCGTTAAGCCCGCAAGATTGCGGTAGGTATACAAAATATTGATCACCAGCAAGGCAATCAGCCAGAAACAAACGCCATACACCAGTGAGTTTTGAAAGTTGATGCCCAGCAAAAACAGCACCACAATCATCACGATAAGCGCGAGGCTGACCTTGCTTGGCACAATGAAAATTTTCTTCTGCGACAAGGTAACTTGCTTGGCCTTGGGCAAACGCCGATCTGCCCATTGCTTGAAGTTAAACACGCACTCCCCCGACCACGTCGACCTGATTGAGAATGTGTCTGGCCAGTTGATCGCCTTGGGTTTCTTTGCGACCTACTAAGCGATGCCCCGCAACGGCAACAAACACGGCCTGTACATCTTCCGGCAATACGTGATCGCGCCCTTGAATCAGTGCCCAGCTTTGTGCGCTATGCACTAAAGCCAATGCGCCACGTGGCGACAAGCCCAATAAGCATAAATCACGTTCACGAGTTTGTGCGACTAAGCGCTGCACGTAATCCAGCAATGCATCGGTCATTTTAATGCGCGGAACTTGTGCCTGAATTTGCTCCAACTGCTCTTGGCTAATGCAGCTAATCATCGCACCGAGCGAGCCACGGCCATGGCGGCCTTGTAACAATTCGCGCTCCGCCGCCGGATCAGGATAACCCAATGAGACCCGAAGCAAAAAGCGATCGAGCTGAGATTCTGGCAATGGGAAGGTACCAGATTGGCTTTGCGGGTTCTGAGTGGCAATCACGAAAAACGGCTTCGGTAGCATATGGCTTTCACCATCAATACTGACCTGACGCTCTTCCATCGCTTCCAACAACGCACTCTGGGCACGTGGCGTAGCACGGTTTAATTCGTCGGCTAAAAATATCTGACTAAAAATGGGGCCGGGGCGGAAGTTAAACTGCCCTTGCTTGGCATCAAATACCGTCGCGCCAATCACATCAGCCGGTAATAAATCACTGGTAAACTGCACCCGCTTGTATTGCAAACCGAAGACATTGGCCAAGCCATGTGCCAGCGTGGTTTTACCCATGCCGGGCAAATCTTCCAGCAGCAAATGGCCGCCCGCCAATAATGCGGTTAATGCCAAGCGAACTTGATTGGGTTTGCCCAGAATAACTTTATTAAGCTGGGACGATGCGCGCTGTATGAGTTCTTGGGCGGATTGGGTCACGGTGAGTTCTCAGAAGTTGTGTAATTTTTATAATTACCACAACCTTAGAGCAATGCTTAAGCAAATTCAAATTGACCCGCGCAGCGGTAGGGTTAGCTCAGGCTTAGGCGTTTTGCTGCTTTAAATCCGTTGCCACCGGGCGCTTATGCAGAAAGCGCGTCATTGGCTTTTCCACAAACTGATACAGCAAATAACCAGCAACCACAGAGCCAACTAACAACACGGACACAAATAACCAACCACCAAGCACATGGCTTAAGCCTAACTTGCCCAACACCATCGCGCCGCCCGCTAAAGCAAAAGGATGAATGAGGTACATCGCGTAGGAGGAATCACCCAAGCTTTTCAGAAAGTTGACCGGGCGCTGCTGCAGCTCTTTTTCCAAACCTAACGCACCACCCATAATCAGTAACATCGGCAAGCCAAAATCAACCACCCGAATACCGGTCTGCACGCCTTGGTTCACGGCTAGCAATGCGCCAAGACCAACACCCACCATCGACATTAGTAACATCATCGGCAAGCGCGTTGCATACTGAGCGTAGTGGTATAGCAACATACCGCAGGCAAATTCCAGCAATAACTGGTCGGTGACAAACTTTGCCCATACACCGCTTTGTGGCTGCAAAAAGCCAAACCCCGCAGCGAAGACTAACAAGCCGATCACTACCACATTGCCAAGGCCACGACTAAACCAAAGGCCCAACATAAAGATGGCATAAAACAGAAATTCGTAACGCAGCGTCCAGCCATTAGCGACCAGATAGGATTGCTCTGAAGGTAGCAGAAAGTAGGAGGCAATTAAATCAGTGCCGCCACTGGTGCTATTCACTTGCCCCGGCATAATCAGATAAACGATTAACGCCAAGCACGTGACCAACCAATACAGGGGAATAATTCGGGTAATTCGACGCCAGAAAAACTGACGGGATGCGCCCGCTGTTTGATGTTTCTCAGCCGTGGTGTGACACATAATAAAGCCGGAAATCAGGAAAAATAAATCCACACCCGCGCCACCGACATGCCAGCTGGACAACACATTGCCAGAATATTGCGAACTCTTTAAGCCGACATGCTCCAGCAGCACCATAAACGCCGCCAAACCTCGCAAGTATTGAACTGATAAAACCATGCTGTTATTCCTGATTATTGCGCATCTGCAGCCTTAACGGCTGATTAACACAGGATTATTCAAGCTTGATTTAATTGCCCGCAGCACGACCGTTAATGGCTCTGAATTACAGATAGCAGGTCTCAGCGCAAACAAAACAGCGCCTCGGGCGATTTTACAAACGCTTGCCAAATTTCTTTTTGACATTGCTAAACAAGCGGTCTAATAATCCTTGCCGCCGACAAGCAAAAAAATGGAAATTAACGCATGAGCCGTTCATCTTATTTACAACCCGACACTATCGCCCTGCACACTGGCTACCAGCCAGAAAGTGACCATGGCTCGCGGGCTGTCCCGATCTACCAAACCACCTCTTATGTATTCGATGATGTCGATGAAGCCTCATCGCTGTTCAATGTTGAGCAAGGTGGGCATATTTATAGCCGCATCACCAACCCAACCGTCGCCGTACTGGAGCAGCGGATTGCCGCTTTAGAAGGTGGTAGCGGCGCGATCTGTACCGCATCGGGCATGAGCGCGCTGTATATGACGTTTATCACCCTGTGTTCGGCGGGTGATCATATTGTTTCCTCCGCACAGATTTACGGCTCCACCGCCACCCTGCTGCGCCATACCCTGAAACGCCTCGGCATTGATTGCACCTTTGTTGCCATTAACGATCAGGATGCAGTTGCCGCTGCGATTCAGGACAACACTAAAATGGTGTTCTGCGAATCCATCGGAAACCCCGGTTTGGAAGTGGCTGATCTGGACGCAATTTGTGGCACCGCCCACGCACATGGCTTACCGGTTGTGATTGATGCGACCTTCGCCACCCCTAGCCTGTGTCGCCCGATTGAGCATGGCGTGAATGTCGTTGTTCACTCAGCCACTAAATGGATGGGCGGACACGGTGTCGCAGTAGGTGGCGTTGTGGTTGATGGCGGAAACTTTGACTGGAAAAAGAGCGGTCGCTTCCCTGAGCTGACTGAGCCTTATGCCCCATTTCACGGGATTAAATTCTGGGAAGAGTTTGGCCCTTCGGCGCTGGCCATGCGTATGCGTGCAGAATCCATGCGTGATTTAGGTGCAGCCATGAGCCCGCACAGTGCCTTTTTGCTGCTGCAAGGTATCGAAACCCTAAACTTGCGAATGCGCCAACATGTTGAAAACGCGCATGAGCTAATGAATTGGTTAGTCGAGCAGGATGCAGTGTCTTGGGTTAACCACCCGGATTTAGCAACCAATCCAACTAATGACGTGGCAAAGCGATTATTCCCGAAAGGCGCTGGCTCCATGCTGTGCTTTGGAGTGAAAGGCGGTCGCCCAGCCGGCGCAGCCTTTATCAATGCATTACAGCTTGGCTCCAACCTCGCCAATGTCGGCGATTCGCGCACCTTAGTCTTGCACCCCGGTAGCACCACCCACTCCCGTTTGAACACAGAGCAAATGGAAGCGGCTGGCATTAGCGAAGATATGATCCGCGTATCCGTCGGTATCGAAGATATTAAAGACATTAAAGCAGACTTTGCCGGTGCTCTCAGAGCGGCGCAACGTGTGGCGGAGGCAGGCTAATGGACTTACAAGTTAATGGCGTTCAAACCTACGCAGCGACCGGCGGAAAGCCTTTTGATAACACACTGCCAACCGTACTGTTTTTACACGGCAGCGGCATGGACCACCGCGCATGGGCCTTGCAGACACGTTGGTTTGCCTTCCACGGTTTCTCCGTATTAGCGCCAGACTTTCCGGGGCATAGCTTATCCGAAGGCGAGCCATTGGAAAGCATTGAAGCAATGGGCGCATGGCTGTCTGACTTTATGGATGCTGCCGGCGTTTCAAGCGCACATGTCGTTGGTCATTCGCAAGGCTTTTTAACTGCGCTGGAACTGGCTAAACAAACCCCTGAGAAAGTTGCTAGCCTAAGCGGTATCGGCACCGCAGCAGCCATTCCAGTCAACCCTGCGCTAGTTGAAACGGCTGAAAAGTCAGCGGCTAAAGCAGCCGATATGATGCTGCAATGGGGCTTTGGCCCAGCAGCACAATACGGCATTAGTGCAGTTCCCGGTATGCAGCCTATCGCGATTGGCCGACAAATTATGTCAGGCAATCCACTAGCCACCGACTTAAAAGCCTGCGCCAACTACAGCGGTGGCGATGAAGCCGCAGCGGCATTGGATATTCCAAGCTGCCTGATATTGGCTGGCAAAGACAAGATGACGCCCTTAAAAGCGGGTCAGGCATTAGCAAAAATCTTAAATGCCAAAGTCACTGTGCTACCGGAATACGGCCACATGCTACCAGTTGAAGCGCCAAAAGAATGCTTGCGGGCATTACGGGATTTTATCCGCGCGTAAAACTCACCAACGAATTTTATGAGTGAACAAGATATGACGATGGAAATCAAAAAAGTCGCCGTAATTGGCGCTGGCACCATGGGTGCAGGCATAGCCGGACAAGTCGCCAATGCCGGCGTTGAGGTGTGGCTATTAGACCTACCAACCGATGATGGCACCGATGCCGAAGGCAATCCTTTAAGTGTAAATGCTGTGGCAGAGCGCGGTTTGCAGCGCCTGCGTGACCCTGACTCGCCGGGCCTAATGAGTGAAGCCGCCGAAGCCAATATCCACCTCGGCAATATTCGGGATGATTTTCACCAGCTGGCCGATTGCGATTGGGTCGCCGAAGCCGTGGTTGAGCGCTTGGATATTAAAAAAGCACTCTATCAAAGGCTAAATGACACTTGCCACGATCAGGCAATTATCACCTCTAACACCTCAACGATTCCCATCAAATTGCTGGTTGAAGATATGCCGGAAGCGTTCCAAAAACGCTTTGCCATTACGCATTTCTTCAATCCGGTACGCTTTATGCGTCTGCTGGAATTGGTACGCGGCGAGCATACTGATCCGGCTGTAATTGATGTGCTGGATGCCTTCTGCGAGCAGAACCTGGGTAAAGGCGTGGTTAATTGCGCTGATACACCGGGCTTTTTGGGTAATCGCGTGGGTGTGTATGCCATTCAATGTGCGCTGCATGCGGCATTGGATTTGGGCTTAAAGCCCGCTGAGGCAGATGCGCTATTTGGTCGCCCTATGGGGATTCCAAAGACCGGTGTGTTTGGCCTGTATGACCTGATCGGCATTGATTTAATGTCGGACGTGGTACAGAGCCTGGTGAATATTCTACCCGATGGCGATGCCTTCCATGCTGAAGCCGCCGTTGTGCCATTAATGAGCGAAATGATCGCCAATGGCCAAACCGGTAATAAGCAAGGCAAAGGGTTTTACCGCACCGATGAAGCCACCAACACGCGTTATGTGCTGGACTTTGCCAGCGGCGAATATATTGAATCGCCACGCTTAACGCTACCATTAGCCGAGCGTGCTGAGGCGGAAGGTTTGCACCTTCTGCTAGAAGATGATGACTTATACGGACAGTTTGCATGGCGCGTGCTGTCGCGCACCCTCACCTATGCCGCCTCGCTGATTCCTGAAGTTGGGGATGACCCAGTACCTGTCGATGATGCCATGAAGCTTGGGTATAACTGGATTCAAGGCCCGTTTGAAATGATCGATGCCATTGGCGTGGATAACTTCATTGCGCGCTTGGATGCGGATGGTATTGAAGTACCGGCATTTTTACGTGAAGCAGCAGGTTCTAGTTTTTATCGGGTAAGTTCACCAGACAATGCTACTGACGATGCAACTGCTAGCACCCCTAACGCTAATGACCAGGCCGAGCTTCAAGCCCTGCAAGCGGGCAAAGTCTGGAAAGCCATCACCCGACCTGAAGGCGTGGTGCGCTTTACTGAAAAACGCCAGACACTCAAGCCAGTTAACGAAAATGCCGTTGCCAGTTGGTACAACATTGATGATGTCGCGCTGGTCGAATTTCACAGCAAAGCCAATGCCTTAGATGCTGACTCCATGGAATTGCTAGCCGATGCCATTGCGCAAGTTCCGGCACAAGGCTTACGTGGTCTGATCATTCATAACGACGCTCAGCACTTTTCCTGTGGTGTGAATTTGAATGGTGTGCGCGAGTTTTTCCGCAAGGAAGATATGGATGGCTTGGATGCTTTCCTCGCCCACTTCCAGCAAACCGTACATAGCATGGCAACGGCTGATTTCCCCGTTGTTACTACGCCTTCAGGCATGTCGCTGGGTGGTGGCTTTGAAGTGGTGCTGCATTCCAAGCAAGTGATTTGCCACTCCAATTCCGTAATGGGCTTGGTGGAGTCATTAGTCGGCGTGGTACCGAGCGGTGGCGGCTGTAAAGAAACGCTGTATCGCTGGATTGATCAGCTCGGTTGCGGCGATGACATCACCAAAGCCTCATGGAAAGCGTTTATGAGCTTGGGCTATGGCCGGATTGCCAGCTCACCGATTTTGGCACAAAAGCTAGCCATGCTACGCCCGAATGATCGCTTTGAAATGAACCGTGATCGTTTGTATGGCAAAGCGTTTGAGGCCATTGATCAAGCGGTTGCAGGTAATGGTGAAGGCCAGCTAGGCTTTGACCGCCCTACGCTATCGATGCCCGGTGAAGCGGTGTTCCATGAAATGGTGCAGTGGCTGAAGGATCATCACGCAAAAGGCATGTTTACGCCGCATGATGTGGTGGTGGGCACTGAAATGGCGCGGATTGTAACCGGTGGTGAAGTTGCAGCCGGTACGCAGTGTACGGAGCAGGATCTGTTTGATGCTGAGCGTAGTTCGTTCTTGAGATTGGCAGCAACTGCTGGAACGCGTGAGCGGATTAATAGCATGTTGGATGCGGGGAAGCCGGTTCGTAACTAGTTCAGACGAGGAGCTCAAGTCAGGCAAACCTCCTACTGCCAATTATAGATAATAACAATCTATCGTTATTCAATACTTAGCTTGGTGGTCAGGAGGGTTGCGTCCTACTCTTTCAGTATGAGGAGTGTTGCCTAGTGGAAAGGTTAAGATAACTTCTCGACAAAAAACTTCCAGGGCTAAAAGCTATGAGTGCCACCAGAAGGCTTTTTAAGGCTTCCATTGAAAGCTCTCGAGGGAGTATTTGTCAGGATTAATTCTGCTACAATTGGGTCTAAGCGTTCGTGTATACAACGGTAGCATTCAATGAAGTCAGAAGCAGAGGTTCAGCGTTACCTCAGTCATATTGAAGTCTCAGGATTTCGCAATCTCAAAGATGTAAAAGTCGACCTATCTCCTCTCACCGTGTTGATAGGTGCAAATGGTGCGGGAAAATCTAATTTTATCCGTTTCTTTGACTTAATCACCTGGGTTAAACGAGGGGGTGACCTTGGCGAATGGGTAATTCGCGAAGGTGGTGCTGATGATCAGCTATTCATGGGTGCGCGTGTCAGCAATGAAATTCGTGGCTCTGTAACCATCGCAGCATATGATAGTGACGAAATCTGTATCTACGATTTCGGCATGCATGTTGCCAGCCCGGACACGCTCTATATACAAAACGAAAGGTATAGGCTAAAAAACAGCAAACGCACTAGCGACCCAGAGGATGATCTTCCTTATCCAGAAAAACATGAGGTTCTGTTTGTCTCAAATTTTCTGGATGGCTGCCGAGTTTATCAATTTCATGATACTTCCAAACATGCTGCCATAAAAAAGCTGCAAGATACCAGCAATAATATCCTCCTAAACTCAGATGGCGGCAACCTAGCTCCTATTTTGTTAAACCTATCCGAAAACGAACCCAAGCGCCTAAAGCTGATTGAAAAACAAATAAGCCGCTTACTGCCCACGTTCGATCGCTTTGTTCTGGAGCCACAGCATGGAAAAGTCATGCTGCGCTGGCGGCATAAGCAGGGTGATAAAGTGATGGGGGCACACCTGACATCCGATGGTTCCCTGCGACTTTTCTCCTTAATCACGCTACTGAATTTACCCAGCGATATGCTGCCGGATGTAATCTTATTGGATGAGCCAGAACTAGGCTTACACCCCAGTGCAATTACTTTGGTTGCTGCGATGATAGAGCGAGTCGCTGAACGGCATCAAATCATTCTCGCCACCCAGTCCCCGTTTATGGTGAACTGTTTTGAGCTGGATAATCTTGTTGTCGCTGATCAGGAAGGTGGCGCAACTCGCTTACGCAAACTCAATAAAGAACAATATCAAGACTGGCTGGACGATGATTTTTCTGTATCGGAATTGTGGCTAAGCAATGTGCTTGGAGGGCAACCATGATTCGGGTTTGCATCCTTTGCGAAGGGCAAACAGAAAAAGCCTTCGTTGATGAATGTTTAGCGCCACTACTACAAACATCAAGTATTTATATTCATGCGGAGCTATTAGGCGGCAATGTATCCACGCAGCGAATTGCCCGCTTCGTTCGCGGAAGCATAAAAAGCTTCCAATACATAACAACCTTTGTAGACTTCTACGGATTTAAAAACAATAACGCAACAAGTCGTGAAGCGCTGGAAAGTGAAATACTTACAGCAGTACAAGCATTGTTTAAGAATCAAGATATAACACAGCAATTCAGACCTTATGTGCAGATGTATGAATTTGAAGGGCTGTTATTCACAGATGTGAATGAGTTTGAATGGGTTCAGGATGCCTGGAATGATGAGAAGCATCAGCAACTCCAGATGATTCGCGATGAATTTGACAATCCCGAAGCAATAAATAACAGCAAAGAAACAGCCCCCTCAAAGCGCTTAGAAGCAATCTTTGGTAAACAATACTGTAAGGTTGAACACGGGCCAATTATTGCTGACAGCATTGGCGTTCAACGCATACGAGAAGCGTGTCCCAACTTTCACGAATGGCTCAGCTGGCTGGAGTCTCTTGGAACTGCGCCGACTAAGCCAGAATAAATAATTCAACAATTCTACCGATACGTAAACAACATGGCCAAACTCTATTTCTACTACTCCACCATGAACGCAGGTAAATCAACGACCTTGCTGCAATCCAGCTTTAACTATCGCGAGCGTGGCATGGATACCTTATTACTGACGGCGGCGTTTGATGATCGTTTTGAGCGCGGCAAAGTCACCTCGCGAATCGGGCTGTCGCAAGAAGCATCGCTGTTTCATGAAGGTGATAATTTGTTTGAGATGGTAGCGGATCACCATTTTAGTACACCTATTCATTGCGTGCTGGTAGATGAAGCTCAGTTTTTGAGTAAGGAACAGGTTTGGCAACTGACTGATGTCTGTGATCAGCTGAGTATTCCGGTGCTGTGTTATGGCATTCGTACCGACTTTCAGGGGCAACTATTCCCCGGTAGCAAGTGGTTGCTGGCTTGGGCAGATACGCTTGAAGAATTAAAGACCATTTGTCACTGCGGGACTAAGGCTACGATGGTGGTGCGAGTTGATGAGCATGGCGATGCAATTCAGGAAGGCTCACAGGTTGAGATTGGTGGTAATGACCGCTATGTGTCGCTGTGCCGTCGGCATTTTAAAGAGGCTTATTTGAGCTAGCTTAAAGGGCCAACAATTCTAGGAGACTGATTCGCATTGTTGCTTTCGATGTAATACATCTGAATATAACTCACGGAGATCTACGCATGAGCAAATCAACTGTTATTACAACCAGAATTGACTCTATCCTAAAAGCAAGAACTGACGCCATCTTCAGCGACTTGGGCATCACTACTGCCCAAGCTATCACCATGTTCCTAAAACAGGTGGAAATGCAGAAGGCAATTCCCTTTGAGTTGAAGCTACCCAAGCAAACAAAAGCACGTGTCGCAGGGTTAAACAGAGGCCAAATCGAAATGAGTGACGACTTTGAGGAGCCGCTGGATGATTAAGTAGAAAATCACCCCTCATACTTCCGAATAACCGCCTGAATCTCCTTCAACGCCAAATCCGCATGGCTAGTCCGGCTAACCACCTCACTCAACGAACCAAAGTGCTGCTCCAAACACTGCATCAGCAAATTCCTGATCGCGGCCACATTAGGTTTATCCGGCAATGAACTGGTGATATAAACACCCTCTAAATCTGCTTCTTTACGTGCAAAGTAACTTTCTAATTTTTGCAACGACCACTCACCGCGCCGTATCGATTTCAGCTGCTCTGCATTGCGCGTCAGATCCATATCATGAATCACCAGCAGCTGCTCAACCTCACCCAGCAGCCTCACCACATGGTAGGCAAACTTCACATCATAGCCAAACTCATCCACCAAGGCTTTGCGCTTGCCTTCTGGATTTTTGGTACGGATTTTATGCATTTGGCCATAGGCATAGCCCTTAAATTTCGCCCAGCAGCCCTTGTGTAAAAACAAGCTACGCTGCTCACGAACCATGTCGCCAACTGCCGTGGAGTGCAGCACGCAACGCTCGGGTACAAATAAGCTATCAACAATATTCGGATTATTATCCATCAGCAGTCGGAAGAATTTCACAATAGAAAAGATAGTGAGATCATACTCCCGACCTTTGCCACCAAGCGCCGAGGAATCCATAATGTGGTGCTTCTGGTATTGCTCAAACTTCAGCGAAAAGTCGTCAAATCCCGGTATTTCACCGCGAAGTTGCGGGAATACAAATTCTTTAGGCGGAATCGTGAAGCCATAGATATCCATATCGGAGCTGTCATTGCTGACTCCATAAGCCATCGAGCCCATAATGACTTCGTATTGCACGCCCGATTCCAGATGATCGGGCATGTCATTGATCAGGCCTTTATCGTTTAGTTTTTTAATGTAGCTGGTCATAGGCTCACCAAATTCTTTTTAGTTGTTTACGCTCAGGCAGAAGCTTGAGCTTAGTGTCGACGCTGGTCAACACTGACTCAATCAATACCCGATACTTCGCTCAATACCGTTTTGCTCTCACCATGCGGCAGTTCCCGCACAAACTTCGGCACCAAATAGCCTGCCACCTTAGCCTGCAGTTCATCGCGTAATTCACGCGCGCGGCTCTCGCTTACATCGAAGTGTGCGGTGCCCTGCACGGCATCGGGTAAATGCAGATAGTACGGCAACACACCACAAGCCAATAGTCGTCGGCTCAAGGCTTCCAGTGCCCCAACGCTATCATTCACCCCACGCAGCAATACGCTTTGATTAAGCAGCAACACACCCGTACTCGCAAGGCTTGCCAATGCATCATGTACCGACTCATCCAGCTCTTGCGCATGGTTTGCATGAATGACCATCACCAATTTCAGGCGTGTTTCCCGCATCCAACTGAGGCATTCCTCATTGATTCGCGAAGGAATAACAATCGGCAAGCGGGTATGAATTCGCAGGGTTTGCACATGCTCAATCGCCGCCAGATCGGCGCAACGTTTAGCCAACACCCGATCATTCGAGGTCATGGGGTCGCCACCGCTTAAAATCACTTCATTGATACTCGTGTCAGCGGCGATGTAGTCGCGAATTTGCTGCCAATGTTCCGCGCCAATTTGATGCTCTTGATACGGAAAGTGACGACGAAAACAGTAGCGGCAATTAATCGCACAGCTACCATTTAAAACCAGCAACACACGCCCCTGATATTTATGCAGCAAGCCAGGTGCGGGGGTAAATTCCGCTTCTTCTAAGGGATCAGTGACATAACCAGGCGTTTCAATCAGCTCAGCAGCTTGCGGCAAGGCTTGCAGCAATAAAGGGTCATTCATATCGTTGGGTTTAATACGCGCCAGATAGGGCCGTGGAATGCGTAAGACAAAGCTCTCACAAGCAGCATGAACCGCCTTTCTGTCGTCACCCTGCAGGTGCAGCAAGTCGCATAGCTCATCGGGATCACGCAATAAATTGGCTAAGGATTGCTTCCACTCAGCACGGGTATCGGCTGGTTTTAGTTGGGTGATCGGCGTTACAGTGCTCATGGCGGGCGTCATTTAAACAAGAGAGTCAGGATTCTGCGTGGTGACGGGCTAATTGGTCAAGTGCCTTGAAAAACGCAATTGCAGCACTCACCGGCAAACATTGAGTCGGCACCCGCTAATCACTTGAGCATTGAGCATTGAGCATTGAGCATTGAGCATTGAGCATTGAGCATTGAGCATTGAGCAGCTTACTGCCTCAAAGATCGATGCGGCGTCCTTGCTCACTACTTTGCAAAGCAGCCTCAATAATCTTTATTCCCTGTAGCGCTTCAACTGCGGGCACAGGGTTTGCCCCTTCGCCGCGAATCGCTTTAGCCAAGGCAATAAAAAAGTGCTGATAGCCGCCTAATACTGAAGGAATCACCGTTTTAGCGTCTTCTGTGTAATGCGTGCCATATTGCGCTTTAGTCTCTGCAGCCCAGCTATCTTTCACGGGCAACACACCATCAATTAAGCGCGGCTCTTGCGGATCAAGCCCGTATTTCAAAAAGCTTCCTGCGGTACCCTGCAAGGTAAACCGAGGGTTTGGTTCCGGCGTAAATGGCCCAGAGTGTAGTGAAACTTCTTTGTCTGGGTAGTGCAAGGTCACATCAAAATAATCGACCACTTCACAACCTTCACGCATGGCTAAACAACGCCCGGTTAAAGACTGCGGCATGCCAAATAAACACAAAGTCTGATCCACTAAATGTGGCCCAAGATCGAACCAAATACCCGTACCAGCACCCGGCAGTTCTCGCCAGCGGTCTCGTTTTTTCGGGCGAAAGCGATCGAAGTGTGAAGAGAAATAACGAATCTCACCCAGCTTTCCGGATTCAATCAGCATTTTTAGCGTCAGGAAGTCAGAGTCCCAACGGCGATTTTGATATACCGTCAGCAAGCGATCTTGCTGCTCGGCCAGCGCAATGAGTTCTTCGCCTTCTGCCACGGTAGTCACAAATGGCTTCTCCAGCAGCACGTGTTTTTGCTGCTGGAGTGCCAGTTTTGCTAAAGGAAAGTGCGTAACGTTGGGCGAGGTAATAATCACCAGCTCCGCATCACTATTTAGGATTAAGTCTTCAGCAGTCGGGTAAATCGTCGCATCCGGATAGTTAGCCGCCACCGCATCGCCCTGACTGGAGCTAATCGCGCTGACTTGAAAATCAGCAAGGCTCGTCAGAAACGGCAGGTGAAACGTTTTTGCCGAAAATCCGTGACCAATAACCGCCGTCTTAATCATACACTTTCCCTATTGATTGGAGCCTTTACGCCGCTAAGATAGCCTCAGCCTGTGCTTTAGCTTGTGCAGCCAAACGGGTGATTTCATCCCAGTTGCCATTGTTAAGCAAGTCAGCTGTAACCAGCCATGTGCCGCCCACTGTCGCAACATTTGGCAACGATAAATAGTCTGCCATATTATCTGGCTTTACGCCGCCCGTTGGGCAAAAGCGTACATCAGAGAATACGGTTGAGAAACCTTTTAACGCAGCCGCTCCGCCTGAAGTCCCAGCAGGGAAGAATTTCAGATCAAAAATACCAAGCTCCATCGCTGCAATAATCTCAGAAGCCGTTACAGCGCCTGGCAGGAAGGGCATCTCAGAATCACGTGCCGCTTGGGCCAACGTTGGTGTTAAACCTGGGCTGACTACAAACTTAGCGCCTGCTGCTTTCACTTGCTCAAACTGCTCAGGGCGAACCACCGTACCCACGCCAATGATTGCTTCTGGCACTTCGTTAGCAATGCGCTCGATGACGGATAGGGCTGACTTGGTCCGCAGCGTCACTTCCAATGCGGTTAAACCACCAGCAACCAGTGCTTTCGCCATTGGAACTGCATGCTCAACATCTTCAACAACCAATACTGGTATGACAGGATTATTACCCAGTGCAGCAAATACATCAGTTTTCATTATATCCGTTTCCTCAATAATTAGCGTGTGAACACAGCCCCCAACATGGAGGCTGCGATTTAGCTTAGCATGTTAAATCAGCGATTAGTCTGCATCAAAAGTGCAGGCGCCCTGCTCTGCATCGCCAACACTGTGGCGGAAGGCAGAGAACAGTTCACGTCCCATGCCATAGCCAGAGTCGACTGATGGCGTCGTGTGAGAAGGACGCTCAGCCCAGATGTCTGCATCGACTAAGGCTGATACAGTTCCGTGTTCGCAGTCTAAGCGCACCACGTCACCATCCAACAATTTAGACAACTCACCACCGGCTTTACACTCTGGCGTCAGGTGAATCGCTGTTGGCACTTTACCGGAAGCGCCAGACAAGCGTCCATCGGTGACTAAGGCAACGCGATGTCCACGGTCTTGCAGTACACCCAGCATTGGCATCAACTTGTGTAGCTCAGGCATACCATTGGCTTTTGGCCCTTGGAAGCGCACAACGACGATGACATCTTTATCCAACTCACCGGCTTTAAACGCAGCCTGTGCATCTTCTTGGGTATCGAAGATTCGGCAAGGCGCTTCAATCAGCCACTTATCCTGACTCACGGCAGAAATCTTGGTGACCGCACGGCCCAAATTACCTTCCAGCAACTTGATACCACCCTCAACGCGGAATGGTGCTTCAACCGTTGATAAAATCTCCAACGCATCGCCAGGTGCTGGCGAATCACGCCACTCCAGCTTACCTTCATTCAGGTAAGGCTCCTGAGCATAAGCACTCAAGCCGTGGCCACTAACCGTCTCTACATCTTCATGCAACAAACCAACGCGCAACAGTTCACGAATCACCGCACCCACACCACCAGCGGCATGGAATTGGTTAATATCAGCCTGACCATTCGGGTAAACCTTAGCAATCAATGGCACAACTGCTGACAGCTCACTGAAATCATTCCAGTCGATTAAAATACCTGCAGCGCGTGCAATCGCGACCAAGTGGATGGTGTGGTTAGTTGAGCCACCCGTTGCCATCAAGCCGATCATGCCGTTTACAACCGCGCGCTCGTCTATAATATCACTCAATGGCTTGTAGTTACCGCGACTTTTCGTCATGGCTAACAACTGCTCAACCGCGCGATTGGTTAAATCATCACGCAAGCTACCGTGTGGTGGTACGAAGGCGGAACCCGGAACGTGTAATCCCATGATTTCCATCAGCATTTGGTTACTATTAGCGGTACCGTAGAAAGTACAAGTTCCTTCGCTGTGATACGCGGCTAACTCAGATTCCAATAACTCTTCGCGACCGGCTTTGCCTTCTGCGTACAGCTGGCGAACCTTCGCTTTATCGCTATTGCTGATGCCGGTAGCCATTGGGCCAGAAGGCACAAAAATCGCTGGCAGATGACCAAAGCGCAGTGCGCCAATCAATAAGCCCGGTACGATTTTATCGCAAATACCAAGGTACATCGCGCCATCAAAGACGTTGTGGGATAAGGCAATTCCGGCACTCATCGCGATTAGGTCGCGACTGAATAGCGACAGCTCCATGCCTGGCTCACCTTGGGTGACACCATCGCACATAGCCGGAGTAGCACCCGCAACCTGCGCGACTGCGCCAATTTTACGGGCAGCTTCTTTAATAAAGTCGGGGTAACGGCCATACGGCGCGTGGGCCGATAGCATGTCGTTATAAGAAGTCACGATACCAAGGTTGGCCGGACGCTCCTGTCGGAGTATGATTTTGTCGCCCGCTGGCGCGGCGGCCAGCCCATGAGCTAGGTTAGTACAACCCAAGCCATGACGACCGGTGTGATGGCTTGCCTGCTCCATCCGTTCAAGATAACGGCCGCGGGATTCTGCACTGCGGCTACGAATTCGGTCAGTTACTTTTTTGACCACTGGATTTAGCGTTGTCATGATGTTTGACTCCCCTGCATAATGTATTTATTATGTAGTTTAACTACATAAACCAACTAACACAAGCGCACTGATACCGCTTAGCACCCTTCAAGGCGTTATTTTTGTAATTTAATTACTAAAAAACCATCACTGGCTACTGATAGAGCAACCATCATTATGTTGACCCATATTGAACTCGCATTACCTGATCTAAGTAAAGCAGAACGCCGGGTAGCAGAGTACGTACTGCAAAATCCCAACCTCACAATTGATCAGCACATAGCACAATTATCCAGTGACATTGGCGTTAGCGAACCAACGGTTATTCGTTTTTGCCGCTCGATGGGCTTTAACGGTTATAAAGACTTCAAGCTCAAGCTGGCGCAAACACTCCCCAAAGAACACAAGCACTTACTCGTTGATATTACACCGAATGACTCGCCATTAAAGGTCGGACATAAAATTATTGATGGAGCGATGGCTAGTTTAAGTGAAACTCGTAACAAGTTGGATGCCGTTGCCTTAGAGCACGCAGTTGCTGCTTTAAAGGATGCGACGCGGATTGAGTTCTATGGTCAGGGTGGCTCAGGCATTGTCGCTGCCGATGCGCAGCAGAAGTTTTTCCGACTCGGAACGCCAGTGGTTTCCTATAGCGACCCTTACATTCACAATGTCTCTGCAGCGCTGCTAGAACCGGGTGCAGTGGTAGTGACTATTAGTCGTTCGGGTGCTTCGGATGACTTATTGCAGAGTGTGACCTTGGCCAAAGCCGCAGGTGCAACCACCATCACGATTACGGCAAGCAATTCGCCACTCGCGGAAATGTCGGATATTGTTTTGCCACTAGACGTGCAGGAAGATAGCGATTATTACGCGCCGATTAAGTCGCGGATCTCGCAATTGGTGATTTTGGATATCTTGGCCATTGCGGTTGCGATGACTCAGGAAGAAACGCTGACTCAGAAATTATCTAAAGCCAGCACTTCTGTGTCGCATAAATATCCGGAGAAAGCAGCGCGCTGAATCTGGCGCTGCACTCCCCTTATGTCACGGCTGACTTAATTCGATCAAGCCGTTTTAGTCTTCCAGCCAAGCGATGGTTTTGGTTTCGAGGAATTCCTCAAGCCCGTAAATACCACCCTCGCGACCATTTCCAGACTGCTTGTAACCACCAAATGGTGACGCATAGCCCTGATAATGACCATTGACGCTAACGCTACCCGCCCGCAAGCGACGGACCACATAATCAATCTGCTCACGATCACCGCCCGATACACAAGCTGCTAAGCCATACACCGTGTCATTGGCAATCTCAATCGCTTCATCAACCGTGTCGTAAGGAATCATCGCCAATACCGGGCCGAAAATTTCATCACGCGCGATTACCATTTGATTATTCACATCAGCAAATACGGTCGGCTTCACATAGTAGCCCGTTTCAAAGCCTGCTGGCTTGCCAACACCGCCGGCAACCAAACGCGCACCTTCATCAATTCCAACCTGAATCAGCGCTTGGATTTTATCAAATTGCACTTCGCTGATAACCGGGCCCATGTGATCGCCATGCTCCAGTGGATTGCCCACTTTAACCGACTCCGCAAAGGCTTTAGCAATGCTCACCGCTTCTTCATACTGTTCGCGATGCACTAACATGCGTGATGGCGCATCACAGGATTGGCCAACATTGCCAAAACAGAAATCAACACCATGCTCAACCGCCGCTTTCAAATCAGCACCTGGCAAAATCACGTTGGGTGACTTACCACCCAGCTCTTGGCTCACTCGCTTAACGGATGGTGCTGCTGCGGCTGCAATTAGTACACCGGCACGTGTTGAACCCGTGAATGATACGCAATCCACATCAGGGTGCGTTGATAGTGGCGCTCCAACGTTTGGTCCATCACCATTTAACAGGTTGAATACACCCGCTGGGTAGCCTGCTTCATCAATCATTTCAGCGAACAACAGTGCGGATAACGGAGATAGTTCGCTCGGCTTTAAGACCATGGTGCAACCCGCAGCCAGCGCTGGCGCCACTTTGATCACGACCTGATTAATAGGCCAGTTCCAAGGCGTAATCAAACTACACACACCAATGGCTTCTTTAGTAACCGTGCAATCATCTTCCATACGCTTTTCAAACTCGAAAGACTTAAGCACTTTAATCGCTTGCTCGATATGGCCTTCACCGGCAGCAGTCTGTACTTCACGGCTATAATCGACGGGTGCGCCCATTTCCAGTGTCATCAACTCCGCCATTTCATTAAAACGACGACGGTAAACGGCCAACAGGTTTTCCAACAACGTCACACGCTCTTCGACCGAGCTTTGTGAATACGCTGGAAACGCAGCCTTTGCCGCCGCAACTGCTGCATCGACATCGGCACTGCCGCCCATTGCCAAATCAGCCACTGACTGCTCAGTCGCTGGATTGATCACTGCAAATGGGGTGTTTTCCTGAGCAGGGTTAACCCACGCTCCATTGATATAAAACTGCTGTACTTTAACCACGGGACTTCCTTTACTGTGTCTTCTAGAGAGTGCCAAATATACTAATCGGGTTTTTATTGAATAGCCATTCAAAAAAACAAGGGGACAGGCTTAGTTTGATTTGGCAGCGACCTTTTCAGCAGCTTCCGGTTGTGCTGCAGGCTTGCTCAGTTTAGTTAACAACACAGGCTTTTTCTGGTTGCCACCATCGCAGCGCAGTGGGAAAGTAAACGTGCCATCTTTATATTTACGACCTGGCTCGTAGCAGGTTACTTGCCCAGGGCCATTTGCCCAGAATTTGTGAGGATTCGGCGCATTCCAGCCATCACCCACAAAGTAGGACCAACCCCAACCGATTGGAATGCCGTCTGGGTCATGCGATGCCTGAAAATGCAGATGGTGCATTCCACCGCCACAGCTATTAAAAATATCCGGCCCCATTTCTGCGATTTGTTCGCCACGCTTAACTTTCTGTCCAACTTTTACCGAGATATTTTGCATATGAGCATATAGGCCATAAAGTGGCTTACCAGCCTCAGTCTTGCCATGGTAAATCAATACCGTTGGTCCCCAGCAGCTGCCCGTTTCGGCCTTCTTCACCACGCCGTCAGCTGCCGCAATAATGGGCGTACCGGTGTCATGATAAATATCCACCCCCCGATGCCCACCACCACGCGGTAAGCCATTAGCGCCAATGCGACTGTGAAAGTCTGACACGATAATCGAGGCATTCGCCGGCATTTTTACGGTTATGTCGTGTGGTTTTTTATTATGCTCTTTCCAGTGATGCACCCTACCATAATGGCCCGCCGCTTTTAGTTCTGCGATTGACTTGTAATGGGGCGTGGGTGTGGAGCAACTGGCGAGTACTAAGGTACTACACAGAACCAGTAAGAATGATTTCATGGAGCTCTCCGATAAAAGACGGTAAATATTCAGTTATTTTGCCTAGCATTATTTAACGCAGGCTGACGAACTGTCTATCTTTTCACTATTTAATTATCAGAGACAGCCGATTCTGCGCTACCATAAGCCCCCTTAAAATAACGATTAATAGAGCTGATATGATTCCTGAAGCATCCGATTTTTGGTTTTTACCCCTTGGTGGAACGGGCGAAATCGGCATGAATATGAATCTCTATGGTCATGACGGCCAATGGCTGATGGTGGATTGTGGCATTACCTTTGCCAAGCCAACTGAAGAAGAAAAAGCACTCGGCCTTCCCGCCTCTGCCCCCCCAGTGCAAATGGCTGACCCTGAATTTATTGCCTCTCGCCGCGAGTCCTTAGTTGCGTTAATTATTACTCACGCTCATGAAGACCATGTGGGCGCAGTGCCTTATCTATGGGAAATGCTGAAATGCCCGATCTATACCACGCGCTTTACGGCTGAAATTCTCACTCGTAAATTGCAGGAAGTCGGCCTGCATCGCAAAGTTCCGATTCATGTAATTGACCCTGAAATTCGCCATCAAATCGGCGTGTTTGATGTGCAATGGGTTCCGCTAACCCATTCCATTCCGGATGCTTTTGCACTCGCCATCCGCACACCAGTTGCCAAGGTTTTTCATACTGCCGACTGGAAGTTAGATCCTGCTCCGGTCATTGGTAATGGCTACCAAGCCGAGCACTATCAGGCACTCGGCGAGGAAGGCATGAATGCCATGATCTGCGACTCCACAACCGCCAATGTCGAAGGTCACTCAATCTCTGAAGCCTCACTGCATGATGGCCTTAAAAATATTATTGAAAATGCACCGGGGCGCGTGGTTGTTACTTGCTTTGGTAGTAACTTGGCTCGCCTTAAAACGCTATATGATATTGCTGGGGAATGTGACCGGCACTTTGCGTTACTCGGTCGCTCAATGATTAATATGGCCTCTGCAGCCAAGGTCTCTCAAGTCTGGAGTCAGCAAAGTAATCTGGTTGATGCTAACTACCTGTGCTATTTACCAAAACAAACCGTATTGGCAGTTGCTACGGGTAGTCAAGGTGAGCCACGCACGGCGCTCTACCGCTTAAGCCATGATAATTTCTTTGATTTAGCACTGGAACCTGGCGACACCGTTATTTTTAGCTCGCGCGCGATTCCTGGCAATGAAGAGGCCATTCAGGAGCTGATTGACCGCTTAGAAGCCATGCAGGTCACCGTAGTCACACAAGAGAGCACTGAGCAACCAATCCATGCCTCAGGGCATCCTGCGATTGATGAGCTTAAGAATATGTACCGCTGGGTTAAGCCGGATATGGCCATTCCAGTACACGGCGAACCTACGCATTTACGGGCACACGGCAAACTAGCGGCTTCAGTCGGCGTACCGAGCCATCAGGTTGGCGAAAACGGGGATTTGTACTACATTGCTCCCTATCGTGGAATCCGGCGCAATGCGGTTAAGACGGGCAGATTAGGGCTGGTAAAACGTAAATTGGTGCCGATCGAAGACTAAGCACTGACCGGTTTAGAAGAATTTGCTTTAGTAGGCTCTGGTCGATCTAAATCAGAAGGGTCACATACTTGGTTACGGCCCGATCGTTTTGCCACAAACAAAGCCTGATCCGCCAAACTTAAAGATGAGGCAAACTCTTCTTCAAACTCCGGAATTTCCTGCACACCAATACTCACACTAACCTGTATCGCGCCGGCTTCGGTCAATACCGGATCAGTCGCAACCGCCACCCGAATGCGCTCACAAATTTGGCGGGCCTCACTTAAGTTAGCGCCGACCATCATCAACGCAAACTCTTCACCACCATAGCGCACTAAAATATCAGTCTTCTTCAATACGTTTTGCATGCGCTGGCTAATGGTCACTAAGACTTCATCGCCCACCGGATGGCCGTAGGTATCATTAATGCGCTTAAAGCGATCAATATCAATCATCGCCACGGATACCGACAACTCTTTACGACGCGCCTCCAGGATCATGCCATTGCCCAGAGTATCCAAAGCACGTCGGTTATAAAGCCCTGTCAGCTGGTTTCTTAGGATGCTCTCCTGAAGCTCGTCCACCGGCTTTAAAAACCTCAACGCAACCATAAATGCAATTAGGGTAATCAAAAAGCTTAAGGAAACCACAATCAAAATCTGCCGATTTTGAGCACTGCGAATACCGTGAATAAAGTCACTTTCCGGTGCCATAATAACCACAGTCCAATCCAAACCAGACTTGGTATAGGAGTGAAATACAGCATGATAGGTTTCCTCATTAAAGTCATAAGTCACCCGCCGAATTTCTTTTGAAACGAACTTGTCGCCATTGGCATACAACGCTTTTAGCGCATAGACAATGCCATCATCACCGAAGCCCGCTATCTCAAAGCGCGACATATCATTCTCATCAGCCAGACCCACTTCACGGTCAGAATGTGAGATCAAATGGTTTTCATCATTCGCAACTAAGGCTGAGCTATTCGGGCTTAAATCATTTCTGTTTAAATTATCGGAAAGGTTATCAATCGAAATACTCACGGCCAATACACCCAGCTTGTCACCCGAGGGAGCAAAAATTGGGGCCGAAACAGTCACTCTAGGTTTTGGCACGTTGTATGAAGGGGGCGTCCACTCCCACTTGCCCTCTTTGGCATTTTTGAACCACGCCTCATCTCGCACATCGTAAACAACGCCATCGGTTGTTTGGCTAATGGTCTCAAATGAGTCCTGCCGAGAGGTGGTGGTACGGTTACCCTCTTCTGGCGTTGCAGATGCTGTAATAAACTGACTGGTAAATGGAGGATCATTCCACCCTCCCAAGCGGCTTACTGCCAACAAATCGCCATTATTCCAGCCAAAATTCAGACTGGAAAGGTTAGGGTTATTTTTAAGGACACTGAGTAGATAAGGCTCAAGGTTTCCAGCTTTCTCCGGAGTAATCACGCCAGACTTAACCACAAACTGCGCTAGCTCAAGCGCTCTTTCAGCGGGGTCTAGTAGGCCCTCGACACTTTGGTTCGACTGATTAGCAACAGAATCCATAAGCACACGGACGTGTTTCAGGAACGCTTCCTCATTCCAGAGATGACTAATTAAGAGAATTAGACCCACCGTCACAACCTGCAAACACAGTAGTGCAATAAAGGTAATTTTAGCGAGCGGCCATTTATTATTATCCATCGCGCTGACTTATCTAAGGTGATTAAAGTGATTATTTAATTGATGAATCATGCTTCAAATCACCCCGGTGAATTCATCAAAAAAACTTATAAGTGCCCGTTCATCTTTGCATAAAAACTAGCACATTTATAGGCATTGAAGAAATATAATCGGTCACTATATCAATCTAAGTACATTAAAAATAAGGAATTAAGCCATAAGCCACTAAATTTGAGGGCACAAAAAAGCCCCGACCACCTGCGCTAAAGCACTCAGATGATCGGGGCTTATTCAGCCATTTAACTTAAAGGATTACTTACCCCAAAATGCAGGCTGAGTCTGTCTACGGCGCTGGAAAAATACCACCAGAGCTAGCAATAGCAATGCTGGGAAATAGAACACTTCCTTAGCGATACGCTCAGCAGGGATATCAACGCGATTAACCTTAACCGGCTCATCCGCGTAAAAATCAAACATCTGAAGCGTATTGAAGAATGGCGTTCCAGCCATCGGCTCATCCAGCTTTGCGATGCCATCTTCTTCCATGACCGTGAGACCCGCACCACTCAACTTAGCAAGGCCATCACCCTCAGCACCTAAGTTAGCCATGATCGTGATTTGTGTCATTTTATCGACATCATCAAAATCAGGTCCGGTGATCTCCATACGAAGCGGCTTACCAACCCCATTAGCTTCGGCGAGTTGAACCACCTGAGTACCATCTTTTTCAAGGTACGGCGGATCAACCTGATCCAACCAGTAGCCCGGACGGAATAAGGTAAAGGCAATCAGCACCAGTGCCACAGTCTCCCAAATCCGGCTTTTGGCCATGAAGTAACCCTGAGTCGCAGCGGCGAATAACAGCATCGCCACGGTACCGACAATGAACACAAAGATCGCTTTGTACCAAGTCACATCAATCAACAGTAGCTCGGTATTGAAGATAAACAGGAACGGCAACAGCGCGGTCCGGATATCGTAAGCAAAACCCTGCAAACCAGTCTTGATTGGATCTCCACCTGAAATCGCTGAGGCCGCAAATGCTGCCAAACCAACCGGAGGCGTATCATCCGCCAAAATACCGAAGTAGAACACGAACATGTGAACGGCCACTAATGGCACGACCAGTCCGGACTGTGCGCCCACGGTAACGATAACCGGCGCCATCAAGGATGACACAACAATGTAGTTAGCCGTTGTTGGCAGCCCCATACCCAGAATCAAACTCATCACTGCCACTAAGAACAGCATCAGAATCAAATTACCGCCGGATAGGAATTCAACGAATTCACCCACGACCTGATGAGCACCCGTTAGCGAGACTGTTCCGATAATGATACCGGCAACTGCAGTCGCAACACCGATTGGCATCATACTGCGCGCACCCGAGACCATACCTTCCCAGAAGTCACACAGACCCAACCAAAGGTCACTGACAATAGCAATCTTGCCGCGGAAGAATGACTTCAGCATGTGCTGGGTCAGTACCACGAAGATCATTGCCACACTGGCCCAGAAAGCCGACAGCGATGGTGATAGACGCTCAATCAAAATACACCACAGCAACACAATGATTGGCAGTACAAAGTACAAGCCGGTCATTGCCACTTCACCCGGCTTTGGCAAGGTGATCAGTTCAGCATTTGGATCATCAACTTCCAGATCAGGACGTTTTGCAGCCAGTGCAATCAGCACTAAATAAACGACCAAGAAGATTCCTGCAGCACCCCAAATGGTCATGCCAGGATAAGCTACTTTGATCCAACCTAAGCCCCAGTACACAATGGCACCCATCAACATAAAGCTGATAAAGCCAAACAGGAAGCCGATCATTTTCTGCATCGCATTCAGGTGGCTTGGTGGACGCTCCATACCTCGCAAGTTCAGCTTAAGCGCTTCCAAATGCACGATATAAACCAGTGCAATATAAGAAATCAACGCCGGTAACATGGCGTGCTTAATGATTTCCGGATAGCTAATACCCGTGAATTCTGAAATCAGGAAGGCGGCTGCCCCCATAACCGGTGGCGTCAGCTGTCCATTGGTGGATGAGGCAACTTCTACCGCACCCGCCTTTTCAGCACTAAAACCGGTACGCTTCATCAATGGAATGGTGAACGTACCCGTGGTGACTACGTTAGCAATTGAAGAGCCAGAGTAGATACCACTTAAAGCTGATGCGATTACTGCCGCTTTAGCCGGACCACCACGTAGGTGGCCTAACAGACCGAAGGCCAGCTTGATAAAGTAGTTACCGGCACCCGCTCGTTCCAGCAACGCACCAAACAATACAAACAGGAAGATCATGGAAGCGGAAACACTCAGGGCAACACCAAACACCCCTTCCCCTTGCATCCAGTAATGCCACATCGCTTTACCGAATGACGCACCTTTCCACTGCACTGCTTCAGGCATCCAGCTCAGGTGACCAAAGAATACGTAGAATACGAATACACCCGCCACAATCAACATCGGCAGACCCAATGCGCGATACACCGCAATCGCCAACGCAATTAAACCGACCGCCGACATAATCAAATCAGCCGTGGTTGGCAGACCTGCACGTGTGGCGATATCCAGCTTAAAGACGATCAGGTAAAAACAGGTGGATGCTCCAATCGCCGCCAATACCCAGTCATACACCGGCACGCGGTCTTTAGGGCTATTTTTGAATAACGGATAAGAGAGCATGGTCAACGCCATGGCAAAAGCCAAGTGAATAACCCGACTTTCAGAACTATTAAAAACGGCATTAAAGCCAAAGTTTTCAGTGACCCAATACGGCACACTTGAGGAAATATATAACTGGAACAACGACCAAATAAAGGCCGTAACCACTATGATAGTGCCAGCCACACCCGTCGCTTTTCGCCCGCCACTGTCGGCCGCTTCAAAGGCTGCCAAGTCGGGCTGACTATGGTCTATTGCCTCAACGGCTGACCGCTCGTCTTGTGTAGACATAAACAACTCCCTGTTAAAACATGATACTGATTTTGAAACAAATACAGCCCGTAACGGGCTGTATTTGGTGTACCTTATGTCAAACTAGAGCTGGGATCATTCAACCCACTTGCGCTCTTTGTAGTACTTCATCGCGCCATCATGAATTGGAGCAGACAGACCATCTTTGATCATCTCGCTTTCTTTCAGGTTAGCAAACGCAGGGTGTAACTTTCTGAAGTCGTCGATGTTATCGAATACCGCTTTAGCAACAATGTAACCAATCTCTTCTGGTACATCGCTAGAGCTTACGAAGGTTGCACCAACACCAAAGGTAGTGATTTCTTCATCAGTGCCCTTGTACATGCCACCTGGGATAGTCGCAACGCGATAGAACGGGTTATCAGCAACCAGCTTATCGATTTCAGGACCGCTAACATTGATCAGCTTCACATCACAGGTGTTAGTCGCTTCAGTCATTGCTGCTGCAGGGTGACCGATTGTGTAGATCATTGCATCGATCTTGTTATCACAAATTGCTTGGGACATTTCTGAACCTTTCAGCTCAGCAGCCAAAGACAGATCATCCATCTTCATGCCGAATGCTTCCATCGCTACTTCAGTCGTCGCACGCTGGCCAGAACCTGGGTTACCCACGTTTACACGCTTGCCCTTCAGGTCTTGGAATGTCTTGATACCGCTATCTGCACGAACAACCAATGTGAACGGCTCTGGGTGAACAGAGAACATGGCACGTAGCTTATCGAATTTACCCGCTTCTTCAAACTTTGAAGTACCGTTGTATGCATGGTACTGCCAATCTGACTGAGCAACACCGAACTCCAACTCACCAGAGCGAATAGTGTTGATGTTATACACTGAACCACCCGTTGACTCTGCAGAACAACGGATACCGTGCTCTTTACGACCCTTGTTTACCAAACGGCAAATTGCACCACCTGTTGGGTAGTAAACGCCGGTTACGCCACCGGTTCCGATTGAAATAAATTGCTGATCAGCTGCTTGAGCTGTTGCGCCGACAGTCAACGCCAATGCACCGCCCATTACCAAATGCTTAAACTTAATCATAGGTTCTTTTCTCTCCTTCAAAAAACGATAAAATGATTCTGGTGTAAATCCAGTGAAACTGATTATTTTTTTTATAAATGACCCTAATTGCGGGATCACGCGTAGTCACTACACCCCAAATTTAACGCCTGCAAGATCAGGAGGTGTGACGGTGCTCAGTCCAGATTCCTTGATAAATCTTAATCGATTGTTACACTTGTCACAATGCTTGTCAAAAGATGAAATGAACGTATTATGAATACTTTATAACTCCTTTTTTCAGGCAGATACCCCATGAACCACGTTTTTCCACGTCACACTAAATCCGCACTTCCCACTGCGGTAGCGGGTGACGGATGCTATTTGATTGATGCTGATGGTAAGCGTTATCTGGATGGTTCGGGCGGAGCGGCGGTGTCGTGTTTAGGGCATAGTGACCCTGCGGTAAAAGCGGCCATTCACGCACAAATCGATGCCATGCCATTTGCTCACACGGGCTTTTTCACCTCAGAGCCTGCTGAAGTACTGGCTGATCTACTGATTGAAAACGCACCGGCCGGCATTGATCGGGTTTACTTTGTGTCTGGCGGTTCTGAAGCCGTTGAAGCAGCCATTAAATTAGCCCGTCAGTATTTTCTGGAAATTGGTCAACCACAACGCACCAAATTAATTGCCCGTCGCCAAAGCTATCACGGCAATACACTCGGGGCGCTGGCAACCGGTGGTAACGAATGGCGTCGTAAGCCATTCAAGCCGATGATGATTGATACCACTCACATCTCCCCTTGCTATGCTTACCGCGATCAACGCAGCGATGAAACCAGTTTTGAATACGGCCAACGTGTGGCGAATGAGTTGGAGCAAGAATTACTGCGCTTAGGCCCGGATACCGTCGTCGCCTTTTTAGCAGAGCCTGTGGTTGGTGCAACCGCTGGTGCAGTGCCTGCTGTCGAAGGCTACTTCAAACGTATTCGTGAAATTTGCGATCAATATGGCGTCCTGCTGATTCTGGATGAAGTCATGTGCGGTATGGGCCGTACTGGTAGTTTATTTGCCTGCGAACAAGATGGCATTTCACCCGATATCGTCACCGTTGCCAAAGGCTTAGGTGCAGGTTATCAGCCCATTGGTGCAATGATGTGTACCGACACGATTTACAGTGCAATCGAAAATGGCTCAGGCTTCTTCCAGCACGGTCATACCTATATGGGACATGCCACTGCCTGTGCTGCAAGCTTAGCCGTACTCAATAGCTTGCTCGATCGCAATTTAATCGCACGCGTGAATGAGATGGGTGCGCTATTAGATAAAGCCCTACGAGCTGAATTTGGTGATCACCCACACATTGGCGACATCCGCGGGCGTGGCTTATTCCAAGGTATTGAATTGGTTGCTAATCGCGACACCAAAACACCGTTTGAAACGTGTCATCAACTGGCTAAAAAGATTAAGGCGGCGGCCTTTGCAGAAGGCTTGATTTGCTACCCTATGAGCGGCACGATTGACGGTGAAAACGGCGACCATGTATTGCTGGCACCGCCTTTCATTATCGAACCTGCGCAAATTGATGAGCTAGTGGGGAAGTTGTCGACCGCCATTAAGCTAAGCTTACCAGCTTAACCCCATCCCGCGATTACCAACCAATTGCCAACCCTAGATAAGGACAAACTATGAGCCAAGGTGATCTCGACCCGAAAGACTGGGACGCTTTTCGGGCACAAGCCCACCGTTTGCTGGATGCCAGTCTGGATAAAATGCAGACAGCCAGCGAAGGACGCGTCTGGAATCCACTGCCGGATACACTTCGGGAGGAATTTAATCGGGAGATACCGAGAGAAGGCTCCGACACCGAGTCCTTACTCACTCAAATCATGCCTTATGGGGTTGGTAATACGCATCCACGCTTTTTTGGCTGGGTACATGGCGCTGGCGCGCCGAGCGGCTTGTTAGCGGAAATTATTGCGGCCTCGATGAATGTTAATGCCGGTGGCCGTGATCATATCGGCCCCGTTGTTGAGCGGCAGGTCATTCGCTGGTGTGCTGACATGATGGGCTTTGGCGAGGCAGCCTCTGGCCTAGTGGTTTCCGGCACCTCTCTCGCCACCATCATTGCGCTAAAAGTGGCGCGTGACCAAGCACTGGAAGGCGTTTCGAAAACGGGTATTGCGAATAGCCATTTGATTGGCTACACCTCGGCACAAACACATTCCTGCGTAAAGCGTGCCTTTGATATGCTAGGAATTGGTTCAGAGCAGCTGCGAGTCGTGCCTTGTAACCAAGACTTCGAAATGGACCTCACCGCGCTCCAACAGCAAATCAATACTGACCGAGCCGATGGCCTACAACCCTTCTGCGTCGTGGGTACTGCAGGCGCCGTTAATGTGGGTGCGATTGATGATCTGGAAGGGATTGCTGATATTGCTGAGACTGAAAACCTCTGGTTTCACGTCGATGGTGCCTTTGGCGCAACGGCTCGCTTAAGTAAATATGCGAAAGACCGCTTAACCGGCGTGGCACGCGCTGATTCACTCGCCTTTGATTTCCACAAATGGCTACAGGTGAATTACTCAGCAGGCTGCGTATTGTTTAAAGATGAGCAGGCACACCGCAAATCATTCTCCGATCGCGCAGAATACCTCAACAGCAAATCACGTGGTTTAGCTGGTGGCGACTTTTGGGCCGTGGATTATGGCCCGGAACTCAGCCGTGGTTTTCATGCCTTAAAAATCTGGGCGCATCTAGCCGAACATGGCACCGATGCACTGGGCGCTTCGATTGACCGCAATATCGAACTGGCTCGTTATTTGGCCAAGCGCGTTGAAGCGGAACCAAAATTGGAATCTCTCGCCCCTGTACCCTTAAATATCAATTGCTTCCGCTATCGCTCTGACACAGTTGATATGAATGAGCTCAATGAAGAAATCGTGTTTGAACTACAGGAAACCGGAGTCGCCGTACCCTCTACAACCCTACTCCATGGCGAGCTGGCGATTCGCGTTAATATTACCAATCACCGCACCCAAGAATCTGATATGGATTTGTTGGTAGATGCGGTGATTCGTATTGGTGACCGGCTTAGCGCTTAACCGCGATAATCAATCTTCGGGCAGCGATTCATTACGACTTGCATGCCCGCAGATTTTGCCATTTCAGCGGCATCATCATTCTCAACGCCTAACTGCATCCACAACACTTTCGCGCCAATGCGAATCGCTGACTCGGCAATCGGAACGATTTCTTCAGAGCGACGGAAGCAGTCCACCATATCCACGTCTACCGGAATATCTTCCAACTTGGCATAACAGGCTTGGCCGAGTACTTCTTCATACTTTGGGTTGACCGGAATCACGGTGTAGCCTTTTTCAATCAGAAACTTAGCCACCTGATAACTCGCGCGGTGCGGTTTGTGAGAGATACCAACCACGGCAATGGTTTTGGTATCCTTTAAAATCTGCTGGATTTCTTTATCGCTGCTCATGGTTCGGCCTGTGTTAATTGAAGTGTATTGGTGGATAGTAATGCACAAAGTACTCTGTTAAAACACTGCCTATCTGGAAACTTTTCACCAACTGATGGCAGAATTTCATTGGGCAATTTGCAAAAGTCATTATAATCAGCCCGCGGCTGAAACTTGAAGCAAACTGCACTGGGCATTACTTGTTGATGGCTCTACACTGCAGATACACTTCAGCGACTCCGAAGCCACTATTTAAACATCAGGAATCCTCGTGACCACTCAAGTCAAAAATCAGGGACGTGCCTATGCATTTGGCCTTGCCGCAGTATTATGCTGGTCCACCGTTGCCACCGCATTCAAACTCAGCCTTGAGTACTTAAGCCCTGCACAATTACTGCTGTATGCCAGCCTGAGCTCTTGGATATTTTTACTGCTGGTACTGCTCTGGAAAAAGCGCCTAAAAAGCACCCTGCAAGGCGCTCGCCATACTTACAAGCAGTCGTTATTGTTTGGCGCGTTGAATCCCCTGCTGTATTACCTGATCTTATTTCAAGCCTACGACTTACTGCCGGCACAAGAAGCGCAAATCCTAAACTACACCTGGGCGCTCACCATGACCTTGCTGGCGATCCCTATGCTTGGCCATAAGCTAAAGCCGATGGAAGCGGTAGCAGCCTTAGTCTGTTATAGCGGCGTGCTGGTGATTGCCACGCGTGGCGATGTATTCGGCTTGAACTTTGGCAATTTAAAAGGTGTTATCCTTGCTCTGGTTAGCACAGTGATCTGGGCACTTTACTGGATTTTAAATACTCGCCAGACTGGCGATGCGATCTCGAACTTATTTTTAAACTTCAGCTTTGCGCTGCCGCTAACCCTACTTTACTGCGCCATGACCGGACAACTCACTGCGGTGCCTTGGCAGGGTGTCGCCGGAGCCGTTTATGTCGGTGTGTTTGAAATGGGGTTAAGCTTCATCTTCTGGCTCACGGCCATGCGCCTCACCAATAGTACGGCCAGCATCGCTAACCTGATTTTCATCTCCCCCCTGCTATCTTTGGTGATTATTAGCGTAATGCTGCAAGAACCTATTTTAAGTTCTACACTATGGGGACTGGGATTGATTTTAAGCGGCCTCGCCCTGCAACAAATGAAACTAAGAAGCCGCCGATAGCGGATTACCCATTACGCCCGTTTTCCCGTAGAATCAGCTCAATACAGAACCCGTTGTGGCAAATCAGGACTGGACATGAAAAAGAATACAACTGCCATCGTGGCAGACCTTGGTGGTACTAATATCCGTTTGGCGTCGATAGCAAGTACCGGCGCGATTCCCGAACATATTCATACACTGTCAGTTGGCGACTTTTCTGGCTTGATTGATTGTATTGAACACTATTTATCGCTGGTGCCTGCGGCCCAATTTACTCAGCTCTCGATTGCGGTGGCCACACCCGTGACCGGCGACCGTGTCCAGCTCACTAATCGCGATTGGGGCTTTAGTATCGAAGAAGTGGCTGAGCATTTTCAGCTGCACCATTTAAAAGTGGTGAATGACTTTACCGGTTTAGCCTTATCCATTCCTTTACTGCAAGCCGATGATTTACAGCAACTTGGCGGTGGCAAAGCGAACCCTGATGGCGCAATTGCACTACTGGGCGCTGGCACGGGCTTAGGTGTTTCTGGTTTGATTCGCTCTGCGGCAGGCTTGTATCCCCTTCAAGGTGAAGGCGGGCACGTAACCGTTGGCGCAACCACTGCTCGCGAGCTGGCGATCTTTGATGAATTTAACAATCGCTATGGCCACATGTCTGCCGAACGTCTGTTATCGGGTACGGGTATTGAAGAAGCTTATCAAATTATCTGCTTGCTGGATGGCACGCCAGACCTTGGCCTCACACCCGCAGAAATTACTGAGCGCGCCATCAATGAAAGCTGCTCACAGTGCATGGAATTAATGCAGCTGTTCTGTCATTGGATGGGCGTAGTCGCAGGTAATCTGGCAATCACTTTAGGCAGTACTGGCGGTGTGTATATCGGCGGCGGCATTGTGCCAAAGCTTGGCGAGTATTTTGTGAAGTCCGGCTTCCGTGATTCCTTTAATCACAAGGGCCGCTTTACTGACTACCTGAGCGCCATTCCTATTTATATTATTCAGGCAAAACAGCCCGCATTATTAGGCGCAAGCTATGCCTTGGATGCCCGCTTTGAGAAACTCGGCATCAGCCACCATCGCGGATAGTGTATAAAAACACCATTTAGCAGGTAATCTCGCTTTAGATTCGCGTTGTGCTAGACTGTTGCAAAAAACACACACTTATGATCAACAGACAAACATGACGCGAGAGACATTAGGGGAACTGGACTACCACACGGCGCGGGCTTGCCATGAGTGCGACCTGTTGCAAGACATCCCCACACTTAAACACGGAGAAGTGGCCCGCTGCCTACGTTGCGGCGCTTTGCTTAAGCGTTGCCATAGCAATTCGCTAGATCGCAGTTTAGCCTTCGCTATTACCGGTTTGATTCTGTTTGTCATCGCCAACATGTTCCCGCTGATCTCATTGAAAGCATTGGGGATTTCACAGCACGGTACCCTACTTTCCGCGACTTTGGCGCTGCTGAATGCCGAGATGCCGTTTCTGGCACTGCTGATGCTATTCACCACTATTTTGTTTCCGTTGATGAGTCTGTCCGGGACGATTTATGTGCTGACCATGATTCGCATGAAGCGCATTACGCCCAATATCGCACCGCTATTTCGCTTTCTGCGCAGTACCGATGCCTGGGGGATGCTGGAAGTGTTTTTGCTGGCCTTAATTGTCGCTGCCGTCAAACTGGTGGATGTCGCCGAAGTGGTGACGGGAATCTCGCTGTATGCCTTTATTTTGCTAATTATCACACTGACCACGCTCAGTCTGACGCTAAACCCGGACGATGTCTGGGATGAATTCCGGGCGCGCCTATGACCACCGCACGGCAGGCAGGCTTAGTATCGTGTCATTTTTGCCACAGTTTAAATAAACCACCAAAGACGCTTACCGACGATCAGGAACTACACTGCGTGGTCTGTGGCTCAGTGATTCATTCACGCATTCCGGATAGCCTGAACCGCACCTGGGCAATGGTGATTGCCGCCATTATTCTATACATCCCTGCGAACCTGCTGCCGATTATGACGGTGGTTTACTGGGGCGATGGCACACCTGAAAACATTATGTCGGGCGTGATCAGCCTAATGAATGGTGGTATGTGGCCCTTAGCACTACTGATCTTTGTGGCCAGTATTTTTATTCCCATTGCCAAGCTGCTCACCCTGCTTGGTTTGTTAATTAGTGTTCAACTTCGAATCCGTTGGCGTGCTCGTCAACGTACTCAGTTATATCGGATTACGGAGTTTATCGGGCGCTGGAGTATGATCGATATTTTTGTAATCGGTATTTTAGTGGCATTAGTGCAATTTGGTAATGCCGCCACCGTCACCCCGGGCTTGGGTGCATTGTCGTTTGCCGCCGTTGTCATTCTAACCATGTTTGCCGCCCACAGCTTTGATCCCCGCTTGATCTGGGATGCCTTTGAGGGGCAAGAAAATGAGTAATAATACTGTACCAACCGCGCAGGTAATGGCTAAACCGCGCTTCTCGCTAATCTGGTTGATTCCCTTAATCGCCGCATTAATTGGTGGCTGGCTAGCGTATAAATATTATACCGAGCGCGGCACCATGGTGGTCATTAGCTTTGATAAAGCCGCCGGGATCGAGCCGCGTAAAACCATCATCCGCTATAAAGATGTGGAAGTCGGCATTGTGCGTAAAGTGGGCTTATCGCCCGACCTTAAAGAAGTGCGCGCCACGGTCGAAATCTATAATGACATGGAAGAAAACCTCGGGCCAGATACTCAATTCTGGATTGTAAAACCTCGGGTCACCTTGCGAGGCATTAGCGGACTACAAACCTTACTCTCTGGCGTTAACATCGGCATGGAGCCTGGGCCACCGGGTAAAGCGCTCTATTATTATGATGGGCTCTCCGAAGCGCCGAACATCAGCATTAATGAAGATGGGCAGTCATTTGTGCTCACGACCGAGCGCTTAGGCTCCTTAGATATCGGCTCGCCAGTGCATTATCGACAGATCAAAGTAGGCGAAGTCACCGGCTACAAGCTCAATCCTGATAGCGAAAAAATTGACGTAAACGTATTTATCTTCGCACCGTATCACGAAAAAATTCGCACCAACTCGCGCTTTTGGAACTCCAGCGGCTTTGAGCTGGATATCTCGACCGTGGGCGTAACGGCTCGATTAGAATCGCTGACCTCATTACTTATCGGCGGGATCTCATTCAGCACGGACTTTCATCGGGCAGGCTATCCGGTGAATGGCAAAACCGCTTTCAAGCTCTATGACAACTTCAAGCTAGCTCGCGAAGACACCATTAATGACAATAAACTACTCTATACCCTGTACTTTGGAGACACACTGCAAGGATTGAGAATTGGCGCACCCATTAAATTCCAAGGCATAAAATTGGGGCAAGTTGAGAAAATATCGCTATCCCAGAGTCCTGACGACTTTAGCATTCGCACTAAGCTCGACGTTTCTTTGTATACCGACCAGCTCTCGCCGACCGGCAGCCGTATCGAGTCTGAAAAACTCCTGCAAGGCTTGGTCGAAAAAGGCCTACGCGCGCAAATCCGTCAAGAAAGCCTGATCACCGGCGCCAAGTTTATCGCGCTGATAATGAAGCCAGATGAAGCTGACCATATCACGCTTGCGAGATTGGATAGCGGATTCCCAGTGATTTTCCCAACCACCAAAGCGGCCGGCTCAATCACCGAATTTGATCCAACAGAAATCACCAAAGAGCTAAATACGGCGATTCGTAGCGCTACCGCGCTGATGGAATCCAAAGATGTTAAAAACATCCTCGGTAACTTGGCTTCAACCACCAAAAGTATCGACACCATTACGGCTGAACTGGCACGCCGTGGGGTTTCTGGTGAAGTGATGACCTTGCTAAAAGAAGCCAGCAACACCGCCAAAACACTGCAAACTACGCTGGGTGATGCCAGTAAAACCATGATTGATGCGCGCGTGATGATGCAGAGTGCAGGCAAAGCGGCTACGGCATTAACGGGCACCGCTGGCACGCTGCAAAAAGACATTAGCGTGGCGTTGGTCGATATTCGCAGATTGGCTAACCAGCTCACCAAATCCACCGGCATATTGGAAAAAGATGCCAGCCGCGCGATGATTGATGCGCGAGTCATGATGCAAAGCGCTGGCAAAGCGGCAACCTCACTCACGGGCAATGCGGCCACCTTACAAAAAGACGTGAGCGCAGCGCTGATTGATGCCCGTGTGATGATGCAGAATATTGGCAAGTCGGCCGTCGCCTTACAAAAAGATACCAGCCGCACCTTGGGCAGCATCAACAAAGCCACTAACACAGTTGAGCGCGGCATTAACGCAACCTTGAGTGAAGACTCCGCAATGCAGTACCGCTTCCAGCAGCTGATTAATGATTTGAGCGAAGCCGCTAACTCATTCTCAGTACTGGCCGATACCTTGCAGCGCAAACCAAACTCACTGATTTTAGGGAAGTAATCATGGGATATTTTAGTAATCTAAAGCGCATTAGCGTGATCGGCTCGACCTTGGTGCTGAGCTTATTGTTGAGTGCTTGTAGCACGACAGACAGTGGCGGTCTGGGCGGCACACGCTTTTACTCGCTAACGCCGGTGGCTTTGGGTGCAGTGACTAATCGCACAGTGGCTAATCCGAATTTACGCGTAGGCGTCGGTCCGATTGGTATGTCTCGCTTGCTGCGTAGACCCCAAATTATTACCCGCAAATCGGATACTGAAATTGCCATGGCGGAGCAGCATCAATGGGGTGGTTTACTGCAAGAAGATCTCAGCCGCACGCTAACGGATAATTTCTCAGGTTTGCTAGGCACCGAAAATATCGAGCCCTACCCTTGGAAGTTTGCCTTCAAACCGAGCTACCATGTGCGCATTGATATTGACCAACTAGATGGCGAACTTGGCGGCACAGTCACGCTGAAAGCCCGCTGGCGCTTAATGAAAGGCCGTGAAGAAATTCGCATCGAAAACACTACGCTCACGCAGCCAGTGAAAGGCAAAGATTACAATGCCTATGTGCAAGCGCAGAGCGAAGTATTGTATAAACTCAGCGCTTTAATCGCCAAACAAATGCGCTGAGTTAAGCTCGCCTTAGAGCTTTAAGCGCGTACGCAAATCGGCAGGGGCGACATACAATATGCCCTTGCCTTTTTTGCTTTTAGTGGCCATCAACAAGTCTTCATCCACCAGTTTATTGAGGTAGGAACGCGCGGTATTTTCATTAATATCAAAGTCGATACTTAACTGCTTTGGGGTGAAAATCTTACCGGGATGCTTCACCGCATCCTTCAACACTTCCAGCTGACCTTGCTTTAATACTTTGGAGACCGGACTGTTTTCAATCCACTCCATAAACTCATAAAACTCACGTTTTTTACGGTCGATATGCGCATGTAAGGCATCCACCGCTTTAGTGACAACGCCCACCTGATTGTAGATAAAATACGTCAGGTCAAACTCATCAGTTTCGCTGTAAATATACGCCGTATCGTAATCGCTACGCTTCTCCTGAATCAGCTTACTGATCGACACATATTCAAATAGCCAATAGCCCGAGCGCAGCATAAACCAGTAAAACAAAGCTCTGGCCGTCCGCCCGTTACCATCGCCAAAGGGGTGAATAAAACCAATCATAAAATGCAGCACAATCGCTTTTACCAACGGGTGCATAAACTGATTGCTGTGCAGGCCGTCATTATCCTCATTCGCAAAGCGGCACAATGACTCCAGCCGATCCTGAATCGTTTCGTGCGATGGCGGCTCATGCGCCACTTCGTTGTACAGATTTTTAACCGTGATATCGTCATCCACCCGAAACTCGCCAGGCACTGCTTCATTCTCAATCGCATTGTAGGTGGCGATGGCATGCAGCTCTAAAATCAGCTCAATCGACAACTCTTCATCGCGCCGCTCACCGGCTTTTTTCAGCAGCAGATAGTTGTTGTAAATCATCTGCTCCGACTTATCAGACGGTGGCCGGTTGGTCTCCAGCATTTCCTTAGCCACTTTGCGCGTGGTCGATGCGCCTTCGAGCTGGGATGAAGTAATCGCCTCCTCCATCATCAGGCTTTTAACGAGGTAACGACCCTTCTCACCGGAGGTAATAAACGGCGCATCGCCAATGGCATGGCCGCCACCGGTAATTTTATCGATATGGTGAAGCTGAGCGTACAGGGAGTCCGGAATGCAATAACTGAAGGTTTCAGTGTCTTTATAAGCGGTCAGCTCGGGGATGAATTTGGTGATCGCCTTTCTGGCAATTTTGGTCGCCAGCCAAGCCGTTGTCGGATCGACACCTTTATCAACCCGCCAGATGAATTTATCCCAATGTAGGTATCGACCATCTTGGTTGGTCGCGCCGTATTTGCCTAAGAGCGGTGTGATCTGTGCCAGATCGGAGTCTGCTAATAATACTTCGAAGGGCTTTGGGGTTCTTATTCTTGCCATCTGGGATGCCTGTAAACCTAAAATTTAGGATTTGAGTTTACAGATAAATATTGGAAAATGCTTGGTTTTCCGGATGACTCATATAGGACATATTTCAGACGATTAATACCTTGCCTCAAAATTGTGTCAGCCATCGACGCATAATTATCCGTATATACAGCCGGCTCATTTGGGGCTTTATTAGCACCACTCAGCACAAACACCCTATAGTTTTTACATTTTAAGTGACAAAACACCCTATAATTTTTACAAAATATGCTATAAAACACCCTATAACTTTTACATCGTAAAATCGCCATGTATCGCAAACATATAAAATATATAGAAAATTGGTTCCAACGAAGCTCACGAAAGCCGCTCATTATTCGGGGTGCCAGACAAGTCGGTAAAACCACTGCAGTCAGACTGGCAGCGGAAGCACTCGATATCGAGTTAATCACACTCAATATGGAAGACCCGCACAGCTTTGTTTCAGAGTTATATAAGAATGACCCTGAGACCATTTTTGAACTGATCGCGCTTAGCCAAGGCAAAGCCTCCCTAGATCCCGAAAAGACACTATTCTTCTTTGATGAAGCCCAAGAGCACCCTGCGATTATTCCTTTCCTGCGCTACTGCTATGAAAAAGCACCGCAGTATCGAGTGATACTGACAGGCTCATTGCTGGAATTCGTGATTAATGCGCCTGACTTCTCCTTTCCCGTTGGGCGCGTCGAGTTTTTATATATCAACCCGATGACCTTTGATGAATTTTTGCGAGGCATCAGCCAAGCGCCATTAGCCGATAAGCTAGCCGAACTGAGTTGGGACAATCTGCCCAGCCAAGCCCTGCATGAGATGTACACGCAGCATTTACGCACTTATGTCGTCACAGGCGGGATGCCAGAGGCCGTTAAAACCTACCGTGATACACAGTCATGGTTAGAGGTTGCGCGCGTCAAAGAATCCATTTTAGACACCTACTATGCAGACTTTGGTAAATACCATCGCCATATAAAAAGCGACGTCATCCAGCAGGTATTTCGCAAACTGTCATTCACCATTTCAGAGAAAACAGTCTACGCACAGCTGGCCAGTGGAGAACGCAGCGAGACAAACAAAAAGGCTCTTGAAGCACTGGAACTAGCACGCGTGGTCACCCGCTGCTATCACTCCGCAGGCAATGGCGCACCGCTTGCCGCCGAGCAAAAAGACAACCATTTCAAAACCTTTTTTCTTGATATTGGCTTAGTGCTGAGCGCACTCGGCTTGCAGCTAGACTCGATTGATAGCGAGCTTAATAATACCGCCAAAGGCGCGCTAGCCGAACAACTCATCGCACAGCATTTACTGGATGATCGCGAGCTGTTTCAGAGGCCGCAGATTCATTACTGGCAACGCCAAAAAGCAGGCTCAACCTCTGAAATTGACTTTTTGGCGGTGCATAAGGGCAAGGTTGTGCCTATCGAAGTGAAATCTGGCGCATCGGGCGCGATGAAGTCATTGCAGGTATTTATGAGTGGCAAAGATTCTCATGCGGGTGTCGCTGTGCGCTTTTTGAATAATTTGCCTGATCGGCAGGCAGTGCCGCTGGTTCAGGGTGGTAGTTATGAACTGGTTAACCTGCCGCATTATTTGGTGGAGTATTGGCGGGAGTGGTACTAGTTCGATTAAATATAACTAAATTTTCATTAGTCATATGAAAAAACCAACTGGTCTAACACTTCTGTTGCTCGACGACGATTCCTGAAAAAATCCACTCTACCATCTTCAGAAATAAGATGTAAATTCTTCCTAGCTCGAGAAGCAATTACATAAAGCAATTTATTGGCACTTTCAACAGAGGCGTCATTGAAATTAGGAACAATATCCTGAAGTAGTCCAAAGGAGATAACAACATCATATTCCCCACCTTTTACTCCATGAATTGTTGACACTTTAATACCTGTTCTTGGCTTAAATGCTTTCCTAAAGCTCACTATGTCTGTTGTGAACAAACTATTCTCGCTTCGAAGTCTATTAATCCTATTTTGCGTACTATGGAAGAACGCTTCATAGTGCTCCTTCAGCATTGGATAGATAGTGAAATCTATTTCCAATTCATCAAAAAGTGCATCAAAAAACAAACGAAGATAAGCTAAGCCATCGCTTTCATTTAACGAAATATTATTCACCGACTTAAGCAACTGTTTTGGAGTTATTGACTGAACATAAACCTGAGCAATCTCCATGTCATATAAAATATCAGATGCCCATCGAAGACGCTTAACATACATATTAGGCGATGGTTCTGTAAGAATGATTTGAGTCAGTTTAAACCAGAAATTATCTATATCTCGCGAGAATGGTACTAAGCCAGGTCCATCAAAACTACATTCTGGTAGCCTATTTACTAACTGGCGAGTCAATGAAGCTAAATGCATCCACCAAGGACCAATAATACATATTTCCCTCTCCAAGATACCAAAATCCTGAATACTAGACTCGATATGCGCACTGATTTGTTCAACCAGGCCATCCTTATGCGTACTCTGATCATAAGTTATAATACTCTGATAATCTTTATGTTCACCTTCGGCGACTGTAGGACTTATATTGACTTGGTATTTTCGAAAATAATCGACAATCCTACTAGAGCTTCGATAGTTCTTATCTAGAGACATAGGAGTAAATAAAACTCCTGTTAATACCTCAAGTTTTTGTCGTGTTATTGCGTAACCACCAAGCGAGCCATAGATAGCTTGATTGGGATCACCAACAAAAAATGCTTTCACACTGTTTGGACTAGAATTTATAATACTAGCCACAATTGAATACTGTATTTCCTTAGTATCTTGATACTCATCAACAAGAATATACGAAAATAAATTAGCTAATATTTTAGCGATAGAGTCATTTTTAGATAATATTTCATAAGTGAAATATAGAATTTGTTCAAAGTCTACCTGGCCATTTTTTTCAAGGTGACTATGATAGTCAGCAAGTATTTTCCTGACTAGAAGTTCATTGCTCCCAGCATTAGTAATTTTTAACCCTTGAGGAGTATAATAATGACTGCATTTATTATAATTAATACGTTCGACACTAATATTAGAACATAATTGAGATATTATTTCTTCAGAGTCATAAGAGTTAACGATTTTGAACCCATGCTTCAATTTATCGTGATATAGGCCATATGGCTTCAATATCCACTCTAAGCAAAAGGCATGGATAGTCCCTATCCACAACTGAGATGTATCTACACCCAATATCTCAATACGCTCACGAATTTCATCGGCAGCTCTGTGTGTATAAGTAATTGCAACAACCCATTTTTTAGAATCATCCAGTCTTGAAAGTTCAAGAGCAACTTTATAAGTAAGCGTTCGGGTTTTTCCACTTCCTGGGCAAGCTACTAAGAATACATTGCCTACCTCGCTAATGGCCGCTACTTGTTCATCATTTAAATCATCTTCATCCCAAATGAACATATTCAAATCCTTGCTAAAATACCGTCTTTCTCATAAGGAAAATCATTCATAAAATGGGCCTCGAGGAATTTTATATCATCACTCAATAAATTAAAATCCTTGAATTTAGGAGCGAATTCCAAGAGGCCAGCCTCGTATGGGGCCAAGTATGTTTCCCACTGTTGCTTGAGGTGTGTATCATTAGCCTCTTCTGTCCTTAAAATCATGTTCCTCCCATATTTAATATGCTCAAAGATCGACTTATAACGATGCTTAATTATTTGAAACATTAGCCCCTTATTAAAATCTCCATGCGCAAACTTGATAGCATCCAAAATATATTTAGGAATAGTCACTTTGAAGTCAATTACTTCACCGAGAGTAAGGGCAAACCACCCTTTACCTTGATTATTTGCCATGGTTAACGCTCTTAAACCGGAAATAGCAATATTTTGTGAAGATAGTTCCGTTTCAGATCTACTTCTCGCTGCTGGCTGAGCGTATACATTATTGATTATACTTTTGAAGTAGCCGCTATTAGATGACTTTATAAAGTCAACTTCAAAAGTATTATCAGCATAAAAAGCCTCAATCCAATCATTATTTAGGCAGAGAGCATCTAATTTTATCTTACGACTAAGGCCAGCCGATTGAGAACCTATAGCCTTCTCTTTCCTCTTTTTATCTGAGTCACTATCAGTAGAAAGAATTGTTGTATCAAAAAAAGTTTTATCTAAGTCAGTAATAATGCTACAACGCTTTTTTATTCTTTGATCACCAAAAAGCATTGCAATATTTTCGAAGCCAGTACTTCTAATATTAACTAAGCTGATACCAATTTCATCTAAACCCAAGCCTAATGCTTTCTTCAAGAGAATAGGAACAAGTATCTCTTCCGCATCACCCTCCACCAGAATGACACTTCGAGCAAAAAGTAAATTACTGCGAATGGCATCTAGGTAACGTTGCACAAATCCAACTCTAGAGCTGTCAAGGCCGCTTGCAGGCTGAAAGACTTCACACTCCCCATCAACAAAACCTATAATATTCATATTACGAATGTTACTCACCTCAGAAATATGAGAGGAATGGGTCGAGTAAATTATTTGCGTGTTCTCGTAGTTTATATTATCGAAAAGTGACTTTTGAATATGAGTATGTATGTGGGCTTCGGGCTCTTCAATTAACAGGAAGTTTGCAATTGATTGGTTCGCTTTTTGATATTTAAACTCTAATAGCTTCAATGTTAAAAATAAGAGGTTAGCACCACCTAAACTCATCTCATGAATAGCTCCCTCATGACCATCGCTTGATTCTGCAACAAAGAGTTTTAATGACTGAAATAATTGATCTGATTCATCAGTCAAACTAGATCGAATAGACATAGAGGTAGGTGAGTATGTATCTCCCACTGCATCTCCTACCGTCGATATTATGTCATTACGGACATCACATAGGTCAGGTAATTTTTCAATCTTGCTATTTAGATCACCTATTAAATTCGCAATAGGTTCAAAATCAGTCTCGCTAATACCCCCACCAGATTTATTTTTTAGGAGTGTGAGAAGAGGGTTTGTTCTATTGCTATGAAAGTCTGATACTACATCTCTTAGTGCTTTTATGTAGGTAAAAGAAACTTCATTTGGCATATTCAAAATATTAGGTAAACGTATACCAACATCAGCATTGTTCAATTGACTGGGAAAGTTAACTGTCGAAAAGTTACCAACTATTCTTGTGTATACACTTGGGTCGTTAAAATCTACTGTGCTCTTACCGGTAAGGCAGGTTTCATAATCATCAATATTTATTTGTGCTAGATAGCTCCTTAGCGCGCTAGTGTCACCTAGTTGAAGCTGCGACAACCTTTGACGAATTTGAGGTTTAGGCCTAAAAATAAGACTATATGTTGCTCTAGCGACAGGTTCATTCTCCGCATTCCCAACACCATGAAGAAATAGGGACTGGCTAGCTTCATCACCTGCAATATTATCAAACTCAAGACTAATAATTATCCAGTGACCACGCCAATCACCTAGGGCCCTACAAAAGTCCCCTTCAACGAGCTTTGTTGCCGAGCGAGTCATTGAGTCATCAAGAAGCAACCTCATCGCTCGAAATAAGTTTGTCTTACCCGAGCCATTCTCACCAATAATGGTATTTATACCCTTATCAAATACTAATTTTACGTTTTTGAAGTTTCTGTAATTTACTAGTGATAGCTTTGTAAGATGCATACATCCTCTGTATTCTGAATATATTATATTTTCTACAATAGTTTGAAGGTGCTTCGCGGATTCAAATAGCAAGTGCAACACTTATGGCTAAATTCACGCCATCACTATACAGTTCCTAATCAACGCCCACAACGGGCCAAAAAAGAGCAAAATGCATATGAAAAACACACCCAAACACACTATAGAAAAGGCTCATCACTAATCGAATATTATGGGCGTTGTACCTAACATCACCAATCCCCCCAGAAGTAGCCCTTACACAGCTAGGTTTAGAGTTTCAAGACTAAGGCTGTTATCTTTTATAAAATTCATCAAGCTATCGAATATCCACCGAACTATTCAACCGCAACCGCGACCGTATATACCGCGACAATGAATCCACTGCCACATTCAGCAATGCCGTAATCAGAATCAGCACCATCGCCCGATCTAGCCGAATTTCTGAAATCGCACTATCAATATAGAAACCCAACGTCGCCACACCCAGCATCCCAAGAATCGCGGTTTCCCGGAAGATAATCTCCCAGCGATAAAATAGAAACGCCAGAAACTGCCCATACACGCGCGGCAGTACTTCATAGCTATAGCGATTTAAGCCACTCGACACATCCTGTCGCACGCTCAAATGATTACTGTAGCGGCCAACCAAATGCCCGATAATTCCAGCATTGTGCAGTGCCAATGCCACAACCGCTGGCAGCATGGATGGCCCCCACAGGAGCAGTAACATAAAGGCCAGAATGTATTCCGGCGTCGAGCGCACCATGACTAAAAACAGATGGCCAATTCCGCGCCCGAAGCGATTAAAAAACTGCTCGGAGATCATCGGGAAAAACAGCAATGTCAGTAAGCCGGTTGCCACCAGCGCAATCTGGCTAAGTACAATGGTATTGATCAGACCGGGTAAGGCTTGCGTCATAAATAAGTCGGCAAACCAATTCCATAAATCCCCCAGCGAGCCACCTTTTAAAATCGGCGACGGGATAATATCTTGGGTAAAAAATCGCGTTACATTGGCCATGGAAATATGGTGATCATTGCTAATCACAAACGGCGCAATCAATACATAAATCGGCAGCAGCGCAGGCCGTACCCAATAACGAATACTGGCAATTAGTGCATAGAACAGCAGTAATAAGGCCCAAACTTGCGCATATTGCCCTTCCATAAAGGCGGTGCTCAGCGCATATCCTAAGGTTGGCAGGCCGACAAAGCCAAGCACGGCACTAGAGCGTAAGCCACATTCTAATCGGTAGGAGGTATAGGTTTTAAAATGCGCCCACAGGTCCGGCAGGCGCGCATAGAAAAAGGCTGACACCCAACCCGTTTGACGGCTCAGCGCATCGAAAGCACTGCGGTCACCCTCTTCCAAAATCTCCGCATACACTTTGGCGAAGGTCGCCATATACGGAATGCCGATCGCCAGCAAACCGGTTAGTGGATGCAGGCCAAATATTTGCAGGAAAATCAGCGCCCAGAACAGCTCATGCACCGCACGCAGCAAGGCACACAACACCCGAACCCAACGCCAATGAAAAACTAGTGAGACTAAAAAGCCAACCACGCTTCCCAGCCCAACGCCTAATACAGCAAACGCGATGGTTTGCAGCAAGGCTTTACCCAGCGCTTCCACACCCTCAAACGATGGCGGGAATAAGCCCGCAAAAAAGCGCCCAAGCTCGCTCCAAGGGTTCAGCGTAGTCACACTCAAATCGGCAAACGCCACGCACACCAAAGCCACCAACACGAATAACCAGCTGACGTGCCAGCGCGCGGAGTGTTTAAATAGGGATTTAGTCGTCATACAGTTGCGATAGGTCAGCCGCACTCAGCTCATTACTGGCTTGATCCAGAATGATTTTGCCATCTTGCAAACCAATCACGCGATCGCAATAGGCTACTGCCAAGGTCGTATCATGCAGTGCCATAATGACCGAAGGAAAGTCATTACACAGCGCTTCCAGAATGCGTCGGGATTGTTGCTCATCGACTGCCGAGACGGGCTCATCGGCTAGTAGCAATTCCCCGCCTTGATACAGGCTACGGGCAATCGCAGTACGCTGGCGTTGACCACCAGATAACTGACCAACCGGCTCAAAGCATTTATCTGTCAGCTGCACTCGCTCAAGTACATCGCGCACTTCAGCAACGTGTGACTTAAATGGCTTTACCAAGTTGGCGAGATTATACAAAGCAGCGTGCTGGCTCAGTCGCCCCATATACACATTGTGATACACCGATAGCGTTTGCACTAAGCCCTCATCCTGAGGCACTAGCGCCGTATTATCGGGTAATTTCTCGTAAATCAGCCGCAACAGGGTCGATTTACCGGAACCACTGCGACCGACCAAGGCCACTTTCTGGCCCCGATACAGTCGCAAATTGATGCCGCTTAACGCGAGCTTATCCTGATAACGCGCTTCGGCGTTGACCAAATCCAGCAATACCGAAGCACTCATCGTTGATTACTCGTCCAGCAGGCCAATCGCCTTCGCTGTTTCTTCAATCGGCAGGTAGTCTTCATTGCTAGCGCTGATGAACTTGCTACGTGGGAACGCTTCCAACAACTCTGGCGCATCCATTTCAAGCAATGCCGTTTTCACTTTTTCAGAGAAGCCTTCACCCCAGCTCGCATCTACATCACCACGAATAGTCCACTGGTAATCAGGGTATGCTGGTGTTTTCCAGATAACAGACACTTGATCGGTATCGATTTTATCTTCAGCCAGCATGGTGTCCCACACTTGGTAGTTTACCGCGCCCACTTCGTACGCACCGCTTTCGACTAACTCGATAGTGCGCGAATGGTTGCCACTGAAGCCAACGCTTTTGAATGCATCATCCGGGCTTTCATCTAAGTTTTTGCGGATGTAGTACTCAGGCATCAAACGGCCAGAAGTCGATCCTTTAGAACCAAAGGTGAAAGTCTTGCCCGCGATCTCTTTTGGGAAATCATCAGACGCTTTCAGGCCGGTGCTGCTATGAGCGATAAGGTAAGAGTAGAACACAGGGTCTTCAGCACCTTGTGCAATCGCTTGTGAACCTGGTGTTACCATGCGCGCTTGCACGCCAGATAAACCACCGAACCATGCCAGCTGCAGCTGATCGTTACGGAAACTCGTTACGGCGGCTGCATACGATTTTACTGGAACGTATTTAACCGGAACGCCTAAACGCTCTGTCAGATAATCGGCAACTTTGCCAAAACGCTCCATTAAACGAGACTCATCCTGATCAGGAATCGCAGAGAAGAATAAGGTTCTTGGCTCATCTGCCTGTACCGTTGCAGCACCCAGCAAGCTACCAGCTATTACACTTAACAACACGCGTTTAACAAACGAACGTTTGGAAATCATCATTATCTTTCAAGCTCCGTGGCTTTAGTCGTAAATAGGGGAAGTTTTGAGCTCGAATCATGGCGAAAGTTGCATAATGATTCAAGCCATAATCCCTTGGTCAATAATCACGAAGCAGTATGAGAGCAAACAGTGTGCAGTGCAACATTAGCAGGCAACCTCAGCCAATAATGACCACAACAACACGCGTGTAGAATGGCGCTTATTCATAAAATGCGTTACAACAGAACCATGAATGGAGACTTATTTAACCTAAGCCATAATGGCGAAACCTGGACTGAAACGATTGCTGAGGATGCGCTAATCCTACGCCAATATGCGGTGGCTCAAGCGCCTGACATTATTGCAGCGATTGAGACAGTCACAGAGCAGTCGCCTTTCCGGCATATTCAAACGCCGGGCGGCTATACAATGTCCGCAGCGATTACCTGTTGTGGGGATTTGGGCTGGGTGAGCGGCTCGCAAGGTTATCGCTACGCAAGACAAGACCCGCAAACCGGTAGAGACTGGCCAGATATGCCAGCGGCACTTCGGGAGATTGGACAGCAAGCTGCGCGCGAAGCGGGGTATTCTGAATTTCATCCGGATAGCTGCATGATTAATCGCTATGTATCAGGCTCGAAAATGTCATTGCATCAGGATCGGCATGAGCAGGATTTGAGTGCGCCGATTGTATCGGTTTCACTGGGCGTGCCAGCCATGTTTTTATTTGGTGGTATGCAGCGCTCGGATAAAACGGTAAAGGTTCCGCTAGCACATGGCGATGTGGTGGTTTGGGGTGGCGTATCGCGCTTGTGCTTTCATGGCGTGCTGCCAATTAAGGCAGATTATCATCCGACTTTAGGGCAGGATCGGATTAATATTACGTTTCGGGTGGTGCGCAAACGCTAGCGTTTAACTCGCTGTTTGCTCAGGAAGCCGGAATCACTCTAAGCGTAGGCGCACTGTCATCAAGCACGCTATCTTCTATCAGCAGCTTCTCAAATAAAGCGGCAGGAACAGGCTTGGAGAAATAATACCCTTGGCCACTATCGCAACCAATCTGCTCCAATAAATCCCGCTGAGGCTTGGTCTCAATACCTTCAGCAATGACCTTACAGCCCAGTTTATGCGACATCATAATAATGGCCTCGCACAAGGCTAAATCTTCCGAGTCCTGCGCCAGATTCGCCACAAATGACTGATCGATCTTCAGGCAATCAATATGGAATCGTTTCAGGTATGACAATGAAGAGTAGCCGGTTCCAAAGTCATCGATCGCTACTTCAATACCAAAGTCACGCAACTCTAGGAGCTTATCTTTTACCAGCTTACTGCTATCCATGAGCAAGCCTTCGGTAATCTCAACAATAATCGCGCTGCCATCTGTGCCGAGTTGATGCAGGTATTGCACCCACAAGCTCACATTGATGCCATTGTCGCGGTATTGCAGTGGCGAGGTATTAATACTGATTTGTAGGTCTGGGCTGAACTGCCTACGCCATTGTGATGCTTTGGTTGCCGCTTCTTTAAAGATCCACTCGCCCATTTCCAGAATCTGTCCACTTTCTTCGGTTAACGGAATAAAGTCCGCCGGAGAAATTAGTCCACGACTAGGATGATTCCAGCGAATCAGGGCTTCTGCTTTATGAATTTTGCCAGACTTCAGATCAACAATCGGCTGATAGAATAACTCAAACTGATTATCAGTGATGGCATAGCGCAAATCCTTCAGCATCTGATTTTTAACAATCAGCGCTTGACGCATCGATTCATCAAAGAAACTATAGCGATTACGTCCACCAGCTTTACTGTCGTACATTGCCTGATCGGCATTGATTAGTAGCTCATCAGCCGTTTTCGCATCTTCAGGATAGAGCGTAATGCCCACACTGCTAGACACATAAATACTGTGATTTTGAATCAAAAACTCTGCACTCATCGCTTCACAAACGCGATTAGCAACACCATTCAGATCATCTCTGGACTTCACATCATGAATAATAATCGTGAATTCATCACCACCTAATCGCGCCACAATATCACCGGCATCCACACAAGTTTGAATGCGCTTGGCAGCCCGCTGTAGCAGAGAATCACCGATATAATGACCTAAGGTATCATTCACCTCTTTAAATTGATCAAGGTCGAGAAACAGCAAGCCAAACGTAGTGCCGGCTTCATCTGCCTGAATAATCGATTCGGTCAGTAGCTCATAAAAACGACGGCGATTCACCAATCGCGTCAAGGTATCGTAATCGGCCTGTATCCGTATTTGTTGCTCGCTTCTGCGCAAGGCTTTACGGGTGCGGCGCAAGGTGAAAATCCAATAAGCGGCGATCGCCAGTAATAAGCCTGAAATAGCAGCCAGTGTAATAATGACTTTGATCGGCACCGAAGGGGACACACGCATCCCAAACCAGCGCTCAGAGATTTTATTGCGGGTTTGTTGATCAATAGAATCCAAGGCCTTAATCATAATCGACGTCAGGATTGGATTGTTTTTTGTAATCCCAATGCTGTGGTCGCTGGAGTATTCGGTTCTACCGCCATAAAACAGATTACGGTAGCCACCCATGCGTTTAATTAGATAGCTAACGGTGGCTGCATTACCGACATAGGCATCTGCCCTTCCAGAGTCGACCAAGCTCAGTGCCAGCGTCGTGTTCTGAACTTCAATCAGTTTAATTTCTGGGTAATGCTGAGTGAGCATATCGGAGGAAAATGAGCCTTTTTCCAAGGCCACAACTTTTCCACGCAGCATACTTAAGTCGCCTACGTAGCCATTCTTATGACCATCGTTGATGATGATAGAGGCTGTGGAAACATAGCTGGGCGTAAAGTTTAGGTAGGCTTCGCGCGCTTCTGTACGCACCATACCGGCGATCATATCAATCTCTTGGCGCTGCGCCATTTCAAGCGTTTCAGCCCATGGGACGTCTTTTTGAATATCGAACGTAATACCCAGGCGCTCAGCAATCAGCGTCATGTAATCGGCCGCAAAACCGATATAGGTATCATCTTTTATAGAGCCAAAGGGTGGAAAAGCGCGATCGACTCCAAGTCTGATGACTGGATGCTCCTTTAGCCAAAGCCGCTCAGCCTTAGTAAGCGGCAACGATATATTGTCAGCTGGAGCAGCACTCAACGGTAACACTAAGCAAAATGCAAAGGCTAGTGTTAGCAACAGTCGAGCGTGTAGGGTTCTCAATGACATATCAATCGGTCTAATAGGTGGCGCTGAGGGTCGAGTATACTCGGTTTAACCTCAAAGCCAGCTGAATCAGTTCTCCTCTCAAAGTTGTAGCACCTAAGTCGGTCTACAGCGTGCGTCTTAGCGCAGTTGCGATGCGGTTACGCAGCTTGTAGGGTACCGATTGATTCATCATTAATGCAAATGGTTTCCACTCGCCATTATCCACGATATAGCCAGCAAGGGTACTAACTTTCTTCAACGTGCCCGATTTTGCAAACACGCCCGGCTCAACTTCAGGCAGCAGATGACGCCATGGTTTAAAGCGCTCCAGCAACTGAACCAGCTGCTGTGGTGACACGCGATTCTTACGGGACAGGCCTGCGCCTTCCTGAAAAGTGAACTGCTGCCAGTTAAAGTCAGCACGCAGATTATCCTGCATATATTGCTGCACATCACGGGCATTGGCCGGACGCTGATAATGCTCAGCCGCCATAATCAGGACTAACTGATTCGCGATAAAGTTGGTTGAGTATTTCATCATCGGGCGGATCATATCGCCCAAGGTGCGGCTATTGGAGTGCTGGTAAAATGGTGCTTGTGGCGCGATGGCACCATGCACAATTCGGTTACTCACTGGAATGCCTTGTTTTTTCAACATTGCCAATAATAACTCACCGAAATAACGCTCAGCTTGTTGTGGCTTACGGCCAGTGTTAACGCGTAATGTTTTCTTTTTAAAGCCTCTTGCCAAGCTTTTCGCAAATGGCGTGAGTGGCGTCTGTGCTTCAGCCGAGCGTACCTTGCCACCCACCTTTTTGAGGTTAACGGTATTAAAATTAGCCGCTAGTGCAGAAGGCACCGCGTCGTAGGGGTTGTTAGTGCGGCTAGTGCCCGGCAAGATTAGCCCATTAGTAAACATCGAGCCGTCTAATACCAAGGTATCAACGCGATCCAAACCTAATTGGCGCAGTTGACTGGCAATAATTGCGATTTCTTCGGAAACCAAAAACGGATCGCCACCGCCAAATACCGACAAAGTCTTGGAGTGTTGATCAAAATAGAAGTTAGTTTGGAAGCGGTGATTTTCACCCCAACGATTGAGTGCCAACCAAGCGGTGACCAGCTTGGTCGTCGAGGCTGGGATAAACGATCGTTGATTGTTATCAGCCCGTATCGCACGCCCTTGTGTATCGACAACCAGCAGGCCTGCATTTTTAAGTTGAGAAAAGCTGGATAAGGCATCAGCATGTGCTGGTGCATTCAGTGCGAACGCACAGCACAGACTTACAATTATTGCTCGGATCATGATGTCCCCATTATCATTTTTTTGGGGTCAGTTTATGACCCCAAGGCCGGATGCCTGCTGAATCAGAGCAATAAAATATAAAATTTAACGCGCCTGAAGCAAGAACTCCCGCATCATATGACTCAGTAGTGGTGTGTCAATCGCAGCATCTGGTCTAGCCAAGTCGTCTAACGCTGCTTTGCGTAAGGCATCGGGCACCATTGAAGCACGCTCCGAAGCGGTTAACGCGGTTTCAAATTGATTGGTGAATTCCGGATGCGCTTGCACGGTCAAAATCTTATCGCCGTAGCTCAATCCTGCATAAGGGCAAAACTCAGAGCTGGCAAACACAGAAGCACCTTCTGGCAATTGTGTAATCTGATCCTGATGGAATGCATTGATGGTCAATGTTTTCTGATCACTTGGAAGCCCAACAACCGGTGCTTGCAATTGATACTCGTGGCGTCCTACGCCCCAACCCCCGTTGAACTTTTCCACTTTACCACCAAGTGCTTCGGCAATCACCTGATGTCCAAAGCAAATACCTAACATTGGCAATTTTGCCGCATGAATCTCACGAACAAAGGCTTTCAGGCGGTGAATCCAAGGCAAATCTTCATAAGCCGCATGCTTGGAGCCAGTGATTAAATAGCCATCACACTCATCAACCGACTCTGGGAATTGATCTTCAATCACCCGAAAATTAACAAAGCTCAGCTGCTCGTCATCGCCGCCCAACAGCGTCACAAACATTTGGCTATAGCTCCCGTAGTCCGTGCTTAATTCGCTCGGTAACAAGCCGGTTTCAAGAATGCCGATTTTCATGGGTAAGTACTCTAAAAAGTTAATCGTGATTTTGTCTGGATTAGACGAATTAGCATGATTGTGATCACATTTTCACAATCCGTCAAGACGTCGAAATACCAACTGTTAGACAGCGAAATCTTTGTTAATTTACTAAGCTGTAGTGAAAACACCCAAATACGGAGGATATATGCCAAGACTAGAGGGAAAAACTGCGCTCATTACCGGTGCAGCACGCGGCATTGGCCAAGCGATTGCCGAGCACTTCTTGGCCGAAGGCGCAACGGTTATTATCTCAGATATTAATCACGAGCAAGGCCAAGCGCTGGTCGAGACACTGGGGGCGAGCGCACATTACCTTCCGCTGGACGTTTCACAAGAAACCGAATGGCAGCAGCTGAGCGAGCAAATCCAACAGCAATTTGGGCACTTGGATATTTTAGTCAATAATGCTGGCGTGACTGGTTTTTTAGAAACCAGTGGCCCGCATGACCCTGAAAATTTGGATTTAGCCAGCTGGCACTGTGTCCATCAAACCAATTTAGATGGCGTGGCATTAGGTTGCAAATATGGCATTTCGATGATGAAACAAAGTCCGGCAGCCAGTATTGTCAATATTTCCTCACGCTCCGGCATGGTGGGTATTCCAGCGGCTGCCGCATACGCCTCCAGCAAAGCTGCGGTACGTAATCACACTAAATCAGTGGCCTTGTATTGCGCTCAACAAGGTTATCCAATTCGCTGCAACTCTATCCACCCCGGTGCGATTTTAACGCCGATGTGGGATGCCATGCTGGGGGAAGGCGACGCTCGCGAAGCTGCCATAAAAGGCATCGCAGCCGATGTACCGCTTGGCATAATGGGTGAACCTGATGATGTTGCCTATGCCGCCGTGTATCTTGCCTCGAATGAATCGAAATACGTAACCGGCATTGAGCTGACCATTGATGGTGGGATTCTGGCCGGCAGTGCCGCCTCACCAAAACGAAGTTAGCACGCCTACCGTTTGATTGATTGTTTATTGACAGTATTTCGTATTAATTAACAAATCAGTCTCGATTTTTACATTTATTTAACACTCTGCACGCTACATTAAAACGATTGAAAGGAGGATACTGCGGGGCTCCATCACCCCACGCATTAAATTGAATTTGAGAGTCTGTTATGAGCTTTAAACGAATAATATTCTGGGCACACTTAATCGCCGGAGTCCTTGCCGGAGTCATTATTTTCACCATGTCTGCAACCGGCGTGCTGCTTACCTATGAACGCCAAATGATTGATATGGCTGAGCGCAGCTATTTTGTGGAGCCGGCACCCGATAAAGCCCCCTTAACTCTGGATCAATTAAGTGAGTCGGTAAAGCAAGCCACAGGCGGCAAACAAGGTGTTTCACTGGTGTTTTCAGAAACACCCAAGTCACCTGTAGTGGCTAAGATTGGCCGTAATGAGCAACTGCTAATTGATCCATACACCGGTGAAGTACTCGGCGAAGGCGCGACTGGCTTGAGAAACTTCTTTAGCACTGTGACCGACTTTCATCGCTGGCTGGCACTGTCTGGCGACGCACGTCAAACAGGTAAAAGCATTGTTGATTTAGCCAATATGCTGTTCCTATTTATTATTATCAGCGGTATTTATATCTGGCTGCCAAAAGTTTGGCGCTGGAATCTGGTGAAACTCAAATTGGTGTTCCGTCGCAATTTACCCAATGCCAAAGCGCGCGATTACAACTGGCACAACGTGTTGGGTATTTGGATGATGATTCCGCTGTTTTTCATTGTTACCACGGCGGTTGTATTCTCTTATTCTTGGGCTAATAAGCTGGTGTATCAGGCTTATGGTGAAGAAGCCCCAGCGCGTCGTGGGCCTCCGGGTAACGCGGCACCATCGGCTAAAGGTGACACGGATCAAAGTGCAACTGAAGCGACTGCCAGCCTGCCATTACAGGAGCTGTTGGAGACTGCTAAAGGCTACTCAATTGATTGGGAAACAGTCAGCCTGACCTTACCTAAGCCGGGCGATCAAACCGTTGCGGTAACGGTCGATACGGGTACGGGCGGTGAGCCGACTAAACAAACTCAGCTGCAGCTCAGCACGACTAGTGGCGAGATCGTTGAGGTTGCGCCCTTCTCCAGCCGCACACCTGGCCAGCAAGCGCGTGTTTATATTCGCTTCTTACATACGGGTGAGTCATTAGGGGTTATTGGTCAGACGATTGCCGGACTGGCGTCGCTGGCGGCCTGCTTTATGGTGTATACCGGATTAGCACTGGCTTACCGCCGTTTGATTCAGCCGATTGTGATTCGTCGTAGAAAAGCGAAGCTGGCTTAATGCAGAAATGCTTCTGATGGCTTGCTAAGCTGGTCTGAGAAAATGAAGTAAAGCTGATGGCATGTGTTTTATTGGATATTAATCCAATTAAAACATGTGCCATTTTAGTAGTCCGCCAACTCCAGCAAACGCTCTCGAACTAGCTCTCCCGCATCTAAGTGACACTGCTTGAGCATCGTTCCAAAGTCATCGCAGTTATTCAGAGATTTACTCATAATTGCATCAATACAATGCCGCCATTGCTCCACTTCTGGCGAGTTAGAACTTGTAAGCAAACTCCCCTGATACAAGCTAAATGCCAGATTAAATCGCTTGGCATTAATGGCACTCCACAAATCAACAAAGTCAGCCCGACAGCCAAGGTCTAGGCGATATGGGCGCGAAGCAATGCTCCCACCTAATAAACTGCGCAAGGTTGAAATCTCTGACTTTAGGGTACTTTTGGTAACCGGCTCATCGCCATACAACGCGGCATGTAGCGCATCTAATGATAGGCCGCGCGGATTTAATGCTAATAAACACAGAATCTCGTAATGCCTCAGAGATAAATGCATTGCTGCGCCTTTATAAATCACCCGTGGCTGTCCCAGCATATACAACTCAAGCTCGGCCTGTGGCTGATGATCTGGCAAGTTTTGAGCAATGGATTTGGCCATCTGCTCAATTGCAGCCTGACCTAGTGGCGTGTGTCGTTCCCAGGTTGAAGACAAGTCCAGCGTTCCAATTAAAGCGCCGGTTTGGGGGTGAATAATGGGGGCGGCATAACAGACCCAATCGTGTAATGCGGAACGAAAGTGTTCGGCTGAAAATACGGTAACCGGCTCATGGGTAATCAGGCATAAGCCCACGGCATTAGTACCGGCGCTTTGCTCACCCCATTGGCCACCTGCAATAAAATTCACATCACCCGCGCGGTCTTGCATGTGTTGGCTGGCATAAGTCCAAAGCAATCGACCAGTGGCATCGGAAATCGCCGCAACCAATTCACCCTCACTGACAATATCCATTAACTTGGCTAATTCGCGCTGTGCGCAGTCGTGAATGGGCGATTCGTGCCAGCGGAATTCGGTTTCGTGTGGGTCTTCCAGCCGGACACTGCTGGTTTGGGTGGGAACAAAAGTTTGGCTACGCGACCAAGAGGCGCTAATACGCTGGGGAATGCCGGGTGCGTTTACGGCTTTTTTATGAAGAAAGCGATCCCATTGGGATTCAACCAATTCCTTCCGTTGTCTCAATAACATGGCCACCTCCTCAAGTCGCTGCAATCATTCAACCTTTATTCAACCCTTGGGTTGCTAGGATGCTCATGTGGATTATTAGCATCTATACAGTCTCAAAACAAGGAGGAGATTATGATATACGCAAATCCTAACACAGCTGGTGCCGTGGTTAATTTTAAAGAAACCTACGGTAACTTCATTGGTGGCGAATGGGTAGCACCGGTTAAAGGTGAATACTTCGGTAACGTTTCTCCAGTTAATGGTGAAGTGTTCTGCCAAATTCCTCGCTCCACCGCAGAAGATGTTGAGCTGGCACTTGATGCCGCACACGCAGCGAAAGATGCTTGGGGTAAAACCTCAGTGGCTGCTCGCTCAAATGTCTTATTAAAGATCGCAGATCGCATCGAAGCTAACCTTGAACTGCTGGCCGTGGCTGACAGCTGGGACAATGGTAAAGCAGTTCGCGAAACCCTAAACGCCGACGTACCATTATGTGTTGATCACTTCCGCTACTTTGCAGGTTGTATCCGCGCACAAGAAGGCGGCATTAGTGAAATCGATGATAACACCATCGCTTATCATTTCCATGAGCCTCTGGGTGTTGTTGGTCAAATCATTCCTTGGAACTTCCCACTGCTGATGGCGGCCTGGAAACTGGCACCGGCACTGGCTGCCGGTAACTGTGTTGTCCTAAAGCCTGCGGAGCAAACACCTGCTTCAATCCTACTGCTGATGGAAGTAATCTCTGATGTGCTACCAGCTGGCGTCATCAATGTGGTTAACGGCTACGGTGCAGAAGCTGGTCAGGCATTAGCGACTAGCACACGTATTGCCAAGATCGCATTTACAGGTTCCACACCCGTTGGCTCACACATTCTGAAGTGCGCTGCTGAAAACATTATCCCATCAACCGTTGAGCTTGGCGGTAAGTCGCCAAACGTGTTCTTTGAAGACGTGCTAGATCAGGAAGATGAGTTTGTAAGCAAGTGTATTGAAGGTGCGGTATTAGCATTCTTTAACCAAGGTGAAGTTTGTACTTGTCCTTCTCGCTTACTGGTTCAGGAGTCCATCTACGAGAAATTCATTGGTCTGGTAATCGAGCGTGCAGCGCAAATTAAGCGTGGCAACCCGTTGGATACTGAAGTCATGGTGGGCGCACAAGCCTCTCAGGAACAGTATGACAAAATCCTGAAGTACATCGAAATCGGTAAAGAGGAAGGCGCAGAAGTATTGATTGGTGGTGGCGTTGAAGCCATGGGCGCTGAGCACAGCACCGGTTACTACGTGCAGCCAACATTGCTGAAAGGCAACAACAAAATGCGCGTATTCCAGGAAGAAATCTTTGGCCCTGTCGTCTCAGTAACGACCTTTAAGGATGCAGCTGAAGCACTGGAAATTGCCAATGACACTGAGTTTGGATTAGGTGCTGGTGTTTGGACGCGTGACATGAACTTGTCTTACCGCATGGGTCGTGGCATTCAGGCGGGTCGTGTTTGGACTAACTGCTACCACCACTACCCAGCGCACGCAGCATTTGGTGGGTACAAGAAGTCTGGTGTTGGTCGTGAAAACCACAGAATGATGTTGGATCACTACCAGCAAACTAAGAACCTGTTAGTTAGCTACGATGTAAATCCGCTTGGATTCTTCTAAGCAAATCGCTTAACCATTGTTTATCATGTGCATTGCCGGAGCGTTTCATTAGCTCCGGCTTTTTTGTTTGATCACTTAAGGTAAACCAATGCCATCTAAATACGTAAAACTCGCTATTTTTGTTCCCGAAGATTACGCCGACGCCGTGCGCGAAGCGATTGGCAAAGCCGGCGCCGGCAAACGAACCGACAGCAATTACAGTCACTGCAGCTTTACCACCAAAGGTGTTGGTCGTTTCTTACCTGAGGAAGGCGCTGTCCCAACCATTGGCACCGTTGGAAAACTTGAAGCGGTATTGGAGGATCGTATCGAAACGATGTGTTTGCGCGAGCTACTGCCCGACGTACTAGCCGCTGCAAAAGCCGTACATAAATACGAAGAAATGGCTTATGACGTTTGGGCGCTGGAAGATGCTTAAGCGCACTCCCAAGTATTAATCTTGAGAATGCGCTCATTAGCTAATTTGTTACAGGCTTTTCTCAACTAGGTCGGTGACTTGCTTATCCGTCGGAGACACATGGCTTGGCAGGCTGGCAACTAATCGCCCTTCTCTATCCAGTAAGTATTTATGAAAATTCCATTGCGGATATTCGCCGGCTAACTCACCTAAGGTTCTGTAAAACGGTGATGCTGCCGATTTTATCGCATGCGTTTTCTCAAACATTGGAAACTTTACGCCGTAAGTTCGGCTGCAAAAGGTGGCAATCTCTTTTTCCGTACCAGGGTCTTGCGAGCCAAAGTCATTGGATGGAAAGCCCAATACCGTAAAGCCGCGAGGCTTATAGGTGTTGTACAGCGTTTCCAGTTCAGCAAACTGCGGTGTGAATCCGCAGCGGCTGGCAGTATTCACAATCAGCGTCACTTGGCCTTTATAGGTGTCGCAGAGGTTGATGCTTTTGGCATCGCTCAGTTTGCGAAATGAATAATCCAATGTGGCAGGACAACCTGACTTTGCCAATGTCTTCGCTGACGCGCCCGCAGTACTTTCAGCCGTAGCCAAAGCCGGACTCAGCGCAGCCAGCAGTGGAACCAGAAACAAGCTTGGGAAATTCATTTTCATCACGTTGCCCCTCATAAGATAGTGAACCTACTGTGTCCAGTATCGTGCAGCGAATGTCGAAGCAACGTGAAGAAAGCCTTAGCATGTAATATTTAGCGGTCAACTTATTGATCCGGCCACCATTACAGTCAGTGCAATCACGTGGATTAGGATGATAGCTTTATCATTCCACAGCAGGCCAACCGCCAACCAGCCAGTGATTCCTGCCAAAAACAGATAAATATTCCATGGCGCAAGTTCAAACGCCGTCGCCGTATAACCCAGAATCTGGATAATCGATGCTACCCACTTGGTGTAAAACGCAATCGTCTCTTTTTGTGGTCCAATGTATTGTAAAACAGCTTCCATAATACTAGTCCTCTCATCTGGTCATCGTTGGTTTTGATGGCAGAAGTATCTGCCACAACAGAGGCCTTGACTAATCACATTATCACGGCTCAGACTGTAGAAAACCTACTGGCTTATGACTCATGCGAGAACCTAATTTAAAAGCGCTGAGAATGTTTAATGTGGCGGCTGAGCATTTAAACTTCCGACTGGCCGCAGAGGCATTACACCTCACGCAAGGCGCAGTTGCCCAGCAAGTACGCCAGTTAGAAGCCGATTTAGGGGTTAAGCTGTTTCATCGTTTGGCACGGGGTTTAGCATTGACCGAGCGTGGCAAGCAGTATTATCAAGCGATTCGGCATGCCTTGAGTATTATTGAAGAAGCAACACAGGCTGTTACCGCCACCGATAATCAGGTCACAGTCAGTATGACACCCTCAATGGCGGCGAAGTGGCTGGTACCTCGGTTGGCTGACTTTGAATCGGCACACCCTGAAATTGATATGCACATTATCGCCAGCGATAAACTGGCCGACTTTCAATCCGATGGTGTGGACATTGCTATTCGCTATGGTTGCCCGCCGTTTGATAAATCGCTGCATGCAGAACTATTGGTCTCGATTCACTTACTGGCCGTTTGCAGCGTCGACTATGCCAGAAAGCACTATAACTATCGCAGCGCTCAGGATGACCCTGATACTTTTGAAATTGATGACCCGAGACAGTTTGTGATTCAACGGCTGATTCAGGATAGCCATGGCCATTGGGATACTTGGTTTAAAGCGATGAAATTACAACCCGCTCGTCGAATGCTGGCATTCAACCAAACCTCATTGGCAATTGATGCGGCGATTACCGGACAAGGCATTACACTAGTGCCAAGCTTTTTAGTGCGGGATCATCTAGATCAAGGACATTTGATTAGCTTGTGGCAGCACGAAGTAGAAAATGGCCACGGCTACTATCTTGTGTATCCTAAGCAAGCGACACCGCCGAGCCCGACAGTGGAGTCGGTCCGGCGATGGCTACGCGAGGCATTGATTGCCTCGGCTTAATTACTTATTGTCTGCGCGACCTAAGAATTTACGCTCTTCTACGTGTATACGGATCACGTTACCAGTAGAAATATGCTCAGGTACTTGAACAGTCAAGCCAGTCGATAAGATCGCAGGCTTGGTTCTGGCCGTCGCAGAACCACCTTTGATTGATGGGTCGGTTTCAGTGATTTCCAGCTCCACATGCGTTGGCAGCTCAAGCGCTACTGGCATGTCATCAACCAAAATCACCTGAATACCCGTTGTGGCTTCAGTAATGAATGGCGTTTCATTAGCGATCGTATCTTTGTTCAGATTGTATGGGGTGTAGTCTTCAGTGTTCATAAAGACATATTCTTCGCCATCAATGTAAGAAAACATCACTGGCTCACGCACCAAGTCAGCCAATTCCAACATTTCCGAGTCTTTAAACGTCTCGTCAATTTTGCTGTTACTAACCACATCGTACATGCGCATGCGGTAGAGACTACCACCTGCGCGGCCTTGCGGAACCGAACGTTCGATATCTCTTACAATGTAAGTTCTACCGTTATAATTAAGCGCTGTGTTCTTTTTGATTTCACTTGCCTTAGGCATTTTTCAGATCCTGAAAATTAAACGTAATGTGTTTTTGATAGCGCTATTGTAGCTGATACAGAGGTGGTGGTGTATAGCGCTACTTTCATCACTGGCTTTGTTAATTCGTAGTGAGTCACTTGCTAGGTGCAGTGTGCTTAAATCCTTCCCGTTAAACGATAAATCAACGTACCTAGCGTTTCATGGACGTAGTTGCGCCAAAGGTCGTTTCCGTCCTTAAGGTCAAAACGCCACCAGTCATTGATGCCGGAGGTTTCATAATCCACGGGAATAGCAATCACACGCTCAGCTAGGCCAACCCGCTCAAAAATCTTCATTGAGCGGCTCATATGTGCGGCAGAAGTAATCAGCCCCCAATGTCCCTCATTACCGGTTGCTTCCAATAATTCTTTGGAATAAAGCGCATTCTCATAAGTGTTACGAGACCTGTCCTCCAGGATAATATTCTCCGGCGGCACACCTTGCTCAGTTAAAAACTTCTTCGCAATATCGGCACCAGACCAACCTTCGTGAAAAATCTGGCCGGTATAACCTGTGTACAAAATCTTTAGCTTAGGGTTTTGATTGTAGGCTTTAGTAGACTCTGTGATTCGCTCGGCCGCTCGCATCAATGAGGCTTCATTTCGAGCTTTAGCAATGCTGCCTTTTCCTTCGCCGCCACCCAACACAATCACGCCAGTCAGTTCTGTATAGTCAACACTGGCTTGTGGATAGGTATTCTCCAGCTTTGAAAGCAGGTAATCTGGAATTGGATAGTAGCCAACAACCAGCCACGCGATAATGGTAAAGCGTGCCATGAACTTGGTCAGAAGTGGCTTTTTGAATATCGCCGCTGAAAACCACCACAGTAACGTCAAAACAAACAGGCAGTTAATGGGTACAAGAAAAAACGAGAATATTTTTGAAAGAATAAAGAACATGTGTGAATTGGCTCAGCACTTAATACCCAAGCATAAAAAAAGGCCGCAATAAATGCAGCCTTTTTCGTAAGCGTTTAAGTTAAAACTTAAGAAGCTTTCTTAGCCGCAGCAGCTTTAGCAGCAGGTGCAGCCTTCGCTGGAGCCGCTTTAGCAGCTGGAGCAGCTAATGCTTCCTGGCTTGAAGCAACCGCTTCTTTAGTCGCAGCAACAACTTCCTGACTTGCATCAGTCACTAACTTCTTAACTTCAGTTGCGTACTCTTCGCCAATCTTTGCAATCGCTTTGCCATCTTCAGCCAAGCTTTCCATTACTTCTTTAACAACATCAGCTTGCTTCTCGAAGTAAGCTTTAACGCCGTCAGCGTCTTTCAGCTCAATCGCTGCTTTTGCATTGGCAATGCTCATTGCGCTGTACTTATGCATCAGCTGTGTGTTCAGAGCGATCAGGCTCTCTGTCTTTTGGATTGACAGTGCGGTCAGCGCCTTAGAAGGAGCCATTGCTTTTTCAAAATCAAATGCTTGCATCATTTCTATATCCCTCGGTCAACTAACAAAAATTAAGCGGCTTTAGAAACCAGCTTTTGAACTTCAGCAGTGTACTCACTACCGATCTTAGCAACCGCTTTGCTGTCTTCAACCAAGCTATCCATCAGGTTCTTAGCAACATCGCCTTGCTTAGTGAAATATTCTTTTGCTGCATCAGCGTCTTTAATTTCCATAGCCGCTTTTGCATTCGCTAGAGTCATCGCGCTGTACTTGTTCATCAGTTGCATGTTCAAAGCCATCAGGCTTTCTGTCTTCTCGATTGCTAATGCAGCCATTGCCTTAGAAGGAGCTAATGCTTTTTCAAAATCAAATACTTGTGTCATGGCGTGGTGCCTCTATATAAATTAAACAATTCTTGCTAACTGGTTATCATTTAGTGCTGCAGTGCAGCAAGTAGGATCAATATAGCAACGCAGATGCTGCACCGCAACATATATTAGTTGATGGCTGACATTAAATTTAATTAACCCACCCTTTATCGAGAAAATAAACCCGCTCAACGTAAACCCATACACAAAACTTATCGAAAACTTGCTGGCTGATACACTAACCCGATAACTAAATAATAATGCCCCCTCAATATGAAATTAGTGTTATCCCTCCCGATTATTTTGATCTCATTACTGGCGCTATCAGGCTGCGGTAGTTCGTCATCATCAAGCCAGTCCGGCACTAGCACTCCGGTATCTGTTACGGCAACCACTCAGGCCTCACCCAGCACATCAACGCCAACGCCAACGCCAACGCCAACGCCAACGCCAACGCCAAGCGTACCGGTTGTGACAGCGCCGCAAACTACTGATTGGCATAAAGTGGATATGCACTACGGACTACTTTACGGGCAATCACATATTTGGGAAGAGACCGGTGGCTACTTACCACTTGAAGTCAGTAGTAATGCTTACGCCGGCAGCAAGACGATCACTCTGGATAACACAACGGGCTTATTAGAGAATCAGCTGATCAGCTATCGCGGCAGTGATAACCAGTACTACACTGCCCAAATTCAGGCGATTAATAATGACCAAATTACGCTCAATGCCGAACTAGCCTCTAATGTATGGGCCGGCGAGTCAGCATGGAATTTTTATGATGACCCTTCGCACGCGAACTACCGAGGCTCGCAAGCAATAGCGGATTACGCAGTGCGACGCATTGGCTATGGCAACCTTAACTTCGGTAAGCATGTGTTGTTTGGTGATAGTTGGTTTAGCCATGGCACCATTCGCGATCGCTTGGATGAGCGACTCGGTAATGCGCAAATCACTAATCTGGGTGTTGGCGGAAGAACTAGCACCAACTTACTGGACGCCTTTGATAGTGAGGTCACAGAACATGCGCCAGACTTCGTTTGGATCATTACCGGCACCAATGACTACTGGCAATCGATATCAGCTGCGACCTACAAGCAAAACATGCAAGCGCTGATCAATAAGATCCAAGCATTAGGCGCGATGCCAATTATTATTGATTCCTCTGTCGCGCCGAAGCACTACGGCAGCGATCATTTAACGTTGCTCTCACATGACTATGTCGCCGCACTGCAAGCGATATGGAACGTTAATTAAACACCGTTCAAACTTACTCATATCAATAGGCTTGATTTTAACTTACGTTTCACTACAATGAACGAAGCCGACACTGGCTTAACGTGATTACACACCCAATTCAGGAGATATATACATGCACCAATCAGGACTCAATCCAATCAACTGATCTCCCCGCTTGACTGCCGGGAGACGAAATGTCGTCATCCAGCAATCAATGCGCTAACAGTAGTTGCATGTATTAAGCCTCGGATGACTCTGTCTCCGGGGCTTTTTTGTACCCGGATAAAAAGAAAATAAGGGTCAGTTATGCCTGTTAAATTTACGCTCAATAAGGGCAATGTTCCGGTAAAAATTTATACCGACGAGTTCGATAGTGGATCACTCGACCAGCTGGGTGCTTTATCTCAGCTGCCATTTATTCATAGCCACATTGCGGCCATGCCGGATGTGCATGTTGGGATTGGCGCCACGGTTGGTTCGGTGATACCAACTAAAGGTGCCATCATTCCTGCTGCAGTCGGTGTGGATATTGGTTGTGGCATGAATGCGATTCGTTTATCGCTGAAAGCTCATCAGCTACCCGATAGCCTACGACAAGTGCGCAGCGCGATTGAAAGCAAAGTGCCGGTAGGTTTTGATTCACATAAATACAATGCAGTTAAAGCCTCCACGCTTAAGCAAATGGATAGTGGGCTAAAGCCCATTATCGATAAGCACCCCGGCCTCACCAAAATGATGAAGCACTTTCATCATGCTTGGGGTAAGCAGCTTGGCACGCTCGGTGGTGGTAATCACTTTATCGAGCTGTGTATTGATGAGTCGGATGATGTGTGGGTGATGCTGCACTCTGGTAGCCGAGGCGTTGGCAATGTCATCGGCCGCTACTTTATCAGCCGCGCTCAAAAAGAGATGGGGAATTTGCTGGGGCGTTTGCCACACAAAGACCTCGCCTATTTTGAAGAAGGCACGAAGTACTTCGATGATTACATTGAAGCTGTAGGCTGGGCTCAGGGTTACGCCACCACCAATCGCCGTGAAATGATGCGCTTGGTATTGGCCGCAATTGAGCCTCACTTACCACCCTTCACCACGACCAAGGAAGCGATTAACTGCCATCACAATTATGTGCAGCGGGAAAATCATTTCGGTGCCGAAGTGTACCTCACTCGCAAAGGCGCGATCAGTGCCTATGACGGTGAACTAGGCATTATTCCGGGAAGCATGGGCGCGAAATCGTTTATCGTGCGCGGACTGGGTAATGAGACTTCGTTCTGCTCTTGCTCTCATGGCGCAGGCCGCTTAATGAGCCGCAGCAAAGCGAAAAAAATGTTTAATGCAGATGATTTGATGAAACAAACGGATGGTGTTGAGTGTCGAAAGGACAAAGGCGTAGTGGATGAAATCCCCGGCGCTTATAAAGATATTGATACCGTAATGGCTAATCAGTCAGACTTGGTTGAGGTGGTTCACACCTTAAAACAAGTGGTCTGCGTTAAAGGTTAAACCAGCCAATTAACACCTTAAAGGAGGTTTATTATGGCCAAAGCAAAGCGGCATAAGCCACGCAACCCCGTCGCCATGGCGCCTATTATGCGCAAAGGCGGCGTTCATGAAAAAAGTCGTTCTGGTGAGCGGCAACAGGGAAAGCAGAAGCTCAAGCAGCTTGTGTCCAAGGTTGAGGCCGGATTTTCCGGCCTTGATTTTATCTGTCATTTACGCCCCGCCCTACTTTCGTTATAAGCTATAAAAACCAACAAAAATTCCCTTCTGTTACTTACAGCACCCGCCTCATCCGCTACTATCAAGCAACACACTCTGACTCTGAGGCGCGCATGCACCAACATATGAACTGCACCGGTTGCTATAAGAAAATGCTACCCCGAGTGCTCAATGAAACACCCGCCACCTTATTTCGCTCACGCCAAATACAATACTTTTGCTCGCTCTGCGGCCACGAACAAACCGAGACCGGTGGTGAGCTTCGCCCTTGGTTTAAAAAAACCTTAATCGTAATAAGTCTGTTTGTATTGGTCACAGTCTTTCTTTATGCCATATAATTAAAGAATAGCGACTTGCGGAGGCCCTTTCCGCACCACAGATACGAGGTTATGCTAAATGCCACAAAACGCGTTTGATGCAAAAGATTTTCGCCGCGCCCTAGGCCAATTCCCTACAGGCGTCACCGTCATGACAACTGTTGATGAAAATGGTGACCCGGTCGGTATGACTGCCAGTAGCTTTAACTCTGTATCAATCGACCCGCCACTGATTCTCTGGAGCATCGGCCACGAAGCTCACGGCTTAAAAGCCTTCCGCGAAAGTGAGCACTTCTCAGTGAATATCCTTAGTAATCAACAGATTGATCTATCCAATCGCTTTGCCAGTCGTGGCACGGATAAATTTAAAGACATTGAATACAGCAAGGGCACGGTTGGCTGCCCGCTATTTGAACGGTGCGCTGCGCAGCTAGAGTGCCGCACCTGGAAAACCTACGACGGCGGTGATCACACCATTATTGTTGGTGAAGTGCTGAGTTATAAGCATAGCCCTAGCAGCTCTGCTTTAGTATTCCATCATGGCGCTTACGCAGTACCAAGTCAGCATCCGTCAACCATGCGACATGGCCCTGCCGTTGAGCCAGAAGGCTTTACTGGCGACTTCATGTTGTACCTGATGCGCGAAGTACACACCCGTTATGGCTCGCAGCTGTATCCGAAGTTTATGCAGGAACATGGCATTACCGCCGAGGAATGGCGTGTGCTATCAATGCTGAGTGATCAGGAAGGTGCAATGGCCATTGAAGATATTGTGCCAGTAGTGCTGCAGCCGGTTGGCCGACTACGTGACTTGCTAGAGTGGATGGCAGAGAAAGGTTATCTGGCTTTTGATGACGAACAAAAAGTATCACTAACCGACACGGGTAAAGTGCTTTCAAATGACTTGCTGACCATTGCGAAGGAACATGAAGATTCAGTGTTGAGCCAATTGGATGAACCTGCACGTCGCCAGTTAAAAGACTCTTTGAAAAGCGTCATCAAGCAATTGGATAGCCTAAAGTAATCCATTTAGGCTCTAGCCAAGCGAATACTGTTTCAGGCTAAGTGCTGTTTTACAAAATCACCGATGCAATCAATGGCTTGATTGGCTTGGGGTAAAAACGGCGCGAAGCCCTGAAATACATGCGGCATCTCATCCCAGATTTGCAAGCTCACATCGCAACCATGCTGCTCTGCCAGCCACGCCAAGCGCGTTGACTCATCCAGCAATACCTCTGAGTCACCAACCTGTAGTAATAGCGGGGGGAAATTCGTGTAGTCACCATAATACGGTGAGACATACTTATCTTCGATATCCTGACCTTGCGGCAAATACAGTGTCTGTAATGCTTCAAAAATCGCAGGATGAATAATCGGGTCGACCGCTGCACGGCTTTTAATCGAGTCACTGCTGGCCGTAAAATCTGTTGCAGGAGACAAGGCAATAACCGCTTCCGGCATCCGTTTTGATAAATCCTGCAAGCGAAGCGCACTACTTAATGCCAAATTGCCGCCGGCAGAATCACCACAGATAAATGCTTTATCCGCAGTTTTTGCACCATTCGGGCCATTCTCCAGCATCCACAAATAGGCATCGCAGCAATCATGCTGGCCAGCCGGAAACTGATGTTCCGGAGCCAGCCGGTAATCAATCGTCATCACCGCACAGCCCGTGGCACGAGAAATGCGTGATGCCAGCGCGCGATAGCCTTTGGCCGAACCAGAAATCCAAGAGCCACCGTGAATATAAATCATCCGATGATCTGGGTTCGCATTCTCAGCCAGCACCCACTCCGCAGGCACGCCGCCAGCATCAACCGCTGTAAAACTGCCTTCCAATGCTGCCGTACTCGGGTCAACCGCGAAATATTCCTCGATTAACGCCCGACGCGCCGGCAAATCACGCAGCAATTCATACATGCGCACACGAATAGATTTCAAATGCTCGATGACTTGCTGCGTTTGTTGGTTCATGTGGTAATTAACACTCGCACGGCTTGAATTTCTAAAGTAGCCCGTGAAAGGTGCTCCTCTGCTTGGGTAATTTGGTCGGTGAAATAGGCAATTTCTTCATCGCGAATCGCTGGGTTCACCTTTTGCAATGCCCGCAAACGGGATGCTTCAGATTCCAATCGATCACGGTTAGTTTTGGTTGCCGCTTCAATTAAAGCCGGTAAACGTGCCTGTGCCAGCGCATCCGCTTTTTCAACAATCGCCTCAATATCCGCACGAATCGCAGCAATACCGGCTTGAGCCGTTGCCTTTTTTACGCGCTCGTAACGCTCATTGATGATTTCATGAGAGATCTTGTCAGCGTAGTCATTACCTTTAGCCGTCAGCAATAAGCGCATTGGCGACAGTGGCAAACTGCTTTCCAACTGTAAGGATTTCGGCGCAATACAACGCGTGGTGTAGATTACTTCCAGCAGCAAAGAACCCGGTTGCAAGCCTTTAACTGGTAATGTGCCGACGGTTGCATTACCCAAGTCGCCACTAATAATCGAATCAATCGCATTCTCGATCAGCGGATGTTCCCAGCTCAGGAATTCAATATCTTCACGGCTCAGCGCAAACTCACGATCGGTGGTGACCGTCATATCGCCATCACTCAAGCCAGGAAATACTTCACTCACCATTTGCTCGGTGGGTCGTAAAATCAGCGCGTGCTGTGAGTGGAACTCCTGATCAATATTGAAGCAGTCAAAGAACTGATCCAAATAAACATCCAGAATTTCCGGTGCTTCCACTTCTTCAACTTTGGCAATTAGCTCGGCAGCAACAGTCTTATTACAGGAGTTAATTTCCAGCAAACGGTCACGTCCCTGCTCCAGCATTTCACGCATTTTGTTGGTATGGCTTGCAGTATCGGCAATTAAATCGGGCAATGCGTCATCGGCTTGCTCTAATTGCTCCAGCAATTCTGTTTCAAATTCTTCGTAAATTGCTTTACCAACCGCGCAGCTCTGGGTGAACTGATTCAAACCTTCCTGATACCACTGGAACAACACGGCTTGGGCGCTGTCTTCCAAATAGGGCACATGAATTTGAATGGTATTTTTCTGGCCGATACGATCCAGTCGACCAATACGCTGCTCCAACAAATCTGGATTTAGCGGCAGATCGAATAAAATCAAATGCTGTGCAAACTGGAAGTTACGACCTTCACTGCCGATTTCAGAGCACACCAACACCTGCGCACCATTTTCTTCATCAGTGAAGTAAGCGGCAGCACGGTCACGCTCAACCACTGACAGCCCTTCGTAGAATGCGGCACTTCGAATACCCGCACGCAACTGCAGATAGCCTTCCAAAGCAACGGCCGTATCGGCATGTGCACAAATCACTAGCGCTTTAGCTGGGCGTAATGCTTTAAGCTTCTCTTCCAACCACTTAACGCGTGGGTCACTGCTTAACCAAATCAACTCATCGAACTGAGCTTCTGGCGTCAGACCACCTACACCCTGCAAGTCTTCAAGGCCATAGATCGATGGCGCTGGCAGCGGATAGCCATGCACTTCACGCACAGGGAAATCAGGAATGGCTGCACGGGTATTACGGAACAACACACGACCGGTGCCATGCTGATCCAGTAATTGACGAATCAAACCAGACACTGATGGCGCAGGCTGATCCGCATCGATATTAATGTAGGATTTGAGTGGCGCTAATTGCTCCGCGCTCAGTTCAGTATCCGCAGGCAATGCCAGCAAAGGCTGCACGACTTCATTCAAAGCCTGGTAACCGGCTTCTTCTTTGCGGAAGGCTTCAAGATCATGGAAACGGGAGGGATCTAGCAAACGTAGACGTGCAAAGTGACTTTCAATACCCAACTGCTCTGGCGTTGCAGTCAGCAACAACACACCCGGAATAACTGAGGCTAGCTCCTGAATACATTGGTATTCATCGCTGGCTTGCTCAGGGGACCACTCTAAATGATGCGCCTCATCCACAACCAGCAAATCAAAACCAGCATCCCGAACTTGTTGTTGGCGAAGTTCTGACTGCGCCAAAAAGTCCAGACTACACAGGATTAACTGCTCAGATTCAAATGGATTCACGTCTGGAACGACGATATCCAGCGGATCACCACCGAACAGATCATCCTCATCATCTTCAACTAAGCGCGCTTCATTAAAGATGGAGAAATTCAGATTAAAGCGGCGGCGCATTTCAACCAGCCACTGATGAACTAAAGATGGCGGCAGTACCAAGATGACTCGGCTGGCGCGTCCGGTTTGCAATTGTTGGTGAATAACCATACCGGCTTCGATGGTTTTTCCCAGCCCAACCTCATCGGCCAGCAGTACGCGTGGTGCATAACGCTGAGCCACTTCATTGGCGATATAGACTTGGTGAGCCAACAAACTGGTGCGCGAACCGAGTAAACCGGTGACGCCAGATTGCTGCAGTCGGTGTTTTTGGTGCAGTGTTTTAACGCGTAGCTGGAAAACATCACCGCTATCTAGCTGGCTGCTAAACAAACGCTGCAATGGAGAAGTAAACTGAACAAAGCAATCCAACTGCAATTCCGGAATGATGTGCGACTCGCCAGCGGTATCAGAGGCGAAGTAGATTAGCAGGCCGTTGTTTTCTAATATTTCTTCTATAATCAGCTGCTTGCCGTCTTGCGTGGCAATTTCATCACCGACTTTATAGATTACCCGGCTAAGTGGTGCACTTTTAGCGGCATAAGAGCGCTCTTCTTCTACTGCCGGAAAGCTCACGGTGATGAGTCGGTCGGCAACCGATGAGACAATACCTAATCCTAACTGCGCTTCGGTATGACTGACCCAACGCTGACCTGCTACAAAATCCATAACGGCGTACTTCTCTCTTTAGTCTATTCTCGATTCCGGCGCAACTTTACCAAGTCTGCCTGATAGTGCAATGTTAACCGAGAATTTGTTGCGATTGATGTAATTTTTTCATCCCCTGTAAATCTTTATAGACGTTATGCTATTTATTCCCCCTTCTAGTATGGAGACGCGTCGGGGTTTAACCTATAATCACGCTATTTATTCGGCAGATCCGCTTTTGTTGCCTTGTCACTTCCTGTGACCGGGTGCAAATTCATCAGGAGTAACCATGGACCACCAGCCCCAGAAGAAAGAACCTATAACACTGTACCTGTTGATTTTTGGTGCCGTTATCTTGGCACTAACTGTTTTTGCTCTGGTGAACAACCTCGGCAATACAATTTCAAGTAACAGTGTTGACACTCAGGCTAAAGATGCCTATTTCCAACAAGCCATGCTTAAAGTATTAGAGCCAGTTGGCAGTGTAACGGCTGTCGATAAGACGCTTGCGCCTGTTGAGCGCTCTGGTGAGCAAGTTTATGCAGCAGTTTGCGCAGCTTGTCACGCAACTGGATTACTGGGCTCACCAACTCTTGGTGACAAAGTAGCTTGGGCACCACGTGCAGCCGCTGGATTATCAGCGTTGGTCACTTCAGCAATTAACGGAAAAGGCTCAATGCCAGCCCGTGGTGGTGATCCTAGTGTTACCGATGCAGAAATTCGCTCTGCAATCCTACACATGACTAAAGACACTGGCTTGGATATGGATGCACCCGCTGGCGCAACTAGCGCGGAAGCGGCCCCAGCAGAAGCAGCAGCGACAGAAGCCCCTGCGGCTAGCACTGAAGTTGCTGCGGTAGCGGCTCAGGAAGCAGCTCCTGCCGTCGTAGCAGCAGTGGCAGGCCCTTCAGGTGAAGAAGTTTATGGCAAAGCATGCGTTGCTTGTCACACGACGGGACTACTGGGCTCTCCAAAACTTCACGACAAAGCTGATTGGGAGCCACGTGCAGCAGTTGGTCTGGATGCACTTGTGACCTCAGCGATCAACGGTAAAGGCGCAATGCCTGCTCGTGGCGGCAACCCTGCAATTACGGATGAAGAGATCCGCGCAGCCATTCTGTATATGGTTGAAGGCACGGGCCTTGGCTTAGAGCCTGCCGCTCCTGCAGCAGCACCTGAACCAGCAGCCGCAGCCCCTGAAGCAACAAGCGCAGTGGAAGCAGCACCGGTCGTTAATATCGCAGCAGGTATTGAGACCTACGCGGCTAACTGCTTCGTTTGCCACGACACCGGCGCAGCGGGATCTCCAAAGCTAGGTGATAAAGCCGCTTGGGCACCACGTATCGCCAAAGGTCAGGAAGCGCTTTATGCTTCGTCAATTAACGGTTTAAATGCAATGCCTGCTAAAGGCGGCAATCCGTCATTAGATGAAGACACGATTAAAGCTGCTGTTGACTATATGATCAGCGCTGCTCAGTAATACAGGCTAACCCAAGGAATTTAGACATGACGCTGACTGACAATATAACGTTTATGGTACAACTGGCACTGCGTGAAGACGTGGGTGACGGTGATCTCACTGCTGATCTCATTGCAGCAGATACCATGGCAGAAGCCACCGTTATTTGTCGGGAAGCGGCTGTACTTTCCGGACGTGCTTGGTTTAATGAAGTATTCAGACAAGTTGATTTAAAAGTCATTGTCGAATGGCACTTTGAAGATGGCGATCACGTTCCTGCTGATGCCATTATTTGCTCCCTACACGGCCCTGCCCGCTCTTTATTAACGGGCGAGCGTGCTGCGCTTAACTTCGTGCAGACCTTATCTGCTACTGCAACTCAGACTAATCGCTATGTTCAGTTATTGGCTGACACTAAGGCGCGCATTCTGGATACCCGCAAAACACTTCCTGCTTTTCGTTTAGCACAAAAGTATGCAGTGACGTGTGGTGGTGGTAAGAATCATCGGGTTGGTCTTTATGACATGATTCTGATTAAAGAGAATCACATCATGGCAGCTGGCTCGATTACCAAAGCCATCGAAACTGCCCGCAAACTACACCCAAATGTGAAAATTGAAGTGGAAACCGAAACACTGGCTGAGTTTGAAGAAGCCTGTGCGGCAGATGCGGATATCATTATGCTGGATGAGTTTGATCTGGACACGATGCGCCAAGCGGTTGAGAACAATCCTAAGAAAATCCCACTGGAAGCTTCTGGTGGTGTCAACTTAGATACGGTTCGTGCGATTGCCGAGACCGGCGTTGATTTGATCTCAGTTGGTGAGATCACCAAGAACATTGACGCAATTGACCTTTCGATGCGATTTAAACACTGATCACTCTAAATTGTCAGTTTTTTTGTCATATTCACACGGCACTGTCACTATCTGACAGTGCCGTTTTTCATTTCAGCCTCTGAAAAAATCCAACAGGCATATAAATCAACCACTTAGAAAAATCATAAAGTTGGCACGGCGATTGCAGCTTATTAATCAGGAACACAATAATAATAACAACATGGATAGATGCTAGACCCGAGACAGAAAAGAACCTGATGGCTAATAACTAACAAAATTAAATCAATAATAAAAATAATATCAGGATACTAATAATAATATATCTGCTCTTTCTCACTTCATAAGCGCCACTTTCCCCCCGGAAAGTGGCGTTTTTGTGTGTGGTGCACAATAAAATCACCATTGGTCCATTAATTTATCTACGCTGAACCCTCGACCTGATTGTGTTTTGTCACTTAAAACGCGTAAAATCGGCAATACTTTTTTTGACACCCCACTACTCATTAATATTATTCGGGGAACCCATGGGCAAGGTTGCATGATCGAACTGCAGGATGTAAGTAAAAAATACCCAACAGGACAGATTGCACTCTACAACGTCAATTTGAAATTACACAAGGGTGAAATGGCCTTCCTAACCGGACACTCCGGCGCAGGAAAGAGCACACTATTAAAACTCATTGCGCTACTGGATCGGCCAACGCGCGGCAAAGTACTGGTCGATAATTTCGACATCGGGCAGCTCAAGCGTAATCAGATTGCCAACTACCGGCGTAGCATCGGTGTGATTTTTCAGGATCACCACCTGCTTTCTGATCGCAATATCTTTGACAATGTGGCCTTACCGCTGATGATTTCGGGTATGCGTCAGGCGGATATTACGCGCCGCGTGCATGCTGCATTAGATAAAGTGAATCTGATGGCTAAGGAACTCGATTATCCGATGATGCTGTCTGCTGGAGAAAAGCAGCGGGTTGGTATTGCGCGCGCGGTGGTTAATAAGCCCAGCATAATCCTTGCCGATGAGCCAACTGGTAACCTTGATCCGGGACTTGCCAGCGACATTATGCAAACATTCCGTCAGTTTAATGATTTGGGCGCAACGATACTGATTGCCAGCCACGATCAACCGCTGATTGAAAGCATGGGCAAACGTATTATCTCCCTACAGAAAATAAAAAGCAGGTGAGCACGCAATGAGCAACTCTACGAATCAGGCAACCTCACCGCTTCGCAGCCGCTTTAGTCAGCATCAGCAGGCGTTTCGTTATAGTCTTGCGCACCTTTGGCAAAACACACTCTCGACCTGGATTACACTGGCCGCGATTGCGATTGCATTATCCCTGCCTGCCGGCTTGTATATTTTGCTGGATAACCTGAAAACACTGACGGATGACAAGCGCGAAGTGCCAACCATCTCGGTGTTTATTAATCAGAACATTACTGCACAGCAAGCTCAAGACCGTGCGGAGCTGATTTCCGAAATCAAAGATATTGAGAACGTCAAACTCATCAACAAGGATGACGGCCTCAAGCGCATGCAGCAGATTTCTGGTGTTCAGGAAATGATTGATACAGTTGGAGAAAACCCCCTCCCACATGTATTAGTGGTTACGCCGCGCATGAACTTATTTGGTGATCCGGGCGTAGACCTTGAGGACTTAGCGCGTCGACTGGAGAATTATCCGGAAGTCGATTTTGTGCAAATGGATATTGAATGGGTGCAACGCTTACGAGCTATTTTGCACATCGCCGAGCGAGTGGTATTGGTTGTGGCGGTATTACTTGGCATGACGGTGCTCTTGGTCGTTGGTAATACCATTCGCCTGAATATCGAGAATCGCAGAGAAGAGATTGAAGTCTCACAACTCGTTGGTGCAACCTCCGCTTATATTCGACGCCCCTTCTTATATGGGGGTGTTTGGTATGGCCTATTTGGAGGTGTGCTAAGCTTAGTGATTGTGCATTCCGCGCTCCTTTTTTTAATCCGGCCAGTCGGTAATTTGGCCGCACTGTATGGTGGGGCTTACTCTGTTACCGGGCTTGGTGCATCGGTTACGTTAGTGATTCTGGTTAGCAGCAGCCTACTCGGCCTATTGGGCGCATGGATTGCCGTAAGCCAACATTTGAGTCGTCAACTGACACAGGAAACCTGATCTCCGAATTATGATTATCAAGCAGCTCCCGCCTCACCTGATTAATCAAATCGCCGCCGGTGAGGTGGTAGAGCGCCCCGCGTCTGCCATTAAAGAGTTATTAGAAAATGCGCTGGATGCTGGCGCAACGCAGATTGATATTGATATCGAACAAGGTGGCGTCAAACGTATTCGGGTTCGTGATAATGGTCGCGGTATTGAGAAAGATGATCTCGCTTTGGCGCTGAGCCGCCATGCCACTAGTAAAATTGCATCACTCGATGACCTCGAAAGCGTACTGTCCTTCGGTTTTCGTGGTGAAGCATTACCCAGCATCGCGTCAATCTCCCGTCTGACCGTTAGCTCCAGACATGAAAGCGCAGACCAAGCATGGCAACTGCAAGGCAGTGGACAAGAGATATTTGATGAGCCGGAGCCTTCCGCTCAAACAGTGGGCACCACCATTGATGTCCGGGATTTGTTTTTTAATGTCCCTGCCCGCCGTAAATTCCTGAAAACAGAAAATACCGAATTTCGTCACTTAGAAGACGTTGTCAAAAAGATGGCACTAAGCCGCTTTGAAACAGGCTTTACCCTTCGACACAACCAAAAAGCCGTATTGAATTTACGTCCGGCAACCACATTGGAAATGGCGGAGCGGCGCATTGCTGAAATTTGTGGGCCAGCCTTTACTGAGCAATCCATTCGCGTGGAGCATGAAGGTGCTGGCTTGCGCTTAAGTGGCTGGATTGGTTTGCCGACTTTTTCACGCTCTCAGGCGGACCTGCAATACTTTTACGTAAACCAACGTATCGTGCGAGATCGCGTAGTGACTCATGCGGTACGCCAAGCGTATCAGGATGTGCTGTATCACGGTCGTCATCCTGCTTATGTGTTATTTCTGGAAATTGACCCGACTAAAGTGGATGTGAACGCGCATCCCACTAAGCATGAAGTTCGGTTTAGAGAGTCCAGCCTAGTCCATGGCTTTTTGTATCGAAGCCTGCATAAAACCTTGGCTGATCTACGACCCAAAGACCAACTTGCTGACCAACCGGCAACAGCCAATAGCATTGAGAGTTTAGCTACTGCGACCACTCAGTACTCCTCACTCTCAGAGCAACAGCCGCTGCATATTCCAGTTCGCGAGCAAGTTGACCTGTATCGACGCTTGCATGGCAACCCTGAGCAAGTCAGCAACGACTCCGGCCAGCCCCAGCAGCCTCAAAGCGCGACCTACAATACAAACCCCGCAACAGCGTTACCTAGTAGTGGAACAGCTCCGGACAATCGCTTCTCCATGCCGGTACAAACTAATCCTGCAGAGACTGGCGAAGTGCCGCCTCTTGGTTTTGCAGTAGCGCAGTTACACGGCATTTTTATCCTATCGCAAAATGCTCACGGCCTGATTATTGTCGATATGCACGCCGCACACGAGCGCATTACTTACGAATACCTGAAACGCAGCATGGCAGCAGACAGCATTCGTTCACAACCGTTACTGGTGCCGATGGCCATTTCAGTCAGTAAAAAAGAAGCCGATTGCGCCGATACGCATAACGACACTTTCCAGAAGCTAGGCTTTACGCTGGATCGCTTATCACCAGAGAAGCTGACCATCCGCGCGGTACCTAGTCTGCTGAAAAGCTCGGATGTGGAAAGCTTGGTACGTGATGTATTATCCGACCTCCTCACCCACGGCAGTAGCGAGCGCATTCAGCAAGCCATGAACGAAATTTTATCGACCATGGCCTGCCACGGCTCAGTACGCGCCAACCATCGCCTGACTGTGCCTGAAATGAATTCGTTATTACGGGATATGGAGCGTACAGAACGTAGCGGACAGTGTAACCATGGCCGCCCAACCTGGACCCAGCTCAGTCTCGACCAGCTGGACAAACTGTTTATGCGGGGACAATAAGATGCCATCAGACAAGTCAGCCTTGCCACCGGCTATTTTTATTATGGGCCCTACCGCATCGGGCAAAACCGATTTAGCAATCGACCTTTGTGACAACTACCCCTTTGAGTTAATTGGTGTCGACTCGGCCCAAATCTACAAAGACATGGATATCGGCACCGCTAAGCCTGATGACGCCACCCTGAAACGAGCACCTCATCGCCTGATTAGCTTTTTAGACCCCTCAGAAAGTTACTCTGTTGCCGAGTTTAGAAGAGATGCTTTGGCTGAAATGAAGGCTATTACCGAAACGGGCAAGATTCCGATATTGGTTGGCGGCAGCATGCTCTATTTTCGCGCCTTGGAAAATGGCTTGGCTGACATGCCAGATGCCGACCCCGATATACGCGCAGCACTCACCCAAGAAGCCGAAACACATGGCTGGCAAGCCCTGCATGATCGACTGGCACGCATTGATCCCGTTGCTGCAGCCCGTATCCACCCAAATGACCCACAGCGCCTACAACGCGCTTTAGAAGTTCATCAGTTGACAGGCCTGACGTTAACTGAGCACCATAATAAAGCCAAAGCCGATGCATTGGAGTATCGAGTACTTAAGCTGGCATTGATTCCATCAGATAGGGAATGGCTCAGACAACGCGCCGCATTGCGATTTGAACTGATGTTAAAAGCCGGCTTCCTCGATGAAGTGAAAGCCTTGTATGAACGGGGCGACTTACATGAAAAACTGCCGTCAATTCGCTCTGTTGGATACCGTCAGGCATGGGATTACTTGGCTGGGAATACTGACTTTAACGAAATGCAGAATCGTGCTATCGTGGCGACGAGACAGCTGGCAAAGCGGCAGCTGACTTGGTTGCGGTCTGAGAAAGGAATCTCATCGTTTGATACTCTCAAGTACGACATATCATTGATTAAAGCTAAAATTGATGATTTTTTGTCGGACTAGAGCGGCCTTATGGCGAAATGTACTTTCAGTTCAGATGCATATACTGGTATTATCCGTTTGTGTGCGAGGACGCGCAAATGCTTGATAGTAGTAAATAGGACGCTTGATAAGTACATCAGGACTTTTATGATGATTGGGCATAATGTTGCAAGCAACGTAAATAAAATATAGCAATAACCACAACCTAAAAGAACTAAGGAGAAAAACATGTCGTCTAAAGGACACATGCTACAAGAGCCCTTCCTAAATGCGCTGCGAAAGGAAAGAATACCAGTTGCCATATACTTGGTAAACGGAATTAAACTACAAGGACACGTTGAATCATTTGATCAATTTGTTGTTCTTTTAGGCAACGCTGTAAGCCAACTGGTTTACAAACATGCCATCTCTACAATCGTTCCTTCACGTCCGATTAAACTCAATATCGAAGAATCAGAATAAGCATTGAGAAACCCTCTACTGCAACGGATGTCCGTCGGCGCTGTCTTGATCGCTGGCCATCACGTTAGAAGCGAATAGCAATTGGAATTATTTGATATCCCTAAACATGGCGAATCCAAACTGGATACCGCCGTATTGGTGCAAATTAACTTCAGCGCACTCGGTGAGCAGCGAGATGAGCACGAGTTCAAAGAACTCGTTCGCTCTGCTGGTGCTACCGAGCTTGCTTTTCTTAAAAGCAATCGAAAATCCCCCGACTCCAGGCACTTTGTTGGTAGTGGCAAAGCTGAAGAAATTCAGCAGCTTGTCAAAATCCACGAGCCCGATGTCGTTATTTTCGATCATGACTTAAGCCCTGCTCAAGAGCGCAATCTGGAAAAAACCTTGCAATGCCGGGTGATGGATCGCACGGGTTTAATTCTGGATATATTTGCTCAACGTGCCCGCTCCCACGAAGGTAAACTTCAGGTTGAGCTGGCTCAGCTTAAGCACATGTCGACTCGACTGATTCGCGGCTGGACTCACCTTGAGCGCCAGAAAGGCGGTATCGGTATGCGTGGGCCGGGTGAAACCCAGCTTGAAACTGATCGTCGCCTGATCTCGATTCGCATAAAGCAAATCAATAAGCGTCTAGCTAAAGTAAACAAGCAGCGTGAGCAAGGTCGCCAATCCCGTAAAAAGGCAGAGATACCAACGGTTTCATTGGTTGGCTATACCAATGCTGGAAAATCGACTCTGTTTAATCAACTGACCACTTCAGAAGTTTACGCAGCAGATCAGTTATTCGCGACGCTAGACCCAACCCTGCGACGGATCGATCTGCAAAATCAGCAGTCTATTATTCTGGCTGATACGGTTGGATTTATCCGTGACTTACCGCATGACTTGGTTGCAGCATTTAGAGCAACACTTCAGGAAACCACTGAAGCCGATCTTATCTTGCATGTGATGGATAGCCATGACGAGCAGCGTGAGGAGTTCAAATCACAAGTTAACGATGTGATTTTCTCACTGGGTGCTGAAGCAATCCCTCAGATCGAAGTCATGAACAAAATCGACCTACTGGGGCAAGAACCCAGAGTGGATGAAGGGCATGATGGTGTACCTGCCAGAGTATGGCTCTCTGCCATGTCAGGTGAAGGCTCAGACTTGTTACTGGAAGTCCTTAGCAAGGTATTTGGTAATCAGGTATTTGTTGGCGACCTAAAGCTTCCTGCAAGCCTCGCGCGGTTACGGGCAAGCTTGTACAAAGAAGATGCCGTCACCAGCGAAACAACCGGCGACAATGGCGAATACTTACTCTCTGTCTCGATTACCAAGCGCCGACTTGAAAGCTTACTTCGCAAAGAAGAGCTAAGCTTTGAGCAAATAGCTGTCGCATAATATGATGATTATTAAGCGCTTATAAGCGGCTTTTAAAGTATCACTGATTGTTTAGACCTTAAGACTGTGACAGAATAGTCTGCGAAATGGACCTGCACGGGGAAAACAGTATGTCCGGTAAACAACTATTCTTACGTACCACCCTAGCCGCGACCTTACTGGTCTTTGCGGGGTGCGATGCTGATGATGAAATCACTACCGCTAACGCAAATGCACAGACTGCTGTTGAGTCTAAACAAACTCCGCACCGCCTAATGGTGACCGACCAAGGAATTGGTCCGGTGAATGCATCTATGCCATTTAATATGCATAAAGTGACGGTGGCTTTTCCTGAATTCAGTGTTGTTGAACAGCTCAACTTTCAGGAAGGCAAATCTTACCCTGTTATCAGCGTTTCTAAAGGCGCGCACTTATTATTCACCATTAACCCAACCGCAGATCTAAAATCGATCTACTCGGTCATGGTTGAAGATAACATCATTAGCAATAGCCTGAACCACCGCATTGGCACTTTGTTCAGTGATATTTATACTCGCGACAAACCAAACCCGCCAACCTGCCAGCCAGGCTCTGAAGAGCTAAGCGGCAAAGTGCTTTGCTTGCCATTTGGCGCAACGAATATGCTGTATTTGTTTGCAGGAAAATGGGATGGCCCTAGTTCAGAGCTACCACCTGAGAACGTCATGAAAGGCTGGGCGTTAGACGCCATTATCTGGAAGCCCAGATAAGTACTACTTCGCCCTCCTGATAAATACAGGAGGGCAACAAAACAATTCTGGCTTATGAAGCCGCTTCAGTCAGCACACCACCGGCGCGACTATTCGCACGGTATAATGCTTCATAAATTTCAACATGCTGCGCGACCTGCTGTTCAAGAGTGAAGTTATCCAAGCAGCGCTGACGGGCTTTTTGCCCAAGCGCAATTCGCTCTTCAGTACTCATCACCACAATCTTTTCCCAACCTTCTGCCATTGCCTGATCATCATTAGGCGGCACTACAAAGCCAGTGTCCTGAATAATATACTCATCATCGCCAACATCAGTAGCCACACAAGGCACACCTGATACCATCGCCTCACCCAGTGTCAGCGGGAAAGCCTCACCTAATGAGGTTAGCGTCGCAATATCATACGCGTTAACGATCTCAGGAATATCTTCCCGATTTCCCAGCATATAAACTTTGCCTTTCAACCCTAGCTCATCAATTAAGCCAGTCAGTTCAGCATTATTCTCATCCACATTATTGCCGACTAGCATAAAACGCACATGGTCGTACTTAGCCGCTAAAATAGCCGCTGAGCGCAAAAAACCTTGTTGGTTTTTCTGCTGATGAAAGCGAGCCGTTTTACCAATCACGATGCAGTCATCAGGAATACCTAGGGAGTGGCGAATCGCTAGGCCTTTTTCCCGAGCAGGGCCAAAACGGGTGGTATCCACACCATTTGGAATAACAACGGCTTTAGAGTTATTAAAGCCCCAGTCAACATGTTGCTCTTTATTCAGGTGCGACACATACATCAAGCACTCTGGCGACCCAGACAGCTTACCCCACAGCTTTACCTGCAACTGCTTACGCATTGGCATCTGATCGTAGTGATCCAGCGGCTCATGCACAGTCCAAATCACATGCGGACGCTTTGGTAAAAAGCGGCGACACATCGTTCCAAACACACCACCCTCATACATCGTTCCGTGAATGACATCCGGATTGAATTCGCGCAGCACACGAAAACCGCGCCAAAGCGCTAATGGGGTTTGTTTGAGTGATAGTGAGTGCACCGGCACGCCTAACTCACGAATGCGGTCTGCAAGGTAGGTTTCCTGATCCAATGAAATGACCATCATTTCAAATTTTGTTTTATCCAGAGCCGCAATTATCCGCATCAATTGGACTTCTGCTCCACCCGTCCGAAGACCGCTGGAGATGTGAGCAAGCTTAATCATGCTATACACCGAGTATTTTTATCATTATTTTCCAGTATAGGCATTCAGGGGTATAAGAATCGATTCCTCGCAGACAGGAGGCGATTTTAATGGGTTCAGCTGTAAAAAAGCAGACTTCAGGCTGCAGTAAACTTACTACTTGTCTCGACTTTTAAGCACTTCACGATGTGTTTTGATGATCGCCTCGCCCAACATTTTAAACTCTTCACTGCGCGCACTCCCCTTGCGCCACGCCAAACCCACTTCCCGATAGCTGTTTTCGCCCATGAGATAGGTTTTGATATCCGTGTGCTTAAGTAGCATGGAATCTTTTGCCATATCGGTAAGATAGGTAATGCCAATATCCGAATCCACCATTTCAACCAGTGTGTACAAGCTACTGGCGGCAAACCGACTAACCGTTTCCTGATTACGTAAATTACAGGCTGACAAAGCATGATCACGCAGGCAATGACCATCTTCCAGCAGCAATACGCTTTCATCCGGCAATGAGTCGAAGTCGTATTTTTTCGGATCTAAAAAGTGAGTGTTTTTATGGCAGGCCAGTAAAAACTGATCTTTGAACAAGGTATAGGTTTCGATGTTACTGAGCTTGTATGGCAAGGCCAACAAGATCACATCCAACTCACCAGCCATTAGCCGGGTGTAAATAGCCTGCGTAGTATCTTCGCGTAAATAGAGCTGCAGATCAGGGTAGGACTCTCGGAGGCGTGGCATTAAGCTAGGCAATATAAACGGTGCAATGGTTGGAATCACACCCATATTCAAGCGGCCTGATAAACACTCCTCATTACTGCGCGCCACTTCCGCCAAATATTCAATATCCCGCAAGCAGTGACGTGCGTGGTTAGCCACCTCACGCCCGACACGGGTAATGGTTACGTTCTTATTCGTGCGGTCGACTAGCTGCGCGCCAAGGTGCGTTTCCAGCTCTTTAATGGCGACACTAAAGGCGGACTGCGAGACAAAACAAGACTCGGCGGCCTTGCCAAAATGCTCATTTTCCTCAAGTGCAACAAAGTAACGCAACTGCTTAATCGTCGGTAAATTCATCGTTTCATTTTATAGGATGTTTCAATTTACACAATCCATTTTACCTTCTGCCCGCATATCACTACTATGCACTGCATAAGGCTGATTATTGAGCCAATTAATTACACACAATATAAGGTACCAACATGTTTGAGAACAAAGAAGGACAAGCGATTCCAGAAGTCACATTCCGCGTTTATCAGGACAACGAATGGCAAGACATCACCACTCACGACGTATTTGATAACCGTCGCGTGATTGTATTTTCTTTGCCGGGTGCCTTTACCCCGACCTGCTCCTCAGCGCATGTTCCACGCTACAACCAACTAGCGAATACCTTCCGTGAAAACGGCATTGATGAAATTGTTTGCGTCTCAGTTAACGATACGTTCGTAATGAACGAATGGAGTGCTGATCAGGAAGCTGACAATATTACTTTCCTACCGGATGGTAACGGCGAGTTTACCGCTGGCATGGGCTTGTTGGTAGACAAGGCAGATCTCGGTTTTGGAAAGCGCTCATGGCGTTATTCGATGCTGGTTAACAATGGCGTCGTTGAGAAAATGTTCATCGAGCCAGACCTGCCAGGCGACCCTTTTGAAGTATCTGATGCAGATACCATGCTGGAATACATTGCACCGGACAAATCGGTGCCTGCCAGCGTCAGCGTATTCACACGCCCAGGCTGTGCATACTGCTCGAAAGCGAAGAAAATGCTGCAAGAAGCGGGTTATGAGTATGAAGAGCTACTACTAAACCGAGACTATACCGACCGCACATTGCGCGCAGTCTCCAATGTCAGCAGCGTACCTCAGGTATTTATCGACGGTCAATTGATCGGTGGATCTGAACAGCTAGAACAGTGGTTAGCCAACAAATAAAGCTCACTCGGCTGTAACAGAGACTTCTGTTACAGCCAGCTTGTGGGTAAACTGGTAAATCTAATAAATTGAAATTATAAAACGGGTTATTTCATGAGTACACATTACGACTTAATTGCCATTGGTGCCGGTAGCGGCGGCCTGTCTGTCGTTGAGCGCGCTTCAGAATACGGTGCAAAAACAGCAGTCATTGAAGCCGGAGAACTAGGTGGTACCTGCGTTAATGTTGGTTGCGTACCCAAGAAAATCATGTGGTATGGCGCAGGTCTTGCGCATGCCCTGCAAGATGCCGAAGACTATGGCTTTGAAGTGACTCGCGGCAAGCTGGACTGGACTAAATTAGTCGCCAAGCGCGATAACTACATTGCCAATATCAACGACTGGTATCAGGACAGCTTCTTAGGTGAGCGCAATATTGACCTGATTCGCGGCTTTGCTCGGTTTGTTGATGATAAAACTATTGAAGTAGATGGCGAGACTTACACTGCTGATCACATCGTGATTGCGACAGGTGGTCATCCGGTGATTCCAAGTCACGTGCCGGGCGCAGAGCTGGGCATCACTTCAGACGAATTCTTTAATGATTTGGATGAGCGTCAGCCTAAGAAAGTAGTGGTTGTTGGTGGTGGTTATATCGCGCTGGAACTCGCGATGCTGATGAACTCGCTGGATTCCGAAGTTCACTTGCTGCACCAAGGCCGCACCATGTTGCGCACCTTTGATAGCATGATTCGCCGTGCATTACGTCGCCAACTGGATTCCGACGGCATTTTCATTAATGACAATGCGATGATCGAACGCGTTGAAAAGCACAACAATGGCAAGTTGAGCGTGTTCTATAACGATGGCAGCAGCATTGGTAACGTCGATAGCTTGATCTGGGCCGTTGGACGTAAACCAAATACCGCAAATCTTGGTCTGGAAAACACCAGCGTCGTCATGAATGATGATGGCACGATTCCGGTAGATGATGAAGAGCGTACCAACGTTAATCATATTTTCGCTCTGGGCGACATTATCGGCAAAGCACCGCTGACGCCGGTAGCCATTGCTGCAGGTCGTCGTATGGGTGATCGCTTATATGGCGGCAAACCGAATCGCAAAATGTCTTACGATCATATCGCGACAGTGATGTTTACTCATCCGCCGATTGCGACCATGGGTATGACTGAAGAAGCGGCTCGTACTGCGTGTGGCGATGATGTTAAAGTATATACAACGGACTTCGTCCCAATGTATCACTCGCTAACACGCCATCAAGTTCGCACACATATGAAATTAATCGTACTTGGCGAAGAAGAAAAGATTATTGGTTGCCACCTGATTGGTACCGGCGTCGATGAGATGATGCAAGGCTTTGCGGTAGCCATCCGAATGGGCGCAACCAAACAGGACTTCGACGATACGATCGCCATCCATCCTGTTAGTGCTGAAGAATTGGTAACAATGCGCTGATTTAAGGGATCGCTTTGTATTGGGCGACCTGACTGGTAATTAGCTCATCATCTTCCCGGTGTGTCATTTTAGCCGGGAGGTAACCCATTTCAACAGCCATCCAATAAATGGTTTCACGGCTGGTGTCGGTTCTTTTTACTTTCACTTTAACGGTATTAAAGGTACCGGCATTGGTTTTAAGGCGTTCGGAACCTAAACGAACAAAGCTGTAGTTTTTCACTTCACCACGCTCAAACACTTGATATGAAAGCTGAGCGACGCCATTTTGTAAGTCACGTGCCACTGCCAGCTCTAATGACGCACGGTCTAATACATTCGGTGGTGTGGTTACGGTATAGCTTTTGTCTTTATAGACACCGGTTGCACGATTTCCGGCAAACCGGGTACGCTCCATGCGTGACTTGCTGCGGGTCTTTTCATCATATAAATAGGCCGTTGGCGTCAGTTTGTCTCCGGCAAAGGTGCCGTCAGAGTTTTCAACAACGCGAGCACCGGTTAACAGCTTTGCCAGTCCGGTTGCCTGAGTCGATTTATGGTATTGATATTGTGTTCCCTGGTATTTAAGTGAACTAACCAAGTTACCAACAGACATACTACCACGGTAGACGTCATAGACTGCTGTCATGGAACTTGGAAGTGCCATCGCTACCGTATTACTCAAGAGTAAAAGTAGTGCCGTACTTAATACAAACGCTTTGTTTCGCAACATCATAAAACCTCATTAATTGACCCCAGAACTGACCTGTGGGAGGCTGACAAAGTTCCAAACAAGTGCTTAAAGCACCGGACAGTACGATAGAGTGTAAATAAATTCGGCTTGATATTTTATCAACAGACCTGATAATCATCAGGAACCACCGTGATTTAACCGTCACATCGACCCACAAAACAAAGTATAGAGGTTTCCCAGTGAGTATAGTAGAAGTGAGCGACGAGAGCTTTGAAAGTGAAGTGTTAAGCAGCAGCCAACCAGTATTGGTTGATTACTGGGCAGAGTGGTGCGGCCCTTGCAAGACAATCGCCCCGCTGCTTGAAGAAGTTGCAGAAGCCTACGGCGATCGCATTAAAGTAGCCAAACTGAACATTGATGAAAATCGCGATACGCCAGCTAAATATGGCATTCGTGGCATTCCAACATTGATGCTCTTTAAGAATGGCGAAGTGGAGTCTACGAAAGTTGGCGCACTCAGCAAATCACAATTGACTGCATTTCTTGATCAAAATATCTGATCTTTGGTCATCTCTTCTCTGCATCTGCCCGAAAAACGATGCAGGGAAGATTAATTTTAGAACTAGACATCAAATTACATCCATGCTAGCCTACCCTTAAATTGGAGCCATGATGCGGCTCCGGTTCTCAGGTCGCACCTCCTGCGATCGTTTATCTGAGTCACTACGAGTCTTCCAACGTCACCTGCTGACGAACACGGTTGATCGGTTTCCTTACCTTACCCAATATTAAAAACACTACTATTCATGAATCTTACCGACTTAAAGCACAAAACGCCCTCCGAAATTCTGGATATTGCCAAAGAGCTGGGTGTGGACGGCATGTCCCGCGCACGCAAGCAAGATGTCATCTTTGCTATACTCAAAGCTTTAGCGAAAAACTCGGAAGACATTCACGGTGATGGTGTACTGGAAATCCTTCAGGATGGTTTTGGTTTTCTGAGATCGGCTGACAGCAACTACATCGCAGCGGCAGATGATATTTACGTATCACCAAGCCAGATTCGTCGTTTTGGACTGCGCACCGGTGACACGATCTCCGGAAAAATTCGTACTCCTCGTGACAATGAGCGTTATTTTGCGCTGCTGAAAGTTGATACCATCAACTTCGAGTCGCCAGAAAATGCCCGCAACAAGATTCTGTTTGAAAACCTGACACCTTTACACCCAAAAGAGCGCATGCGCATTGAGCGTGGTAACGGTAGTACAGAAGATATCACCGCACGGGTAATCGACATTGTCGCCCCAATCGGTAAAGGTCAACGTGGCCTGATCATTGCACCGCCTAAGGCCGGTAAGACGATGATGCTGCAAAACATTGCACAAAGTATCGCAACGAATAATCCGGAAGCTTATCTGATCGTTCTACTAATTGATGAGCGTCCTGAGGAAGTCACCGAGATGTCTCGCATGGTTCATGGCGAAGTTATCTCTTCAACCTTTGATGAGCCCGCATCACGTCACGTACAAGTGGCTGAAATGGTTATCGAAAAAGCCAAGCGCATGGTTGAGCACAAGAAGGATGTTGTTATCCTGCTGGATTCCATTACCCGTCTGGCTCGTGCCTACAACACGGTTGTTCCTTCCTCAGGTAAAGTATTGACCGGTGGTGTGGATGCTAACGCATTGCAACGCCCTAAGCGTTTCTTTGGTGCTGCCCGAAATATCGAAGAAGGCGGAAGTCTGACGATTTTAGCCACGGCTCTGATCGATACTGGTTCCAAAATGGACGAAGTTATCTACGAAGAGTTTAAGGGTACTGGTAACTCTGAAATCCATCTGGACCGTAAAATTGCTGAGAAGCGCGTCTTCCCTGCGATTAACATCAATCGCTCTGGCACACGTCGCGAAGAAATCTTGGTTAGCGAAGAAGAGCTGCAAGCTCTTTGGATCTTGCGCAAATTCCTACACCCAATGGAAGATGTGGAAGCAATGGAGTTCTTATTCGATCGTTTGCAATCAACCGCAACCAACGAAGAATTCTTCGCTTCAATGAAGCGCTAAAACACTTTAAGATATTCTGCTTTATAAAGCCTGCGGATCAACATCCGCAGGCTTTTTTGTATCTGAACTGACCGAAAAACTTAGTCGATCTTAAGCTTGATGGTTGGTACTTTAGGTGGTGGTGTTTCCAGCTGACCGGTATCGCCTTTATGCGGCAATAAATCAACTAATTCAAAATCTTTACCAAATGCTTTTTCGACCTGATTATAAGCCTCAAAATTCACTGTACTCAGTTTCAGAGGCTTGCTTTCACCCTTGGCATTTTTCACCGTGACATTCACAATCGCAACGCCAGACCACACACATCGTGCATTAATCGGACAACGTGAATCACTCTCAACGTTATCAAAACTCACCGATAAGCCGGTCTTGCCTGCCTCAACCGTCTTACCTAGTGGCACCGCAACTTCCGTCACAATCGGTGCTTTGCGGTAATCATAAGCAGGTGTCCCCACACAAGCGCTTATCAATAGTGCGGAGAGGCTCATTAGGGCAATTTTAGCGGGGAGTTTCTTCATGTGGATGTACCTTTTATGTTATCGTTTATTTGGATTATTACCGTCATTATAAGCTAAAACTAAGGATAGGGTGCAATGTCTGCCAACAAGGATTTACGCTGGTTAAAGCCATCACAATTAAAAGGGGCTACCAGACGCTTTGCTGAATTTTGCAAAGCCGACATAAAACAACAAAGCGACGAGAACAAACAGTTTGATGCACAGGCTTATACACAGGCTGTGAAGCTCATTATCTACAAACTGGACAGCACTCAAGAATCGCAGAATACAGGCGACCAAGCATGCTAATACACTCCCTGAGCGCCAGTAATTTCAGAAAATATGAAAGCCTTGAATTAACTGACTTGCCACAACAGGGTGTCATCACTGTTAGTGGCCTGAATGAATCAGGTAAGAGTAGTATCGGTGAAGTGATTTGCTTTGCTTTATTTGAGCGCACCTTTAACCTTGACGGAGAAAACCTGCAAAAACTGATCCGCTGGGATACCAAGAGCGCATCGGTTGAATTAATTCTTACCGACAATGAGCAACAGCAATACATCATTGAACGTCATATCGACCAGCACGGCAAGCTGAGAGCAAAGCTCTCCAAGCAAGTCAAAGAGGATGTGATTGCTGCAGGTAGCGAAGACGTTAATCGCAAGCTCGTTGAGCTGCTGGGCTATGACTATGCCACCTTTGCTGACTCCTTTTACTTAGCCGCACAAGACCTTAGTAATCCGACTCCGGATAGCAATAGCATCAAACAAATGGCTGGCATTGGTGAATATGCCCGGATTAGTGATGAGCTGGAACAGGACAATGCTGAACACCAGCAGGTAATTGATGAGCTGATGCCAGAAATTACTCAAAGCAGCAAGGCACTGGATGACCTGAACCTAGATGAGACTTGGCTGCCAGAATTGGTTGATGCTCGCGAAGTGGTCGAAACTGAAAGCGCGCAAAAGCAGGCCTTCAACGGACAACTAGCCGAATTCAGCAGCCTGTATAACCGTCAACAAAAACAACATCGGACCACCCGCAATTACTGGCGTTTCTTTAATCTGCTCAGTTGGATTATCGTACCGCTAATGCTGATTGCCTGGGGTGTTTGGATTCTCTACAACTTTTTCCCGGAACAAGTGGATACCTTAGAGCAGTCTCCGACGGTGAGCCAGTATCTACCAACCGTAAGTCAATGGGTATCCGAATGGGGCTTTGTTGGAACCATGGGCTTAGTGCTCTTCGCCAGTTTTATTCTGCTATTGAAATGGCTTAATGAACACAAGGCAGAGCACCAGCAGGACCAGGCCTACCAGCTCTCACAGACGCTAGATCAGGCACAGCAGCATTCACAGCGCTCATTGGATACATTGATGACAGCTCGCTTAAGAAGCTCTTTACAGGGCAAGGTACAGCCACAGTCAGCGTTATCGTCACCACCACAAGATGATCAGCAGCGTCTGGATAAATTAGCGGAGCAGTGCAAAAACTTTACAGCTGACGGCAATGAAATCGCCAATACAACACAGCGCTTGCGTGACACGCTTGACCAACAGCAACGTGATCTCATTAAATTACATGAGCCATTACAGCTGCAAATTATCGAGGAAAAGCGCCGCTCTGATGAAGCAGGCGTAATTCGCTCTAGCCTAATGGAACTACGCCAAGCGGTGAATACGCATCAGCAGCACATCGACACTCAAACCATTGGGATAGATCTGTTAAAACGCGCCTCTGATGCGCTGATTGCAGACTTTAATACTTCAGTCACTGAGCGCTCTCAAACGACCATGCCACGCTTTACCGGCAACCGTTACAAGCAAATCAGAATCAATAAAGATTTGCTGGTGCATGTGTATTCTGATGAGAAAATGGATTGGATTGATTTTGACGAATTATCATCCGGCACTCAGCGTCAGATATTACTGGCAGTGCGGATTGCAATGTCTGAACAGCTTGCGCTAAACACGGATAATTTAACGCAATTTATTTTCTTGGATGAGCCATTCACTTACTTCGACCAAGATCGCACTAAAGCCTCTCTTGAGGCACTGCCAAAGTTAAGCGAAGTTGTTTCTCAAGTCTGGATAGTGGCGCAGGAGTTTCCTAAAGACTCACACTCAGATAAGGCGATTAACTGCCCTGCTACCGGTCAGCATTCACTGACCGCATAAGCTTAGATGCTAGCCGGGGTCTAACCTCAGACCTCGGCCACTCTCAACGTCGCTAACAAACGCTCTGCATCCAAATGACGACCAGTGATTTGTAAACGCGTGCTGCGCTCTTCATCAGGCCACCAGCGGCGGTCATAGCTGCGATCAATACGCGAACCAACACCCTGCACCACCTGGCGCATCATCTTATTCGGTAATTCCGCAAAACCTTTGGCGCGATAAATCGTCTGCTCGCTATTGAGCATCTGCAAGCGGCTGACCAGTAGATCACTGTCTACCCGACCCAGCGTTACCATCACCGTATCAAAGCAATCACGACCTTGATGCTCATCCAGCTCAATCTTGCTGACTTCCATGCGCTGCTCAGAACCGCAATTACGACCGAATAATAAGTCCGGGCTAACGATGCCATGCTGCATGCTAATAATATCTGGCTTATGGCTTAGCAAAGCCTCCAGACTACCTTGCAGCTTCTTGCGCATTACTGGAAACACCAGATCTGTTTTGCTGATCAAGACCACATCCGCAATATCCAACTGTGCCTGATATAAAAACTGCAGGCTTGGATCAGGTGTACGGCTCTTTGATTGACCCGTGCTGGTATGACGACCATCCATCAATGCAGGGCCATCGGCCACTGTCATCACAGAATCAATTGTAAAGTGCTGTGCCAGCGTATCAGTGCTTAAGCGACGTAAAAAGGAAATTGGCAACTCGGTACCAGGTGTTTCGATAATGACATGATCGATATCATCCCGACGGGCGATCAGCTCATGCATCATCTGTACGAAATCGTCCTGAACCGCGCAACATAAACAGCCATTACTGAGTTCATAGATACGATTGCCTAAGGGTAGGCGCTGGGTTCGGCTAGCGGTGTTGAAGTCGGTACCACGAAGAATTTCTGAATCAATCCCACTTTCTGCAGGAACACTGACCACTGCCGCAATGCGGCGTCCGCCAGGCTGTTTAAGAACGCTTGATAACAACGTTGTTTTTCCACTACCGAGGAAGCCCGTCACTATGGTAGTGGGGATTTTATGAGTATTCATTATATTTATTAGCCCCAATATATTATTTTTATACATCTCCTGCCCCATAGGAAAATGCATTTTTTTCATTCACTAATGGTAGCACAAGACTGCATATGTGCATACTTAAGACAACAATAGCGGATATACGGTTCATTTCCAATGCTGAAAAAAACTATTTCACTATGATAAGCTCCTCTGCCAATAGACCTTAGGAGTGAACAATATGAGCTTAGATAACTTCCTGACGCGTTTGCGTGAAGAACCAGAAGCCATTGATTTTGAAGACACAATCGCCGTTATTGAAGCCAATTACAGCTTCACACCAACCGCATTTCGTAATGGCTCAGTGAGCAACGCAGCTGGGGAAAATAATGGTTCCTGCAAAATTCTGTCATTTGCGCAATTAAACCAATTGGATGCAGACCACACTCTGGCTTGTTTTGGCCGCTACTACCGCGACGACGTGTTGAAGCACCCAGACGGCAGTGATCACGGCAATATTCGCAATTTTTTAGAAAACGGCTGGATTGGTGTGGAATTTGACGGAACGCCATTAGTGGCTAACTGATTTTTTAGGTCGCTGCCCGACCACCGGATAAGGGTGGTCGGGCAACTGGGTTGGCAGGGGATTGCCATGAAATGTGTAACGTCTAGGATGCGGATATCTAAACAGTTAACAGATACAGCCTGCATAAAAACGTCGTTGAGTCGCCTTATGCTGACCACGTTGCTATTAAACTACATTTTGGGCAAAATTACCAATCGTTCAGATAATTGGACCAACATAAAATTCTATAAGAATTATTAGTTTAGCAGGGGATAGCCCGTTAGTTCCATATAGCCCATACCCGCACGACCGCCATCGACCCTTACCACCCCTTCCCAATAGGGAAACTGCGTCCCCATCCACTGATTATCGCTTAATGCTTCAACCTCCCAGCGCTGCCCCAGTTTTGGCAAACTAATCTCCCAACGCAACGGTAATTCAACCTGCTTTGTAGCTGGCGAAGCCCCTGCTTCCGGTAAGATTATTGTGCGGCGTTCCAGCACTTTCAGCTGAATATCGGTGACTGATAAACTTTGGCTACTGCCATCCACTTCAACCAAGCTGCCGCTTAGCCAATTATCGCCAGAACCTTGGCGCAACTGAAACACCATTAACGAGCGCCCATCGTTTAAATGCAGTGAAAACCAATCCCAACCTTGTTGCGACTCGGCCAGCGGCTGCGAGCTCCACTCCCGATCTAACCATGCATTGCCATTCACCTTCAGAGTTTGCCCTTGGTAAACAATATCGCCCTGCACTTGTATCTTGGGTTGGCTGTAATAGTAGCTAGCTTGCCCCTGCCCCGATTTCTGGCTAAAGCCCTGATCGCCTTGCAAAACCCACGGCGCATCGCTGCTTAGCTGCACATTAACTTCGGTATCATCAATGCCAAAACGTAATTGGGATGGGAACGGATTAGCCGACTCTGCTTTCCATGACCAGTCATCTAGCCACACCTCAAAATTAGGCTGCGACTGATCTGGAGAGCCAACAACGGTCACACCGGCTTGGCCAATACCACCGCGAGCAAAGCGCTCAGCAAAACGATGCTTATCCGGCGCACTAATTGCAGCATGCGCCATCCACAGCTGATTACTTTCCCAACCATTAACCACTGGCTTAGCATCCATCGCTTGGCGAAACAAGGTCCACTGCAGCCCCCAATCGCGACCTTGCTCATCTTTTAAGTTGGCGGTGATGTACCACCACTCAATGCGATATTCGGGATGCATGCCATGATCTTTGGGGAACTCCAGCTGCTTGCCGGGAACCACTTTTTTGTAACCTTCGACCGGTGTTTTCAGCACCTGATATACATCGTTAGCCACCAGTGGTGAGCCAGCAAATAAACCCCAAATACCCAGACAAGCGACAATGCGTTTTGTAGAAAAGAAGCTCATACGCCACCACCCAGTTCCGCTAATGCCTGAGGTAATCGTCGCCGCAAACGCAGCCCGGTTATTAGCAAAGTAATTAAAACCACGACCAACGATAACACCGCCAATACCAGTGCAGGTTGCATACTCCACAGCATCGGCATACTCCACCCAAATGACATCACATTTAGCTTATTAATCAATAACCAAGACAATAAAGCACCCAGCGGAATCGACAGCAACCAAGTGATTCCAACAAATAATAGTAGCGGCACACTAATCACCCAAACATGTTCACGCAGCCGCACACCCAGAGCTGACCATTGCGCAAATTGTGGCAAACGCTCCTGCAAAATCGCCAATAGAGATGCTAGCAATGCCAAACCTGCAACCAACAATGTCAGGGTGTTCATTGCCATAGTGATAGCGAAGGTACGCTCAAAGATGGCTAACGCGGTTTCACGTACCCGCTGCTGTGTTACCCAATCTCCAGCTTTAAAGCCAGCGTTCAACAGATCTTGCTCCGCCTGTTGCAATGCTGCCTCGACCGGCATCTCAGAATTCAGCCACAACGCCACTCCTTGCTGCTGAGCTGCGGGCCAAAGCACGCTCATTTGTTTCTGCGGTAAGTAGAATTGAAAATTCGGATTGCCGTAATCGTAGAAAAAACCGTTTACCATAAAACGGCGTTCGCCAGACGGCGTATTCAGCGTGACCGTGTCGCCCAGCGCTACATCTGCTAAATAGTGCACTTGCTCATTTGCCAGAATCAGCGGCTGTGAAGCTGATTGCGTGCTCCACTCTGAGAGCGCATTGGGCAAGGCTTTGGCAAAGGGCAATACAAGCGTATCCGGCGCATCAATGTCTAAGCCACGAATTTCTGTTGGTCGTTGCTGCCACTTGGTTTCTACGCCAATGCGCTGGTGGCTATCCTTTAACCATCCGTTAGTTAGTCCCGATTGAATTAACGTCTCGATTTCAGGGCGCTGTTTGCCAACATAAATATCCGCCGTCAACCGCTGAACCAGCCAGCCGGAAAATGAGGTGCGGAAGCTATCAACCAGAGCCTCTACGCCAAAATTGCAGGTTAATGCGAGCAATAAGGCCATCATTGCGGTACGTAAGGTGGGTAATTGCGCCCAGCCATCACTCACAATCCAGCGCATTAATGGCCGCTCTTGCGGTAATAGTCGGGAGAGTTGCTTTAGGCAAAATGCCAGTATCCATGGCAAACACCATGCTGCTGAAAACAAAATCAAACCAAGCAAGGTAAAGCCTAGGAAGATGCTGTTTATAAAGGGATAAAGCAACAAAGCTAATACGGCTAAAATAATTCCAGCCATCAGCAGTACGCGTCGTGCGCTAGTGTCATTCACCCATTGCGCCGTGAGCTGGCTACCCGGAATCACGGCCTGCCGGGAGAGTCGCCACATTGGCCAAGTGAGCGCAAAAAGCAGGCCTCCCAAGGTCATCGACCAGGCGATTAATACGGTGGGGAGTTGTAGGAGAATCTGTGAGCCAACGGTTGCGCCATACAAACTGCCAAGCGTTGCGCCAAGGGCAGGAAGTAGCTGCAAGCTCAATACATAGCCCAGTAATAAGCCCAAGGCGCTGGCAATCAGGCTCCACAATAAAGCCTCCAGCAACAAAGCCACGCCCAAAGTACTGAGGCTCACGCCCATTAAGCGCAAATTGCGCACGGTCATCTGGCGATACCACAGGGAAAATCGTACGGCGTTAAAGACAATAAATAACCCTACCGCAAACGATAGCAGGCTCATCGCGCTTAGATTGGTATGCAGGCTTTGAGTGAGCTGCTCAAGATCAAGCGCCTGCTGGTTTTTTTCCAGTGTTAAGCTATCGGGGAGTTGCTGCTTTAGCACCTGTGCATCCGCGCTGGAGATTTCGCCAACCGCAAGATAACTAAAGTCTTTGCGCTCCAGTAAATCCAGCGCAGCGCCAATATCCATCAGCAATTGCCAGCCTTGGGATTCATCTTCGCGAATCAACGCGGGGGGTAGTTTGCGGCCACTGCTTAGAGTTAGTTGCTGACCAGCACTAACCCCTAACTCCTGAGCCAGCGCCTCCGGATACCAAGCCTGATATGGCGGCTGCACAAAATCCAACCAACCTCGTCCATCGCCACTAAAGCTTAGGTTTTCCGCGCCTAAGCCGCTTGGCAGCGCAAACAAATCTGTGGCAATAATCGCCAGTAGTTTGCCAGACTCCGTGCTGACTCTTGACTCAATCACCGGATACAGCTGCACCCAACCCTGACGGCGCAAGGCGATATAGTCTGCCTGTGAAATACCTGCGCCATCTTTAGCGCGAATACTGTAATCAACTTGCGCGCCCAGCATACTATTGGCGCGTGAATAGCTGGCTTTGGCGTGGCCATTAATCACTTGCACTGCTGACCACAATGCGACTCCAGCTACCAAGCCCGCTAACAAAAATAGCGCCTGCCAAGGGTGCCGCCAGTAATGGCTCAATAGTGCTTTTAGCGTCCAGAATAACTGCCTCATGCTACACGCTCAGTTTGCTGAGAAAGCTGGCCGCCATGTAGCCACCACTGCTGATCCAAATAACTCGCCATCTCACGGCTATGAGTTACCATGAGCAAAGAACTACCGGCCTGCTGCACCAAGTCCCGAAACAGTCCCATGACTTGCAAACTGCTTTGCTCATCCAAATTACCGGTTGGCTCATCGGCTAGCACCAACGTAGGCTTATGCAGTAAGGCACGGGCAATGGCAACCCGCTGCTGTTGGCCGCCGGAGAGTTGATGCGGGTATTTTTTAAGTTGTAACTGTAAACCTAAACACTCAATCAGGTGCTGCTCAAAGTCAGCATCCTGACGATTACACAGCGCAGCCTGAAAGCGAATATTATCCAACACCGGCAAGGTTGAGATCAGATGAAATTGCTGGAACACCAGACTCATTTTTTCGCGTCGTAAATTGGCACGGGCTGACTCATTTAAACGGCACACATCCTGCTCGGCAAATTCAATCGAACCACTGTCTGCATTATCCAAACCAGCGATCAAATGCAGCAAGATACTTTTGCCACTTCCGCTATCACCACGCAAAGCGGCTGACTGCCCAGAATTTAAGGTGAAATCAACCCCATCCAATACCGTGACGGCACCCTCTGGTTGTGCGAATGATTTGCTCAATTGTCGAATTTTTAATGGCATATTATTCAGGCAGCTCGTCATAGTCTATAACTTCCGTTAATCGCATATTATTCAGGATATTCACTGGCATCTTAACCACATGTCGCCTTGCCCTGTAGCTGTTTTAAACAATTATTGAATTGCCACCGCAACATGCAGCATCTCATCCTACAAACCGCCTCGTTAAGCCAGTATTAAAGTGCGGTAATTTCTTAGAGGCGGATACTTCGCGGCACAAACCAAATTCAAATTAAAATAATTTTTGTCGATGGAGATACCCCCGTGACCAGAGCGTTATATCAGGGCCTGTGGGCCTTATTGTTATTGCTGACTTTCAGTGCTGCCCAATCGGCACGCATTGAAGCGCGTAAAAGTACTGCCGTCTATTATGGACCGGACCTTCCGACGGATATTCTTGCCCAATACAGCCGCATTATTGTTGAAGCTGACAACGTCAAACAGCATGAGCTACAAGCTTTACGCGCCAAAGGTGGCGATGTATTTGCCTACCTGAGTGTGGGTGAAGTCTCCCCTACCCGTAAGTGGTTTGATCAAATTCAACCCGCTTGGGTGCTGGGTGATAACCGCATTTGGGACAGTAAAGTCATGGACTTAAGCGCCCCTGGCTGGCAGCAATTCGTTATGGAAACCATTGTCGATCCGTTATGGAACGAAGGTTACCGTGGCTTATTCCTCGATACCATGGACAGCTTTAAGCTATTTGCTAGCAACAGCGCTCAGCAACAACAGCAAACTAAAGCACTCGTCGCATTGCTGCAAAAAATCCACGAGCGTTATCCGGAGATGCGTTTTATCGCCAACCGTGGCTTTGAAGTCCTGCCCTCCATTGGTCATTTGCTGGAAGCAGTTGCCGCTGAATCCTTATTTGCCAGCTGGGATAATGGCCTGCGAACCTACAAAGAAACCAATCCGAGTGATCAGTCTTGGCTACTCGGCAAACTGAAAGAAACAAAACGCGAACTTGGTGTCGACATTATCATTATTGATTACATGGAACCAAAACGTCGCAAAGATGCTAAGGCTATTGCCAAACGCATTACGGATGAAGGCTTTATTCCATGGGTATCGATCCCTGCACTGGATATGGTGGGCGTGGCCGATTTTGAGCCGAAGCTAAACACGTATTTGCTGCTAACCGATAGCAAAACTGAAACCTATAAGCCGCTGACGCTGGAAAAATATCAGCCGATGTTGCGCAGCTTAAAGTCCGATGGCCTGAAGGTTCGGGTGCACGATATTCAGTCCGGCATGCCAAACGGCCATCTGATCGGTCGTTACCTTGGCATTATCACCGCACAGCCGTTTAATCAACAGTTCGAGATTTATCAGAACTGGTTACGCCGCCAACAAGGCGAAGGCGTCACCATTATGACTCTCTCTTCTGAGGCCGCTATCCCACCCGGAAAATAAGCTATGAATCGTACCGACTCTTCGCAAAAACTGTTTAATGCCCCAGCGCTGTTATTAATTGCAGCGGTGTTAATCGCCTTTTTGGTGCTGTTGTTTCCATGGAAGGATGCGGATTATTTAGGACAGCAGGAGTCCGGTGCGCTAAAAGAACAATTCTCAAACCGCTTGCAGGCTGAGCTGCATCAGATGCTGAATAAGCCGGATGCGCCAGCCAATGATGTACTCACACTGGCGCAATCGCTAAGCCGTAAAGGGCTATGGGAATCTTCCGAGCAACTACTTAGCCAAAAAATTGACACTAATGCGCTAAGTGACTTGCAACAGAAGCAGCTGGCAACGATTCAGCTGCGCAACTACTTGGATGCCTATTACACGGCTTCTGCTGGCGGAACTGATATCAAAGAACAACGCATTGATGTGCGTCGTCATTTACAGTTTTTAGAAGATTATCAAGATCTTGCACCTAATGAGTTAAAAGCCCTAGCCAAGGCCAGCACAGACTTTGGTTTATTGCCGCAAGCCGTAAAAATTTACTATCGTTTAGCCGAAATTGATCCTGAGCGCCAAGCCGAATGGTTGGCTGAGGCAGGACGTTGGGCCGGTCATGCCGGCGATCCGGTCAGTGCTGCAAAAGCTTTCAAAGCAGCCAGTGACGCAGCTACCGACAAGGGACGCTTCAATGTCTATATTTATGCGTGGCTAAGTGCCGCTGCGAAAGCCGGACAGCAGGATGAGGTAAAAGCCTTTTTGACTCAATCCCAGCATCAGCTGCCAGAATCACCTAAAAATCTGCAAAAGCTTGCGGAAGCCAGTCTTCAGGCTGGTTTACCAGAAAGTGCCAGCGATCTATTCGCTCACCTTGCTAAGCGAGACACACCTGAAAATGCACAACGTTGGTATGAAAAAGCGGCGCATTGGGCTGCAGAAACCAAATCCTATCGCAATGCCAGTTACTATTTACAGCAAGCCGAACAGCGCGCCACCAATGAAAATGACCGTTGGTTGATTCATCAGCGCCAGATTGAAGTCTATGTAAAAGATAAGCACCCAGACAAAGCCTTAGTCATTATCACACCAATGATTCAGCAGCATCCGGATAGCTTGGAGCTACTGAAAAAAGGCACCGAAATTGCGCTACTAGAAAAGAACCTACCATTGGCTCGCGACTGGAATCAGGCCTACCTGAAACAAAAGCCAGATGAGATAGATGCCATTATTGCGCAAGTCGATATTGAAACGCTGGATGAGGATTACCCTCAGGCGATTGACTACGTAAAGCGCGCCATCAAAATCAAACCGAAAGACCTGAAATTACGCGAGCGCTGGGCATTCTTGGAAGAAACCCAAGGCAATGAAGCATTGGCCATGCGCTTGTGGCAGTGGATTTACCAGCAAAGTGGTGATCCTAAGCATCAAAACCAAGTCGTGCGCTTGGCGCAAGCCGACTTGGATGGGGAAGGCTTAGCTTTTCTTGTCAAACTATCCCGCCAGCAAGCGCTGCCAACTCAAGCCGTTAATGATATTTTCTTTTTTCTAAACAAAAAAGATGACAAGCAAGCAGCTGAAGAATTCCTGAGCGCTTACTTAAAGCGGCACGGCCCTGATCGTGAGTTATCAGAAACACTGGCAAAATGGTATGGCGGCGAAAAGCGTTATGCCGCAGCCTTGAAGATCTGGCAGCAACTGACCCAACAATATGGTGAACGCACGACTTATAGCCTCACTCGCTTTGAGTTGCATTGGGCATTAGATCAAAAAGACAGTGCGTACCGTTTATGGCGCCAACATAAACAAGCATGGCAAACCAGCGCTAGCTTGCCTCAACTTGGCATTATGGCTGAAGTGGCCTGGACCTATAAACATGATCAGGATGCTTTAGGCTACTACCAGCAACTACTAAGCAAGCAAGATAAGCGTGATGTGAAAGCGCGAATTTTGTATCACACCCGTATTGCGCTGCTATTTGATCGTCTCGGACAGCACCCACAAGCGGTCGCTGCGTTCAAACGTGGCTTTATGGAAACGGCGGATACCGATCTATTGTTGAGCGGCTTGCAAGCCAGCTTTGATATGAAAGATGGTCGTGGATTTACTGTCCTGTTAGCACTGGCTAAAGAGCAATCAACACGCTTTGCAAAAGAGCCACGTTATTGGTTGTTGCAAGCGGCTTATGCCAATCAACAGAAGGATTACAATGCTGCCGCATCGTTTTATCAGCGCGTTCTAGCACTAGATGCTAACTCCAAAGATGCCTTAGCAGGTTTGGAAGCGATCCGAACAGTGATGGCAGATGCTCGTAAGCAGTCTACTTTAAAGCAGTTGGCCGCAATGCAAACCGCTTTCGACAAGAAAGACTATGCACTATTGGAAAAGCTGTTGGATGCCTCTCATGTAAAGCTCAATGAGTTTGCAGAGTTGCCACAGTATTGGTTATTGAGTAGCCAATTCAATTATCAGCAAAAGCATTATGCCTCCGCGCTTAAGGGCTATCAGCGTTTACTGGCACTAAAGCCAGACTCAGTGCCTGCCAGACAAGGCACGATTCTGATTCTGACTGAACAGAAGAACTACCCTCTCCTGCGCCAAACTCTAGCTAAATGGCAAGCATTCGCTGAGCGCAATGATGTGCTTTGGCCAAACTATGCCTTGGCGTATCAGGCAATGGGTGAAGATACCAAGAGCCTGAAATGGTTTGAAATGGCCAGCATTAAGCACCCTGAAAACTATGCCATGTTACTTAGCTATGCGCAGTCGCTGGATAAACTTAAGCAAACCACTAAAGCCAAACAGGTGCGTGACTTTGCAATTGCTCAACTACGCCAGCAACTGGCATCAGGATCGCTGAAGCCGGATGAGCGCAAAGAAGCGCTGTTCCAATATTTAAGTGTGCTGCAAAAAGATGGCTCTCAAGCGGAGTTTAATAAAATCTATGCTGAGCTGGATCGCTTAACGCGCAGCAAAGCTGACAAAGATCGTATGAATGAAATTGCACTGGCTCAGGCATTAGATAAAAACAATCTGCCTCAACTTAAGCAATTACTGGCACGTGCAGATGTTCAACGAATGACTAAACCTGTCTGGATGCGCTTATCCATTGCACTCAAGCTAAAAGACAAACCGGCGTTATTGGCTCTACTTAAACAACCACAACTGTTATCGACTAGCGATCACGTCAGCGTACTGATTGCACTGGACAAAAAGCAGCAAGCATTTGATGTCGCCAAACAAGCCATCAGCACTGCAAAAACACAGGAAGAACGCGAGACAGCCCGAAAAATTGCGCTATCACTGGCCAATGGCAGAGTCTCAGAGTTTGTGGCTGCTTACAATTCGCGCAGTGTTGGCAGCCTTAGAACAACCGAAGAAGTTTTACAGTATAAACAAGGCCTTGGAAAAAATGGCTTACCCATTGGCTTTGACATCAAACTGAAAAAGGCTCGGCTTAGCAATAATAATTTACCCGGCAGTGCGGTTAATGAGAAGGATGTTTCGGTCGGTTTTGAGTGGACTGATACCACTAATCAGCTGAATGCCAGACTTGGTGTATACGACAACGGTGATGACACAAAAGCCTATGGTAACGTCGCTTACAGAAAGCAACTAAACGACCGCTTAAATGCGGGTCTGGAATATGGTTATCAGGAGACCCCCGATGAAAACTCATACCTCAGACAGTACGGTCGCCGCAATCGAATTAAGGTCGATTTTAATGGCCAGATTGGTGACAAGCAGACCGCACAATTAACCGCTTGGCAGCATGAGTTTAACCGGACCAGTGATGGTCAATCGTTGGCTGATGGTGTCGGTGTTCGAGCTGCAGTTGTTCATCGTCAAAATACCCTGAATGGTCAATGGTATGGCGGCGTGCAAGGAACCTTGCAGAAGAACAACAACTCCAGCTTTATCAGTACCGAGGATGCATTACCGGAGTCGACTCAAAGTGTTGAGCTGATCGCCGGATTCAACCACGGTACACCAGGTCAAGGCTTGGATAAAAAATCAGAATTTCAGTACAGCGGCTCAGTCGCTTTAGGTCAAGTTTGGCCGACTGGAGAAACCAAAGCGCATGCAGAAGCAGCGATTGGTAAAACATTAATCGGAAACGATGAACTTAGTCTCGGCGTGTTTTATGACAAAGGCTCGCTCGGGAACGGTGAAGATAAAGGCATTAATTTGCAATACCGCAAATTCCTGGACTTTCCGGTAACGGATTAAAAAAGAAAACATCATGAAAAGAAAATCCATGCAAGGGCATGTGGCGATCGATCAGTTCGCCCTGCCTCGTAAAAATCCCCCCGTTGTATTGGAGAAACTTCGTCCAACTCCGGATGCGGCCATTCTTGAAGTGGTTCTACTCCCATTATTAGTGCCGTTCGTGGCCTGGTTAATGGGTAGACAAGATCTGTTTTTCTTAGAAACGGCTTTCCCTTGGATGTTACTGGTGCCGACGCTCACCGCCTCACGTTATGGCTCGCGCTATGGCTTGCTGAGCCTGCTGGTGATGTCATCGCTGAGTCTGTTATATGTGCTGGTTTATCAACCGGCTCTGTTAACGACGGTAAGCCAGATTTTAGTCGGTAGTTTACTGGTGGTATTAGTGATTGGTGAGATGATCCAATACTGGGGTAAGCGCACCACGCAACAAGCTGAAGAAGTTGAAAAGTACCGCCAAAGTGCCAGCCAATCAGAGCAAGCGCTGCAGCTACTGCACATTTCTTACAGCCAGCTAGAAGAAGACTTGGTCTCGGTTAATCAGTCTCTGGCTAGCTCTTTACGCTTGCTGGATACCTCCATTAATCAGGCACAAACACCTGAAGGGACTGACTCTGGCCGCGCAATTAAAATTGCTGTTCAAAAAATGCAGGAGATTCTAAAGCAATATTCTTGGCTTGAAGCAGCTGCATTTTACCGCGTAGACAGCAGCGGCAAGCTGCACGCAAAAGATATCGGCAGCATTGGCAGCATGAAGCCTGGCATGCATCAAGACCCGTTGGTGAAAGAGGCACTGCGCTGCAAACAAGCAGTGAGCATCAAACATGATCAGCTCATGCAAAATCGCCAGCTAAATACTAATTTGCATGCCGCAATTCCATTACTGGATTCTAAAGGTACCGTTTGGGGTGTGATGGCAGTGGCTAAAATGGCGCCGGCTTCACTGACTCAACAAAACCTAAACCTGCTGGCATTGCTGTGTAACTATGTTGCGAACCTGCTGGATAACAGCAAGCGTCCAGCGACGAGTGCTAAGTTACTGCTGCAGGAAATGTATACCGCTTTAAATGTGGTACTCAATACGGTTAAAACAGCGACCTTGATTACCATGGAAGTGAAAAGCTCCGCAGAAACCGATGAGTACAAAGACTACTTTGTGAACAAGGTTCGGGGTGCTAACCGCATCTGGAGTTTGCAGCGCAATGGCAGTGCCACGCTGATCATGCTGTTACCCATGTTCAATAGTCAGGACTATGAGCAGTTTGAAAGCAGCTTAAGCAGCACTTTCAAAAAGCGCTTTGGTAAAGAATTACCAGAAGCCGGTATTACCATGACGTTCAATCATATTCGTCACCAAATGCCGCGCAGCGCACTGCAAAACTATCTGGTTAGCTTAGGGAAATTCGATAATGCGCGACTTATCCGTTAGTTCTTTACTGCCAGTTTTTGCACAGCTGATCTGCTTTGCGCTACTGTGGCCTCAAGTGCCATCGCTAACGCTGGCAGCGCTGATCGCTCATATTGCCATTAGTGTCATTACTGCCTACTGGTTGAGTGTGCGTTGGCAAGAACAGGCATTAACGCCCGGAAAAATTTGGCTGTTTGTGGCCAGTGCAATGTTCTTTTTGCCTGTAATCGGCTCAATCACAATCGCTTTACTGGATAACCGTGCCGCCTTGCGAGAACGTGGTATGCAAGCGGGCATTGGTGTGATCAAAGGCAAAGCACCAGTAGCTCGCGACTTATTAAACTACTTCTCAGCACCAGAGCACTATCAAAAAGGTAGCTTGCGCAAAACCCGCGACTTACTCTCATCTCTGGATGATGAGGCCTATCTTGGCTTGTTAATCGCCTCGCGCCACTTACCAGATAAAGAAGCTTATGCTCTGCTGAGTGAAGCACTATTGAGTCCTTTTGAAAGTGCGCGCCTGATGTCCTACGCCCTGAAAGGTAAACTGGAAGAGCGTATGCAGGAAAACTTACAGAGCAAACTGGATGCCTTAGAGACAACCTCCAAAAAGCATCAGGCAGAATTAGCACTGGCAGTTGCCCAAGACTATTTGCATTTATTGGATGTCGGAATCGAGTCCACCAGTAAAGCCGTTCTGCTGGAGCAAGCTTATACTTACACCACGCGATCGATTCGACGTAGTCAGGACTCTGCATCAGCCTTTAATACACTAGCCACTATTTTGGAATTGCAAGGCAAGCCACGCCAAGCTCAACAGTCCCGAAATCGCGCATTGGCACTGGACGCCAGCATTGCTGAAAACCATAACTTGCAACACGCAGCAGCCTAATTCTATTCAGCTGGCATTTTCTGGCCAGCCGTTAGACTGAAGTACTAATAATAAACAAAACTCTAATTACGTGCCTGATACCGAATTTCCACGACTGGGTCCTTCAGAAAAAGCCGACATTTGTCTGCTGCTTGAGGGTACCTATCCTTATGTGAGAGGCGGTGTTTCCAGCTGGGTACATCAGCTGATGATCGGGCACCCGGAGTATCAGTTTGCACTAGTGTTTGTGGGTGCCAGTAGCGAACATTACTCGCAAATGCATTTTGAGTTTCCAGACAATGTTTGCCACTTTGAAGTCCACTTCCTAAATGACTCGCTTGATCTTGGCCCACCCAAGCCACATAAGCTAGATGCGGAAGCCGTCTCGGTCATTACCGACCTCTACAAACTGTTAGGCCAAGGCGGTCAGGCGCCCTCACTCCAGCAATTAGCAGGTCTTGGCAAGCTGCTTTCCAAAGCCTCTCAATACACTGCTGATCAGTTTTTCTATAGCCCTGAAGTCTGGGAAATGATTACGGATAGCTATCGCCGTAACTGCCCTGAACTACCGTTTAATGAGTTTTTCTGGAATATTCGTGCGATGCATGCGCCGATTCTGGCATTACTCAAGATTGCACAAACTGCACCGCTAGCTGATTGCTATCACACCATTTCAACGGGTTATGCCGGCCTTCTGGGTTTATTTTTGCGCCTGATGAAACAGAAACCGCTGATGGTAACCGAGCACGGCATTTACACTAAAGAGCGACAAATTGATCTCTACCAAGTTGACTGGATTAAAGAAAATAATCCCGACTTAGCGGCAGGGCTCGATGACCGAATTAGTTATATCCGGCAATTATGGATGCAGTTCTTTGAAGGACTGGGCCGACTGACTTACAGCGGCTGCATTGTGATTGTTACGCTTTACGGCCAAAATCGCCAAAAACAGATTGATCTTGGCGCACCGCCAGAGCGCTCTATCGTTATTCCTAATGGCGTTAAAATTGAACGCTTTGTTGAGTTACGAGATCAGCGTGCCGAAGGTATTCCTCCGGTATTGTGCTTGCTGGGTCGAGTGGTGCCGATAAAAGATATCAAAACCTATATCCGCGCCGTTGGAATTCTCTGCGAAACCATTCCGGAGGCCGAAGGCTGGATTGTGGGCCCGGAAGAAGAGGAGCCTGAATACGCCGCCGAGTGCCATGCGCTCGTTGAGCAACTGGGTTTGCAGGATCGTATGAAGTTCCTTGGCTTCCAGAACATCAATGACATTCTTCCTAAGATGAGCCTGATGACCTTAAGCTCAATTAGTGAAGGTCAGCCGCTAGTGATTCTGGAGGGCTATGCTGCTGGCGTGCCGGTACTCTCAACCGATGTTGGCTCTTGCCGCGAATTGGTCGAAGGCCGAACTGATGAAGATCGTGCTTTAGGCTCTGCAGGCTCCATTGTGCCTATTGCCAACCCAAGAGCATTGGCCGAAGCCGCTGCCGAACTATTAAAAGACGAAGCCCGCTGGTATCAGGCGCAGAAATCCGCCATTGCCAGAGTAGAGCGCTTTTATGGCGAGCAAACGTTTCTGGAAAACTACCAACAACTTTATAAAAAGGTATTAGGTCATGGCCGGAATCGGATTTGAGCTAAAGAAAATGCTCAAGGATGACAGCTGGTTTGGCCTGCTGAAAACCTACACCTATGCTGGCGCGATAAGCTCCGGCCCGTGGGTATTATCCATTTTAGGCATCATGCTCGTCGGCTTGATGAGCTTAAGTAGCCAAGGTGATGCAGGCGTTTGGCTGAGTGAGTTTCTGGTTTCAGTGACTTGGCTTATGTCATTCTCACTAGTGCTCAGTAGCTTATTGCAGCTGGTCTTTACCCGCTTTATGGCGGATCAGATTTACCTCAAAAACGATCACCTGATTTTACCGAACTTTATCGCAGCAATGGGCTTATCCAGCATTGTCAGCGGCGTCATTGGTATTGTACTTTGGCTAACGGTTTTCAGACACCTAAGCTTTCTGTATTGCACCCTAATGCTGATGAACTTTGTATTGCTGTGCAATGTTTGGTTAGCCATTATTTTTGTGGCCGGCATGCGCCGTTATAAAACCATATTGCTGGTATTTCTAGTCAGTTATCTCAGTATTGTTCTCTTGTCTGTTGTACTGAAAAGCGCTGGAACAACAGGCTTACTAACCGCGTTAGCCATCGGCCACGGTATTTTACTGGTCGCACTCTTGGTGATGATTTTTCAGGAATACAGTGCCGACACCCTACTTCGTTTTGACTTTCTGAAACGCAAAAATGTTTACCTGATTCTGATTTTTATCGGACTGTTTTTCAATATGGGTGTGTGGGTTGATAAGTGGATATTCTGGTTCGCGCCCTCGACCTCAGATGATGTCAATGGAGTGCTGCGAGCATCTGTCATTTACGACTTACCGATTTTTCTGGCTTACTTATCGATCATTCCCGGTATGGCTAGCTTTTTGCTGCGCATCGAAACTGACTTTGTAGAGACCTATCAGGATTACTATTCTGCGGTCAATGATGGTGCGACACTCAGCGAAATCGAAAGTCGACGCATGAATATGACTCAGACCATTCGCCATGCCTATCTGGAAATCATCAAAATTCAAGGCGTGACCGTTTTACTATTTTTCGTGATGGCAGAGGACATTATTAGTTGGCTAGACCTTTCACCGCTATATGTGCATTTGTACTATATCGACCTGCTCTCGACTGCCATTCAGGTATTATTTCTCGCCACGCTAAATGTATTTTTCTACTTTAATCTGCTGAAGCCCGCATTCTGGATGACGTTTGGGCTATTTTCGTTAAATCTAATCTTTAGCTTGCTCAGCATCATGCTTGGGCCTGCTTTTTATGGCTATGGGTTCGCTTTAGCCATATTCATAAGCACCATCGCGGGCATGATCGTTCTATCCGACAAACTTAACCGCTTGGAATACATTACATTCATGTTGCAACGCTGAAAGCATCTAATGGGGTGATAAAACAAGGCCGCAGGCCATTTTAACGAAATTATGTTATCCCCCCAAGCAGGTGTTCAGATGAAATTAACCGGATCTTCACGGTGGCTTAGCCCACTCCTAATGCTAGTCGCGGGCTCTGCGCTCAGTGTTTCGACACAAGCAGCGGATATTGTTATCGATGGCAATATCTCCGAATGGACCACTCAAGACCGTTTGGAACTCCCACCACAAACACCTGTTTCAGGTTATGAGCTTTCTGGTCGCTATGAAGGTAGCGCTTATAAAGTATTGTTGCGCAACCTGAACGGCCCAATCTCAACCGGCACCACATTTTGGTTGAATACCGATCAAAACTCAGACACTGGCTATAAAATCTGGGGATACGCAGGCGGTGCAGAATATAACGTCAATATTGCGGCAGACGGTAAACCCTACCTATACCAAGATGCCGATGGTCAAACCTTGGTTTCCGGACCTCTAACACATAGCATTGTTGCCGATGGTAGTGGTTCGAATATGGAATTCGAAATTCCGGAGCCTGCGATTGGTAGCCCAGCCGGCAGTGGCATCAACTTATTGATTGATGTTAACAATTCCACCTTTTTACCAGTCAGTTACTGGCCACATAGCAACAATTACATTATTGCCAAGCAGACTGTGTTCAGTAACTCAGGCATTCAAATCGACGGCAGCAAATCTGACTGGAACTCTGATGATCGGATGGATCTCGGTGAAGCCAATTCAGTAGACGGTGCAGAAGTGTATGGCCGCTACGAGAGTGGCAACTACAAATTCCTAATCCATGATTATAATCGTACGATTGGTGCTGGCACGACACTCTGGCTGAACACCGACCAAGACTATGCAACGGGCTACCAAATCTGGGGCTATGCTGGCGGTTCAGAGTACAATATCAACTTCCACACAGATGGTAAGCCATACCTGTACCAAAATGCAGCTGGCCAAACATTCGTTAGTGGCCCCTTAAATTATGCGACGACCAGCGATGGTTCAAGTGGCACAATCATGGAGCTTGAAGTCGCCGAAGGCCTGATTGGTACACCGAGCGGCAATGGCGTTAACGTGTTGATTGATGTTAACAATAACAGTTACTTACCGCGTAGCTACTACCCGAACTCCAATAACTACGTTGTGAGCCGTCAAGGCAGCACTCCACCGCTAGCTATTGTCTACTCAGCAACAACAGCGGCTCAGTTCTTTGATAGCAAAGCCTATGCCCAGCTATTTATGAGCGTACAGTCCCAAGCCATTATGGCGGGCCTGCCGTTCGACTTGCTCTCTGAAGATGACTTGCTGGATCTGGATAAAATCACACAGTACAAAACACTGGTTTTCCCTTATTTTGCAAATGTTAAAGAGTCCCTGCTTCCAGGTATTGAGCAAAACCTAGGCTTAGCGGTCAACGATTATAATGTTGGCTTAGTAACTGCAGGTAACTTCCTAACCAATGCTGAAACCGGTGGCAGCCTGCCTGGTGATGCTTATTCTCGTATGAAAAGCCTGATGGGTATTACGAGAATCTCCGGCGGCGGACCATTCAGCTTGTCATATAAAATCATTAATACGGTTCACCCAATCACTTCGGGTGAGTTCGATGTTAATGAAGTGTTACGGACTTACACTAGTGCTTACACCGATTACTTTACTGCAATTGGTACTTATCCAAGCACTGTTCTAGCCACTCAAACACTGAATGGCACGGATACCAAGAATGCATTGATCGCAACTGAAAACGGCGGTCGTCACGCTCACTTTGGAACGGTACAGCTAATGACTGATACCAATATCCTTTGGACCGTATTGCAGTGGAGTGTTTACGGTGAGAAAGCACCTGTTGCACTACACATGAGCCGTAACAAAGCCCTGTTTGTTGCACGTAATGACATGGATCAGAGTATGTTCAGTGATGAAGTCGCTCTGGTTGATGGTCAGTTGCTGCCAATTCTGCAAACCTGGAAAGATGAGTATGGTTTTGTAGGTTCTTACTACATCAATGTTGGTGGTAACCCTAGCAATCAGGAAGAGACTAACTGGGGTTACTCTGCTCCGTTATATCAGCAGTATCTGACGCTGGATAATGAGATTGGAACTCACTCCTATACTCACCCACATGACACTAATACCTTGAACCCCACTCAACTTAGCTTTGAGTATGCGGATTCAAGAGCTGTGATCGAGCAAAACCTGAATATCTCCAACATCGGTGGCGCAGTACCAGGTGCTCCTGAAAATCTGGCGATAGCGCTAGAGAGTATTAAGCACCTTGATTATTTAAGTGGTGGTTACTCCAGTGTTGGTGCGGGTTTCCCGAATGCCTTTGGTTTCCTGAATCCAACTATCGGCAAAGTTTATCTGAGCCCTAACATGTCATTTGACTTTACCTTGGTTGAATTCCAAGGCAAAACGGCGGAACAGGCTAAGCAAGTTTGGTTTACTGAGTTTGATGACTTAACTAAGCATACAAAACAAGCTTTAGTTCACTGGCCTTGGCATGACTATGGCCCGATCAACTTTGATAACGCTGGCTACTCGTTTGACATGTTTGATAGCTTAATCAAAAAAGCAAAAGAATATGGTTCTGAATTTACAACAGGACAAGACTTTGCCAACCGGATTAAAGCATTCAAATCAGCTGGCTTATCAGTGACTAAAGAAGGCAATACGATCTCTGCTAAGGTCGCAGCGAGCAACAGTGGTCAGTTCTCTTTGAAAGTACCTGAGACAGATACTATTGCTTCAGTCGATAACTGGTACGCATACGATGATGGTCAAGTTTTCTTAACTGAAAATGGTGGAAGCTACACAATCAACTTGGGTACTCCAGCCAATAACGTTACGCGTATTACCGAGATGCCACCACGCAGTAAGTTGCTGTCTTTAAGCGGTGACGGTACTGATCTGCAGTTTGCGTTTGAAGGCTCAGGTACTGTGAATATTGATCTAAAATGCGCACCATCAGCATTTACGGTCAGTGGTGGTACTAATCGCTTCCAGTTCACAACTCCAAGCACAGTGGGCATTATCTTCTTAGAGAACCAAAAGTATGCAACAACTACGGTGAATGCTACTTGCCCTTAAGGTTGCTCTACTAGAAAACGTTACACGCTAAAACAAAACGCCTCGTAAATTACGGGGCGTTTTTGTATGCGTAGATAGGTAAAAGCTCAATCGCAGTTATCACACACACTAGGGATACTGGCACTGGCACGCAGTCTTCGCTAGTTCAAATTAAATAGCAACTTAGCATTTTCACTAGTGGTCTCGGCTACAGACTCCACCGTAATACCTCGTAACCCAGCAATACAACTCGCAATCTCTGGCAGCCAAGCAGGTTGATTGCGCTCTCCGTGATGATTGGCATCTGGCTGATCAGGCGCATCGGTCTCAATGAGCAAAGCAGATAGCGGTAATTCAGCAACCAGCATTCGTAACTTCAAAGCTCGCGTATAAGTAACCGGCCCACCAAAGCCCAAATAAAAACCAAGATCAATCAACTGCTTCGCTTGCTGCAAACTTCCGGAGAAACTGTGAATAACGCCACGCAAACCAGGCCGCTTGCGCAACTCTCGTAGCACAAGATCTAAAGCCTTACGGGCATGAATGATAACAGGAAGCTGATATTGAACCGCCAGATCAAGCTGCGCAGTGAAGTAACGCATCTGAGTCTCAGAATCATAGTCCGGAATAAAAAAATCTAAACCACACTCCCCCACTGCAACAACATCAGCCGTTTGCAAAAAGCGCTCTAGTTCAATTAAGTCATCAGGATGATGTTCAGGCGTGAACACAGGATGCAGACCATAAGCTGCATGTAATAGAGACTGGTCAGATGGCTCGGCAGGCTCTGATGAGGCCAACACTTGCAAGTCACACCAACGCGCTGCTGTAACTGCTGGCACAATGATATCGCTAACACTCTGCCGCTTGGCTTCGACAAGCACCTCACGGCGATCATCGGCAAATGGTTCTAGGTCGATATGGCAGTGACTATCAATTAAACGCATAGCTGATAAGCCTGAAGCATAGGTACTTCAGTATCCTGAAAGAGTAGACCCTTTCATCTTATCACAGGCTAAATTGAGCTTCAGGAGTGAGTAGTTAAGCAGTCGCCATTCTCAATGAGTCAAGATGACATCCAATGAGAATGGCGTAGTATCAGTAAAGCCTGATACCAATAAATAGACTAAATAACTATCGCTGCTTGATCAGGAAGTCAGCTAAGGTCTTATTACCCTTCACGGTCAGGTGGCCATCAGACGGAAAATACTGCCCCTCAACATCTTGAGCATACAACTCACCCAAAGAAATTAGCTTAGTCGGGGAGATCGACTGCAGGCTTTTACGGATATTGAAATATGCTTTCTGACGCACTTCAGACTCAGGGTACAAAACAAAAATACGGTAGTTAAAGGCATATTCATTACTTAAACGATCTAATCGCTTAAATGCCTGCTCAGAAACCGAAAGCGCCTTATTAAAACTATTTTTATGGGCATCAGGATCTTGCTGCTGGCGCACTTCAGGCAACACTTGATAGTACAAAACCCGCATTAGGTTTGAGTAGTGCAAGGTTAGATTGACGACTCTTTTTAGCAAACTGAGATTTTGAATTCTTTGTGCTTCAACATCCGGACGTAATTCTGGTGGCTCATAAGAAAGTCCCTGTGCACGCTTTTCAGCCGCGGCCAGATTATCGGAAAAATCATTACCGGTGAAAAAGAACAAGAACACATTATTCGGCGTCCAGCCTTTGTTTTTTAACACAGACTCCAAGCGATCAAGCTCATACAAGGTACTAGAGCCAGGCACCGCAAGGTTGGCACAGCTCAGGTTTTTAGCTTTACAGTAAATTGCAGGAAAGGCCTCATCGTCCTTAACGCCTTGCCCAAAGGTAAAGGAATCCCCCAGAAATACGGTATCAGGGTTTCCAATGGCTTCTGGCGCGCGATAAGCATCAGCAGTAATACGCGTTGGCGCATCATAGTCAGGCGTAATGATGCGGTATTCACTACCCGGCTTGATATAGCTATGCTTAAGCGGCTCGCCAGAGAGTGACTGCAGCTTAGGCCCTGGCGAAATTGGCACCATGTAACGACTTGCCGCCTCAGCAACTAGTAACACAAGCAGTATGCTAACCGACAATAAACTCAGGTTTGCGACAATGGTTTTCAATTTCATAGCTATCATCCTTGGTGAAGTACTAAGCGGAGCTCCCCGCCCCGTGATCACCATCCATGGTGATCTCTAGCCCACCTGCTCAATCAATCTTTAAAATAAGGTATATATAAAGGGTGCAATGGCGCTACCTTGGGCAAACACTAACAAGCCACCCAGCAGCAACATCAATAAAATAATCGGTGCGAGCCAATACTTTTTCCGCTCGCGCATAAATAGCCAAAGATCTGATACCAGGTCTAACATTAAAATGGTCTCTCTAAATGTTTCTTGTCACGCTTTTTAGTCACGATACGGTAGCTGTCTGTATTGGCTGACGACATGTCTGCCAACGGGTCTTTGCCCAATAATTTTAGTAATAACCCAATTGGAACGATCAGTAAAAAGTACATGATGCCCATAATAATTCGGGTATTGATCCATCCTAATACGTCACTAATCTTTAGCCAGACCCTGTTTACCGGGGCTAACAGCATAGGACGTAGCATTCCGGCGACAGCAAAACCCAAAGCGGCGATAAACGGCCAATACGGCATGTTGTAAGAAAACAGCCAAGGCAGCACTAAGGCAAACATAAAGATCAGCATGCCTGCCATAATCAATCCGAAACTACGAAGCGATTCTGGGGTATCTGGAGGAGCGTTATGGCTACTAGTCATGATAATCAATCCAACTCGAATTCTTGCTTCCAATCGGCGGACTCTTGCCAGTTCGGTTGCTGTGTTTTATCAATCAAAAAGTTTTCAAGCACTAAAAAGTCCATCTCGGTACGCATAAAGCAGCGGTAAGCATCTTCCGGCGTATTCACAATGGGCTCGCCACGTACATTAAACGAGGTATTAACCAATAAAGGACAACCCGTTTTCTGCTCAAAAGCATCTAATAAATTATAAAAACGGGGATTGGTTTCCGGGTGAACTGTTTGCAGCCGTGCCGAGTAATCCACATGAGTTACTGCCGGAATCTCAGAGCGAGGTACATTAAGCTTATCAATGCCAAAAAGCTTCGCTTGCTCCTCACTCATCAACGTGCGCTTACTCTCTTTGACCGGCGCGACAATTAACATGTAAGGGCTCGGCCCTTCATGATCAAACCACTCGGACACTTTGTCATGCTTGATCAGCGGTGCAAAGGGGCGGAATGATTCCCGATACTTAATTTTGAGATTCATAACCGACTGCATTTTTTTACTACGTGCATCACCGATGATTGAGCGCCCACCCAATGCTCGGGGGCCAAACTCCATTCGGCCGGCAAACCAGCCAATAACTTTTTCCTGTTCCAATTGTTCAGCCACTGCGGCAAATAAGGATTCGTCATTCAATTCCTGATACACAGCACCGACACTATCCAAGTACTCACGAATCGCTCGCGCATCATACGAAGGGCCAAGGTAAGCGCCCTTCATCGCATCGCCTGCTTGTACCTGACGAGGCTGCCCCTCATATTCATGATAAGCAGATAACGCTGCACCAATTGCACCACCCGCATCACCAGCAGCCGGTTGAATCCAAATAGATTTAAATGGCCCTTCACGCAATAAACGGCCATTTGCCACACAGTTCAGTGCAACGCCACCCGCCAAGCAGAGATTGTCCAATCCCGTTTCTTGATGAACTGTTCTGGCCAAGCGCAACACAACTTCTTCGGTAACCACTTGGATTGAACGTGCAATATCCATTTCCCGCTGAGTCAACTCGGCCTCAGGCTCTCTGGCAGGCTGGCCAAATAGCTTAGCAAAGCGCTTATTCGTCATGGTCAAGCCAGTGGCATAACCAAAATATTCCATATTAAGACGGAAGGTGCCGTCCTCTTTTAAATCCAGCAGGTTATCTAAAATCAGATCAACATAAATCGGCTCACCATAAGGAGCCAAGCCCATCAGCTTGTATTCGCCAGAATTAACACGAAACCCAGTGTAGTAGGTAAACGCGGAGTACAACAAACCCAATGAATGTGGGAAATCGATTTCCCATTGTGGTGTGAGTTGGTTCTTCTCTCCGACCCAAACTGAGGTAGTCGCCCACTCACCCACGCCATCCAAGCACATAACAGCCGCGCTTTCATAAGGGCTAGGGTAAAAAGCAGAAGCCGCATGGGATTGATGATGTTCGGTAAACAACAGTGTCGGTAGCTCTGCCTCTGTTATTCCTGAAACAGTCGACAATTCCTGTTTTAGCATTTTCTTTAGAAACAGTTTTTCTTTAATCCACACCGGTATCGCCGTCATAAACGACTTAAAGCCCCTTGGCGCATAAGAAAGATAGGTTTCCAATAAGCGTTCAAACTTGAGCAATGGCTTATCGTAAAACACAATGGAGTGCACATCTGCCAAGCTAATACCGGCCTCTTCAAGGCAATAGGCAATAGCCTGTGCCGGAAAAGCGGGATCGTGCTTTTTACGGCTAAAGCGCTCTTCCTGAGCTGCCGCTAACAGCTCGCCATCACCAATCAACGCCGCGGCGCTGTCGTGATAAAATGCTGAAATTCCGAGAATATACTGCGGCATACGAGTCGCTCTTAATAATTATCAATTTTAATTTATTCTATAAGGCCTCAATGTGTTTCACTGCCTGAGTGCCCATTGCTCATACTGCTTCCGATATTATTACAGTTAGCTATTGTTGGCAGTGATGAGAGATAGATGGGGTAAATCTTTTGATAGAAGGGAATACTTAGCTTACGGCTTGGAAGAATGATAAAAAGCACTTATATTCTTGCGCAAGCATCAAACAATCACAATTGGGAGGAAGCGGCAGTTGCCGCGAAGATAATTTGAAGAACCTATTTCAGAACAGACACAAATTTATTGCTATTCTAATGGCCCCGTTTCTAGCGATAGGGGGATTCGGACTCGCTGATTTGTATTTAAAGAACAAACAAGAGCCGAGCTCGATGTATCGCAAGCTCGTTCCTAAGGGCGACTGTAAGCCAGTGCAAAATGCCTGTGAGATAGAAGGTATTGGTCTAACGCTCCATGTGAACTTTGAAACTCAGCCCGTTCCTGGCCAAGCTATTCCAGTCACCGTCACTTCAGAAACTCGTCTTGATGATGTCGCCTTATCACTATTAAGCAATGATCTGGAAAGTGCCGCAGTTTCCGCCGTGCGCGATGAAGCACGTCGTATTTGGAAAACACTCCCAACACTACCCGAAGCCAGCGATGCAAAAAATGTTGTCATGAGATTAGCCGTCTCTAACAAAGGTAAACTCAACTTTGTTGAAGTACCTCTCGTTTTACAATAATCCCATCAGCAGTAAACTCAAATAGCAGCCACAAAAAAGCCCCGTACATGACGGGGCTTTTCATATTCATCAGACCGTAACCGGTCAGTGCATTTAAGCTGTTGCTTGGATGCTGATGAACTTGCGATTCTTGTCGCCTTTAACTTCAAACACAACAACACCGTCTTTCTTAGCAAACAGTGTGTGGTCTTTGCCGCAGCCAACATCAGTACCTGGGTGGAAACGAGTTCCACGCTGGCGTACTAAAATGCTACCAGCTGTTACAGCTTGTCCGCCGAAGCGCTTAACGCCAAGACGTTTCGACTCCGAATCGCGACCGTTGCGAGTACTACCCGCCGCTTTCTTATGTGCCATTACTAAATCCTCTATTTTCTACAAGGTAGGAAAGTGACGCTACCTTAAGCGGAGATCGCTGTGATCTCAACTTTTGTTAAATATTGACGATGACCAGTGCGTTTTTCGTGGTGCTTACGTCGTTTGAATTTGACGATCTCAACTTTCTTGCCGCGACCTTGCTTCGTTACAGTTGCAGTGACTTGGCCACCAGCAACATAAGGAGCGCCGATCTGAACAGCGTCGTCATTATTAATCATAAGGACATTGTCGAAATTAACGCTTGCGCCTTCTTCAACGTCTAACTTTTCAATATCGATCACATCACCTTGTGATACGCGGTATTGCTTTCCACCAGTAGTAAAGATGGCGTACATGTTCTTGCTCCTAACCTAAGCGAATAGAGTCTATCGGAAAACCGCCGGAGTATACTTCCCTATTTCCCTATAGTCAATTATTCCTTCACACAAAGTCTGTTTAAATGCAAGCTTGACAGTCTGCAACCATCTACCTAGCATTCGCCCTTTAAATCGTCACGCACGAGCACAGCCAAGATTATGGAATTTAAGGAAATTCAGGCACTGATCGCCGATGATATGGGCGCGGTAAATGCTTTAATTCAACAACGTTTGCAATCAGATGTCGTTTTGGTGAATCAACTAAGCCACTATATCATTGGCAATGGCGGTAAACGACTCCGCCCTATGCTCGCCTTGCTCACAGCTCGCGCTTGCGGATATCAAGGGCAGCATCATGTTGATCTGGCGGCAATTGTGGAATTTATCCATACTGCCACCCTGCTGCACGACGACGTCGTTGATGAATCTGACCTACGCCGTGGCAAAGATACCGCCAATAATATCTGGGGCAACCAAGCGGCTGTTCTGGTCGGTGACTTTTTATATTCACGTGCTTTTGAAATGATGGTCGATGTCGGCGAAATGCGCGTTATGCAAGTACTGGCTCAGGCAACTAATATCATCGCTGAAGGCGAAGTCTTACAGCTATTAAATTGTAATGATGCCGATACTACTGAAGCTCGCTACTTAGAGGTTATCTACTCCAAAACAGCCAAGCTATTCGAAGCTGCCTCACAGTTAGGCGCTATTTTATCAGGCCTACCGAAAGACCAAGAACAAGCCATGGCTGACTATGGCATGCACTTAGGGACTGCCTTCCAGTTAATCGATGATATTCTCGATTACAGCGCAACTGCCGATGAAATGGGCAAGAACGTGGGCGATGATTTAGCAGAAGGTAAACCAACCCTGCCTCTGATTATCGCACTGCAACGCAGTACTGGCGATGATGCTCAAATGATTCGTGGTGCCATTGAACAGGGTGGGCTTGACCGCATCGACGACATTATTTCCGTCATCAATAGCACTGGCGCTTTGGACTATGCTCGCAGCATTGCTGAGCAGGAAACTGCCAAAGCCATTGAATGCCTACAGTGCTTGCCAGATAGCGACGAAAAAGCTGCATTAACCGCATTGGCCTGGTTCTCAATTCAACGACAACATTAATACCGGGAACCAGAAAACCACTTACACTGTCTGAGTACAGACGCGTATTTTTATTCGGCTCACTTAAGTGATAAGCTGAGCTGCACTCGGCATTTAGCCAAAAAACATGGATAGGTTTTTAGGAGACGGTAGTATGTTTGGAAAGTTTGGTGGTGTTGTTATTGTTATTTTGTCAGCTGCAATCATTGCGGGCCTCATTCTGCGCCCAAGCCCTGACGAACTCCCTGCAGCGATGAGCCTTGGTGTTACACCAGCCACTTCCAGCCAGCTTGAGCCTGTCACACTAATGGACGAGGCCGCAGTAACAGAAGCGGTTACAGAGACACCGACAGAAAGCGAGACGACTGACGAAGCTACCCCTGCTGTTGAAGCAGTTGATGCCACAAAGGACATCGACAGTACTGAGGCAACTGACACACCGGCTACCGACGTTGATGCGACAACGGAAGAAGACGCTGACACTGCTGCAGAAGAAAAGGCAGCAGAGTCTGAAGCTGAAACGACTGATGCTCCAGCCAGCGAAGACAAGCCAGCCCAGTAATTGCCATTTGGCGAGTTCCAACTGATATTCACGGAGGAATAAAGATGAGCAGTTTTTTTCAATGGTTACGTAACTTATTTGGTGGCGGGTCTCAACAACAGCCACCGGTCACTCCTGCACCAGTGCCAACACCTCCTCCGGTGAGACCAACACCGCAGCCTGACCCTGTCGACTCAACACCGCCTGCGCCCGTGCAACCACCGGAGCCTGTACCAGAGCCAACTCCCGCACCACCACCGGTTGCACCTGCTCCTCCTGTGCAACAAGGCCCTGCCACCATTTCAGCGATTGAAACGGCAGACCTTCGGGTTCCGTTGTCCAGCGATGTAGCGTTTCAAATCATTACCTCACCTGCCGGTCAATATTCCGATTGCAAGCTAGACCTTAGCGCCAGCAGCAAAGTTAGCGTGGTGAGTGATATCGATCCTGATAGCGGCCGTTTCACATTGCGCTTTGACCAGGTCTCAACATCCGATAACGATATTCAAACAATCCGAGTGCATAACCCACAAGGAGATCGCAGTATCGCGGTCACCGTTTCTCTAATGAAACTCATGTGGAAAAATCACCCCGGACGCACCAATGTTTGCGATGACACGGTATTCACCAATCAGTGCGCCATTCGCATGGGTACCGCAATGGAGTTATCGGGAATCAAGCTATCAACGGACCGCAGAGTACTCAGACGCTGTACTACTGAATACAATGCCTACAAAGATCACGCCCAAGGCAAAGTCAGAGGTCACGTGCTAGCCGCACAGGAGCTGGCTAACTGGATTAAGTCCCAGCCTAATACCTTTGGCAGTCGCCACATCGTTCATAGCAAGGAAGAGCTGCTAGGACGCACTGGTATCATATTTTTCAGGGATGGCTGGGGCGCAACAGATCATATTGATGTCTGGGATGGCGAATCATTGGTTGGCGGCTTCCCGTCTTACTTTAACTCAGACTTCAAAGAACTTTGGTTCTGGGATATTTACTAAGATGTATTGCGGCGCTTGCTCGCCAAAGGTGATTTTGGGTGCTAGCCTCGGCGCATTGCTAATGGCTTTCACCCATAACGCTTTAGCGGAGTCTAGCGCCGACACTATTCCCGAAACCAGCGTTCACCTGATCGGTAACTATGGTTTTATACTGGATAACCGCGAAACCAACTGCATGCTGCACAGCAAAGTTGGCGATCAGGAAATCAGTATTGCGTTAGATATGAGCAGCCCTTGCTATTGGGTTCGTTCAGAAGCAGATGAGATAATTGACTATCCTTATCCTGATGCCGGCATCACCCACACGCTACTGGTTGCCGGAACCGCACTCGATTGGGATGATCAGAAAAAACAGTATCAAAAACTACCAACCGACCAGTATTGCACCGAACGATTACAAGGCCTTGTGATTAGCAATAGCGCAATACACACGAGCGCCTCAAGTATCGAAGCACCCAATTGTATTGGCCAAAGTATTGATGAAAAAGTGTTTTATGGCGTCGCTCACGATGAAGACATTCAACCACAACTGACTTTGGATGAGCCACCTGTTGAGGCATCATTATTCGATACGATAAAACAAACTTTCAAAGGATTTTTCAGTAGCGAGCCAGACACAAAATAGCTAACAAGGCGTATAATCCAGCATAAACTTTACACCGCGCTCACCGCGATAGTTCCGTCCATTTAGCTGGTTAAAAGAATCCACTCCGACACCAGACGGTAGCTTTGTTCTACTGATTACTTCCAGAACAGAGTCCATCTCTAGCTTGATATCTCTACCACAGGCAGACCAGCCGACATTAAACGGCTCACGCAGAACCACTTCTTGATATCGCTTACCTTGCCAGTTGTTGGTCACTTTCTCGGTACTATTATCAAACCGATAGTTACGCGACATTCTGGCATGTGCATTAGCGGGGAGATCGACAAACCCACGGAACCGGATCTGACGTAATTTAACACGACGATTTCTCGGTAACTCAAGACTCATCGTCAGCTTACAGCGCTTTACTAATTGACCTGGTTGGCCAGAAAGCTGAGCATTATAATTATTAAACACCGCACGAATGGCCCGCTTATTCGGCAAAATATTCACCGATACCGAGCCTGCCGGACAACCATTCCCTTGGTACTTTATCTTCGTTAAACGAACATCGGAGTTCATTGCACTAGCCCCACCCGATGCGGCGAAAGTCCCCACTATCGCCAAAACCCAAAAACCTCTCAAAACATACCCCCTGCTGAATTATTAGCTTTTTACATGCTTCAGCATGACCAAATATTAGTCATATTTTTTGCGAAAAAGGTTCACCTCAGCATTTTTCAGTTTCGCATCCAATGCACCGGCTTCTGCTGCTGTTAATTTTTTATCTGCATAATATTTAGCAAAAAGCTTACTAATACTTTGCATCTCTTGTTTGAGTACCTTTTCTTCGGCACCATCAATTTCCTTATTTGTGAGCGCCTTGCTGATCTCTGTCTTTTGTGCAGCAATACGCGCAGGAAAGCCACCATCCGCCATAGCTAAACCGGACAAACTAAGTAGTAACATCGAGAATACTACTGATTTCATTAAATTATTTATATTCATTTTGAGCCTTCCTATGCCTTTTAAGCGGACGCGAATAGCCTCCACCAAACTAAGCAAAGCCCGCCAGCTCCGCTTTATGACAATACGCCACACGTTTTTATTAAGTTAGACCCGGACACCTAGCGTGCGCCGAGACAACAGTCACTGAAGCTTCTTCTTCCACCTTCAAAGATCCTTCTTCGAGAGGCTGAGCATCGTCTTTACCAGTGCTGTTACTCTATAATGCGTAATCTAATTAGAAAACGGCTCAACATTTTCTAACAAACTGACTGCTTTAGTGATGAACGGTCAGATATCACACTTAACGTAGCGCAATTGATAGTCAAACTGTGCTCTGTTTGTATAATCTAATGAATCTAACGTGATGAGTGATGTGTCCGCACCTTCGGGCACAGAAATATATAGAGAGGTATTACTGCGCAGAATCACATCCGATCCACAGTGAGAAAGCCTGCCACCGTATTCTTCCAAGCGGTCAAAGATCTGTAATCCATCATTCTCCAACTCACCTTCCCAGCGGTCCACCAAAGTAGGACTACTCTCTCCCGAAAAAAAGTACTCACGGGTAAACTCCGCCCAACCATCCTCTGGTAAAAATACTGCACCACGAAAATCAGCATCAATTAAAAACGTTTGATAACCCGATGGGATATCCAGAGAGATAGCAATATTACAGGGGACCCGACTCTCAGTGACGCCGGTTCCGGACCCCGCTTCAGCCAAGTACTCGTTAAATATAACCGAAACCACTGTTTTATCAGGAGCGAGGGTGACTGAAGCACCCGAGTCAGAAGGGCAACCAGCTCCTGATGTCGTCACACTATTAATCTTTACATCAGTAAACTCCAATTCCTTGTCGCTACTATTGCAAGCAGACAACCCAAGGCACAGAACAATAGGTAAAATAGTTTTCATAGCTGATCTCTCTTCCGGATTAAGTATTTGATTAGAGGCCCTAAGTGTTCCAGCATTACAGCTAGCTTAGGTTATCGGTAGTATCGATGCGATTAATGGCCCGCTTCGATAACGTCGACTGCAATAGGTCAGAGCCATAGTCTGACGATTAATTATTCTCTTTAACTCGCTGAACCGCTTCCGGCCCGAGCGGCTCAAATGGAAACAGGATGAATTCAGGGTTGCTACATTGAAGCTGCTGCTCAAGGGATAAGCTTTCACTATCAATGCGTGCTTTTCGTTGCAATAGGTACTGAGCGTCCGGATGCTCACGGGCTAAATCACCACGCCGAGTACGAATATCATCACGCAAGCGCTTTGCTAAATCTGCTTGGCCATCCGCTAACACCAAACAGGCACGTATTTCAGCCACCCGATTCAGTAACGGCGTCATCCGCATATCGGTTTGGCTATCCACAATCGTTTGATAATAAGACACTGCACGTTGCGGGTTGCCTTTAAGATACCAAAAGTGCCCTCTTAGCTCCTTGATAAAGGCACGGAAAAAGCGCACATCTTTTAATAATTCGACTTCCGACTCACGTTGCACCGTCGCCAAGCTATTTAATAACTGCTCGGCATGATCCAGGTGCCTCTCAAAATGCTCAAATTGCTTAGTCAGTAAGTTTGCATGAGCAAAGTACAATAAATCGTTAACGTACTCAGTTCTTCGCTTGCGGCTCTCACTGTTATAAGTAATTGCGTCAAATGCCGCTTCAACTTCCGCAAGTTTAGCCAAGCCCTGCTCCCGAGGCTCGGTATAAATGCGAATCTCGGCCAACAAACGCCGCACCCGAAGCAAGTCTAACTGGATTGCTGCCGCATCAATTTTGTCATCATTCTCATCACCCAACAGCATGTCCGGAGCCACAGTCTTGATGAGCTCCTGCAAGTCCTCCAGATGACCTTCTGCCTGCGTCAGAAAATCAATGGCGGTAGTGGTGTCGCCTTCATTCAAATAGTTTGGATGCCCTTTGAGCTTGCCGTAACGCGTCAAGCTTTCGGCCAATACGAATCGGGCCGGAATATTATCAGGCACCTCGCCAAGGCTTTTTTCAATATTATTAATTGCCAGCTCAGTAAGCTCTAACTGCACCGCCAGCGAGGGCTGAGTACGGCTGATTACCGCAGTCAGGTCATTACTAACCCGACGCGCCGAGACCGCTGCCTGCAAGTTTAACTTGGTCACTTCGCGCTTTTGCTGATAATCCAGATAAGCCGCTCCAGCACCAACGGCAACAAAAATCCCCAGCACAATTAACCAGAACTGTCGGTTACGACTGATGTTTTTATGTACTGTGTGAAAGTGCCAAAATTTTCCATGACTAATCGCATCGATTGGCTTTTCATCCAACCAATTACGTAAGTCTTCACCCATTAGCTTTGCACTGGCATAACGCTGCTCAGGGATAGGACTAATCGCTTTTTTAACTATCATCCGCAGTTCATGGGATGAGATCAGCCCAAGCAATTGCTCGTGATTAATTTGCTTATAGCGCTTTTTGACTAGTAATTCAGTCGCCACTCGCGGCAAATCACCACCAATCAGCAACTGAGCCAATACCACACCTAAACTGTAAACATCGTCCGTGATATGCGGTGGCAAATGCTGTTGACGTTGAGGGCTGGAATATTCCGGAGTCAGTGCTTGCGAGCCCATTTCTTCGGTATATTCGTCGTGAGTTTTAATTAAGGACTGCGAGATACCAAAGTCGAGCAGCTTAAGAATACCATTTTCGGTTACCAGAATATTGGCAGGTTTGAGGTCGCAATGAATCACACTTTGCTGGTGTGCTTGATCTACGACATTACACAAGGTGCAAAATAAGCTGACCAGCGTTTTTCTGTCGAGCTTGTGGCTGATGTTATAAAGATCAATGGCCTGACCTTCAACCAATTCCATCACCAGATAGGGGAAGCCCTCTTCCAGTGTGCCGCCATCCAGTAAGGTGACAATATTCGGGTGCTCAAGGTTGGCCAAAGTTTGGCGTTCGCGGCGAAACATATCCGCTTCAACATTGCCCAACTCAACCACTTTAATCGCAACGCGCTGCTCGTATTCACCATCAACCCGGTCAGCCGAATACACCCGCCCCATACCACCACGGGCAATTTCTTCGACGACTTGATAGTTACCCAAACGACGACCAGAAAGGTCCGGGCACGCAGCAATTCCCTTCAAGTCCGGAGACTCTGAAAGAAATGCCTCGGAAGACAAATGTGCTTCTAATAATGTCTGAACTTCGGTAAAGATTTCCTGCCGCCCTGCACAGCGTTCCTGTAGCCAGGTGTCGCGCTGCTCCGGGGGAAGCTCTAGCGCATCGAAGAATAAATCTTCGACTTCGGCGAAATAACCAGACTCTACCGGTTCATCTCCTTGTACAGCCATGCTTTAGCCATAGTCCATTTGCGCTTAACCGTTGATAGAGAAATGTCGAGGACATCAGAAATCTCCTCATTACTCATTCCTGAGAAAAACCGTAATTCGACCACTTTAACCTGCATCGCATCCAATGCTTCAAGGCGTATTAGTAGCTCATCTAACAGGATAACGTCCATATCCTGCTCAGCCTGAAAGTCATCCACGCCTTCGATCAAGGTGACGGGTACTTGGCCGCCGCCGCGCTTTGCCGCATTCTTGGTGCGCGCATGAGACACCAGTATCTGCCGCACGCAGTTTCCGCAAACAGCCAGAAAGTGCTGCTTATCATTGAAGATCATGCTCTCTTCTGAGCTCATCTTCAGATACGCTTCATTGACCAGCGCAGTGGGGCATAGCGTGTGATTAGAGCGCTCTCGTGACATCTGAATCGCAGCCAAGCGCTTGATTTCCGGATACAAAGTTTCCAGTAATTTCGAGTGGTGCTCAGATTGTGTCAGTAGATCCATACTATCCATACTCCTTAAAACAGTCGCATAGCCATCCTTTACGATAACAACTCCGAAGCCAAAGCTCCAATGAAAAGCATTTATCGACTAAAGAATAAGCGTAGCACTAATAGACGCTAAAATAGCCGTCCTCCACCAATCATACGTTTTTTCCAATAACTATTCAGCTTGTCGATTGATACCGTCCGACCTTTGCGCGGCGCATGTATAAAACTGTTGTTTCCCAGGTACATGCCGACATGGTTGATTCTTGAACGGCTACGAAGGCGCGTGTGGAAAAAAATCAAATCACCCGGCTGCAACTCATGCGTTTTAACTCGGCGACTTTCCCGATACTGCTGAGCGGCCGTCCGCGGCAAGGTCATATTCAACTGCTTATACACATATTGAATGAGACCGCTGCAATCAAAACCTCGTCGGGAAGTACCACCCCAAACGTAGGGAATACGCAATTGCTTGCGGGCCGTCTGAGTTAATCGCTGGCGAAGCTGTGTTTTTTGCTGAACGGCTTTTGCTGGTGCCTCACTATTGACACCTTTCGGCCAGTTGGTTCCAAATAAAGACTGATAAGCCTGCTTTAATAATAACTCATCCTGCGCCAATACAGCCTGTGGTGCTGACCACAAAGCCACAAGCAACAGGCACGACGCCATACGCATGGTGCCGCGTTGAAATACTAACTTCATGAAAATCCCCAGAAGGTGGTGAACCAAAGTTCACACCATTAAGCATGATGGTTAATTGAAAAAGGCAGTAGCCCCTACTGCCCCGGGTGGCGACACTCAGACCGCCTGAGCGGAATCCCGTAATTCAAAATCATGTGTAATGGTGGCAACTTTTTCTAACATTTTTGCGGCAGAGCAATACTTTTCTGCTGACAAAGCGACTGCACGTTCGACCCGTGCTTCGCTGACATTATGACCTTCGACGATGAAGTGCAGATGAATATTGGTAAACACCTTCGGCTCTGTGTCTGCACGCTCTGCGGTAATCTCAACTTCGCAGTTGGTAATATTCTGTCGAGCCTTTTGTAAAATCATCACTACATCAAACGATGAGCAACCGCCCAAACCCAGCAGTAACATCTCCATTGGGCGTACGCCCAGATTGCGACCACCAGCCGCCGGTGCGCCATCCATTACAACAGAGTGCCCACTATCAGACTCTCCAACAAAGCTCATGTGATCTAACCATTTAACTCGCGCTTTCATGCTGCTTGCTCCAGTTTTTTCTCAACGGCATCCATTAATAATCCTGCGATATTAGCCGAATAAATTGTATCTAACTCACGAATACAGGTTGGACTGGTGACATTGATTTCTGTCATGTAGTCACCAATCACGTCCAAACCAACAAAGGTTAATCCCATTTCTTTAAGGCTTGGGCCAACCGCCGCACAGATTTCGCGGTCGCGGTCGGTCAATGGGACACCCTTTGACGTCGCACCAGCCGCAAGGTTCGCACGACCTTCGCCTTTAGCCGGAATTCTTGCTAAAGCGTAATCAAATGGCACACCATCGATTAGTAAAATGCGCTTATCGCCATCTTTAAACTCCGGGAGAAAACGTTGTGCCATCGCCGTCACGGTTCCCTGATGGGTAATGGTTTCCAAAATAACGTTGCGGTTCTGATCGCCGGCTTGAATCTGGAAAATCATTGAACCACCCATACCATCCAGCGGCTTCACAACGATGCGTTCGTGTTTATCGTGGAAGACTTTAATGCGCTGCATATCGCGGGTAACCAGAGTTTCCGGAGCAAACTCGTGAAACCAGGTCGTGAAGAATTTCTCATTGGCGCTGCGAATACTGGATGGACGATTAAGTACCAAGCAACCTTGCTGTTCAGCCAGTTCCAGCATGTAAGTACTGTAGATGTACTCCATATCGAAAGGAGGGTCTTTACGCATAATCACACAGTCAATGGCTGACATCGGCTGCGTTTGCTCACCCGTTACATCAAACCAGTGATCATTATTATCCTGCAAGCTAACCGTTTGGCTATGGCAGTAAACAATCCCAGCCTCCGTAAAAATGTCTGACTGTTGTATATAATGAACATCCCAACCACGGCGCTGCGCTTCGAGCATCATGGCAAACGTACTGTCTTTATAGGGCTTGATCGACTCAATCGGATCCATTACAAATCCGATACTAACCGGCTGACTAGACATACAGGAACATCCATCGCTATTTAATGTGAGGGATGATTGTAGTCGCTAAAACGGCAAAAAAAAAGGCAGACCGAAGTCTGCCTAAAGTTGCGAGGGAGTTGGTGCTGTACTTCGGAGACTTGGCTCCAGAGTACAAAATTCTAAGTGCGCTGCTGATTTTACAGCGGCTGCAGACATGTTATCTGCGTTTAACTACCCCTTGAGTAGCAGTAAACAATTCTTAGGTTCAAAAATATGTTAAATTAATTCGTTATTACGTGATGCAACGTGCCGATAGAGTATTTGTGTGCATTAAAAGAAAACAGTAATCTGCGCTGCTCAAAGCAATCACTCACTTTAGTTAGCAAAGCAGGTGGGCAAAATGAACCTAATAATTACCAACAACGACTACTCAAATGAAAGCAGTGTTGAAAGATAATCTTAAGCAACCTCGACGGGAAGATGACCGTTCGGAGGACGCACAGCTGTTGCAGCTCATACAAAAAGGTGACAAGGATGCTTTTTCAACTTTATATTTGAAATATCAGCCACGTTTTCTAAAGTATTGCACCAGAGTGTTGCAAAATGACGTAGCATTAGCTGCGGACATTGTTGATGAAGCGATGATCGAAATATGGAAGTCCGCCGGAAACTTTGCGGGCAAGTCGCTTCCATCAACGTGGATGTATTCAATCATGCGTTTTCGTTTGATCGGCTATCTGCGTAAGAACAAGGAAATTCTCCTTGAAGACGACACAGCCGCCGTCAATATGGAAGACACTGCTTTAAGGCCCGATGAAGAACTAGAGTTAAGCCAGGTTAATGAGTCACTGATACGGCACTTAGGGTATCTAAGTGACAAGCACCGAGAAGTGCTTGAACTGGTTTATTTTAAAGAGCTATCCGTACGTGAGGTAGCCACTGCTCTGGGAATATCTGAGGGGACGGTAAAGACTCGCATGTTTTATGCGAGAAAGCATTTGAAAGAAATCCTGACGAACGCAGGCTCTCTTTAGGTCGTAATATTATGGATACCAATACCAAACAACAAGTAAGAACGCTGCTACCCTGGTATCACCTTGGTAAGCTGTCGGATACTGAGAAAGCCCTTGTTGACAAAGCAACGCTTGAAGATGCTGCCCTGCGAGATGAATTAGCGCTGGAAGCAGAAATGATTAAACAGACTCGTGCTGATAAAACAGTGATGGACGGGTCTGCGCTACAGAGCGCGCAAGTGAGACTAAATAGTGTTCTGGCAAAGATCGATGCGCTGGAAACACCCAGCGAGCAAGTTGTGGCTGAGCCGGCAAAGGCCAGCACTCCACAGGCACCGACATTGTTTGCTCGCATCAAAGATTATGTAGACAATTTACTCACTGGTAATTCTCATAGCTTTTCGTATGCTGTTTTCGCCGTGCTAACGGTCGTACAGCTTGGGCTTTTGATGTTCTTTGTGCTGCCTTCTGCTAATATTACCAGCGAATATGGCCTAGCCAGCTACACTGAAAGCAGTCCAAGCACTCAGGTAGTTAAAGCTCCAACTGATGCTGACCACACCGTGTTACTAATTGGATTAGATGAGAATATTCATTTTGAACGAATTGAGTCACTATTCAGCGCAGTTGAGAATGTACAAGCTGAACTTCTTCCAGATGACGCAGGGTTTTACCGCGTACGCCTCAATAAGAAGTTAACTGCTGAAGAATTAGAGGGTTTGGAGAATGAGTTGTCGAAGAAGCATGCATCAATCTGGTTTGTTGGGGAACAGTTCCCGAATTAAGCAGATCTTGTCTGGCGCCACCTGGGTGGTAGCCAGCTGCCTTGTTTCGACCTCCCTATTTGCTGAACAAACTCAAACGAACACCGGTATTGCAATACCGGGATATCAGCCCGGCGTTCATAAGCCTGGCCCGATCCGTCCTCAGGCTAAGCAACGCCGTAATAACCCCTACTATTACGGCTTTGTTCCCTTCTATCAAAAAGCACCACCACTAACCGTCGTTCCGATTGTTAAGCCCAAACCTGCGCGCAGTGACTTTGTTAAAGACGAATTATTATTAGTCTACGACTTTGGTTTGTCTGTCGATGAAGTAAAAGCCATCACCGACAAATACAAACTTAAACGCAAAGGCGGTATGGCTATCGGCTCACTGCGAAAAGGTGTGGTGATCGCAGATACACAAGGCCAAAGCCCGCTAGACTTATCCGATACCATTAACAAAGCTGAAAAGAGCTTTGAAGCCAGCACCAATAATTACTTTATGTTGGCGGCAAATACCAATACCTCTGCTCGCGGGAACTATCCATTAGCGCAAACAGGTATCGGTATCGCCCATGGCGTATCTAATGGCCGCGGTGTGTTAATAGGACTGGTAGATACGCCAGTTGACTTAAATCATCCCACTTTGCGCAGCTCCAATATCGAACAACGCAATATTGTTGACCCTAATACGGTTGAAAGCAAAGCACACGGTACTTCGATCGCGGGCATTTTAGTCAGTAAAAACCCACGCATCGGTATCGCACCAGAAGCTAAGGTGTTATCCGTTGGTGCATTTTCTTCAGTACCCGGTCACCCAAGTTCATTACGTGGCACTTCAACCGATATTGTTAGCGCCATCGCTTATTGTATTGAGCGCAAAGTAGATATTCTCAACCTGAGCTTTACCGGTAGCCGCGATACCTTTTTAGAAAATATTGTGCGTGAAGCCATTCGACAAAATATCGTTGTAGTCGCCGCTGGTGGTAATAATGGTCGTACCGGAAGTACTATTTACCCTGCGCTGATCGATGGTGTCGTTGGGGTAACGGCAGTTGATAAAAATCGCCGCCTATTTAGCAAAGCCGATAAAGGCCGCTTTATTGATATCGCCGCACCGGGCGTTAATATTCTGACCACGGCTCCACAAGGCAAATATCAGGTATCAACCGGCACCTCAATGGCCGCCGCACATATCTCTGGCGCGATGGCATTGTTAAAGTCTTACGACCGACGCTTTACGGCATCACAACTAAACAGAACCAGCACCGACCTTGGCCAACGCGGACGAGATGACGAGTTCGGAAATGGCTTGGTCAATGTTAGCGAAGCCCTACGCCAACTTGGCGCACCCATTCGTTAACTGACAACTCTCCTCTGGTCTTTGCCATGAAAACAACCAGCCGCCTTTGGCTATTTGGAATACTGATTGTCGGACTGGCTATTGCTGCAACCATCACGTTCCGAATCAACCCTTACCACACCGCTTCCGATACGTTTCGGGGGCGGGTACTGGGATTTGAGTTATTTCGCATTCCCAGTGATTCCATGAAACCGACACTGATTCCCGGTGACTACATACTGGTTTCAACCAATGCTTACACCAACACCGAACCGCAAATCAATGATGTGATTACCTTTTTGTATCCAAAAGATAAGTCCGTTAATTACATCAAACGACTGATTGGCCGCCCGGGAGATCGCGTACGCATTGAGAACTTCAATGTGTTTGTTAACGGCAAGCAAATTGAACAGCCTTATCTTGACAAAGCTTTGGTCAAATCACCTATTTCCCGGTTCATGCCAGAAATTGTCGTTCCGAAGCGGGGCTTGTTTGTGATGGGCGATAATCGGGATAATAGCAATGATAGCCGCTTTTTTGACGTGGTTAATCAAGCAGATGTCATCGGCAAAGCAACCACCATTGTATTTGGTCAAAATCAACGTATCGGACAATCCATTCAATGAACGGCATTTTTGTAACCGGCACCGACACCGATGTCGGCAAGACGTGGGTGGGTACTCACCTCATCCGTGAACTTATTGATCGTGGCATCGATGTGCATCCGCGAAAACCCATCGAATCAGGCTGGCCTACTGGTGATTTGCAACACACTGATGCTTGGCGCTTGGCGCTGGCAGCCGGTAAAACCGAACAGCTAGATGCTATTTGCCCTAACCGTTTTGCAGCAGCACTATCTCCAGTACGAGCCGCTCGCATGGAAGGCACCTCACTAACACTGCGTCAATTAGCCGTTCAATGCACTGAAAATCTAAAGCCGGATGACTTTCTGTATGTCGAAGGGGCAGGCGGCTTTTATTCACCATTAACTGAAGATGCGCTCAATGCAGACCTTGCCAGTGCGCTGCGCTTGCCTGTAGTTCTCATCGCTAATAACCGCCTTGGCTGCATGAGTCAGGTGCTTTTGTGTTGTGAAGCACTGCAACGAAGAGGCTTGGATTTACTCGCCGTTGTACTCAATCAAGTCAGCGATAGCAGTGGCGATGCAGCCATGAATAACCAAGAAGATTTAGCCGAATTGCTCCCGCAGCCGGTTTTTAGCTTGACTCATAATCAAAGCTCCTTGCCAGCCCCCCTGATAGATTTGCTATACTAGTGAATTACCTAGGAAAAATGCCGGACACACTCCCATGTTATACCCAAAAGATTATGATGTAATTGTCGTTGGTGGCGGCCATGCAGGCACCGAAGCCGCACTGGCGGCTGCACGCATGGGACAACGTACACTGCTGCTGACCCACAATATCGAAACCATTGGCCAAATGAGCTGCAACCCCGCAATTGGTGGGATCGGCAAAGGCCATCTGGTTAAAGAGATTGATGCACTGGGCGGTGCTATGGCACATGCTGCCGACCGTGGCGGTATCCAATTCCGAATTCTGAATGCACGCAAAGGGCCCGCGGTACGAGCGACTCGCGCTCAGGCTGACCGCGTACGCTATAAAGCGGCTGTGCTGGAAATCGTTCAGGGGCAAGAAAATCTAGACCTGTTTATGCAAGCCGTGGATGACCTGATCGTCGAAAATGATCGGGTAGTCGGTGTACGCACTCAAATGGGCCTGAATTTCCGCGCGAAGGCCGTGGTATTAACTGTCGGCACTTTCCTTGGCGGCAAGATTCATATCGGTATGGAAAATCACTCTGGCGGTCGTGCCGGTGATCCACCATCCATTGCACTGGCTCAGCGCTTGCGTGAATTACCATTTCGGGTAGAACGCCTGAAAACAGGGACTCCGCCGCGTATCGATGCGCGCAGTATTGATTACAGCCAGCTAAGCGCTCAACCGGGTGATGACCCGACCCCAGTATTTTCATACTTAGGTAATCGCTCAGAGCATCCGGCGCAAGTATCTTGTCATATCACCTATACCAATAAGAACACACATGACCTGATTCTCTCATCATTAGATCGCTCACCGCTGTATTCGGGGGTGATTGAAGGGACTGGCCCACGCTACTGCCCGTCGATAGAAGACAAAGTTGTGCGCTTTGCGGATAAAGAACAACACCAGATTTTTATCGAACCAGAGGGTCTCGATACTTATGAAATCTACCCGAATGGCATCTCAACCAGCCTGCCATTTGATGTACAGCTCGGTCTAGTTCGCTCCATTGTGGGCTTTAAGAATGCGCATATCACGCGTCCGGGCTATGCCATTGAGTATGACTTCTTCGATCCTCGTGATCTGAAGCCAAGCCTTGAAACCAAGTTTATGCCAGGCCTATTTTTTGCCGGTCAAATCAACGGCACCACCGGTTATGAAGAAGCTGGCGCACAAGGCTTACTCGCGGGCATGAACGCAGCACTGCTGGCCCAAGATAAGGAGTCCTGGAGCCCTAAGCGTAATGAGGCCTACATCGGCGTGTTGGTCGATGACCTGATTACCTGTGGTACCCAAGAACCTTATCGGATGTTCACCAGCCGTGCAGAACACCGCTTACTATTACGCGAAGATAATGCAGACTTACGTTTGACTGAAATCGGCCACAAGCTTGGTTTAGTGGATGAAAATCGCTGGCGTGCCTTTAGTGAAAAGCGCGAACAAATTGAGCGTGAAATGCAGCGCATGCGCGATACCTGCATTCGTCCGGCACAACTGACGCCAGAGCAAACAGATACTATTTTTGGCGGACCATTAAGCCATGAATACCACATGGACGAGCTACTGCGTCGACCAAATGTAACCTACAAAAGCCTGACCTCACTAGATATCGCCGGCCCTGCCGTTAGCGATGAAGCGGTTGCTGAGCAGGTTGAAGTACAAATTAAATATGCGGGCTACATTGAGCGCCAGCAGCTGGAAATCAATAAGCAACTGCGTCAGGAAAGCACTGTGCTACCGGACACTTTGGATTACAGCGAAGTGGTTGGACTGTCTAATGAAGTGCGCCAGAAGTTTGTTGAGCAGCGCCCAGCCACGATTGGACAGGCTTCACGCATTCCAGGCATTACCCCAGCGGCTATCTCCATTTTGCTGGTACACCTGAAAAAGCAACAATTGCAACTGAAGGCCAGCGCATGAGCGACTCATTATGGGAATCAGGCCTTGCAACATTAGACTGCGGGGCAAATGATGAGCAAGTTGCCAAGCTGAAACTCTATGTCAGCTTGCTGCAGCGCTGGAATAAAACCTACAACCTCACGGCTGTACGCGATCCTTTGGAAATGATTCCGGCGCATATTTTCGACAGCTTAGTCGTTGCACCCTATCTCGAAGGTAGCAATTGCTTGGATGTTGGTAGCGGCGCGGGCTTACCCGGTATTCCTTTGGCGATTTTACAGCCAGAGCGCCAGTTCACCATGCTGGATACCAACGGCAAGAAAACACGCTTCATTCAACAAGCGATTATCGAGCTGGGTCTAAAAAATGCCAGCGTGGTGCAAAGCCGAATTGAACAGTGGAAGCCACCTCAGCTATTTGATGCGATCATCAGCCGCGCTTTTGCCTCAATTGTCGATTTCGTGGACGGTAGCGCGATGCACTTGGCCAAAAACGGCGCACTGTATGCCATGAAGGGACAATTTCCAGCAAGTGAATTAGCGGAGCTGCCTGACGGCTACGTTCTGGAATCACAACATGAGCTAAAAGTGCCCTCACTGGTTGGCGAGCGCCATTTGTTGAAAATAGTCGCAGCACACTAAAAAAAACCCTTTTTGTTTAGCGAACAGACAAAAAATCAGTATAATACATGAGCTGAGCTAATCATTGAGGCTCCTCACATTAGCATATCAACACTATTCACTAGCGATTTCCCGCAAATTAGCGCTTAGTTCGATCGGACCGATTTAAATCGGCCCAACTAGTGTGATGTGCATCCGCTGTATTAGCTCAGTGGTTTGTAGTACCTCCTAAGTTTGTTCTTAATATCGTAGATGATTGCATTTGCACCCAAGTCTAGTGCTTGGGTGTCTTTTTACGGGCTTTTTCTAATCACAGAAACACCCTCCTCCAAAAATGCCGTATAATCCCCCGTTTACTGAAACTGCTGAATTTACTGCACATGTCTGAATACAACGTCTCCACCTTTCAGGGACAGATCTTCGCCCTGCAGGACTACTGGTCAAAACAAGGCTGCGCCATTTTACAACCCTACGACATGGAAATGGGCGCGGGTACTTTTCACCCTGCGACATTCCTGCGAGCGGTTGGCCCTGAGCCATGGCGTGCGGCTTACGTACAGCCATCACGCCGCCCAACCGATGGCCGCTATGGCGAAAACCCTAACCGCCTGCAACACTATTACCAGTTTCAGGTAATTATTAAGCCATCTCCGGATGATTTTCAGGAACTGTACCTTGGCTCACTTAAAGCCATGGGTATCGACCCGCTGAAATACGATATTCGCTTTGTTGAAGATAACTGGGAGTCACCAACGCTTGGCGCTTGGGGATTAGGCTGGGAAATCTGGCTAAACGGCATGGAAGTGTCGCAGTTTACCTACTTCCAGCAAGTCGGCGGTATCGACTGCAAACCAGTATCGGGCGAGATCACTTATGGTCTGGAACGGATTGCCATGTATGTGCAAAACGTTGAAAACGTCTATGATTTAGTCTGGACTGAAGGCCCACAAGGCACCATCACTTACGGCGATGTTTACCATCAAAACGAAGTTGAGCAGTCTACTTACAACTTCGAAAAAGCCAATGTGGAAGAACTGTTTCATCAGTTTGATGAAGCCGAGCGCGTTAGTGTTGCGATGATCGAATCCGGCCTGCCACTGCCTGCTTACGAGCAGATGCTGAAAGCCTCACACCTGTTTAACTTGTTGGATGCGCGTCACGCGATTTCGGTAACTGAGCGTCAACGCTACATTCTGCGGGTACGTACTTTGTCTCGCGGCATTGCACAAGCGTATTACGACTCGCGCGAAGCCTTAGGCTTCCCTATGTTGAAATCGGACAAAACAGAATAAAGGAGATCTGGCAATGACAACGACTGCGGACTTGCTGATCGAAATCGGCACCGAAGAATTACCCCCGAAAACGCTGGGCAAACTATCAGCGGCACTCACTAGCCACTTGGTGGATAGTCTGACAACCGCCGGCATTCCATTTGGCGAAGTGAAATCATTTGCTTCCCCACGCCGTTTGGCCGTTCTGATCAATGATGTTGCCGAGTTTCAGGCCGATCAGGACGTGGAAAAACGCGGCCCTGCCTTAAAAGCAGCTTACGATAAAGAAGGCAACCCAAGCCGAGCGGCAATGGGTTTTGCCAGCTCTTGCGGCACAACATTTGACCAACTGCAGCAGATTGAAACCGACAAAGGCACCTACCTAAACTTCAAGCAAACGGTTAAGGGCGCAGCGACTCGTGACTTACTAGTTGATATGTTAAATGCGGCATTAGCTGCACTGCCTATTGCCAAGCGCATGCGCTGGGGTGATCGCGATATAGAATTTGTGCGCCCAGTCCATTGGATTGTATTTTTACTGGGTGACACGGTGATCGATGCTGAAATTTTGGGCATTAAAACCGGTCGTGAAAGCCGTGGTCATCGCTTCCATGCGCCACAAGCAATTAGCCTGAGTACACCTTCAGAGTATGCTGATGCTATGCGCTCAGCCTATGTCCTAGCCAATACGGATGAGCGACGCGAAACTATTCGTAAGCAAGCAGAAGCCAGCGCTAAAAGCATTGGTGGTGTTGCAGTAATTGATGAGTCACTGCTGGATGAAGTGACTAACTTGGTCGAATGGCCAAGTGCGGTCGATGGCTGCTTTGGTGAAGAGTTCTTGAAGGTACCTCAGGAATGCCTGATCACCAGCATGCAAGATCACCAGAAGTATTTCCCTGTGGTTGATGAGTCTGGCAAATTAATGCCGTATTTTATTACGATCAGTAATATCGAAAGTAGTGATGTCAGCGTTGTGCGTGACGGTAATGAGCGCGTTATTCGCCCTCGCTTTAGTGATGCTGCGTTCTTCTGGGATCAGGACTGCAAAACGCCACTGGAATCGCGCCGCGAAGCCACTCAAAAGATCGTTTTCCAACAGCAACTTGGCACCCTGTTTGAAAAGACAGAACGTGTTTCCCAACTGGCTGGCCGCATTGCCACACAGCTTGGTGAAAATGCAGAGCATGCATCACGTGCTGCGCAGCTAAGTAAGTGTGATCTGGTCAGCGATATGGTACTGGAGTTCACTGAACTGCAAGGCATCATGGGGCGCTATTATGCGCTGAATGATGGCGAGCCGGAGTCAGTTGCTTACGCGATTGAAGAGCAGTACAAGCCTGGCTTTGCAGGTGACAGCATTCCGCATTATATGACGGGAAAAATCCTGTCATTGGCCGATAAGCTGGATACGATTTTAGGTATCTTCGCAATTGGCCAGAAGCCTACCGGCACTAAAGACCCGTTTGCACTGCGCCGTGCTGCACTAGGCGCACTGCGGATTATTATCGAAGGTGAGCTAAAACTCGACCTGCGTGACCTTCTGGAGTTTGCGGCCACAAGCTTACAAGATAAAGTGGATGCCACGGCCGCAATAACGCCAACCTACCAGTACATTATGGAACGTTTACGTGCGTATTATCAGGACCAAGGTGTGAGCTTGGATGTGGTTGAAGCCGTTGCGGAGCTGGATATTTCATCGCCGCTGGACTTTGAACATCGAGTAAAAGCCGTTAGCGCATTTAAGCAATTGCCGGAAGCTGAGCCATTAGCTGCCGCTAATAAGCGAATTGCGAACATCCTGAAGAAGTTGGATGGTGAAGCCACTATTGCGCTAGATACTGCGCTCTTTGCTGAAGCACCGGAAACTGCACTGTTTGAAGCCATTACCGCCCAGCAAGCAAAACTAGCTCCACTGCTGGCAGCCAATAACTACACCGAAGCACTCAGCTCATTAGCGGCTATTCGCCCTGAAGTTGATGCCTTCTTTGATGGTGTGATGATTATGAGTGATGATGAAGCACTGAAAAACAACCGGATTGCTTTACTCACCTCCTTGCGCGGTTTGTTCCTGCAAGTTGCCGATTTATCCAGTTTGCAAGGCGCTTGAGTAACGATAAACGGTAGTCGGCCACATTAAGCTGCAGTTCATACTGCTAAATGCTCAGGTGGTCTGCTACCGATAGTCTGCTAAGCCCTGCTTCCCTAAGATACACGCATCTTAAGGAACTAGAGCACTGGACAGAGTAAGGATGCTTTGCCATTGCAGATTAGATGCTCAGGGATTGAGCATCGCTTGAATAAAAAAAGCGCCCTTTGCCGGGGGAAGCAAAGAGCGCTGGGGGTTGAGATCGGCGATGATTTTATTTTTATTATTGCTAGATCGCTCTTAATCTCGGGGCTTGCTGGTAAATCTTGTTATTAGGTACTGATTACTCAATCAATACCGTTTGTTATAATTGTGCCCTTCGCTGGGGAAGGCTAGGGGCACTGGGGTTGAGATCGGTGGTGCTTTATTTTTGTTTTTGACTAAACCACTCTTCATCTCGGGGGCTTGTTTTAACTACTATGTTATTTAAGTCTCGTTATGTAATGATAGTTGCAACAACGAGGCCAACTTTTTATTTAATCAGGTAAATTACTGATAAATAAAACATTATTAGTTAATATAGAAATATTCCTGACACGGTTATTCCCGTCATAAGGTGACAATTTAGTAATGAGCTGTCAGCTTCTAACAGCGAAAACACGTTTCTGTCACACTCTGACCCATTCTGAATAGCTTTGCCGCCCAGTACCGAATCCTGTAAGCTCTGAATCACCCCATAACTCTGACTCAGTCGGTTTAATAAAGCCCCTACCCGAGGTCCCGGCCTGTGATTAAGTATGAACGCGATCCTAAGATCATCCAGCAGACATCAATTAAGTCCATTCGTGAAACACTGCACCTAGACAATCTGGAAGACCCTCGTCAGCAGCTACTGGTGAGAATGATTTATGCCTATGGCGATATCAATGTCATGCAGCAAGCGCGGATAAGCGAGAATGCCATTAGTGCAGGTCTGCTTGCGCTTAAAAAGAATGCCAATATTCTGTGCGACTCCGGCATGGTGGTAGAAGGCTTAAAAACCGAGCATTTACGCAAAGAGCCGATCTGCCTGATCGACCGACCTAATGTCATTTCCCAGGCCAAGTCAAAAAAACTAACCCGCGCCATGGTGTCGGTAGAAAACTGGAAGCACTATGCTGAAGGCAGCATTGTGTTAATCGGAAATGAGCCAACCGCATTACTACGCCTAATGGATTTGATGGAGCAAGGTAATATTGGTAAGCCCGCATTGATCATCGCAATGCCACGTGGCTACATTGGTGCTGCGGAGTCAAAAGACTACCTTTGGGAGCATCATGAGCAACTCGGAACTCCCTGTATTACAATGATTGGCACGATGGGCGGTAGTACTTTGGTGGCAGCCGCGATGAATACCCTGATCAACCTAAGACAAGAAAGTTTGCTCTAAATCCCTCGATATACCCCTGCTCAACATAACTATTAACTGACATATACCAACAAACTGCGCTATATTGTCTCAGCCATTGATTGCTGAGCTCTTAGCGGATAACTCGTCATGGCCATTCGGCTGCAACGAACCTTGATCTTACTTTCTCCAGTACAAGGGCATTTAACCAATAAAAAAGACTACTATGGAAAGGGTCAACACATGATTTTCTTAAGATTCATGTCTGCGGTCACGTTACCGGCAATGCTAATTCTTCTATCGGGGTGTGGTGGGGAATCAGCAACAATAACGCCAGCGTCGACTCCGGCATTAACAGCAAATGACACAGACAATAACCAAAATACCAGCTCGGCAGAGCCAACTGCTGCGCCAGAAGCCGCTCCGGCACCTAAACTCGTTAAACGTAATTTACAACGCCGCGCTGTTCCGGGCCGCCCAACCGGTAGCCCTGTTGTTTCAAAAGCATTGGCAGATAACTTAAATGCGGGCAATCTGAAAGAAGCCGAGCGCTTCATCAAAATGGGCGCAGACGTTGATTACGTCGGCGGCAATCGTGAGCCTGTTTTGTATACCGCCATTCGCCGTGGCAATTACGACATCGCAGACCAACTGATTTTATACGGAGCAGATACCAACCTTAAAAATGGTAATGGCTTAACGCCACTGCAACTGGCAATCAGCAAAAACCATCAACCAACTATCGACTTACTGCTAAAAAATGGGGCTGATCCTAGCTATCAGGGTCCACAAGGCAGTGCGCTATACATGGCAATTGAATCTGGTAACACGGCGTTAGTCCAAAAATTACTGGAATACTCAGCAGATCCTAACTCTTCAGGGCCAGGCGGTCAGGTATTACATGCAGCCATTGCACGTGAACAAGTTAGCAGCGTTCAACAATTACTTAAGTATGGTGCTAATGCCAATACAGGTAGCCGTCAAGGTACACCAATCCAAATGGCAATCCGTGCCAAAAGTGCTCCAATCGTTTCATTGCTGACGGCAGCAGGTGCCTCGACCAATGTATCGGATGGTATCGGTGAAACTTTACTGCACAAAGCAGCCGCACAAGGCTTGCTGGATGTGGTCAAGTCATTGGTAGAAGGTGGCGCGAATATCGAAGCGGTTGATAAGTTTGAAGAAACACCTCTGCATGAAGCTGCAGCGAAAGGTCAATTGTCGGTTGTTCAGTACTTAATCGCAAAAGGTGCCAATAAAAATGCACTTACTGTGAAAAGATGGACCGCATTGCACGAAGCAGCCCGCTTTGGTCACGCCGATACAGCTGCTTACCTGATTAGCCAGGGTTTGAGCCGTAACGCTAAAACCAGTGATGGTATGACACCTAAAGCGCTGGCTAACCACCTGAATCATTCAGCGGTTATGCCAATGCTGTAAAACAGGATCTCTGCTTACTGCGCAGCCAGTAAGCGATCCATAGAACGATATGAGACGGCCTCGGTTAAATGGGCCGTCTCAATGTTTTCAGATTGATCCAGATCCGCAATGGTTCTGGCCACTTTTAATATCCGATGACAGGCTCTCGCCGATAGCTTAAAAGCCTCCAATACTTGCCCCAATAAGGCATCATCTGCTGGCTTTAGTACACAATATTTCGCTAATTGCTGCGTGCCCAAGGCGTAATTAGGGCATTGCTGCCGCTGTTGTTGTCGATTTCGTGCATCACAAACACGCGCTCTCACTGTTTCACTCGACTCGGTCGCCTCAAGGCTACTTAAATCGGAATGCGATAAACGCGGCACTTCAATCTGCAAATCAATCCGGTCCAAAAATGGCGCAGATAAACGCTTGCGATAACGCCGTTGCTGCTCCTGCGTACAATGACAATTTGATTTAAGGTCGCAATCCAAACCTTGCGGACAAGGATTCATCGCCGCAACCAGCTGGAATCTTGCAGGATAATTAGCTTGTCTGGCCGCTCGTGAGAGTGCAATGCGCCCTGTCTCCAATGGCTCGCGCAACACCTCCAACACCTTGCTATTAAATTCCGTCAACTCATCCAGAAATAATACACCGTGATGAGCTAATGAAATTTCACCGGGCATGACTTTTGCGCCACCACCGACTAATGCAACCGCAGAGGCCGTATGGTGCGGCTCCCGAAACGGCCGTTTTGACCAATTATCCGGATCAAATCCTTGATGGCTTACCGACGCTACCGAAGCAGATTCCAATGCCTCCTCTTCGGTCATCGGTGGCAAAATCGTTGGCAAACGGCTAGCTAACATCGTCTTACCGGTACCTGGTGGCCCAACCATTAATAAATGATGTCCACCGGCAGCAGCAATCTCCAAAGCCCGCTTAGCCTGAAACTGGCCTTTAACATCTAACAGATCAATCGTATAGGTTTGCGAACTTGCCTCAAATTGCCGTGAGTAGCTGCCAATGCACTCCAAATGATTCAAGTGACGAGTGACCGAAGTCAAACTGGCTGACGGAAAAATGAGCGAATTCTCAATAATGCCAGCCTCTGCCGCATTGCCTTCAGGCAACATAATGGCACGACCTCGATGATGCGCCGCAAATGCCGTCGGCAGTACACCACTCACAGCCCGAAGTTCGCCACTTAAAGCCAGTTCACCAATAAATTCGTAGTCTTCCAGCCTGTTTTTTTCAATTTGACCAGAAGCCGCCAAAATGCCCACCGCAATTGGCAAATCAAAACGCCCACCCTGCTTGGGCCTGTCGGCTGGTGCCAAATTTACGGTGATGCGATTCGTTGGAAAATCAAAGCCCGAATTAATAATCGCTGAGCGCACGCGGTCTTTACTTTCTTTTACTGCGGCCTCAGGCAAGCCAACAATCGAAAAGCCCGGTAAACCATGGCTTAAGTCCACCTCGACACTCACTTGTGGCGCATTAATGCCATCATTGGTTCGGGTATATGCAACCGCAAGACTCATAATTTTATTGTTATTGTGATTAATATCTCTCAGATGCTAGCAAAACCGCCTCATGCACAATAGCAACATCGGATAAGAGGGTATTCCCTTATCAGGTGCAGAAAACTGCAAAATCACATAAAATGGGTATTCCTAACTGAAGACAAAGGTTTATCCTCGTGAATGCATCTGCAGCCCCTCGTCGTAATACATTGTTAATTATTCTTGATGGCTTTGGCGTAAACCCAAGCAAGCAAAACAATGCAGTTTATGAAGCCAATACACCGAATCTAGATCGCTATTTCGGCTCTAACACACACACGACACTGCAAGCCTCCGGCAAGCCGGTTGGCTTACCTGATGGCCAGATGGGGAACTCCGAAGTAGGACACCTGACCATTGGCTGCGGTACGATTATCAAGCAAAGCTTGGTGCGTGTGGATGATGCAATTGAAGATGGCAGCTTTGCGCAAAACGACGTTATTTTAGAGGCCATTAGCAATGCAAAAGCGGCTAATCGCCCGCTGCACTTATTAGGTTTGGTCTCAGATGGTGGCGTCCATAGCCATGTCACGCACCTGTGCGCACTGATCGAGCTATGTACCGCTAATGGCGTAGAGCCAATGGTTCATGCCTTTACCGATGGCCGCGATACTTCACCAAAATCCGGCAAGCGTTTCTTGCAAATTGTGCAGGATTGTCTGGATAAAAACAGCGGCCAGATCGCCAGCATCAGTGGTCGTTTTTATGCCATGGATCGTGATCAACGCTGGGATCGTACCGAGAAAGCCTGGAAAGCCATGTGCCAACAGCAAGGCCCAACCTTTGATACTGCGGCTGCAGCTATGGAAGCTTCATACGCCGAAGGCGAGACTGATGAATTTGTAACGCCTTGCGTGATTAAAGGGGCTGAAGCAATCCAAAGTGGCGACTTTGCTTTATTCTTCAACTTCCGTAATGACCGTCCACGTCAAATGGCGGCAGCTGTTGCTCATAAAGAATTCGAGCACTTTGATCGTGGCGAGTTTGAGCCGGTTACTTTAACCACCATGACCGAGTACGACAGCACACTCACTGGCCCAATCGTATTTGGACCACAGCAGCCTGAAACCTGCTTGTCAGAAGTCATCAGCAAGGCTGGCGTCAAGCAGTTGCACTGCGCTGAAACGGAGAAATACGCACACGTCACCTTCTTCTTCAATGGTGGTAAGGAAGAAGCGTATCCCGGTGAAGATCGCATTATGATCAACTCGCCGAAGGTAACAACTTACGACGAATGCCCGGAAATGAGTGCCGCTGAAGTCGCCGATACCGTTGTTGGTGCCCTGAATAAACAAGAACATGGCTTTATCGTGGTTAACTTTGCCAATGGCGATATGGTTGGCCACACGGCTATTGGCGAGGCAATTGTTAAAGCTGTTGAAGCGCTGGATACTCAAGTCGGTCGCGTATTAGATGCCGCCGCTGAAAACAGCTATTCCGTGATTCTGACAGCCGATCACGGTAACTGCGACGAGTATGTCGACCCAATCACTAAGGAACCGAATACTCAGCACACGGTCTACCCTGTTCCTTGCTTGATTATCGATCAAACTTATTGGACACTGAACTCAAGTGGTGGTCTGGGCAATTTAGCACCAACTGTCTTACAGCTTATGGGTCTGGAGCAACCGGCCAGTATGGATTGTAAATCGTTGTTGCTGAGTGAGCTTGCCTGACTTTTCGCCCTTAGACGGAACGACGGGCAGATTATGGAAAGGATTTCCTCAGCACAGAGATACTTATACGAATGTTAGATTGGAAATCATTAACCATAGTCTGCCTGACAAGCATTGCCCTGCTCAGTGCTTGTAGCAGTAATAACAGCGCCGTAAAACAAGAAACAATAATCGTCAGCGATGATGCGGCTGAGCTACAACAGCGCAATGCCAATGTGCGGCCAGTCAGTAATTCAGCCCGCTTTGCAGGCACTTTACAGGCGCACAATATCGTGCGCCGCGCTCATAACCTACAGCCCCTCATCTGGTCCGATAGCTTGGCGGCTTATGCTCAGCAGTGGGCTAATCATCTGGCAAATACCAGTAATTGCAAAATGCGCCACCGCCCAAACTCAGGCCGCTTCAAGCAGCAATATGGTGAGAATTTGTGGTGGGCCAGCCCAAGAATCTGGTCAGATGGCGTTACCGAAGTTCAAAAAATCACCATTGGCCGCGTTGTCAAAGACTGGGCTGATGAAAAGCCGTTCTATAACTACCGAAACAACAGCTGCCAGCCCGGTGAGCAATGCGGTCATTACACGCAATTGGTCTGGCGGGAAACCACCGAAGTGGGTTGCGCTTATCAACAGTGCAGTGATAAGTCACAACTCTGGGTTTGCAACTACAACCCACCAGGCAACTACATTGGCGAGCGCCCGTATTAAGCCTTAAATCGCGTTCAGTTGTTTTAGCTGATCTAAAATGACTTCAGGTCGATTGTAATCCAGAGGGAGATAGCGATAGCCCTCTGGACTTTGCAGAATCAAACTCGGGAAGCCCTGTGCACCCATCGCCCCGCCTAACTGCATTTCCTGCTCGAATACCCGCTGCGTCTCAGCACTATTCAAATCTATAGCAAACTGCGCCTCATCCAGACCCAACTCACCCGCCAAAGCAATCAGCGTTTCATCATCTGATGGATTTTTCGCTTGCAGGTAATACGCTTCCTGAATCGCCCGAATCATTGCTATTTCAGCCTCTGGCTTTTGAACCCGCGCCGCGATTACTGCCCGGCAAGATGGGTAGGTTGAACGCCTTGGTTGGCATTTCGTCCAAAAGTCATGATTAAACTTAGTGCCCGGCACTCGCACTTCAATCGTGTGCCAATACCCACTAATGGCATCCTGCATCGCCTTTGGCATAACCTCGGCAGAGTCTGGCGCCAAACCACCTAATAAGTACCGAACGGGCAGCTTTCCTTCTAATTTTTGCTTGATATTTTGCCAGGTTGGGACAAAAGCCCAGCACCAACTGCACATTGGGTCATGAACGTAGTAGAGTGTAAATGGATTGTTCTGATTCATTTGCTAAGCCTATAAGAAGGAAAAAAATATGGTACAAAAAATCATTTTACTCGCAGCACTGGGCACATTACTAACAGCCTGCACACAGGAAACCCAAAACCGCATTGGGCGCTCCATCAATAACTGGACGGGTACTAACGGTATTCTTGAAATCTATGCTGGCGACAAACTCGCCAAGCGCTTTATGAAAATCGACAAACTATCAACCGCTGGCGGCACCACGGACGATGTCGCGCGGCCCTACCGCTTTGGTTATGGCATCTTGGACGCTAACCTCAATGGCAAGGTCGATGCTGGCGAAAAGAAAGTCTACTTTGAATTCAGTGACTACTCGACGCCTTATATCTTCTACGAAGATCCGAACTGATTGGTTTCATCTAACCGCCCGTTTCACACCGAATGGGCGGTTTAATACTAACAAATGTGAATTAACTAAACCGAGGGTTAAAAAAATGTAACTTGTTGCGACGCAGCAATGTCGTTAATATCTAACCCGTAAGATGATTTCCTCCTCCTCGACCAGTCGGAGACTTTTAACGAAAGCCACTTTGTTATCTGTCTCCCTCTGGTTTTTTAATTTCTGCCCTCCCAACTTTTCGCTTCTTGGCGTAATTCAGCAATCACCCTCAAACGCACCCTGCGTAACTGCTCTTTTACTTGCTCCCCACGAAAGCCTGCTTCGATAATCGGTGCAACATCAATCCCTTTTGTTTTTTCCAATAGCAAAGCATAAAAATCTGCCTGTAAATACGCACGACTCTCAAATGTGGGGCGACCTCGGCTATCTGCTTTACAGGCAATTAAAAACTGCGCAAAACGGTCGGGTCGACGAAATGCATCGGTTGCGGCTAATACTTTCAGCAAGGTTTTAGGCTTTACCTCAAAGGCACGGTGTACATGCGTGTGGTAAGCACTAGTCAACATGCCCAGTTGGCGGTATTCATTCGGTATTTTTAGCCGCTCGCACAAGCCTTTCACCAAATCCACTCCGCGATCTTCATGACCGTAATGATGCGGCAAAATATCAGCTTCCGTAGTCGCCTTGCCTAAGTCATGGGTTAAAGCGGCAAAGCGTGTGACAGGATCATCCGTTAGTAAGCAGCATTGCTGTAATACCATCATCACATGTACGCCGGTATCCACTTCTGGATGATAAACTTTGACTTGTGGCACACCAAACAAGGCATCAATTTCGGGGAATAATACTTTCAGCGCGCCACATTCCCGTAGCGCAAGAATAAATTGCTCGGGATTAGGCTCGGTGAGCGCTTTGGCCATTTCCTGCCAGACCCGCTCCGGTACCAGCGCATCGACTTCACCTGCTTTTACCATATTGCGCATCAATGCCAGCGTTTCATCGGCAATGCTAAAACCAAAGCGATGGAAGCGTGCCAGAAAACGCGCCACCCGTAAAATACGCACAGGGTCTTCGGCAAAGGCTGATGACACATGGCGTAATACACGGTTCTTTAAATCCTGCTGGCCGTTTAACGGGTCAACTAAATTGCCATACTCATCTTCTGCCATGGCGTTGATGGTTAAATCGCGGCGCAGTAAATCCTGTTCCAGCGTGACATCGGAGGCGGTGTTAAATTCAAAGCCGTGATAGCCTGCGCTGGTTTTGCGTTCGGTACGCGCCAGTGCATATTCTTCATGAGAATCCGGATGCAGAAAGACAGGAAAGTCCTTTCCCACAGAGCGATAGCCAAGCTCGGTTAATTGCTTAGGACTGGCACCCACCACAACCCAGTCGCGATCCTTAACTGGCAACTCTAAAAAGCGGTCTCGCACAGCGCCGCCCACCAAAAATATATTCATATACCTACCCGAACGCATTGCCTCGATATTGTGCGCCGATGTTAGCATGCCTGATGCTAAGACCCGAATAATGTCGACCATATGACGGCTTAGTGGCTGGGGTAATTATTTCCCCAACAGCTGCTTTCTGTATAATCGCCCTCTTAACCAATGAAATAGGCCTGACGCCATGAGCACTCAGAACCGCGCTCTAGACAACACAAGCACGCTCCCTGATATCGCAAACGAGCCACATACCGGCCCCAACGGTCGCCTGAACTGGGTAGGTATGAGTGAAATTGAAATGCCAATTCGTACCCTAAATGGCAATGGCGATCAGATGCAAACGGTGGGACGCATTCAGGCCTATGTCAACCTGACTGACCCTGAGAGCAAGGGCATTCACATGTCTCGCTTGTACCTGACGGTTGATCAGATGCTGGGCAATGAGATCATGACACCGGCTCTGCTCAATGCCGTGGTCAAACAGTTTCTGGTAACGCACGACGGCATTAGTGATAACGCCTATCTGGAATGTCGCTTTGAGTTTATGGAACGTCGTAAAGCGCTGATCAGCAATAATACCGGCTGGAAGGGCTACAAGGTGCGCGCCATTACCTCGATTAAAGCGGGCGAAATTACTACCGAGCTTGGCATCGAAGTCCCTTATTCATCGACTTGCCCCTGCTCTGCGGCGTTGGCGCGTGACATTATCCAACAAGGCTTTCTGGCAGAGTTTGGCGACTCCGATCAAGTCTCAATGAAAGACGTACACCAATGGCTAGGCACCAAAGAAGGCATTAGTGCCACGCCTCACAGCCAGCGCAGTATCGCTCAGGTACGCGTTAAGCTATCACCAGAGGTTGAAGATCTTCCGATTTCCCGCTTAATTGATAGCATTGAAGATGCCCTGAAAACACCGGTTCAAGCGGCTGTAAAGCGCGAAGATGAGCAAGAATTTGCGCGACTCAATGGGCAAAACCTGATGTTCTGCGAAGATGCGGCCCGTCGCCTGCATCAGCAACTTAACAAAGATGACAGCCTGAGTGACTTCTGGATACGGGTTAACCACATGGAAAGCCTGCACCCACATGATGCGGTGGCGATTGTGGTGAAAGGCCTTGATAATGGCTACCGCGATGACCCTCGGGAATTCCCTCATTAACCTTTTGTAACGAGCCATTAACCGTTCGTCTTCATCCATGCAGCGCCAAAATTCCGATTCCGTACACTCGAATGTTGGAATTGACTTTGCGCTTAGCATACTTGGAGACAACGGAATGGCTGATGTAATTCAGGTAATTGAAGACATTAAAAAATACGATGAGAATGCCGATGAATCACTGATTACCGGCATCTTTCGTGAGCTTGGCGCTATCGTATACAACCGCAATACCCGCTACATTGACTGCACTGACCCCTTTGACAGAATGCAGCTGCGTGAGAATTTTTTAAAGAAAAAGCTTGGCCTTCAGCTCAATGATGATGCGCTCAATGAGGCCATCGACAAGACCTGCGAAATCATGAAGGATGCCGACCCACGCTTGCGTGCCACCTTCTGTTATTTACTGGTAAAACGCTTTTCAAAAGAAGCCTTGTTTTAATCTGCCCAATTACTCAACATCACCCCTTTATTTATGCTAGCGTTAAGGTTTTGCCCGATCGGATAGAAAAAGGTGTCTATGTTAAAAGTCGGACTGACAGGCGGCATTGGTAGCGGTAAAAGTACGGTAGCCAAAGCACTGATTGCTAAAGGCATTACCGTGGTCGATGCCGACCAGATTGCCCGCGAAGTGGTGGAGCCTGGCGAAGTTGCCTTACAAGAAATTGTCGAGGCCTTTGGCGAGCAAATCCTGCATGACGATGGCACGCTAAATCGTGCCGCTTTAAAGCAAGTCATCTTCTCCGACCCCAAGGCTAAAAAGCAGCTGGAAAGTATTCTCCACCCACGTATTCGCCAGCGGATTTTGTCGCGGGTTAATGAAGCCACCGACACTGCTTATGTGGTCGCCGACATTCCTTTGTTGGTCGAAAGCCACTATCCGGATCACTTTGATCGCGTGATCGTTGTTGATTGCCCCGTAGAACAGCAACTTTCCAGAGTACTTGAACGCGATCACCTAAACGAAGCACAGATCAAAGCAATCATTAATAGCCAAGCCAGCCGTGAGCAACGCTTGGCTGTCGCCACCGATGTGCTCGACAATAGCGGCACATTAGAATCGTTAAAAATGCAGATTGATAAGCTGCATGAAACGTTGATATCTCTGGTATAATCCGACTAGTTTTTAAAGGGAAGCACCGCCACATGGCTGTTTACGAACATCCACTAAACGAGAAGATTCGCCTGTTCTCCAGGCTCGAATTCTTAATTCATCGTTTCAATTTCTACACTCAGAACCCGGCACCGGAACATTGTCATTCGGCGTTGATGGTTTTGCTTGAGCTGTATAACCTCTCCTCACGTCTTGACGTTAAAAGCGCCACGCTTAATGTGTTGGATTGGCAAACTCAGGCACTGCAGCGCATGAACGAGCTGGAAGATGTGGATAAGGAGCGGCTGCAAGACCTGCTGAATAAGCTGGATGAACGCGCCGAACGCTTACATGAATTTCGTGGTCAGTTAGGCCAGCATCTGAAAAGCCATAGCTTTTTAAATATGCTGAAGCAGCGTACCATGATTGCCGGTGGCATTAATGGTTTCGATTTGCCGCTATTTAACTTCTGGATGACACGCCCCGAAGCGGATCGCGTGGCTGATTTGGAAAGCTGGGTTGAGCCATTCCGTATTGCTTATGATGCGGTGAAGATGGTGTTGGAGTTGATTCGCCAAAGTAGTACTAGCGTGAATCAAGTCGCGCGTGATGGATTCTATCAGTCGACCTTAAATGGTAATCGTGAATTTCAGATGTTGCGGATAGAGTTACCGGATGATGCCCGTCATTTCCCTGAAGTGAGCGCTGGTAAACAACGCTTTTCAATTCGCTTTGTAAATGCCGATCACTTAGAAGAACGTAGCAAGCAAATCGTTGAAGATATCGAATTCTCATTGATGATTTGTTGAGCCTAAACAGGCTGTAACCGATTGCCGGTTACAGCCTGAATCAGTTCAATTAGCCTAAAACTCCCGCCCTGCCCGATATTCTTTCCAGCGTAATACTGCATTCGCACCCACCCGCATCAATGGTTGTGGTGGTAATCGCTTAGGCTGCACTTCAGGGACATAATCCGGCATTAACGTTTGCTTGCCACCCGCAGCTTGCTCCGCCGCAATAATCCCCGCAACAGTACCTTTAGCCGCACCCAAGCCATTCTGACAACAAGCCGAGAATAAACCCTCATCAAGCTCTCCCCACGCCTGTACATTATTCAAGCTTAGGCAAAGACGACCACTCCAACAATGCTCCATTGTTACCTGCTTAAGCATTGGAAAGCGCTCTAAAAACGACTGCTGATGGGTGCGCGCCACCGCCGCCATTTCACGATCAGAGGCAATTAAGCCGGGGTCATAACTGGCGCGATTGCGAATCACAATACGATCGCCACCCGTACCTGAAATACGCCTGACAGTGGTGCCAAGTGGGTCGGCTGGCGTTAAACCCCAACGCGACTCGCCACCTAATTGCTTGCTCTCTTGTGGCGTTAATGGCCGCGTCATAGAGGCAAATAGCAGTAAATGCATCAAGCGCCCAGAGTAAAAGCCAAAGTGCTCAATTAAACCATTCACGGCCAGAACCACTTTTCCCGCAGTCACTGAGCCTTCTGGGGTTTTAGCTACCCAACTAGAAGTGCCGGACTGTTTATCCAATGCCACCACCGGTGATTGTTCGTACAAACTTAAGGTGGCATGCCGCTGTAAACCTGCCCCCACACCACGCACAAACATCGCCGGTTGCAGCATGGTGGTTCCCGGCGTCCATAAACCACCTTGGTAGTATTCTGTGCCGGTTAGTGCTTTCATTTCCTGCGCATCCAACATGCTAAAGCGCTCGCCCAGCTGGGTTAAATGCTGCGCATAATCGGCATTGTGCTTTAGGCCTTTTTCAGTGGCTGCGGCGTTTACCTTACCAGTAGCTGCCACGGCCTCAGCGGGCAAGTCATAGTCACGCGCCGCCTGCTTAGCAAACTCAATGGCCGCGCGATTCATTGCTGTATGCCGACGATCATTATCGGAAGAGCTACCCGCATAATCATCCGAGGATAAATCATGCGGTAGATCAATCATAAAGCCTGAATTACGCCCCGCCGGGCCTTCTGCCAGCTTACGCCCTTCTAGCACAATGATGCGTGCCGTAGGCTCCAACTGAGACAGACGACGCGCTGCCGCTAAACCCGCAAAGCCCGCGCCAATAATCAGATAATCGGCCTCATGCTTGCCTTCCAGTGAAGGATACGCATCGCGTGAGGGTAAAATGGCATTCCAGCCAGTCGCCCCCACATCGGGAGGCATTTTGCGCACCTTAATCACGTTAGTCGACAGCCTCTTCTTGTGAACGATCGGATAAATCAATCCAGATTGTTTTCAGCTCAGTGTATTGGTCATGTGCATGAATCGAGTTATCACGCCCGCCAAAGCCTGACTGCTTATAACCACCAAACGGCGTCGTAATATCACCTTCGCCATAGCAGTTAATCGTCACCGTGCCCGCCCGAATAGCCCGAGCCGCCCGTAGCGCTCGCTTGCCATTGGCACTGAACACACTAGCTGCAAGGCCATAAGGAGTATCGTTAGCCACCGCAATGGCTTCCTCGACCGTCTTCACTGTAATTACTGACAGCACTGGCCCGAAGATCTCCTCCTGAGCAAGCTTACTGTCAGCCGCTACGCCATCAACAATTGTCGGCAACACATAACAGCCATCTTGCGACTCACCACCCACCAACACTGTCGCATCACTCAGGCTTTCCTCACTCAAATAGCTGCACACTTTATTGAAGTGGTTTTGATCAATTAAAGCACCCAGATTATTCACCGGATTTAAAGGATCACCCGTACGCCAATCCCGCAAATTATCGAGAATCTTCTCCATCAGCGCAGGCTTAATGCCTTCCTGCACAATAAGTCGTGAACTGGCTGAGCAGTTCTCACCCATATTCCAGAAAGCCGCATTGACGATATGCGCAGCCACTAAATCCAGCTCTTCCGCATCGTCCAACACAACCGCAGGGTTCTTACCGCCACACTCCAATACAATCTTTTTCAGATTAGAATCCGCGGAGTAGCGCAAGAAGCGGCGGCCGGTTTCAGTGGAGCCGGTAAACGACACCATATCAACATCCGGGTGCAGCCCTAACGGCTCGCCCACATCAGGACCCATCCCCGGCAATACATTCAGCACGCCACGTGGCAAACCAGCATCCATCGCCAGCTCAGCCAGTCGCAAAGCCGTCAAGCTCGTTTGCTCAGCCGGTTTTACAATGACGGAGTTACCCGCCGCCAGTGCCGGTGCAATTTTCCAGGCCATCATCAGTAGCGGGAAGTTCCACGGTAATACCGCGCCCACAACACCGACCGGCTCACGCACGATCATGGCAATCGCATCCTCACCTGCGGGTGCGGTTTGGTCATAAATCTTATCAATTGCTTCAGCGTGCCAAAGCAAGGTGTGAATCGTCTCTGGAATATCCACCGTCGCACAATCGCTGATTGGCTTACCGGAGTCCAAACTCTCTAACACGACCAACTCATGGCTGTTGCGCTTAATCAGTTTAGCCAGCTGGATTAATGTTTCTTTGCGCTCAGTTGGGTGCAGTTTGCTCCAGTGACCTTGCTCAAAGGCTTCGCGCGCTTTTTCAACGGCAAAGTTCACATCATCGGCATTGCAGGACGCGATATGGGTAAGCGTCTCACCCGTTGCCGGATTGATCGTTGCAAAGGTATTACCCGAGGCTGCAGGGCGAAACTTGCCATCAATAAACGCATTATTTGGAAAGTTGATTTCCGCGGCGATTGCCTGATATTCCTCATGGCTTAATAATTCAGACATTATGATTCCTCCGCGATTTTTGCCAATGTTGTGTTCATTACCCGAATGACTTGTTCAAGTGTCCGTTTTTCATCTTTATTCAAAGATTGCAAAGGCTTACGCGGTGGTCCGCCCTGAATGCCGCGCGTACTTAAACCGTGCTTGATGCACTGAATAAACTTGCCGCCCTGCTCCAATACCGCCATCAGTGGCATCATCGCTGACATAATGCGGCGGCCTTTTTCAAAGTCATTTTCAACCCGACAAGCCTGATACAACTGAATATGGGCTTCTGGTGCAAAGTTAGATCCTGCACACACCCAGCTGGAGGCTCCCCAAGCAAAGAATTCCAATGCCTGATCATCCATTCCACAACCCAGTTGAATGTGTGGATAGTTGCGTGCCAGCAAGTGCAGACGGTTAATATCACCCGAGCTTTCTTTAATCGCGCAGAAGTTTTGTGAGCGCCCAACGCGATCCAGATACTCTTCGCCCATGGTGACGCCCATACGTCCGGGGTAGTTGTAAAGCATGATCGGTAAGTTTGCTGCACGGTCAATTGCCAGCGCATGTAACGCATTTTCACGATCCGTTGGAACCGCATACGGTGGTGTCGCCACCAAAATCGCATCTGCGCCTAACTTGGCAGCGGCTTCTGCATACTCAATCGACTCTTCAGTGCGAATTGCACCAGTCCCCACAATCAGTGGTACGCGATCACCAATAATGCTTTTGAATAACTGCATCAGGTGCATGCGTTCTGCTTGAGATTGCGCGTAATACTCACCGGTGGTTCCGGATACGATCAAGCCGTTCACGCCACTTTTAATCAGTAACTCAATGACGGCTTCCAGCTCCTTTTCATTGATACTGTGATCGTCAAAGTGCGGCGTCACAACGGGCGTGTAGATTCCTTCAAATTTCATGCTGGCTCCGAGCTGTTTAATTTTCTCTTCATGATTGCGCAATACCAATCAACAAACTGACACACACCACTTTCTGAAATCTCCGAGAATGGCCCCGGTATGTACGATGGCGAACTCACGCCACGGAACGTCTCCTCAACCAGTTGACGATCTTGCTCATTGGTCGCCGTCCACACTTCAGTCATGTGTTTTAAATCGTAGTCCACACCCTCAACGGCATCCTTTGGCACCAACCATTTGGTGGTTACCAACGTTTGGCCAGAGCTCACTGGCAATACGCGGAAGCTCAGCGCGTGATCACCTAAAAAGTGATTCCAGGTCGAGGGGTAGTTGAAGTACAGCAGCACGCCAATGTCTTCCACATCAGTATCATCCAAGCGAGCTTTAACCGCAGGCTTGCCATCCATGGTGTAGCTAATGGCGTTATCGGATAATGGAATACGGGTGATACGGTACTGACCGCGCTCATCCATAATTAAACGGCTAGGCAAACCAGCGGCTTCGCACTTATCCCAGTACTCAATCAGCTCAGGGTCGTCATCGCCACCAAGGCCACCCACTGAGGCATTATCAACAAAGGAGTTCATTAGTTCTGGGTGATTGGCTTCGCAGTGGTAACACTCACGGTTATTCTCAAAGACCAGCTTCCAGTTACCACGTTCCAGCAAGTTAGACTCGAAGGCTACTTTGCAATTTTCGAGATTATGCGGTGTCACAAACGGGCTTAAGTCAGCACGGAAGGCTTCAAAGTCTGGCGCCTCTTTGGCCACACACACATAGATATAGGTATTCACGATCTCGCAATGCACAGGCATCAGCGGATAATCTTCGGTCTTAAAGTCCGGGTTCATATTGCCAGCAAATAGCAGCTTGCCATCCAGCGCAAAAGTCCAGCTGTGATAAGGGCAGACTAACTTGGCGGTTTTGCCTTTAGGCTGAGAACACACCCGCGAGCCACGATGACGACAGGCATTATGAAAGGCGCGGACTTCGCCATCATCGCCACGGATAATCACGACCGGATAGTCACCGACTTGCAAGGTGATGTATTCACCCGCTTTTTCAATCTCGACGGTATGGCCCGCGAAAATCCATTCCTTATGCCAAATATGCTCCAGATCCTGACGGTAGACTTCATCATCCCGATACAGGTCCCGCGTCAGCGCATGTTTCGGTACTCGCTGCTGAATCAATTCCAGCATTGTTTGTTTGCTTGTCATTCAGTGACTCCTTGATGCTAGACTAGATGGGAGGCGCGCTTGCAATCAGCAGACTGCCTTTCTCTACCTTTGAGTGTATTGATCACCTCACCGATGGCAAAGCGACTTTTTTTCAAGAGAATTGAATACCTGATGTTATGGTTAAACACATGAACTCCGATCAAATCCTGCTCCGCATGCCCTCTTTACGGGCTGTCAGGTCATTTGTGGCCGCGGCTAAATATCAGAATTTTACGCGCGCAGCGGAATCCCTTTGCGTGACACAGGCCGCAATTAGTCGTCAAATCAGGGAGTTAGAAGCCTCTCTCGGCGTTCCCTTGTTTAAACGTGCGGGTCGCTCGGTTGAGCTCACGGAAGCGGGCGTGATTTTTTACGATGCAGCGCACCTTTCTTTTGTGAATATCGCGCAAGCCGCCCAACGCATTCAAAACAATGACCAAGATAAGCAAGAGTTAACGATTTGTTGCTCGCCAGCCTTTTCTGCGCTGTGGTTAACCCCGCGCTTACCTGACTTTTTCTCGGCCAATCCGCACATTCATGTCAATGTACTCACGACTCATAACTTCTTGCATATGGAACCTGGCGTGCGTCCGGATATTTTCATTAACAAGCATTGCGAGTCGCGCAGGGGCTATCACTCCATTCCCTTATTTTATGATCTGATTTTTCCGGTGTGTTCGCCAAAATTCCTAAAAGAGAATCCACAACTGGTGACGCTGGAAGGCTTGAGTGAAACCAATCTGCTAGACCTCAGTGCCTATGGCCGTTCGCAGATTGCAGAACATGTGGATTGGGGCGTTTGGTTTAATCACCAAGGCATGGAGCTTCGCCGAAACAGCAGCCGCCACCTGTTTAATTCCAATGAATACAGCATGTTGATTCAAATGGCTCTCAACCATCAGGGCGTGAGTCTGGGTTGGAGTCAGTTGATTACCCCGCTCATTAAACAAGGCCTACTGGTACGCGTTGGGAATGCTGAAGCCCTGTATCGTGAGAAATTACACTACCTCACTTTTGCCGATAGCAAGCAAGATGATGAGGCGTTTACCAGCTTCAAAGTCTGGTTTTTAAATGAGATTGATCAGGAGCTAACCCGAGTTACTTCGCCAGCGACCGTAACCTAACCCAGTGATCATTCACACTTACCAATAACCTAGAGTTATGCTTTTCGTTAAAAAAAAGTTGGTTGTGGTAATAGCCTCGCTATCGCTAGTATTTAAGCCATAGCGAGTCAACTGCAACAGAGGATAGGTAGCGCGATGAGCGACTTTAATACTTCCGATTTTATGAATCCTTTGACCATCCAAACTTGGTCTAATGGTCGCCATTTGTTACGCTGCGCCAGAGTCATTGCCGAAACGCACGACGTCACTACGTTTAGCTTTGGTATGAATCAACCGGTATTGTTCTTTTTCAAACCTGGCCAATTTATTACGCTGGAACTGGAAATCGAAGGCAAGCGCGTCATGCGCTCCTACACCATCTCCAGCTCGCCTTCCATTCCCTACAGCATCTCGATTACCGTCAAACGTATTCCCGGTGGCTTGGTTTCAAACTGGCTGCACGATAATATGAAGCCCGGTATGCAGTTAGCGGTTCACGGGCCAGTGGGCAACTTTAACTGTATCGACTTCCCCTCGCCGAAAGTCTTGTTACTGTCTGGTGGCGTGGGTATTACCCCAGTCATGTCGATGGCGCGCTGGTGGTTTGATACTGACTCGGAAGAGGTGGACGTCATTTTTGCGCACAGCGCCCGCACCCCCAAAGATATTATCTACGCCAAAGAGCTGGATTATATGTCTAGCCGCATTGATAACTTTCAGTTTCACATGATTTGCGAGCGCCAAGAGGTAGGGCAAAGCTGGAATGGTTATCGTGGCTATTTAAACCTGCGCATGATGAGCTTGATCGCACCCGATTTTCAGGAACGTGAGATCTTTTGCTGCGGCCCTCAGCCGTATATGACGGCAGTGAGAGGCATGCTGGAAGATGCAGGCTTTGATATGCAGCGCTATCACGAAGAGTCATTCGGTGCGACGCCAGTCAAAGATGTGGCTCTTGCTAAAAAGCATGCCGATGCTGCTGAAATTGAAGAGCAGCTACCGAAAGAAGAAGTGAAAGTCAGCTTTAGCGACTCTGGGAAGTCGGCCAATATTGCTATTGGTACCAACCTCAATGAAGCGGCCACCGAAGCCGGCATCAATATCCCCAAAGCCTGCGGAGTCGGTATTTGCGGCGCTTGCCGAGTGAAGATCAAGTCCGGCAGTTGCGAGATGGACCACAATGGGGGCATCTCAGAGCAGGAAATCGACATGGGCTATGTCCTTTCTTGCTGCTCCGTCGTCACAGAAAGCTTGGTGGTGGAGTACTAATCCACCGGCTTTCTTAGCCACCACGCCCCAACACTTAAACGAATAAACACGCAGTCCCTGTGCTGAGCATTTTTGGGTCTCAGCCTCGCTGTGCCGACAGTTTTAAAGTCATCACCTACGCCACACCCGATCAATCACAAAGGAGAAGCAATGTGTCCATTTCACCGCCCGTCAAGGAGCTGAATATAGAAACGCAGGATAGCGGTTTCTATAAAGGCTTTAACCAAACCATCGCGCTAATATCCAAACTCATCGTCGCACTCATCGTTATTTGGGCTGTCGCCTCTCCGGAGCGAGCCGGCAAAATCTTACTAGAAATCCAAAACTGGTCCTTCCAAAACCTCAACACCTACTACCTATACACCATCGCCTTTTTCATGAGCGTTTGCCTGATACTGGCCGTCGTTCCATCCTTTGGAAGAATCAAATTAGGAACCGCAGATGGCGTACCCGAATTCTCGAATTTCTCATGGTTTTCTATGATGTTTGGAGCGGGTATCGGTATCGGCATGCTGGGCTATGCGGCGGCTGAGCCAATCTGGCACTTAGGCAGCAATCCCGACATTATTATGAGCAAGCAAGCCATTATGGCGGCGTTTGCCGGTAGTAATATCGCTATTCCAGAAGGTGCTGATGTATTCGCCATGTATAACGATCAAGTCGCAGCAGGCAGTTTGGCGGCGATTGATGGCATTATCGCGCCTAAGTCGGAAGCGGCATTGGATTCGGTTTATCGCTACACTTTCCTACACTGGGGATTTGGGCCATGGGCTTGCTATGCGCTGATTGGTATCTCGCTGGCATTCTTTAGTTACTCACGCGGCTTGCCTCTAACTATACGTTCAGGCCTAACCCCAATATTTGGCCGATCACTGGAAGGCCCTCTTGGCCATATCATTGATATTGCAGCAGTAATTGCCACGATTCTTGGTGTCGCTCAGACTATTGGATTAGGGCTTAGCACCTTTGCTTCTGGTCTACATAATATCACTGGCGCAAGCTGGTTAATGACCACTGGCGACACGCCAGAGCCTACCACCGCCGCCTTGCTAGTCTGTTTAGTGGTGGTTATGTTGCTATCCACGCTATCGGCATTATCAGGCGTCGGTAAAGGCATTAAATGGCTGAGCAACATCAATATGGTATTGTCGTTCTCGCTGTTGGCATTCTTCTTGGTTTTCGGCTCTACCATGCTGGCATTCGAACTACTCGGTAAAGGCATCTTCTCCTACATCGTTCACCTCCCGGCAATGACCTTCACCGTTTGGGAACCATCCACTGAGCTTGGTGCATGGCAAACGGGCTGGACGGTCTTTTATTGGGCTTGGTGGATTGCTTTCGCACCTTTTGTTGGTATCTTCCTGGCGCGTATCTCTAAAAATAGAACCATCCGCGAGTTTGTACTGGGTGCAATCGCAGCCCCTTCACTGATGTGCTTTATGTGGTTTACCTTTGTTGGAGGCACTGCGGTTGATTTAGAGTTAAGTGGCGAGGCAGGGGGCAAAATTTTTGGCTCTAATCTAACTTACCAATTGTATGAGGTGATCAACATTATGCTGTCACCGACACTGGCAACCGTGATGTCGGTGATGATCGTCATACTGTTGTTAACCTACTTAGTGACTTCTGCCGACTCTGCCGTGCTAGTAGTTAACACCATTAATGCCGGTGGTGCGCAAACAGAAGCAACAGGTCCTAAGCACATCATAATCTGGGGATCGGCATTGACCGCCGTGATTGCGGCCTTGTTATTGGCCGGAGGTTTGGGCGCGATTAAATCCGCCATGATTATCGGTGCGATTCCGTTCTCATTCATTATGATACTAATGGGCATTAGTTTGCTCAAAGCGCTGATTCGGGATGGCATGCGTCAGAAGCGATTAAATAACTAGTCTTTAATTTAAGCGCAATAAAAAGCCGCTGCTGATTAATTCAGTGGGCGGCTTTTTTTGTTTTTATGGGTCGTAATCGTTGATAAGTGACAGAAATGTAACTATTGCGTCGCATGCTGACACTTTTTGAAGGTGACACAGCTTATTTCCAAAACACATGAAAGCAATAAAATTCAATACTTATCAGTTATTTAAATAATTTAAACCAGAGTTGGCACGCGATCTGCATATTACTTATCAACAACAAAACAAAAATTATAACAGAATAATAAAATTTACCAGCAAGCCCCGAGAAGATCGATCTACTAATAATAAAAATAAGATCATCGACAATCTCAACCCCCAGCGCTCTTTGCTTCCCCCGGCAAAGGGCGTTTTTTATGCCCCAAACTCAAGCACAGCTAATGCCCCTCTCTTATGGACAGTTGCAATTAAAGCACAATCCGATATGCTCTTATAACATGCAAGTTGCCTCAAATACTCGCGAACAATAAGACTTAACCCAAGGATATTTTAATGCGCTTTATAACAATTATTAGCTTAAGCTTTTTTGGGATGCTGTCTGCTAATGCGAACCCGCCTGAAAGTACCAGTAAGAAGCATATACCCATTTCAATGGGAATAAACCTCAACGAGCCACAGTCACAAGTTGATATCGTGACGCATGCACAAATCATGGGGGATTTGGCCAAGTCATTTAGGCCCTTTGATGAAAGCATCTTTGAGCGAGTACAAGAAGCTTTGGAAACCAAGGGTGTAGCATCCGTTAACTTCAATTCTGAAGATCCCATCGTCAACAGCGTTTTTATTGATGAATACGCGACTCCTCAAGCAGACAATATTTATACCATTAGCCGGGCACTTGAAGACGATCAAACAGAACGAGAGTCGTTTGACCCTAAAGACTATCAAACCTTAGATAACTTTAAAATCAGAGGCTTGGTTAACCGATTTGCCCAAACAAGGTATAACCGCTTTAGCGAATTTGGCGTCACAGTCAATAATGACAAAACGGTGCTTCTCAAGCGTAGCAGATTTGTTTACACAACGGGCTTGGAGTCAGCCAAAGTTGGTGATGTACCTGACGGCATTTATCCTGTGTATTTTGATGGCGATGTTGATCTTAAGGTTGAGGGCTTCGCTGAAATCGTATCGTGTCCGGAAAAGTACGCCTCCGCTAAAAGCTGCTTGGATATTGCGATACCAGAAGCACCATCCAAGGAAGGCATCAAGCTCACGTTTACCGCAAACAGCGATACCCACTTAAAGAATTTTCACTTAATACTGCCGACCGTAAACCATGAGGACGTGCTGGCAGGCAAGATCGTCTTTAATCCTGACTATTTAAAGTACATCAAACCATTTTCCACCCTCAGAGTGATGAACATGACCTTGTCATCACCTAAGTCCCCTTTTGAGTGTGTGACCACTTATGTTAAAGCCAGAAATGTTTACTCTCTTCCTCAGGAAGCACTAGAGGCAGAGTATTTAAGGCACACCACCAACATAACACTGTTAGGCATGTTAAAAGCGCTGGAACCTGAGCTAATCAGGGCTGAGCTGATTGATACAGACGCCATCCTCAAGTCGTTTAAAGAATTTAAAAATGAAGACAATGAGATTTTTTATACTGAACAAGAAATAGAGTCGATTGAGTCAATCATTCATGACCTTCTCTCTGACAGTCAGTATTTAAACCTGATGACGTTTGATTACCGCATCCGGGAAAGTGAAAAAGCACTCGCGCCGATTAAAGAACAACTCATTACCTTAAGAAGAAAATCGCTGGAGTTTAACTGGAACTATGTAAATCCGGATGAGGACTACGGAAACTGCTTGATGAAGTACGCCAGAAACTCAACCGACCGGGCAAAACTGGACGATCAGTTCTGGGGCAACTCATACATAAAGCCTGAAGAAAAATGGAGAGGCTTGCCTTATGAAGTCATCGTTGAGCTAGCTAATGTTACGCAGTCCAATGTTTGGATAAATGTGCCTCACAATGCGACCGAGTATTACGTCTCTGATATGGCTAAATACTTTAATGAGTCACTGAATAAAGACTCCAAAGTATTCTTAGAGCTTAGCAATGAGGTGTGGAATGGTGCATTTGCCAGCCAGAAATACTTTATAGGACTGGCTAATCACCGGCAGGAACAGTACGTCTCTCAGTTTTTTGATCGCTTCGAGGATTACTTAAAAACCTCCGATGATGAAGTGGTCTCATACCGCAATATGAGAGCAGGCTACTTAGACTACTTTTACAAGTTCAAAAAAGAAGTCACTGACGAGTTTGAGGATTTAAAATCGTGTGAGAGTCGCTCAAATCTAAACACGCTGGTTGATGGGCTTAAGCTAACGAAAACCGGCCTTAGCATGGGTGAACTCACTAAGCCCGAAGCTACCTCAGATAGCCAACTGAGACTCCGTCCACATGGGCCGACTATGGCTAAGCTTAGCCAGTTTTACACAATCGATATCGAAGATTTTAACTGCAATAAGCTCGTCGATAATGAATACACTGGCAACAACAAATTCATTGCTGACATCCAGTACAAGAAAGGTAACTTCTTCGACAAGCTTGCATTAAAAATTCCTTATATGAGTGCTTACTGGTTAGGCTATACAGGAGCGGCTAAAGGGAAATTAAAAATACAGGTAGACGGTGGAAATGGGGACTTTAAAGATGTCTTTGTTGATCGGTTTACTTATATCAAAGAGCATAAGAGTGAGCTCCACAGCCCTGACTTGGTTTATCACTACACCGGTGATGCAATCAGAGACCTGCAGAAAGACTTATTCACCGAGTTTAAAAAAGGCTGGGATAAGCGCGTTGCTGAAAGGTTTGGTTTTGACTTCCAAAAGAACTCAGAGGTTTACGTACTAAAAAATCTGGATAGAGCCTATAGGTTTATGGCGCAGATGGCCTACGTGGACAGGCTAGACCGTGTTGCAAAGATCTGGCTTGAGTCAGGAATGGATGAGCAAAATCTCATCGTCACCTTGGCAACCAAGCAAAACAACCCTGTGTTAACCAAGATCATGCTTAGCCATGCCGCCAAGACTGAATCCATTAAAAGAATTGATGCCGTTGCGACCTCTGCCTATTTTTATGCCTGTTTTGGTAACCTAAACCATGATGATAAGGTGATAAGCCCTCACAAATTTGGACCTTGCCATGACGTAGCAAAGGGCGTGCTTAATGCTAAAACAGCGCAAGAGGTTATCGATGTTATTAAAGACCCAAATAACCCAAGAGGCGTAGAAGCCGTAAGAAAAGAGCTGATTGCCCAGAATAAGGAAATCAACGATATTGATGATCGAATTCAATTAGTTGCTTATGAGGGTGGTCATAATTTGGCACTGACAAACTTGGGTAGAGATCAACAAAAATACTTTGATCGTCATCCTGAGCTAAAGGCTGAAAAGCTCGCCTTATTTAAAGAGGCTATTGAGCTGGAAGGCATGGGTGCGATCACCAAACACCTTTATAAAGTATGGCTTGAGGAAGACGGAAAAGTATTTAATAACTTCTACATGCCTCAGTCTTTCCATGAGTGGGGTAGCTTAGGCCTGAGTGAATCGCTTTCGGATATGGAAACACCAAGGTATTTAGTTGCGTCGGAATTTGCGGCGGTCTTTGAGAAAATGGAGAAAGCTGTTAGTGCGGCTATTAAGTCACCCGCGTCAAAAGCAGAACCCGCTCAGTAGCTTTTACTTAGCAAACAAAAAAGCCGCCACACCGAATATCAGTGTGGCGGCTTTTGTTTATGATGGCCTGGCAAAGCGCCATCAAGTATTACTTATCAAACACTAGCTGATCTTCCAGCACGTGAACTTTAATCTCATCCCCGCCCATAAAGGCACCAGACAAAATCTTGTTCGCTAGCGGATTTTCAACTGACTGCTGAATCGCACGCTTCAATGGACGCGCACCATACACAGAGTCAAACCCAGCCTCCGCAATCAGATCCATCGCCTCATCAGAGAAGCTAATCGTCATGTCACGCTCAGCCAAACGCTTGACTAAGGTACCCAACTGAATCTCAGCAATCTGACGAATCTCAGCCTGATCCAACGGATGGAACACGACCGCATCATCAACACGGTTAATGAATTCAGGACGGAAATGCTGCCCCAAAATTTCCATCACCGCCTCTTTCATGGCGTCATAATTCTCTTCACCATTCAGCGTTTGAATCACATCGGAGCCAAGGTTAGAGGTCATGATAATCACCGAATTGGTGAAATCAACCGTGCGGCCTTGACCATCCGTCAAGCGTCCATCATCCAATACCTGCAACAGAATATTGAAGACATCAGGATGCGCTTTCTCTACCTCATCCAGCAAAATCACCGAGTAAGGCTTACGGCGAACCGCTTCGGTCAGATAACCACCTTCTTCATAACCAACATATCCAGGAGGCGCACCGACCAGTCGTGAAACCGCGTGCTTTTCCATAAATTCAGACATATCGATACGTACCATCGCGTCATCGTCATCGAATAAGAATCCAGCCAAGGCTTTGGACAACTCCGTCTTACCGACACCGGTTGGGCCGAGAAACATAAACGAGCCCATCGGACGGTTCGGATCAGACAAGCCTGCCCGCGAACGACGAATCGCATTCGATACCGCAGTAATCGCTTCACGCTGACCAATCACGCGCTTGCGTAACAGCTCTTCCATCTGCATCAGCTTGTCGCGCTCGCCCTCCATCATTTTGGAAACCGGAATACCCGTCCAGCTAGAAACCACATCGGCGATTTCATTCTCGGTGACTTTATTACGCAACAGTTTGTTTGGCTCGCCAGACTCTTCAGCCTGTGAGGCATCGATCAGCTGCTTTTCAAGCTCAGGAATGCGGCCATACTGCAGCTCAGACATGCGCTGTAAGTCACCCGCACGACGTGCTGTTTCCATCTCGATACGAATCTGATCTAACTCTTCTTTGATATGCTGCGTGCCTTGTACCGCCGCTTTTTCAGCATTCCAAATTTCTTCTAAATCAGAGTACTCACGCTCTAACAGCTCGATTTGCTCTTCCAAGTCCGCTAAACGCTTTTTAGACGCATCATCATTTTCAGATTTTAACGACTCACGCTCGATCTTCAGCTTGATCAGTCTGCGATCAAGTTTATCCATCGACTCTGGCTTGGAGTCAATCTCCAAACGAATACGTGATGCGGCTTCATCCACCAAGTCAATCGCCTTATCCGGCAGCTGGCGATCCGTAATATAACGGTGCGATAGGGTTGCCGCCGCGACAATCGCCGGATCGGTAATATCCACACCGTGATGCACTTCGTAACGCTCTTTCAATCCACGCAGAATCGCAACCGTATCTTCAACTGTTGGCTCATTGACCTGAATTTTCTGGAAGCGGCGCTCAAGTGCCGCATCTTTTTCAATGTATTTGCGGTACTCATCCAAGGTTGTCGCACCGATACAATGCAGCTCACCACGCGCCAGCGCAGGCTTTAGCATATTACCCGCATCCATGGCACCTTCAGAAGCACCAGCACCCACTAGTGTGTGTAATTCATCAATAAACAGAATCACATTACCGTCGGATTTTGCGATGTCATTGAGCACTGCTTTTAAGCGCTCTTCAAAGTCGCCGCGGAATTTTGCGCCGGCTAATAACGATGCCAAATCCAGTGATAATAGGCGCTTGCCTTTCACACCTTCTGGCACTTCGCCATTCACGATGCGCTGTGCTAAGCCTTCAGCAATCGCAGTTTTACCCACACCTGGCTCACCGATAATGACCGGATTATTTTTAGTACGACGCTGCAAAATCTGCACCGCACGGCGAATTTCCGCATCACGACCGATAATCGGGTCAATCTTTCCCTGCTCGGCCCGTTCGGTTAAGTCAGTGGTGTATTTTTCTAAAGCTTCACGTTGATCTTCAGCATTGGGATCATTCACATTCTGACCACCGCGCACATCATCGATCGCTTTTTCAAGAATCGCTTTAGTTGCGCCATTGGCTTTGAGGATTATTCCAAGCTTGCCCTTCTCTTCAGCGGCCGCCAGAATAAAAATCTCGGTAGAAATGTATTGATCATCACGCTTTTGAGCCAACTTATCGGTTACATTCAATAAACGATTCAGGTCATTAGAGACATGTACGTCTCCCGCATCGCCACCAGTCACGACAGGTAGATTATCCACCTCTTCGCCCAACTGTGACCGTAATGCGTTTAAGTTAACGCCTGCTTTACTCAATAATCCACGTGCTGAGCCGCCATCTTGGTCGAGCAATGCGACCATGACATGAACCGGCTCCATTTGCTGATGATCATGGCGCAATGCGAGCGATTGCGCATCTTGTAGTGCCAGCTGAAATTTGCTGGTTAATTTGTCCATTCTCATAGGTTTCCCCTAAATAGGTTCTGATATGTCATTAACTATGTGGGGGAATTTGTGCAATTCAAATGATTAAAATCAACCTTTTGTGAAGTTATCTTAATCAGTGAGGCTCTGCCTCGTCTTCAGACCAAAGTTGCGCGAGCGTTGTGGGTGAAGATTTTTGTTCATTAGTGCGGCAGGGCAAAGGGTAAGTCAAAGCAGATGGTTTATAGTGCTCACCTTCGTTGAAACAAGTAATTTTCCCCGGCCCATCTGCCCAAAACTCGTGAGGATTAGGCGCTTCTTTTCCATCAGTCACGAAGTTAGCCCAGCCCCACCCGAACGGAATTTTGTAAGGAACATGAGATATTTGAAAATGCAGATGATGAAAGCCGGCACCACAGCCATTCATAATATCCTCACCCATTTCAGCAATTTGCTCGCCCCGCTTTACAAGCTGGCCGGGTACGACTTTAAGGTTTCTCATATGGCCATAAAGTGCATAAAGCGGTTTACCTTCAGCCGTTCGGCCATGGCTGATTAACACCGTTGGCCCCCAGCACTTATCGTTCTTGGCTTTCACGACTTTGCCATCTGCCGCTGCAATAATAGGCGTACCAATCTCCTGAAAAATATCCACACCGTTATGCTGAAGTGTACGCCGCAGCCCATTTGCGCCGACTCGGCTGTGGTAATCGGAAATAATAATTGGTGCATCTTTCGGTACGGTCAACGCCAGCTTATGGGCAGTGGCTGGCTTATTATTCCAAGCATGCACGCGCCCGTAAAAGCCGGTTTCTTCCAACTCAGCCAAAGCCGCTGTCTTTGCCTGAGCGCTGGAAAAGCCAACAGCAACCATTGAACAGATTAAAAAATAGGTGGGTTTAAATGGGAAATATTTCATGGCAACACTCGTCTTTTTATTATGGCCAAGAGAGCGGGGAGACACCTCAAGGCTGATTATTAATAGTTTGCCACGGATGCGTTTTGTTTTTTCTACCGTTTGACGAATGGATAGGCTGATTCCACCTCAGCGCCCCGTTAGTCTCTAAAACCTCCCCCCCAGTCTTGTGGTCCAAGATTTGTTGCGCAGCACGAACTATAGGTACTTAGTACCCCAACGTTTGCCAAGGAAGACGACCCTATGTTCAAAAGCCATACCCCATTCCGAATGATACTGCTCACCGCCTGCTTATTCCCCGCCCCCCATGCCATGGCGGATGTGCTGTCTTCAACCACTACCGGCGACCTCATTGAGCCTGCTAACACCTACGATACCTCCTACCCTTCTTTACTGAATATGCGAGTTAAGACAGTCATCGGTTCAGGCGCTTGCGGCCCAGGAGTGAATGATGGCTGTACACTCAACGACGTGCTCAATGACATTGATGGCAGCGATGACTTCCAACCAGAAATCAAAGTCCACATGACAGCGGATGACTTTCCAGATGATGGCTTAGTTTCTAACGCAGAATTACGCCAACGCGGCGCGACCAGCCGTGGTGCGCCACAAAAATCCTTCCGCGTGAAACTGGATAGCAGCGATGCGCTCTGGCGTGGGGAACGCCGTATTCAGTTGGTTAAAAGCTTTTGGGACTTTAGCCGTATTCGTAACAAACTCAGCTATGACTTGTTTATCGACATTCCAAACTTGCCCAGTATGCGCACGCAGTTTGTGAATTTCAGTGTTGAAGACCAAGGCTCTGTCGATGACTATGGCCTCTACACGCATGTTGAGTATTTCGGTAAGGAATACTTAGTCCGTCGTGGTTGGGATGATGACTCCGGCGTATATAAAGCCGAGAACTTTTTCTTCAAAAATGATCCGGGATTTGCACTGGATGCAGCCGGCGAACCGATTGATGAAGCCGCCTTTGAAAAGCTGATGGAAATCAAGCGTGGCGATGATCATCGTGAGTTTGTGAATATGATCCAAGCGATCAATAATCCGTCACTGGATTTTGACTCGCAGGTCTTTAATAAATACTTTAATAAAGACAACTATTTGACTTGGTTTGCCGTTAATTTGCTAACCGACAACTACGATACTAACTTCCATAACTTCTACCTGTACAACCCGAAAGGCACCGAGAAGTTCTACTTTGTCCCTTGGGATTATGACCTGTCATTAGGCTCTCTCTTTGATACCAATTACATCACGCGTACCGACCTGCCACGCTGGACACAATCACACGCCAACTGGTGGGGACAGGAATTACATCAGCAATTCTTAAGACAACCCGGCAATCTGGACTTGTTAAAAGAAGCGGTTTTAGAAGTTAAAAATAAGTACCTAACCCGCGCGAAGCTTCAGCAAAAAGCCGACTCTTATTACAACTTTGTGTTCCCGATGATCTCGGCCAGTCCAGATATCGACAAGCTGTATTTGGGTGGTACTAACCCTGAGAAAATCGCAGCCTATAACAATATTTTCTCCAGTCTGGCGGATAAGGTTGAGCAAAACTACAACCAGTTCATCGAGCATATTGCCGATCCAATGCCATTCTCGCTCTATGGCCCGGTTGCCAATGCCGACCAAAGCTACACGTTCAGCTGGTCAAGCTCGGATTCGCTGTATAACCAAAGCATTAACTACGATATCCAAATCTCAACCTCGGTTGGTTTTGAGTCGAACTCAATCGTCTTTAACCAAAGCGGCATTTCAGGAACCAGTGTAACGGTGCCTTGGAACTACGCTTCCGGTAATTACTTCTACCGCATCATTGCCCGCGATGCGAATGAGCCTTCACGTTACTGGCAGGTGGGCTACAACGCGATTGACCGTGGTGATGGTTCGCAGGACTACGGTATCATCGCCTTTAACGCCACCATCAATGGTAGCAGCGCGTACCCTCAGGGTAATCCGGATTTCGCATCGACCACGCTAAATAGTGCCATTAGCATCGATGTATTAGCCAATGATACTGGCTCTGGCCTAGTGCTTAGCAGCACAAATGATTGGTCAGAAAGCGGCGGCTCGGTAACCATCTCAAACAATAAGATCAACTACCAACCAAAGAGTGGCTTCACTGGTAATGATCGCCTTTGGTATGTGTTCCGCGATTCGCAAGGCCGCCGTAACTTCGGCGTAGTTAATATTACGGTTTCAGGCAGCGCTTATCCTGTGGGTAACCCAGATACCGTTAGCACCGCGTTGAATAGCCCACTTACGATTGATGTACTGGCAAATGACTCCGGTTCAGGTCTAACCCTGACCAGCTCTAATCCATGGTCATTAAAAGGCGGTAGAGTCGCTATTTCCAATAATCGAATCTCATACACACCGAAGCAAGACTTCTCAGGCGAAGACAAGCTTTGGTATGTATTCCAGGATTCATTAGGCCGTACAAATAGCAGCAGTGTGACTATCAATGTGACCGGCACATCCGCTTACCCAGTTGCTTATACGGATAACCTGTCCGTCGCAGCGGGCAGCTCAGTCACCTTTAACGCAATGGGGAATGATACCGGCACAGGGTTGTGGGTTTCAGATGTGAATGAGTATTCGGTCAATGGCGGCACCATAAGCAATGCGAATAACCAATTAACCTACACGCCAAGAGCGGGCTATAAAGGGACGGATAGTTTTTGGTATGTGATTACCGACATCATTGGCCGTACCAACTCGGCTAAGGTGACTGTTTCGGTTTACTAAAACCTAGTTACGCCTATCTGACCTGATAGTTGCAGAAATTACATACGCAACTATCAGGTTTGACTGGGTACTCATTTTCACCACTGTTTTTCCTCCGCTCCCAGCCGTCACTAAGCCCTACAAAAAATCACGTAACATCAATTTCTCAAGCCCTTTCGGGGTCTTTATCCCCTGATCGTTAGTGATAAACACATCCGCTTTGCCTTCTACCGCCGAGGCTACATGAATCGAATCTGGTGTCTTCATTCCGCTCAAGGTTGCACGTAAAAAGGCTGTTTTAATGTAGATTTTCTGCGTGGTGGGAATAAGCGTTATAAACTTTCTATCATTAAGTGCCTTGGTATAAAGATTAATAGCATTCGTATCATTATTTTTAAATGGCATCACCATCAACTCGGCCAATGTGATCTCGCCAGTTAACAAGCTTATCTCTTTACTATCAACACATTGAGCCAACTGCTGCATCAGCGGTAAATACTCTGCGAACCCTTCAAAAAGATAGATCAGAATATTGGTATCGACGTATACACGCTTACCAGATATCGCCTCTCTCAGCTCCATGCTTCACGCTCTTGAGCGATAAACTGATCAACTTCTGCCGATGAAGAAAATACCCCTTTTACTGAGCCAATATAGGACTGCGCAATCCCTTCTTCAGAAACAAATAGCTTACTGGATAAGCTTTCATAAGCCCTTTTCATCTTGTGATACTCATCTGAGGGCACAATGACAAACACTTCCTTGGTGTGCTTGGTAATCGAAATAGGCTCCTTAATCGCACTGGTGACCAACTCGCCAAAGCTCTTTTGAGCTTGAGTACTTGATATCGTTTTCATGGTCGTCTCCATTCTAAAATACACATAATAAGGATTATAGGTAAAATACGGATTTTATGAAAGAGCCATACACTCCCAGCTTGCAGCAACCCCAAGCAAGTGTCACCATTCAGGGCATCAATCAAAAAGGAGAGAATGATGCCCTATTTAGCTGCTGACGACCGTTACGAAAAGGGTCAATACCGCCGCTGTGGCAAGAGTGGCCTAAAGCTCCCACTGATCTCATTGGGACTTTGGCACAACTTCGGCGCTACGTTTTCACTGGATAATCAACAAGCAATCCTCCGTCGGGCATTCGACCTTGGAGTTACGCATTTTGATTTGGCCAACAACTACGGCCCACCGCCGGGCTCTTCTGAAGAGCACTTCGGCAAGCTGCTAAAAGCGGATTTTCTTCCTTATCGCGATGAACTGATCATCTCCAGCAAAGCTGGCTACAACATGTGGCCCGGCCCTTATGGTGAGTGGGGTTCACGCAAATACCTGCTCGCCAGTTTGGACCAAAGCCTCAAGCGCATGGGCTTGGATTACGTCGACATTTTCTACTCACACCGCTACGACCCCAACACGCCACTGGAAGAAACCATGGGTGCATTGGATCACGCCGTGAGACAAGGCAAAGCGCTGTATGTCGGCATCTCCTCCTACCCGCCAGAGCAAACCCGCAAAGCGGCTAAAATTCTGCGCGACTTAGGCACACCTTGCCTGATTCACCAGCCATCTTATTCCATGTTTAACCGCTGGATTGAAGATGGCCTGCTGCAAGCTATTGAAGATGAGAAAATGGGCTGTATCGCTTTCTCGCCACTGGCTCAAGGCTTACTGACGAATAAATACCTCAACGGCATTCCAGAGCACTCCCGCGTGACGCATGCCAGCAGTTTTAAAGATGATTTCATCAATGATAAAACGCTGAAAAACGTGCGTGCACTCAATGATATGGCGAAGCAACGCGACCAATCGCTAGCGCAAATGGCCATTGCTTGGGTGCTGCGTGATCAACGCGTCACCTCTGCACTGATTGGTGCCAGCAGTGTTAAGCAGCTGGAAGACAGCGTCGCGGCACGTAACAACCTCAGCTTCAATCAGGAAGAGCTAAACAGCATTGATCAACATGCCAAAAACATGGACATCAATATCTGGGCATCACGCTAAGCCACTGATCGCCGCACCATAATCCCCATCCAGCCCGAAGCAGACCCACTGCTTCGGGCACCTAATGAGACCCCACATGTTCTCCAATCTGGCCTTCGCCCTCGAAGTTACAGCACCCACTTTTTTAGTTATCTGCCTCGGCATTTTTCTAAAACGCATTGGCATCATCAATAATGAGTTTGCTCAAATCGGCTCTGATCTGGTGTTTAAAATCACGCTACCCTGCTTATTGTTCGTTAGCTTAGCGCAGGTTAATTTTGAGCATCCACCGATTACACTGGTGTTATGCGGCTTATTACTGACCCTGTTGGCCTTCCTGATTTTGGAATATGTGATTGCTCCGAGGCTGGATAAAGTTGATCGCAGCGCTTTTGTACAAGGCTCATTTCGCAGCAATATGGGGATTGTCGGGCTAGCCTTTTGCATCAATGCCTTTGGCGATGGTGTGATTGCCGTGGCCTCGGTGTATCTGGCCTTCGTGACCATCTTGTATAACGTGTTATCACTGATCACCCTCACCCGCAATCAGGTGAAAGAAGGCGCTAATTTATCACTTAGCCTCACGCTGCGGCGAATTGCCAGCAACCCCATTATCATCGCGATTGTGATTGCCGTTTCAATCTCACTGTTATCCATCACCCCACCTAAATTTGTATTGGATACCACCGGCTATATTGGCCGCATGAGTATGCCACTGGCCTTACTCTGCATCGGTGCTTCGATTCGCTGGCGGGATTTTCGGGTATCCGTCAATCTGTACTGGGCCACCCTGGCCAAGCTCATTGCGGTACCGGCGTTAATTACAATCGGTGGAATATTAGCGGGATTACGCGGTGAATCGCTGGGTGTTTTATACCTGATGTCTTCAGCGCCCAGTGCGGCAGCAGGCTATCCAATGTTGCGAGCAATTGGTGGAAACTATCATTTAGGCGCAGCGATTATTGCCAGTACCTCACTGGCTGCCGTGGTCGCCATTACGCTGGGATTATTTTTATTAAAAGCGTTTAGCATGATTTAATCGCACAAAAAAGCACGGCCTAAGCCGTGCAATAAGTGCCCCCAGGTCAAGCAGCAGGACAAATGCTATGCAAGGGTGCGGACAGATTTCTCCTGCACCCAATCACTTACCAGCGCATTAAACGTCAGAAAGTGCTGCGTTTTTAAGTGGCGATCAAAGGCCTCTGAGCTGGTATACACTTCGCTTAAAACAAACGACTCCGGCTTACCGGGGGAACGAGTCACCTCAAAAAAATGGCAATCTGGCTCCTCATTCAGCGAGTTTTTCGCCTGCTCCAGCACTACCTTATAAAATTGATCCGCCTTATCCGGCTGAATCACAAAATCAACTAATACCATAAACATGATCTTTCTCCTCTGGCAGCAGGCTTAGGCTGTTTTCATTGCTTGAATACGGTTGATCACGGCTTGGGTCACGGCTTTGGTTCCCATATCACCACCAAATTCCATTGGGCGAATTTCATTCGCTTCAAAGCCTTGATATACGGCGTCCTCAATCATCGTTGCGGCATTGGCCAGCGACTCATTACCCGACTTATCCGCCAGATAATCCAGCATCAACGCGCCACTTAAAATCGCCGCCAAAGGGTTGGCTTTATCCTGCCCCATAATGTCAGGCGCGCTGCCGTGTGCGGGTTGAAACAGACCATGATGGTCGCCAATTTCACCGCAAGCTGCCATGCCCATGCCACCGACTAAACCACCGGCTAAATCCGATAAAATATCCCCGAAGATATTCTCCATTACCAACACATCAAAGGCCCAAGGATAACGAATAAAATCTAAAGCCTGCGCATCGACATAGTTATAGCCTTTTTCGATATCGGGATAGTTAACGCAGCGCTCATCAAATATTTGTCTGAAAAATGCCATCGATTTGAAAACATTGGCTTTATCCACGCAGGTGACTTTGCCTGCAAAGCCACGGCGCTTACGTTTTTGAGCTAGCCTAAAAGCGAAGTCATGCAGCTTTTCAGTAGTTTTACGGGTGATGCGCATCACATCCTGCACTTCATCATCAGTTTCAACCGGGCAACGATTATGTACCGCAGCGGTATAAAACAAACCTTCGGTGGATTCGCGCAAAATGATCATGTCGATATCTTTAGCACGAGGGTCGGCTAAGCGTTGCGGCGCATTAGGATAAGCACGCACCGGACGAATGCCCGCGTACAATTGGAAGCGGTCCCGCAAACGTAAGTGGGGGGATATTTCGGTACCATCGGCGTAGCGTACCGAGGGTAAACCAATGGCTCCTAACAAGATGGCATCGGCCTCTCCAGCCGCTTCTTCACCACCGGGTTGGATATCATTTCCGGTCTCTTGGTAATAGCCTGCGCCAGCACTGATATAGTTTAGCGCCAAGCTAAAACCACCGATGGACTGTTGAGCAGAATCGATAACTGCCAAGGTTGCCTCTGTCACATCGATACCAATTCCGTCGCCTTTGATTACAGCAATCTGAAAGCTCGAATCACTCATCTTTAATTTCCTGCCTCTTAGTATTTAACCGCACTCTCTCACCCTTCAGGCCGTTTTAGCATTGGCCCGAATTGCTTTTTATTAAGCAGCGATTTCGGCACTCTGTCAATGTATACTTTAAAAAATACATTGACACATCCAATAAAGTATATATTGTTGCACTATCAAATAACGCATTGCATAAATGACGTTATTAGATTTCAAGTGATGCAAGCAGTGATCACGAAGCAGCTATCTGAGGAGATAAATCATGTTCAATCGTTTTTCTAATGTAGGCCGCGTGTCCGTTATGGCATCGCTGGTATTAGGCTCAACCTTACTCATCGCAAGCAGCGCACATGCTGAAAAAATTCTTCGCTTTAGTCACACCGATAACCCTGGTGGCTCCCGTCAGGCAGCGGCTGAAGTATTCGCCAAAGCCATCGCTAAAAATACCGAAGGCCGTTACAAACTCCGCATTTACCCCTCTGGCCAGCTAGCTAACGACCCGAAAGCCATTGAGCAATTACAGCTAGGCGGCGTTGATTTCACCGTATCGGCAACCGGCAGCTACGCCACGCACCTACCCAGCATCAACCTTACCGCCATGCCATTTTTGGTGGATACCTATGAGCAAGGTTGGGAGTTTTACGACAACTCTGACTGGTTAAAAGGCGAATTCGCCAAGCTGCCAGAAAAAGGCTTTCGTGTGTTATCCACGTGGGAAGCCGGTTTCCGCAGCTTCACGACCGACATGCCGCTAAAATCTCCGGAGGATGCCAAAGGCAAAAAAATGCGGGTTTACCCCAATGACATGATCCGCTGGACTATGGAAGCGATTGGCTTTCAAACCGTGGTGATGCCAATTACCGACGTTTACTTATCAATCCAGCAAGGCGTGGTCAATGGTCAGGAAAACCCAGTCGATACCATCAAATCCCTGCGTTTTTATGAAGTTGCGCCCTACGTTACGCTGACTCGTCATGTGTACAGCCCGCTGCCATTAACCATTTCAGAAAAAACATGGCAGGCCTTTTCGGATGACGATAAAGCCGCGGTATTAGAAGCCGCCAAAGAAGCCGCAAGCTTTAGCCGTGATCTGGTACGCAGCTCAGTCAACGAGCAAATCGAAGCCATGGAAAAAGCCGGTGCCACTGTCACCACACCAACAATTGGTCCGTTCCGCGATGCGGTGCAATCGGTGTATGCCAAGGCCAAAGATGTGTATGGCGCTGAGGAAGTCGACAAAGTGCTGTCCGACGCCGCTGCAATCCGTGAAAAGATGCCAGCTAAATAAATAGCTCAATCGGGGTGCCTGGGTGTCAGGTACCCCATGTTGTTGGTTTAAGGAGCGTTTTGTGGATTACCGAAGTCATTACCCAAGCCCGCTAAAGTATCTCAGCGTGGCAATCGACACCTTTTTAGTACTCGGTGGAACCAGTGTGTTACTGCTGATCTTTTCAAATGCCGTACTGCGGGGAGCCGCCGGTTTTGATCTGGCCTGGTCGCTGGAGGCCACTGCCTTTTTATTGCTGTGGCTCACCTTTTTAGGCTGTGCGGCAGCCACAGCGCGTGGTGCGAATATGCGCGTACTGGAAATCGTGCAACACGCACTCCCTAAAGTCGCTCAGTATTACCTGGAGATCGCCATCAATGTGGTGGTCGCCCTCTTGCTCTGCAGCCTGATTTACTACGGCTATGGCATCTCATTTCATACTTGGGCACAGAAAACTACTGTGCTCTATTGGCCGGTTGGCGTGCTGTATGCCGCAATGCCGACAGGCATGTTAATCACCTTAGTGTTCCACACTTATAATGCGTTTCTGGATATTCGTCGCGGTGTAATCACAGACGCCCAGACAACGGAGGTCGCGCAATGATTTTACTGTTTATCTGTCTGGTGTTTCTCTGCACCATTATGTTGAGTATTCCGCTGGTGTGGGCGATTCTCATCACCGCGATCCTGCCGATTTTTGTATTCGATTTGGGCTATTCGCTGCAAGCGGTTTACCTGAATTTTATTAGCGGCGTCGAGCCGAATCACTTTATCGCCATTCCCTTATTTATCTTCGCCGGTGAGCTCATGGGCCGTGGCGGCGTGGGTCAACGGATTATCGAATTCGCTAAGGAAGCTTTTGGATTTTTACCCGGTGGATTAGGTTTTGTGGTGGTTGGCGCATCCATGTTATTTGGTGGCATCTCAGGCTCAGCGATTGCTGACTCTGCCGCGATTGGTTCGGTCATGGTGCCAAATATGGCCAAGCAAGGCTATTCCAAAGCCTTTGCCGGTGGCTTAGTCGCCGCCGCAGGTACCATTGGTATCATCATTCCGCCCTCCATTCCTTTGCTGATTTATGGCTTTGTAGGCAATGTGTCAGTCGCCGATCTGTTTTTAGCCGGTGTTGTGCCAGGGCTGATTTTCGGCATGTTATTTATGGCCGTATGTTATTACGTGGGTAAAACCACCAGCTGCGATCCCGGTGGACGACGCACCAGCCGCAGAGCTTTATGGCGTGCCTTTGTACGCTCGTTCCCCGCATTATTAATGCCGGTGATTATTTTGGGCGGTATTTTCGGTGGCTTTGTTACACCAACCGAAGCGGCGGCCGTTGCCGTGGTGTATGGCTTCTTTGTGACCGTGGTGCTGTACCGTGATTTCTCATTGCGCGATATGCCAAAGCTGATTATTGATTCGTTTGTCACCAGCGCCATTGTTATGGTGGTGATCGGCGCGACAACGGTACTCGGCTGGTTAATCACGTTAGAGCAGTTGCCTCAAATACTGGCCGAATTCATCAACAGCATTTCCAGCAGCCCGTTCACATTTCTACTATTAGTAAACTTGGTATTACTGTTATTAGGACTGGTATTAGATCCGGTTCCTGCCATTTTGCTAACCGCACCATTGTTTATTCCGACAGCGATGACTTTCGGCGTCGACCCTGTACATTTAGGCATAATTATGACCTGTAACGTGGCTGTGGGATTATTCACCCCACCGGTCGGCGCGACCTTATACGTGGCCTCCAGAATATCCGGTGTCGGCGTACTGACGATTGCCCGAGCGATGGCTCCGCTGTACTTGGCGGCCATTTTCGCCCTGATGTTGGTAACGTATATTCCGGCAATCTCAATGACACTGGTTGAAGCATTTCGCTAATACTGGACTACCATTTAGTTAATCTGGACTCTCAGACATGATCGAACTCGACACAATCAGTAAACTAGGTACTCAGCTTAATCGCCCCGAGTGTGTGCTGGCGACGGCGAATGGCCGCCTGTACACCGCCGATTGGCGCGGTGGCATTGCCGTTATCGAGCCAGATGGTTCGCAGTGGTATTTACTGGCCAAGCAGGATGATTTAGAACTAAAGCCAAACGGTATTTGCCTAATGCCCGATGGCTCGGTGCTCGTCACCCATTTGGGGGCAGAAGACGGCGGCGTTTACCGCATTGCAGAAGATGGCCAGACCACGCCATTTTGCCTTGAAGTCGATGGCGTACCGTTGCCACCAACCAATTATGTGCATTTAGATGCGCAAGGTCGGGTTTGGATTACGGTAAGCACACGCACCACGCCCCGCAGCGATGCCTATCGCCCGGATATCGCCGATGGCTTTGTTGTATTAGTCGATCAGGGCAAGGCCAGAATTGTTGCTGATAACTTAGGCTATACCAATGAATGTGTGGTGCATCCGGATGGTACGCGCTTGTATGTAAATGAAACCTTTGCCCGCAAACTGGTGAGTTTTGATATTGATGAGAATGGCAATCTCTCGAACAAAACCACGGTTGCCGAGTTTGGGCTTGGCACCTATCCGGATGGCTTAACCTTCGATACTGAAGGTGGTATTTGGATTACCTCCATCGTGAGTAATCGCGTGATTCGCATTGCGCCCGATGGCGAGCAAACCATTATGATTGAAGATTGCGATCATGAGCATTTAAGCTGGGTTGAAGACGCGTTTCAGGCACACACTATGGGCCGCCCGCATTTGGATAATGCCAAAAGTAAGTACCTGAAAAACATCTCCAGCTTGGCATTTGGCGGTGACGATTTACGCACCGCGTATCTCGGCTGTTTGCTGGATGAGTCGATTTATCAATTTGAATCACCGTATGTCGGCCACCCGCCCACGCATTGGAATTTTGCTGGCCCTCAGCGCCTTAGTACTGAGCAAACTGAGGCCAACTCATGAACGCGCCGATTCGCTTAGCCACCGTTGGCACCGGCTATTTCAGCCGCTTTCAGTATGCGGCTTGGGCTCGCTTGCCAGAGGTAGAGTTGGTGGCAATCTGCAATCGCGACCCGCAAAGTGCCAAAGAGTTAGCCGAGCAATACGATGTTGCTGATACCTTTCAGGACTTTGAGTTGATGCTGGATACGGTCAAACCCGATCTGGTGGATATCATTACACCGCCCGTCACTCATGTCGCTTATGTCACAGCGTGTATTGAACGCAATATTCCAGTGATTTGCCAGAAGCCATTTACGCCCTCACTAGCTGATGCCAAAGCGCTGGTTGATCAGATTGAAGCGCGTAATGCCACGGTGATTATTCATGAGAATTTTCGCTTTCAGCCGTGGTACACCAAAATACGCGAAATCTTGAATGAAGGACTGCTAGGCGAGCTGTATCAAATACGCTTTGCACTGCGCCCCGGCGATGGCCAAGGGCCGGAAGCGTATCTTGAGCGACAACCCTATTTTCAGCAAATGGAGCGCTTTTTAGTGAATGAGACTGCAGTCCATCTTATTGATGTATTTCGATATTTATTCGGAGAAGTTGAATCCACTTATGCGGACTTGCGACGTATTAACCCCGTCATCAAAGGAGAAGATGCCGGTCTGATCATTTTCAAATTTGAAAACGGCGCGCGTGGCATTTTCGACGGTAATCGCCTAAGTGATCACAAGGCCAAAAATCGCCGGCTTACGATGGGCGAAATGCAAATCGAAGGGGAACACGGCTGCCTGTTTTTGAATGGCGATGCCGAGCTGTCATTTCGCCGACACGGTGAAAATGATGAACAAAAAATCCCCTATAAGTGGCAAAATCAAGACTTTGGCGGCGATTGCGTTTATCGGTTTCAACAACATGTTGTTGAACATTTTATGAACGGCGCACAACTGATGAACACCGCAAGCGACTATATTACTAATATAATGATCGCTGATGCAGCGTATGTGTCCGACAAAACGAGTGCCTGTATCAGACCCCAGATTGAATAACCGCCTAAAAGGATAAAGAACTATGACAGCGGCAACTAAAAAAACCCCACGTAAGAAGACCAAACTGTCCTTAACCGACAAAGCTTACGTTGAACTAAAGCGCCGCATTTTGGAGAACGAGCTCCCCCCGGGCTATCAAATTATGGAAAGCGAACTGGCCGAGCTGCTGGACATTAGCCGTACCCCGGCCCGTGAAGCGATGATGCGACTGGAGTCTGAAGGACTGGTCGAAATCCGGGCTCGTCACGGCATGATCGTAAAACGCATTTCTGTGAAAGACATGGTAGAAATCTACGCGGTACTCACCGCGCTGGAATCCATGGCCGCTTGGCAAGCAGCGCAGTTAGACCACCCACCCGAAGTGATCGCCGAGCTTCGTGAAAGTGTTGAGCAAATGGAACAAGCCCTGGCGGATAAAGACTTAAAAGCCTGGGCCAATTCGGATGAAAAGTTTCACCGCCTGTTGGTCGCCATGTGTGGCAACTCGCGACTGATTCAACTGGTTGACCGCTACATTGATCAATCGCATCGGGTACGCATGATGACCTTATCACTGCGCCCGATGCCGCTAAAGTCTAATGAAGACCATGCCAATGTTGTGGCGGCTATCGAAAATAAGGATGCGGATACTGCACGCCGTATTCACCGTATTCACCGCGAAAAAGCCGGTAACTTACTGGTTGAAATACTGAAAAAACATAACCTTACACAATTATAGCCCGTTAACAGCGGGTTGAACTAACGGAGAGAAATCATGTTACTGGGATGTATTGGAGACGACTTTACAGGCTCTTCGGATCTGGCAAATACGCTAGCGAAGCAAGGCATGCGCACGGTGCAATACACGGGTGTACCAAGCACCAATGCCACGCCCGATGTTGAAGCTGGCGTAATTGCGCTAAAGTCCCGATCTATCCCCGTTGCACAAGCGGTAGAGCAAGCACTGGCGGCACTGGATTGGCTAAAAGCCCAAGGCTGCCGACAGTTTTTCTTCAAGTACTGCTCCACGTTTGACTCCACGCCCGAAGGCAATATCGGCCCTGTAATTGATGCACTGGCAGAAGCCATTGGCACCGATTGCGTGATTGTTTGCCCCGCTTTTCCCGGTGCCGGGCGCACGCTGTATCAAGGGCATTTGTTTATAAATGACACGCTGCTCAATGAATGCGGCATGCAAAATCACCCACTCACACCAATGACCGATCCGGACATTCGCCGCTGGCTTGCGCCACAAACTAAACACAGCATCGGCCATGTACCGGAATCGATTGTGTTACAAGGCGCATCGGCGACTAAGGAGGCATTACTCAAACAAAGTGAAACCAGCCGCAGCTTGATTGTGGTCGATGCGATTCGCGATGAAGACTTAATGACGATTGGCGCAGCCGCTGCCGACTTACCACTAATTACTGGTGGCTCGGGCGTTGCGCTTGGCTTGCCAGAGAACTTCCGCCAGCAAGGTTTAATTGGCCAAAATGCCGGACATTGGCAAGGTGAAAAAGGCCGCTGCGCGATTATTTCCGGCTCCTGCTCACGCGCTACTCGCGAACAACTCGAAATCTTTGGGAAATACCACCCCACGCTTGAAGTGAATGTTCAGGGCATTATGGATGGCACGATCACCGCTGAAAGCATTTGCCAATGGATGCTAAACCAACCCGACACCCCGCTGGTTTATAGCTCGGCTAACCCACAAACCGTTAAAGACATTCAAGAGCAATTTGGCCGCGAAGCTTCTGCGAGCGCCATCGAAAACCTGTTTGCCGAAACCGCAAAATGCCTGCACGCCAATGGCTTTAATCGCTTGATTGTCGCTGGTGGCGAGACCTCGGGAGCCGTAGTGGAAGCATTGGATATTAACGCCACTGAAATTGGCCCGGAAATTGACCCCGGCGTACCGTGTATGCGCGCGGGCGATGACTTTGTGATTGCGCTAAAGTCCGGCAACTTCGGCGCGCCAGACTTTTTTGAGAAAGCCATTCGCCAACTGGAACAAGGTGCCGCATGAGTGCAGAAAACCGACTTCGGGAACAACTCTGCTTGCTGGCGAAATCCATGTTTGACCGTGGATTAACCGGCGGCAGCTCTGGCAACATTTCAGCGCGCACAGAAGATGGCGGCTTACTAGTCTCGCCAACCGGCTCCTGTTTTGGCCTGCTCGACCCTGCCACCTTGAGTCGCTTTGATATTAAAGGTAATCAGCTCTCAGGCCTGCCACCCACTAAAGAAATCAATTTACACTCCGCCTTTTACGAGACTCGCTCCACGGCAGGCGCGGTGGTACATCTGCACTCCTGTCACTCGGTTGCGCGCTCCTTATTGCCCGATGTCGACCCCGATAACTTTTTGCCACCGCTAACGGCCTATTCGATTATGCGCTTGGGTAAAGTGAAATTGCTGCCCTACTTTCGCCCCGGTGACCCTGCAATGGGCGATGCGGTGCGTGGCTTGGCCGGTAAGCGCTCCGCAGTGATGCTGGCAGCCCATGGCCCAGTAGTCGCGGGAAAGGATATTGAGGCGGCTGTGTATGCGATTGAAGAGCTGGAGGAAACCGCCAAGCTCTCAATGCTACTCAAAGGCTATGACGTCAACTTGCTAACGCCCGAACAAATCTCAGATGTGGTCACCCACTTTAACGTCGAGTGGGACTAGTGATGCGCTCAGCTGTGAGTTTTTAGGCCTATTATTAAACGAAATCACTTCACTGCTACACTAAGCTCTTAATAATTAAACAGAATCAAAAGGCTTTTCACACTATGAAGTATTCATTCGCACTGATTTTTACCCTGCTATTTGCTGCTGGCTGCTCCTCAAACCCAGCCTCACTCAATCGCGATACACTGAAAGCCAATAAAGTCTCGGTGGTTGATTTAGTCTCCACCGATAAACTGACTCACGAAATATATGACAGCAGTCGTACCGCTGGCGCAACCGGTGGATTGCTCGGCTTAGCGGTTAGTGCAGGCGTGGATGCCACCATTAACTCCAGAAGAACCGTTGCTTTTGCACCGATCCTAACGGCACTGGGCAATTACGATACCAAGAAAATATTCGCCGCTAAATTAAAAGGCTTACAAGGTCCAAGTTTTGATTCAGATATTCGCGTGAATGCAACGGCGATGCCGGTCAATGCCTTTCCAAAACCGCCACTGCGTGAGCCAAAAGTACTGAGCATTGCCAGCAGGTATACACTGGGGCCAAACCACCAATACGTCACCGCAGTAGCCAATACCCTGCTGAAAGCCACTCCAGAAAGTGCACCGTACAAGCGTGCCTATAAAGCGACTGCAAATATTGATATTGGTGGGCAAGTCGGCATTAACGTGACCCAACTGCTGATTAGTCAGCCGGAGCTACTCAAGCAAGCCACTGAAAGTGCGATGGATATGCTGATTAAAGATATTGAACAGGATTTAAATGTGGGACCGGCTAGGCCGTAAGCTGAGACTTTGGCTCCCGCTTGCTCTCAATAGCAGGCGGGAAACCATTGGCGCACTGAGCGCCGCGATTAACAGTGCATCATTTCTGATAGCGCTGTTTTTATTAAGCAACAAACACTTAATCAATACGCAAACGCTGTTCCCGCATCGCCTGATAAATCTCATCCGCTTCGCGATAAATTGGCAATAAGGCCGCATCCAGCTCACCAGTCCGCGCTTGCCAAGTTCCAAAGCCGGTTGATTTCCAGACCGAGTCATACCAATGCTCCGACCAAATCCCATCGCTATCGCGTCGGCCCGCTGGCCAGCTAAGCATTTCCTGATAAAACGGAATGCCCACATGTGCACACAAGGCTTCTAAGTACACTTGTGGCTGCTGTAGAAAATCACGCGCATCAATCACCAATGGCTTTTGCTCCAGATTAGCCAGCACCCATTCGTATAAGCGTAACTGCTGCGGCACACCGATATCATCCAGCGTCACGTCTTCGCGCTTTTGCGAATAAGACAGCAACACCTCACGCGGGTCGCGCAATAAAAAGCAATGCGATAACTCAGCCAACCAATCGAGCGGATACTCTGGCAGCATGTGGTGCGTCATGTGTTTTTGGTAGAAAAATCCGCTGGCAACGGGTGTTGTGCAGCGCTCGATGACCTTGTCCACATCTGCTTCGTGGTGCGCGATGATTTCTGCGCCCATGGGATGATCTATGTCCGTTCGCTGTAGGTAGGCAGCGTAGAAAGGCTCATCCCAGACTTCGGTATCCGGGCGGTTTTCCCAAGCTCGCATCATCGCGGTCGATAGGTTACGCGGGCCAGACCACATGGCTAGGATGGGTTTGAGTTCGATGTTATGAGCCATAATGCTTACCTCCAAACTGTGAATTAATAGGGAATAAAATTAAGAACTCATCTCAACCATTTTTTGTAACAGCATCGGATACCGTTCTTTCAATATTAATGGGTGCAAATGCGCAGACAGTATTTCTTCAACATAGTGACTATTGATCACCTTCAATAGCTCCTCTTGCAGAAACGCCCTCACTTTCACATCCGCCTGCTTTACTTCTTCAACAATTGTCGTGCGATTATCAATAACATAGATAATGTCTTCAAAATCATGACTCGTTCTGTAATCACCTTGGCCTCGGTGAAGGTAAGCTTCAAACTTAGTTGCCAAAAAACACGGTGCCGATAACACCTGTACTGGCGTACCTTTCATATCAATAAGCTGCAATGAATCGAAGCCCACCGCATACCAACGATTCGTTGGACCACGCATGGTATCGGTCGATGCCATTATATCGACCGCAATATCAAGATAGCGGTATGAACAAATGGCATGACCTTGCATGTCTGGGTGAAACCCACGCCGAGCTAATTGCTTATCGAACTGATGCAAATTCAAATCGACCAACTTCAGAGTCAAATCAACATCCTGCGTCGGCCTGACTTCATCTGCAGCAGCATCATCAGCATACACACTGACCACTGCACCACCGACAAAAACAACCGACTCGTTTAGATCACCCAATGCCTGAGCAACTTCGGCAACCACATCCAGGTTTATCGCTCTATTCTTCATAACTTATCTGCCTGATTTGTTATTAGCCAAGTATTCGTTGCTTTAGCTCAGCTACCGCCAGCTTTTTTTCACGCACACTACCCACCCGAATGGCATCAACTAAGGACAGCATTTCGTAAAGCAAAGCATCTTTTAAAGCCGCATCAGGAACTGATTTGTGAAGCGGCACGATGGACTGCCCCTTTAATTTGCCTTTTGCAGAGGGCCAAACATAGTGTTCATCGCTTTGGATTTGGTCTTTTAATGGTAGTGCGCTGTGGGATGTTGCAATACCCCTAACCAAAGGGCCCGGATGCTGCGGAAACACATAAGCAATGCCATGCTCTAAAAAATCCATTAACGCCAGACGCCTAACTTTCCGGCCCGAATCATCGAGTAAGCCCGAGTATTTTGAACGCGCAAGGGAGCGGCTCATTTCAGACTGACTAAAGCACAACTCATTAGCCATAGGAGTTTGCTGCCATGGCTTATCGCCATGAGCGATTATTTTTAATAGCACCACAATATCCTGCGGCTTCATTGAGGCTTGTTCTATTTTCATGCTGAATATCCAATATCTGGATATTGAATATTTCATAAACTTAAAGAGAAAACAAGCATCGAAAACTAATAATATCCAAAATCCGGATATTAGATATACCTTTACTACCGACTAGATACACTACTCAGAACATCCTCAATCGTTCGCGGCGTTTTAACGGGCTCTTTGGTCAATTCAAGCAATTTATCCAAACGGTCAACCGACTGCCATAACAGTAAAAACTGACGCAATGAGATCTGGCCTGTGGTTTCAAACTTTTTGATGGTGGAGGCAGGCACCGTACTACGCTCAGCTAAGGCATCGCGGGACAGCTTTAGTTTTTTGCGTTTGCGGCGGATGGCATCAGCGAGTAGTTGCTGAACATCGGCAGAGGAATGTAAGGAGAGCAATGTCATACCACATCCAAATAGGTACTATTATGTCTAATATAGCACTCAAAAACTAAAAATGGATACAGTTATAGCTTTTTTAAACTAGTAGTTTTGGTATCGATAGCTTCATTATCAACACGCTCTAAGTCGTGGCGCAAACCTTGTCCTACATACGCCTTGATTAACGACTGATAGCCCGAAAGGCCCAACGTTGGGGCAATGCGTTTCAGATCATCAATCACATCAACTGGCATGCTTATGCTGATGCTTTTCATCTCGCGTTCTTTATTGAGACGTTTTTTAAATTGCTCAATTTTCATAATCACCTCAACCATTTAGTAGTCCACACACTCCCAGACCCAAGGAGAAACGGAAACCAACATCCATGCTGCGGAAATCAGCCCGAGACCTGTCACGGATCGCCGAACGACAGTTCTGACCGTTGCCGTCCCACGAGCCACCACGCAGCACTCGATCCACCGAAGCATCATCTCCATTTTCCAGCATTTCACTATTAAAAGGCTGGGTGGTCTCAAGCCCGCTTGACTGCTCTGCTGCGGCTTTGCCGCGACTGCCTGCTTTGTCTGGCCTAACGACAGTCTTAAAGCGGGCAGTCACCGGGTTTACCATTGACTCAGGGCCTAAATCCTTCTGAAACTCATCAAAGCACCATTCCCAAACATTACCGTGCATTTGATAAAGCCCCCAATCATTCGCCGCAAAATGTGTTACCGGAGTTGTTTTCTCGCGATAGATGCCTTTTTCGCCATCCGCATAAGGATAGTTTCCATTATAGTTCACCTGATCTGGCGTGATGTTTTCGCCAAGAGAGAACGGTGTAATGGTTCCGGCACGACAGGCATATTCCCATTGCGCCTCGCTGGGTAGCTGGGCTTTCAGGTTTGGAATAGCTTGATTGAGTTTCTTTAGAAAATCCTGAATATCTAGCCAGCTTACTTTTTCGACTGGGTTTAAAATGTCAGCATTAAATTGAGCAAGGTTAGCATCCATCACAGACTGCCATAAAGCTTGCGAGCAAGCGGTCTCAGCTAGCCAATATCCTTGTGTAAAACTGACTTTGTGTAATGTTTCTTTTCCGAGAAGATTATTAGACTCACGCCCTTTTTCATTCTCAGGCGACCCGATTGTAAACTCACCTTTAGGAATCCACCGAAACCGCTGCACCACGTGCTTTACACTCAGCTCAAACCAAATCCCATACTGATCTTCCCCCCAAGCACTCGCAAAATCTGGCGGAAACTGGGTAGGTAAATCATTATAGTCCGGGTGATTGTAAGGCTTTAGTGGCTGCTGCATGGTGCCCCCTGAAGTCGGTCATCCCACATGCTTTCATACACGCTACTCACGTATGGGCGACCTTGCTTTTTGTTTATTCCGAACGAACAAAACAGGATAAATCTCTGGTCTTTCACCGTTATTCCAATACGGTGTTGAGCTAGGCAGAAGCGATTTAATACTGTTTCGGTCCGGTCAGAGACTAGCACCAAAGTAGCGAAGAGTTTATGTTTCATTTTTTTCTCCAAGCCAGCCTTTTACTCTATCAACTAACCCTCTTCTTGTGCTGCTTCCAGCCTGACTCCCCACACGTGCTTTGCCTGTCTCTTTCTGCTCATCAGGACTGAGCTTATCGCTACGTGGTACTACACCACGCTGTAATTCAAGACCCAGGCATAAACGAAAACCAACGTTTCCATGGAGATCGTCAGCTCTTGTTCCACTACGAGTAGCCGAACGACAGAATCGACCATCGGTCCCCCACGAGCCCCCCCGCAGCACTCGAAGCACGGTGTTACCATCAGCATTTTTCAGCAATGATCCATTATAAGTACTGGTGTTTTCTATCCAGCTAACCGCTTGGTCCGATTTAACGCCAGACTGATAGCTATCAGTTAATGGATCTACTACCGAGTCAGCACTCAAATTTTCTTTCCATTCGTCAATACACCACTCCCAGACATTACCATGCATTTCATATAACCCCCATGGGTTGGCTGGGTAGCTTTTTACAGCTTGGGGTTTTTGCTTCGCTTCATCGGCGTAACCTGTACCATCCCAAGCTCCGGAATAGTTTACTTTGTCTAGACTCAGCTCATCCTCATAGCTGAATGGCGTACCAGTGCCCGTACGACAAGCATTTTCCCATTGCGCTTCTGAGGGCAACTGGATAGTCAGACTAAGATTTTGTAGTTTTAACACTTTTATAAATTTATGTGTGTCCAGCCAACTTACTTGTTCTACAGGACTTTGTGGCTGCTCCTCGTAATATGCGGGGTTATCAGCCATTACTGCTTGCCATAACTCCTGAGTGCAAGCTGTATCGGCCATCCAGTAGCCTTGACTAAGCGTGACTCGATGATAATCCTCATCATTATCTCGACCTTTCTCACCCTCCGGTGAACCCATCATAAATGTCGTAGGTTCGATATAGCGAAAACGCTGGTTAACCTCGTAAAACTCTATATCGGCAAATAAGCCATAAACATCCCGACCTAGATTCACATTGTCCGGAGCAGTCAGCGTATTGAAGCTTAAGGTTTCCAGATCACTCCTGACGGTAATCGGGTCATTTTTTAACAGCCTTATTTCGGTTTCATCATTCAGTTTCAGGCTGCCTAGTATTTTTCCTCCCTGCATGATCTGCACAAAGGCATGGCGCAGTTTGATCAGGGCTAAACGACTATAGCCTGTCTCTGGCATAACAAAGGGTTCGTAAAGTTTTAAGCGTAGTGCATTACCCCGTTGATATAACACGCCTTGCGTTTCCGGCTCTGAGCTATCGGGTAAGTTTTGCGGGTTTATCCCTCGTGGGTCGTAATCAGGATTTTCCTTATGCACTTTTAGTGCAATTTTTTGCAAGCTAGGCGATTGGTTTAAGCAATGCTCTGGTAAGCGTTTAAATAACCGTCGGCACCATGCTTGGGTATGCTGCTTTTCAGCTAACAACGACTCATTCTGAAATTGCTCACTTAAGGCCGTGAAATAGCTTTGAGCCTGAACAATATCCTCATCAATGAGCGGTAGTTGCTGTGAAGCCTCATCCAGAGTAGTAATTTCCTCATACCAAACTTGTTTATCCAGTGGCTGACGCCAGCCACGAATAATACTCAGACTGCTTGTTCTCTCTGCCTCAGTCAACGAGGCAAAGGATTGCAAGTAAGCATGGCGGCTACTGTCATTCCAAGAGGCAGCGACACTGTGGGGAGTAGTAATAGCGGGGTTTTGCCAAATCAGTGACTCCAGCTCTGTGGGTAATGCTAGTGCCAAACGCATTTGTCGGACTAAGCCGGGCTCAACACGAATGCACGGCGCTAAATGGCTCAGTAACTTTTTTTCATCCTCCGGCGAGCTGTTAAACGAGCTGTCTTGCCAGCTCACCCATTGGAACAAATTTCTTAATGCAGGCTCGACCCATTGCCGGGAGCAAGGTAACAGCGCCATTGTTTTACACTGTTTTTGTTGTAGTTGCTGCCCCAAGTGCTTCCAGATATTGGTGCGCCTTGTGGTATATCGTTGCAATACGCCCAAGTCACTTAACACCAGTACAAGGCTTTGCGGTGGGCACTGCCAGTCATCCAACCCTTGAGCCGTGAGTTGTAGTGGTTGTGACTCTCCTTCCGCTAATACTGAGAAGCTTATATTTTTGCCTTGGGTGTCCTGTAATAAAGCCAGCTTTGCGAAGTCATGATCTTTCCAATACGGGGTTAAATGCCGACTCCGATCGTCAATAATATGAAGATGCCATTGCTGGTGTTTTTTGCTTTTACGGGGGATGCTCGTTAAGTGCTCTGCACGGCTAATGGTTTTGATGACCTTATCTAAATCGACACCACGGCCAGCGGTATCCTGCTTCAGAAAAGGACGTAAGCGCGCTAATAGTGCATTTCCTTCCAGCAGTGGAATATGGCGCGGTGGTTTAGTCGGGCGGTGATGCCAGTCCTGATCAATCGCCTCCTCTGCTTGGAGTGCTGCTGTGTCTGTCTGATCGGTTTGTTGCTTGTTATGTAAATCACAATCCCGATTAGTTAGATACCAGAAGTGAGCCTTAGGGCGCTGACTGACAGCTGTTAATGGCGCAGCTGCCTCCTCCGGAGATTCTATTCTTGATACATCACTGGTTTCAAGCAGCTCACTTATTGCTGTTGTGCTTAGTGGGCTCTGCGCTGCCTGATCCGGAGTATCAACCAGACACAGCCTATCTGCCAACCATTGAGCAACGTCCGGATTTGCTAAGGTTTTTACTAAGTCAGCCCGACTTACAATACCCCGCTTTTCACTCATACTTTGGCCTGACGTGGAAATTGTGGGTGCTTTTGGTAAACGTATAAGCGTAATTCATCAATCAGCTCATAGGCTGGCCTACCTTGCTGCTGACTAAGTTGCTTTACGCCACGCAGTAAATCAAAGAACTCAGCCTGACCACATAGCGGGTACAAGTGTTCTTCTTTAGCGATTTGGCGATCTTCAACCAGCATTTTTGCAGCCTGCTTGATGGTGCTTGGATCAAGGTCGTTAAAATATTCCTGCTTTTGGCTGCGTCCGATTAAAAATTCAGTTTGAGCTTTTTCGCGCTTATCCTTGTCTATTTCTTTGTCTGCGGGAAACTCCAGATGCAACGATAAGCAGCGTCTTAAAAATGCATCCGGCAGGTGGCGCTCGTTATTGGTGGTGATAATCACAATGGGAGGGGCTGCTGTTGTATCTGCCTCCACGGCTGACATGCCTTGCGGTTGAAAGCGCTGTGAGCCTAAGACTTCGAGTAGGCCATTTGGCACAACGGTATCCGCTTTATCAATTTCATCAATTAATACAACGACGCCATTTTTAGGATCACAAGGTTCTGTGTATGGTGGCTCATCTGCACAAGATTTTGCATTCTCCCAGTTTAACCCCCACCAAAGCGCTTGTGGCGTGATGAAGTTTTCAATAGCGAGTGCCTGCTTGCGGGTTTCCGAATCAGCACCGCCCTGAATCTGCGCCTCTGCTAAGCGGGCCACCGCATCGAACGACCAGAGCAAGTCCCGAGACTCGGTATGTGCATCACACACAAAGGGAATGAAAACACGTTTTAATTGTTGAGCGACTGCGCGGGCTAGTTGGCTTTTGCCAATACCTGGCTCTCCCCAAATAAGCAGAGGTCGATTGATGGCAATAGCCGCATTGATGGCACTGATGGCTTGCTTATCAAAAACATGATTGATGGTTTGGCCATTTGCTTTCAGAGCGACTGGTGCAAGGTTCTGGAGAAGTAGATTCATGGCTTTGGCTGTCTTTAGTTGAGTAACTGAGGAATGTCATCAAAGAAGGCTGCTTCCTCAAGGAAATTGTCGTAGTTACGGGTTTTGAGCCTGAGGACGACTAGCTTGGGCGATATTTTATGTACCTCTCTGGCGTACTCATCCCAAAAACCGGCTTCTGCATCGTCACTGGGTACAATAAAGTAGCGATGTGGTTTTTCGCCTTTTTCACCGAGTTTTTTCTTGGTCAATGCCCTGTTTATAGCTTCGTTCTGCTTAGCAATTTTCTGATCTTTATGGATTTCAGGATTAATGGTGAAGGCTGTTAACAGGCGGTTACGCGTATCCGCGATGCGCCGGTCATGTGATTTCTCAGTCAGGCTTAAAAAATCCATTGAGCTGAGCCCCAGACTATTAGCTAGGTCTGTTTGCGTATCGGATACATAGGTTTTACGTGAATCCTCGCCGCCCTCTGGAGATAGATACATGCAGTATTTATTATCTACCAACAGCTTCTTACCATCACTGATGGCTGAAATCGGAACCGCTATAAAGCCAACTTCACGCTCATCTATCGCAGCCATCATATTTTCGACAGATTCCGGTAACATATAGCGTGTGTTAATCGCGTTGTGTGTAGCACTTTGCTGGCGCGCTAACAGTGCTGTTTTTATTTTTGTGGCATACTCTTGTTGGCAATAAAACGGCAGTAACCTCATCAACAGTTCGGACACTTTAGCTTTTAGCAACTCGGCCTGTGCTTCATCGCTATTTTGAGCTTCATAAAGAGTTTCCAGTAAGGTGCTACTTGGCAACGTTAATAAGCAGGCAATTTTCTGTTCCTTATCCTTCAGCTCTACCGTCTCATCTTCAGACAAACTATTTTGCAACACTGAGTCCAAAGCCTTACAGGTTTCATCACACAGGCTTGCGCTTGCCTCATTGAATAACCTGTTGCCGCGTAATTGACGGATATAGTTCTGCCGACTTTTTTGTATGATTTCTCCGAAGCAAGCGTCTGACACGCTAGTGTGATTTAATTTTCTTGCAAATACGTCATTGAAATCATCGTAGTTAGCTTTGATAAGCGCCTGATCAGGCTCAGATTTATAAGGAATGTTGGTTACCCGTATCCGGGCACTTTCAGGAACGTCGACTGTTTCATCATCTTTTAAACGCACAAACTCTTTTTCCACCTCGGCATTTTCCATTGCGGAGTCGAGGTCTTGCTGGCTAATACAACTGGCATTCAGATCAGATACCTGAATACCAATGACACGGGAAACCAAGTGATTTTCAAGTGCTTCGCCTTGATTGGTTTGCTTGCTGTATTCGATGATCTTGGCGAGTTCCAGCATGCAGTAGAATGACTGGAAGTAAGCCTCACTAAACAAAATAATGATGCAGTTGGCTTTACCTATCTCATCAATAAACTCACCGAAACTATCGCCAGCCTGCAAAGTGTATTTATCCGGTTTGAAGGTGATAAAGGTTTCATCGAATTTATGCCGTAATTCATCAACGGCCTCGGCACTACTGGCGTCACCCCACGCATAGGATACATAGACAGCAGCCCCTAGCGGCGACTTCATAGAGTAAACCAACCTTCTACAATGGCGTAAGCTAGTACTATTAATGCCAGCATGCCGATGTAGACAGGCCACGTTGAAGGGGAGGTAATTCCTTTTATCCAAAACTCGACTTCTCCCCCCATTGGCTTCATCGCAAACAAGTTTTCTTTATGAAAATCATCGTTCTGAATTAGCTTTGCGGAGTGTGAAAAACCCTTTCGAAATTGGTTCTCTAGCTTGAGGTAGTAGGCATCTAACAAGTAGAAGATAAGTACCGGGGCAACAACTAGTACCTGAATGTAGGCGACACGTAACTCAGGCTTAGTTACAACATAGGCGAGAATGGCCGTTACAAAGGGAATACACCATTTTTTGCAGGCGGCGCTATTTCCAGCCATGCGAGTAATGATTCCCTGATACATATCCATGTGCTTTAAGACCGCACTGTCATCATGGCTTAGTGCCTGATTGCCTTGGCTCATTTTCATCTCCTGAATTTAAGGTTAAGTTATAATCAAAAGTCCCACTCGGAAGCAAGCCTTGCGAGAATATATTTATGGTGCGCAGGCCAACCTTCAAAAGCGCCCACTTATTCCCCAGATAAAAAAATACTCATCAAAAACCACAGCATTTAGCGCGATTCCTCACTAAAATTAAGGCACAATGACTACCAGAATCAGTCAATAGCTTCCCCCTTAAGCGCTGTTGATTGTCGAATAAGTGTCAGTAGCGCCTGTGCCAAGACGCACCCGAAGGCCTGCTTTACTCGTAACAGACCAGCTTACATCGAGGTGAATTATGGCGGCGTATACCCTGTCGACTATCCAAACTCAGTATCAGGCTTCGGCTAATCCTCCGGTACTCGACCGCGTTTCGTTTACCATCGACCACATTCACGCGGGCAGCAACACCATTAGCGGCACGTATGAAGTGGTGAAGTTTTTGGTGGATAACGGCATTCCCGTTACCGTGTTTATGCAAGCCACAAGCCCCAGTAATAACTACGAATTTGACCGCACCAATGCCTCGTTGATTTATGGATTAGCGCCCCATTTGGTCACGCTTGGGGTGCATCCGTTGTCCTCTGGCAATAGCCAAAGTGAACAGACAAAAGTCTACAATATCATCAGCCAAATCATTGTGGATGTGACAGGGAGCAAGCCGTTGACCCTGTCATATCACGGCTCGGGCGCAGGGCCGGAGCCAGGCATTTCATATCCCGGAATCAAATATGCGCGCGGCATTGGCAGCGCCTGGTCACCCAGCACCGGCAACCGACTGGATACGCCGGTTGTCGTCATGAATTCGGTGCAGCGCGCTTTTGATTACACCAGCGAGCGCAATAGCGCGGGCTTGTCGTCTACCATTTTTGTGCATACCCAAGAGTTGCTTAATGGCTCAGTGAAAAAAGATATTTTTGATGCATTTATCAAAAACGTGAAAGCACAAAAGTTGCAGGCAGTGCCTTATTACGATGCCATGTTGGTTGATTTTAAAGATGGCACCCCGACTCAAGGTGGCGGATCAGGCGGCAGTGGTTCGGGCAGCTCCGGTAGCGGCGGCGGAACAACACCGCCTCCCAGTGGTGGCACAACGGTTAAGGGCAGTTTGCGCTTATCCGCTTCTGAAACCCCAAGCCGACGCCCGCTAAAAGCCAATTTCAAAATTCAGAGCTTAAGTGGCGAAACGATTGCTACAGCGAATAATATCTCTAGCCAGCAGTTCTCAATTCCGGTCGGCACCTATCGGGTGAGCGCAACCGCTGCGGGCACCACCAAAACAGATACGATTGAGCTGACACAGACTAAAGGCATTCACCATATTTTTCTGATTTCGGCGAGTGGCAGCGGCAGTACACCGACTCCTCCAACGCCTCCTACACCACCGGTTGGTGGCTTGGGTAGTTTGCGTTTGTCAGCCTCGGATAAGCGAACGCGTCGTCCGGTGAATGCTGATTTTCTGGTGCAGGATCTGGCTGGTAAAATCGTTGATACCGCCGGCAATACCAGCTCGCATTTATTCCGCATTCCCGCTGCGCCTTATCAGGTGAGCGCGATTGTTGGCAGCAATAGTGTGAGTAATGAAATCCTGCTGACCGCAACGCAGGGCATTCATCATATATTCCTGATTCCGGAAGAAGGTTCAGGCGGCAGCACACCGACCCCGACGCCCACGCCACCAACCCCAAGCACTCCGCCAGTTGGCGAGGCGTTTGGTAGCTTGCGAATTTCTGCCTCCGAGCGGCAGACACGCCGCCCGATTAAGGCTGATTTTTTGATTCAGGATATGAGCGGCAAGCTGATTGATACTGCCGCCAATACCCAGAGTTATTTATTCCGGATTCCGGCGGGCCAGTATCAGCTAAAGGCTCAGTACAATGGCAATACCGTGAGTGCGACCATTAATTTGACCAGCACTAAGGGTATTCACCATATCTTTTTAATCCCGACCTAATACGTTGTTAGGTTCGCCGCGTGCAAACGCTTCAAGGTTGTCGATGAGTTGATCGACCAGCGTTTGCATGCCGCCGACACTGGCCCAAGCCACGTGTGGGGTAACGATAACATTGGGTAAATCCGCCACTTGCATCATCGCCGAATCCATCGCCGCAGGCTCGACTTCAGTCACATCCAAACCGGCACCGGCAATCACGCCTGCTTTCAAGGCTTCGGCCAGTGCCGTCTCATCAATCAAACCGCCACGGCCGGTATTCACCACAATCGCAGAATCCTTCATGCCCTGCAAAAATTCAGCATCGATAATATTGTGCGTTTCAGCCGTTAACGGGCAGTGCAGCGTGAGTACGTCAGCCTGTGCGCGCATCTCTTCCAGTGAGACTAACTGGCCATGATCTGGTGCGGTGCGGATGTGTTGATTGAGATACATCACGTTCATACCAAAGGCTAAACCAATGCGCCCAACCGATTGCCCCAATGCACCCGCGCCGATAATGCCGAGGTTTGATCCAGCCAGATCGCGAATCGGACGATTAAAAAAGCAGAACTGATTAGAGCGCACCCATTCGCCATCCAGCACTTGTTCGCGGTATTCCACCAGATTGCGGCGCAGTGCCAGAATCAATGAAAAGGTGTGCTCAGGTACGGTATTGACCGCATAACCACGGATATTGCAGACGGTTACGCCATGCGCGTTGCAGGCCTCCAAGTCGACAATATTGTAGCCAGTGGCTGCCACAGCAATCAGTTTTAAGTCTGGCAGCTGTTCTAACATCGCTGGGGTAATGGCGACTTTATTGCTGATTGCGATGCTGGCACCGGCTAACCGCGCTACCACTTGCTCAGGTTCGGTACGCTCGTATTCCTGCCATTGGTGGTCAAACGCCGGTCGGCCAACAACAACGCCGGGGCCAATGGTGGATGCATCCAGAAAAACGATTTGTTCAGACATATTAACCCCGTAATCAATTAAGTAGAGCGGGCCATAATAACGCGTTTTCAGGGTAAGGCCAGCCGTTTAGCGCACTGTATTTGTCCCCCGCTGAGTATCCTGTTGGGTTTTATTACGCAGCGCTTTATCTACTACGCGCATTTGGCTTTTACACTCAATATGACGCGGCAAATAATCCCGCTAAGGATATTTTCCCTTCACACACGCTGCCCCGTTATAATCACACCTCGACCTTGACTCATCCCTTACTCAGCTTCAGCGGTTCATGACTATCAATACCAAACGCGAAAAAAAACCATCTAAACAAAAGCCAGCCTCGCCGCTACCGATGCGCGATGGCGTGTCTTCCAGTCGGGTTTGGTTACCAAAGTGCGGCAGCTTAAAACAGCCGGGCGAGTTTTATGGCCACTGGGATACGGTGCTGGATTTTCTGTTGGAACGTTTTCCGTTTATTCCTGAAGACATTTTACGTGAACGTTTAGCGCTCGGCGGCATGGTCGATCAACACGGAACGCCATATGCGGCGGATACACCTTATCCTGAAGCCAGTTTTCTGTTTTATTACCGTGAAATTCCGGATGAGCCACGCATTCCGTTTCAGGAAACCATTTTATTTAAAAACGATCATTTAATCGTGGTCGATAAGCCGCACTTTATTCCGGTCACGCCGATTGGCCGATTCGTCAAAGAGAGCTTACTTAGCCGTTTGAAACATCGTTTTCAAATTGAAGCCATTAGCCCGATTCACCGGCTGGATCGCGAAACGGCGGGCGTGATGTTGTTTAGCTGCGATGCTGATTTTCGCGGCGCCTATCAAAACCTGTTTCAAAATCGGGAAGTACGCAAAACCTACGAGGCGATTGCGCCGAATATTGAGCGAGAGTATCCCTTTATTTATCGCAGCAATATTGTGCCAAGTGAGCCATTTTTCCTGCAAAAGGAAGCGCCCGGCGAGCCAAATGCCGAAACACTGGTGGATAGAGTTGAAGTCAAAGGCGACTTGGCGCGCTATCGGCTAAAACCAGTCACCGGCAGGCAACATCAGCTGCGCATTCACATGACTGCGCTTGGCTGCCCAATCTTAAATGATCCGTTTTATCCTGAATTATTAGCCAATAAAGGCGAGGATTATTCTGCGCCCTTGCAGCTACTGGCTAAGACCTTGGAGTTCACTGATCCGATCACGGGTGAACCGCAATTTTTTGAGAGCCAGCTACGCCTCGAACTTTAATGATTCAAAGGCTCTAGTGAGGTTGTCAAAGCCTTAACGCGTGCTACACTCGGCGCTCAATTGGGCACTCAATCACACAGGAGCCAGGCTTTGGATAATACGCGGGGAAGTCTCTACATGGTCATCGCGATGGCCGCGTTTGCGCTGGAAGATATGTTTATCAAATCCGCTGCCGCACAAATACCCGTCGGGGAAATATTGGCCCTGTTCGGCTTTGGCGGTATGTGTGCCTTTATCCTGCTCACGTGGCGACGTAAAGAGCGTGTGATACATCCGGCGATTCTCTCTAAACCGATTTTACTGCGGGTGATTTGCGAAGTGACTGGACGGGTGTTTTTTACGCTGGCTCTTGCGCTAACACCAATCTCCAGTGCCTCAGCAATTTTGCAGGCGACGCCTTTAGTGGTAGTCATGGGCGCGGCGATTTTCTTCGGTGAAAAAGTCGGCTGGCGTCGCTGGATGGCGATTATGATCGGCTTTATCGGCGTATTAATGATTATTCGCCCCGGCTTGGAGGGCTTTGAAGCTTCCTCATTATTAGCCTTGATCGGTATGCTGGGCTTTGCTGGCCGTGATCTGGCTACTCGCGCGGCATCACCTGCATTATCCAATATGCAACTGGGTGTGTATGGCTTCTTTATTATGGTTCCGACTGGCTTGGCGATGCTGCTGTATACCGGTGGTGGCGTGATTCCAAGTGCCTTATCAGCCGCTCAAATTGTCGGTGCCACGCTGTTTGGTACGCTGGCTTATTATGCGCTGACGGTAGCCATGCGCACGGGCGAAGTCTCTGTGGTAACGCCATTTCGTTATACGCGCTTAGTGTTTGCCTTGGTTGTAGGCGCTTTGGTGTTTTCAGAGCGGCCTGACTTTATGACCTTATTGGGCAGTGCCATTATTATTGGCGGCGGTATTTATACCTTACTGCGCAGTCGTAAAGTGGTGGTTGTGCCGGTTAAGGTGCATTGATTTAGAGGCGGGTTGGCAGCCACATTCAAACTGCCAGCCCATCACTCGCTTAGCCATTTAGCCATTTAGCCATTTAGCCATTTAGCCATTTAGCCATTTAGCCATTTAGCCATTTAGCCATTTTAATCGCGATTACGGCATAAATTCGCGGGAAAACTTAGTTGTTTCATTAAATACTCCCGAAAATCCTGTGGGTATTCCGCTTCCAGTTCCAGCGCCTTTTCCATACATAATAGCCAAGCATCGCGCTCGGCAATTCCAATATCAATGTGATAATGCGCCCCCGGAATGCTAATGCGTCCGTACTTCTCATCGTAGCGCGGTGGCCCGCCCATCCAACCGGTTAGAAAGCAGGCGAGTTTATCGATCGACGCTTCCTGATCTTCAGGGTGCAAACTGCGGATATGCTGCGCCTCTGGCAAGGTCGCCATTTGATGATAGAACTCAGTCACTAGATGTCGAATCCCTGCTTCACCACCGGCGGTTTGAAAACTGTGGTCACCCTGTCCGTATGCGCGCGGCCCGGATGCATTATCAATATGCATGTTATACCCATTGGTTTGCTAAAATTAAACAGGTTATGATTATGGATGTGGCCCCTATACAAAACAACAAGAGGCAGTGCATTGAACGAACTTGCAACGATTACAGAACACGATATTCGCACGCGTTTACAACGACCTTTAAATACCACGTATGACCTACCCGGCGGCAGTGCCCCGAATAAGCAAGCGGCGGTATTGGTTCCCTTTGTGCGGGAAGCGGATGAATGGCATTTATTATTTATTAAGCGCAGCGAGCGTGAAAACGATCGGCACAGTGGTCAGGTGGCGTTTGCCGGTGGCCGTTACGAAGAGACCGATACCTCGCTGGAAATGACCGCCTTGCGTGAAACCCACGAAGAAATTGGCGTGAATCCGGATGATGTGGAAGTGCTGGGCGAGCTAAACCATCACCATAGCATTAGCAATTACCAGATCACTCCAGTGGTTGGCACCCTGCCATGGCCGTATCAGCTGACGCTGGAAGTCGCTGAAGTCGCAGCGGCATTTACCATTCCGCTGCGTTGGCTGGCAGACCCTGCTAATCATCGGGTGCAGGAGCGCACGATTGGGGAGTCGCGATTTCCGGTGATCTTTTTTGAGCCGTATAATGGTTATGTTTTGTGGGGCGCGACAGCACGCATGACCCTATCGCTGATTAGCTTATTGCGAAAGCCCTGAGATTTAATAGCGCACAGCGGTTAAGCCCATTATTATAAAGCTCCCTGAATTACCGCTCCGGAGATGCCGCTGTGCGAATCCCACGCTATTACCTTGATCAGCCTTTAGACGCACCACAAACACTGGCGTTGCCGGATGCTTTACATCGCCACGCCGTGCAAGTTTTGCGCAGTAAAGTGGATGATCAACTGATCGTATTTAATGGCCAGGGTGGTGAATACCATGCGCATTTCACTGAGGTGAATAAGCGGGACTCGACCATTGAAATCACCGAGTTTGATCCGGTTGATCGCGAATCGCCACTGGCGATTACGTTGGTATTAGCACTCATTAAGCCGGATAAATTCGACTTTGCCGTGCAAAAAGCGGTAGAAATGGGGATTACTCGGATTCAGCCAGTGGTGGCGATGCGCAGTGTATTAAACCTCAAAGCCAGCCGTGCTGAGAAAAAAATGTTGCATTGGCAAGGCGTGATTAACAGTGCGTGTGAGCAATCGGGCCGCACTAAAGTACCGGAGCTACTACCGGTCATAAGCTTTGCCGATTATCTGCAAAGTGAAGACGATACCTTGCGCTTAGCCATGCTGCCGGAAGCCACGCAATCCTTAGCGGGTTTGGACATGCCAGATGCCCAAGCGCTGTCATTATTAGTGGGGCCAGAGGGTGGTTTTCATGATGATGAAGTGGCATTGATGCAGGCGCAATCAGTGCAAACCATCACCTTTGGGCCGCGCATTTTACGGGCTGAAACAGCGGTGATTGCAGGGCTGGCTTCGCTTCAACAGCGCTGGGGCGATGTATAAAGCCTGGTTTGGTCGCAGATACTATCGCACAGGTCGGAAATTTTGGCGCTTCGCCAAATCTGCTGATAGCATCTGTGCAGATACCCGACAATTAGTCGAATGATCATAACAATAATATTTTTCCAGAGTTTGCCACCGCTATGAGTAACCACAATCCTACATTGATCCAGCGCCTACCGGGTTTTATTACCCCGTTGCTGGTTATGGCATTGTCGGCCTCGTTAGCGAAGTTGCTATGGATGGGTTTAGCGCCGCCGCAAGATGTGGCTGCCAGCCCGATCCCTCAAGCCATGAACCAAACTCAATTTCAGGCACCGCAGAACTTTGGCCAGATGATTGCCAATACTCATTTATTTGGTGAAGTGAAGCGCCGTGCGATTGCAGCACCGGTTGTACGCCAAGCACCACCACCTCCGGCGAAACCTGCATTGCCGCCTGTGGCTTTAAGTTTGCATGGCTTGTGGGCTAAAAAACGCTCCGATGGGGCCGCTGAAAGTAACTACAAAGCAACCTTAGTCGATACCACCAAAGCCATTGAAAAAACGATTGTGGCTAAAATCAGCTCCGATCTGGACGCTTTGTTTGACTCCTCATCATTATTTGAACCAGAGCCAAAAACAAAGCCAGCACCCGACCGCTCGATTGCACTGTTGGCCAAAAGCTCTGCGCCGATTAGCGATAGCAAAAACAAAGCCATTGCAGTGATCTCACAAACCGGCGGCGAGCAGGGTATGTACTCCGAAGGCGACTCGATTACTGACGGCGTAAACGTTGTGGAAATCTTTGTGGATAAAGTAGTGATTGATAATCGCGGCGTTCGACAAGAAATTTATTTAGTGGATGGTGAAACCACTGAAACGGCCCAAGAGGCTCGATCAAGCTCTGCGGAATCTGCCAGTATTAATGCCGGTCAATCCTCATTTCAGGTTAATTCAAATGCCTCATCTGACCCTCGTAAACGCGGTCAAAACTTAGGCCAGCAGGATTTACAAAAGCTGCGCGAGGATGTGATGAATGATGTGTCGTTACTGGCCCAGTTTACCGCACCAGAGCCATTGATTATGGATGGACAGGTGAAAGGCTTCCGGTTGCATTTAACCAATCGACTACGCTTGTTATATCAGGTGGGATTCCGCCCTGGTGATGTGGTGACTGAGCTTAATGGCGTGCGCTTAAATGATCCATCAACGGTGCAGCAGGCGTTGTATAACTTTATTAGTGCTGATCAGTTGTCGATTAGTGTAATGCGTGGTCAGGAAGAAGAAACTTTCCGCTACGAGTTCTGATTTATGTCTAAGTCACTCGTCCAGCTTCAATACAGACATCACTATACTACTTAAGCAATTTGGCACGCAGTGTGTGCCAAATTGGAAAACCTGATAAAAGCATAGCTAGTTAGTGCATTACCTATTTGATTTAGTTAATTTTTTACCACTTTAAGAAGATAGCTTTAGTTTCACAATCACTCATCATCCTCACTCAGCACAGTAAATAATTGCTCCTGCTGATGCCCTGCTTCATCCACTAATGTCAGCACATGCTCACCCGCGCCAATCCATACCGCCTGCTCATGAAAATCCTGCGTGGTACCCAAAAAGGTATTATCCAAATGCCAGAATAAGCGCGCTTCCGAGTCGCGATGCACGGCTTTAAACACGACTTTACTGCGTTCATTACCTAAATCTTTCGGGATATAGATCTGTGTATTATTCCGTGGATAAATCAGTGAAATCGGATTGTCATCCGGCAAGGCCAGCATTTCATTTTTACAATCTTCACGCCATGGCGGCAGTTCCTGATAATTCGCATGATACTGGCGGAAATAAAAAGCCTGATCGGGCGGCAATACAAACCAGTTTTTAGTCTGCATTCGCGATACGGATTCACAGCCGCTGTGTACCCTCCATGCTTGCCCATCTTCCTCAATAATATGAATACGCTGATGGTTAGGTGAAGACCTTGAAAAATGGCTATCTTGCGGAATCAGATAATCTTTAGCATCGCATAAATCATTCGCTAAGAAGCCATCGTCTTTGCAGAGTCGGACGGTTTTCATTTGTGCGATTGGTTTTTCAAACCAGTCGACTTCCAGTGGTAGACGGTTGAACATTTCAAACATGACCGGTGCAGCGACAGTCACGCCAGTCATTGCGGGCCGCCCTTCGCCGGAGGCATTGCCAATCCACACCCCAACGGTGTATTCCGGCGTGGTGCCAATTGCCCAAGCATCGCGAAAGCCAAAGCTGGTGCCGGTTTTCCAGGCGATTTTGTGTGTGCTATTAAAGCTTTTCCAATAGCCCTCATTACCGGGGCGAGCCACTTCCAATAGCGCTTGGAGAGTCATCCATGAAGCAGCGGGGCTGATAGCGCTGCGACGCTTGGTTTGTGTGGCTTGGCCTTTTTTAACCACTGGCTGCTGGTAGTACAAGGCTTTGGGCGGCTGCAGTTGCTGCGCCAATGAGGCGAGATTGGCATACATGCCGGTTAGCTCCCAAAGCGTACCTTCGCCACCGCCTAATACCAGCGGCAAGCCATAGTCACGGGCATTACGATGTAAATGTTCCATGCCCATTTGGCGCAATGCATCTAAAAAGCGCTCCACACCGTGATAGCTGAGCATATTCACCGCGGGGATATTTAGCGAACTGGCCAACGCCGCACGCGCTACAACTGCGCCCCGAAAGTCCCGACTAAAATTATTTGGCGAGTAACCGGAATAGCGCACTGGCGTATCTGAAACCAATGTTTCCGGTAGGATTTCCCCCTGCTGAATCATATTGGCAAACAGGAACGGCTTAAGCGTGCTGCCAGTACTGCGTGGGCGCTGCGTTAAATCAATTGCCTGTCCATTTTCATCAGCGCGCTCGGTGGGCGTATTGCCAACATAGGCCAGAACCTCAAAAGTTTTGTTATCAATCACCAACATCGCAAGATTATGTATTTCCTGCAAGGCCAGTGCTTCTCCCTGATGTTTCGCCACTTCCATGGCGGCGCGCTGTGTGGAGTATTTCAGCGTGGTATTAAAGCGTGGCGGCTTATCCGGCGTAGCACGTCGGTGCTCCAACATCATGGTATCTAATAAGTGCGGCGCAAGGCGTGGCAAGTCTTTCGGGCGTTGCGGTAAAGACTCGGCAACCGCCAAGGTGTAATCCAACTCGGAAAGCACACCCTGTTCTTCAAGCTTTTTTAGCAAACGGTCACGCTTAGCTTTGAGCTTATTGCGCGAGCGATTCACGTGAATCAGTCCGGGGCTATTGGGCAACACGGCCAGCATGGCACTTTCCGCCCAAGACAGCTGATCGGCACCGCGCCCGAAGTAACGCCAAGCGGCCGCTTCCAAACCAACCACATTGCCACCAAACGGCGCATGACTGGCATATAAATTGAGAATTTCTGCTTTGCTATGCAATGTTTCCAAGCGCAATGCCCGAACCGCTTCCAGTGCTTTATTCCACAGGGTTCGGGGCGGGTTTTGCTGGGATAGGCGAATCACCTGCATACTTAAAGTACTACCACCGCTGACCACATGGCCACGACTGATATTTAAATACAACGCACGCGCCACAGCAATGGGATCAACGCCGGGGTGTTGGTAAAAGCGCTTATCTTCAAAGGCAATCAGGCTGACCGCAAACTTCTCCGGCACTTGCTCAACGGGTGGGAATCGCCATTGCTCATCGCTGGCAATGTGTGCACCCAGCAAGCGGCCTTCGCGGCTAAGCGCAATACTGGAATAGGGGGAATTAAACAGTTGCTCAGGCAAGCACTGATAGAAGCCAATGCCAGCCGCTAGCAAAAGTGCCAGCAACCAGAGCGAATGGCGTTTAAGTCGTTTTAACATGAATGAGTTCGGTAGGAGTAAGCTAGCCTGCGCACCAATAACGGCAACGCAGACTGGCTATTGCTTAGATCAGCGACTACTCGACAGTGTCGGCTTTGATCCATTTTTCAATTACTTTCTTACCTTCAAAGCGTACGAAGTACCATAGTCTGCCAGCATCATCGTTGGCTTCCTTAAGTACGGTCACCTTGTCGCCAGCAATCACGTACATCTTGGTTGCAGAGTCATCCGCAGTGCCATCGTACAAAGTCGAGCGCTTGGTTTTAATGGTTTTCACGATTGCAGGTTTGGCCGCTTCAGCCTCATTCACAATGTGTACCCATTTACCACGCTCACGCGCTTGCAGATTGCCATCGTACATCGCTTCAACACTGACAGCAGGCACGTAGAATTGACCGAGATACGCGGCATTCGCCACCAGCCTAAAGGTTTTCTCCTCGCCTTTTTTCAGATTGAAGTAGTACTGAACACGGTCATCGCGCTGATCACGGTACTCGTAGCTAGACTCCGCTTTGGGTTGCTCCAGATCATTCAGAATCTCCCAACCCGCCGCAACCGGAATGGTTAGCGCCAGATAATCCGCTTTATCGCGACTCTCATTTTTCACCGTAACACTGACTTTGATATCAGTACCCTGTGGGATGCGGCTGCCATTGGGCAAACTACCCCATGCGATCGCGCTGTCCTGCTTGTTATCCTCATACAAGGTGCTCAGGCTCAGTCCTTTGCTGAGATCCTGCTCATCGCCGGTTTCAGGCACACCGTTAGTAATCACGCTGGCATACAAGCGAATACCACTGGTATTGGTGATCGCCAATGGTGCTTGTTGAGTTGTGGATAAGGCTGTGGAGGCAACCGGTTTGTTACTGTCGATCTCCGCAGCACCCGCCTCACCTAAGCGATACGAGGCTTTGAAGAATTGCTTATCATCACCTAAGTAACGGGATGCACCCATCAGCGCCCAGGAAATACCCTGCGTGCTTTGGAAATCATCTTTACCCAGTGCTTCGGCAATCTTCTCAAGCAGCAAACTGGCATCCTGTGTTTTATCCAACGAAACCAGATTATCCAGCTGCATACCCAAGTCGCCCAGTTGTGAGCTAAAGGTATCGTCTTTAGTTGCGACGATGTCATCCGTAGGTACCAAACCTTCTACCACGCTTGCGGCAGCATCTGGCTGACCAATCGACTGATAAGCCGATGCCAACATCCAACGTGCTTTGCGGTTCAGCTCTTTGGACTCACGCAGACGGTTCATGGCGCTCATTTGTGGTTTGCCCGCCAGCGACAAGACATACAAGCGATACGCCTGCGTGTGTGAGTCGTTGATGTCATCCGATTGAGTCCAGCGTTGCGCAGCCGTACCTTGGTAGATTAACCAGTTTGACAACACCTCTGGTGGAACCAGATAGCCTTGTTTCTGGGCTTCAACCAGGAAGTGACCGGCGTAAATGCTTGCCCAAGCGTTATGCGATCCACCACCCGGCCAGTAGTTAAACTCACCTTGTGGGGTTTGGAACTTGCGCATTTGCTCAACGGCAGCACTCACATGCACTTGAATCTTCTGCTTACGTTCATCGCTCAACTGCATTAAGCGATCCAAATACAGCTGCGGGAAGGCCGCTGACGTGGTTTGCTCTAAACAGCCGTGCGGGTAACGCAGCAGGTAGTTTAAGTGACGATCCAGATTCATCGCAGGCACCGCCGACATTTCCAGCGAGGCTGTATTGGTACCGGGTAAGCCGTATGGCTTCAGATCTGTCTGCCATGTTTTACCCGGATCAATCGTTTGCGTTGTGACGCGTGTCGTTGCTGAGTTGGCTTGGCGAATATCAATAAACACCTCCGACTCAGAACGATGCTCGCCACTGCTGGCGATAAACTTAAGCTTAGCCTGACCGACTTGCTTGCGCGTTTTCAGGGTTAGGAAGCCCAGCTTTTCACCGGTCTTATCAAAAGCAATCGATTTGGAGGCATCACCAACCACTTCAAAGAAGCCATCAGTCACCACATCCAGTTTCACGTTTTTAATGCCTTCATCAGTAACAAACAAGCTCACTGGCACATCAAACGTTTCTTCAGGGCCAAGTACCCGTGGCAGGCTGGCTTGCATAATTAATGGCTGGCGAACAAAGATCTCTTTATCCGTTTTACCGTATGCGCCCTGCTCAGCCGCAACCAGCATAACACGCACAGCACCAATATACGGTGGCAAGGTAACTTCATGCTTCGCCGTATCGCCAGCATTTAAGTGGAATGGGCCAAGTACTTTAACCACTGGCGGGAAACGACGCTTGCGGTTGGCATCAGGATTCACTTCTGCCTTACCACCACCGATTGCCAGCATGCGCTCCAGCTTGCCGTTATACGCACCAATCACGGAGTCAAATAAGTCCCAGGTTTTAATGCCCAGCGCTTCTTTAACATAGAACTCGCGATGCAGGTCCGGTGTTTTAAAGTTGGTCAGTCCCAGCAAACCTTCATCTACCACCGCAAGGGTGTAGTTCATGGCTTTGCCATCGCTTTCCGCAACCGTAATCGTTTGCGTGGTTTCTGGCTTCCACTCATCTTCCGCGGTAATCAGCGGTTTCAGGTAGGTACCAGGGTCTGCCACTTCAATTGGCACAATGCCGTACAGGCGGAGCGGGCGCTCATTCTGTTTATTTTGATGCGGCTGCAGCAGGGTAATGCTGACATACGCATTAGGCGCCATCTTCGCGGTAATCGGTAATTTCACCTGAGTCCGCTTATCGTTGAACTCAATCCACTGCTGGCTCAGAATCTCACTACCAGTTTCAACCGTCATTAACGCACGGCCTTCGCTGGCCTCTGGCAATTGCACGGTGGCTGTCTCACCCACCATATAGGCATTTTTATCGGTAAATACGTTTAGACGGCTAGCAGCGCCGCTGCCTTCCTCTTGTGCGCGACCCGCCCAGCCAGGCCAGTCCACATACATGACTTTTCCGCTACAGTGTTTGCCATCCATATCGCAGGCACGGATCAAATAACGACCCCAGTCCGGATATTTGATTTCAAACTCCCAGCTGCCAACGCCATCTTTGGTGCTAACAATGCTTTCCTGTAGTTTGGAGGTACTTTCGCTATCGGCGTATTCCGCTAAGGATTCGGAGGATTTATCCCACCACCATTTCCAATTCACTTTATATAAGGAAACGCGCACTTTGCTTAAGCTGACTGGCTCGCCTTTGGCCGTTAAACTACCCAGCTCAACCTTGTGCTTCACATCGGTTAGCAACATGCCACGCTCTGCATCGCCTTTTGGCAATTTCACACCGATGTAATTGGTGTACGGGTGGTAGTCGAGGGTTTGCTGGCTAATACTGAACGCGCCGCTGTTTTCAAACACACGACTGGTAAAGCGCGCACTCAACATGCCTGGTGGCGTACCTTTAGGTGCAAAGTCTTTATTGAACTGCAGCTTGCCTTCTTTATCAAGACGTCCTTCAAGAATGGCATTGTCATCACCGCTAAAGCTGCGCGCGGGATCATCAAAGCTGTAATCGCTGAAGCGAGTGAACTGTGTGTTCTTACTTCTAAAGCGTACCGACACATCCGCTTTTAAATCCTCAGCGGTTGCACCATGTAGCCACTGACTGCTCAGTAAGCCTTTTGGCGCGCCATCGGATTTGTAAAGTGTCTCGCCACCAAAATCTAATTCCACTTTCAGGCGATTTGGGCGAACCGTTTCTACCGTCAGGCTTTTGCTAAAGCGACTGCCACCTAAGCTGGCGCGGGCTAACCAACTGCCGGTTGGGTCTTTTTCATCCGTTTTAAAGGTGAATGGGTACAAGTCACCGACTGACTCGGTACTCACCCGACTCGCCACCACGCGACCACGTGGATCAATCAATTGCATAGTGACCGGATGGTTATCTGGCAGGCTTTGATCTTTATCGAACAAGGCAAAGGTCAGGTGCATATCATCACCCGGACGCCATACACCGCGCTCGCCGTAGATAGTTCCTTTCAAACCATTTTCTAGCTTCTTGCCGCCGACATCAAAATGACTGACGGTCAAAGCTGTTTTGGCATTGAGCTTCAGGTAAGTCGTATCCGCAAATTTCTTGGCGACTAATAAGAAAGGTGTTTTATCCAATTTCAGGTCAGCAAAGCCAGAGCCATCGGTTAGGCCTTTGGTGAGTACTTGTCCCTGATAGTTACGCACTTCCAGCTCAACACCGGTGAGTGGCTTAGCATCACGCAAATCGGTGGAAATCACATGCAGATTGCCATGCGCATCCATTTTGGCGATCAGACCAATATTGCTGGCGATAAAGTTATTCTCAGCGGTAACCTTATCTTCGTTCTCCGCGTAGTAAGAATCCTTACAAGGATCGTTACGCTCCGCCCAAACATAATTTTCCCAGATATTCTCCGACCAGTCGCTAATGCCATCCCAACCGCTGGCTTCTTTAACATTCTGATCTTCTGCATTTTGCAGTGGTGCACTGGCAGTGGTGATCGGCTCTTGCGTTAGGCACTCATAAGCCGAATGACTACGATTCACATTGAGCTTCAAACGTACCAAGCTGCCGTGGTAGTTCTTCATCAAATCGGTGACATCAATCGAATAGCGATTCCACTGATTAGGGTTGGCTGAAGTCAATGGAATGGTTTTCTTCCATAAGTAGCGACCGACACGACCGGTGTCTGAGCCACCATCAAAGCCATTCACCTGTAGAAACTGCCCCATATTATCGGGGTAAATCTCAAAAGCGCTCACTTCTACCGAGTTTACTGCCACCGCTTCGAACGGCACTTGCAGTGTGCTGTTTTCTGGCAGGATGGAGCCATTACCAACAAAGCGCACTTGTGGCTTTTGCGCATCGAAACGCAGGCTGCGGGTAATTTTTTCAGCGATCTTTAAGCCGCTTTCGCTTTTCAGGCCCGGATTGATAATCAACTTGTACTCGCCCATCAAATTATCTTTGGGGAATACTTTGATCAGATTGCCTTCGGCGGCCACCTGATAATCATCTTTATCTTCATCCTCAATTTGCACCAAACCTTGCAGATTCACCGACTTATCCAATGGGTCGGAGAAGCTAACCTGTACATAAGGATTAGAACCCGCACTATGAATAATCGAGACATCCAGTACATCAAACTTATTGAGCACCGGTACCGCAACTTCTTGCTCGCCAGCTTGTGCAATGCCAATGGCTTTACCATTCCATTTCAGCAGTACGTCGCTGGCAAAGGTTTCACGCTTAATGCCACGAATCAGGAACTGATGGCGTTTGCCGTCATCCCCAAACACCCATTCAATTGGCAATGCCTTGCTTTGGAACGAGGCGGAAAGGAGTTTTTTAACATCATCCGGCATGACGCGGTCAGAGGTTAGCACCTCGCCGTTTAATGTCATGTGGTCGCTGTCATCAGCAGTTGCCGTCAAACCCGTATTGCGGACTTCAAATTCCATGGGAACAACGCTAAAGTCAAAGCGGTAAGGGGAGGCGAGGGGAGGAATGTCTTTAAGACCAGCCGATGAGATTAATACACTATAACTAGCGCCTGACTTTAAGGGCTCATCCGGAACCAATACAATTTCGGTGGTGGAGACAAAAGTGGCTTTTCCCGGCACATCAGGGGTAAGTGTCATTACCTTATCGGCAGGCTTGCCCACCATATCGGCACTGACCACATCCCGGTTAAATGCCACCCGGATTGGTGAGTTACGCGGGATCATACCCTGCGTATGCCAACCGCTGACTTTTAACCAGTCAAACGCAATGGCCGTTGTCGGATCAAGTCCGGTGCTAGCATCTGTTGCCTCTAATGAGGCCGCCTCGACATCGCTAAGCTCGCAACCACTTAAACCCATCGTTACTATTAGCGACAGCGCCAATGGCAAGCCACTCTTACGTAATAACATCACACACTCCCTGGAAACTTACTGTATCGAATAATTCCCCGGCAAAGCTTTATTGTTTTTGGTCTATAGCCTTACAACTCTCTTGAATATAGCAGTAAATCCACAAGGAGTTTGTTAGTTTTTTGTAAAATAATTAGCCTGTATAATCAATACCATAGCAAGTAGATTAAGCTCAAAGCCGATTATGACAGACACAAAAAAGCCTCCGACACAGCGTGCGGGAGGCTCTTCTATCACTGGTGCTTTAGCGAGTTAGAGGATTAATTCCACTCAAGCTCAACCTTTCTACGACCCCACTTGAATGCTTTCTTCAAGTCTTTGCCCATATAAATGTCGATTTTCTTATTCCAGCGCTTATTCATTTTATCCAGTACCACATACTCGCCTTTCAGGCCTTTGATGCGGACTTTGGAACGGTGCTTAAGACCGTACTTGTGTAGCATATCGCGAGATACCGCAATGGCTTTCATACCAGGCTTCAGGCGATCGCCCCAAGCAGCGATATTTGGTGTGCTATCAGTTTGGTTTGCATGTGAAGTGTATGCAGTCGCAGTAACAGTCATTGTTTTAGTCGCTGACTTCTTCTGACTTTTGGATTTGCTTGCTAGCTGCTCACCAGTTTTGACCTTCTTTTTTGTTATTGTGGTCTTTTTAGTGGCTTTGCCAGCTTTAGTGTTCTGACTAACAATTGCTTTCTTTGTTGCGGTGTCGCTCAGTGCCTTGATGGCTTCTCCGAGGTCGCTTGCAGTTTCTGAAAGCTTATGCTGTCGGTAGAGCACAGCAACATCGGAAATCAATTGTTTGTAATCATAATCTTCAGATCCTTCTTTCGAAAAACCTACATTCGATAATGGCAAAATAAACATCATAACTGCCAACACTATCGAACGTTTAAACTTTAAAACATTCATATACGCTTGTCCCCAAGTAAAATTGTCGAGGGGTCCTTAATCAAAGATGGGGGAATCTTATAGCGGGTTTCTTCTCAGTTCAAGCGAGTTTTGTTGTATTTAAGCCTAAAAACAAGCTATTTGTGTTACAGTTTAGCAACAAAATCGCTATTTCATGAAAAGATAGGACCAGTGGTAGCAGCAAAAGCAAAATTTCGAAAAATAAATTGCTGCACCGCACCATCCGCCCGAGAGCCAAATTCATCCACTTTGATCAGGATTTCATTCCAGAAACATCCCACTCAATATCAGCCAGATACTCTCCCTGCATAAGGCACTGCAATCAAAGACCACTGCTTTTTTGCAAAAGTTCATTTGCCCACAATTGCCCAGACCAACTGCACTATTGTTTTTCATCAGAATGTATCCATATTAAAACTAATACACCCCGTCACGGAGCAGTTATCAGAGGGTTATCAGCCTGATTTCTTGTGTTATCATGTGACCACTTTATAGAAGGCAGCACACTATGGCAGAACGTACAGCAACTGTTGAACGCGACACTCTGGAAACTCAGATCTCCGTGACAGTTAATTTAGATGGTACCGGCAAAGCACGCTTTGATACGGAGATTCCTTTTCTGGAGCACATGCTTGAGCAAGTTGCCCGCCATGGCATGATTGACCTTGAAATCACGGCTAAAGGTGATTTGCACATTGATCAACACCACACCGTTGAAGATATCGGCATCACTTTAGGTCAGGCATTTGCCAAAGCGATTGGTAATAAGAAAGGCATTCGTCGTTATGGCCATGCTTATGTGCCTTTAGATGAAGCATTGTCACGCGTGGTTATCGACTTCTGCGGACGCCCTTCACTGATTGATACGGTTGACTATAAGCGTAGCCACCTTGGCAACTTCGATACTGACCTGTTCCACGAGTTCTTCCAGGGCTTTGTGAATCACTCTATGATATCGCTGCACCTTGATAACCTGCGTGGCCGCAATGCGCACCACATCGCAGAGACTATCTTTAAGGCATTCGGACGTACCCTGCGCATGGCGACAGAGCTCGACCCACGTATGCAAGGCATTCTACCGTCGACTAAAGGCGCTCTCTAAGGTTTACTGACTCATGTCAATTATTGCTGTTGTCGATTACAACATGGGCAATTTGCGCTCGGTCACTCAGGCCCTGCAGCACGTTGCCCCGACTCATACTGAAATCAAAATCACTTCGGATGCTGATGTCATTCTGCAAGCCGACCGCGTGGTGTTTCCTGGTCAGGGTGCGGCACGCGACTGCATGAGCGAATTGCAACAGCGCGAACTCATCGACGTTGTGATGCAAGCTGCGAAAACTAAGCCGTTTCTCGGTATCTGCATGGGCATGCAAGTGCTGATGGATCATAGCGAAGAAAATGGCGGGGTTGATTGCATGGGTTTATACCCCGGCAATGTGCGTCATTTTGAAGGCGTGATTGGCCGCCGCGATGCCGCCGGTGAGCGTCTGAAGATTCCACAAATGGGTTGGAACCGCATCGAACACACACAAGACCACGTGTTATGGGATGGCATTGAGTCGGGCAGTCGTTTTTATTTTGTGCACAGCTACTTTGTTGAGCCACACGATGCAACGCTAACCGCTGGCACCACTGATTACGGCATTGAGTACACCAGCGCCATTGCGCGCGATAACGTGTTCGCCATTCAGGCACATCCGGAAAAGAGTGCGGATGATGGCCTGCAACTGTTACGAAATTTCACCCAATGGGATGGGCAAAGCTGATGTTATTGATCCCCGCGATTGATTTGAAAGATGGAAAATGTGTACGCCTGCGTCAGGGCTTGATGGATGATGTTACCGTGTTCTCCGATAATCCGGTGGATATGGCGACGCGTTGGGTTGAAGCTGGCACTAAGCGCTTACATCTGGTTGATTTGAACGGTGCCTTTGAAGGCAAGCCAGTCAATGGTGATGTGGTTAAAGCAATTGCTCAGGCTTACCCTGACCTGCCGATCCAAATCGGCGGCGGTATTCGCGATGCAGAAACGGTACAAGCTTATTTAGATGCCGGCGTGCAGTATTGCATTATCGGGACTAAAGCAGTTCAGGACCCTCAGTTTGTCATTGACCTCTGCGCGAAATTCCCCGGTCATATCATTGTGGGTATCGATGCTAAAAATGGCATGGTCGCCACCGATGGCTGGGCAGAAGAGTCCACCACTTCTGCCATTGATCTGGCGCAGAAGTTTGAGAAAGCGGGCGTTAGCGCCATTGTTTATACCGACATTGCCCGCGATGGCATGATGCAAGGCGTAAATATTGATGAAACGGTGCGACTGGCTGAAAGCATTTCGATTCCAGTGATTGCCTCTGGTGGCGTGACCAATATGGATGACATTAAAGGCTTGTGTGCAGTGGAGTCTCGCGGCGTAACCGGAACCATTCTGGGCCGTTCGATTTACGAAGGCACCATTGATCTGGCTGAAGCGCAAAAGTATGTAGACTCGGTGGCTGGCTGATATGGGCTTAGCAAAACGCATCATTCCCTGCCTCGACGTTGACAATGGTCGCGTGGTGAAAGGGGTTAACTTTGTGAATATCCGCGATGCTGGTGATCCGGTTGAAGTGGCTGCCCGTTACAATCGGGAAGGCGCGGATGAGATCACCTTTCTGGATATTACTGCCAGCTCCGATAACCGTGAAACCACGGTACACATGGTCGAGAAAATCGCCTCAGAAGTGTTTATCCCGCTCACTGTTGGTGGTGGTATTCGTGAACTGGAAGATGTTCGTCGCATGCTCAATGCCGGTGCTGATAAAGTGGCAATTAACACCGCTGCGATTTTTAATCCGGAGCTGGTGCGCGAAGCCACTAACTACTTTGGTTCACAATGCATTGTAGTTGCTATCGATGCGAAAAAAGTCAGTGCCGAAGGCGAGCCAGACCGTTGGGATATTTTCACCCATGGCGGACGTCGCGATACGGGTATTGATGCGGTTGAATGGGCCATCAAAATGGCTGAGTACGGCGCCGGTGAATTACTGGTTACTAGTATGGATCGCGATGGCACAAAAGCAGGATTTAATCTGCCCTTAACAAAAGCCATCACGGATGCGGTTAATATACCGGTGATTGCCTCTGGCGGTGTGGGTAATTTACAGCACTTAGCCGATGGTGTGACACTGGGTGGTGCAGATGCCGTATTGGCTGCCAGCATTTTCCATTTCGCAGAATACACGGTTGGTGAAGCCAAAGCGTTTATGGCTGATCAAGGCATTGAGGTTCGTCTATGACACAGGATACACTCAGCAACGTTGCAGCGGTGTTGGAAGCGCGCAAGTCTGCCGATGCAGATAGCTCTTACGTCGCCAAGCTGTACCATAAAGGCACCGATGCCATTCTGAAAAAGATTGGTGAGGAAGCCACTGAAGTGGTAATGGCTGCCAAAGATGGTGAGCCGGATAAGATCGTTTATGAAGTGGCAGACCTATGGTTTCATACTATGGTGTTACTGGCACAACAGAATTTACACCCGGATGCGGTATTGGATGAACTCCAGCGTCGTTTCGGCACTTCCGGACTGGTGGAAAAAGCCAGCCGAACACAAAATTAATTCTTAGGAGAGAAGTAATGTTATTAGCAATAGGTATGCCGGGTGTTGGCTCGCTAGTTTTAATTCTAGTGATTGTATTGGTTCTGTTTGGAACTAAGCGTCTGCGCGATGCGGGTGGCGACTTAGGTGGCGCAATCAAGAACTTCAAGAAATCATTGAATGATGCCAAAAATGGCACTGATGAAGCCGACGAAAAGCCGGTTGAAAAAGTCACTCAGGATAACTCTAAAGTGATTGATGCTGAAGTTAAAGTAAAAGACCAAGACAAAGTCTAAACCCTACATAGACAGGTATTGCCATGTTTGATGCAGGTTTTCTGGAAGTTCTGGTTATCGGCGTAATCGCCTTATTGGTTGTCGGACCAGAACGGCTGCCGGGCGTTGCCAGCAAGATTGGTAGCTTGATTGGTAAAGCACGTCGCTTTGTGGATACCACAAAAGCGGATATTGAGCGGGAGATTAATGCCAGCGAAATGCGTGAGTTACTGCAAAGCCAGAAGAAAGAAATCGATGAGCTGCGCTCCTTCATGGACGATACCAAGCATGACATTCATACTCAGGCTAGCGAAGTGCAAAGCGACATTAAAGCTGGCCTTGAGAATGTAACGAACACCCACTCTTCTCAACCTGCCAGCCCTAAACATAATGACTAAAAAAACGTCCCCGGAAGAAGAATCCAAACTCGGTAGTTTTGTAACGCATTTGGTCGAGTTACGCGACCGCCTGCTGCGCATGGTGATTGCCGTGGGGGTCGTGTTTTTGGTATTGGCACCGTTTGCCAAAGACATCTATGCCATCTTTGCCAAGCCGCTAACAGACACCTTACCTGATGGCGTCAACATGCTTATTATCGGGGTTGCAGCGCCATTGCTGGTTCCTTATAAGCTGACCTTAATGGTGGCATTCTTAATTGCCTTGCCTTACGTGTTTTATCAAATTTGGCAGTTTGTAGCGCCAGGTCTGTACAAACATGAAAAGCGCTTAGTCTTCCCGCTGTTGAGCTCCAGCGTCGGTTTGTTCTATTTAGGCGTGGCATTTGCTTACTTCGTATTATTACCGATGATGTTCATTGTTTTACCAATGTTCACACCGGAAAACACTACCTACAGCCCAGACATTGGCTCCTACTTTGACTTTGTGATGATGATGTTTATCGCATTTGGTTTTAGTTTTGAAATGCCTATTGCCACAATTTTGCTGATCAGCACGGGCACTACCACTGCAGAGAGCCTTGCTAAGAAGCGTCCTTATGTGATCGTGGGTGCGTTTGTGGTCGGTATGATTTTAACGCCGCCAGACGTGATTTCACAGATCCTACTGGCCGTGCCGATGTGGCTACTGTTTGAAGCAGGACTATTCCTGAGTCAGTTCTTTAACCAACGGGTTAAGGAAGCAGGTACCGCCATTGAGGAGCGCAAACAAGCTGAGCGTGAAGCCTCAGATGCTGCAGCTGATGATTCAAGCTCAAACAATAGCACTGTCGCAGCAATCGGTGGCGCTGTTGCTGCAACCGCCGTTGCCGATCAGGCGAATGCATTGTGGTCAGACTCTGATAACACTGAAGATCAATCAGATAGCGACTCAGAAGAAGATGACACTAGCTATATTGATGCTGAGAATGCAAAAGCTTATCAGGACTTTGAAGACTACCATCCACTCAGCGAAGATGAACTGGATGCAGAGCTAGATGCCATCGACGAAGATGAGCGTACTAAGTCGGAAGAGCGTACTGATGCCAAGACTGATCAGCCTAGCGATTCAGATAATCCAACGACTGATAGCAACGATAAGAGCTCAGACAACGACTGATTAGTTTCGTCTGCACTCAAATAGAGTGAGCGCCCGGTTATCCATCAACAGGTTAACCATGCGCTCACTGCCTGCCTTCTTAAAGGCAATATCCAACGCCGTTTCACTCTCACAGGTTTTATGCCCCGCACCTAAGTTGGGCTTTGCGCCGCGCTGTAATAACGCGCGCACCATTGGAAAATGATCCAGCTTAACCGCCAACTGTAGCGCAGGTTTGTGCAGGAACAAGTTAGGGTCAGCCCCAAATTTCAGCAGCAACAACACCGAACGGATATCTCCATTAGTCGCCGCCATGACGATCGGATATTCTTGATTGGCAGCCGCATTGCGTGCATTGGGGTTAGCACCTTGCTGTAACAAAGACTCCAAAAACGCATAATTCACTGGCAAGCGACTGAGCACCAAACTCACTAAACTGGTTTCACCTTTGGCTAACGCTTCCGGCTTAGCGCCTTGCCGCATTAAAAAACGTGCCATGTGAATATCATCTTGCTTAACAGCAAGGAATAGAGGGGATGATGACAACTCAGGCTGAGCCGTCAAATGAACACCGGCATCAATTAAGCTTTGCGCCAAGCGAATATCTTTTCTGGAAACAGCCTGTAACAGCGCCATGCTAAGTTTGCGTTGGCGGTTGCGGCCAACCCCGGCGTAGTTAATCTCAGGGCAGCGTTGTAGCAGCGAATCCCTCATGGATAAGCGCTGAGTGCGGTCTTTATCACTCATCACAGCACATTCAGCGCGTAAGCTTGCTTCGGTCGACTGCCAGTGTGAGCCACGATAGCCACACAGATTCAGTAAATTACGCTCTTGTTGCTGCACACTGCGCTGAACATAATCACCACACTCTACCGCCACGGCCTGCGCACTGCAGGCACCCAATAACAGCGTAAAGGCAACTCGGCGGCCATTGCCTTTCTGTAAAAACATATTGGGTACACTCCTGTCTTGGTTAAGTCAGTTTCGCCACTGCATCATAGTCAAATCGACCGCTGATAGCTCATTCGTATTGTTTATTCATTCCACAGAAAATAAGCAATCACACAGTTATTACGATCAACGATAATCGCTTAGAGTTCACAACTCAAGGCTAAAATGGAATAAAAAAAGCCAACTAGAACAAAAAACAAACTAAAAATACAGCGATATGCTTGTATTTCAATCATGTTCTGACTGCCTGTGATCGTAAATAGTCCAGGTTTTCAGACACTAATTCGCCCCTATAACGCTCTGGCGGTTTGTGAAGAAATGCCTAAGTAGTTAGTGATAGAATCCACTTCACTAACTGATTAGCACCGGAGCAACACGTGAGCCAAGCCATCAAACCCGCCACTGAAATGACCACAGAAGAGCTGGTAAGCTTCCTCGAACAAGCCAATACTGCCTACCGAAATGGCGAAGCCATTATTACCGATGCCACGTATGACCTCGTATATCTGGCGGAATTGAAGCTGCGTGATCCAGACCACCCTTATTTGAACGCGGTGGAGCCGGAAACGGATGTTGGTAGTACCAAAATTCGTCACTTAAAACCGATGCTATCAACCGATAAAGCCTACACGCAGGAAGAAATAACAGCGTATGTCACTCGGGTCATTAAATTTGCCGAGAAGATGGAAATTGCCGAATCTGATTTACGATTCCGCATTACGCCTAAGCTGGATGGTATGGCAGCTAATTATGAAAGCGGCATTCTGGCAACACGCGGTAATGGACAGTTAGGCAATGATATTTCACGGAATTTGCAGCGCGGCCTGGTCACGGTTGGTGGTGAAAATACCGGCGTTGGTGAAATTGTTATTAGCGCGGCTTACTTTGCTGAAAATCTGAGTGATCAGTTCTCTCACCCACGTAATTTCGTTACCGGCTTAATTGGTGCAGATACGCTGAGTAAAGAAGCCGTAGAAGCGATGCAAGATGGCGTTGTGCGCTTTGTACCGTATTCCCAACTAGATGCTATTGAGTGTACTACTGAAGCACTACGCACCGAATCTGAAGCGCTATGCTTACAGGTCGAGTCGGCCTGTGAATATCCGGTGGATGGTAGCGTAATTGATGTGACCAACCTTGCTTTACGTGAAGCGATGGGGTCCACCAACCACCACCATAACTGGCAAATCGCCAAGAAATTAAAAGGCGAGACAGCCACCACCACCGTAAATAGCATCACGTGGCAAACGGGCCGCACCGGACGCATCACGCCTGTCTTAAACGTACAAACCATCAACTTATCAGGTGCGGATATTTCCAATGTGACAGGGCATAATGCCGGTAATATTCGTAATTTGAATGTCGGTATCGGCGCGGAAATTGAGATTGTACGAAGTGGTGAAGTGATTCCTAAGCTACTTGGCGTCATCAAAGAAGGCGCAGAGGCGGTCATTCCGGATACGTGCCCAGCGTGTAATGCGCCAGCCGAAATGGAGCGCGACTTTCTGGTGTGCAAGGGGGAGGAGTGTGTTGCGCAGATTGAGGCACGCTTACTGCACTTTTTCTCAGTACTGGGCAATGTCGACTTATTTGGCCCACGCGCCATTGCGATTCTGGTTGAAAATGGCATTCGTGAACTGCCGGAAATCTACAAGCTGGAAGCTACCGACTTTGAAGGCATGGGCTTTGGGGCAAAACAGGCGAGTAATTTAGTTGAGCAATTAAGCCGCTCACGTACTGAAGCAGTTGAAGATTGGCGCTTTTTAGCGGCATTCGGCATTAATCACCTTGGGCGTGGCGATTCACGCAAATTGTTACGGGCGCACAAACTTGAAACCCTAAACACCCTAAGCGGTGATGACTTATTAGAGATTTCAGGCTTTGGCGATATTACCGCAGAGGCCATACCGCGCTCTCTGGCACTACGTTGGCCTGTGATCGAGGCGATGATCGCCTTAAACTTCAATCTGCTCTCAGATGAGCCTGTTGCAATGGTGGAAAGCCCAATCACTGGCAAGCACATCGTCTTTACCGGCTCCATGAGCATGCCTCGCGAAGAAATGCAGGAAAAAGCCCGTAAACTCGGCGCTAATGTTCAAAGCAGTGTGAATAAGAAAACGGAAATTCTGGTGATTGGCGACAAAGTTGGCGCTAAGAAAATTGAGAAGGCTCAAGCGCTCGGTACTCAGGTTGTGACAGAACTAGAGTATCAGGCTATGATCATGAAATAGGCCGAATCTTATCGCAGAAAATGAATTCAGAACGTATGCATTAACAATACGTTCATACAGGCGTCAGCTCTGGTGCGATATATTTGTGTTCTTTGTTTGATCACGCGCGTTTCTTTCGGTAACTAAACACCCCATGTATCGTCTCCTTATCATTACATTGCTGATGCTATTTAGCACGCTCCCAGTGAGCGCGAAAAATGTATGGCAAACGGTCAATCTGGATAACATTGTTAGTACCAGTTTGCTCGACGACAGCGTGTTTTATTACGATAGTAGCGACACTGCGGGTATCGATACGGTTATGAGCCTCTCTGAAAAAAACTGGGGACGCTTTAACCGTGAACAATTTCAACTAGGCTTTGTGAACTCACCACTGTGGGTTCGCACCCAGCTGCAAACTGTCGGTAGTGACGCATCCGACGTTGCGCTCGTTCTGCATAAATCCATGGATCGCATTACTCTGTATGTGCAGGATGAAGGCGGACACCGGCAAACATTTGCGCTCGGCAAAGGCACAATGCCCACGGATTATCACATCGAGGCCGAAGCAAACCTTAGCCATGTCACACTATCGCTGAAACCAAACACCAAATATTTACTGTGGCTGCGAATCAACAGTAAAAACCCGATTGTGGGCAGCTTTACAATCGACAACCCGATTGATGTAGAACATAACGCCACCCAGAAAAATCAATGGGTGTTGTCGTATGTGTTATTGATCGTTTTGATTTCTTTTTATAACTTCGTTATTTATCTATCAACACGGCATAAAGCGTTTGCACTGCACATAGGCTACTTGCTCTCCGTTTTAGTGTATCTAATCAATGATTATGGCTACTTAAGCTTATGGCTCGATTTCTATAATGTTGAGATCTTGCAAAAAATAACTGCCACCTCCCTGTTAACCGCTTACTTATCCCTGTTGTCCTTTATCAGAATAATGAACAATGTGGATGCGCATACCGCAACCGTCAGGCGCTTACATGCTTTGATGTACTGGAGTGGTTATCTGCTGCTGGCAGGTGTTTTATTTATTCCTTACGAATACCTGATACGCCTGATTTCTATCCAGATTTGTATGGGCGTGGTAATCGGGCTGGTTCGGTTATTTCATCCAACCATGCGCCATGCGAAAAAGCTGTCTAACAACGACCCCAAGCTAATGATTTTACGGGTTGTGTTAGTTGTGTTTGTGCCAGCTGTGGTACTGCATCTAATCGCCAGGTTAGGCCTTATCCCACTTAACTGGTTTGCTGACTTTGTACTCTTTTTCTCGGTCATTCTGGAAGTCATGCTGATTTCAGGCATCCTATTTCTCAATATTCGCAAAAGCAACACCGAGTACCAGCGTGAGAAGTTCTCCCATCACGTCAGCCATTTACCGAATGAACGGGCGCTGGAAAGACACTTTTTAAATAACAAAGACACTGAGCATCAAACACTGATAAAGATTTGGGTATCCGGACTGGATAAGCTGGAAATCACCTTTGGCCCGACGCTATACGCCCGCTTTATTGAAGACATTGCTACCGAGATGCGCCAAGTGCTGGCAGGCAACCCGAACTTGGTGAGTGCTGACAATAATAATGAATACAGCGTCCCCTTATTTCACATCGATAAGAATACCTTTTGCCTGCTGTGTCAGGCGCTGGATTATGACAGCCGTCGTGGATTAGTCGCACAGCTTAATCAAGCCACTGAAAGCATTCGCCACATCAATCAAAACAGCATTGATCTGGAAGTAATGACCGGTGCTCATGAGTTTTGCCCTGTTAGCACTGACTATCAAACGGTGATGCTCAGAACCAATCAGGCATTGTCTTACAGCATCAAAAATAACAAGACGTTCAAGTACTACAACCCACAAATCGGCTTTGATGAGCGCCAACGCATTACGCTGTTAAACGATTTTCAAAAGTCGCTGGAAGATGATGAGTTCTTCCTGCTATGGCAGCCACAATACAATGCGGTGAATAACAAGCTCTCCGGCGCTGAAGTGCTGACTCGTTGGCAGCACCATGAATATGGCTTAATTGGTCCGGATATCTTTATTCCTTTATTGGAGCGTTCAACCCGTATTTGTAGCTTGTCGCATTGGGTAATTGGTCAGGTATTTAAAGACCTGCCGGCATTGCAGGAAAAACATCCGGGTATTGAAGTGTCTATCAACCTGTCATCCAGAGATTTAAATGACAACTCGCTGATTGAATACATGGATAGCAAGGTAGCGCAGGCACCTGAGCTGGTGCCATTCATCACGCTTGAAATCACCGAGTCCATGATGATTAACGACTACTCCAAAGCGCTTAAAAACATCAAAAAGCTGCAAGAGCGCGGTTTTGATATTTCGATTGATGACTTTGGTTCGGGCTTTGCCTCGCTGGCGTATTTGCAAAAGCTGCCTGCTAATGAGTTGAAAATTGATAAGTCTTACACCGACTGCTACGCAGAGCCTAAAACAGCAGCGATTGTGGAAAGTATTATTGGCTTGGCACAACGGCTGGATATGCGCATTGTGGTTGAAGGGGTTGAACATTGGCAGCAAGCTGAACTGTTTAAAGATTTAGGTGCTGAGCGTTTACAAGGCTGGCTGCTGGACAAACCCATGTCCATTCACTCCTTGTTGGGACGACCTCAGATTTATCAGTCAGAGGTTTAAACTCTCTAGCACTAATAACACTAAGAGAGCCTGTTATTCAAACTCACTTAGTGACTTGTTAAGACTCTAGCGCTCGGCTGGCCATCAGCTGGCTTTGGTAAAACGACCACACCACCTTAAACGCATGCTCTGAATCAATTCCATCCTCTGCAAACGCCCCTCGTAACCACAGGCCATCAATCAGAGCGGCCAATCCTTCGGCCATAAATACCGCCTGCTCAGGGCATAACAAGTGTTTCAAGGAATACAATAAATTGCTGTATAAGCGCTTAGTATTTAACTTTTGCAAGCGTGCTAAAGCAGGGACGTGCATCGCCTGGGCCCAGAACGCCAACCAAGTACAAACGGTTGCAGGATCGGTTTGTAGAGGCGAAAAGTTAATCTCTATAATCGTGCGAATTCTGTCTTCATGCGTTTGGCAATCACGCAAACGAAGGATGCCGGACTGTTGATGGCGAAGCAGTACTTCGCGCATCGTCGCCTCCAGCATGTGGTCTTTGCCGCCGAAATAGTGATTAATAATACCACTGGAAACGCCGGCTTCCTGGCTCACTTTCTTCACCGTCGTGCCTAATAGACCTTCCCGATAGATACACTGAATCGTGGCATTGATCAGCTGTTTGCGCCTGATGGGCTGCATCCCGACTTTTGGCATTGGTGCCTGTCCTGTTAAATGGTGTCATTTTTATTTTAATTGAATGATCATATAAAATAAAATAAACTGAACGCCATGTTGCAAAGTTTTTCAAAAAAATTAATCATCTACGCAACCTGTTAACGCAGATCCAGTTTTTTATACGAGGAAACAAGTATGCTCAGATTACAAAAAACGACCGCTATTGCCAGTTTAGCTCTTCTCTTATCCGGCACCGGTGCATTCGCCGCCGACAATGAGTCCTGCAAAAGTGTTCGCTTTTCTGATGTTGGCTGGACCGATATTACCGCAACCACCGCTACCGCTTCCGTCCTCTTAAATGCAATTGGCTACGAGCCAGAAACCAAAGTACTGTCTGTACCGGTTACTTATGTGAGCATGAAGAATAAAGACATCGATGTGTTTTTAGGTAACTGGATGCCCACCATGGAAGCGGATATCAAGCCGTACCGTGAAGATAAGTCGGTTGATACACTGGTTAAAAATCTGGAAGGCGCTAAGTATACACTGGCCACTAACAAATACGGCGCAGAGTTAGGCATCAAAAACTTCGCAGACATTGCAAAACACGCTGATGCGCTAGATGACAAGATTTACGGTATCGAGCCAGGCAACGATGGTAACCGCCTGATTCAGGACATGATTGACGCTGGCACTTTCGAGTTGAAAGACTTTAGTGTGGTCGAGTCAAGCGAGCAAGGCATGCTGGCACAGGTTGCCCGTGCAACGCGTAAGAAAGATCCGGTTATCTTTTTAGGTTGGGAACCACACCCAATGAATGCCAACTTCGAGCTGACTTACCTTGAAGGCGGCGATGATATCTTCGGCCCTAATCTGGGTGGTGCAGAGATTTACACCAACGTGCGTGGCGGCTATGCCGATGAGTGCCCGAATGTTGGGAAGTTTTTATCTAACCTGACCTTCACACTGGCCATGGAAAACGAAATCATGGGCGGCATCATCAATGATGGCGAAGAAGCTGAAAAAGTGGCAGAAGCTTGGATTAAGAAGAATCCTGAAATGTTAGATGCTTGGTTTAAAGATGTCACTACCTTCTCTGGTGAGCCGGCATTGGCAGCCGCTAAGGCCTCATTTGACCTTTAATATCGTGTAACAACAACGTCTCTCAGCCAGCCCTATACAACTGCTATTCGGCTGGCTTTTTTAATTATATAACAGGAACTTAGAATGGACTGGCTAACCGATCATAAGCTACCGCTGGGCAAATGGATCAAATCCGGCGTCGAGTGGCTACTAGACAATGCAACCTGGCTGTTTGATGCCTTTGCAGAGAGCATGGAATTTCTTATCGAAAGCTTTGTCTCTGGCATGTTGTGGTTTCATCCACTCGTTATGATCGCTATCTTTTCCGGCATTGCCTTTGCACTACACCGAAGCTGGAAGCTGGTCGCCTTAATTGTGATTAGCTTATTGCTGGTCATCAATCTGGGTTACTGGGAAGAAACGCTGCAAACTCTCGGGCTGGTTCTATTTGCGACGCTTGTTAGCGTGGTCGTTGGCGTACCATTGGGTATTGCGGCTGCGCATCGACCTTGGCTCTACAGCATCCTACGTCCGATTCTGGATTTAATGCAAACCATCCCGACCTTTGTTTATCTGATTCCAACCATGATTATGTTTGGTTTGGGGGTTGTTCCTGGTCTGATTTCTACTGTGATTTTCGCAATTCCTGCGCCAATTCGTCTGACGTATCTCGGCGTCTCTGGCACCCCTAAAGCCCTTAAAGAAGCAGCCTCCTCATTTGGCGCAACCTCAAGTCAGTTGCTTTGGAAAGTCGAGCTGCCCTACGCACTGCCCACCATTATGGCTGGCGTCACTCAGTGCATTATGTTGTCACTCTCAATGGTGGTTATCGCTGCCATGGTTGGTGCTCCGGGGCTAGGTATTCCGGTACTGCGCGCGCTAAATACTGTAAACATTGCTCAAGGCTTTGAAGCGGGCTTGGCGATCGTGGTTATCGCTATTTTGCTGGACCGAATTTGCAAACAAAAAGATCCGACGGAGACTAAATAATGGCCGCTGTTACCTTTAAAAATGTTGATATCATGTTTGGTGAGTCTCCAAACAAGGCGCTTGAACTCTTGGATCAGGGCTTCAACCGTCAGGAAATTCAGGAAAAAACCGGCAATGTATTAGGTGCTGCCGATGCTTCGCTGGAAATTGAAGAAGGTGAGATTTGCGTATTGATGGGCTTATCCGGTTCCGGTAAGTCGACATTGTTGCGTGCGGTTAACGGCTTAAATAAAGTCAGCCGTGGCGACATTCTGGTTGAGAATGAAGGCCAGCAAATCAATGTCGCGACCTGCGATGCACAAACCTTGCGTCAACTGCGTACCAGCAAAGTAGCGATGGTATTCCAGCAATTTGCTTTATTGCCATGGCGCACCGTGCGTCAAAATGTTGGCCTAGGTTTAGAGCTAAAAGGCATGCGCAAAGCAGAGCGCGAAGCCATGGTGGACGATAAATTGAAGCTGGTTGGTTTGAGTGATTGGGCGGATAAATACGCTCACGAGCTGTCCGGCGGTATGCAGCAACGAGTAGGCTTGGCACGCGCCTTTGCTACTGATGCCGATATCTTGCTGATGGATGAGCCATTCTCCGCGCTTGATCCTTTGATTCGTGACAAGCTGCAGGATGAGCTGTTAGACCTTCAGCGCGATCTGAAAAAGACCATTATTTTCGTGAGCCATGACCTTGATGAAGCCATGAAAATTGGTACCCACATCGCGATTATGGAAGGTGGCCGCATCGTGCAATACGGTGAGCCGGAAGATATCGTCTTAAACCCTGCGAATGATTATGTGGCCGAATTTGTTGCTCACATGAACCCAATTAATGTGCTGCGGGCGGCTTCATTAATGCTGCCAGTTAAAGAAATGAATCGCGATGGCGAGGACTATGTACTGGATTGGTCCGGTCAGAACTGCCTGAAAATTGATGAACAAGGGGCCATCGCCAGCGCTTCTATTTGCGAGCGCCCAGCCAGCTTGCTGAAGTACGAAGAAGGCATGGATTTGAGCAACTTTCAGGACAAAAATCCCGACACCATGTTGTATGCCAAACCAGACATTCTGATGCGCACCGCAATCAACATTCGCTATCGAACAGGGCTTCCAGTGCCACTAGTGAGCAAAGGAAAGCTGGTTGGCGTGATTGGTGGCAATGAAATCTTCCATGGTTTACTGCGCATTCAAGACACCGCAGAATCCGCAGAAATAACAGATAGTTAGTCAAAAAATAACTATCGCAGTGATTAATAGTATCCTTTAGAAATCCGCCTATGCAGCCTCCAAAAGTGAATTATTCTTTTTTGCATAGGCGTTTCTGGATATAATGCCTGTTGCAATCTCATCATCCAGGCTAATAGTACGCTTCGAGGGCTGATGCCTTACGATGGATTAACCTGGACGTCATACATGAAGTTATCGCCAGGGAAATACATGAGTACCAAACAACCAAAAATTATCTACACCCTTACTGACGAAGCACCGCTACTTGCGACTCACTCCTTGCTTCCGATTATCAGAACATTCACTTCTGCTGCTGATATTGATGTTGTTACCAGTGACATTTCCGTTGCTGCCCGTGTTTTAGGTGAATTTTCAGACTATCTGACTGACGCACAACAAGTGCCGGATAATCTGGCAGAACTTGGCGCACTGACTCAAGAGCCTGATACCAACATCATTAAGCTTCCAAACATCAGTGCCTCAATCAACCAGTTGATTTCTGCGGTAAAAGAGCTGCAGAGCAAAGGTTACAATATTCCGGACTTCCCGGAAGACCCACAAAGCGATGAAGAAAGAAGCATCGCCAAGCGTTTCTCTAAAATTCTGGGTAGTGCTGTAAACCCAGTATTGCGTGAAGGTAACTCTGACCGTCGTGCACCACCAGCGGTTAAGCGTTATGCGCAAAAGAACCCGCACTCCATGACTAAATGGAGCCCGGCTTCACGCACTCACGTCGCCCACATGAAAAAAGGCGACTTCTACTCTAGTGAAAAGTGCATGACCATGGATCGCGACTGCGATGTGAAAATGGATCTGGTCACTAACGATGGCAAGACTATCGTACTGAAAGAAAAGACAAGCCTGCTGGAAGGCGAAATCATCGATAGCATGTACATGAGCTGCAGTGCGCTGCGTGATTTCTTTGAGTCTGAAATGGAAGATGCCAAAGAAACTGGCGTGATGCTGTCTCTGCACGTAAAAGCGACCATGATGAAGGTGTCTCACCCGATCGTATTTGGCCACGCGGTTACTGTGTTCTACAAAGATTTGTTCCAGAAATACGGCGAGCTGTTCAAGAAGCTGGGCGTAAATCCAAACAACGGTATCAGCAGCGTTTACGAGAAAATCAAAGAACTGCCTAGCTCGTTCCGCGAAGAAATCGAGCGCGATATCCACGCTTGCTACGCTGAGCGTCCTGAGTTGGCAATGGTTGACTCTGCAAAAGGTATTTCTAACCTGCACGCGCCAAACGACGTAATTGTTGATGCGTCTATGCCTGCAATGATTCGCAGCGGTGGCCAGATGTGGGGCCCTGACGGTAAGACTAAAGACACTAAGGCACTGATGCCTGAAAGTACTTATGCGCGTATCTACCAGGAAATCATTAACTTCTGTAAGACTAACGGTGCATTCGACCCTGCGACTATGGGTACAGTACCAAACGTTGGTTTGATGGCGCAGAAAGCGGAAGAGTACGGTTCTCACGATAAGACTTTCGAAGTTCCTGCGGCTGGTACTGCTCGTATCGTTCGCGATGACGGCACAGTACTGCTGGAGCAAAAAGTTGAGAAAGGCGATATCTGGAGAATGTGCCAGACTAAAGATGCACCAGTACGTGACTGGGTGAAGCTGGCGGTTAGCCGTGCGAAGCAAACTGGCGTTCCAACAATCTTCTGGCTGGATGAGTACCGTCCACACGATGCTGAGCTGATCAAGAAAGTCCGTGTTTACCTGAAAGACCATGACTTGGCTGGCTGCGATATCCAGATCATGTCGCCGCTGCGTTCTATGCGTTTCTCTCTGGAGCGTATTATCCGCGGTAAAGACACGATCTCTGTGACAGGTAACATCCTGCGCGACTACCTGACTGACTTGTTCCCAATCATGGAGCTGGGCACCAGCGCTAAGATGCTGTCTATCGTTCCACTGATGGCTGGTGGCGGTCTGTTTGAAACAGGCGCGGGTGGTTCTGCACCGAAGCACGTAAAGCAATTGGTTGAAGAAAACCACCTGCGTTGGGATTCACTGGGTGAGTTCCTGGCGATTGCCGTATCACTGGAAGATGTCAGCCTTAAAACAGGCAGCAAAGCGGCTAAGATTCTAGCCACTACGCTGGATGAAGCGACTGGTAAATTGTTGGATAACAACAAGTCACCTTCACGTCGTACGGGTGAGCTGGATAACCGTGGTAGCCACTTCTACCTGGCAATGTACTGGGCAGAAGCTCTGGCTGCACAGACTGAAGATAGCGCTCTGGCGGCTAAGTTCTCAACACTGGCTAAGACATTAGCTGAGAACGAAGCGAAGATCTTGTCTGAGCTGGAAGCAGTTCAAGGTAAGCCGGTTGATATCGGTGGTTACTACATGCCAGACCCTGCTAAAACAACTGCCGCAATGTGCCCTAGCGCCACATTAAACGCAGCGTTACAAGCAGCGAAGTCTTAAGTAACACGCACGTCGTTTAAAAAAGCCCGGCTGCAGTCAATGCGCCGGGCTTTTTCATGCCTGATCACTACTGAAACTATAACGATTAGTGGTAAATCCAGAACGCCCCTAAGTTGCGTACTACTTATGAACGCGAAAGAACTTTAGGCCTTCCTGGCCTGCGGTATTGTTGTGTCCGATCGGGACTAATGTCACTATGTTAAACTAATAGAGAATTAATAACCGGAGTGCATAAATGCCCGAAGATCAGGATGGGTTGTACTTATTGCTGGAACGCATTCAGCAGGAAGATCAACAGGCGCTTGGCGAGCTTTATGATGCTACCGTCAACCGTTTGTTTGGTTTTGTGCTGAAACTAACGACCAATAAACAGCTTGCTGAAGAAATTGTCAGCGATGTTTATTTACAGGTATGGCGTACGGCAACAAGTTTTGAAGCAGAGCGGGCAAATCCGATCGGCTGGCTGTTAATGATGGCCAGAAGCCGCGCCATTGACGCGCTTCGCCGTGAAGCATCCCGTACTAAAAATCAGGAGCCTATTCCGGAGCATTTCGATGCACCTGATCTGGAGTCACCTGAGCCCTTCATGACCACCTTAGGTGTAGAGCGAGGCTCTATGCTTGAAGAATCCCTGCAATTGCTTAATGAGCAACAGCGGCAAATGATTGGTCTGGCCTTTTATCGCGATATGAGCCACAGAGAAATTGCTGAATACACCGGCGAACCTTTGGGTACTGTAAAAACCACGTTACGCCGATCGCAAGCCATCTTGCGGGGTGCGATGACAAAATCCAACTTAATTAAGGGGGATTATTATGAACAAGCCTAAATTAGCGTTTGCCAACGTTTTGGATGAAGATATTCTGCAACTGCTTTCAGAAGAGCAAGAAACGGTAGAACTACCCGCAGGGCTGAAAGCCAAAATGCGCGGCAATATTATGGAAAAAGTGGCACTGGAACAGGCAGGGGTTGGCCCCGGCTTTATTACTGTGCGCGCCAGTGAAGACGGCTGGATGGAAGCCTTACCGGGTGGATTTATTAAAATCCTTAAGGAAGCGGATGAGAATGGTTCGTTAACTTATCTGGCACGCCTGAATCCAGGCTTTGAAATGCCAAGCCATGTGCACGCCTTTGGTGAGGAATGCATTATGTTGGAAGGCGAGCTATGGATGGGTGATCTGCACTTGGAAAAAGGTGACTACCATTATGCCGATGCTGGCATGAAACACGGTAAGCACTGGACACCGACTGGCGCATTGATCTATCTAAAAGGACCATTACCGATCTAATCGGTTTGTGTTTTTAGCAGACAAACGAAAGGGGCATTAAATGCCCCTTTTGTGTATCCGGCTTTTACACCGGATATTGTTGGTACGAATTACTGACGATTAATCACACTCTTCAAGGTATCCCCATCATTCACCGCGACCGGCTCTGAATTTGGGCCACCAAACAGTGCATTGATATCACTTTGTAGCTTCTGAGGATCGTAGATTGCATCCGGCTCATCATTGGCTGCTTTCGCGGCAAAACCACTGCTTAGCTGATTGGCAGAGGATGAACTACTGCCGTTATTACAAGCCGATAGCGTAATCGCGAACAATGCGCTAAGCAGAATGACTCCATTTAGACTCTTCATATCGGGCTCCTTCGCTTAGTTAGTTGAACCAGCCAGCGGCGTAGTTAAGTAAGGGAATGCATTATCAAACTGGGCAGCATTTTGTGTTACACCGTCGGTGAAAGGTGTCAAACCGTTGTCTGCATCACCAGGTGCACACAAACCAAGATCTAGGTGACAGAGCAGGCCCATCGCAACCCGAAGTTCAGCATCAACCACATCATCACCAGGGCGACGACCATTCGGGAAGCCAGCGACATCACCTGCAGCTACACCCAAGTTGTTTTGAGCGCCTTTTGCAGTTACAGCCAGCTTTGTATTCAAACGAACCATTTCAGCGGCTGAGCCATTCGCATTCACGCCCTCTAAACCAGTTAAGAAGGCAGCAACCAGATCCGGACGTCCTTCGACCGTAGGTGGCGAGACATTGAACAAGACATTAAGCAAAACAGGTAGACTGGGGCTCTTTACATAATCAATGAACTGACCATCATCTTTTGGCTCACTGGCATTAAATAGATTCTTATCCGGCAAACCGATAACAACCTCATTGACCAGTGGCATACCTAAACGAGATACCTGCGTCCAAGCACCACCCGATACTTGAGCAACCAAGTTTCTGGGCGTCGGGTCCAGCACACGAACTTGTGGCAAACTAGCCGTAATCCAAGTGCCAATAATGCCATCCTCATTGTCATTGGTCAGGCATTTGATTGGCACTTCTAATGCAAAAGTCGTGACATTCTTATCAGCCAAATCATCTGTTTCAACATCTGTAGCGCCTGCTGGGTCAGCGATATTAACTAAGTCAAAGATTTCACCCAGATTGACGGCAAATGAGTCCTTACGCTGGCCAACAAACACGCGTCCATCTTGGGAGCCAGTTGGGCAGCCTGTTAGCGTGACATCGTGAATAAAGCTATTGGCATACTCTTCATACGGCTGCGTACCGAATGTTTTCTCACCGACGTTGTCATAAGGTTTGGCAAAGCTGGTTGCGCCGGTGCTTGCGTTCTTGGCAACCTTAGCGGTTCCGGTACGACGATCGCCAGAAACCATGGTGAGGCCGAATGACTCTTTAAAGTTTAGACTAGCGTTGTCATCACTGGTGACAGGGCCGACGTTCTTTAATGGTACGGCGATATCCTTACCATCGATTGGCAGGGTAATACCGTTTCCACCATTACCCAGCGCATTGCTAATACGGAACTGGAAGGTTAAATCTTCCTGACCGTCACCCGTGTTATCAACGTGCATTTCGTACAGCGCATCGGGTGAGAGGCTGAAGTAATTTGGTCCGCCGTAAGCATCTTGCAAAGGGTTATAGTTGGCAATTAAAGTGACATAGCCTTCGCGACCCGGCTCATAGCTGCGGAACGCATAAAAGTCAGTGGCATCGACTTTAGGGTTCTCAGTAATGAATGGCGCTTCGCGGTGACTGGATGCGTGGGTCGCAGTCGATACGGCTAGTGCCAGCGCTGCAACCGTTAGTGTGTGATGTGCTTTCATAGATAACTCCTCAACAATCGAATTTGATCGTACTTACAAAGCTCAGATGAACTTGTTGTAAAGAGTTACGGCGTTATTTCTCAAAGTGGATTGGATTGTTTTTAAATTGTAGTGTGCGAAAAAGCTGTCATTACGTCGCATTTTGTTTCTTTGGCAGCTACAAGTACTTATAATGTATGGGAATAATGATCGACAAAACATGTCGCCATCCGCCAATAAATTTATATTATTTTAATAATCGGAGACCTGATATTCATGGCTATTTTCGGAAAGCTGTTCACAATCATCGCCTTATTGTCACTGGTGGCGTTTGCCAACCCGACGGGTTACAGCTACATCCACTATGCACTCAATTATGATTGGGCAGTTAACACAGAGAGTGGCTTTATGGCGCTGCTGGGTGGCGTGCTTCTGTGCATTATTTTGTTCTTCTTTTGGTCATCGTGGCGCACCACAGAATTTGTCGGCAAGTTTATTTTCGTTATCGTGCTGGCTCTGGCAACCTTTATTGCTTACACCATGCAGGTCTTTAGTAGCCAGAACTCAACCGCGTGGTTTGTGATTGCAGTACTGTACTTATTCTTTTTCTGGGGGATGTTTTACCCACGTCTTAAGTACTCTATGTTCAAAACCCGCACCGTTGATGATGCGGATACGGAATAAATTACCTAGATCATTTCTAAGCAATACATCAGGCATTCTCAAAGGATAACGATACCAACACCGACCACAGGAGGGCTAAAGCGCTATGAATAAAAATGTTAAGCTATTCATCACTTTAGTTCTCTGTGCCGGGGTTGTGCTGTCAGTTTTATTCGATGAAGTACTGCTCAATATCTTGCTGCTGGGTATGTTACTGGCCAAGAAATTCATCTTCAAACTAATCCTGATCGCTAAAAAGTTTTTCTTTAAAGATGGCATTATTTCGCTGGCCACCGTCGCATGGAAACATGTATTTGTCAGCTCCTCGCTAGCGCTTAGCAAGCGCGCCATTATCAATACCATCAGTGGCTTTTTTAATGATCGGATTGCCAAACCACTGATCCATCCCATTAGCCGCTACCTGAAAATACGCTGGGCGATATTCAAAGCCTCTAACCTCTGGCAGAAAACCTACACCGTTATTTTTGGTTCCATCCCTGCTTCAGTAGCGCTCTGGTTTTTCGGGGTTCTGGAAGCCGTTACACTGCTACTAAAAAGCTTCTCGCTGGCTAAGTTTCTAACGCTGATCTTGAAGCTGATGACGATGATGTTTGTCTTCTTCCATAATATTTGGCGCTCGTGGATACAGCCTTATCTCGACTTTATTTTGATCTCCATTCTGCTGACTTATATTGAGAAGATTCCATTGTTAGGCCGAGGAATCCGGCGGCTACGCATTACGATTCGCTGGAAGTGGCGCAGGATAAAGGCCAAAAAAGAGCGCATCCTGAATCAGCATATCGACGCAAATATTAATAAAGTAGGCGAGAAAATTCACCAGCACGTGAATTCACAAAAAAAGAAAATGTCCTCTAAAATGCACGATCTGTCGGAAAAGGTAGAGGATATGGTCGAAAAAGTGGAAGAGGCCGTGACTCCGGAAAAGGATAAGGGCCCAGACTAGCGTACTGCAACCGGCTTGGCATATCAGCATACCAAGCCAGCGTGTATGGATTGACTCGAAGTCGCTGTTACCAGCCGCCAGCCCTGATGACGATACTGCTCTGTATCGACTCATTGCCTTTAAACAAACGCTTTATCTCGCTTTGCTTAGTAATGGCAGCCCGTTTTGTTGGATACGGCCCAACCCGGACACGGTAAATTGGCCGGCCTTTGTACACACCTTCTTGCACCAAGATCGGAAACGTATTTTGATTTAGTACTCGCTTTAGCCTATTGGCTTTATTCACATCGTAGCTGGAGAAGATCTGAATCATATGAGGCTGTTGCTCAATTGGTAGAGCAAGTGGCTGGGTAACAGCCGTTGGGGCTGGGGCGGCCACAGGTGCTGCAGTATTGACTGTAACCGACGGTGCACTAGCAGCTGCAGTGGCCACAGGAGGTTGGTTTAGCACAACCTTTTTAGGCGTTAACTCGCGATTCTCAAGGCAGGTTTTCAGCAGCTCCTGCTTGCCTTTGGTGTCGACACTGATAATCCGCTTCAGGTTTTTATCGGTAGTTACGCTAAGGCAGCCACAAGAATAACCGTAGTAGCCATTGGTTTTAACATATTCATCATCATTCACTTCTGGCAGCTTATCGATTGAGTCGGCACCAACTGAATAGCCATCCTGAGAGGTAATCGTCCAATTACCATCTTTATCATTGAGCCAAAAATTGTCTGCAGTGGGGTTTTCCAGCCAACCACAGCGGTACTCTGAAGCCATAGCCATGGCACTTAGCGATGAGATAAAGAGTGTTGCAACCAGCGTTGTTGTCCAGCGTTTGGCGTTTACAGGCATTGTCCATTGCTCCCGAAATATTTGAATTAGATCGTCTTATAGCCATCAGATCTGCACAGTAAGCAAGCAACAGATCAAAAAATACTATGCCAATATATAAATATTTAGGGTAATTAATCAACAACTTAAAATAGGTTAGGCTTTATATCTTGTATAAACCGTCATCACTCCTACTCAAGCCAAGCGCTTCAGCCAGCAACCACGTAGTGAAGCATGCATTGGAAGCACTTTCAGTAAGTCCGGTAACGCAGGTGGCACCTCCGCTCGCATCGGCCCGGCCTCAATCGCCCAATTTAGAATCGCTTCGAATAAGCCAGCGGCTTCTAAAATAGGCGGAGCCTCCAGCCACACCGGAAAAATACGCACCTCGAACGTGTGCTTATCCGGCGTTCCCTCGATCATATTTTTAATATTAAAATCGCAGAATTTAGTGAGCTTTAGTGCACTAAGTTGGGCCTGGGCTTGCTCCCATGTTAAATCAATAAAATCATCTTGTTGCACTACATCATACAAAGTAGCGGGCCAATCACCGAGACGTGTGCAGTTGGCATTCGCGCCAACTAAACGACGTAATCCTGCCCCATGCACTTGTAGCACATTGACTAGGTTAGCCAATACCGGTGCCGAGCACAGCGCTTCGGCATCAAAATGAATATGGGTTGCGCCTTCAACGGGTACGTAGAACTCCAGCTTATTGGCGACAGATAGCAGATCTTCCAGTCGTTGGTGGTGATGATCTTCAATAGGCACCGTAATCAGCTCACAGGGGCGCTCCCGCTCACCGGGTAATGGTGCCGCAATGGCGATCGACATGCCGGTATCATCGCTTAGGCGCACCATGCCATCAGGATTTATCGCAAGCTCGGAGCCAAATAGCTCAGCCAGCGGCTCCAGCACCTGCGTACACGTCTCTGAAGCATTGGCCTGCCGCATAATTAAGCGAATCATGCGGCTATCATCGCTCACAATCCGATACCAATCAGGCCGTGGTAAACGCTGGCGCACCAAGTCTTTTTGCAAGGTCAGGTCATCCACGCAGCTAACCACTAATTGCCCTTTTGCATCCAGCACTTTAAAACCCAAAGTCAGGTTTTCAAATACCGGCGCACCGGCCACCTGACTCGGTTCTGATTGTGGATGAAAAAATCGCTGCACACGACCACCGCATTGCTCAGCCAACACCTGAGCCAGATCTAAACGGCTTCGACCCAGCGGCGCTAACAACTCAATCTCAACGCCAATTTTCCATGCCAGCTGTACTGGCTCCACAACCTTATTCAAGCAGGTTTAACCGCCACGACGAGCACGATTTAAGGCATCAATCACCAACTTATTATCACCATCCTGCAACATTGTGCCAATTTTCAGCTTGGCATCCCAAGGGGTTGCCTTGCCCCAGTATCTGGCTAATTGCTTGGCATCGTCATAGCTGTAATCGGGGTTATTTCCATCGTCCCAAGTACAGCGCACATTATGCTCTATGGCATAGTTGCGGGCTGAGCGCAGATAGTCCTCAATCACCGTGTATTCGTTATTGAGGGCCTTATTACCAGCCCGTACTTTGGCATCCCACGGCGAATTTCCCCAGTAAGCCGACAATAGCTTGGCATCACAATAGGTGTAATTTTCAGAATTATAAAAAGCCTGCACAGGGTTGGCAGGAACAACCAGCGCAGAGGCTGCTGTGTTTAAAAATAGGGCTGCGAATGCCAGCGCCAGCGGCGTTTTAGTCAGCTTAATGGAGTGATTAAAGGTAAAGCTATTCATAGGACTATCCTCACAAAGATCAATAGGATGGATCGTTTGAGTCCTTTGATTTATTCACCCAACGATAGAACAACATCAGTAAAACCTACCCGAGCCATACCAATAATTGTTATTGATAAACGCAGCAAGCAATGGCACCAATTAGCAGGATGACAAACCAGACTTTTTATTATTAATGAGTATAGTTCACCCTAAAAAAACCACCGATTTTTCTTGGATTGGATAAAGCAGGCTTTGCTTATTTTAAAATCCAAAGCCTGCGGTCGATCTTAATTGATTATTTAATTGCCAGCCTCACCCGTTCGCTAATAATGCGGTCGGTCTTAGCTGCTCAGTTAAGCGCCAACTTCATCAATTCGCTGATAGTAATGACAGGCGACTTGATGCGCTTCTAGCTCATCAGTTTGTGCCTGAATCTCCTGCAAAGCCGGTGCGTCACGCTTGCATTGCTCATCTGCCAATGGGCAACGCGTTGAAAACACGCAGCCCGGTGGTGGGTTAAGTGGTGAGGGAATATCCCCCGTCAGCTCAATCATTTTATTCGCACGATATTTACGTGGATCAGCAATTGGCACCGCTGAAATCAAGGCTTTACTGTAGGGGTGTTGCGGGGCATAGATCAGATCATCCGCATCAGCGACTTCCATCACTTTCCCTAAATACAGCACCAAAATACGGTCCGAAATATGGTGAACCACACTCATATTGTGAGAGATAAAAATCAGGCTTAAGCCCATTTCATCGCGTAAAGCTTTGAGCAGGTTGATAATCTGCGCCTGTATCGACACATCCAGCGCCGATACCGCCTCATCACAGACAATTAACTTAGGCCGTAAAATAATCGCCCGCGCAATACCAATCCGCTGTGCTTGTCCGCCGGAGAACTCATGCGGGTAGCGATTAATCATCTCCGGCAGTAAGCCCACTTTCTTCATCACTGCGTGCACCTGTTCATGCACTTCCTGCTTACTCAGTTCCGGCTGATGGGTAATCAATGGCTCAGCAATAATTTGCCCAACCGTCATGCGTGGGTCCAAGCTGGCAACCGGGTCCTGAAAAATTACTTGCAGATTTTGCCGGACTTTTTGCAGCTTACTGGATGACATGGTGTACAGATCTTCACCCATCCAAACCGCACGACCATCAGTGGGTTTTAGCAGGTTTAATACGGCCATACCCATGGTCGACTTACCGCAGCCAGACTCACCAACCACCCCTAATACTTCACCCTCACGCACATTAAATGAGATGCCATCAATCGCTTTGACATAGCGGCGCTTGCCCCATAAGCCTTGATTCACAATGGTTGGAAACCAGACTTTGAGGTTTTCGACTTCAAGAATAACCGGTGCACGGCTCATACGGAGTCTCCTTGCGTGGCAGTATTATCAAATAATGGCGCATAGCAGGCCCGCTGATGCTCTGAATCAACCGCAGAGAGCGCAGGTGGCGTTACGGTGCACTGATCCATAACATGAGCACAGCGTGGCGCAAAGGCGCAACCTTCCGGCAAATGCTGCAGATTGGGTGGTTGCCCATCAATGGTGGCCAGCAAGCCATGATTGCCCTTATCGCCGCGCACACCAATAATCGGCGTGGAATGCAGTAAACCGCGCGTGTAGGGATGTTGCGGCTGGTAGAAAATATTATCGACCGGCGCAATTTCCGCTAAGCGCCCGCCATACATGACCTGCACGCGATCACATACACCGGCTACCACGCCCAAGTCATGGGTAATCAGTACGATCGCGGTATTAAAGTCACGTTTCAGGTCACTCAATAAATGTAAAACCTGCGCTTGTACGGTCACATCCAAAGCCGTGGTTGGCTCATCAGCAATTAGCAAAGCTGGCTCACACAGTAAAGCCATGGCAATCATTACCCGCTGGCGCATACCGCCGGATAGCTCATGCGGATATTGATTTAACCGCGCTTTAGCTTCCGGAATACGCACCCGCTCCAACAGCTCCAACGCTCGCTGTTCGGCACTTTTCTTATCCATTCCCTGATGAAACGTCAGCACTTCGATCATTTGCGTACGGATTTTCAAATAAGGGTTGAGTGAAGTCATCGGGTCCTGAAAAATCATCGACATACTGGAACCACGCAAGCGGTTCAGGTCGTTGATGCTCATGCCGACCAATTCATGCGATTTGCCCTTGGTATGCAAGATCGCCGAGCCAGTAGCTTCACCGTTTTGTGCCAGCAAACCCATAATCGCCAGAAAGGTTTGCGACTTTCCGGAACCAGACTCACCCACCACGCCCACCGTTTCGCCGGCAGCCACATCGAAACTCATATTACTGACCGCACTCACCGGACCATCATTGGTCTGAAAAGTGACTGTCAGATCTCTCACCGATAGCACCGGCTGGTTTTGTTTTATCTCAGACATAATCACCCCTTAGCGGTCTTTAGGATCGAGAGCATCCCGCAAGCCATCACCAATAAAGTTGAGGCTAAACAGAATGATGGCCAGAATCACTGCCGGGAATAGCAAAGTATGCGGCGCATCTTCAAGACGCTTGGCTCCCTCACTGATTAATACACCTAAGCTGGTATTGGGCTCCTGTACGCCTAATCCTAAGAAGCTCAAAAAGCTCTCCACCAGAATAACCTGCGGCACCACCAGCGTGACATACACGATCACCGGCCCTAACAGATTCGGGATAATATGACGCCGGATAATATTAAAACTGGAAACACCAGACGCACGAGCAGCAATCACGAATTCGCGACTTTTAAGCGACAGCGTTTGGCCGCGCACAATCCGCGCCATGGTCAGCCACTCCACCGCACCAATGGCGGCAAACATCAGAATAAAATTCCGCCCGAATAGCACCATCAATAAAATCACGATAAACATAAACGGCAGTGCGTAAATGATATCCACGATGCGCATCATCACCTGATCGGTACGGCCACCGAAATAGCCAGCGGTTGCGCCATACGCCACGCCGATAACTAAAGCCACCATCGACGCGGTTAAACCCACGGCTAAGGAGACCAGCACGCCAATCATGCAGCGATAAAACAGATCCCGGTCATTTACACCGGTTCCAAACCAGAGCGAGTTAGCAAAGTCTGGCCTGCGCGGAAAGTTGGTGTCATTAAACGCCGCAAACTGATCACTGAACATCGCTTCATTATTTAAAATGATGTCATGTGGCCATGGGGTTAATAACGGCGCTAAAAAGGCCACCACAATAATAATGAACAGTGCTACTACGCTGGCCATGGCCAGTTTGTTTCGGCTAAAGCGTTTGCCTGCATCAGCCCATAACGATCGCCCTTTGGGTAAAGCCTCCGCAACCGGAGTTCCCACTGGCGTTGTGTGTGTCGTACTCATAAAACGTCCTTGGTTTGACTACCGTTGCCTAATCGTGGGAAGCGCGTACACGCGGGTCGAGCACACCGTAGAGCACGTCGACGATCAGATTGGCGATAATAATAATCGCGCCAAAGAAGATCACCACGCCCATCACCATGGTGTAGTCACGGTTTAGCGCGCCATTAACAAAGTGCGTTCCAATCCCCGGAATGCGGAAGATTTTCTCCACCACCACCGAGCCAGTGGTAATTGCGGCAACCGCAGGGCCAAGATAGGAAACGACCGGTAATATTGCGGCTTTGAGTGCATGACGCGTCAGTGTAATACGCTCTGGCATCCCTTTAGCACGCGCCGTTCGCACGTAATTAGAGCGTAAGACTTCAATCATACTGCCGCGAGTTTGGCGTGCAATATAGGCAATTTGCGGCAAAGCCAGTACGAAGACGGGCAGTATGGCTTGTGTCCAGGAATCACCCCAGCCGGTAATAGGGAATAGCTGCACTGCGGTCATCGACATAATGCCAATCACCATCAATTGCAGCAGCGGCCCGACCACGAAGTTGGGCACCGTAATGCCCGTCATCGAGAATCCCATGACGGTGTAATCAATCCAGGTATTTTGCCGCAAAGCCGCGAGCGAGCCTGCGGTGACCCCAACCACCAGCGCAATGGCAATGGCCATCAAGCCCAATTTGAGCGAGACCGGAAAGCCAGACATGATGAAATAGGTGACTGTGCGGTCTTTGTATTGATAAGACGGGCCAAAGTCCAGTTCGATACTGGGCAGCAGGTCGCCTTCTTTACGTTGTAGCGAGACTAGGCCGCCAACGTAGCGTAAATATTGCTCCCAAACCGGTTTATCGAGGCCATATTTAGCATCGAGATTGGCACGGATAACAGGAGGTAGTGGTTTTTCAGTGTCAAATGGGCTGCCGGGGGCGGCATGAACCAAAAAAAATGACAGGGTAATCACAGCAAACAAAGTAGGAATCGCTATTAAAATGCGACTCAAAAAATAACGTAACATAATCAACGCCTTTGTCCGAAATAGCGCGAACGCGCAGGGAATACCGGGTAACGATTACCCGGTATTCTTAAGAGAGTACTTATTCTTCGATGGTGACGTACTTATCTCGGGTGTGATCCATCACGTTACCCGACAGGCCTTTAACCTTAGGGTTGATCAGGTGAGTGGTCACATAGGTGTAGATTGGGATAACAGAGTGAGAATCCAGCAGATCACGCTCTGCTTTTTGCAGTAGCGCCTTACGCTTGTCCGCATCTGCTGCCTGACCGGCATCTTTCAGCGCCTGATCAAATGTCGCGCTATCGTAGCCGGTATCATTCAAACCAGATTTTGACTGCCATAACTCAAGGAAGGTATTGGCATCGTTGTAATCGCCAATCCAACCAGCACGGAAGATCTGTGTCACCTGCTTCGCTTTACGGCTTTCCAGATACACTTTCCACTCTTCATTCACCAGATTCACTTTCAACCCAGGGAACACACGCTGCCACGTTCCGGCAACCGCTAAGGCAATACGCTTGTGGTTGTCACTGGTGTTATAACGCAGCTCAACTTCCAGCGGCTTATCTTTGCCATAGCCTGCTTTTTCATACAGCTTAACGGCCTCAGCGGCACGCTCTTTGTAGTCCATCTCTTTAAAATCAAGATACACAGGCTCATAGCCATCAACACCAGCTGGAACAAAACTGTACGCAGGTAGCTCACCAGCATTGGTTACGCGAGACGTGATTAGCTCACGGTTTAGCGCCATATCAAAGGCACGACGTAGGTCAGCATTATCAAATGGTGGCTTGGTGGTGTTTAAACCGTAGTAGTAGGTTCCAAGGTAAGGCTTGATATTCAGCTGATCAGAATATTTTTCACGAATGAAGGCAATCTGATCTTTTGGAATTTCGTAGGTGTAATCCAACTCACCGGCCTGAAACGCTTTTAGCTCAGCAGACTGATCTTCGGTAGGGAAGAACACGACCTTATCTAACTTAACCGCATCTGCATCCCAGTAGTTATCACTTTTAACCAGTGTAATGCTGCCTTGTGGCACCCAAGCTTCCATTTTGAATGGGCCGTTGCTCACAATGTTTTCAGGTAACGTCCACTTATCGCCAAACTTCTCGATGGTCGCTTTTGGAGTTGGCAATGCTACAGAATGCGTTAGCAGTTGCAGGAAGTAAGGCGTTGGGCCAGCCAGTTTGATTTCCAGTGTATGGTCATCAACCGCGGTCACACCCAGCTCTTCCGGCTTCATTTTGCCTTCGGCAATGGCTTCTGCATTTAGAATAGAAAACAGCAGGAAGGAATAAGCAGAACCGGTTGCCGGATCAACACCACGGCGATAAGCGTAAACAAAGTCTCCCGCAGTGACAGGCTCGCCATTGGTCCACTTGGCGTTATCCCTGAGCTTGAAGGTATAGCTTAAGCCATCTTCGGCAAGCGCCCAGCTTTCTGCAACGCCAGGTACCACTTTGGCATCCGGGTCTTCAGAGACCAAACCTTCAAACAAATCCCGCTGAATGTGGCTGGCTGGAACGCCTTCACTAATCTGAGGGTCTAAGGATTGAGGTTCTGCACCATTACCGCGGTTTAACACCATCTCGGCAGAAGCGACCTGAGCGATCAGGCAAAAGCTTAGTGCAGAAAATAACGGTAGCGCGTGTTTCCATAAGGACATATTAAACTCCGTTTCTTTAAAGAGCCCGATACGAACGGGCAAGTTAGCGACAATTACAACTGGACATCAACCGGTGTGCGGCGCATCGTTTAGTTATGATGAAACTCTTGCTATTACTTAAACGACGTTGTCATCCATTACTGTTTTGCGCCTTAGCAGGCTGTAGTTATTTGCCCGACAAAACAGGGGGAGGAGGCATTACGAAGCAACCGGAGTGTTTAACCGCAATGCTGGCTTTGGATCATTTGGCTGTTAGTCAATCGGGGACTCTGCAAGGCAACCGCATTAGCGGCATGCCATGGCTGCGGAGCAACCGTTTATCTGAAGCCGAACTTGATAGTAAATCAAACCCAGACGATTTGCATGCCTTGTTGACCAATCAGTCAACTTTTGCTCAAAGTGCATTATTGCTCGAATTATCCAATGTCGACAAGCAGTCTGTTAAAGACTGGCGAAAACGTTATAAGGTGGAGCAAACGACTCCTGAATTCATTCGTGATTGCGCCGCTCAGGCCGTCCGAAAACAATTGGAAACCCCAGCCAAGACCCGCCGCTTGCTTCAACAGTTACCACGCGACAATGACTACTCAACGGCCGCACGAATTGCCGGACTGTATCCTTTAGCCACTATTCCATTTCGCCGTGGCGTGGTTAAAGAGCAAGCAGAGCTAAAACGTCAATGGGGCAATATTCAGGGGCAACGTTGGTACGCCTATCGGCCCGATACCGCTACGACAAAGCAACAGGATTTACTCAGCCGTCACGCACCAACTTGGCTAATCAACAGCACTAGCACTGCCAATCTTCCGGGCAAACCGTACTGGCAAGCCAACCAGCTAAACGTAAATACCCAACAAGCAGCCACCTTTGCCTTTGTCTCTAAGGGCCTTTGGCAAAACAAGCCGCTCACCCAGCTCAATTATGTGCTCTGGTTTAGCCAAAGGCCCTACCTGAAACGGTTTGACTGGGTTGCTGGCAAACATGATGCGCTGGTGTTTCGGGTTAATCTGAATCAGCAAAGTCAAGTACTGGCTTATGACAGCATTCATTTATGCGGCTGCTGGTATCGACTATTTTTGCCTAACACCGCCAAGTTCCGCGCAAACCATCGCTACTGGCAAGAGCCTGTGCTGGCAGAGCGCGTTGAAACAGCTGAGCGAATGGCGATTTATGTTACGAAAGATACCCATCAAATCCGATACCTTGAGCCTGCTAAGGCGTATGCTAATACCACAGGCTATGCACTGGCACCTTTCAATGACTTATTAATGCTTCCTACCACAAATGGCTCACGGGCAGTATTTAATCAACGAGGCTATGTGGCGGGTTCTGAACGCCCTGAGCGTTGGCTGTTCTGGCCGATGGGTGTCAGAAATCCGGGCGCACTGCGCCGATTCGGAGATCATGCAATTAGTTTTGTCGGACGGCGTTATTTTGATGAGCCGAGACTGCTGGAGCGCCTCGGGCTCAGCGAATAGCCCATTAATATCTGTAAGGAGCGTGTAAAGTTTGAGCTGTTATTAGTCTGTTCCGCGCATTACATGACAGAAGCGCAGTATTTAATATTATGAAATGGAGTATTCACAATGAACAAAAATATCTTGGTAAAAAGCATCGCAGCAGTTGGTTTATTATTCACTCTGCAAGCGACTGCAACTGCAGACACAATTTCAATCACGGCGACTGAAGTGTCTCCGACAGCGACATCGCGCATTGCGCCACCAGCAACCACTGCGCCAGCACGCCCGTTAACAACTCAGCAGTATATTGATAACGAGCAGGCGAATCAGGGCCAGCTAATTGCTAATGGCATTGCTAACGGCTCGTTAACCACTGATGAAGTGAAGAAGCTACGTGCTGAGCAAGCGATGATCATTACGCTGGAAACACGTTTCCGTCCTAATGGTTACAGCAACTACGAAACAGTGACAATGAAAGACAAGCTTAGCACCGCTCGTAAAAACATTATCACCATGCTGAACAATAACGTTCGCAATCCAAACGCCCGGGCCGAGCGCAAGGAACGTGACGAGCGCAGCGTCCGGGATGATCGTATAGTTCGTTAATCACTAACGATTTACGACTGACTAAGTAATACCTTAAGCGCCTGAGTCACTTTCTCGGGCGCTTCCATGGGCGACATATGCCCACAGTTTTCCAGCACCTCCAATTGCGCATTCGCAACTTGATCTGCCATCGCCACATGTTGTGCCGGTGATGACCAATGATCTTCCACGCCCGTTAAAAACAAGCTCGGCACTTGAATGCTTTGCAATACATCGCTGGCATCCGGACGCGTGAGTAAAGCTTGTATTTGAGCTTCAAAAATACTGGGTGTGCTATGTGCAATCATATCGACAACGGATTTAAACACGGGCGTATCTAAGTGATCAGGATGCACCATGGGAGTTGCCCATGCTCTGGCCATGGCTTTCATGCCTTCGGACCGTGCTTGTTCTAGCAGGGCCTCGCGCCCTTCACGTTCTTGTTCTCCCGCTTCGCCCTTAGCAACTGCTTGAGCACCGGTATTTAGTAAAGCCAAATGACTGACTCGCATGGGTGACTGCCGGTACACTTCTAATGCGACCCGACCACCCATCGAATGGCCAATAATCGCCAATGGGCCTTCAGGCGCTTGCTCCAACACACAGCGAGCCATCGAAGCCAGACTGCTGGCCAAATCATAATTGACCAGACGCATTGCATAGTCGCCAGCAAAAGCAGTGATTTGCTCCTGCCACACATCGCGATCACACATCAGCCCTGGTAGGAACATCAAGGTTGGTTTCATTATTAGTTATTTCCTTTAACGTTACTGATCTAAATGTAATCAGCCTTTGAGCATAGCAGATTTTTTTCACAGAAAAGCAAATAGACTTTATTGAAGTGCATAAACTGGTAGTCCTGTGCAGCAGACCGGATAATGCGCTTATTCTTTTACCGTTCCGAGAGGAAGGTGTACACCATGAATGAGTCTGATAAGAAACAAAACAACAGCTCAGCGGTACCCGGCGGACGTTTATCACGCCTCGCCAAACTTGGCTCTTTAGCGACCGGCGTAGCAGGTGGCATGCTTGCAGAAGGCGCCCGCCAACTCGCCAAAGGCAATCGACCGAAAGCCAGTGAAATGCTACTCACACCGGGCAATGCTAAGCGAGTTGCCGAACAATTATCCCAGCTACGTGGCGCCGCTATGAAAGTCGGACAGCTGATGTCGATGGATACGGGCGATGTATTGCCACCGGAACTCACTGAAATTCTGGGCCGCTTACGCTCCGATGCCAAATCCATGCCATTGAGCCAGCTCGCCAAAGTGCTGGATGATAACTGGGGCAAGGGTTGGAATCTGAAATTCAAACAGTTTTCATTTGAGCCGGTTGCGGCCGCGTCGATTGGGCAAGTGCACTCCGCACACACTAAAGACGGCCGCCATCTAGCCCTAAAAGTCCAATATCCCGGTGTGCGTGAGAGTATCGATAGCGATGTCGACAATGTAGCGACACTGCTGCGAATTTCAGGACTCATTCCCAAATCACTTGAATACAAGCCACTCTTGGAAGATGCCAAACAGCAACTGCACTGCGAAGCCGATTATGAGCAAGAAGCCAGATGGATTAAGCAATACCGTGAGCTATTAGCCGACTCACCAGAGTTTATCCTGCCAGAGGTTTATGATGACTTCACTACGCCGAATGTACTAGCCATGTCATTTGTGACCGGCTCACCCATTGAGGCCTTGGAGCAGGGCACACAAGAAGACCGTGATCGTGCCATAAGCTTGCTACTGGCCCTATTATTCCGTGAAATATTTGAATTCCGCTTAATTCAAACCGATCCGAATTTCGCCAATTATCAATATGACAGCGAAACTAAAAAGCTAATTCTGTTGGATTTTGGTGCGACTCGTGAATACCCCGCCGCAATTGCCGATGCCTATTACCAAATGATGCAGGCAGGCTCGGAGGGTGATCGTGATGCTATGCAAGATGCGGCTGAAAAGATTGGCTTTTTTAAGGCAGAGATTAAAGCCGAACAGCGTGAGGCGGTGATTGATCTATTTCAGCAGGCCTGTGAGCCATTGAGCGTGGATGGCGTGTATGACTTTGGAAGCTCAAAACTGGCGCAACGCATTAAAGATGCGGGAATGGCGCTAAGTATGGAGCAGGAGTACTGGCACACACCGCCTGCTGATGCCTTATTTTTGCATCGTAAGCTAGGCGGTTTGTACCTATTGGCTGCGCGGATTAAAGCGCGGGTGAATGTCCGCGAGTTATTTTTAGCAACTCAGCATCACTCCGTTGGAGGTACGGGCGAAAACATCACGGCCCGAATGCCCTGATAGGCCACTAAGATAATAACCATCGCAGCTAACATGCCTGCGGCACCGGACACTTCCGGCGTCGCGACCTGCTTCACCATAATGCCATAAGCTGCCCAAGCGGTGACCAAGCCAAAGGCGATATCGCTACGGCGGGTAACCACCACGGCGGTCACAACACCAGCCAGCGCCAGCTTCAGCAAAGTCCAGCTGAGATTATCCAAGCCGTAGTTTTCCCAGCCCATCGCCACTTGTAGCACGCTCAAATTGGCAATACTGGCGACCACAATCCATGCGACATACAAACTAAATGGCACATTCACAAATAACCAACGGCCAAAAGTAGCAGGCTCGTAGGATAAATTTCGGTAAATGAGCACTAAAAAGCCCAAAATAGCGAACATGATTAGCAAGGACAGCCACAAAAAGTTAAAATGCCATGCGAAAATCCAAGCGATGTTGGCTGCGCAACTCAACATAAACAACTTGCTGACTCTTGAAAGTAACTCACTGCGTCGCTGACCGGGCAATGCCTGATAAATGACAAAGCCTAATAAGCCAAGGTAGATGACGCCCCAAATTGAGAACGTGAACGACTCGGGAGTGAATAGTGACGGGTACTTGTCGGAAACGTCTTTTGGAGTCATGCCATTGAGTGGCAGATAGTTTGATAAGAAATTAATGATGATGACGAATATAAATGCTATGACCGCGCCGCTACGCTCGGCAAGTGTTCTTTCCATGTCGTGAACTGCTCCTTAAATAAACCGGCATCCACCGGTAATGTTTATCAACGCTGTATTCCATCATACACATAAATAGGGTAAAAAGACGCGATGAAAATACCAAAACGCATACAGCCTCTAGTCGAAGATGGCCTAGTTGATGAAGTCTTAAGCCGATTGATGAGCGGCAAAGAAGCCGACGTTTATGTGGTACGCACAGGCGATGAATTACGCTGTGCAAAAGTGTATAAAGATGCTGCGAAACGCAGCTTTAAAAAGGCCGCCCAGTACACGGAAGGACGCAAAGTTCGTAATAGCCGACGCGCCCGCGCGATGGAAAAAGGCTCCAAGTTTGGCCGTAAAGAACAAGAACAAACCTGGCAAAACGCTGAAGTCGATGCGCTGTATTTGCTGGCAGACGCGGGCGTACGCGTTCCAGAACCCTACGGTTGTTTGGATGGGGTTTTGTTAATGGAATTAATCACCGATGCGGCGGGAGATGTTGCCCCACGCCTTGGCGATGTAACCATGACCGATGAGGAAGCGATTGGCCATCACGCCTTTGTAATGCAAGATATTGTACGCATGCTATGCGCAGGACTGGTGCATGGTGATTTATCTGAATTTAATGTGTTACTGGATGAGTACGGCCCGGTCATTATCGACTTGCCACAAGCCGTGAATGCCTCCGCGAATAACAATGCAAAGGCCATGCTTGAGCGCGATGTGGATAATATGACGCAATACTTTGGTCAGTTTTCACCTGACTTGTTAGAGACTAACTTTGGCAAAGAGATCTGGGCTCTGTATGAAGACGGTAAACTGAGGCCAGATACCGTGCTGACGGGCGAGTTTGAGGAAAACAACGAAGCGGCCGATGTGGACTCCGTGATGGAGCAGATCAAAGCCGCCTTTGATGAGGAACAAGCGCGTTTGGAGCGTATACGTGAAGCTGCCGAGGAGTAAATACTCTGCGGCAGGTATTATTCAGAGCAATAATGCCCTGAATACATAAATCTTAGCTGTAGTAGCCGCGATACCACTGCATAAACTGCTCAATACCTTCTTCAATTTCGGTATCCGGCTTGAAGCCAAAATCCTGCATCAACGGGTCAATATCGGCATAAGTCAGTGGCACATCACCGGCCTGCATTGGCAGTAAATTCTCAACCGCTTTTTTACCGCAGCTGGTTTCTAAAGCCGTGATAAAGCGTCGCAGTTTAATCGGCTGATTATTACCAATGTTGTACACCTTGAATGGCGCTTTAGCGGTCGTAATCTCGCTAATTTGCGGCTCAGGTGGGCGATCAATCACTCTGACAACCCCTTCAACAATGTCATCGATATACGTAAAATCGCGGATCATATCGCCGTGGTTGTACACGTCGATCGGTTGGTCAGCCAAAATCGCTTTAGTGAACTTAAAGTATGCCATATCCGGACGTCCCCACGGGCCGTAGACCGTGAAGAAGCGCAAACCCGTCATCGGAATATCAAACAAATGGCTGTAAGAGTGCGCCATTAGTTCATTGGATTTTTTAGTCGCCGCATACAAGCTGATTGGGTAATCCACCGGATCATCTGTACTAAACGGCTGCTTGGTATTCATGCCATAAACCGAACTTGAAGAGGCATAAACCAAGTGCTTAATTTTGCTATTACGGCACCCTTCGAGAATATTGGCAAAACCTACTAGATTGGCATCGACATACGCAGCAGGGTTATCAATCGAGTAACGAACCCCCGCTTGCGCTGCTAAATTCACCACCGCATCAAATTGGTTATCTGCAAATAAACCGGCAATTTGCTCGCGATCAGCCAGATCCATTACCTGAAAGCGATATTCACGCTGTAATTCATGCGCTTCGACAAACAGCTCCAGATCCTGCAAGCGATCTTGCTTCAGTGACGGGTCGTAATAATCATTCAGATTATCAATACCCATAACCTGATCACCACGCTTTAGCAGCGCTTTAACCAAATGGAAGCCGATAAATCCGGCTGAACCTGTCACTAATATTTTCATTTTTCTGTCTCGCTTTTAAACCAACCCCGAGGCATATCATCAGCTTCTTTACGGGTTTCATAAGACCGTTTGCTGGAGGACTCAAAATAAATTCGTGTGAGTAGCTCACTGAGCAAGCCGGTGGTTAGGAACTGTACCGAGCCAATCATCAGCAATACGGCGATCATCAGCAAAGGGCGCCCGCCAATGTCATTACCCAGCACCAGCTTGTCAAAGCCCAGCCACATAAATAACAGCGTGCTGAGCGCTCCCACAAACAAACCGATGCTGCCGAAGAAGTGGCCAGGGCGCGTGCGGTACTTCATAAAGAACCAGACGAATAATAAATCCAGCACCACGCGAAACGTGCGAGAAATACCATATTTGGATTCGCCGCTATTACGTTCGCGATGATTAACAACGATTTCGCCAATGCGCTTCGGTGCAACAGACATCACGACCCAAGCCGGAATAAAGCGGTGCATTTCGCCGTATAAGCGAACATTTTTCATGGCCGATGCACGATACACTTTCAGGCTGCAGCCGTAATCGTGAAGGTCTACACCGGTCACTTTGCGAATCAGTTTATTAGCAATGCGCGAAGGAATTTTGCGCATAATCAAGGTGTCTTTGCGGTTCTTACGCCAGCCTTGCAGTAAATCCAGATCGCGAGCTAGCAGGTCATCAATCATGGCGGGGATATCGGCAGGGTCATTCTGTAAATCGCCATCTAACGTGACTAACAAGCTCCCTTGAGCGGCATCGATACCAGCTTGCATTGCAGCGGTCTGGCCGTAATTTCGCTGTAGCTCAACCACATGCACATGTGGACCTGCTTTCTCAGCACATTCACGCATAATGTCGAGCGTACTGTCGGTACTGCCATCATCAACAATCAACAACTCCCACGGTAAGGCGTAATTTGCCAAAGCTGCTTCGACCGCATCAATTAACGGCTTAACATTGCCTTCTTCGTTGTACAGCGGTGCGATAATACTTACACTGTTCTTATGCAATGTTTTTGCCCCCAAAAAAATAAATAACTAATTATATCCCCATATGCTTAATGCTGATACAACTAAAAAATTACTCTCCCTGCTGGTTTTGGCAGCATTTATTTTGGGAGTCCAGTGGTTCTGGGGATGGGGTGAAATACTGCGCCCTTGGACGCAATTATCATGGCCAGCCATTCTACTGGCAGCTTGTCTTATTATTGTGTCTTATCAGTTACGTACCTTACGTATTTATGACTACTTTTTACAGGATATCCGAGGTAAATGGTGGCTCTGTGTGAAGTTGGTGTTAATTCATAATATATTAAATAACATCATGCCAATGCGCAGTGGCGAAGTCAGTTTTCCACTCCTGATGAAACGCTATTTCGCCATTGATTACAGCCGCTCCCTGCCCGCCTTATTGTGGTTTCGACTACTGGATTTACACACTATTTTAGCGCTTGGGATGTTATCACTGGTGCCGGATGGGTTTTCTATCTGGCTATCTGCCTTAGTATTAATTGGCTGGCTGGCGATGCCGGTGGCAGTCTATATTTTACGGAATTTTCTACTTGGTAAGCTGGGCAGTTCAGAGGATGAAAAAGGCTGGAAAAAGTTGGCCAAAAAAGGGCTGAGCGGCCTACCCGACTCTCACTGGCGCTTCATTAGTTGCTGGGCGCTGACGTGGATGAATTGGGTGCTGAAATTGCTGGTACTGGTTTGGATTTTGGGCCAGTTTATTGCGCTGAATTTTATGAGCAGACTATCCGGCGCGATCGCGGGCGAGCTGACTAGCGTGCTGCCATTTCACGCGCCAGGTGGCGTAGGGACTTATGAAGTCGGCATTGCCGCCGCCTTACTGCCGCACACCACCGCCGAGCTGGCAACACCGGCAGCCATTAATTTGCATCTGTTTATTCTGAGCGTGTCGGTGATTGGCGGGATCATTGGTTACCTAATCCCTAAAGGTAACGTTGTACCCGAGAAGGTTTAGTTGACCACCGAAATCAGCTGAATGCGTTTTAACGCCTCAGCTGGTGCCTGAATAGTGAGTTTACCTTCTACTTCTGTCAGCAGGCCTTTTTCATCGACACTAAGCTTTAAAGTATCGCCAGTTTCCTGCTGATTGAATACCAATTTGCTACCCGGTAAACCAAAGCCTTTCATATAAAAATCGGCTTGTAGCTCACTGCCTGCTTCCAAAGCTTTCATCTCAACCTCTAAATGCCCTGCATTCACCGTAATCGCTTGATAAGGCTGATAGGGAATTTGGTAGCTCTGGCTAATTTTCACAGGCCAGTTAAACAAGCCAAATGAGAACACCGCAAAGGCAATCGCGCTGTAGAAAAAGCCCGCTTTTCGCGAGAAAGCGGTGACCTCAGGCTCTTTGTCCAACTTGGCTTCATAGAGCTTGTACAAACCCGCACACACCAAAAACGGAATAAACATCGACCAGATAACATCTGATAGAAAATGCCCTCCAGCCGCCATCCTAGCCGCACCTAGTAGCCCCCCCATAATCAGGGAAACGGCAATGGCCAACCTTGCTAAGGTTTGATGTTTTTTACGCCAGATAAAGAAGAACGCAATCAAGGCAAAGCCAACTGAACTATGGCCAGATGGAAATGATTTACCATTACCCGCTGCATTATATTGTGCTGGCGGAACGTATTGCTCAGCGCCGCCAAAGTTCTGCACTTGCTCAGGTCTTGGTCGCCCCCAGTGATCTTTAAATACGGCATTGACCAGCAAGCCCGGCCCAATTACAAAGCACAACAGTACAAAGACCGCTTGAATCCGATAGCCATTCCACGCCGCTTTAAGGCCTGACAGGAAAATCACTAAGATCGAGCCCACAGCAATAGTGATACTAATCACTGGCCCCATCTGGTACATAAACGACCACAGTGGTGAGTCACCCTCATACCAAGGGTTATCCGCTTCAGGATGATAAAACCGAGCTGCCGCCTGCAAATCCAAATCAGTCACCCAAAATACGGTGGTGACCAGCAACATCACTATAAAACTCAGCAATAACCCGCGTTTTGATAACAATAAACTCATTTTGAATAGCCCTTAAAGTCAGTTAGCAAATACACGTAGTAGCGAAGCTGGTACTTAGGGTAAATATCTGCTTCCAACATACCTAATGACTTAGCCGAGCCAAAAGTACTGCGCATGGCATCACCCAACTCACCTTTACTCACGAACAAAAACTCGGTCTCGCTTAAGGTTTCAAGACGGTCGTTGATATCATAATGGTGGCGAATATGGCCGCTATCATTCCAGGTTGAAACTTTTAGCGGCCGTGCCTGATAAGCCAAATGCGACAAAATGGTTCGATCACCCGAACCCAGTAAGATGGCTTCAGGGTATTGTTGGTGAATTGCCGAGAACTGCTGACCAATCTCCGGCCAGCCTCGCAGGCGCTTGTAAATATCATTGCGACTGGTTTTCTCAATGCCTAAGGCATCAACAATCGGATTGAAATAATACACACCGGCGGCCATTACCAAGTTCAAACTCAACGCCGCAATTAGCCATTTAGGATGCTTAAAATTCACCAACCAAACCGCAACAGCAATACTAGCCGACACAAAGGCCGGAGCTGCCCAGTTCGCATTAGCGCGCCCAAACAAAGCCTGCAATGAAATAATCACCACAAAGGTCCAGGCAAATGTCAGTAGCAGTTTTTTATGAGCAAACCGCGCTTTGAACGTCACATAGATCAGCAAGGCAAAGCTAATAATGCCAAACACACCGAACTGCCCACCGACAAACCCACCAAACTCATCCCAACGAAACAGTTTTTGATTACCTTCAGAGATTTCATAAGTGTGCTGGAAGGTAATAAAATCGTTATAATAATTCCAAATCAGATTGGGCAGCCAGATCAGAAAGGCCAGTATGCCGGCGCCCCATAAGCGGCCATTTAGAAAGATCCGCCACTGCCCGCTAATCACAAAATAAATCAGCGCCGAGATCACAAATACACCCATCGTGTATTTGGTTTGCATACCCAAGCCACCAGCAATACCGAGCAGTATCCACCAAGTCCATTCATTACTTTCCAGTGCGCGAATCAAGGTATACAGACCCAGCGCCCAAAAGAAAAAGAAAGCCACATCAGTGGAAATCACTAGGGAGGAAATACTGACGGCAGGCATTAGCATAAACAGCATGGCACCAACTAAGCCAACTCGTGAGGAGTACAGTCGTTGGCCAATCAGATAGACCATCACGCTAGTGAGTGGATAACAGATAATGCTAGCCAAGCGTACTGCCACTTCGCCATCACCAAATATTCCAGTAGTCGCCGCAATCAGCAATGACACCACCGGCGGCTTGGAGTAGTAGCCAAAATCTAAATGATTTGCCCAATACCAATACTGCGCCTCATCGATATACAGGCTGACATCCATTCCTGCCAATACACTAAAGCGCCACAACGTGGTGATTGCTAAAAAGCCCAATAACAGCCAAACATCGCGCGAGTTATGATGATTTTGCAGCGACTTCTGTTGTTCATTCATGAAGAATTCTCATTGTCTCAGGACCTGCTGAAACCTGATTTATAGAGTGATAACAGCCCAGATAAAGCATTGTTGCGGCATTAATTATAACGAACATAGCAAGTACCAGAACAGATTGACGAAAATACTGACTGATATCAATAAGGCTAAAATTGCGGCTATATTAGCGTATCTACCGTCGAAGTTTTTAGATAATTTCATCGCCAGCTTCTGCCTGAAACATGCCCAAAAGCAGTGCAAAGGCGCGCCAAACGGTATTCTTGCGCACCAATATAAGCCAAATAAAACTCAGCTTCAGAAAGCATTGGGAAATTAAATAATTCATGCAATAATCAATTTTGCGCGACTCCATTCATCACTGTGATCCCTATCTTCATAAAGTGAGCCTATGACTGAACCGACTGCTGCCACCCTGCTAACACTCACGGGGATGACCCGTACCTTTCCCGGCGTAATTGCTAACCAGAACGTGAACCTGTCCATTGCGACCGGCGAAATCCACGCTTTGCTGGGCGAAAATGGCGCGGGAAAATCCACGCTAGTCAAAATGATCTACGGCATTCTGGCCCCCGATTCTGGTGATATTCAATGGGAAGGCAAGTCGGTCAGCATTCCAAACCCTGCCTTTGCACGCGAGCTTGGCGTCGCGATGGTGTTCCAACACTTCTCCTTATTTGATTCGCTTTCAGTGTTAGAAAATATTGCACTAGGCATGGATAAGCGCGTTGACCTTACCGAGCTTAAAGCCCGTATCAGTGATATTTCAAGCCGCTATGGCTTGCCACTTGATCCTGAGCGCCATGTCTACACGTTATCGGTCGGTGAGCGCCAACGCATTGAAATTATTCGCTGTTTGCTGCAAAACCCAAAGCTTCTGATTATGGATGAGCCAACTTCGGTACTCACGCCACAGGAGGTTTCACGCTTATTTGAAACCCTTAAGCGCTTATCCGAAGAAGGCTTAGCCATTCTGTATATCAGCCATAAATTGGATGAAATTAAAGCCTTATGCCATCGCGCCACGGTGCTGCGTAATGGCGAAGGCGTTGCCAGTGTGAGTGTGAGTGATGAAAGCGCCCAATCACTAGCTGCCCTGATGATGGGCGAAGCGCTGGAGTCCATGACACCACGCAGTGGCAATCAAGCGGGCGATGTGCGTTTATCGGTAAGTAAACTCAGCCTGCCAGCTGCCGATGAGTTCGGTATTCCACTGTTGGATATTGACCTGAATGTGCATTGCGGCGAAGTCGTCGGCATTGCGGGTGTTGCGGGAAATGGGCAGGATGAGTTACTCCTTGCCTTAAGTGGTGAGTCGCTTAGCCGCCAACAAGATAGCCTGAAAATTGATGGTACGCCTTGTGGCCAACTTGGCCCCAACCAACGTCGCGCCTTAGGGGTAGCCGCTATTCCAGAGCAGCGTTTAGGTCATGGCGCAGTCCCTGAAATGAGCTTGGTCGATAACAGTTTTCTAACCGCCTTTCGACGCCTGAAGCTAATCGGTAATGGCTTTATCAAAAAAGCCGCCACCCGCAATTTTGCAGAAAAAATCATTGATGATTTCAATGTGAAAACCAATGGCAGTGGTGCAGTGGCTTCCAGCTTATCCGGCGGTAATCTTCAGAAATTCATCGTAGGACGGGAGATTTTACAAAATCCCAGCCTGCTAATCGTGTCGCAGCCGACTTGGGGAGTGGATGCTGGCGCAGCCCAAACCATTCACAAAGCCTTACGCGAGTTGGCGAATAATGGCGCAGCGGTGTTAGTTATTTCACAGGATTTGGATGAGTTAATGGCAACGACAGACCGCATTGGTGCAATTTGTGCTGGCCGCGTTTCAGAAATTTACAATACGGATTCTGTCACTATCGAAGACGTTGGCCTACTAATGGCCGGCACTAAACTTGAGCGAACCAGTTCACCAGCGGAGGTTGCCCATGTTGTTTAAGCTTAGCAAACGCCCTGAGCCATCGCGCCAGATGGTTTTAGTATCGCCACTGTTGGCGCTTGCGCTCACTTTAGTCTTTGGTGTTTTCCTGTTTTTGATTATGGGCGTATCCCCATCTGAAGCGCTGTACGCCTTTTTTGTTGAGCCGCTGACCACCACCTATGGTTGGGCGGAGTTAGCGGTTAAGGCGACGCCGCTGGTGCTGATTGCCGTCACCCTGTCGATCGGCTTTAGAGCCGGTGTCTGGAATATCGGTGCAGAGGGTCAGCTCACTTTAGGTGGTATCTGCGGCGGCGCAGTCGCACTCTGGTTTTACGAGGTCGACTCAGTCTGGGTGATCCCGTTGATGGTGATCGCTGGTATCCTTGGCGGCATGCTGTGGGGAGCCATTCCGGCCTTCCTACGCACTCGCTTTAATGCCAATGAAATCCTCACCAGCTTAATGTTGACCTATGTCGCAGGCTTTTTACTCAGCCTATTAGTGCATGGCGCAATGCGCGACCCGGATGGTTACAACTTCCCGGAATCACGTCTGTTTAGCGACTCGGCGATTCTCCCGATTATTTTGGAAGGCACTCGCTTACACTTGGGTTGGATTTTTGCACTGGCTGCCGTGGTTGCCGCATGGCTAATGATCTCCCGCACCTTAATTGGTTTTGAAGTTAAAGTGCTCGGCCAAGCGCCAGCAGCGGGACGTTACGCAGGCTTTAGCCAAAAGAATATTATCTGGTTTAGCTTATTACTGAGCGGTGGCGCCGCCGGTTTAGCAGGGATGATCGAAGTCTCCGGCCCCATTGGGCAAGTGTTGCCAAGCATTTCACCGGGCTATGGCTTCACGGCTATTATTGTGGCATTTGTAGGGCGCTTGCATCCTTTTGGCGTACTACTGGCAGGCTTATTGCTAGCATTATCCTACCTAGGTGGCGAATCAGCACAGATTAGTTTGAATCTCCCACTAGCTGTCACCGGCGTGTTTCAGGGAATGCTGTTGTTCTTCCTGCTAGGTTGCGATGTCTTAATTCATTATCGGGTGGTGCGTAAATAATGGACATATTAATTCCAATCCTTCTGACCATTATCACAGCGGCCACACCGCTACTTTACGCGGCATTAGGTGAGTTAATCACCGAAAAATCAGGCGTGTTAAACCTCGGTGTTGAAGGCATGATCTTAGTGGGTGCTGTTTGTGGTTTCTCTGTCGTGCATTATTCCGGCAGCGCCACGCTTGGCGTAATTGCGGGTGCAGGCGCTGGTGCCTTGCTATCGCTAATGTTTGCAGCGCTAGTGCTAGGCTTTCAGGCTAGCCAAGTTGCGACCGGCCTAGCGCTGACCATCTTCGGCGTCGGCTTAAGTGCGCTGATCGGTCAAGATATGGTCGGTGTTGCTTACGATGGCTTACCTAAGTTGGTCATCCCTTATTTATCGGATATTCCAGTACTTGGTACCCTGTTATTTCAGCAGGATATTTTGGTTTACGGCTCCATCCTGATGGTCTTTTTAGTCTGGTGGTTCCTCAAATACAGCCGTGCCGGGCTCATTTTACGCGCCGTTGGCGACTCACACGATGCAGCGCATGCCATTGGTTATCCGGTCATTCGTATTCGCCTGTTAGCGATTCTATTTGGTGGTGCGATGTCAGGGACTGCAGGGGCTTATCTGTCGCTGGCTTACTCACCGATGTGGATTGAGAATATGAGTGCAGGTCGCGGTTGGATTGCGCTGGCGCTGGTAGTGTTTGCCACTTGGCGACCAGGGCGCGTACTACTGGGTGCTTATCTATTTGGTGGTATCTCGATTCTCCAGCTACATGCGCAAGCAATCGGTATTGCCATTCCATCGCAGGTAATGTCGATGCTGCCGTACTTGGCAACTATCGTGGTATTGGTAGTGATTTCCCGCGACCAAAACAAGATTAAGCTGAACTCGCCAGCCTGTATCGGCAAGCCGTTCCATCCAACTTCATAAGCGGCTGCAGGCTTTACCCGCCTGTACCGCAACGATATACATTCCCCGAAAAACAATTTTTGGGGAATATTAAGATACATGTAATACTTATTTTTGGCGTTATCAAAAATATCATGTCACCGCTTTATCCCAAATTCCAAGGAGAAAACCAGGATGATCAAAAAGCATACTATGAAGCAAGCCTTAAGCGCCGTGTTGCTGTCTGCCGGACTCGCGTTCGCCGCAAACTCAGCCAGTGCTGATGATTTCAAAATAGGCTTCGTTTATGTTGGCCCAACCGGCGACCATGGCTGGACTTACCGCCACGATGAAGGCCGTAAAGTACTGGAAGCAATGGATGGTGTAACCACTACATTCGTTGAAAGCGTTGCCGAAGGTGCGGATTCCGAGCGTGTTATCCGTAAACTGGCCAGCACTGGCAGTGACATGATTTTCACCACCTCATTCGGTTATATGAACCCGACTTTGAAAGTGGCTAAAGCATTCCCTAAAGTAAAATTTGAGCACGCAACAGGTTACAAGCGCTCAAAGAACGTCGGCACATACTCTGGCCGTTTTTATGAAGGTCGTGCAGTACTCGGTAATATGGCTGGCCACATGACTAAGTCTAATATCGTGGGCTACATTGCGTCTGTACCCATCCCTGAAGTCGTTCGTGGTATCAATGCATTCACCATTGCCATGCGCAAAGTAAACCCAAAAGCTGAAGTTAAAGTGATCTGGGTAAACTCTTGGTACGATCCTGGTAAAGAAGGCGATGCAGCTAAGGCATTGATCGATCAGGGCGCAGATATTATCACTCAGCACACAGACTCTCCGGCACCACTACAGGTTGCTGAGAAGCGTGGCGTGTTTGGTTTTGGCCAAGCGTCTGACATGTCTAAGTTTGCACCAAAATCACAGCTGACGGCGATCATTGATAACTGGGCACCGTATTACACGGCTCGCGTTAAAGCGGCAATGGATGGCACTTGGGAGTCAGATGACACCTGGGATGGCATTAAGGCTGGTATGGTTGAAATCGCACCTTACAGCGACTTGGTTCCTGATGATGTAAAAGCCTCAGCAGATGCCGTTAAAAATGCGATCGTTGATGGCACGCTGCACCCATTTGCAGGCCCAATCAAAAATCAGGCTGGCGAAGTCGTGGTTAAAGAAGGCGAAACCATTAGCGATGGCGACTTATTAGGCATGGACTGGTACGTCGAAGGCGTTCAGGGCTCTCTGCCAAAATAAACAAACACCTGCTACACTAAGCTAACCCCATAAGCAGATCCCCTTAATTGGAGATCTGCTTATTTTTTTTGGATGCAGTTACTGACTATTGATAGTACCAGCCGAGGTTTAACAACAGTCTTCAGTTGTCCGGCCGTTTCTTTACTTGTACAGTAAAATTATTATTTTTGAGGGATTGTGATGAGCAGAATCGTTTATGTAAATGGTGAATTTGTTCCAGAAGCGGACGCCAAAGTATCAGTATTTGATCGTGGCTTTATGTTTGCAGACGGAGTCTATGAAGTATCTTCTGTATTGCGCGGCAAGCTGATTGAAAACAATGGCCACATGGTGCGCTTACGCCGCTCTTTATCTGAGTTAGAAATGCCATCACCGGCAACTGACGAAGAAATCGAAGCAATCCAAAAAGAGCTGATCAAGCGCAATAATCTGGATGAAGGTCTGGTTTACCTGCAAGTCACTCGTGGCGCAGCAGACCGTGACTTTGCTTATCCAAAAGGCGTTGCACCGACGTTGGTGATGTTCACTCAAGCGAAAAACGTATTAGGCAACCCAATTTCTGAAACCGGTATTTCTGTAATCACGGTTGAAGATATCCGTTGGGGACGTCGCGACATTAAAACCGTTGGTTTGCTAGCGCCATGTATGGCAAAAATGCAGGCTAAAGCCGCTGGCGCAGACGATGCGTGGATGGTTGAAGATGGTTACATCACAGAAGGCAGCTCAAACAATGCCTACATCGTGACTGACAATGGCACGATTGTAACGCGTCAAATCGGCCATGAAATCTTAAATGGCATTACACGCCGTGCGGTATTGGCACTGGCAGAAAAGCATTCTTACAAAGTGGAAGAGCGTCTGTTCACCGTTGAAGAGTGCTACAACGCTGCAGAAGCTTTTGTAACCTCTGCGACCTTGTTCGTACAGCCTGTTGTGAAGATTGATGACAAGCAAATCGGTGATGGCCGTCCGGGTCTGGTTGCTCAGCAGTTGCGTGAGTTATACATCGGCATGGCATTAGCTGAAGTCGAGAAAGCCTGATTGATCAGCGTTGCCTGACTTAGGCAACGCTTCGAAGGGGTCTCCTCAAATAAAGGGGAGATCTTCTTCTGCAATCGATTCTGCGGGGATCATTAACAACAGCCCCCGACCTGGCAAATAAGGATGATAGCGCAAGGCTTTCAATAAACTTTCCTCAGCCAATTTACTTTTTCCCAGCTCCAGATAAATCTTACTACGCCCGATCAATGCGCCGAAGTGCCTCGGCTCAAGCTTCAGTGTGGCCGCAATATCTTCCAGCGAAGTATCATATTGTTTCAACTGAAAATGCACCAAGGCACGCTGATTCCACGCTTCCGCATACTTGGGCGAGCGGCTAACAATGGTATCCAGTGTCTGCAAAGATTCACTGTAACGCTGTTCTTGTATTTCCAGCATGGCCCGATCCATTAACGCGCCGATTTCAGTGTCATCGGGTGTCATCCAAATGCGCCAAATTTCCTGCTCATGGTCCTGCGCTTCCTGCTTGCTTTTGGAATGACGCAAGGCATCAAACAGGGTATCTAATTGGTTGTGTTGGATCGCGTTCAGACCACGATTTGGTTTCGTGGCATATTCGATCGAGTCCTCTGCAAATGCGGGTGGAAACAGTAGCGCCCCACTGGCAATCAGAGCGGTCATCGTGCGTAAAATCCGGGTCATGCCACTCACCTTTGTTGGTTGCTTAAATGCGATTATAGGAGACCTGCCGTAATTTGAACAATTATCATTAATGTTTCACTGGTGTTAAATAAATTGATGCCAGGGGCTTTGTGGTAGCGCCTAAGACAATAAGTGTTACAATCTTTGTCTCTAATTTTCTGAACCGTGGAAACTTTCCTTAATGACTAATTTGCAACAGCCTCAAGACTGGACCGTAGAAGATAGTGCCGACCTGTATGGCATCCGGGAGTGGGGCGCGGGTTATTTTGATCTGACAGAAGATGGCAACGCTGCCGTCACGGTTGAGATTAATGGCAAGACAATTACCGTGGCGATTATGGATATCGTGCAGGGTATGCAAGATCGTGGCATGGAAATGCCGTGCATATTGCGGATTGAAAACTTGCTGGATTTCCGGATTACCGAGCTTAATGAAGCCTTTGCAGCGGCCATTGAGTCGGTGGGCTACCAAAACCATTATCGCGGCGTATTCCCGATTAAGGTGAATCAGCAATGCCATGTGGTTGAGGAGATTGCCAACTTCGGTAGTCGCTATAACCACGGTTTAGAAGCCGGCAGTAAAGCCGAGCTCATCATCGCCCTGTCGCAACTGACGGACCACGAAAGCCTGATCATTTGTAACGGCTACAAAGATGCCGAATTCATTGAGCTGGGCCTATATGCGCGTCAGATCGGCATTCGCTGCTTCTTCGTGCTAGAAACGCCAACTGAGCTGCCAATCATTATCGAGCGCAGTAAAGCGCTGGGCATTGAACCACTCATTGGTGTGCGCTTGCGCTTATCGACGACGGTTGATGGCCACTGGAAAGATGATAGTGGCGACCGCTCTATTTTCGGCCTTTCAACCTCCGCACTACTGGATGTGGTTGATGAGCTGAAAAAGCACGATATGTTGCATTGCCTGCAATTACTGCACAGCCACCTTGGCTCGCAAATTCCGAATATTCGCAATGTGCGTACCGGTGTGGCGGAAGTCTGCCGTTTCTACTGCGGTTTGGTGAAAGAAGGCGCGCCAATGGGCTATCTTGACCTCGGTGGCGGATTAGCCGTGGACTATGAAGGAAGCAGCAGTAACAGCACTCACAGCATGAACTATCAGCTGGACGAGTACTGCGTGAATATCGTTGAAACCGTGGCGGAAGCCATGAACAGCGAAGAGGTTGCGCATCCAGTATTGGTTTCAGAGTCTGGCCGCGCCACCGTGGCCTACTCCTCCATGCTGCTATTTAATATTTTGGATGTGCGCAATCAAACACCTGCGCCAATCCCTGCTGAAATTGATGAAAACAGCCCGGAAGTCCTGCATAGTCTGTTCGCCCTGAAAGGCACGATTAATATCGATAACTTTCAGGAGTGCTACAACGACTCCATTTATTACCGCGATGAAGTGCGTGAATTATTCCATCGTGGTCATGCCACTTTGCGTGATCGTGCGCTGGCTGAAAACATTAATCTGTCGGTACTCGGCGATATCGCCAAGCTATTGCCAGAGATGACGCGAATTCCTTCTGAGCTGGAAAATTTACCGGAGCTGCTGTCCGATATTTACTACGGTAACTTCAGCCTGTTCCAGTCGCTACCAGATGTGTGGGCCATTGATCAGCTATTCCCGATCATGCCAATTCATCGCTTAAATGAAGAGCCTACGCGTCAGGCAACCATTGCGGATATTACCTGTGATTGCGACGGCAAGATTGATAAGTTTTCATTGCCAACGGGCCATGCCAACACTTTACCGCTTCATGAAATTAAGAAAGATGAAGAGTATTACATGGGCGTATTCCTGGTCGGCGCGTATCAGGAAACCCTGGGCGATTTACACAATCTATTTGGCGACACCAACGTGGTCAGCGTCAAAATCGAAGAAGATGGTGGCTACAACTTCCAGCGTGAGTTTGAGGGTGACAGCATTTCTGATGTACTCAGCTATGTGGAGTACAACCCAACAACCATGCAGGAACAATTCCGCAAGAAAGCAGAAGCGGCAGTGCGTGACGGCAAAATTACAGTCGCCATGCGCAAACAAATGATGAAAGCTTTCCGTGAGAGCTTGCAAGGCTACACCTATTTCGAGCGCTAAGCGCCGAAGTAGCTCCCGACGATAAACTCATAATTCAGGAATTTTATATGTCTAAAAAAGTCATGATTATTGGCGCCGGTGGTGTTGGCGGAGTGGTTGCACACAAATGTGCGCAGCTGCCGGAAGTTTTTGGTGAGATCATTCTTGCCAGCCGTACCGAAGCTAAGTGTAAAGCGATTGCCGCTCAACTAAGCCGTGAAATTGCAACCGCGCAAGTGGATGCGGATAACGTTCCCGAGTTGACTGCGTTGTTAGAAAAAGAGCGTCCCGATTTGGTGATCAATGTAGCACTGCCCTATCAGGATCTGACCATTATGGATGCCTGTCTGGCTGCGGGTATCGATTATATGGATACGGCTAACTACGAGCCGTTGGATACTGCCAAATTTGAATACAAATGGCAGTGGGAGTATCAGGAACGCTTTAAAGAGGCAGGCTTAACGGCATTGCTAGGTAGCGGTTTTGACCCCGGTGCGACGAACGTATTCACGGCCTATTTGGCTAAGCATTACTTCGATGAAATTCACGAGTTGGATATTATTGATGTAAACGGCGGCGATCATGGCTATCCATTTGCGACAAACTTCAATCCGGAAATTAACATCCGTGAAGTCACCGCAGAGTGTCGCCATTGGGAAAACGGTGAGTTTGTTACTACGCCTGCGATGTCCAAAAAAGCGAGCTTTACCTGTCCGGAAGATGTTGGAACTTACAATATTTACCGCATGTACCACGAGGAGCTGGAGTCACTCAGCAAGCACTTCCCATCACTGAAGCGTGCGCAGTTCTGGATGAGCTTTGGTGACAGCTACCTGAAGCACTTGGAAGTACTGGGCAATGTCGGTATGACAGGCATTGAGCCGGTGATGTACAACGGTCAGGAAATTGTGCCGATTCAATTCTTGGCAAAAATGCTACCAGACCCATCCAGCCTTGGCCCTCGCACTAAAGGCAGAACTTGCATTGGTTGTGTGGTCCGCGGCGTGAAAGATGGCAAAGAGAAGGTTGTGTACCTGTACAACACCTGCGATCACCAAGAGTGCTACAAAGAAGTCCAGTCTCAGGCGATTTCTTACACTACCGGTGTACCTGCCATGATTGGTGCCAAGATGATCTTGGAAGAAAAATGGAAAGCGCCGGGCGTTTGGAATATCGAGCAATTCGATCCAGACCCATTCATGGAAGACATGAACAAATACGGCCTGCCATGGAAAGTGATTGAGCTGGATGAGTTCAATCTGGATCAGGACGCTTAATCGTGCAGTTTACCGACTTTAGCAAGCTGGATCTCAACAGCCTGCCTTCTCCCTGCTTTGTGGTGGATGAGGTGGCTGTTGAGCGCAATCTGGCGATCTTAAAGCAGGTGGCCGATGCGTCGGGAGCCAAAGTGCTCGCGGCGCTCAAAGCCTTCTCTATGTGGCATCTTGCACCACTGACTGGCCAGTATTTGAATGGCACTTGCGCCAGTGGTTTGCACGAAGCACGGCTGGGCCATGAAGAATACGGCGGGGAAGTGCATGTATTTTCAGCGGCCTACAGTGCGGCGGACTTACAAGAGCTATTAGGCTTTGCCGACCATGTCGTCTTTAACTCCATGAGCCAGTGGCAACGCTTTCAGCCCATGATTAAAGAGGCACTTGCTGAGCGCCCATCCATGCAATTTGGCTTGCGGATTAACCCTGAACACTCTGAAGGCGCGGTGCCGATTTATGACCCTTGTGCTCCGGGTTCTCGCTTAGGTATTCCCTTATCGCAGCTGGATGAAACGCAGCTGGATGGCATTAGCGGTCTCCACTTTCATACTTTGTGCGAGCAAGGTTTTGAGCCACTGTCGCGCACATTGGATGCGGTTGAAGAGAAGTTCGGTCATTTGCTGCCACAAATGCAATGGGTGAATTTTGGCGGTGGTCATCACATTACTGCGCCAGGCTATCAACTGCATGAGCTGATTGAGCGGATTAAGGCATTCTCGGCGAAGTACGATGTGCAAGTGTATCTGGAGCCGGGTGAAGCGGTGGCTATTGGCACCGGCGTGTTAGTGGCTGAAGTCTTAGATATTACTTGGAATCAGGTCGATCAGGCGATTTTAGACATCTCGGCGACCTGCCACATGCCTGATACCTTGGAAATGCCATACCGCCCCGATATCAGCGGTTCAGGTGAGGCCGGAGAGTTGGCCCACACCTATCGTTTAGGTGGTTTGACGTGTTTGGCTGGTGATGTGATCTCGGATTACAGTTTTGCCGAGCCATTAGAGGTTGGCCAACGCCTGATATTCGAAGATATGGCACATTACACCATGGTAAAGACCACAACCTTCAATGGCACACGCTTACCGGCCTTAGTTATATGGAATTCTAATACCAATAACTTCAAGACGGTCCGTGAGTTTGGTTATCTTGATTTTAAGCAACGCTTATCGTAGATTAACCCTTCCGTTATGGTGCTGCTTAAATTCCGTACTATCAACAACTTAGCTAATCATATCCATAAAAAAAACCACTGTTAACACAGTGGTTTTTTGCTTGTATAAGCCCATCGTTCGGCTAATGATGGTTTAGGGGCTATCCCCTTATAATACTTATACAACACAGGAGTGTTTAACTAATGGATGCGACTATAGGGAAGTTGACGCTACATTCAGGACAGGAATTAAAGAATGTCACCATGTCATACAGCACGTATGGCGAAATGAATCATGATAAAAGCAATGTCATTTTACTGTTTCATGTACTTACCAGCTCCCACCAAGCGGTGAGAGAGCAAAACGGCAATAAGACCGGCGCACTCAGCGAAGGCTGGTGGGATGCCTTTATCGGGCCGGGCAAAACCTTAGATACCAATCAATTCTGCATTATTTGCATAAACTACCTCGGCGGCTGCAACGGCAGCTTCGGACCACTCAGCATTGATGCGGATACCGGTCAGGCTTATGGCGAACACTTTCCGGACATTTGCCTGAAAGACATCGTCAGCTCACAGATTGCGGTATTGGATGTACTGGGTATTGAGAATCTGTATGCCGTAGTTGGCCCTTCTTTAGGTGGCCTGCTGGCGCTGGAGTTTGTCTGCCAAGCACCGAACCGCACACAACGGGTAATCTCCATTGCCTCCAGCCACCGGATTCCACCCACTCAAATTGCGATTAACTTCGAACAGATTCTAGTGCTTAACACGCTGAAAGAGGCGGGCTGCGATGACAAGCTACGAATGGCGATCGCACGCATGATTTCCATGAAGACCTTTCTGGTACCGGAAAATATCGACACCAATACCAATGCCATTCCTAAAAAGGACTTATCCTGCAGTGGCTACACACTGAAGCACCCGCTGGAGAAATTCCTGCATTGGAATACTCTCTCATTCCACAAGCGCTTCTCTGAGCACTCGTATATGGCGTTACTCAAAGCCATGAATCAATACCAACTAGAAGGGCCAAAGCCAGCCAGCTTACAACACCAGCGCTGGTTGATTTTGTCGATTGATGATGACCGTTGCTTCCCGAAAAGTGAGCAAGAGGCACTGATTAACTACCTGAAGCCGCATGTGGTGGACTACCAGCACCATATCGCAACCTCCTTAAGTGGTCATGATTCCTGCCTTCAGGAAGCCCACTTATACCAGTCAACGATCAGTAATTTTCTGAGCCATTAATCCAAGGGAGGGGAACATCAATGTCACAACAACCATTCGACTGGAACAACCAACAATGGGATGAGGCCTTAGGGGTATTTGGAAAACTGGTCAAAGAAGCCTCCGTTAACTGGGAGTCTCGCGACCCGATTCCAACAATTGATTCACATACCGACATACTCAGCCACTATCAAAGCGAGGTGCCTGCTAACGGCCAATCGCTGGATAGCTTGCTGCCTAAGCTAGAGCACTTGGTGGACAATAGCGGCTACAACAACCATCCGAAGTTCTTAGCCTATATTACCGCTGCCGCTGACCCCATCGGCGTAATGGGGGACTTTCTAGCCGCTGCCATTAACCAAAACCCCGGTATTAGCCAAATCGCACCCGCCGCCTCAGCCATCGAAATGCAAACGCTGAGCTGGTTTAAAGACATGATGGGCTACGATAAAGAAGCTTCCGGTATCTACTCCAGTGGCGGTCAGTTTGCCAACATTCTGGCGCTTAGCGCCGCGCGCAATCACAAGATTCCGAATGTGCGCAGCGAAGGCCTGCCAGCTGGGCAAAAGTACGCATTTTATGTCAGTAACCAAGCGCACTATTGTCATAAACAAGCGCTGGAAATGCTCGGATTTGGCAGTAATAGCCTGCGTTCGGTGCCAGTGACGCCAGATTACCGGATTAATATTGAGGTTTTAGAGGCTTTAATTGAAGAAGATATAGCCAACGGTGTGATTCCAATTGCCATTATCGCCAATGCCGGCTCGGTGGGCTGTGGAATGGTCGACCCGATCATTAAAATGGCCGAGCTCGCCAAGCGCTATGACATCTGGTTACACGCAGACGGGGCTTATGGCGCGCCAGCAGTCATTACCCGCTATGCCAGCGATGACTTGAAAGCGATTAGCCAAGCTGACTCGATTGCATTTGATCCACATAAATGGTTCTACTCGCCAGTAGGCGCAGGGGTTACCTTGCTGAAACGCGGGCGTGATCTGGTCAATACCTTTAGTGCACAACCTAGCTATGTACAGAAGAATCCGGAAAGTGAAATCATCGATTTTATTGATTACACGCCGGAGAATTCTCGGCCTTTCAGGGCGCTAAAAGTTTGGCTGGGAATTCAATATCACGGCTTGGATGCTTATCGTGAAATGATGGAGCACGACATTGCCATTATCCACGAAGCGGCTGAATTAATTAAAGCGACACCCTCGCTTGAGTTAATTATGGAGCCGGAGTTATCCGTGGTTTGCTGGCGCTATAATCCACGTGAAACCTTGGATAAGGAACAACTCAGCAAGCTGCAATTGGCCATTGTTGAGAAGCTTAGCCAGCATGAGCAAACGCTGATTTCCAGGGCGGAGCTACTGGATGGCAGCGTGGTTATGCGGGCCTGTAGCGTCAACTTCAGGACAACTCAGGCAATGCTGAATGACATCGTGAAACAGTCAGCAAATTGGGGCGCAACGCTCGAAAATAACTTGCTGTAAGTTTAGCCAACCTAGGTATAAGCGCCACCTGTCGCGCTTATACCACCATCCACAACGCTAATCACTACCCTTCGGCGGGCGGCCGAATTTGTTCAGTCAATAATTACATTCCATAACACATAATGATCGCAATTATAAAAAATATGGTAATGTTGACGACGGTGGGGATTAGCATTAACTCTGCGTCAAAATCAATTCCAAATTAACCTTGGATGATCAATGTGCCGAATCGATGTGGGTTTTTGGTGGCATGAATAATAAAAGTACCAATATGGATAAAAGCGGCTCTAAGCGCAACTCGTTGAAGTCAGTCGTTTACAAACAATTTCTAAAGGCGTCCCTTATTCCTATCCTAGGTGTAGAGGTGCTGCTTATCGTTCTTTACTTCACTAGCATTTATTACACGACAGAAAAAAGTTTGGACATTCTGTATACAAATGCTAAAGAAAGCCTCGAGAATCTGTCCTTCGCCGAAGCGCGAAATTTGGGACACCAGCTTAAAGAAGTTAACCGCGACGCCCTACAGCTACAAAAAGAACAACAAGACTTGTTCCAACATGCCGATCGACTACTACCTAATATTGACGCACCGGCTTTAACGGTCGCCCACAATGGCGTCACCTACAAAACGAACCAGCAAGGCTCTAGTATTTTCGTTTCGAGGGGTACCAAAGTAACTCCCTCGGTGATTAATCGTATTCGCCTGACAGAAGCGATGGATAGTAGCTTTGCCAGTATCTCCGACAACAACCCCAGTATTACCAGCGCCTATTTCAACTCTTGGGATAGTTTCAGCCGCTTTTACCCATTTATAGAGAATGTTTACGAGGCCTTTGAACCAACTTTACGGGTTGATGATGCGCCTTTTTATCTGGAAGCAGATGCAGAACATAACCCCAGCCGCAAGCCTGTCTGGACTAGTGCATACTTTGATCCTGCCGGCAGTGGGTGGATCACCTCTGCCATTGTTCCGATCTACAATGGTGACTTTCTGGAAGGTGTGACGGGCTTAGATATTACGATCAAGAGCTTCACCCAGCAGATTATGTCCAAAGAGTTGCCATGGGAAAGTGGTCCTTTTGTACTGGATGACAAGGGAACCGTCTTGGCGATGTCTGATGCGCTTAAGAACATTTTGGTATCGGATAAGGATTCCAATATTGCACAGCAAGAATCATCAGACACCTCTAACGAACGAAAGCACTACAATATATTCGAGGTGAAAGACTCGTTTGCTCCTAATTTTGCCAAGCTGTTTAAGGGCGAACAGAAATCCAGCGAGTTCGTCATCAACGGTAAAAAGTTTCTGGCCACACAGCAAACCATTAATGAGACGGGTTGGCGTCTGATGGTGCTCACGCCATTGGACAATGTGTATGCACCTATCTATGAGCAAAAACAGGAATACACCGACTTAGGCCTACTGTTGGTGCTGCTAATTCTCAACTTTTACGTGGTGTTCTTTATTTACTTGCTGATTGCTTCTAAAGAGCTGTCGAATCGTATTACCCGACCAATTAATAAGATCTCCCAGTACATTTCTCGCTTTAACAAGAGCGACCATAAAGAACTGGATAGCATGCATGTGAATATTAAAGAGCTGGATGACCTGCTGGATCTGAATGTTGAAATCCAAATCGCCAAAGATAAATACCGTGGCATGAATCGGGAAATGAAGCATAAAAACAAGCAGTTGGAACGCTTAGCAATTACCGATCAATTAACTCAGGTCTACAACCGCCTGAAACTGGATGAAGTATTGGGCTACGAGCTGGCGCGTGCCAAACGGGATAAAAACCCGATGTCAGTCACCCTGCTGGATATCGATAAATTTAAACTGGTCAACGACAATTTTGGCCATCAGGTGGGCGACAATGTCCTGATTAAAGTCTCCAAACTACTGCTCAGTCATATCCGCAAAACGGACATTCTAGGGCGCTGGGGTGGTGAAGAGTTTTTGATTTTATTCCCCAATACCTCGCTTGAAAATGCCACCAAACAGGCTGACAAGCTTAGACTCTTAGTCGCAGAGACCGATTTTGGCCTAGGTAGTCCGATTACGATCAGCTTAGGGGTTGCCTCCTGTGCTGACGCCAATTGCGAGCGAATCATTGTTGAGCATGCTGATCAGGCACTCTACCGTGCTAAGCATAATGGCCGTAACCGGGTTGAGTTTTATGACTCATCTTCCAAGCAATCCAGTTTGCTCTCTCAGCCCATCAGCTCTGCAAAGTAAACCTACAACAGCGGCTTACGGGCCGCTGTCTGCACAAAACCTGCAAATTAAATACACTGAATTAACAAAGCCCTCCGGTTGTCTTTTTGTCCCAATCAAGGACAATCAGACCCATGAGAGCTTTAATCCTATTCGCCATCCTAATATTTCTGCTGGGCTTTTTGCCCAATGAGCAGCGTGTTATGCCAGTCTCGGGCGCGACCGAACGCGACTGGAATTCACAATCATTTTGGTACAGCCCTTGGGGCGTTTCAGGCGTACATAAAGGGATTGATATTTTCGCCAGGCGCAGCACACCTGTGTATGCCACCACCGATGCCATCGTGCTCTACAGCGGCTATTATGGGATTGGTGGCAATGTCGTTTACATGCTCGGTGCGAACTGGCGTTTCCATTATTACGCGCATCTTGAAAGTGTGAATGTCTCTGCCTTTACACCAGTATCAGCGGGAGAGCAAATCGGCTCGGTCGGCACTAGTGGCAACGCACAGGGTAAATCGCCACACCTGCACTACACCATTCGCAGTGCCTTCCCGCGCTTTTGGACCTACGATAAACGCTACGTTGCACCGTGGAAGCGAACCTTCTTTTTAGACCCCGGAAAATTTTTAACTGGAGTACCCCAATGACGGATAAAACAATTCTGGTGGTCGATGATGACTCACACATTCGCGAAGTCATTCGTTTTGCGCTGGAAAAAGCAGGCATGCAGGTGGTTAATGCTGAAAATGGCCAGCAAGCGGTGGATGTATTTCCCCAAACAGACTGCGATCTCATTGTGCTGGATATCAATATGCCAGAGATGGATGGGCTGGCCTGTTGCCGTGAAATTCGCAAAACCTCTGATGTACCAATCCTGTTTTTATCATCTCGCGATGATGAGATTGATCGCATCTTAGGTCTTGAAATTGGTGGTGATGATTACGTGACCAAGCCCTTTAGCCCGCGTGAATTGGTGGCGCGTATTAATGCCATTTTAAAACGCACTCAAACGGCAGCCCCGCAAGCAGCCCCGCAAGCAGCCCCGCAAGCAGTCACAACGCAAACACATTGCTTGAACCACGGCCAAGTACAACTGGATACCGAACAACATGCGGTGAGCTGGCAGGACAAGCCAATCAGCCTCACTGCGACCGAATTTGCGATTCTGGAGCAGTTTATGCGCCATCCTAACAAGGTGTTTAGCCGCGATAGCATTATGAGTGGCGCGTACCAGTTTAATATCCATGTGAGCGACCGCACAATCGACAGCCATATCCGACATATTCGCAGTAAATTTAATGCCGCCGGTTGCGATAGCATTATTGAAACTTTACATAGTGTTGGCTACAAGCTCGCGCCATGCGAATAAACGCCAAACCTAGCAGTCGGCGGCTATTTCGTTTACGCACCATATTATTGGTGGTGATGTTATCGGTGTTACTACTGCCGGTTGCCAGCGTGTATTTATTTCGTTTTTATGAGAATGAATTGGTTCGGCGTACCGAAGCGCAATTAATCGACCAATCTGCGGCACTGGCGGCTGTTTTCCGGGAACTGCGGCGGGAGCCAAGCGCCCCCATGACGCACTCGCAGCGCCAATATAATCAGGATTTCTATACGCCGATTAATCCAATACTGGAGCTTTCCACCCAAACTGTATTACCACGGCGCGATGTGGCCAGAACCACACAACAAGCAATTGCCGCTAAAGATTGGCAAGTTGGCTTGCGCATGCAGAATATTCTATTAAACACCCAACGTTATACCTTGGCGGGTATGCGGGTGCTGGATGCCAAAGGCATTGTGATTGCAGGACGCTCAGAAGTTGGCCAATCCTTAAGCCATGTACTGGAAGTGCGCAATGCCTTATCCGGAAACTACCGTGCAGTGATTCGTGAGCGGATTTCAGATGAACCACCGCCACCGCTCGCCTCGATCAGTCGCGGCACCGGCATTCGGGTATTCACCGCCTTTCCGGTGATTGAGCAAGGTGAAGTACTGGGCGTGATCTATCTCTCACGCACACCACAAAATATCCTCAAACACATGTATCAGATTCGCGGCAAACTCACACTGCTAGGCTTGTTACTGCTATTTGTGACCGGCTTGCTGGTGTTATTTATTTCCTCGCGCTTATCACGCCCCATTCGTGAGCTGATTGAGCAAACACAACATATCGCCCGCGGTGAGCGCAATACCATTGCAGTATTAAAGCAGCCGGGTACGTATGAGCTGGCGCAACTATCACAAAGCTTTGCTGAAATGTCCGAAGCACTGCATGAGCGCTCGATCTATATTGACCGCTTTGCCTCGCATGTCTCGCACGAATTCAAAACGCCACTAACCGCGATGCAAGGGGCGCTGGAACTCCTTCAGGAACATGCCGATGACATGCCACCCGAGCAGCGTAAGCTCTTTTTAGACAACTTATATGAAGACACTCAGCGCTTACGTCGGCTTGTCAGTCGCTTATTAGAGCAGGCGAGGGCAGATGCATTGCAACCCTCTGCGGAAGGCACACGGCTGTACCCGATACTCATCATGCTACGGTCGCGTTATATCGAGCGCTCACTCGTCATCAAATCAAGCACACAGGCCATTTCAGAGAAACAGACATCATCAGTCGGGCCATTCCTAAACATCGCACCAGTGGCCTTAGAAACGGTTTTGGGAAATCTATTTGAGAACAGCCTGCAACATGGCGCTAATCAGGTGGATATTAGCTGGGAAACCGATCAATCAGTCTGCCGTATTATCGTGCAAGACAATGGCAAGGGCATTTCAAAAGCCAATCAGGACAAGGTGTTCACGCCATTTTTTACCACGCAACGCGAGCAAGGTGGTACGGGCTTGGGCTTGGGAATTGTGCAGTCTTTACTGCAAACCTGGAAGGGGTCTATCCGACTGCTGGAAAGCGAACAGGGCGTTCGTTTTGAAATAACCCTGAAGCTGGTCCAGGGCTAACATTATCTCTGACAATCCATTCAATTAAGCACAATTAAATGGATTTAACTGCTGTTAGCTGTGATTAGCCACAGTTGGCGGAATAACATTTGCCGTTGCTTGTAAGTCTAGCGCAGCGGGATGTTTCCGGTAGTGTTCGCGCATTTCAATAGCTAATGACTCTTTTACAAAGCTATCAATTTTACTCGCACCTAACTCACCTTCTGGTTCCGGCGTAAACTTCAGCAAACGATCCAACAATGCATCTTGTGGCGATGGCATTTTATTGCGCCATGATGCCAGCAGTGCCTTATCAATACGCGCCGGTAGTGAACCTAAAATACCAATATCATTCTGATCATGAATCAGCAATCCAGAGGTCGTTCCACGGTCTAAGGTCAGTACTTGCAGGAAGTATAAAGTGTGGTATTCCAACTGCTTACGGTAATCCGCTTCTTTAGGAACCGGATTATTATTAATCGCCGCTTCCAGTATATCCGCATAGCCATCAATCACTTTGCTAATGACTTGCTCGGCTAAAGCAAAGTCTGCTTCAGCATCATCGGTTGCGTAGTTTTCCAGATAGAAATGACAAACACCACGATGGCGCTGTAACGCTGGAATAAAGAAATAACGATCGCCCTGCGCACAGGCTTCATCTAACTGATGCGGTGCGGCATCGTGCAAGACTTGTTTAAAGCGCGCCGTGGCAATCGGGTCTTCAATGGCAGGGTTTAAATCCGCCATGATTCGCCAATAGCCTTCGCCAGACTTCATTTCAGTCCAGCTCACATGCAAATGCATGGAAGGTGCCAGCGGGTTTTGCGGATGAATAATACTCGACAAAGCCGTGGCCGAAGCCAGTGACTTTGCCGGATCATCATCGTACTGGATTTGCGATACATTCACTGAGCCACGGTTAAACACCGCGGCATCATTGGCGACATATCGCATTCCGCCGCCATGCCGGCCCTCGTTGCGAAACCATTCCACTGGCTCGAAAGCACTGTTAGTGCCCGCTGCCTGACTAATTGCTTCCATTCGAGCAACAAGTTGTTGCTGCAAACGAACCACTAACTCATTCGCGCGCTGTGCTGAAGATGATTTTGCCTCGAGCCGTTGCATGGCTGCCTCCGTTGTTTATTTATCCGCGTCTGGTTTTACGATATCCAGCAGCTCCACTTCAAAAATCAGTGTCTCGCCTGGTCCGATATTGCCGCCTGCGCCCTGATCACCATAAGCCAGTTCAGAAGGAATCACAAAGCGATATTTGCTACCAACGCTCATTAATTGCACACCTTCGGTCCAGCCTGGGATCACCTGATTCAAACCAAACTGCGCTGGCTCACCACGGTCATACGAGCTGTCAAACACAGTGCCATCCAGCAAACTGCCTTTGTAGTGCACTTTAACCTGATCAGTCGCAACAGGCTTATCGCCTTCTGCCACAGTCAATACTTCGTACTGGATGCCGCTGTCAGTTTCTTTAACGCCTTCACGCTTTTTATTTTCAGCCAAGTAAGCTGCACCGGCTTCTTTCGCTTTAGAAGAAGAGGCTGCCAAAGCACGGTCTTCGCTCTGCTGCATAGCTTGGTGTGCTTCATCCATCGTCAAGACAGTGGTTTCGCCTTTATGTTGAGCACGGATACCTTCCAACAATACAAAATAGTTAATGTTTTCAGAGTATTGCTTAAGAATGCGGTCACCAATCAACATACCCAAACTATAGCTTAGGCGGTCATCATCATTGGTCAGCTTTAAGTCTTCAGCCTGCACTAAACCTGCAGTCATTGATAAACTCAGCGCGGCGGCAATCAGCGTCTTTTTCATGTAATAATCCTATCTATTTTTTGATGATTTTCAATACATATACGCACAGTATAGTGCAAATTTTCAATGAAGCACTACTCTACTAGCGTGCCCCACAAGTCATGCTCATCGGCATGTGTAATATCGACTTCGACAAACTGGCCCGGTTCCAACATTTCGCCTTCAATGTGAACCACGCCATCAATTTCCGGTGCATCCATCTTGCTGCGGGCAATCGTCAGATCTTCCCCAACGTCATCAGTCAGTACCGTCATGCGCTGGCCCACTCGTGATGACAAAATACTGGCACTGATTTCAGCCTGCACTTCCATAAAGCGCTCCAGACGGTCTTGTTTGACGTCTTCCGGAACATGATTCGGTAAATCATTGGCTGTCGCGCCATCCACTGGAGAATACGTAAAGCAGCCAACACGGCTAAGCTTAGCTTCCTGAATGAAGTCCAACAACATCTGGAAATCTTCTTCCGTCTCGCCTGGGAATCCAGTGATAAAGGTACTGCGCACTGTAATATCCGGGCAGATCTCACGCCATACGCGCAAACGATCCAATACTTTCTCAGCGTGGGCCGGGCGACGCATATCTTTCAGAATACGTGGGCTGGCATGCTGGAATGGAATATCCAAGTACGGCAAAATTTTGCCTTCAGCCATTAATGGAATCAGCTTATCAACGTGTGGGTAAGGGTATACATAATGTAAGCGTACCCAAACACCCAACTCACCCAATGCTTCAGACAGTTGCTGAATGTGGGATTTCATCGGACGACCATTATAGAAGCCGGTCTGATATTTCACATCAACACCATAAGCACTGGTATCTTGCGACACCACTAACAATTCTTTAACGCCAGCCTTCACCAGATTCTCAGCTTCTTGCATTACATCGCCCACCGGACGGGTCACTAAATCCCCGCGCATTGAAGGGATAATGCAGAAAGAACAGCGGTGGTTACAGCCTTCAGAAATTTTCAGGTAAGCATAATGACGAGGTGTCAGCTTGATACCTTGCGGCGGAACCAGATCAATAAACGGATTATGATTTTGTGGTGGTTTAATGGTGGAACGAACAGCAGTCATTACTTCTTCATAAGCATGAGGGCCACTCACTGCCAAAACACCAGGATGCGCATCCAATACTTTTTGAGAGTCCGCACCTAAGCAGCCAGTCACGATGACTTTGCCGTTTTCTTGCAGGGCTTCACCGATCGCATCCAGTGATTCTTCAACGGCTGCATCGATAAAACCACAGGTATTTACAATAACCACATCTGCGCCGTCATAATCAGGGCTAATTTCGTACCCTTCGGTGCGCAATTGTGTCAGAATCCGCTCCGAATCCACCAGAGCCTTAGGGCACCCCAGACTTATCATGCCTACGCGGTTATTTTTAGGTTGATCTTGTGTTGCTTTAATCATGAATCTGGACGCTCTGGGGATAAATCGGGTCATTGTACACCAAACTTTCCTCGTATGAATCAGAGAGTAGGGCATCGACGTGTGAATGATGTTAGCAACTGGCTCACATCACTGCGCTTAAGATCTGGTAATGTGCGGTGCGCAATGAGTGGGCAAACACAATATATAGTGTTTTAACATTCACACAGACCATATTGACTTATTCACAAGTATTGTTTTTTGTAATATTTTTTTAACATAGCGTGGATAAACATTAATAGACGTTCATTTAAATTTATAAGCCATTGATTTAATAAGCATTACCAGAATTCATACGAACACGTTAAAAATCCGGCCAAACGACAAAACCCTAAGCCCAGTAAACACTTATCAAAGTCATCCACAAAGTTATCCACAGGATGCCGCGGATAAATCAGTTGAATTAGATATTTCAAACACAAACAATAGCTTAGCTTTGTTGTGGCTCTAAATACTGCCTTTCGTCTAAACGGTGTTAAATCGGTTAATTGGCTCAGATCGACGCGTTAATTAGCTGAATTTCTGCTTAATCAAAACTGAACAAGACACTACAGCAAGTTACCTCTAATCCGAAGCTTGCACAGTTATGCACATCATTCATATTTTGTTCATAATCTTCTAAAATAGTGGATTGGATACTCAAAATTAGCCGAATTATTTTTATAAGTAATTGTTTAAATTAAACTTATCACTCAATACTAAAAACCAGTCAAACAACCAAAAACACGCTTTTATAAGGGTCTATCCCAGTTAGCTAAAGTGTATCAACAGAGTTATCCACAGAGTTATCAAAAATGGGGATAAATGCTTCTGTCAAGTTTGTTCAGACTGAAAAATGCTTTTAAGTATTAGTTTTATCTCTCATTCGGGTTAGTTTGTCTTGCACTTAGTCAATGAAGCTGTTTAGTTATTGCGCTAAAAATACTGAAAAACAAGGTATTGGAGAGATGTTCCCCTTTTGCGGTGGTCTGATTTAGTGTTCTAATAGCATTTACTTCGACTACCTGCGTCAGCCCGCCGGAGAGCCCAACCATGTCAGCGAAACACCCTATTGTTGCAGTCACCGGCTCGTCTGGTGCTGGAACCACTTATGTGCGAGATGCCTTTATCAACATCTTTCGCCGTGAAGGCATCAAGGCGGCCATTATTGAAGGCGACAGCTTTCACAGCGTCACTCGCGAAGAGTTTAAACAGCGTGTTGTTGAAGAAGCCCAGCAAGGCAATAACCACTACAGCCACTTCGGCCCCGAAGCCAATGACTTTAAAGCGCTGCAAGAAACCTATCGGCAATATGGCGAAACCGGCGAAACACGCCGTCGCTACTACCTACATAATGAGTTGCGCGTTAGAGAACACAGCAAGCGACTAGGCCTCGAATTAGAAGCCGGCAATTTTACGCCGTGGGAAGATGTACCAACAGGCTCTGACTTACTGCTATATGAAGGTCTGCATGGCAATGTAGTTGACGAAGCGCAAGGCGTAGACACTTCGAAGTTTGTGGATTTGGGAATTGGCGTCGTGCCAAGCGTCAATCTGGAATGGATTCAGAAGATCCATCGCGATCACTCACATCGCGGCTATGATGAAAAACAGGTAATTGAAACGATTTTGCGTCGAATGCCGGATTATGTGCATTACATCACCCCGCAATTCTCATTAACTGACGTCAACTTTCAGCGTGTACCCATGGTGGATACCTCAAATCCCTTTGTGTCCAGAGACATTCCCTCGCTAGACGAGAGCAAAGTCGTGATCCGCTTTAAGTCGCCATCCAAATACAATATCGACTTTCCGTTTCTGCTGAGCATGATTGAGCATTCGTTTATGTCGCGCCGCAATACCATTGTAGTTCCGGGCAACAAGATGTCATTGGCCATGGAGACCATTCTCACGCCGATTTTGGAAAAGCTGCTGTCACAAAGTAAGCGCCTGCAATAAGTGCAAGCGCCCTGCTTTCAGTCGTCCTGACTGTACTCAAAGGAATCTGAAAACAGCTGCTCGCTGGGCAAGCCTTGCTGTAAAAACTGCTTACGCGCCGCCACAATCATGGCCGGTGGGCCTGCCATATACACATCGTAAGCCGCAAGGTTAGGGATATCGTTGGCGACCGCTTCGTGCACATAACCGGTTCGGCCAGTCCAGTGATCATCAGGCTTAGCCGCTGAAAGCACAGGAATAAATTTGAACACGCCCGGCTTGACCCAACGCTCAGCCAGCTCTCGCATGTATAAATCCTGCTCGGCCAGCGCTCCCCAGTAAAATAGAATAGGGCGCGTATCTCCTTCTGCCTGCAATTGCTCAACCATGCCTTTGATGGGCGCAAAACCAGTACCGCCTGCAATCATCAGCAATGGCCGGTTGGATTCTGCACGCACATAAAAATTTCCCAAGGGCGCTTCCAGCCGCACTAAGGAATTCTCTTTAAGCTTCGAAAATACCATCTCCGTAAACTCGCCATCAGGCACATGCCGGATGTGTAGTTCCAGAAACTCATCATGCACTGGCGCATTGGCGATTGAGAATGAACGGCGGCGGCGATTGCGTAGCAGGAAGTCCAGATATTGTCCGGCGCGAAACATCAGGCGCTCAGTTGCAGGCAATACCAAGCGCATTTGCATGACATCTGGCGCTAGTTTTTTCAGCGAGATCACTTTCGCAGGGAGGGTTTTGACTCGGATTTCTTCACGGCTGCGAATTTCCCGCACATCGAGAACCAGATCAGAACGCGCCTCGGCCACACAAAATAAGGCTTTACCCTCCTCGCGCTCGCTTTCCATCAAGCCCAGCGGCAAACCATCCGGAAATTCAATTTTCCCTTCCAGCACCTTGCCAAAGCAAGTTCCACAAGAGCCACCACGGCAGCCATAGGGGAATAAAATGCCATGTTTTAGCGCGCCATCCAGTATCGACTCGCCTTCCTCAATATTAAATTGGTGTCCGCTCGGCTGAATCGTTACCTGATATGTCATTGGACTTTTTTCCTAGCTCGGAGAATTATTTCAAATTTGCACAATCTTACCCAATAGATCAGTTAAAATCTGCAAAACCATCATATCAAGGAGCGTTTGATGAGATCGATCCAAATCAGTGCCGCATGCCTGACCTTATTGCTACTAACCGCCTGTAGCGATGAGCCAGATCCAAGTGAAACACAAGCCCAGGCACCACTCGTTATTGAAGAGAGTGCCGACCGTTTACCACCGGTTGAGCTAAAAATTCCGGGCGTCGATGGCGACACCGACGTTACCCTTATGCCAGCAGAGGATGATGTCATTCCTGCACCTGGCCAAGTCGCTGAGGAAGCATTAGTCCCCGGACAACCTGTTCCTACTATGGATATTCCACGCCCGTTGATCCTGAGCGATGTGGTTCATTCACGCTTTAGTGGTTTACTGGAAGGCCCCAGTGGTGCGCCGATTTTAGATTCAGTGTTTTATCCTTTAGGTTGGTCATCTGACGGAAAATTAGCCTATGCCATTGAGCCACCTGATGAGGCGGTTGGCAGCTACTTCCTGAATGTTTACATTCAAGACTTGGTGACAGATAAAATTCTTTGGAAAGATAACTACCAAAGTGCGCCGGAGTCGAACCAAGGTCCGCAAAGTTTTGCAGCGTATTGGATGGCAAATGAGAAAGCCATCAATGAGCAGCTAGCGAAGTTCAAGATTAGCAAAGCAGAGAATAGCGCTTTGTATGCTGGCCCGATCAGTCAGGGTGATGATTCACTGGAATATAACGTCACTAAGAAACTGCGCGCGGAGCCAGATTTTGGCAATGTTGCGATGGTGAGTGAATATCAGGTGATTGTGCAGTCGGCTCAACGTGGCAGCAAAACCGTACACAGTGAAAAATACGAAAAAATGAGCGGGATTATGGATGTTGAAGTCATCGGTTATCTGCGCGGTTCAGACCAAGAACGAGTGGCGTTATTAGTCGCTGGCGTGAAGCGTGGCTGGGAAGGCCCACCGCATGTAACTTGGTTTAAGGTGATCGGAACCAATCTGGTTCGGGGCTTTAAGAAATAAATCCTGAATACATGAGCCGGTCTTGAGTCTTTACTTGAGGCCGGTTTGTTTACCGATTGCTGACGTTATTCAAAAACTTAATCACCACCACAACTAGACTCCGCAAACACCAAAACCGGTAAATCCAGTCAGAAACGTATTGACTGCGAGAAAAATTATCTAAGGATAAGTCCTGAAAGCTTTTAAAAACCTTTTCCTGAGCACTTTTACAGCTTGATACTAACTTATCTTAAAAGTAGGTGGATGGAAGTTTTACAGTGATTATCCACAGCTTACTCACAACCTGAATGTAAGAGTAAAAACTATATGTAGTAGTTCATACGTCGACTCAACACACTCTGTAGTTTTCCGTTGCCAAATTCTAGACTGTTTTTGTTTTTAGCTATCCTTTCCACATGGTAGAGTATCTCCACTGTATGGCTTGTTTCGAACGCATAAAAAAGCCTGTAGTTGGCGCTACAGGCTTTGGCTTTACAGTAAGTCGTGAAGAGGGACGCTCTTCATTTTGTTAAAACTTAAATGGACAACAATATGTTTACAGTCACATTCATTCTAGAAACTCTTTGGATGGTATTTCTAGAAGTTTTATTTAACCAGCTATTCCGAGTAATTTTGGAACACCTACCTAACTACTGCTTTTAATAAGCCTAACTAAACTGATAGTACTCTCAGATATTATGAATCTGGGAGTACGTAAACAATATTAAACAACCTAACGGTACTTTGCACCCACTTTACAGAAAATGTAAGGTTAAGAAGCCGTAACGAATCCCAAAAAACAGATCTAATTTTGACTAAAATATGTGCCTCACAAAGAGCACAAATAGTGTTTCGGGAAAAACCACCAAACAATAAATCCTGAAAGCTTTTAAAAACCTTATCCCCAGCACTTCATTGGCTTAATATTATCTTTTTAAAACGTAGCAACCACTATGTTTTACATTGGTTATCCACAACTTACTAACAGGCCAACACATAATTTAAACACTACATGTAGTAGGTAGGGGCACTATTCGACACACTCTATAGTTTTTAGTTGCTAAATTCTAGAGTGTTTTTGGTTTTAGTGGCTCTTTCCACATGATATAGTAGCCGGCAAATTGTTTGCCGTCGGTCTTATTCTTAATCATCGGCAATACTTAATCTTATATGATATCTAAAGCGGGTTTAACCCGTGTGTTTAAAGGCATAAAGGGCATAATCGATGAGCGCAGCAAGCGACAATCTTAAGTTTCCACAAGAGGCACTCGTGCCTGCAGCAAACACCGCCAACAAGCCTCAGGCAGTTGACAGTAACTATAAAGTTATTCGCCGTAATGGCAGTGTAACGCCGTTTGATCAAAGCAAAATTGAAGTCGCTTTGACCAAAGCATTCCTGGAAGTTGAAGGTGGCGTGGTTGCAGCCTCTTCCCGCGTTCATAAGGAAGTTAAAGAATTAGCCGCTCAGGTTGGCGATTCATTGTTCCGTCGCATGCCAGATGGCGGCGTGGTGCATATCGAAGATGTTCAGGACCAAGTTGAGCTGGCACTAATGCGTTCTGGCGAGCAAAAAGTTGCTCGTAGCTATGTGTTATACCGCGAAGAGCGTTCACGTTTACGCGCTGAGAAAGAAGTTAAGCCGACTGGTAAAGGCAAGAAAGCCGCGGCAAACGTTATCAACGTTGTATCTCTGAATGGCGACACTAAGCCTTTGGATATGAAGCGTCTGAAGAAAATCATCAATGAAGCTGTTTCTGGTTTAGAAGGCGTTAGCGCTGACGTACTGATGACTGATGTAACTCGCAATCTCTTTGATGGCATCAAAGAGAAAGACGTTGGATCTGCATTGGTCATGTCTGCTCGCGTGATGATCGAAAAAGATCCTAACTACTCTCAGGTTGCTGCACGTTTGCTGATGGATACCATCCGCACCGAAGGGCTTACACTGCTAAACGGTCGCCCAACTGACGCGACTCAGGCTGAGATGAAGGGCATCTACCCTGAAATGCTGGCTAAATACATCCGCAAAGCGGTTGAGCTGGAATTGGTTGATGACGAGCTAAGCCGTTATGACTTGGTAAAACTGGGTAATGCGATTAAGCCACAGCGCGATCAGCAGTTTACTTACCTTGGTTTGCAGACGCTGTACGATCGTTACTTCATTCACACTGATGGCGTGCGTTTCGAGCTGCCACAGATCTTCTTTATGCGTGTAGCAATGGGTCTGGCGATCAATGAAGTTCAGCGTGAAGAGCGTGCGATCGAGTTTTACGATCTGCTGTCTAGCTTCTACTTCATGAGCAGTACGCCAACGTTGTTCAACTCTGGTACCTTGCGCCCTCAGTTGTCTTCTTGCTACCTGACGACGATTCCAGATCACTTGAGCGGCATTTACGATGCGATTAAAGATAACGCACTGTTATCTAAATACGCAGGCGGCTTGGGTAACGACTGGACGCCAGTGCGTGGCTTAGGCTCACACATCAAAGGCACTAACGGAAAATCACAAGGTGTGGTTCCATTCCTGAAAGTGGCTAACGATACCGCTGTTGCAGTCAACCAAGGCGGCAAGCGTAAGGGTGCAGTATGTGCATACTTGGAAACTTGGCACTTAGACATCGAAGAGTTCATCGAGCTGCGTAAAAATACCGGTGATGATCGTCGCCGTACGCACGATATGAACAGCGCGAACTGGATTCCTGACTTGTTCATGAAGCGTGTTGCAGAAGAGGGCGAATGGACCCTATTCTCACCCGATGACACCCCAGATCTGCATGATCTGTTTGGCTCTGCCTTTGAAGCGCGTTATGTTGAATATGAAGCAAAAGCAGCACGCGGCGAGATCAAATTATTCAAGAAACTCAAGGCGCTGGACTTGTGGCGTAAGATGTTGGGCATGTTGTTTGAAACAGGCCATCCTTGGATCACCTTTAAAGATCCTTGCAACATTCGTTACACCAACCAGCACGCTGGCGTGGTTCACAGCTCAAACCTGTGTACTGAGATCACTCTGCACACCAACGAAGACGAGATTGCGGTTTGTAACCTAGGCTCAATCAATCTGCCAGCGCATACCACTAAGAATGGTCTGGACATGAAGTTACTGAAGAAAACAGTAACGACGGCGATGCGCATGCTGGATAACGTCATCGACTACAACTACTACAGCGTGCCACAAGCGCGTCGCTCTAACCTGCAACATCGCCCGGTTGGTTTGGGTCTGATGGGCTTCCACGACGCTCTGTACAAGCAGGACTTAGTGTATGCCTCACAAGGTGCCGTGCAGTTTGCTGATACCAGTATGGAAGCGGTGTCTTACTTTGCGATCAATGCATCGAATGAGCTGGCTAAAGAGCGTGGCGCATACCCAAGCTTCAAGGGTTCTTTATGGGATCGCGGCATTTTGCCAATCGACTCTCTGGAACTGCTGCAAAAAGAGCGTGGTGATTACCTGCAGATCGACAAGTCCAGCACTTTGGATTGGGACACGCTGCGTAAATCAGTACAAGCTGACGGCATGCGTAACTCAAACGTGATGGCGATTGCACCAACGGCAACGATTTCTAACATCTGTGGTGTGAGCCAGTCGATCGAACCGACGTACCAGAACCTGTACGTTAAATCGAATCTGTCTGGTGAGTTCACGGTGGTGAATCCTTACATGGTTGAAGAGCTGAAGAGTTTGGATCTGTGGGATGACGTGATGATCAACGACCTGAAATACTTCGATGGTAGCTTGCAACAGATTGATCGCATTCCCGCAAACGTCCGTGAAAAGTACGCGAGCGCCTTTGAAATCGACCCTCGTTGGTTGGTTGAAGCGGGCAGCCGCCGCCAAAAATGGATCGACCAAGGCCAATCATTGAACCTGTACATGGCCGAGCCATCCGGCTCTAAAATGGATAATCTGTATAAGCTGGCTTGGGTACGCGGCCTGAAGACTACCTATTATCTGCGTTCTATGGGCGCTACTCACATGGAGAAAACTTCTGGTGATGAACCAGTTGCATCTAGTCGCGAACTGCCTGATAATGCCGCGCCAAAAGCGGCACCTAGTGCTTGTTCAATCCTAGACCCAGAGTGTGAAGCATGTCAGTAAAACGTAAATTTGCATCCCGTAGTACAGCAAACCGTATGAAAAAGACAACCGCGCGACTGAATACTACGCGGCAGAAAAGGAGAACAACGCATCATGCTAAATTGGGACAACCCACTATCGCCAGCAACGGCGAATAAGTCTACGGAGGCAGCCAAGCCGGCTGCCCCTGTTCTACAGTCTTACTCGGTCAGCAATGCGCTGAGCGAGGCACGCACTGCTGCTCCGGAGCCCGTTAAGCCGGTCATCGCAGAGCCGAAGCCCGTGGTTGCTGCACCCGCAGTCGCTACTGAGGCTAAGACTGGCATGCTGCAAGAGCAAATGGGCGTTACCGGCAAGGTAATGACCGCATTCAACGCCAATGATAAGCGTGTGATTAATGGTGAAGGCGATGTCAATCAATTGGCTCCGTTCAAGTACCCTTGGGCTTGGGAATATTTCCTGAATGCCAACAAGAATCACTGGACGCCGCTTGATATCAATATGGCGCAGGATGTGCATGACTACAATCACACCCTGACTGATGCAGAGAAGCACGTATATGAAAACGTACTGGCTTATCTGACGACGTCTGACATTCTGGCAATGCGCAATATCGGTTTGGCCGTCATGGAAAAGATGACTGCGCCGGAGTTGCAAATTTATCAGGCGCGTCAGGTGTATGAAGAGGCACTGCATACTTGGACTTACCAGCACTGCATCGAGACTTTAGGTCTGGATCAGGCAGAGATCTACAATCGCTACCGCGTAGTGCCACAGATCAACCAGAAGATTCAGCTGGCTAACCGCCGTCTGGAAGATGTCATGCGCTCAGATATGGACCTGAAAAATCAGGACGATCTGAACAGCTTTGTGATGTCTTATATGTTCTTCTCTGGCATCTTCGAAGGCAGCTGGTTCTACAACGGCTTTACGCCGATCTTCTCACTGCAACGTCGTGGTTTGATGAAAGGCACCTCCGAGCAACTGCAGTACATTATGCGTGACGAAGTGATGCATGCATCCTTTGGTATTCGTGTGGTGAAGCAGATTCTGCTGGAGAATGACGTTCGTCTTGATCCTAAAGAAATCCGCAAGATGTGGGATGAGTCTGAAGCTGCTGAAGCCGGTTACGCACGTTATATTCTGCGTGATCCGATTCTGGGTTATAGCGCGGATGATCATATCGAGCAGTTCCGCTTTATTGCGAACCGCCGTGCACGTCAGCTGGGCTTAGAAGAACCGTTCCCAGGCGCACAAAGCCGTACTCCTTGGTTGGATGAGCAAGCGAATATGAAGAAGGAGAAAAACTTCTTTGAAACGCGTGTGACAGAATACCAAACGGGTGGGGCGTTGAAGTGGGACTGATTTAGTAGTCCCCTTGAATAAGCTTAAGTGGTTCAAAACCACTTGGCTACATTGGTTATGGCGCCTACCTCTCGGTTTATTGATGGTCGCAATCTTGTTGATCATCATTTTCCGTTGGGCGCCATTGCCAAGTTCATCATTTATGATGCAACAAACAGTCTCTAGCTGGTTGGATAAAGACGTTCCCGCCGTTCGCCATCACTGGGTGAGCATGGAGCGGATTCCACCCGAAGTCGCATTGGCTGTCGTGAGCTCTGAAGATCAGCTGTTTCCTGAGCACTGGGGAATTGATCGAGAAGCAACTAAAACCGCAATACTAGCCTCTCTCAATGGCGAATCCGCAAAAGGCGGTAGCACCATTACTCAACAAGTCGCAAAAAACATGTTCCTCTGGAGTGGCCGCAGCTATGTGCGTAAAGGCCTGGAGTGGGGCCTGGCGATATTGATTGATGCTTTGTGGAGCAAACGCCGTATTTTAGAAGTGTATTTGAATATTGCTCAGTTTAGCGCTGCGGACTATGGCGTGGGTGCGGCAGCGGCTAATTTATTGAAGAAGCCAGTCGATAAGATTACCACTGAAAATGCAGCCGCTCTGGCAGCGGTGCTGCCATCACCAGCGACTTATAGCGTAACTAAACCCACTCGGTATCTTCTTAAGCGGCGTAAAGCGATTCAAAAGCAAATGCGGCAACTGGGTGGCGTTGATTATTTAGCGGATTTGTAGCGACCCTAAGTCGGTTCATCTCTCATATGCAGAGCAGGGTCCATCCGCTGATGTAACACTCTCAGCACCAATACATCATCCTCATCTTCCCGATAATAAATCGCATGACTCTGATGATTTAGACGCTTCAACCCCTCTCTTACAAAGCTATAGTCCGAGCAGATAACGACATCTGACAGGGTTTCCATTTTCTCACTAAGTGCATCAAAATATTTGTCGGCTTGCTGTCGTCCGAAGTTTTGATAAGAGTAGATGTAGATTGCCTTAATATCGGACTTTGCATCCTCAGTAAACCTAACCGTCATATACCCATATCACGCAATGCTTCTGCTTTAATATCGCTCATAGATAGCGTACTTATGCCACTTGCCTCGGCTGCGTCAATCATCTTGCGAAGCTCCTGAATAGCGAGTTGATGGCGCTCTTGATCTCGACGAATAAGATCGCGAAAGAACTCACTGATATTGCCGTATTTTCCCGAAGTGATTTGACTCTCGATATAATGACTCATCGGCTCAGGAACGGAAATAGTGTGTCTAATCATGATTGCTTCCCTAGTTAAAGTTCATACTCAATCATACTGGTTATGAATAAATGTGTAAAACACTCGCCTCAAAGCCATACTAGTGTCAGATTACTTATAATACTGACCGATAGTTTTACGAAATCGATAGTCATAGGTTTCTAATTGCATATTATCGGATGAGGAGAAAATAATGATAACCATCCAAGCCCTACTCAACACGCTCCCACAAACTGGCACGGTTAGCTGGATTGGCTTACGCCCATATCGCCGCGCCACCATTGACGTCGTCCAACAAGTCGAAGCCATTAAAGACACAGGCTTGGTCGGAGATCGCTACGCTGGCACGGCCGGAAAACGCCAAGTCACACTGATTCAAGCTGAACATTTACCGGTTATGGCATCCTTATTAGCCCGCGAATCGGTTGACCCTGCCTTACTGCGCCGCAATATCTGCGTGAGCGGGATAAACCTATTGGCACTCAAAGGCCGGCGCTTTCAAATCGGCGATGCAATCTTAGAATTCACGGGTTTATGCCACCCTTGTTCCTTTATGGAAGAGGTCTTTGGTGATGGCGGTTATAACGCGGTACGTGGCCATGGCGGGATTACGGCCAGCGTCATTCAATCCGGTATCATCCGTTTGAATGACACGGTGCAGGCGATTCCAAAGGACACTGAAACCACTCCACAGCTTTCTCTACTTTAGGCTTTCTGCGCGCCAAACCAGTTTTTATAAGGTTGGTAGTGATCATACAGCCAATTAAACAGTAGGGTGTAAATCAGAATAAACACAAGAAAGCCCGCTTCCAGAATAATTGCCGCCAGCAAACTGATTTGCAGCATCCAGGCAATTAATGGCACACCCAACACCACCATTCCCGTTTCAAAGCATACCGCATGCAACACTCGCAGTTTCATGCCTCGCTGAATACGTTCTGCACCAAACAGTTTGTCGAAACCGACGTTGTAAATATAGTTCCAAGCAACGGCCAATAGGCTCAGCGAGACGCCGACAATGGCTAAATCACCCGACGGTTTTTGAGTGACCAGAGCTGACATGGGAATAAAAATAGCCAGCAATATAATTTCAAATGACACGGCATGAAAAACGCGCTCTCTGTTTTTCATAATTAACAACTCCAAGCGTTAATAGGACAGAGTGGCCATTTTCATCTAATATCAGGATACCTACCAATTAGATACCATCGGTAAAAGCGATATGTTTATAAGCCGTGTGCCTATTGAGTTCGAGGAAGGTGCTTGGCATGCCAATATCGATATCATTCAGCATCAGCAATATAGCCATCTGCCGCTATTTCAACGCTTACGAACACTATTCAGAGAAGCGCTAAAAATCAGGACACTACGCCTGATCCGCTAATATCATCGACGCACCCTTGTCACCAATCATCATAGACGGTGCGGAGGTATTACCGCTAATCAGCTTGGGCATAATCGATGCATCAATGACTCGCAGGTTCTGCATGCCACGTACTTTCAGATCAGCTGGACTGACCACCGCCATCTCATCCACGCCCATTTTGCAGGTACCGATCGGATGATAAACCGTCGAAGCCGTCTCTCTCAGGTACTGCAAAATCTGCTCATCGGTTTGAATGTGTTTGCCGGGCGCCATTTCTTCACCACGGATCTCATCAAACACCGGCGAAGCTAGCACTTCACGCGCCTTTTTAACCGCCTCAACCAGTACTTTGCGATCTTGTTCTTCTGCAAAGAAGTTGTGATCGATCAGCATATTGCGATGCGTGCCATCATTCACCATTTTTACTGAGCCCACGCTGTTGGGACGCAGCACACAGGTGAATAGAGAATAGCCATGCCCAAACTCAAACTTGCGGCCACGATGGCTGCGGAATAATGGCGTAAAATGGAATTGAATATCCGGATCATCGCCCGTGGCTTCGACGAATTTGGTTTTTGCAAAGCCGCCCACTTCCACGTAGTTAGTCGTCCACCAGCCTTTGCGCTGTAGCCAGTATTTAAATGGGGCAGGGAGCACATGAGGCAATAGAGTACGCAGCGATACACCAATGGATTTGGCACTGCTGGAGCGCACAGTGACCATGCTGTCGATATGATCTTGCAGGTTTTCACCAACGCCCGGCACATCGTGTTTGCATTCAATGCCCAAGGTTTCAAGCTCAGCCTTATTACCAATACCGGAAGCCAGCAAAATGCGTGGCGAGGCAATTACACCGGCACTTAACACCACTTCTTTATTACAGGTCAGCACTGACGCCTGACCTTGCTGTTCAATATTGACGCTGACTACCCGATCACCTTCGATATTAAGCGAAAGTACTTCGGTTTGCGTCAATACGGTCAGATTCGGGCGCTGTTTAAGTACTGGCTTAATAAACGCCGTATAGCTACTCACCCGCTCGCCGCGCTGCTGCTTAACGTTGTATACGCCAAGCCCCAACTGCGATTCGGCATTAAAATCATCATTTTTTGGCAATCCGGCATGCTTACCAGCTGCCACAAACATATGACCAACTTCATTGGTTTCTTGTGGCTGAACGACGCTTAGCTCACCCTCGAAACCATGAAACTCTGATGACTGATCAACCTGATTGTTTTCCAGCTTTTTGAAAATAGGCAACACATCATCATACGACCAACCACGACAGCCCAAGGCTTCCCACGTGTCATAATCTTTACGATTTCCACGGATATACACCATGCTGTTGATCGCACTGGAGCCGCCAAGCCCTTTACCACGATTGACCGTAATCACCCGATTAGCCAAATGCTTTTGTGGCGCACCCTGATAGGTATAGTCGTATTTTTTATTGCCATAGAGCACAAAGGCACCCGCCGGTACTGACACCCATGGGTTCTGATTGGGGCCACCGGCTTCAATCAGGCACACGGAGACTTTAGGGTCGACACTCAAACGGTTTGCGACTACGCAGCCAGCCGAACCGGCACCAATCACAATGTAGTCATACGCGGTCATCAGGGTTTCCTTTGGTCAATAATGTAATAAAATTAGCTGGTTTGCGTTCTGAAATGATAGCTCTTAGGTCGCGTGAGTGATTCATAGCCCATCGCTGAAAGCGTACATCCACAACCCGTATTTTTAACACCAGTCCACGCCAGTGCAGGGTCAAGATAGTCACAGCGATTCATAAACACCGTACCGGTGTCTAATTGTGCGCCGATACGCTCTGCGGCGGCAACATCTTCCGTCCAAATTGCCGCAGTTAAGCCAAACTCTGAATCATTCATGAGCGTAATGGCTTCTTCATCGCTGCTGACCTTCATCACGCCAACTACAGGACCAAAGCTTTCATCGCGCATCACCGACATAGAGTGAGTCACATCGCTCAATACTTGCGGTGCCATATAAGCAGAACCTTCCTGCTCACGCTCAAAGGCGCTGGTATCCACATGCGACGTTGCACCAGCGGCGAGTGCCTCTTTGATTTGCCCACGAACGAAGTCTGCTGCAGCGGGTTTAATCATTGGCCCCAGCGTTGTTTCAGGCTCTAACGGATTACCCAGTACATAGGTGCTGGCAACCACTGCTAAACCGGCGACAAACTCATCGTGAATGCTTTCATGCACATAAATTCGTTCAATCGCGCAACAGGATTGGCCGCTGTTAAAGAATGCGCCATCCGCCAGATTTTCAATGGCATGTTGCAAATTACAATCAGCACGAACATAAGCAGGGTCTTTACCGCCGAGCTCCAAGCCAACCGGAATAAAGGCACCGGAAGCGGCGGCTTCCATAGCCTTACCACCGCCAACAGAACCCGTGAAGCAGACCATATCGACCATACCGCCACTAATCACCTCAGCGGTTTGCTCATGATCCATCACTAAATGTTGGAACACGCCTTTTGGCACACCGGCTTGATCAAACGCTTCCTGAAAGCGCTCGGCAACCAGTAAGGTATGCGCTGCATGCTTTAGGACCAAGGTGTTACCCGCCATTAACGCCGGAATAATCGAGTTAACCGCCGTCATATATGGGAAATTCCAGGGCGCAATGGTCAGCACCACGCCTAATGCTTCACGTGAAACGCGTCGCACAAAGCCGGGCTTCTCACCAGGGTCAAGGTCGGCCAGAGCGGATTCCGCAATCGAAATCATATAACGCGCCCGCTCTTCCAGCCCGCCGACTTCGCCTGCGCCAAATGCAACCGGACGCCCCATTTGCCATGCCAGCTCTTCCACAATCCGTGGCTTCATGGCGATCAGCGCATCCACCGCCGCATTACAATAAGCAGCACGCTCGGCAATACTCAGTAGTTTCCATTCCTGCTGTACCGCACGGCTTTCGGCAAAAGCTTCACGAATGGCCTGCTCACTGGCGACTGGACGTTCCGCATACACACTGCCATCTACCGGCGACACACATTGAATCATTTTCATGGGTTTAAGCTCGCTCAAAGCCACGGGCGACTTCCCAGTCGGTTACGCGGCGATCATATTCAGTCTGCTCCCAACGGGCAGCATGGACATAATGGTTAATCACATCATCACCAAAGGCGGCGCGGAACATCGACGATTTGTCCAGCATCTCAGTGGCGTCACGCAGGGTGCTCGGGATGTTTTTCAAAGACTCATCTAAATAAGCGTCACCAGTATAAGCCGGTGCCAGCTCCAGTTTCTGATTAATTCCCGCAATCCCGCAAGCCAGTTGTGCTGCCAGCGCCAGATACGGATTTAAATCGGCCCCACCAACCCGACACTCCACGCGTACCGCTTTGCTATTTTCGCCGCACATGCGATAGGCCGCTGTGCGATTATCAGGGCTCCAAACAGCTTTAGTGGGTGCAAAGGTACCAGACTGGAAGCGTTTGTAGGAGTTAATGTAAGGCGCTAAGAAGCAAGTCGCTTCATCGGCATATTCCAGTAGGCCTGCCATGTAATGTTTCATCAGATCCGACATGCCATATTCTGCATTTTCATCAAAGAATAGTGGGGTTTTACCTTCCAAATCCCACAGCGACTGATGCACATGCGAGGAACTACCGGCTGCGGAGTAATTCCATTTCGCCATAAAGGTGATGGATTTCCCTTTAGCCCAGGCAATTTCCTTACAACCATTTTTGACGATGGTGTGATGGTCAGCAGTAATCAGCGCATCATTGTATTTTACATTGATCTCTTCCTGACCGGCTGAGGCTTCACCTTTAGAACACTCCACCTCGATACCTGCACCGTATAAGCCATTACGCATAGCGCGAATGGTATCTTCTTCCTTGGTGGTCTGGAAGATGTGGTAATCCTCATTATAAGCGCTGGCCAGCTTCATATTGCGGTAGCCAGATTCCTGAGCGCTTTCAAAGGTCTGATCAAATAGGAAAAACTCTAACTCGGTCGCCATCATCGGGCGCATACCCATTGCTTCAAGCCTGGCGATCTGCTTTTTCAAAATGGCACGAGGCGAATGAGGGACTTCCTTATGAGTGTGATGATCCAAAATATCACAGAGCACCATCGCCGTGCCCTCCAACCAAGGAACGCGACGCAGTGTGCTTAAATCCGGCTTCATAACATAGTCGCCGTAACCTGCATCCCAGCTGGTGGCTTTATAGCCTTCAACCGTTTCCATTTCCAAGTCAGTTGCTAGCAAATAGTTACAGGAATGGGTCTCCTCATAACCACTTTTCAGGAAAAAGTCGGCATGAAAACGCTTACCCATCAGGCGTCCCTGCATATCAACCTGACACACCAGCACGGTATCAATCAGGCCTTCTGCAAATTCGTTTTTTAATTGATCCAGGGTTAGGGCAGGTGTCATTATTTTTCCTCGTTAATTGTCGCGTGCAAGGCTTTGGCGATAAAGCCAGCCCAGTATTGCTGATCTGCATCGCTGCTGAGCAGGTCGTTACGAATTTCCAGCATCACCGCGCCATGCTTTGGTGAGCTGTGTCGCCCGATCGTGTGTAATACCGGATCGGACGGGCCATAGGGTTCGTTGTTTCGAATATCTCGTGGAGACATGGCTTTGCTACGCTGATAAAAGCGCTCGGCAAAGCAGTTCTCAGGCGCATAGATTACCCCTAACTCAACCGCCCGCTGTGCGCCTAAAAACACCGGCGTAAAGCTGTGAATGGTGACGATAATATAGGGTTTCTCGGCCGTAACGTGCTCGCAGATTAAGCCATCAATGGCCGCATGAAATGGATCATAAATCTGCTTAACCCGATAGTCACGTTCCTCAGCGCTCAGCTCAATATTTCCCGGAATTTCCGTGTATTCACTGCGTTGCGGGATGGCACTTAGCACCTCTGGCGGTCGATTGCAGTCATACAATAATCGCGAGTATTGCTGGAGCACAAGTGGCGCATCCAATAGTTTACTCAGCTTTTTAGCGGTGGCAGCCGCTCCGGGGTCCCAGCCGATATGGCTTAGGCGCTCATCATCCGACAAGCCCAGATTGCCAAATACCGCGGGAATATAATGGCTGGCATGTTCGCAGACCAAGATGATTTCAGAGGCACCTTGCGGGTTATGAACCACCGCAGATGCCTGTTCCAGACCGCTCAAGGCGGCCACTTGTTCACTCCGTTCCATGATGCACCTACCTACTTCCGTAGACGAGCTCAGGCAACCACAATGTCAGCTGCGGGAACAACATCAGTATGAATAAAGCCACGAGCATAATCGCGACAAAGGGGATGATCGACTTATAGATATCCACCAACCCAATTTCTTTGGGGGCCATGGCTTTCATCAAGAATAGATTATAGCCAAAGGGCGGCGTCATATAAGCGATCTGACAGGTCACAGTGTATAGCACACCGTACCAAATCGGATTAAAGTCCAACGCAATAATTAGCGGGATATACAGAGGGGCCACGATAACCAACATGGCTGTATCATCTAAGAACATGCCCATAATGATGTAGGTCAGCTGCATCAGTAGCAGCACTTCCCAAGGCGTGAGGCCCCATTTTTCTAAGAACAAACTTTCAATAGCTTTTACCGCACCCAAGCCATCAAATACCGCACCAAAACACAGTGCCGCCATGATAATCCACATGAACATGCCGCTAATGCTTAAGGTTTTGCGTAGCGTGGTGTGTAGCACTTTAAAGCTCATGCGGCCTTTAACCAGTGCGGCCAACATGGCGACTAAAGCACCAACGGCTGAGGACTCAACCAAGCTGGTATAGCCCATCAGGAATAAACCAATTACCGAGAAGATAATAAACAATGGCAGTACACCCGCGCCCAATAAACGGATTTTTTCCTGCCGCGTAATGGCTTGGCGCTCTTCCAACGGTAAGGCTGGGCCTAACTCAGGCTGTAACTTACAGCGGATCACGATATAGCCGATAAACATAGTCGCCAGCATTAACCCCGGAACCACACCGGCTAGCCATAGCTGACTGACAGGTTGGCGCGCGATCATGCCATAGAGCACGAGAACAATACTGGGTGGTACGAGGATTCCGAGCGAGCTACCGGCTTGAATCACACCGGTTACCATACGCTTGTCATAACCTCGTTTGAGCATTTCGGGCAGTGCGATACTGGTACCAATCGCCATCCCTGCCACGCTAAGCCCATTCATGGCTGAAATCGCGACCATCAAGATGATGGTACCAATTCCCAAGCCGCCTTTTAGCGAGCCCATCCAGACATGTAACATTCGATACAAATCACTGGCGATGCCGGATTCTGAGAGCATATAGCCCATAAAGACAAACAATGGCAAGGTCAGTAAAGGGTACCAGTTTAGTAGTTTGATACTGGCGTTAAAGGCCATTTCAGAGCCGCCATCGCCCCATAAAAACAACCCAGCAACCACTGCGACAAAGCCGACGGCTCCAAATACACGCTGCCCGGTTAATAGCATCAGCATGAGCATTGAAAACATCATGATGGCAATCATTTCATGGCTCATACGACAATATCCTCAGGGTGTTGCTTGATATCAAAGGGAATGCCTTTGGCGGCGGCGACATTTTGGAAAAAGGTTGCCAGCACTTGCAGCAACATCATAAAGATTCCAAAGGTCATGATAATTTTGATGGGAGCCATATACGGTGCCCAGGAGGAGTAGTTCTTCTGACCATATTCAAGCGCGTAGGTGGTGCTGGAGATTCCGCCATACAGCAGCATCACCAGATAAGTAATCAGACACAATACGGTAATCGCGTCGATGGAGGCTTGTCGCTTCGGCGTCCAAGTGCCGTAGAACACATCCATGCGCACATGCGAGTCCATTTGCATGGTGTAAGCGCCGCCCAGCAAATAGTAGGCTGCCATGGTGAACTGTGCCATTTCAATGACCCAATATTGCGGTGAGCCAAGGCCTTTGGAGATCGAGGAAAACAGGAGTATTCCCATCATCATCAGCACCAGATACATGGCAATAATCCCAACGCCACGATTGAATTTGCTGATGAAACGCACGTATGACTGAATAGCGTTATACACGGTGACAACCCAGAAATTGTTGAAAGAGTCGCCTCCCTCAGAACAAGGGAGGCGCTAAGGTCAAGCGTCGAGCGGATTAACCATAACGGTACGGACGTCCTGCTTTGGACATGGTCTCGTTATAGGCTTTGAAGATTTCCACGACCTTTTTGGTACGCGGGCTTACTTCGGCAATTTCATCCCAGAACTTGTGCGCTTCGGCTTCAACCGTTGCCCACTCTGCATCGGGAATTGACGTCAGCTCCAGCTTAGTGCCTTCGGTACGCAGCTTAGCTTCACCACCCCAGTACCAGTGCTGACGGTAGTAGTGCGAGCTATCCATGCACAGCTTAAACAGTACTTTCAGATGCTCTGGCACTTTAGCCCAAGCGTCTTCATTGGCGAAGTAGGAACCACACCATGCGCCGGAAATATTATTAGTCAGGAAGTATTTGGTGACATCCGCCCAACCGACCGTGTAATCCTCGGTAATACCCGACCATGCGATACCATCAAGCTCACCGGTTTGCATAGCTACTTCAATATCTTCCCAAGGCAAAGTGACGGGTACCACGCCGAAACGCTTCAGGAAACGGCCCGCGGTTGGGAAGGTAAATACGCGCTTGCCTTTGAGGTCAGCCAGGCTGGTAATGGGGTCTTTAGTGGCGAAGTGGCAAGGGTCCCAAGCACCTGCGCCTAGCCAGGTCACACCTTTGACTTCGCTGTAGGCTTCTTCCCAAATTTCATTCAAGCCGTATTGATTGAATAGAACGGGAATATCTAAGCTGTAACGGGTTGCGAACGGGAAGTAGCCCCCGAATACGGAGATATCGACGGGGGAGGCGATGGAATCATCATCACTTTGTACCGCATCAATGGTTCCTTTTTGCATGGCTCGGAACAATTCACCGGTTGGGACCAGCTGATCCGCATAGTACAGCTCGATTTCCATTTCGCCATTGGCGGCTTTGTTGAACGCATCAATCGACGGCTTGATAACGTGTTCTGCCAGCGCAGGGCCAGCATAAGTCTGTAAGCGCCATTTGATTTTAGTTTTGGAAGCGGCGTGAACGTGTGGGGCCACCGCTGCAGCGGCAACTGCGCCTCCGGTGGTCACTGCGGTCTTCAGGAACTGGCGTTTATTCATGTTAATTCTCCAATGGTGAGGTCATCGAGCAACAAAACGTATCCAAATACTGAGCGGCTTTCTTATTTTTGATTTCTCCGTCAAAGTCCTGTAAAAATATACACAGCTTACAAATATTATGTCAAATATTTTAATATTTAATTGAAATAGCCATAAAAATCAGCACATTAAGCAATCACACTAAGCGCCAAAATAGGCCCGAACTTATGTCAAAAAAAGAGCAATCCTCGACTATTGCCGAACTCATCCGCCAGCAGATGAAAAATTTCACACCGGCGGAAATTCGTCTGGCGAACCACTTGCTGGGCAACTATCCGATGGCAGGATTGGTCTCGATTACTGAGCTTTCGGACGCTAGTGGCGTTTCTACTCCAACCGTTATGCGTACTCTGAAAAAGCTAGGCCACACCAGCTTTACCACCTTGCAAAAGGCGCTTAAAGAAGAGCTACAGAAGACGCTATCTGACCCGATTACCAAGCATGATCAATGGGCGGCGGAAGCCCCGAGTACTCATGTGCTAAACACGGTCGCCGATACCGTGACCACCAACCTTCGCCACTCACTCAACCAGATCAGCCATGAGCTATTTGACCAGGTGATTGAATTGCTTGTTACTGAGGACCACGCGGTACATATTGTTGGTGGTCGCATTACCACGTCTTTTGCGCACTACCTGAATACTCACCTTGAAGTGATGCGGGAAAATATCTACAACTTCCCACCCTCGGTTGCGCTGTGGCCACATCATTTGCTGAAAATTAAGCAGGATGATGTGTTGGTGATGTTTGATGTGAGGCGCTATGAGCCGGATTTGCTGACGGTAAGCCAACTGGCAGCGGAGCGTGGAGCGAAGATCATTCTGTTTACTGATCAGTGGCTATCGCCAATTGCGGCGCAAGCAACCCATATTCTGCCGATTAAGATTGAAGGACGCTCTGGTTGGGACTCTGGCGTGACGATTATGTTTTTTGTTGAAGCGCTGATTGTGGCACTGGAAGAAAAGCTATGGCCACAAACCTCCAAGCGTATGCGTGAATTGGAGGGGATGTTTGACCTGACTGAGCGCTTTAAAAAGCGGGTAGATCGTAGCTAAGAGTAGTGTTTTGGTCTGCACGTATTCTGAGTTTAGTTGCTTATCACGAAGTCAGTAGCTTAAACACTATAAATCACAAACCTCTCATAACTACTGCTAATTTCAGTTATTTTTAGCTAAATTCATCTAACTTAAATCAACTATCGAAACTTTAAAGTATCAATATGGAATAGCTGCCCGACCGGTTCCAATGCAATTAACTCATCTTCATCGCCATTGATACTAATCACCATATGCGGCGGCACAAAGGCTCCGGCACCATCAGCTTTAGGTGCAACTATCTGATGCGCCATTTCCAGCTCTGGTTTGATTTCAGCGCGGAACGCCTCATATGAGTCATAGTTACGCCGCACTTTCGCGACGATCGTATCAAATAGCATTACCAATTGTGGCGGTGGTGGCTTAGCTGGAGTAAAGCCTAAAGAGTGGAAAATACCGGGGCGAGTCCAGTTTAAAAGCTCAGCCTGCGCATTAGAGACATCCCAAGTTTCACGCCCTTTGCGCGGTACGGCAATGCGAATAAAGTGCTCGATCATATCTGCGCTATCCCAGGGTCTGAACACCAACCCACCGGCACTTAAAGGCCTTCCCGGTAAACGTTCGCGCAACGGTTTCAACCAATCGGGCGCGTCTTCCATCTCAACTAAACGGTTTTGTTCGCAGTTTTGCATATAGCCATCGCCACCGGGGCCGTAGTAATCTAAGTGTTGTTTATTCTTCCAGAAAGTGTCCCCTTCATTGAGGAGCGATTTTACTTTTGGCCACAGCGCATCGCCATATAAACCGCTAATACCTGCCTGATTCAGCGGCACATTCAAACCTAAATTAAGCGCCAAATGCATACCAGATTCTGAGCAATAGACTTGCGCGGATTGCTCATGTAATTGCTGTCTATCTGTTTTACTACCTAATATGGCTTTCAGTATTTTACCGCCAAAATCCACCACCTTATCCAGCGTGTTGGTCATCAGATTATCGTTGCCATTGTAGTCTGGTGGAAATTTGGTGATTTTCTGGATTAGCATGGTCCAACTGCGCACATTATTGATGTAAGCGCGTTGTTCTGCTGAGCTGATGTCACCTAGAAAACGCACCCGCCACATGAGCGAAGGGTAGTCCTTTGGATTTACATGACCGGCTTTGTGTTGGTTGGCATAGCTTCGCGGGCTGTCAGTGGCCACAAAACCGGGCTTACCTGCATTGTCGCGCACACCGATATAGTTACGGATATGCGTAATACTGAATTTCAGCATCTCCAGCCCTTTTTCCTCGTCTTGCATCACTTCACGCGTAATCAATCGGTTGCCTGGGTTATGATGTGAGGAGCCCAGATACCACTCTCCAGGCAATACAAATCGTAATAAATCACGTTGCTTGGTTTGCCAGATATTCTGATAAGCAATAAGGCGAATGTCGGCATCTGCGCGTATATGGGTAGGAACTTCCTCCCATTGGCTGCCAATTCGAATCATTTTGGTGACTAGATCGCGCTCAGATTGCAGACTGGTATCTTTCCAAAGTTTAGCGGCGGCAGCGCTATTGATGGTGTAATCGGAAGGAGGTAATTCACGCTCGTAGCGCTGATCCGGGTGCGTATTAAAGAACTGAGTGGCTTCTTCAAACGTGAGATCTGCCAGCTTGGGCACCCGTACGCTTCCATCCGGATTGTGGTGGTCATGACTGATATGTGGACCGGTATCCGCCAGTCGCAAACTTTCAAACACCTCACCCAAAATGCGGATTCGATCGACTAAGGCTTGCTGGTTCGGATTATTGGTATTCTCAGGGTCTACCGAATCCCAGCTGCCATTTTTATCCTTTTCCTCAAAGAATAGAAAAGCCTCCTCAGCGTTAATTTTCTGATTTTGGCGCGAGTTAGCCAGTTCTACCTGCTTGTTACCGACTAATGCCAGACGATGACCATCTTTAGCCGTCAATGCGCGGATATCCGCCTTACTTAAACCTGCGAGTTGAAGCTCTTTGAGCTTTGCAGTATCTCGCAGATCAATTTCAAGACCTTGATAACGCTGAATAAAGTCGCTGCGGCGGGTCGGTATTTGGCTCATCGGTGTTCTCCCTGAGGCTCGGGTTTAAACGAATGAAGAACCTTTACTATAGTGCAGCTTTGGAATTATTACTGGCTTAGCGCTACATTTTTGATAAAAAATTACGCACTATTCCCAAGGAGTAAACTTGTGCCACTTCTTGTATAAATTTGGGGAAATCAACGTGTGCGGAGTGATCAGCTGAGTCTGAAATGGTTCGTACCACTGAAAATGGAATGCCAAACTCTGAACACACTTGAGCCACCGCAGCGCCTTCCATTTCTACGCAAGCCACGCTGGGCAAGCGCTCCCGTAAATCCTGCACCGCTTCATTGCTGGAAATAAACTGATCGCCACTGGCAATATCCGCCGTGATGACATCGGGGTGGCGTAGATTGAATTCATCAATAAGCTCTGGGGAGAGTAATTTGTTTAGATCCTGATTTACAAAATCCTGAGCCGCCTGCAGCAGAGCCGGACGCCGCGCATCATCACTATCCATCGCCGCTTTGCCTAATAGCGGGATTTCATGGCGTGGCAAAATCGGGCGCACATCCATATCGTGTTGATAGAGCTTATCCGCCACCACAATATCGCCGACTTTTAACCTGCGATCCATGCCACCAGCAACACCCGTAAAAATCACCTCATCCACTCCTAAGCAACTAATCAGATAGGTTACGGTACTGGCTGCAGCCACTTTACCCCAGTGCGAAAATACAACGACGACCGATTGACCCCATAACTGCCCCTGATAATAGGTGCGCTGGCCGGCTTCAGTAATTTGCACATCAGTCATATGCGCCATTAGTGAGGCGTTTTCTTCCGCCATCGCGCTTAAAATAGCAATCGTCATCGGGCATACCCCTTATCAAATCAGGAATTAAGATGCCGAAACTGTATCAGAATATTTCGCTAAATAGGGAATGGCTTTATGATAGTTGCATGACTAAAACTCTCATTGTTATCTGGCTGATTGGCCTACATGCTTTTGCCGCACTAGCGCTTTTGAAGACCGACTTACCGTATAGGATTGATCGCAAATTAGGCTTGGACCTGATTTCACCGCCGAATATGGGGCAGTTTTATGACAATATGTTGGGCAGTCACCTGCAAATGGATGGCAGTGTTGAGTTTGGTTCGGTGATTTTTTTAGGTGATAGCATTACGCAGGGGCTGAATGTGGCTGCAGTGACACATCCGGCGATTAATTACGGCATTGGCATGGATACGACGGAGGGATTATTGCAGCGAATACCGCAATATCAGTCCTTATCGCGCGCCTCGAAGATCGTGATTAATATTGGTATTAACGACCTGATACGAACCAATCGAAGCAATTCAAAGATTTTAGAGACCTATCAGTTGATCTTATCAGCCCTACCAAGCGGTGTGCCGGTGCTGGTACATGGCATTTTTCCGGTCGATGAGCGCTTAGGTTTTGCGGGGTTTAATACTCGAATCAACGCGCTGAATGAGGGAATCAAAGCACTAGCGGATAACCAAGGCTTCGCGTATTCAGCGCTTGGGGAGCAATTTAAAGATGGCAGCGGAAATCTGCAACCCACCCTGCATAATGGGGATGGATTGCATTTAAGTACAAACGGCTATCGGCTTTGGATTGAAGCGCTTAGCTCTGATCTAAGTGCTGCAGTTTATCCTTAACGCCATCCCACTCAGCGGCATCTTCAGGATGGTCTTTCATCTCACTAATAACCGGCCATTTGATCGACAAGTCAGCATTAATTTTGATAAAGTGCAGTTGATCCTCAGGCAGATCATCTTCAGCAAAAATGGCTTCTGCCGGACACTCTGGTACGCAAAGTGAGCAATCAATACACTCATCTGGATCAATGACCAGGAAGTTGTTACCCTCGTGAAAACAATCCACGGGGCATACTTCTACACAATCCGTGTATTTACACTTGATACAATTGTCAGTAACAACGAAGGTCATGAGGGATATTCCTAAACTATTGATTCGAACTTAATACAGGGCTTGGTGAACTATAAATTAACTAATAATCTACCAAGTTATAATAACATTATCCGATTAGTGTAACTGAGGTTGCAAGTGCTGAGACCGTTGATTATTAAAATGAAAAAGTTTTTCGGCCAATTTCGCACCCGTATCGATGCGGCAATCGATACCCTGCTTGAAAAAGCCACCACCAAACTGCAACGCTTCCGGCCTCGTAAAGTCCCTGAAGTCGTTGAACCACTGATTCAAACCAGCCCACTTCCGAGGCTTGATGACTCACTGGAAGTCTTCACCAAGTCACTGATGCCAGCCGCTAAAAGACAAGCGAATCCTGACTATTTACCACTTGGCAGCACGCACGATATGGTCAACCCGATTGGTTTGTATCTGCTATCACAACAGCGTGATTATATTGTTTACACGCCACCGGGCTATCAGCTGGAAGAGCAGCTGCCGATGGTGGTGGTACTGCATGGTTGTCGCCAAAATCATCATGATATTCGTTCGATCAGCGGCTTTGATGCAATTGCCGATCGTGAGCGCTTTATTGTGGTGTATCCCTATGTCACGAGCTATCTGGGGATACGGAACCTCAACTGCTGGGCATGGTGGCAGCGCTTTCACATTCGAGCAGGCAGTGGCGAAGTTGAAGATTTGCGCCGTATTATCGATCAGGTGCAAAGCGAGTTTAATGTCGATAGCCGTCGTATTCACATTACAGGCCTGTCTTCTGGTGCGGGAATGACTGTGGCTGCTTTGGTTGCTCATGGCAAACTCTTTGCCTCCGGAGCCAGTGTGGCAGGTGTGGCTTATGGCGAGTCGGCGCGAGCTGTGCGCATTAGTCAGTTTATGAAAATTAAGTACCATCGCCTGGCAGTCACCGTGCAGCGCATGAATTCACAGTTACGAGGCAAGGGCGACTTAGCTCCGCTGCTAGTGATCCAATCCAGCAATGACCAAACTGTAGAGCCGCAATCTGCCATTAATTTGCGCGATAGCTGGTTGGAAGTTAAAGGTATTCGCAAGCAAAAACCAACGCCTATTATTGGCGAAACCCAGTCTATAAAATGGGAATATAAGCGTTATCATCAAGGGCGCAAAGTAACACCGGTTGAAACGCTGTTGGTTGACCAACTTAAACATGCTTGGATTGGTGCCAATGGTGGTAATTATGGCGAGTCGCGTGGGCCGAATATTTCTGAAATAATCTGGTTATTCTTTAAGCGTCATCCACGTTAAGCTACTTCTGACCTTGGCTGGGTAAACTGGTTTGCTCAGTTTTGCCTAATCCAAACCAACTTTAAGGAATCATTATGACTGCATTGCCTACGCCACTCATTAGCGCTGAACAACTCTCAGCACGCCTGAATGATCCTGATTTAGTAATTTTGGATGCGAGCTATTTTATGCCGGCAATGCAGCGGGATGGTGTAGCCGAGTGGAAAGCACAACGTCTTGCCAATGCTCAGCACTTTGATTTCGACACTAAAATTTGCGATCCGGATGCCGAATATCCGCACACCATGCCAAGCCCTGAGCTATTTAGCGAGGCTGTACAAGCACTCGGCATAAACCAAGATAGTCAGATCGTGGTTTATGACAGCTTAGGGTTATTTGCCAGCCCACGCGTTTGGTGGATGTTTCGCGCGATGGGGCATGAGCAGGTAACCATTCTGAATGGTGGGCTACCAGCTTGGCTAGCCGCAGGTTTTAGTCTCACCAAGACAGCACCTGAAACACCAACACGCGGTAACTTTGTTGCCAATTACCAAGCGGGTCTTTTCTGCGATGCTGAAACCGTATTGATGGCGCTACAAGATAATTCAAGCAAAGTACTGGATGCGCGCGGAGCAGGTCGTTTTTCAGGTCAGGAAGCCGAACCTCGCGAAGGTTTACGCAGCGGCCATATGCCGGGTGCGAAAAATCTGCCGTTTACAGATTTATTGGATAATGGCTATATGCGACCCACCGAAGAACTGAAAGCCCGTTTTTCGGAACTCGCCAGCCCTGATCAGCAGCTGATTTTTAGCTGCGGTTCGGGAGTGACAGCATGTCATTTGGCGTTAGCAGCGACCTTAATCGGCTATCCAAACCTATCTGTATTTGATGGTTCATGGAGCGAATGGGGCGCAAGACCAGAATTACCGATTGCTCGTGATTGAGGCCAACCGCCTAGCTTGCAATTTTTAGCTCAATTAATCCAATCAAAGCTAGCTATAGTAATATATAAGAAAATTCGCTTAATATTTTTACAATTTATTAAAACTAATTGCCATTCCTTTGGTCTGTAATGAAGCTGGAAAATGATTTCCGGCTTTTCATAATTTAACCAAGGATGGAATTTTTATGATGACTAAAAATATTGCTTTGACCTCAAGCGCTGCCGTTATTCTGGCTTTTGCAACATTTGCCTGGGCTGACAGCACCACAGCCCCTGAAGCAGAAGCGGCTGCTCCAACAGAAGCCAGCGAAGAAGCACCTGCTCGTTTGTGTATTCCAAAAGCAGAGGCGGAAGCCGCTGCCGAGGCAACTGAGGAACAGCCAGGTGATGAGGCCGAAGCCGAAGAAGCCGCTCCATCAGATGGAAACGCGCCGGTTGAAGATGACGCTGAAGACACAGAAGAAGCATTGCCGATTTGTGATGATGAAGGCAATCCACCAGAGCCTGCTGAAACAGAAGCAGAATCTGAGTCATAAATTTAACTTTGCGTTATAACTAAATGCGCAACGCCCTGAGTCAGGGCGTTGCTGCAGTACTCTATTTGCGACTAGTTGGCCGTTACTTGTCTAGAAAACCTGAGCGTAAGACCTCATAACAAGCGCCCATTGTGTGATAGTCCGTCTTGCCCGCCGGTGATTTCAGATCATCATATTTCTGATTATCCTGCGTTAGAATGCGATACCAAGCGCCATGCTTGTGATCAATCATGTGCGCCCAGCTGTATTCCCAGATCTTCTGATACCATTCCTGATAACGCGCATCGCCCGTTGCTTCTGCTAATAAAGCTGCCGCTGCAAAGCTCTCTGCCTGTACCCAGAAGTATTTATCGCCATCGCAAATGCCGCCGCCGGGTGCAAAGCCGTAGCAAATACCGCCATTTTTCTCATCCCAGGAGGCTTCCAGTGCACGATCAAATAACTCCTGTGCGGTTGGAATTAACCAATCCATCGGACGGTGACGATTTAAAATCAGCAGCAGTTTAGACCACTCTGTTTGGTGACCGGGTTGAAAGCCCCAAGGACGGAATAGATGTTTAGGATCATCTTTGTTGTAATCCCAATCGACCAACCAATCCTGATCGTAATGCTCCCACACCAAACCACCCGCACGCGATGCTTGCCGCTGTGTGATATTAGTGGCTAGCAGGGCAGCACGATCCAGATAACATGTTTCGCCAGTTGCTTCATAAGCCCATAGCATCGCTTCACAGCTGTGCATATTGGCATTTTGGCCACGGTAAACGCCAATTTCAGAGAAGTCTGCATTGGCTTCATCGCAATACAAACCAGCCTCAGCATCCCAGAAATGTGCTTCCATTAAGTCCCATGCAGATTCCAGCGAAGTACGCCCGGCTTCCACACCTGCCAGTAAAGCGGTTGCGCCAGCGACAATAACGAAGGCTAATCCATAGCAATGATTCGTGCTATCCGCCACGCCATTTTCATCCAGCAACCAGATATAACCTGCGCTATGTTCCGGTTGGCGATGGGCGGTTTCCAGATACTTTAGCCCGTGCTCAACCCATGGCAATAAACTGTCGTCTTTGAAAGTACGCGCAGCCATTGCATAGTTAAACACATAACGGGTACTGCTCACCAAGTGGCGAGTATCCGCATCATAAATACTGCCATCATCACGGAAGTGCTGGAAAAAACCGCCGTTTTCATCCAATACATTGGGCTTATAAAACGCCAGCGTTTGTTGAATGTGCTGCGTTAAAACATCAGCGGATTTAAAATTTGGGAACTGCATACTGCTCCAATAATCGTTGTTGGGTTGTTGAATATTTGCTGCTTAAATCGTTAGTCAATGCGATCGCCAGTTTCCTGATCAAAGACGATGGCCTTGCTCATATTGACAGAAAACGGGGCTTTTTGTCCGACGGCGGCACCGCAGTTTGAACGCATACGTGACACGATTTCTTCGCCGCACAGTGTGGTAAATACAAATAAATCCGCACCGGTCGGTTCGGTGACTTCCACCATGCACTCAATCTCATACACCAGTGCATTGTCATGTTCAGCGCTTCCGGGATCGGTAATGGCTTCAGGGCGAATCCCTAAGGTCACGGTTTTTCCGACCCATTGATCATAATGAGTCCCCGCTTTCATTGGCAGGTGAATCACATCGCCAGAAGGTTGTATCAGTTTTGCCGCAATGCCGGTTCCGGTTTTGATTAACTCCACCGGTAGCAAATTCATGGATGGCGATCCCATAAAGCCTGCGACGAATAAGTTTTTCGGATCATCGTAGACTTCTTGTGGGGTACCTAGTTGCTGCAATTCACCGCCTTTCATAATCGCAATGCGAGTGGCCAATGTCATTGCTTCAATCTGATCATGGGTCACATAAACAATCGTAGCGCCCAAACGCTGATGTAGCTTTTTAATTTCGGTGCGCATATCCACGCGTAGCTTGGCATCCAAATTGGAGAGCGGCTCATCGAACAGGAAGATTTTCGGCTCACGTACCAAGGCCCGTCCCATGGCCACACGCTGGCGTTGACCACCAGATAGTTGGCCCGGTTTGCGTTTTAGCAGAGGTTCGATTTGCAGCATCTGCGCAACTTCGGCAACCCGCTGTTTGCGAATGGCCTTGTCGACTTTACGCATTTCCAAACCGAAGGAGATATTTTTCTCGACCGTCATGTTTGGGTACAGCGCATAGGACTGAAACACCATCGCAATATCACGTTGCGACGGGTGGCGATTATTCATGGTTTCGCCACCAATCACAATCTCGCCAGCAGTAATATCATCCAAGCCCGCGATCATATTTAGCAACGTGGATTTACCACAACCGGAAGGGCCGACCAGCACCAGAAAGTCACCATCATCAATCGCAATATCAATGCCATGCAGTACTTCAACGGAGCCAAATGCTTTACGGACGTTTTTTATTTCAAGAGAAGCCATGCACTGATTATCCTTTAACTGAGCCGGCCATTAATCCACGCACGAAATAGCGTCCGGCCACAATGTAAACAAACAGGGTAGGTAAGGCAGCGATTACTGCCGCTGCCATATCGACATTATATTCTTTAACGCCGGTGGAGCTGTTCACCAAATTATTGAGCGCGACGGTCATTGGTGCGCCTTCGCCAGCAGCAAATGAAGCGCCGAATAGAAAGTCATTCCAGATATTGGTAAACAACCAAATCACGGTCACGACGATAATCGGGCCAGAACTGGGCAACAGGATGCGCCAGAAAATACCGAAAAAACTCGCGCCATCAATCATCGCTGCTTTCACTAATTCACTGGGAAACGCTTCGTAGTAGTTACGGAAAAACAGCGTTGAAAAGCCAATACCATAGGTGACATGCACCAGCACCAAACCGGCCGTGCTACCTGCTAAGCCTAAATTTCCGAGTACTTGCGACATGGGGATGAGCACAATCTGAAACGGAATAAAGCAGCCAAACAGCATTAACGCGAATACCCAGCGATGCCCTCGAAAGCGCCACTTGGTGAGTACATAGCCATTGAGTGCGCCCAGAATCGTTGCGATGAGCACCGCAGGAACTACCATTTTAATCGAGTTCCAGAAGTAGCCATTGATGCCTTCACAGGTCAGCCCGATACAGGCGCTGCCCCAGGCTTTTAGCCAAGGCTCAAAGGTCCAGACTTCGGGCAACATCATCATATTGCCTTGGCGAATTTCATCCAGCGACTTAAAGCTACTGACCAACATCACGAACAGCGGCAACAGATAAAATACGGCGAAGACCAATAAAGTCGTATATAGAGCGACTCGCCAGAAACGCCCGTTTTCGACGCCAGCGGATTGATTACTCATGGCGTTTACTCCGTGTTTCAGCATACAGATACGGCACCATAATCGCGGCAATGGTCATTAGCATAATCATTGCTGAGGCCGCACCGACACCCATTTGGTTACGGGTGAAAGTATAGGAATACATAAAGGTCGCCGGAAGCTCGGTGGCATTCCCCGGCCCACCGCCAGTCAACGCAATGACCAGATCGTAGGATTTAATCGCCATGTGTGACAGTACGACAAAGGCACTTAGGAACACCGCACCCAGCTGAGGAATGATCACGCGTCGATAGGTTTGAAAAGTGGATGCGCCATCTAACTGCGCGGCCTTAATTTGTTCGCCATCGATTCCACGCAAGCCAGCCAGAAACATTGCCATAACAAATCCGGAGCTTTGCCAGACGCCCGCCATGACTACGGTATAGATTGCCATTTCGGAATTGACCAACCAGTCGAAACTGAAACTACTCCAACCCCATTCGTGCATGGTTTTTTCCAGACCGAGACCTGGGTTTAAGAACCACTTCCAAGCGGTTCCGGTAACGATAAACGACAAGGCCATTGGGTATAAATAAATGGGCCGTAGGAAACCTTCGCCGCGAATTTTCTGGTCTAACAGAATTGCCAGAAACAAACCTAAGATGCCGCAGATCCCGATATACAAGATACCGAAGATGGCTAGGTTATCCAACGCGACTTGCCAGTTCAGCGTTTTCCAGAGCTTCTCGTAATTGTCCAAACCGATATATTTCATCTTGGGCAACATCCGCGACGCAGTCATAGAAATATAACCGGTGTAGATAATGAAGCCGTAGACAAAACACAAGGTGATGGCAAAGGAGGGCGAGAGGACTATTTTTGGCAGATTACGCCGCCACCAACCCGCCCAGCCGGAAGTGTTGTCGTTCATATAAAAGCCTTGTGAAATGGAAAGCTTTGCGGTGGCTGGGGAGGAGTACACCACCGCAAAAGCTATCCAGGTTTTACCTCTTAATTACACTCGCTTACTTCGCGCCTTCGATGGCTGCTACCAACTCTTTGACGGCATCAGCGGAACTGTTGTCACTATTGAAATGTTTGGTCACGACATCGTACAAGGCGTTTTTTACAGAAGCCGGAGCTGCATGACCGTGTGCCATTGAGCCGACGAGTTGATCGCTTGCCGCAGCCTCGGCCAAGTCTTTCATGGCTTTTTTACCGCAGGCATCAAAAGCGTCATTCGGTACATCGGTACGTGCTGGCGCAGATCCTTTAACCACGTTAAACGCAGATTGGAAGCCCGGAGACATCACCGCTTTGGCCATGGCTAGCTGCGATTTTTTACCGGCGTCTTCACCGGCAAACATCACGAACTGATCGGAGTTGAATGACACCATGCCTTGTGTGCCCGGTACCCGGAAACAGAGGAAGTCTTCACCCGGTACTTTTTCGGCTTTAATGAATTCGCCTTTTGCCCAGTCACCCATGATCTGTACACCGGCTTTGCCTTCGATGACCATGCCGGATGCCAGATTCCAATCACGGCCAGAGAAGTTGTCATCGACAAAGCCACGCAGCTGACGCATACGATCAAACACCTTCACCATGGTCTCAGAGCCGAGTGCTTCAGCATCTAGGTTGACCATTGATTTGTTGTAGAAGTCGATACCGCCAGTAGTCATCACAACACCATCAAATAGGGTCGCATCCTGCCAAGGCTGACCACCATGTGCCAGTGCGGTATAGCCTTTGGCTTTGATCTTTTCCAGTACGGCGATGAACTCATCCCAATCTTTTGGAAGTTCGGTGGCACCGACTTCATCCATGATTTCTTTGTTGGCCCATACCCAGTTGGTAGAGTGCACATTGACCGGAGCAGCAACCCAATTGCCTTCATATTTTGAAAAACGTTGCAGGGCAGCGGGAACCACTTTATCCCAGCCTTCGGCTTCGGCCAGTTCATTTAAATTTGCAGTGGCATCTTCTGCGGCCCAATCCTGGATATCAAAACCGAGCATTTGAACCGCAGTCGGAGCGTTCTGAGCTTGTACCCTCGCACGCAATACGGTCATGGCATTGGAACCACCACCGCCGGCAACCGGCATATCCTTCCAACCAATTCCCTGAGTTTTCAAATCATCCTTCAGTACGGTTAGCGCTTTTGCTTCTCCGCCTGATGTCCACCAATGCAGTACTTCGACATCATCAGCCATCGCACCACCGCTTAGACCAAATGCTAATGAGGCTGCTAACAATTTCACTTTAAAATTACGCACGTTCATTTCATCCCTCCTCAGGGTTTCAGTTTATGATCGAGGCGCGCCACAAGACTCGCGAACAATCAATTCGGTCGGAATCACAATTCGCTGGCGTGGCGCATTGCGATCTTTAATATAGGTTTGCAGCAGCTCGATGGCCGCTTCGGCGATAGCTGCCGCAGATACTTTTACGGTGGTTAGAGCAGGGTGCGTCAAACTGGAATCGGCAATATCATCAAAGCCAACCACGGCCAGGTCTTTGCCTACTTCCAGTCCCATTTCGCGCGCACCACTCAACGCACCGTATGCCATCAAATCTGAAAAACACATTACGCCGGTGATTTCAGGATCGTAGTTTAAAACGGCTTTTAGGGAATCCCGGCCGGCTGCACGACCTTGCATCACTTGGTACACATAACCCGCAGGAACGTTTAAACCGGCATCGCTCATGGCATCCATATAACCGGCAAGCCGTTCGTGATAATCCGAGGTGTGATCCACACCGCCAATGAAGGCGATTTTTTGATGGCCTAACTGAATCAGGTGTTGGGTGGCGGTGTACACACCATTGCGGTTATCAGCGATCACGGTTGGAAAATTGCCAAAGGGCACTTCTCGCATGATCTGCACAATAGGGAAACCGTTACGGATTATTTGCTCCAGCCAAGCAGCAGAGGTTAGGGGAGCGGGGCAGATCAGCAGACCGTTAACATTGTATTCCATCAACTTTCTGACGAGGGTTTCTTGCTGCTTAAGCTGCTCGCCATTGCTGACAAACATCGGGACTAATTCCAGCTTAAGCGCTTCCTGTTCAAAATGGTTAAGGAGCTCACCACTGTAAGGTGTGTTCAGTACATTGACGATGACACCCAGTAGATCACTGGTAGCGGTTTGGCGGAGGTCGGCTGCTTTACGGTTGTAAACATAGCCGGTTTGTTCGATACCCTTGAGAACACGTTCGCGGGTTTTTTCATTCACATCAGCACTGCGCCTCAAAACCAGAGACACAGTCGACTTCGACACGCCAACGTGTTTTGCCACATCCAGCAGGGTCACTCTGCGCCCTTCCGGTTTGGTCGGCAGGTCTTGCATCGACAAATTCCTCCTAAGATTTTGTGCTGTTCTATTTAATCTAGCACAAAATCTGGAACGTTCCAAAGGAATGTCTTAATGAACTGATTGACTACGATTGATTCGCTAAGCCCTTTTGAATTTTACCCAACTCGGAGAGGTCATCCTCAGTGGCTCGAGCATCGAAATTGAGTTCGTAATTTTCGGCGGCAAAATCAGGAGCACTATTACCGGCTAAAAAGGCATCTGCCTGAGCTTTCAGGTAGTCCGCATTTTTCTGGCAATAGGGAGCCGCACCGATGTACATCACATTGCTGTAGCCCTGACCTTGGTGTTGATCCTCTACCGCATGAATCACATCCGGATGCCACCAGACCGTGTCGCCTGGTTGCATCTTCGGAATGGGCATTAGCACTTCCAACAATAAAGCATGCCACTTTGGATCGCACAATAAAGCGCGAGAAGCCATCGCTCCGCAGAGCTCATCATCAGGCACATCATCTTGCAAGGCACGTAAAAACATCCAAGCCAAGGCTCTGGAAACGGGGACCAAATTAAGCGTGCCATCACCTGGTCCTTGTGGGGTTAAAGCGACCCAACCTTGATAAGTTCGGAACATACTGCAGACGGCTGGCGAGGGGATTTCCTGAGTCTGGTTGCGGAAGGCGGCATCAAAGGGTTCGTAGGCTTGCCAGTTACCATCAATCAAATGACGGAATACTTTTCGAAAACCTTGCTCGTCTATCCAACGCTCAACCGAGCCACCATCGATATGCGGTTTGAGCCCTAAGGAATTATCGCCGGGTTCTCTGCGCCGAACCCGATCGGCATAAGTGCATTCACGATCTGGGTCGAATACCTGCTCACCCTTGTGTTGATGATTCCAAACTCGGTTTAGATGGCGACGGGTGATTGCCATATTCTCAGATTGGCGTGCCATGATTTGTGGCTTCGACCAGTACACACTGAAGATTTGTGGCTTACCCTGTTGCAGAGATGAGAAGTATTTATCGAGACCTTTGTCCGGTGTATTCACGTAATCAAGCGTATCTAAATAATCTGCGATTTGCTGATTCCACTCTTGTGCTTGTTCTACAGGGAAGGTGTTTCTCACAATGACACAACCACGTTTACGAATAATCGCCTGTTGCGATTCAGTGATGCCAGCGTCGAGTAAGTCGGCATAATTGAGTTCAGGAATGACATTATCGCCGTTGGCTTGCAGCGCTTTTATCTCATCAATTTCTGCTTGGATGGATGCCGTCATGCCTTCAAAGCTGTCTTTAAAATTTCCGCCCGACTGCTTCAACTGTGCTTTCGCTTCACGAATTGCTTGCGGAATATTTTCCACGTTTAAGCTCATGCTACTTCCTCCTGTAATGATCTATACGACTTGAACGATTCCAAAGGCGCATTTTGAAAAGATCACTTCATCCTAACCAAGCTGACTTTTTAACTCAATCTTTAAGTCTTTGGCACCTATGCTGACGCTCAATTTACCACTGCTTTACAAAAATGTTCGCCTCTTCAGTAAAGCAAATTAATCGCATCTTATACACTTAAGCTTTGCCCAACTGAGAGTCTACGATGTCTGAACCTGCAATTAGCCGCCACCCCATTCCTGAACTGAATAACCTTCCTGATGACATGCGCGAACTGATTTTAGAGGTACAAGAGAAGTCCGGTTTTGTACCAAATATCTTTTTAGCGTTGGCCCACCGTCCTGCCGAATTCAGAGCGTTCTTTGCTTATCATGATGCACTGATGGAGAAGGACGAAGGTTTAACCAAAGCCGAGCGGGAGATGATTGTGGTCGCCACGTCCGGATTAAACCAATGCCAATATTGTGTTGTGGCGCATGGTGCTATTTTGAGAATCCGCGCTAAAAACCCATTGATTGCCGATCAGCTAGCGGTCAATTATCGCAAGGGTGATATTAGTGAGCGTCAGAAGGCTATGCTGGCGTTTGCAGAGAAGGTTTGTAAAGAAGCCGAAACTGTCTCCGATACTGATTATGCAACGCTTTATGAGCATGGCTTTAATGATGATGATATTTGGGATATCGGAGCGATTACGGCATTTTTCGGCCTATCTAATCGATTGGTGAATATGGCGAGCATCCGACCTAATGATGAGTTTTATATGCTGGGAAGACAGCCTCGTCAATAAACCAACCTCGCAATATTATCCCTCTGGTCTGACAGTTCTACCCTTCAGCAGGTAGAGCTGATAGATCAGAGCCAGTTCACATTTGATTCAGTTGTCCCTCTCTAGTATCAAACAAATCAATAATTGCTCCTGCTGCCTATCCCCCAATAGTGCATGCCCGTTCGATTGATTGTTCTTTCACAACCCCGAATTCGTCCCGCTCGTTTTCATTTTTTGAGAGCCGTTTTGAGCAGGCGACCTATAGAGACAATTAAATGAATACAAATAAAACCGCACTATCTGCCGCACTCGCTTGCCTGCTATTTTCTGGAACGGCTATTGCTGATATCGCAATTGGCGCTTATGTAAATCATGATGGTTGGACCACTCGGACCATCGATGAACTCAACGATTCCACAACTCGAGCTGCAGCCACCATCAATCTGTTTTCAAGTTTTGACTACAATTGGTGGGGGCATCTGCGCTACCAAGCTTCCAATATTGTATCTCGCAATGCCACCCCGCTAATCACATGGATGCCTTATAACCGTGATCGTCCTGACGCCAATATTCTGCAAGAGATTAGCAGCGGTCAATTTGATGGCTATATTTACAGTTGGATTGATGGCTTTAAATATTGGCGTAGCACGTATCCAGCTGATCAACAGCCAAGAATTGCCCTGCGTTTTGCGCATGAGTTTAATGGCACTTGGTACCCTTGGGGAGATAAGCCCGAGGACTTAAAAACGGCTTGGCGTTACCTGCATGCCAAGTTTGTGGCTGCCGGAATTGGTGATGCCGTTGATTGGGTATGGTGTGCCAATAATGTTGATGTCGATAGTTATGATGATATCACTCAGTACTATCCTGGTGATGATGTGGTGGATTGGTTGTCATTGGATGGCTATAACTGGGGGAGTAATTACTCCTTTAGTAGCTGGAAATCATTTGACGAAACTTTCAGTCAGGAGTATGTGAAGATGATCAGCAACTACCCAGACAAACCAATTATGCTGGGTGAGGTTAGTTCAGCAGAACCACACGATCTTCCTAATGCCAGCTGGGGTCAGAATGGTGATGATAGTGATGCTGGTGAAAGCAAAGAAGAGTGGGTTGCTGACATGATGCAAAGCATTCAGTCTTACTATCCTGCAATTAAATCGATTGTTTGGTTTAACACAAACAAGGAACTGAAATGGGGTTTAAACCTTGAAGGCAATACAGGCTTATCTGCTTATAACCATGCAGTCTCTGATCCTTACTTTGCAGGAACAATGAGTCCAGAGCTTATTGATACTGAAGCCAGTAGTGTGGCTGAGCCAAGCTTGCAAGCAAGAGCCGGAGATACAGCTACAACAGAAAAGCTTCTACAAGCTAAGTTAGGAAATAATAGATCAGTGAAAATTGCGGACTCATCTTCTAAAGGTAATGCTTACGGTCTTAGTAAAAGGCCTGAGGTTAAAGGTGTTTCCAAGCTCAAAAAAGAAGCCGCTGGTCTTCGTAAAATGAATCGCAAGCTACTTAAAAAATGGCGCCTAGAGAGCATTCTTCCTGCGGATGTAGATAAGCGTAACCAGTAAATAGCCCAATAAAAAAGGCATCGCACTTTCTCAGTGCGATGCCTTTTAAAAATATTTCTTTCAATTTTTTATTCCTGAAACATGCAATGTTTCACGTGGAACTACTTACCAATACAGAACGAACTAAAGATTTCTCCAAGCAAATCATCTGGAGTAAATCGACCTGTAATCTGTCCTAATGAGTCTTGCGCTAAGCGAAGCTCTTCTGCCATTAACTCACCCGCATTAAATGTTTGTAGCTGCTCGGAGGCACGATCAACCGCTTGCTGCGTATCTTCCAATGCTTTTAAGTGTCGACGTCTTGCGATAAACAGATCTTCACTATCAGCCTGATAGCCCATGCGCTGCTTCAACGCCTCACGTAGATTATCAATACCGACTTGCTCTTTAGCCGAGATATAGAGGTGCTCGCCATGCTGGCCTACTGCATGACCACTCTTATCAATCTTATTATGTACTGTGATTCGAGGTAGATGCGAGGGCATTCTTTCCAACAGACTATGATGGCTCTGGTCAGCTGCTTCAGTATCATCCACTAAAAACAAAATCAGATCTGCCTTTTCTACCGCTTGCCAAGCACGCTGAATACCAATTTGTTCCACGGGATCATCACTATCTCGCAAGCCTGCCGTATCAATCACATGCAAAGGCATACCATCTAAGTTAATTGATTCGCGAAGCACATCACGGGTAGTACCTGCATACTCGGTGACAATCGCAGTATCCTGACCGGCTAAAGCATTTAGCAAACTGGACTTACCTGCATTGGGTTTACCAACAATCACTAGCTGCATACCTTCGCGCAATAGGCTGCCTTGGCGAGCTTTATCGAAGATGGTTTTTAGCTGCTGTTGAATATTGCTAAGTCTATCTAACACTCGTTGATCGGCTAGGAAGTCTATCTCTTCTTCAGGAAAATCCAGAGCAGCCTCGACATACATTCGAAGCTCAGTGATTTGAGTAAGCAGAGAATTGACTGCAGCCGAGAAGTCACCTTGAAGAGAGCGTAGTGCGGAACGGGCTGCTTGTTCGCTACTGCTATCAATCAGATCAGCAATCGCTTCGGCCTGAGCGAGGTCCAACTTATCATTTAGAAATGCGCGTTCTGAAAACTCACCAGGTCGGGCTAAACGGGCGCCAAACTGTAAGCAAGCCTGCAACAACATATCCATGACAATTTTGCCGCCATGCCCTTGTAGCTCAAGCACGTCTTCGCCAGTAAAGGAGTGAGGTCCGGGGAAGTAAATCGCAACGCCATCATCCAGCACACGCCCATCATTTCCAAGAAATTGTCGGTGCGCAGCACGATGAGGTTTTGTGAGTTGACCCAGCATCTGCTCTGCAATGTGCTGAACACGTGGGCCTGAGAGGCGGATAATGCCAACACCACCGCGACCTGCCGGGGTAGCGATGGCCGCGATGGTGTCGTTTTGAAGCATGGTCGTTACCTAATGGTTAACTCAGAACAGGGGCATCATCACCCACGATTCGTTTGGTAATCACATACTGCTGAGCAATAGACAGAACGTTGTTCACTACCCAGTACAGTACAAGACCAGCAGGGAAGAACAAGAACATTACAGTGAATACAACCGGTAAGAACTGGAAGATCTTCTGCTGCATAGGATCTGTCATTTGTGGCGGATTCAGACGCTGCTGAATATACATACTTGCACCCATCAATAATGGCAGTACGTAGTATGGATCCATAACCGACAGATCTTTAAACCACATAATCCAAGGTGCTTGGCGTAATTCCACACTCTCAAGCAGCACCCAGTACAGCCCCATAAACACAGGCATCTGGATCAGGATTGGCAAACAACCACCCAATGGATTGATTTTTTCCTTACGGTAAAAGTCCATTGTTGCTTTTTGTTTCGCTTGAGGGTCAGCTTTGTGCTTTTCGTTGATTTCTTTGATCTTGGGACCCAGTTTCTTCATTTTCGCCATTGAGCGATAGCTGATCGCTGAAGGCCAGAAGAAGAATAACTTGATCAAGATCGTCATCAGAATAATCGTCCAACCCCAGTTGGAAACGACTGATTGAATGCGATTCATAATCCAGAAAATAGGCTTAGAAACAAAGCTGAAAATACCATAATCCACAGTCAGATCCAGACCTGGTGACATGGCTTCCAGATTTTTCTGAATCTTAGGGCCAACGTAAAACTGACTCTTGAAAGTACCTGCTTTACCGTCTGGAACAGTCAGTACCGGAGAGCTTGCTCCTAATATATGACTCCTACGCTCTGGAAGGAACTTAGTGTAATAAGTGTTCAGTGAGTCAGGACCAGGAATCCATGCACTAATAAAGTAATGCTCAAGCATTGCTGCCCAGCCACCTTTAATTGGCTTATTCAGGTTCTCGCTTTCGATATCACCAAAGTCAACTTTGACATACTTATCATCATAATAAGCACCACCGACATAGGACACGGTTCCCAAACCAACGCCTTGGCTTTCAGGTGTGCCATGCGTCAACTGATGATACTCACTACCGCTCCAAGTATTTCCAGATTGGTTATTCAGCGTTTGCTGAACATCAACCAAGAACTTACCCCGTTTGAAGGTAAATGTTTTGGTAACCGTTAAGCCGTTCGCACCACGCCATACCAATGGCACTTCCAGCGTGTCACCTTCTAGGATGTACTCACTTTTTTCAGTGGAGAACTCTGCATAATGATTAGGCGCCAGCTTAGGATCACCTTCGCTTGCAACTAAGCCAGACTGCGCTGCATAAGTTTTAGCAACATCCAGTACCCGCACAGGGTTTTCAGGCTCATCCAGACTGACAGGGTAAGTCAACAAGTCTGCTTGAAGTACAGTTCCGCCAGTTAAACTGATCTGCAGATCCAACACATCTGTTTTAACACGGATATTTTTACCCGTGACTGCATTCGTCGTCGGTACACCAGCAGCAGAAGTCAAATTAGGAGACTGTGGGACATCAGCTTGGTTGGCGACATTACCGGCTGTAGTTACTTGCGTCGTTGGGGCAGAGCTTACAGGTTGGGCATTTCTTTCTTGCCAGCTGGACCAAATCATAAAGGCGATGAAGGCCAGCATCAGGTAAAGAAGGGGGCGTTGTTGTTCCATGGATTATCCTTAGGATGATCTATCTGTCGTTGAGTGGGTATCCAGTTTCTTGCGCATGTAGTGCCACTGAGAGTCCAGTTGCTTGAGAATTTCAGCGCTAGGTAATACTACCGCGCCGGTACGACACATGGCAATGATGTCAACAGAGGGGAGTTCAGATAACTGATGTCGAAAGCTCTCACGAATCAATCGCTTAATACGGTTGCGATTAACTGCTAACTTGACGTTTTTTTTGCTTATAGCTAAGCCTAACCTGGGATATCCGAGGTTATTGGGTCTAACTAACAGGGTAAACGCAGGATTACCAAACCGTCGCGCATTGTCGAAAACATATTGGTACTCTTCGGCTTTGGTCAGTCGGTACTGTCTGCTAAATGCTTGCCCTGTCATTATTAACCTCCGGGAAGGGACTGAGTTAATAAACACTCAGTCCGGATCCGGAAATTAAGGACAAAGCAATGCGCGGCCTTTGGCACGACGTGCTTTTATGACTTTACGTCCGCCAGTTGTGCTCATGCGCTGACGAAAACCATGGGTGCGTGCACGCTTCAGGTTGCTGGGTTGGAATGTTCTTTTCATGGTAGTAGACCTACAATCAACGTTATTTAGCTTTGCACACTGAATTTTTCGTCAGTGTAGCGGGAAGGGCGAAGAAAATAATGCAATGCAACCCAAATGTCAAATATATTTTATTTCAAAACGCTTTTGGTTTCCTGAGAGGCTGACCAAGGTGCTTATGATTGTAGTTAGTATCTTTTATATTAAAAGCTAATAACAATAATAATGCAGCCCCATTTTTGTGGATGACTGATATTTTGCATTTTGTTACAGAGACTTAGCAATCACTACCCTTCTGTATGAACGCTGTTTATCTGAATGATAAGATGTGAAAGAAATGTGGATAAGTATGGGGTTGATAGTTATCCACAAAGTATTCAGTTGTTATTCTGTCTGGGATTCACTGGCTTATACATGGAATTCGTCTGTCATCAGTTGAGCGTTTCTGGATCTGACTTTCCACTCCAATCCATTGATCTGCTTAATATATTTCTGATTAACAGTAGGGAAAAATAATTTTGTGAATAAAAATAGATTAAAAAATAGTCAACTCGCTATTTTGGTCCGTTGCTGGTTGTAATTTATTTCTAATAAACAATGACTTATGGTTTTATTCCACACTAAATAAAAAAATAAAAATAATTTAGTTGTGGATAAAAACAGGTTTCTAGTAAACTAACTCGCCCTGCTTGATAACTCATTACTGCGAAAAGTGTCCGTCTTATGCTTTGGTCTGATTGCCTCAAAATGTTGGAAAACGATTTACTCGATCATGACCTCAATACTTGGTTGCGAACGTTGCATGGCCAAGAGCATGATGAGATTTTGCTGTTGCTGGCACCTAATGACTACGTCATGAAGCACGTTCAGACCTATTTTCTGGATCGGATTGTTTCAATTGTTCGCAAAATCAAAGCCAATGAAAACTTTCAGGTGCGATTACAAATTGGTAGCGCTGAACCTGTGATGAGGGTGGTGAGCACCGTTCCCGTGCCAGAGTCATTGAATGCTTCCGGTTTGCAGTCCTCATCGGAGCCGCATATTCAAGCGGATCGCTACCCTGCACCCAGACCGCCAAGCCAGCCTACTCAAGCGCCGCCGGTTCACCGGCCTGTTGAAAATAACGGTTTGTCGAGTGTCGACAACCAAACGATTTTCGCTAACAACTTAAATCCTGCACTGACCTTTGATAACTTTGTTGAGGGTAAGTCCAATCAACTAGCACGCGCATCTGCAATGCAAGTGGGTGAAAATCCAGGCTTTTCCTACAATCCTTTGTTTATCTTTGGTGGCGTAGGACTGGGTAAGACTCACTTGATGCACGCTGTTGGTAATCACATTTTGGCGCACAATCCGGCTGCCAATGTGGTGTATGTGCATTCGGAGCGATTTGTAAACGGTATGGTTGCGGCATTACGTCACAATCGGATCGAAGAGTTTAAAAACCATTACCGCTCGGCTGATGCATTGCTGATTGATGATATTCAATTTTTTGCCAACAAAACGCGAAGCATGGAAGAGTTCTTCCACACCTTTAACGTTTTGTTGGAGTGCCAAAAGCAAATCATCATGACCGGTGATCGGCTACCTCGTGAGGTGGAAAACCTTGATGATCGCCTGCAGTCCAGATTGGTCTGGGGCTTGTCAGTAGAAGTTGAGCCGCCCGATGTTGAAACACGTGTAGCGATTTTGCGTAAAAAGGTTGAGCACCTGGGTTTGGATATTCCAAATGATGTGGCTTTCTTTATCGCACGACGTTTCCGTTCCAATATTCGTGACTTGGAAGGCGCGCTGCTTCGCGTATTGGCGATTTTACGACTGCGCAATACGACCAATATCACAATGGATTTTGTTCAGGATGCACTGCGTGATCAATTGGCTGTGATGGATAAGATGGTCACCATCGACAGCATCAAAAAACTGGTCGCCGAATATTTCAATATCCGTATCTCGGATTTGGATTCTAAAAGTCGTACCCGAACCGTTACTCGTCCAAGACAGCTAGCCATGGCATTGGCCAAAGAGTTGACCAATCACAGCTTGCCGGAAATTGGTGAGAAGTTTGGTGGGCGCGATCACACAACCGTTTTACATGCCTGTCGAAAAGTACGGGAGCTGTTACAATCGGATAGTCGCCTTGAAGAGGCTCATCGAATTTTGTCTAGAACCTTGCGCAGCTAATTGTGCTGCTACACGGATAATGAAACCGCTATGAAATTTACAGTTGCCAGAGACACCCTTGTAGAACTGCTTGCCAATGTTGTGGGTGCCGTTGAAAAAAAGCATACCACTAAAATTCTTGAGAATGTCCTGCTGAGTGTTGAGAATGAACGCTTACGTCTGGTTGGTACCGATCTTGAAATCGAGTTAAGTGCCAGTATTAATATTCAGGTTGACAGGGAAGGGGCGGTTACTGCACCCGCTCGTAAACTGTTAGATATCACCAAAGCATTGCCATCCGACTCCTTCATTTTAGTCGAGCAAGATGAAAACAGTTCACGTCTACTGATTAAGGGCGGACGTAGCCGTTTTGAATTGGCCACATTACCAGCTGAAGATTTCCCAGAGTTGGATGAGATTCCATTAAGCAATGAACTGGTGTTAATGGAAAGTCAGTTTAAGCGTTTGTTGGATAAAACAGCTTTTTGTATGGCAAACCAAGATGTGCGTTACTACTTGAATGGTCTGTTACTCGATATCACGACCGGCATGGTATCCAGTGTATCAACCGATGGTCATCGTTTGGCACTGGCTGATTGCCGTGATGAGTCAATTGCGATTGCAGAGCGTGTCGGCATCATTGTTCCGCGTAAAGGTGCTTTGGAATTATCGCGTATCCTAGAATCCAGTTCTGATGTGTCAGTGCGGGTGCAGCTTAGCGAAAATCATATCCGTGTTGAAAAAGATAATGTCCGCTTTACCTCAAAACTAATCGATGGAAAGTACCCTGATTACAAAGCCGCAGTACCTGCCAACACTACATTAAAAATTCAATTAGATCGTATGGTCTTTCGTGACACCTTAGCGCGTGTTGCTATTTTGTCGAACGAAAAATTCCGCGGAATTCGTCTGCGCCTCACTGATGGTTTACTGACACTTATGTCGAATAACCCAGAGCAGGAGAGTGCGGAGGAAGAGATCGATGTGAACTACAGTGGTGAAGTCTTTGAGATTGGTTTTAACGTTAACTACCTCTTAGAGGCGGTCAATCATTTGGACGGTGAAACAGTTAACTTCAATTTCACCAGTTCTGCCGCCAGTGCCTTGTTGTCATCCGATGATGACGATGGTGTGCGTTATGTGGTGATGCCGGTTCGTCTGTAATCGTCTCTCAATATGTTGCTTGAGCAGCTTTCAGTTAGTCATTGCCGAATTATTGAAAGTGCTGAATTAAGCCTGTCACCACAGGTCAATTTGATCTGTGGTGACAATGGTTCTGGAAAGTCCAGTATTCTTGAAGCCGTCTCCATTCTCTCTCGTGGTCGTTCTTTTCGTTCCTCCCGAATTGTTGATGTTATCCGTAGTACTGAAGAGTCTTTGTTAGTTCGTGCTGTGTGTACCGAGCAAGATCATCACTACCGCATCGGTATTCAAAAAAGTAAAAGCGCCACTCGTATTCGGGTGAATCAACAGGATATCAATTCTCAGGCTGCACTCAGTCGTTACTTACCTGTCACGATTATTCATCCCAACTCTATCGATTTAATCACCGGATCTCCTTCTATCCGAAGGGCGTTTATTGACTGGATTGCTTTTTACTTATTCCCTGAATTTCACAAGATCTGGCAGAATTATCAGCGGGTGCTGAAGCAGCGTAATCTGTGTTTGCGCGTTTCCTCTTATTTATCTGCGCTACCAATTTGGACCGATGAGTTGATCAAGTCGCAGATCATTATTCAAAATTACCGCCAACGTTCTTTGGAGGTTTTAAAGCCTCAGCTTGCTTTATTAAGTGAGCAGTTGTTGGAAGGGCAGAAGCTTGATATTGAGCTGACCACAGGATTCGCTCAGGGAATGGATTTGTCGCCAGAGTCTCAAAAAGCGTTCTACCAGCAAAAACGAGAAACGGATATCAAGTCCGCACGAACATTATCGGGCGCTCATCGAGCGGAGTTACAAGTCATGTTCAATGGCCATTTAGCTCAACAAAGTGCTTCTCGTGGACAACTCAAATTAATTGCCATCGCCATGCTGTTGGCACAAAGTCGAAGTATTGACCCTGACGATTTGCGCAAAGGGATTATCGCTATTGATGATCTGGCTGCGGAATTAGATGGTGAAAACAAGCAGTCATTGCTAACTACATTACGAGGCCTTGAGCAGCAATTATTACTGACCACTACACAAGCAGAATTGATTCCATTATTAGACGCCGACCGCATGTTTCACGTGAAACGGGGAAAGGTTACAACGCTATGAAAACAGTCATTTAGCGTGTTCTAAAATGGACAAAGTGGTATAATCCTGAGAGTATAAAACAAGGATATTTCTATGTCGGACGCGAAAACCTACGATTCTTCCAATATTAAAGTTCTTAAAGGCTTAGAGGCGGTTCGCAAGCGCCCAGGAATGTATATCGGTGATACCGATGATGGTACAGGTTTACACCATATGGTCTTCGAGGTCGTCGATAACGCGATCGATGAAGCACTTGCAGGGCACTGCTCCGAAATCAAGGTAATCATCCATACTGACGGCTCTGTGTCGGTATCTGATGATGGTCGTGGTATTCCGGTCGATATCCATGAGGGTGAAGGGATTTCCGCTGCAGAGGTTATTATGACTGTACTGCATGCTGGTGGTAAATTTGATGACAACTCCTATAAAGTATCCGGTGGTCTTCACGGAGTAGGCGTCTCGGTTGTAAACGCGCTTTCAGATAAGCTGAACCTGATCATCAAGCGCGAAGGCAATGTGTATCGCCAGGAATATCATTTGGGTGATCCTTTGGATCGTCTTGAAATGGGTGAAGTGACGGAAGAAACCGGAACTGAAATTCGCTTCCTACCTAGCAAAGAAATCTTTGCAATTACAGAATTTAACTTCGATATTTTGGCTAAGCGCCTTCGGGAATTATCTTTCCTGAACTCAGGCGTCCGCATCAATTTGATGGATGAGCGTGGTGATGGTGAGTCCATCATCTTTGAATACGAAGGTGGTATCAGTTCTTTCGTCCAACATCTTAATCGCAATAAAACGGCGATTCATCCCAACACAGTTTATATCAGCACCAGCAAAGATGATGTGGGTGTTGAAGTGGCATTGCAGTGGAACGATACCTATCAGGAGAACATTTACTGCTTTACCAATAATATTCCACAGCGCGATGGTGGAACGCATTTGGCAGGATTCCGTGCCGCACTGACTCGTACGATCAATCAGTACTTAGAACGTGAAGGGCTGCTGAAAAAAGAAAAAATCACCCCAGGTGGTGATGATGCTCGTGAAGGTTTGACAGCCGTATTGTCGGTGAAAGTACCTGACCCTAAGTTCTCATCTCAAACAAAAGATAAGCTGGTTTCCTCAGAGGTTCGAGGTATTGTTGAGTCAGCAATGAGTGAGCGCTTAAGTGAGTTCATGCTGGAAAATCCGACCGAAGCTAAGATTATTGCCGGCAAGGTAATTGATGCAGCACGAGCGCGTGAAGCGGCTCGTAAAGCACGTGAGATGACACGCCGCAAAGGTGCTCTAGATATCGCAGGACTTCCCGGTAAGTTGGCAGATTGTCAGGAAAAAGATCCGGCGCTTTCTGAAATATACCTAGTGGAGGGAGACTCGGCGGGTGGCTCAGCAAAGCAGGGACGTGACCGTCGTACTCAGGCAATCCTTCCTTTGAAGGGTAAAATCCTGAACGTTGAAAAAGCCCGTTTTGATAAAATGCTGCAATCTGCTGAGGTGGGAACACTCATCACGGCGCTGGGCTGTGGTATCGGTAAAGAAGAATTCAATCCGGATAAATTACGTTACCACCGCATCATTATCATGACCGATGCTGACGTGGATGGCTCGCACATCCGTACCTTGCTGCTCACATTTTTCTACCGTCAAATGCATGAGCTGGTGTTGCGTGGTCATATCTATATCGCTCAGCCACCACTGTATAAATTGAAAAAAGGTAAGCGCGAGCAATATGTAAAAGATGATGAGGAGCTGGATCAGCACTTGTTACAAATCGCCCTTGAAGATGCAGCCTTGTATCCGGACGAGCATACGCCAGCAATTAGAGGCGAGGGCTTAGGTCGCTTAGCCGCAGACTATACGCATGTAATGAATGGTCTTAAACGCTTGGCTAGACGCTATGATATTGAAATTTTACAGTCGATGGTGTTCACTGATTCAGGTTCTGCTCAGTTGGATAAGGCTATTGTTGAATCATGGATGTCGAATGTCTGTAGTGACCTTAATCATAAATTTAACGGAACACGTCACTATCAGTCAGAGATGAAAACAACCGAAGAAGGCAGCTGGTGCGTTCATTTGGTCCGTCGCATGCATGGGGTTGATACAACAATACTGTTCGGTGAATCACTCTTTGCAAATGATGAAATCATTCGCCTCAATAAACTTAATCAGGATCTCGCAGGCTTACTTAGCGAAGCGTCCTGGATTGAGCGTGGGGAGAAAAAAGAGCCTGTATTGCGCTTTGATGGTGTGATGCAATGGCTCATGAAAGAAGCCTCAAGGGGATTAAATATTCAACGCTATAAAGGTCTGGGGGAGATGAATCCGGGCCAACTTTGGGAGACCACTATGGATCCCGCCTCACGTCGTATGCTTCAGGTAACCATCGAAGACGCTTATCAAGCTGATGAAGTGTTCTCAACATTGATGGGAGACTTGGTAGAACCTCGCCGTGAGTTTATTGAAAATAATGCACTGTCGGTATCTAATTTGGATATCTAATCTGTTCATAATGGAAAGGACAGGGAGGAGTCCGGGGTAATGATAGTGATGTTGTGGTACTGCTTGTGATTGGGTAAGCAGTACCTCAAAACTACCTAATAATCGCTAGGGAAATTACAATGAAAAGAATCAGGCAAGTTGGTAGCTTTGCTGGGTGCGCTGCAATCGCAGTGGTTTTGTCGGCATGCTCAGGAAATCCGGTTGAAGAAGAAAACCTTGTGGCAGGTGCTAAAAAAAGCACTCCAGTAAGCACTACCTCAAAATCCGCTACACTGAGTAGCAAGCAAGCAGCAGAAAAAAAATTAGCGATTGCAGCACTTGGAAAAACAAATGTAGCCGCTAAGCAAGCATCATTCGGTGGCGCTACTCAGGCTAAGCCAGTCGTGGTTGCTAAGGCACCAGCACCAAGAGCAGTTGTCAGAACGCCTGCTAAAAGAGTGGTTGCCAAAGCTCCGGTTAAACGAGTTATAAAACGCGCTCCTACAGTCGTTGCGAAACGTGCTCCAGCAGTGAGAGTTGCAACACGTGCAGCACCTGCTCCCGTCATTAAACGAGCTGCTGTGGTTAGACCAACGGTTCGTCCAATGCTGGCATCAAATAATCGAGCTGCAAAACCACGCATTCAAAAAGCAATTCAAAAATCCAGAGTGCAACGCATCGATCCAAACTCATCATTTGGTTATGCCTTATCAAATGCTGCAATTGAACGTACTCGTCACAATGTTCGTTATGACGGTAAATACTTGAAGATCGGTTACCCTTGGGGTGATGTGCCAAAGTCGATTGGCGTTTGTACAGACGTTGTCATACGCTCTTACCGCAAGCTGGGAATCGATCTACAGCAGGAAGTTCATAAAGACATTAAGTCGGATTTCTATGCCTACCCTAACCTAACAAAGTGGGGGCTTGAGCGTCCTGATCCGAACATTGATCATCGCAGAGTTTACAACCTACAAGCTTTCTTTAAGCGCCATAAAGCGGAACTTCCACGCTCCAGAAACCCGCGCGATTATAAGCCTGGTGATTTGGTAACCTGGATGGTTGGTCCTCAGTTCCCACACATTGGTGTGGTCGTCAATGTGCCTTCGAAAGCTGACCCGAACCGTTTGATGATTTCGCACAATATCGGTCGTGGTCCACAAATCGAAGATATTTTATTTAGCTTTCCAATGACTGGGCATTACCGTTATACACCAAAGCACCGCACAGTTAATCCGGCGCAGCACTTTGCAAAAACACCGCCACCAGCTTCAGTACGTAAGAAGCAACAAACCAATGCGGCGACTTATGCGCAGCTGGTAGAGGCGAGTAAGTACCTGATAGGAAAGCCTGCTCCAAAGGCTAAAACAACAGCGGCAAAACCACCATTGATTCAGGCTACAGCTAAAACAGCTCGTCCGATTCAGTTGGCACAGTTAGATGCTGCACTGCTGTTGATGGGTAAGTAGTAAACATAGATAGCACCACTTCTAGTAGCTTGTGAGATCCCGTCAATGTGCTTACACTGGCGGGATTGTATTTCGCAGTAGGATTTAAAAACCATGGCAAGAACACCCTCTACCATGCTGGAGCTAGGCACTAAGGCTCCGGACTTTTCACTGATCGAACCACTAAGCGGTAAGCTGGTGTCATTAAGTGATTTTGCAGATAAGCCCTTATTGGTCATGTTTACCTGTAATCACTGCCCGTTCGTGATTAATCTTCGGGAATCTTTTACAGAATTTGTGAAGGATTTTGAACAGAAAGGGCTGGCAGTGGTGGTGATTAATGCTAATGATGTAGAGCGGTTTCCTGATGATAGTCCGGAGAAAATGATTGAGGAAGTTCAAGAATGCGGACTGACGTATCCTTATCTGTTTGATGAAACTCAAGCCGTCGCGAAAGCTTATCAAGCGGCGTGTACACCAGACTTCTTCCTGTTCGATGCTAATCATCATTTATATTACCGTGGCCAGTATGATGATTCACGCCCGGGTAATGGCATCAAAGCAAGTGGTGCGGATATGCGCTTTGCGGTTGAAAGCTTGCTGAACAAATTGCCTGCGCCAACCGAGCAAAAAGCATCATTAGGTTGTGGCATAAAGTGGAAACCGGGTAACGAACCCGGATACTAAACAATAGAACATTGGATAAAGTGGAGGGGCAGAAAATCCACTTTATCCAAGTTTATTTGTTTTGCGAAACACGCAAACGTTATATTAATAATATAAAAACAATAACAACAAATATAAAGGTAGTCAGATGAAAGGCTCAACTCTATCCAAAGCAGCATTGTTTGCTGCACTCTCAATTACTCTGGTCGGTTGCGGTTCAGAGGAGGCGGCGGATGTCTCAAAAGTTAGTCAGGCCGAACACCAAGCGCCGGTAAAAGCGGCTGCTGTTGAAGTGCAGGCGAAGCCTCGATCAGCCAAAGGCTTATCGATGTTCATGAAGCTACACAGTGAGTTTTGTGAGAAAACATTTACCTCTCGTGAAAGCCTGGTATCAGCGCTAGACAGCGATTCGCGCTTCCAGCCAGCCAAAGGCTTCATTGGCGTCTATGAGACGAAGGTAGACGGCATCAGTTACGCAGTATCGCCAGAAGTTGATGGTTGTACTACCGATGTACTGGTAAAAAATAGAAACACCGGTGAAATACTGTTTAGCTATGATCAGATGAATCAGGCATTACAGAAAGTTGGTTACCAAGAGATTGGCAAAGAATCTGTACGAAAGGATATGGGCACTGATCAGCAGGAAGTTACTATTCTTGAGAAAACCTTTCTTTCGCCAGCGGGGGAGCAGACTAATCTGGATTTCCCATCTAATGGTCTGGATCGTTATTACATGACTTTATTCGTTAAGAAGTTTGAAGCACCACTTCGTGAAGAGTCGATTAGCCTGAATAACTAATTCAGGCTTGCCTTAGGCAAACACAAATCGCAGACAACAAAAAGGCACCCTAGGGTGCCTTTTCTACAAGCAACGTACGATGTAATTATCGTGCGTAACGCTTGTTGAACTTGTCTACCTGGCCTGCAGAAGTATTTACTGACTGCTTACCGGTGTAGAAAGGGTGTGATTCACTAGTGATATCCAGCTTAATAACTGGGTACTCGTTACCGTCTTCCCATGTGATCGTTTCTTTTGATGAAGCTGTAGAACGTGTCAGGAAAGTGAATCCGCTAGTCATGTCTTGAAACACAACTTCTCTGTAATCTGGGTGAATACCGGCCTTCATAGTGAAGATCCTCAAAAATTTGGTGAATAAATCTAAAGACGCGAAATTCTATCAGAGAGCGGCTTTTCATGCAAACTGCTTTTTCCGCTAAATATAGGGTAAATAAGGAAGTTTTAGCCTTTTTCCGGCTTTTTTCGGGCCCTTGGATGCGCCTTATCATACACCGATGCTAAGTGTTGATAATCGAGGTGTGTATAGATCTGAGTCGAGCTGATATCGCTATGCCCTAAAAACTCCTGCACGGCCCTTAAATCACCCGATGACTGCAGTAAATGAGAGGCAAAACTATGCCGTAGCTTATGCGGATGAATACTCTGCGGAATGCCTTGCTTCTTTTGCCAGTGATTAATCCGCAATTGAATATTCCGGTGACCAATCCCCTTGCCTTGTTTGCTGGTAAACAGATCATTGCTTTGCTGAGCAGCATATTGCGCACGTATGTCTAACCAATGCCTCAATGCGGTAATGGCATGGCTGCCGACTGGAACCTGACGCGCTTTGTTCCCTTTACCGACAACCATCACACTGGCTTCATCCAGATTCACGCTGCCAATCTGCAAGCTGGCAAGCTCTGCAAGTCGCAGCCCGGAGGAATAGAATAGCTCCAAAATGGCCTTGTCACGCACACTGATGAAGTCATCGCCCTGAATGTTCAGTAACTGGGTGACTTGTTCAATATCCAGCGTTTGAGGAAGGTGCTTAGTATCTTTGGGCGCACGAATGTCAATGGCTGGGTTGACGCTCTGCAACTTGTGCTTAATGCGGTAGTTGTAATAACTGCGTAGCGATGACAGTTTGCGTTGGATGGTCGAAGAGCTAATTCCTTGACGATGCAGTTGGGAAATCCATTGCCGTACCTGATATTCCAACACAGTATCCAACGCGACAGGTGTTTCCTGCTTTGCCAGCCATACAGAGAACTGTAACAAATCCCGCTCATAGTTTTCAGCAGTATGCGGGGAGTAGCGACGCTCATAGCGAAGGTACTCCAGAAAATCCTGTAGTGGGTTCTCAGTGCTCAATGTGTTGTGCGATCGCTGTTGCGATTAGCTCACCGAGGAGACTTAAAAATACGGTGCCCATGCCTTTGTGAAAGCGTTCAGCTTCCAGGCTACCTAATGCCAGTAAGCCAATACTGTGATTGCCTTGCAATGGAATCAGCGCAACCGATTTGATCCGTGGACCATTTTCGCGAAACAGAAAATTTAGCTGGGTATCTTTGCAAGGGCCACAAACGGGTTTAAGCGTGCGGAACAGACCATCAAATTCTTTCATGATCGGATGGGATGTTTTTACGTGATGTAAGCCCGGTAAGTCGACTTCTGTACTGTCATGAAACAGTCGAAAAGCGACAAAGTCTGCATTAAAATCATCGCGTAATACATCTTGCGTGGTGCTGAGTAATCCATCCAGATTATCGGCCCGTAACAATTCCAGTGTTAGGTGCTGCAGACGTTTCATGATTTGCTCATTACTGCGCGCGGCACGAATCAGTTCATCTAGCTGTTGTTCAAGGTGTTTATTTTTATCCCGTAATACGGTTGCCTGACGTTCCAGCATGGACGTCGCACCGACAACTCCCTGACTGACTTTTAGCGATTCCAGTAAGTCGCTGTGGTCGATTAGAAAATCAGGGTGTTGTTGCAAATAGTCTCTGACAAGCTCGTCATTGAGTGTCGATGGAAGTATTGGTTGAGCCGAAGTATTCATATTATTATGGTTCCATGGAATACGGTTGCGACAGGGCCTGTCATCATGACAGGGGTGTTTTCACCTGCCCAGTGAATCAGCAAATTGCCAGCTGGCAGTATAACAGTTACCGGAGTGTCTAATAAGCCTTGGAGACGGCCGGCCACGATTGCCGCACAAGCGCCAGTCCCGCAAGCCATGGTTTCTCCAGCACCCCGCTCATAGACTCTCAGGCGCACCTGATTGCGATCGATAATCTGCATAAACCCGGCATTCACTTGCTGCGGAAACAGTGGCGTTTCCTGAAAAGCCTGGCCAATCTCAGCAACTGAAGCAGTGGCAACATCATCGACCAACATTACGGCGTGCGGATTACCCATTGAAACGGCGGTAAAGGTAATATCTTGACCAGCAAGCTGTGTTTGGTAAGTCGTCTGCTGGCTATCTTGGTTCAGGGGAATCTTCGCAGGCTCCAGTATCGGTAAACCCATATCAACGGTAACTTGCCCATCACTTTCCAGCTTAAGCACAATCCGTCCACCGGCAGTGAGCACCGGAATTTCTGTTTTATCGGTTAAACCCTGATCGACTACAAAGCGGGCAAAGCAACGCGCACCATTACCGCACTGCTCTACTTCACCACCATCCGCATTAAAAATTCGATAGCGAAAATCACAATCTGCAACGGGAGAGGGTTCAACCATTAGCAACTGATCGCAGCCAATGCCTAGATGGCGATCCGCAATTTGGCGAACCATTTCAGTACTAAGCGTGACGGGATGAGTAACAGCATTGATCACAACAAAGTCATTACCAAGGCCGTGCATTTTTGTAAATTCGAGTTGCATAGAAAGTGCCATAAGCCGCAGCAACGGCTATCTAAAAAGGGTTACAAAATTTGGTTCTATTATGCCATTAATTGGCGATAATCAATTATATATAGCATGATATAGAGTGTTTGGTATTAACGGCAACCCGAATTCATTATTACTGGCGAGCCTGTTTTTTACCGATGTGGTGATAAATATAAGATTTTACTAATGTAGTGGAGAAGACGATGAGTGAGTACGATCAGGAACTGGATGCCACCGGTTTAAATTGCCCCTTGCCAATTTTACGTTGTAAGAAAGCCATGAACGGCATGGAGGCGGGTCAAACCATTAAGGTGATTGCTACAGATCCGGGCGCAGCTAAAGATTTTGAAGCCTATTGTAATCAGACCGGTCACGAGCTACTGAGTAGCGGCGATGAAGATGGTAAGTCCGTCTTTATGATCAAGAAAAACTAGATCATCAACAATGCGTAAAAGGCACCTTCGGGTGTCTTTTTTATTTGTATAATGAGGCGATGAGAAATAATCCTGAACAGCTGCGTGCTTACCTTCAAAAGCAGCAGGAAAAGCACCTTTACCGAAAGCCTCGCTTAAATGAGTCAGCGCAGCAGCCGCTGATGCAGATTGATGGCCGCCAAGTATTAGCATTTTGCAGTAACGATTATTTGGGGCTGGCCAACCATCCCGGAATTATCAGTGCATTACAGCGCTCAGCGGAAAAGTATGGCGTTGGTAGTGGTGCTGCCCATCTAGTTAATGGTCATCACATCGAGCACCAACGATTAGAGGAGGCGTTGGCGGAGTTCACGGGCCGGCAGCGGGCTTTGTTGTTCTCAACTGGTTATATGGCCAATCTGGGCGTTATTAATGCGCTGACCGAGAAAGGTGATGTCATCTTTCAGGATCGTTTAAATCATGCCTCGCTAATTGATGGTGGCCGCTTAAGCGATGCGACTATGTGGCGCTACCGGCACAACGATATTGCTGATCTATCCAGACGTATGGCCAAAAGCGAGGCTGAGAATAAGCTAGTCGTCACCGATGGCGTGTTTAGTATGGATGGCGATTGTGCACCCTTAACTGCGTTAGCTACACTCACTCAGCAGCATCAAGGTTGGTTGATGGTGGATGATGCACACGGCTTTGGCGTACTCGGAAAGCATGGTGCGGGCTTGGTCGAGCAAGAAGGCTTGAATAGCGATCAAGTGCCTGTATTGATGGCAACGCTTGGCAAAGCCGTCGGCACAGCGGGTGCATTTGTTGCCGGAAACGATGATTTGATTGAATACCTGATACAATCTGCTCGCACTTACATATTCACCACGGCGATGCCACCTGCGGTTGCAGCGGCAACCCATTACAGCTTAAAGGTGATTCAGGAAGAAACTTGGCGTCGGGAACAGTTACAATCACTGATTCAACGATTTAAGCAGGGCGCTGCACAGTTGGGTTTGCCAATAATGCCATCGGATACGCCCATTCAACCATTATTGGTGGGTGGCAGTGATCAGGCGATGCGCTATAGCCAGCAATTGCTGGAGCAAGGAATTTTGGTAACAGCTATTCGACCACCGACGGTGCCGGATGGTGAAGCGCGGCTACGCATTACGATTACGGCGGGGCACAGCGAAGCACAGATAGACCAGCTGCTTAATGCGCTGGAGAGCTTGCAGATAAGTAAGCCAGTAGAGTAAGGATAATTGTATCGGTCAGGTGTCTCGGGCACACTGATAAAGATGAGACAGGAGCAAACATGGGTACGAACGAAATCAAACTGGCGGGACTTAAAGTAACGCTGCCACGCACCAGAATTTTGCAGATATTAGAGACCTCCAAAGAGCGTCACATGAGTGCTGAGGATGTCTATCGCATCTTGTTGAATGACAGTGACAGCAATATTGCATTAGCAACTGTGTACCGGGTTTTGACGCAATTTGAAGCGGCTGGCTTGGTGATTCGCCATAACTTTGAAGGCGGCCAAGCCGTGTTTGAGTTGGATAATGGCGAGCATCACGACCACATGGTCTGTCTGAAAAGTGGCAAAATCGTTGAGTTTCACGATGACATTATCGAGCAACGCCAGCGCGAAATCGCAGAAGAATATGGCTTTGAGCTGGCTGACCATAGCCTGATTCTCTACGGCGAATTCAAATAAAGGATAAGCATGAAATACAAGGACCTCAGAGACTTCATCGGGCAGCTGGAAAAGCAGGGTGAATTAAAACGGATTACGGCTGAGGTCGATACCCACTTGGAAATGACTGAAATTTCTGATCGGGTGCTGCGGGCTGGCGGGCCTGCATTGTTATTTGAAAACCCTAAAGGTTATAACACGCCAGTGCTAACCAACCTGTTTGGTACCCCTAAGCGGGTTGCTATGGGAATGGGCGAAGAGAGTGTTGAAGCCTTGCGTGGCGTGGGCCAATTGCTTGCGATGCTGAAAGAGCCTGAGCCACCAAAAGGCTTTCGGGATGCGCTCAACCTGATTCCAAAATACCGCAAAGTATTGGACATGGCGCCTAAGAAAATCAGTAAGCCAGCTTGCCAAGCCGTGGTGATAGAAGGCGATCAAGTTGACCTTGGAAAAATTCCTGTTCAGCATTGTTGGCCCGGTGATGTGGCACCATTGATAACTTGGGGCTTGGTAATTACCAAAGGGCCACATAAAAAGCGGCAAAATCTTGGGATCTATCGCCAGCAAGTATTGGGGCGTAATCGTTTGATTATGCGTTGGTTATCGCATCGCGGTGGCGCATTAGATTTTCGAGAATGGCAGCAAGAGCATCCGGGCGAGCCATTTCCAGTGAGCGTGGCATTGGGTGCTGATCCTGCAACCATTTTAGGTGCGGTGACACCCGTACCGGATACCTTATCGGAATATGCGTTTGCCGGTTTATTGCGGGGCTCGAGAACTGAGTTAGCGCAATGTTTAGGAAATGATTTACAGGTGCCGGCATCGGCTGAGTTTGTATTGGAAGGATTTATTTATCCGGATGATATGGCACCAGAAGGGCCGTATGGTGATCACACGGGTTACTACAATGAGGTGGATAGCTTTCCGGTGTTTACGGTAGAGCGTATCACGCATCGTATCGATCCGATTTATCACAGCACTTACACCGGTCGTCCACCGGATGAGCCTGCAATACTCGGGGTTGCGCTAAATGAGGTATTCGTACCGATTTTGCAGAAGCAATTTCCGGAGATTGTCGATTTTTATCTGCCACCGGAAGGCTGCTCGTATCGCATGGCGGTGGTGAGTATGAAGAAGCAATACCCCGGACATGCTAAAAGGGTAATGATGGGAGTCTGGTCTTTTTTAAGACAATTTATGTATACTAAGTTCGTCATTGTGGTTGATGATGATATAAATACGCGAGACTGGACGGACGTAATTTGGGCAATGACTACCCGAATGGACCCGGCTCGTGATACGATGATGGTAGAGAATACACCAATTGACTATCTGGATTTTGCATCGCCAGTGTCAGGGTTGGGCTCGAAGATGGGGTTTGATGCAACGAACAAGTGGGCTGGGGAAACAACCCGCGAGTGGGGCGAACCAATTACAATGCAGGCAGACGTCAAAGCTAAAGTCGATGATATGTGGTCGGATTTGGGACTTGATCTGTAATTGTGTCGAAAATATAAAATAAAAATAAACACATGAAAGTATAAGGTACTCGTTGAAATGAAATTTAGGGCTATTTTAAAAACATTACTCTGTGCAAGCGCACTCTCGCTAACCATCAGCAGTAATGCAACGGCCGCAGAGCCGATATATCCGCAACTTCCTACTGAAATCCAGCAACTGCTACGTTCTTCCGGAATGTCTCCGTGGGGAATGAGCGCCTATGTGCAAGCCATTGGCTCGCCAAGACCGCTGATTTCACACAATGCTGAGATTGCACGTAACCCAGCTTCTGTGATGAAGCTACTGACCTCCTATGTTGCACTGGGGTCATTAGGGCCTAATTACCGCTGGCCAATCGAAATCTCAACCAATGGTCAGCTACAGGCTGGCGTGTTATCCGGCAATGTGTATATCAAAGGCTATGGTGCGCCAGACTTTGATACGAAGGGCTTGCGTGAAATGCTCTCGCAATTGCGCCGCAAAGGAATTCACACAATTCAGGGTCGCCTGATTTTCGATGACACCTTCTTTAATGGTCCGAAAATTGATCCGGGTGCCTTCGATGGTAAACCGTATAGCGCCTATAACGCACAGCCAGATGCGCTGATGTTTAATGAGCGTCTATCCAAGTTTCGCGTATGGCGCAGTGGCAATAAGATTCATGCCAGCACCTCAACACCAGCGCACAACTTAAGAATTGTAAATAAAGTTAAGCGTGCGAAGAAAAGCTGTTCAGTCAGAACCAGCGTTTCGCGTGGCAGAGGTGATGCCGTCACCGTAACCTTTAGTGGTTATATGGCGCGTCGTTGTCGCGCACGTGGTTTTAGTATGGCGGTAACTGATCCGGCTAACACTATGTATTCTGCAATTAAGAATATCTGGACTAAAGAACTTAAAGGCCGTATCAATGCCCAGTTTATGGTTGGTGCGACTCCTGCCAATGCTCGCTTGATTCACACACACTACTCCAAGACTTTAGGCGAATTGCTGCCAACGGTTGTTAAAGACAGTAATAACGTGATGGCTCGTCAGTTAATGCGTGCAATTGGTGCTAAGCGCTATGGCGCACCGGGTACACCACAAAAAGGCGCGGAAGGCATCGATGATTACTTGCGTAGTCAGGGATTACAATTCCCAGAGCTGCGTATTGAAAATGGTTCTGGTTTGAGCCGTTATGCACGTGTTAGCACGGCAAGTATTGCGCACCTACTGAGCAAAGCTTACTACGGTCCTAACCGTGATGTTTGGTTGCGTTCAATGGCCGTTGCTGGCGTTGATGGCACTATGAAAAGTCGCTTTAAAAAGTCTGCCGTTCGTGGCCGTGGATTCTTCAAAACCGGAACACTACGTGACGTACGTGGTATTGCGGGTTACGTGAATGCAGCCGATGGTCGTACCTATGTCGTCTCTATTTTGCACAACGACCCTGCAGCCCGCACCCGTGCCCGCAGCATCCACGATAACTTTATCGAGTGGGTGTTCTGGGGTAAAAGTGGACAACAACTGGCTAAGGGCTACTAAGCTTTCGCCATCTAAATAACGCTGAGAGAATACACTGTGACACAACAAGCTGATTCCCGGGTTTCATTGGATCCTGCAGCCATGACCCGGCAGTACCCTATTGAGCAAGCATTTTTCCAACCGCTGTTATTGGGGGCGATACTGGTCTTAATTCCGGCATTGTTCGTGCATTTTATGCTCGATGTGAGCAGCATGCATCGCGTATTGAAAATCCTGTTTGGTAACTGGATTTCACCGTTGATTCTCTGGTTTTTTGTCACCAGCTTAATGCACCTGTGGTTGAAGCGCGGTAAATTACGCCGTGAACAACTGCAGAGTCATTTGCTGGTGTCAAAAGCGCTACCAGCAATGCTTAAAGAAGCCAATATTGGTGTTAGTGGCAGCGATTTATGGCAGAGATTGCGTCAAAGCGTACCGCTAAAGCTGGTTGGTAATGACAATTTATTGCTGACTCGTTTACAGCTTTACCTCGGCCAATCGCAAGCAGATGCACAGGTTGATGAAGGCTTTGGGATTACCGAGCGTGAATACATGCGCGGCTCTTTTGCCTTGTCTCGTTTTATGGTTTGGGCCATTCCAATCTTGGGTTTCATTGGTACGGTGTGGGGAATCAGTAACGGTATCGCGCATTTCTCTGATGCTATGACTTCTACAAATTCCGTGACGGATGTCTCTTCAATGTTGAAAGACAACCTGCCATTGGTCACTAATTCACTCGCGACTGCATTTGATACGACTTTGCTGGCTTTGTTGCTTAGCGTGCCGTTGATGATGACCATGATCTGGTTGGAAAAGCGCGAAGAAGCCTATTTGATTCAATTGGATCAGCAATGGTTTCACGAAGTTAAGCCTAACTTAGTTGCAGAGATGGGTAATTTATCTGCTGTCGCAATGGCCGGTGAGAGCGGCTCTGTTGCGTCAAGTATGGCACCGGTGCAGTCGGTCGCTAATGAAATCAAATTGCTCAGCACGCAAATTTCAGCGCTGCAAGAAACGATGGAAGATCTGTATGAAATGATCTTTGAATCGCGTCTGTCTGACTTTAAAAAGCATGACAAGTAAAGCGTCCCGTTACGCCCGTTATCTGCCTCAGGAGAAACTGGAGATAAGCTTATTTCCATTTCTTAGTATTTTCCTGTGCGTGATGGGTGTGTTGTCATTTATCAATATACTAAGCAGTATTTCGACACCGCAAAAAGTGAAGCTCACGATGGAGTTGGAGCAAGGCTACAAGGTTGCTTTCCAGATCTTTACCATGCCGGATGGTGTGATCGTGGTGCCTCCGGTAGGGCGTATTCAAGAGCTGCAAAAGGTCGTGGATGACGAATCCAAAGCTTTGCTGGCGATGATCATTCTACGTCGGCAGTCGATGGTTGACCGTGTGATGGATTTGCAAAGCAGCCCGGATATGATCGCGCAACCGCCAGATACTGAAGACGTACTGCTGTGGATGTATGAGATTCGACAGATTAATGAAATGGCATTGAAAGCAAATTTTCTTTATGAAGAGTTTGTACTATTTGGCGTATATCCAAATGGCGGACAGGCTTATCAAAAAGTGCGCCAGCTAATGACTGAGTCACCTAATGCACGGAGCATTAGTGTTGGACTGGAGCCGCTGGATGCTAACTGGGCACTGAGTCTGCACAATCAGGCAGGTGCTGGGTCGACACCATGAAAAATCTGATCAATGTGGATTCACTGACGGATATCGTATCCAACTCGGTGGGGATTTTGATTATCTTTGCCGTGATCAATTTGATTCACGATAACAATAAAACCTATGAGCTGGAGATTCCGATCGAGCATGAAACGGAATTGCGACCAGCCTATATCATTAGTAAAGATGACAGGCTTTTGGTTTTAAATACAGAGCAGGTGTTTTTAAATGCTGCCCAGCAAACCAGCAAAGGTGCCGCTGCGAATAAGCGTATTTTTGATCTTGGCTATCAAGGCTTGTTTACACAGATTGATCCTGAGAAAGGCATTTCCTTTCACGCCCGTGATACTGAAGACTGGTCTAAGTTTACTGAGCTTGAGAAGCGAGATAGCGAGCTACAGAAACAGTTGAATCAGATTGACCCATCGCAGTACTTTGCCTACTTCTTTGTCTATGATGAAACCAATCTTGGCAGTACGGCGGGTAGTGGTTATGAAAGTTTTCGCAACGCTAGAAAGTATTTAAAGACTCGCCAAGTTAAGTCAGGCTGGCAGCCAGTCAGTGGCGAGTACCCGCCATCTATTTGCGACCTGACTTATGTGAGTGCGTGTAGCTATTTGCCATCGTTTTTGGCTTCTGATAGTGCACAGGCACATCAGCCAACTCAGTAAACAACTGTTTAGACGCCACTCGCTCTAAACGGTATCAATCTGCTTCCATTGCTTGCTCAGGCGCTTATCTGAAACCGGCGCTGCCGTTCCCAGTTCCTGAGCAAATAGCGATACCCGAAACTCCTCAATCATCCAGCGATACTGCTGCAGGTTTTCATCGCTCTGTAGCTCTGGTTTACGCTTAATCAGTTGTTGGTACTGTTCCATATGCTTGGTGACTTGCAAACGCAACTGGCGGTCTTTCAGTGGTGACTCACGCAATTTATCTAAACGTCGCTGAATGGCTTTTAGGTAGCGTGGGTACTGGCGCAGTGTGTGTAGGTCGAGATTATCTAAAAATCCCGGATAGACCAGTGTTTCCAGTTGCTGCTTAATATCGCTCAACGCCTCTAGTGATTGCGGGTCGATACTGCCTTTAATGCGCTTACGGATATCGTGAACCGATGGCAAAAAGATAGATAGCTGTTCACAAATCGTAGTGGTCGTAGGAATGAGTTTCGCTTTATTGGACTCGATCTGCTCTTTAAATCCGGCTTCTGTGCGAATTGTCTGACAATCAAAAGTCAGTCGGAATGCGTTGTCATGAATACTCTTCTTCAGCTCTTCACAGCTACCCGTAGAGGCGTAGTTCAGGCAGAGCTTTTGAATGCCGGGTAAATTCTTCAGTAAATACTGTGACTCTTTACGCAGGCTCAGCATATACAGGCGGCGTAAACCCTGCTGGCGCATTGCTTTGGCTTCATTATCAAACAGTTGAATCGCAACTGAGGTCGTGTGATCCACTAATGCAGGCCAGGCTTTAATTTGCATCCCAGCTGTTTTGATCGTCGCATTTTCTGGTAGGTCGCGAAAATCCCATTCCGTGATGTTTTCACGTTCAAGGCTTTGCGTAGCGCGCTGCTGTAGCTGTTCGCTGGTGGTTCGCGCTACACCGCCTTTCAAGGCAGCCAGATCACGTCCAGCTTTAATCACCTTACCGGCTTCATCAATAATCGCGAAACGCATACTGTGATGGTCGGAGAATCGAACCTTTTGCAGCACTTCATTATCAATTTGAGTGCCAGACATGCGATGTAATTGATGTGCAACCGCTGCAATTAAACTGACTTCATCGCTAGGATGAATTGCTTCGCAACAGGCTTGCGCATAATCCGGAGCGGGTACAAATTGCTTGCGAATTTGCTTAGGCAATGTACGAATCATTTCCGTCACTTTATCCTGTAACATACCAGGAACCAGATAGTCGAAGCGGCAAGAGTTCAACTGATGGAGCGCGGCAGCGGGCACTTGTAGGGTAACGCCATCGGAGTCGTTGCCAGGTTCAAAATGATAGCTTAGCGGCAGGCGCATACCATGCACTTCCAGCATATTAGGATATTGCTCTTCGCGAATATGCGAATCATCGCGCTGCATGAGATCTTCACGCGTCATTTTTAACGCATTGGGGTCTTCCTGTTGTAGTTTTTTCGCCCATTTCTCAAAGGAACGGCCATTATAAATGTGCTTCGGAATACGTTGTTCGTAGTATTCAAACAGGATTTCTTCATCGACCAGAATATCGCGGCGACGGGACTTTGCTTCCAGCTCTTCCAGCTCTTCAATCAAGTCACGGTTGTGCTTAATAAAGGCGGCTTTACTATTAAATTCGCTGTAGACCAAGGCGTGACGGATAAATATCTCCCGCGATAGCACAGGGTCAATTGGGCCGAAATTAACGCGACGTTGTGGAGTGACGGTAATACCATACAGGGTGGCACGCTCATCGGCAGCCACTTGTGCGGGCCGCTTCTCCCAGCGCGGTTCGCTGTAAGTACGACGAATTAAATGATCGCCTAGTTTCTCAATCCATTCCGGCTGAATTTTGGCAACGGTCCGTGCAAATAGACGGGAGGTTTCCACCTGTTCAGCCGCCATAATCCATTTGGGCGTTTTTTTACGTAAGCCAGAGGATGGGAAAATAAACAGCTTGCGGCCATTAGCACCCAAGTATTCTTGTTTCTCTTCCTGCAGTGCTACATGACCTAATAAGCCGGTGAGTAGGCTTTGATGAATGGGGTCATAGCTCGACTCTTCATTGCTGAAAGTGATTTTCTGATCGCGCAAGCTTTGGCGTAGCTGGCGGTAAATATCTTCCCATTCGCGTAGTCGCAGGTAAGAGAGATATTCCTTTTTACACAGCTGGCGATATTTGTTCTGGGTGAGCTCTTTTTTCTGTTCCTGAGTGTATTGCCACAGGTTCAGATAAGCCATGAAGTCCGACTGCTCGTGCTTATAACGGGAGTGCTTTTCATCGGCTGCTTGTTGTTTATCCAGCGGACGCTCGCGCGGGTCTTGACTGGCTAATGCGCTCACAATGACCAAGACTTCTTGCAGCGAACGGAACTCCTCAGCGGCCAGCAGCATGCGTCCAAAGCGAGGATCTACCGGTAAATGAGCTAATCGTCGCCCAATTTCAGTGATATCGTAATCTTCATTCACGGCGCCGAGTTCAAACAGCAGTTTGAAACCATCGCGTATCATGCGCATATCCGGCGCTTCTACGAATGGGAATTTCTCTACATCACCCAGTTTCATAATCGCCATCTGCAAAATAACAGAGGCTAGATTAGTACGCAGAATTTCAGGGTCGGTAAACTCCGGTCGGCTGAGATAATCCTCTTCGCTGTATAAGCGAATTGCAATACCGTCACTGGTTCGACCACAACGCCCTGAGCGCTGATTCGCCGAGGCTTGAGAGACTGCTTCGATCGGTAAGCGCTGCACTCGAGCACGCCAGGAATAGCGGGAGATACGGGCAACACCGGTATCAACCACATAGCGAATGCCGGGTACAGTCAAAGAGGTTTCAGCTACGTTGGTCGCCAGAACGATACGGGCATTTTTTCCGGGTTGGAAAATACGATTTTGCTCACCGGCAGATAAGCGGGCAAACAAGGGCAATATTTCAGTGCTGGGCGAGTGGTGCTTACGCAGCGCCTCAGCGGTTTCGCGAATCTCACGTTCACCGGATAAGAACACCAAAATGCCACCCGGAGCAATGCGCATCAGCTCATCAGTTGCATCAATAATGCCCTGAATCTGGTTGCGATCAGCCTCATCAGGATCATCGGTAACCAGTGGGCGATAGCGAACTTCTACCGGAAAAGTACGCCCCGAAACTTCGATAATAGGCGCATTATCAAAGTGAGTCGAGAAGCGTTCAGGGTCAATGGTGGCAGAGGTAATGATCAACTTTAGATCTTTACGCTGCGGCAACAGCCATTTGAAATAACCTAATAGAAAGTCGATGTTCAGGCTTCGCTCGTGGGCCTCATCAATGATGATGGTATCGTATTGATTGAGGTAACGATCACTGCGAATTTCAGCCAGTAAAATCCCGTCAGTCAGTAGGCGAATATAATTATCTTCGCTACCTTCTTCATTAAAGCGGACCTTATAGCCAACGATGTCGCCAAGTGTAGAGTTCAGTTCTTCAGTAATTCGAGTGGCTACGCTTCGAGCGGCAATCCGTCGCGGCTGGGTGTGAGCGATTAAACCGTCGACACCTCGGCCCAGCTCCAAACACATTTTAGGTAGCTGAGTAGTTTTACCTGAGCCGGTTTCACCACAGATAATCGTTACCTGATTATTGCGGATGCACTCCAGAATATCCTCGCGCCGTTCGCTAACGGGCAGCTCTTCGGGGTAACGGGGAGTAGGGAGGTTTTGCAGGCGATGTTGCCGGCGCGCGCAGGAGGCTTCGATAGCAGCTTGCAGCCCTGAAATGGCAGCCTCATCAGGCTTGCGCTGAACCCGTTTGAGACGACGGCTCAACGTGAAACGCTGAGCCCCCTGAGATTCAGATAATTTTTGTTTAAGTTCTTGAAGCTTCTTTTGCGGCATATTTTTGCAGTACTTGGGCAAGACGTTGTTCGCCGCACTTCTGTTCTGCAATTCGGTTTTGTCCCTGCTGCTTAGCAAGGAACATCGCATTATCAGCGGCATTCATGAGCATCGCAGGGTACATCACTTCCTCTTCAGCGTCATCCGCTTTCTCGGCGTCGGTGCGAGGTGCACAGCAGGAAACACCGATACTAACAGTAACGACATTATAAGAAGAACCGGGGTGAGGGAGCTGTAACATCTCTACTTTAGAGCGAAGTTTTTCAGCTAGCATAACCGCATTTTCCATAGTGGTATTCGGTAATAATACCGCAAATTCTTCACCACTGTAACGCGCAGCCAAATCACCCGGACGACGGGTAACCACTTCCATGCATGAGGCGATTGCTTTCAGGCATTTATCGCCCGCACGCTCACCTTGCAGTTCATTAAATTGTTTGAAGTTATCGATATCAACCAGCAACATCGAAATCGGTAGTTCATCACGTAATGTACGACGCCATTCATTCTTAAACGTTTGGTCGAAGTAACGACGGTTGGCAATTTGAGTTAAAGCATCGGAGTTGGCCTGACGGCTAAGCGATGCTTGTGTATCACGCAGCTCAATCAACATGGTATGAATGTAGTCAGAAACGACAAACAAGGTCGTCGCTAAGATTGCAATACCAAAGGCCAGTAATTGTTGTCCTTGATGGGTCGACGTTGCAATCAATGAGATCAGCAGAGGTACTAGTACTGCTAACACTTGAATCGCAAAGGATAGCCGTGAGATAGCCAATACTGATACAGAGAACAGCAGCACACTAAACAATATCAGCGCGAGCAGGGCTTGCTCAGCTAAGTTTGAGGACAACAGAATAATGCCCGAAGCGCCCCAAATGGTATTGATAATAGTGGTGATCAGGATGTATTTATTAGCCCACAGCACAATTTTACCGGGTTCGTAATAACTACCGGGATTGAACTGCCGACAGACATGAAAACGGTAAAAGCACAGAAGAACCAGCGAAGCTAGCCAGACAATGAAATAAGGATTAGTGCTGCCGTCGGAATTGTGGATATTAAAGAACATTAGCGACACGATCGCTATCAGTATCAGGTTGCCCCAGAAGCTGAGAGAAGTGCGTCGATATAAGGTAGTGACTTGTTCTTGCTTAATTTCCGTCATTACCCCCGACTGGACGGTGTTACTACTCACGGGATAAACCTCTATGGTCGTTGACGCCACCAACCCGAAACCTTGCATAAGGATGGTTTATTTATAATCGGGACGGCTCGTTATTATTATAGGGTGTTAGCGCACCATTCCCCTTGAGCAGCGCGCCAACCATATGTCCCGATCATAGCATACTATCTGACCTTTCTGACAAGCGGGTCATAGCCTAAGCCGACGATCTGTGTTTTCCAATCCTGAAGCTGTACTTCGGCGATTGGGCCAGCCAGAACGCGATACCATGTCTTGCCTTTGCTGGAGAATTCTTCAACTCGTGAAGTCACGCCGCGGCCGTGCAATTTACTTCTGGATTGATCAGCTTGCTTCGGTGTACGGAAGGACGCGACTTGGATAATAAAGTCACCACTAACTGCTTCACGTTGCGGAGCCGCAGCATCCATTGCCGCTTGAGTCAGTGCTACCGGACGAGGGCTAACTGGCATATCGATACTCGGAAGTACCGCATGAAAGCTAAACACCGCTCGCTCTTTCGGTGCGGGCTCTTGCAAAGAGGCCGGTAGGGGGACGACACCTTCCGCAGTTTCTTTGCCAACTAACGCATCAGTATTCTGAGCGTTGGCCAATAAAATTCTTTCTTCGCGGCTCAGCTCCGACGGATCTTTGTCGGCGATCGCCGTACTCGCACTAGCGAATAGGGGAGCGTTGCGGTTGGCGTAGAAGTACATGCTTAAGCCCACAAGCAAGCCCATGAAGACACCTGCAAGCATCCAAACCATGCCCATTTTATAACCTGAATCAACAGGCTTTGCGTTTTTAAAGTCTTTTTGCATGACAGTATTCAATATCCGAATTGTCTATAGTTCTCTAGCATAGTGCCACCACGAATGGCAACAGGCAAGCTATTTAATTAAATTAATACCGATTAAACATGAACTTACATAAAGTTTGTAGGATCAACATCAACTGTATAGCGGAGGTCTTTCGTTTTTTTCTGCTGCCGTAATACGCTAATTAATTGATCCAGAAAGCAATGTAGCGATGATCGGCGCTGCGCACTAATCAACAATTGATAGCGATAACGGTTAGCACGTTTTTCCATGGGAGATGGCATCGGTCCGAGTAACATCACCCCTTCAGACTGAATATCAGGCAAGCTTTCAATATCATCTCTAAGCGTTTGCAGAAAGTGTAGCCCCACTTCGAACTCCGGTGCATTTGCCCGGACTAACGCTTGAAAACCATACGGAGGGTAGTGCCACGCCTTGCGCTCATACAAAATCTGCTGCGCAACGGCGCGATAGCCCTGAGTAATCAGCTGGTTCAACATCGGATGTTGAGGTTGACTGGTCTGTAAAAAGACCCGACCCGGTTTATCCCCTCTACCAGCTCGTCCACTGACTTGGACAATCTGCTGTGCCAAATGTTCCTGTGCACGATAGTCTGTGCTAAAAAGTGCTTGATCTATATCCAAAATACCGACCAAAGTCAGGTTTGGAAAATCGTGCCCCTTTGTTAGCATTTGTGTACCGATCAGGATTACAGGTTCACCGGATCGGACGATATCCAGCTTGCGCGCCATTTCACCCTTGCGGCTAGTCGTGTCCCTATCGACCCGAATCACGGGCGTATCTGGAAAATGAGAGCATAACAGATGCTCTACGCGCTCGGTTCCATGTCCCTGAGTATTGAGCTGGGGATGATGGCACGAAGGACAATCTGCATCTACGCGTTGCTGAAGTCCGCAATGATGACAAAGCACAATATGGCGCGCAGCGTGGTAAGTCATTTCGGTATCGCAAGCAGGGCACACCGCATGCCAGCCACAGTTATTGCACATCAGTACCGGCGCAAACCCCCGCCGATTCAGAAATAACATCACCTGATTGCCGTCTTTAATTTCAGCGGCCACTTCCTTCATCAAGCGTGGCGCAACTCCGGCTTCCAGTGTCGTCGCCCGAATATCCAGCACAATACTTGCAGGTCGCTGTCGGGTGCCTGGTCGCTGGAGTAATTGTAAATAGTGATAACGCTGGCGCTCAGTATTGAGCAGGGTTTCCAAAGCAGGGGTGGCGCTTCCCAGCAAAATAGGAATATTTAATTGGCGGGCACGCTTCACGGCTAAGTCTCTGGCGTGATACCGAAAGCCTTCTTGTTGTTTAAATGAAGCGTCGTGCTCTTCATCAATAATGATAATGCCAAGCTTTTTAAAGCCGCAAAATACAGAGGATCGGGTGCCGACCACCACATCCGCTTCGCCGGTATAGGCACTCTGCCAACTTTGAGCGCGCTGAGTGTCATTCAATCCAGAGTGCAGGGCGACCACGGTTTGATTCGGAAAGAAGTTACAAAACCGCTGAAACAGCTGAGGTGTTAGGCCGATTTCCGGAATCATCAGCAAAGCCTGGGCGCCAGTCTCCAGTACCGATTTAATCGCCCGTAAATAGATTTCTGTTTTGCCACTGCCGGTAATGCCGTGTAGCAAAACAGGACTGACTTGTGACTCGGTCTGCCATTCGGCGAGTTGCGTCAGACTCTGCTCTTGCTCATCGGTTAGGTGGATCAGGTGTTGATTGGGATGTTCAATCGCAGGGCGCTGCTTCTCATCTGGATTGATCAGCTCACGCTGTGCAAAGCCATATTCGGACAGCTGCTGCATGGGCTTGTTCCACTTGTTGCCCAATTGGCTGCTTAGTTGTGCTTCGGTCAAACTATGTTGTTGTAGCTTTTCGAATAGCTCGCGCTGTCTGGCGGCACGTTTGAGTTGTTTTAACGCAGCTTCCGTGTCGGTATCATTCAGCACCCAACGATAGTTTTGAACTAGCTCCCGACCTTCACGCAAGCGTTTTGGTAGGGCGGTAAACAGAACTTCACCAATCGGGTGGTGATAATAGAGGCTGGCCCATTGCAGTAGCTCCAGCAACTCCTTATCGAAAAGTGGTTCCTCATCCAGGACTGCCTCAATTGGCTTTAGCTTATCAAACTCACTGTCGATGCCAGATTCCAGCACGATGCCAACCATGCTAAAACGGTTGCCCAAAGGAACCCGTACCCGGCAGCCAGGGCCGGGTAGTGGATCAATATCGCATTGATAATCAAAAGCTTGATAGAGCGGCCGAGGAATAGCAACCCGGACTACTCTGGATGTATTGGGCATTCCAACATTTACCGTTTAGCGGGCACTCTGTCTGGTTCCACTGGCGGTGATTTCAACCCGACGGTTTTGCGCACGACCTGCTTTGGTTTTGTTATCCGCTATTGGCTGGCTTTCACCTCGGCCAATGGTTTCCATGGATGAGCGTACAATACCTTGTTGTGCCAGATAATCAGCAACCGCATTGGCACGTTTAAGTGATAAGGACTGGTTGTAAGCGGCGTTTCCGCTGCTATCGGTATGCCCTTCAATAAGGATGCGCGTCACGGTTGTGTCGGCTGCTTTCAAGGTACCTGCTAAGCGAGCAAGGCTATCGCGTCCGGCTTTATTAAGCTTTGAGCTATTGAGTTGGAATGTGGTTCCACCGCTTAGAGTCAGGCGTCTTAAGGTAACATTGCTAGTGGTCGTTACTTTAGCGGGCGCTGGAATTACCGTCACTGTTGGCGCGACATCAAGGACTGGTTCAATTGGTTCTGCATTGGTACGAACTGCTGGCTCAGGCTCTTGAGTGACTAGCTTGGCATTGGGGTCAATATCCGCTGACTTCGCGGCAGCTGGAGCCGTTTCTGTTGTTGCTACTGGCTTATCGGCAGATAAAATCAGAGGTGCACGTTTATTCTCAGCTGGAGTGGCAGCAGACGTTGTTTTGCTTGCTGGTTTATTTTCTGTTTTACAGTCAGCGATTGGCTTGCCAGTTTTTTTATCAACACAGTCAGGCTCATTCTGCTGGAAGAGCTGGCTGCCCGGTATTGAAATGGATTGATTACTACAGGCTGCAGTAAAACTGATCACACTGATTAATAGGAGTGACTTTGCTGATTTTTTTAAATTATTACGCTGCATAATTTGCCCTCCCCGAGGCAATGAACTGAGTGGTGCATACTAACGAGTTTACTGCAATACCACCACCGGACGCTCAAATAAATGCGTGAAGACTTTGGCTGCCATGCGTTGTAACTCTGCTGGCTCCATCGTGGATAGTGTTTTGTAAATACGCACCTTCTCATCCACATCCAAGCTGAAATCCGCTCGAATATCTTGCAGCAAATACTCATCCCGCATCGCTGAAAAAATCATGGAGGAGGCATAAAACTCAGGCTGATCCTGAGTCATTGAGTTGAGCGAGAACAGCAGCAATTTAGTTAGCCAAACTTTCTGTCCATCTGGTGTGTAAACCATTTGAGTCAGGTAAGCACCGAGTTCTTCTAAGCTGCTTTCAATGCCATTTTCACTGAGGCCTTCAAGTAAGGTGGGTACCCAATAGGGCTGCTTCCAGTCCTCTTTCTCGATTTGGTGATAGGCTTCGTGATACTCAATACTTGGCAGCAAGCTTTCTGACAGGGCAGTAATTTCTTTGCTGGCAGCTGTTCTGGCTGCGTGGTTTATGTCTTTATCTGACTTAGCCATCATGCCGCTGATGACATCCAAACTACCACTTAAAATACCACCATCACCAGCGCCGGGTGTAGAGCGTTGCAATGTTTGCTGCATACGAGAGGCCGACAAGTGTTGCCTATCCCGTAGCATTTCCTTGGCAGCTTCGCGCAGTAAGCGCAGAGACTCGGGGTTACTAAACAACTCGCCTAGCTCAGACTGGTAATTCTTAGTAATGCTTTCTTCGATATCGTAGTAGCCCTGAAGCCAGTACGGAATGATAAAGGAGCGCCCTTGAAAGGTGAGTGCAGGAAGGATGGATTCCTCTGCAAAACGATCAATCTGGTCCAGTAGAATCAGCGAGCCAATACCCTGACTTTTAAAGGTTAGCCCTAAAGCGCCATCGGCTGCAGGAACGCGGTCTGCACGTTTCACATGAAACAATGGCAGGCTGACTTTATCCGCTTCGGTCATGACGTAATCAAGCTTATTACGCTCGGTCACATTGTAAACGGTGACGATGCCCGTTCTGCAGCCAGTGATTGCTGGCGCTGTAGAGGCATCATATTTTCCGTCTTCTTTATACTGATTAAACAGGTCAGCCAAGGTGTTGAACATGTCAGCGCTGCCCTTATCAAGGCCGGGCGCAAAACTTGAGCAGCTACTATTAAATAGTTTGGGCGATAAATAATAAGGAATTCCCTGGCTGTCCATTTCGGCATTCAGGTTTTTAAAGAGCACCATAATTTGGGCATTAGTCATGCTGACATTTGACAAGTTATCGAGTGCCAACTGCATTAAGTTTCTGACGTTACCTTTATCCGGAACCGCTGCGATAATATTGCGCGCTTCCTCATCTGCTTTCTGCTGATACTGCTCCATTAGCGGGATGTTTTGGTATTGCTTTGCGACTAGTGTGCGATGGAGCAATTCTGAGTGATAAGGCATGCGATCCGCTAATGCCTGATGCAGTGCTTTATTCTGATACCAAAGATGAGCTTGCCAGCTACCGAAGATAATAACGGCAGCCAGTAAGGGATAAAAAATGGTGATATAAAATGGAAAAAAGCAGTGCTTCGGCTGCTTCAGCCAGGAAAACCATGACTTTTTGTGCAAACGCGCGAGTAGCTCAGGTGTAAAATCGCGGTTGAATACCGGATAAATCCCTTGTTTATTAAACTGCTCCAGAATGGCTTTCTTGTGCTTAATGTAGCGTCGAGCCAAGAGGTAGCGTACCGGTGATATCCAGTGCGCATAGAACGCCGGACGCTCAAAGTCATCCGCTTGCATTGGGTCGATGTGCTTGCTGTCTGTTTCAGCTGTAATTAGCTGATATAAGAGACTATCAATCATGCGGTAAACGCTCCTAAGGCCTTTGTAGCCATTGCACAACCTCGCGCACTTTTTGAATACGCTGGTCGATGCTTTGAGGCACATAGCAATCGGTGGCGACAACCAACTGATCAGCCTTTTGGCGTAATTGCGGGTCAGCAATTGAGTCAGTTAGCGCACGCTGAAAACCAGACCAATCCCAGCTACAAATGTATTCTGGCAGTTGCTCAAAACGGGTGGCGACATTATCCAGTGCAATCGCGGCTTTATCATTTTGCTTATTTTGCAGGTAGTAAATACCAGCTAGTGTATCTTTGATTTGTTTATAGCCATCGGTCAGCAGGCCACTGCTATTGATGTCTTCATGCAATGCGATAAACGTCGGTAAATCAATGTTGGCGGTGACATAGGTTTCCATCAAATCCAAGTCCACCTCGGAGGCGACATACTCAAGACTCAAATTGTTGGTTTTAGCCTTCTGCAGAATATTACGGGCTTTTTCCAGCTCGCCGACAGCCGCATCAAGGTCGTTAAAGTATAACCAGGCTAAAGCACCCGATTCACGGTGACGCGAGGCAATATTTGAAGGCTCAAATTTATATTTGGCTAGATGATCGACGGTTTCATTAAAGCAGGTATACATGCGTTGAGCGGCCGCTAAGTCACCCGTTTGATGATAGCTGGCGGTTAGGTACCAGTAACTGGTATTAACCGAATTGGTGTCACCCGCGCATTGCAGTTTACGGGCATGTTCGATGACTTTTTCATTATCCTTTTGGCGCGAATAACAGCTCAGTGCCAGATGCTCAAGTTCTGCTTTAACGGTGGACTCACTACTACGCCATTGGATTTGCTCGGCGAGTGATTGAATGGCTGTTTCGATTTTGCTGCAGTCTTTTTCATTGTCCAGCACAGTGCGGTAAGAGCGGACGAGTAAGGCAATATCCTCACGCCTTTCGCCAGGAGCGGTAGGTTTATCCAAGCTAGAGCAGGCGACAGGTTTGTCCACGCTACAGCTGAAGGGAGGCTCGCCATCTCCTTCGCCGTCACCAGCGGCACTTTCATCGCCGGGCTCATTACCTTCGCGAATTTGGTCTTGCAGGCGTTGGCTCATTAATGTCTGCATGGCCTCCAGTGGGCTCATTGCTGAGTCGGAGGTTGCACGATTAAAACTGAACTGTAATTCTGGGTTGGCTTGCATTAAATTGCTGACAATTTCACGAGTTTGTTGCTCGGCTAGCCATTCAATAAATACAAAGTTTTTTGGGTCTGTTTCGGCGCGCTGCGTTTCAAAGCGCTCATTTAATAAGTGGTAACCGGCATACAGCACGCCACCTAATACAAAGGGTAGTAACACATAGGGATAGATGCGCCAGCCTAAACGACGATTAACCCCATCAAGCCGAGTCAGTGCGCGTTCACCACGTTCCTGCGTACGGGCATCACTGCTGTTAATGGCTTGTTGGTAGCGAGCGCGGGCCTCATCATTACGATGTGCCTTACGTAGAGCTTCGGCTTCTTGATATTGACTCTGAGGATCGGTCTCGGTTTTTTTCACGAAAAAACCTCGCCGTTACTTGCTTGAGAAAATTTGCCAGAGGTGGTCAGATTATAATAATTATTGCCGCGGTCCATAGTGAAATCCGGTACATTACGGCAATAACTATAGCAGACTTTTATACAAAATCTGATAGTCCTTTATTAGGATATTTTAATTTAGTTAACGACTGCGCCAACTACAGCACTGCCGACCGCGCCACCAATTGCGCCGCCAATAGGGCCACCCACTGCTGTGCCAGCTAAAGCGCCTGCGGTTCCGGCTGCTGCGGTTACTGCAACGCCCGCGACTTTAAAAGGAAGTTTTGCGACGCCAATTGCCCCATCGGCTACTTGCTGACCGGAACAGCCTGTGATCAATATAGTGCTGCTCAGTAAAGCAAGTATGGTTAGTTGTTTCATTATTATTGTCCTGAATAGTTTACATTTCTAATGTGGGCAATGCGGTGGAGCCCGGCGCGGAGGCTACCGAATCTGGCTTATCATCACCAGCTTTTTGTTCAAAGTTAAGACGCCACTCCAGATTATTCTTAGAGGTTGCGTTACTTAATGCCTCTTCTTTACTGATTCTGCCCGTGGTGCACAGCATCGCTAAAGACTGGTCAAAGGTATGCATACCGTCCGTTGAGCCCTTTTCCATGATTTGTGCTAACTCATGAGTGGCACCTTTGCGAATGATCTCCGCAACGAATGGTGTGTTAACCAGTACTTCACTCGCCAGTACCCGCTTTCCATTAACATCAGGAATCAATCGTTGTGCCACAATACCTCTTAAATTAAGCGATAAATCCATCAGAATACGTTGCTTCTGATCGGGTGGAAATAAGTACAGCAGACGGTCTAACGCCTGTGTGGTATTGGTCGCGTGCAGGGTTGTAATCACTAAGTGACCGGTATCTGCAAAGCCCATTGCAGAGTCCACTGTTTCAGTGTCCCGTACCTCTCCAATCATCACCACATCGGGTGCTTCTCGCATCGCCTCACGCATTGCGTTCTTATAGGATAACGTATCGAACCCGACTTCCCGCTGACCGATAATTGATTTACTGTGAGTAAATACAAACTCGATAGGGTCTTCGATGGTCAGAATATGCCCGGCATGACGTTCATTGCGATATTGAATTAGCGACGCCATTGATGTCGATTTTCCGGCACCAGTTGAGCCAACGAACAAAACTAGTCCGTCTTTTTTCATCACCAGTTCTTTCAGGACTTCAGGTAATCCCAATTGCTCCGGCGTTAAAATATCAGAGCGTACATGACGTATCACCATCGATACTTCACCGCGCTGATGATAGGCATTTAAACGAAAACGGCCGACATCGCGGATAGCCATGCCTTTATTCATTTCTTTACTGGTACGAAAGTTTTCCCACTCGACATCACTCATCATGCCTTTGGCTAAAGCCGCTACCACGCCAGGTTTTAGTGATTCTTTAGTGAGATGTTTGAAGCCACCCATGACTTTGATGGAGGCTCGTGCGCCTGTCGTAAGGTATAAATCGGATGCTTCGTGCTTAACCATAGCCGCCAAGAATGCGGTGATTTGTAATTGATTCGGATCGCTCATAAGGCAGCCTCGTCACTAATTGCTTCGATCGACAACTCTTCAGTGCCTTTAAAGAAGTCATTGCTCTTAGAATTACGGCTACCGAGTTTCAGCTGTAAGCGCAGGTCGTTGATGGAGTCGGCGTTACGCATGCCTTCTTGCACGCTGATAATTCCGGCATCAATCATTTGGAAGAGTGCCTGGTCAAAGGTACACATGCCGAGCTGGTTAGATTTGGCCATCAGCTCTTTCATACCAGAGATGTCACCTTTCAGAATCAGGTCTGCCATCATCGGTGTATTGATCATGACTTCAACGGCGGGGAAGCGGCCTTTGCCATCGCGTCGACGAGTCAGTCGCTGTGAGACAATGGCTTTCAGGTTAAGCGATAAATCCATTAATAGTTGTGGACGACGCTCTTCCGGGAAGAAGTTGATAATCCGGTCAATGGCTTGGTTGGTGCTATTGGCGTGCAACGTTGTCAGGCATAGGTGGCCGGTTTCCGCATAGGAAATTGCATACTCCATCGCTTCACGATCACGTACCTCTCCCACCAGAATGACATCCGGTGCTTGTCGCAGGGTATTTTTCATGGCGATCGCGTAGTTGTCGGTATCCAAACCAACTTCTCGCTGAGTCACCAAGCATTTCTTATGGGGATGCGTGAATTCGATCGGATCTTCAATCGTGATGATATGTCCTTGGGTTGATTCATTTCGAAGATCAACCATGGAGGCGAGGGTGGTCGACTTACCTGAGCCGGTTGCACCAACCATAATCACTAAGCCACGCGTTGCCATCGTGATGTCTTTCAATACCGGCGGCACGCCCAACTTCTTAAAGCTCGGAATTTCACTGGGAATATGTCGCAACACCATGCCGGAGCAACCACGCTGCGTAAACGCATTCACACGAAAGCGGTCGGAACCGGGCAGGCTAATGGAAAAGTTCCCTTCCATATGCTCTTCAAACGCTCGCAGTTGTTTGTCATTCATGATTGAACGAACCAGCATTCTTGCCTGCTCTTCGCTCAAGCCTTGGCTCGATAGTGGTGTCATTAAGCCATTAATTTTGACACTAGGCGGTGCGCCTGCGGTCACAAACAGATCCGAGCCTTTTTGTTTTAAGACATTATGTAGCAGGCTATGCACATATGCCATTGCACCTTCTTTATCCATACCGCTCATTCACTCCGGGTATTATTTTTATTATTTAGATGGATGCAGCGCTGTCTGCTTTGGACATAGCAACTTCACGGGAGATCAGGCCTTGGGACATTAACTTCTGCAATGACTGATCTAATGTCTGCATACCTTCGCCGGAGCTGGTTTGCAGTGTTGATTTCATTTGAGCAATTTTGTTTTCACGGATCATCGAGCGAATGGCTCGGGTTCCGATTAGAATTTCATGTGCGGCAACACGTCCACCGCCGGTTTTCTTCAATAATGTCTGCGAGATAATGGCTTGCAGGGATTCTGAAATCATTGAGCGAACCATGTCTTTTTCCGCTGCGGGGAACACATCCACAATACGGTCAATGGTTTTTGGTGCGCTGGTGGTGTGCAACGTGCCGAATACTAAGTGACCGGTCTCAGCTGCCGTCAGTGCCAAACGAATGGTTTCAAGGTCACGCATCTCTCCAACCAGGATGGTATCCGGATCTTCACGCAATGCTGAGCGTAATGAGGCTTCAAAGCTCTTGGTGTCGCGATGCACTTCTCGTTGGTTGACCAGACATTTTTTGCTCTCGTGAACAAATTCGATTGGATCTTCCAGTGTCAGAATATGGCCGTAGTCGGTTTTGTTTTTATAATCGATCATGGCGGCGAGTGTGGTCGACTTACCCGAGCCGGTCGGGCCGGTTACCAGTACGAGTCCACGCGGGTTGTCTGTGATCTTTTTAAAAATCGACGGTGCATTCAAATCTTCCAGCGAGAGAATTTTGCTCGGGATAGTTCTGAATACGGCACCCGCACCACGGTTTTGGTTAAATGCGTTAACACGAAAGCGCGCGACGCCGGGAATCTCAAAGGAAAAGTCAGTCTCCCAGTTCTCTTCAAAGTCTTTACGTTGTTTGTCATTCATGATGTCATACACCATGCTGTGAACATCTTTATGTTCCAGAATGGGTAGATTGACGCGGCGCATGTCGCCATCAACACGAATAATAGGAGGTTGACCTGCTGAAATGTGCAGATCAGACGCGTTATTTTTTACCGAAAATGCCAGCAGTTGTGTAATATCCATGATGATGTTTTTTTTATTATTGAGAATACAATCCGACCCTATCACAAATGTCTAAAATCCCTCAAAACCTTCAGACAATTGGCGCGGAGATTGCACAATACTCCGAACGCTATCACCGTCCCGCTCACAGTGTCCGGCTTTTGGCCGTGAGTAAACGCCACCCAGCCGATGCCATTCGCGAAGCTTATGATTGCGGTCAGCGTGCTTTCGGTGAGAACTATGCTCAGGAGATGTTGGAAAAGGCGGAGGAGCTTTCAGCACTTGAGATTGAGTGGCACTTCATTGGTCCGCTGCAATCCAATAAAACCAAGGACGTTGCGGCGACCGCGCATTGGGTACATGCTATTGATCGCTTGAAAATTGCCCGCAGATTAAGTGAACAACGCCCATCCGATTTGCCTGCGCTGAATGTGTGTTTGCAGGTGAATGTGAATGATGAAGCCAGTAAGTCTGGTGTGAGTGTTGCAGAACTACCAGAGTTAGCCGCACAAGTGAGCGAGTTGTCGGGTATTAAGTTGCGAGGTTTAATGGCGATTCCCGAAGCAACTAATGATCCCGTCCAGCAACGCGCCAATTTTGCGATATTGGCCAAAGCTCAGGCTGATTTAAATGCGGCGGGTTATGAGTTGGATACCTTGTCAATGGGTATGAGTGACGATATGGAAGCCGCCATTGCTGAAGGCGCAACCATGGTTCGCATTGGAACGGCCATCTTTGGTGCCCGAAACTAATCGGAAATTGATACAATCAAACGATGAATACTGAAATGAAAACACAAATTACGTTTATTGGTGCCGGAAACATGGCGCGCAGCCTGATTGCCGGTTTAGTAGAAGATAATGCCGCAGTTGAAGTGACCGTCTCCGATCCGACTGAAGATCAGTTGGATATGATTCGTGGCAAATGGCCCGCTTGTCATACCACGACCGATAACTTGAATGCGATTAGTAATGCGCAAGTTATTATCCTCGCGGTCAAGCCACAGGTCATGCAAGCCGTGTGCGAAAGCTTGGCGGAAACTGTACAAAAGAAGAAACCTTTAATTATTTCGATTGCAGCAGGTGTGAGTGAGTCTAGCTTAAGCCGTTGGTTGGGTGGTTTATTGCCGGTCGTGCGTTGCATGCCTAATACGCCTGCCTTAGTACAATCTGGAATGACGGGTTTATATGCAAACGCTAATGTCAGCGATGAACAGCGCAGTCTGGCTGAGAGCATTATGCGTGCTGTCGGCATGACCTTGTGGTTTGATGACGAAGAAAAACTGCATGCTGTGACTGCGATTTCAGGCTCTGGCCCAGCGTACTTTTTCTTGGTGATGGAAGCTATGCAAGCTTCGGCTGAGCGCTTTGGTTTAACCAAAGAAGAATCACGTTTATTGGTTGTACAAACCGCTTTTGGTGCAGCGAAACTGGCATTGGAAAGTCCGGATGATGCGGGCGAGTTACGCGTAAAAGTAACCTCTAAAGGTGGCACGACTGAGGCGGCTATCGCTCAGTTACAAGGCGCAGGTCTGGAAGATATTTTTGATAAAGCCCTGCAAGCCGCAGCGTTACGTTCTGTTGCACTGAGCGGTTCTAAAACCGCTATCGAAAAATCATAAGGATAATTTACTATGTCAGTCATTCAGCAAATCGGTCTTTTTCTGGTCGAAACCTTGCTATCGCTGTATATCACAGCGGTCATCTTACGGTTTTTACTGGGTTATGCGCGGGCCGATTTTTATAATCCCTTATCTCAGTTTCTGGTTAAGATTACCAACCCGGTACTGGTTCCCATGCGCCGTTTTATTCCGTCGATGGGCAAGCTGGATACCTCTGCGGTAGTGCTGGCCTATGCGCTGACAGTGGTTAAAATGCTGCTAATGCTGGCAATTGTCGGGCAGAGCGCGAATGTATTTGGGGTGTTGATTATCGCATTGCGCGATCTGCTAAATGGTGTGATCTGGGTTTATATTATCGCTTTGATCCTGATGGCGGTGATTAGCTGGATTGGTAGCGCAAATGGTAACCCGGTTGTGCCTTTGATCAATAGTCTGACTGCACCGTTGCTGGCTCCGATCCGTCGAATCATGCCACCGGTTGGTATGTTGGACTTGTCGCCGATGGTGGCGATGTTAGGTTTATATATCCTGCAGATTATTTTGAGCGGACTGTTTTAACTCGCTAAAGTAATCCATAAAAGCGCGGGCCTGACTGATAGTAACGGCCCGCGTTTTTCGTTTTAAGCAATCAACAATTAGGGTTTTACTGTCGTTAAGCCCAGAATCTCCCAAGACTGCATACCGCCTCGATAATATTTAAGTTTCTCAGTCGGATAGCCATATTTCAGCAAGGTTTTGATGCTGGCAGGTGATTGTCCGCACCACATGCCATTACAAAACAGCACCAGCGTTTTGGCGCGGGAGTAGTCAAATACTTCGGCAGGGTCGCCATCGGTAATGGCTTCATCAACATCCATTACATCGGCATCATTGGCTAGCGTTACCTCAAAACTATCCATCATCACCTTGATAATGCCTTCCGTGGTTGCCCCTTGCGCTGGTACCAAACTCGTCCATGGAACATTCACGGAGCCGGGAATCGTACCTTTCTTCACCCAGTCTGACGTGCGTGAATCAACAACCATAATATTGGAGTCTCCCGCACTCATCTTGGCAATATAATTAATCACTTCTGACTCGCCCAAGGTTTCAACACCCTCAGCCACACTCATTGGCTGAATACAAAACGGCGGGCAGGCGCGGGAGGTTTTAGCAAAGTCAGGATTAATCACCGCCTCATTATCCTGGTTGCGCTGGATGGTGACAGGCTTGCCATTGTGCATCACCGAAAGGCTCATTAAGTCGGCGGTAATTCCTACTGGCTTACCGCCATGACTCTCGGCCAGTGTCGCAGTGCTAAAGCCGATGCCAAGTACCAGACTTAGCGCGCTGAGTGATTGTATTGCTTTCATGTGATCGCCTCCGGATAAATCCTAAATTAGATATAAGCCATTTCTCAGGCTTGTCCTCTGTATTAGTTGCATATCTGCTTGGATGTCGTCAATATTTCTTTGAAGATGGCGCTGGAGTGTGGCTCTGGCTAATAGCCAAGGAATAAACACGAGATAAAAAAGGAAGGAATACCATGACATTGAAATTATTGAGCACGGCTTTATTACTGAGTGGTTTGTTGATGGCTGGAGGCGCCGCGCTAACCAGTAATCCGGTGGTCGCAGATGACAGCACCATGGAAGGTATCGAGCACCGTTTAGTGATGCAGGTGAATACCGCTGACCCCGATATACAAGCAATGGCGCTGAATAATATCGTTAACCTGCAAAAGCACTACGGCATTGATGATATTACGATCGAGCTAGTGGCTTATGGTCCGGGCTTGAGCATGTTGACCAAGGAGAGTAAATCACTGGAGCGTATTACCAGTTTGTTGCAGCAAGAAGTGACGTTTACTGCCTGTGGTAACACTATGGATACGATTGAGTCAGAAACCGGTAAGCGGCCTGAATTAATTAAAAATGTCGGTATGACGCAAACGGGGGTTGCCAGAATTATCGAGTTGCAGGAAGAAGGCTATTCCTACGTGCGTCCTTAAGCGCTGAACGAATACTCTTTGGCTGTGGCTGGTGGTATTTACACTTCCAGCCAGAAAGTGACAGGCCCGTCATTGATTAAGCTCACTTGCATATCAGCACCAAACTCACCGGTTTGAACACCGGTAGTTAAGCTGGCAGCTGCTTTTTCCGTAAAGTAATCATACAACTCACGGCCCGTTTGTGGATCGGCTGCCGGAGTAAAGCTTGGGCGCAAACCTTTGCGGGTATCAGCCGGTAAAGTGAACTGCGAGACGACCAATAACTCACCACCAATATCCAGCAATGACAGATTCATCTTGTCAGCATCATCTTGAAAAATTCGATAATTGATGACTTTATGCAGTAACTTATCAGCATGCGCTTGGGTATCGCCTTTTTGCACACCAAGCAGTAGCAAAATCCCACGATTAATTTTACCAACGACTTGCTGATCCACTTCAACCTGCGACGCTTGTACCCGTTGGATCAAACCAATCATGAAAGCTTTCCTAGCATGCCTTTGCTGGCATTTACCAAGGCAGCGCTGATGGCTGGCTCATTCGCTGCATGGCCAACGCCTTGCACAATAAACAGATCAGCCAATGGCCATTTCTTATGTAGGTCATAAGCCTGTTTAAGTGGGCAAATCATGTCATAGCGGCCATGGATAATGTAGCCGGGAATGTCTTTCAGCTTGTCCGCATTGTTCAGTAATTGATTGTCTTCAAAGAAGCAGTTGTTCATGAAGTAGTGCGCTTCAATGGTTGCCAAACTTAACGCGCGATGCGGTGTTGAGAACTGTTCCATCAGCGAAGGGTGCGGGTTAAGCGTGGCGGCACGCGCTTCCCAAACTGCCCATGCTTTTGCGGCACCCATGCGGGCAATCTCGTTATCGCCATTTAGTCGCTTGTGATAAGCCTTGAGCATATCGCCACGTTCCGCTTCGGGAATCGGTGCAATGTAATCCTGCCAGTAATCGGGGTAGAACTGGTTGGCACCTTGCTGGTAAAACCAATTCACTTCTGATTTAGTGCCAAGGAAAATACCCCGCACAATCAAGCCAGACACCCGATCAGGATGCGCTTGAGCATAAGCTAGCGCAAGGGTTGCACCCCAAGAACCACCAGTGACTACCCAGCGCTCAATACCTAGTTTCTCACGGACTTTCTCAATATCGCTGATCAAATCCTGAGTAGTGTTATTGCGCAAATCAGCATGGGGCGTGGAGTGTCCGCAGCCGCGCTGGTCAAATAGGATAATGCGATATTCTTCGGGATCAAACAGGCAGCGCTGATAAGGCATTGAGCCTGTTCCCGGTCCACCATGCAGATAGATCACCGGAATCCCATCCTCGGAGCCGCTTTCTTCTACATATAAGGTATGAATATCATCGACCTTAAGCATAAAGTGATGATTCGGGTGGATCGCTGGATACAAGTCTGACATATACCACTCAATTGCTCAGTAAACAGCCTTTGATAATAGCTTATTTTTTCCAGATAGGTATCACAGATTGAGTGCTTGGTGATACTGGCATGGGAATCTGTGGCGCATCAAACAAGGTATCGCCATCTTCCAAGGGCTTATCCTGAGTTTGAATACCCATAAAGTCGTATAAATTGCGATCGAGTAGATGAGAAGGGCTGACCTTGCCAAGCGCACTCATCATGCTTGATAAGCGGCCGGGGTAATCACGATCCCATTCGCCGAGTAATTGCTTCATGGCTTGGCGCTGAAGGTTTGGCTGTGAGCCGCATAAATTACAGGGAATAATTGGGAACGCCTGAGCTTGGGAGTAGGCTTTGATATCCGCTTCTTTGCAATAAGCCAATGGGCGAATCACAATATTGCGGCCATCATCCGACACCAACTTAGGCGGCATGGTTTTCAAGCTACCGGCATAGAACATATTCAGCAGCACAGTTTCTAAAATATCTTCGCGATGGTGGCCAAGGGCAATTTTAGTTGCGCCCAGTTCCTGTGCCGCATTATAGAGAATACCGCGTCGTAAACGTGAACACAGCGCGCAGGTCGTTTTACCTTCCGGAACCTTATCCACCACAATACTGTAGGTATCTTCTTCTAAAATCTTATACTCAACACCTAATTTTTCTAAATAAGTAGGCAGCACATGTTCAGGGAAACCGGGTTGTTTTTGGTCCAGATTTACCGCAACGATTGAGAACTCAATCGGCGCTTTTTGCTGCATGTGTAGCAATATATCCAACATGGTGTAGCTGTCGGCACCGCCGGATAGGCAAACCATAACCCGGTCGCCGGGCTCGATCATATTGTAATCCACAATGGCTTCACCGGTTGCTTTGCGCAGGCGCTTTTGCAACTTGGAAAATTCGATGGAAGCAGTGGCTTGTGGTTGGTTCATGGTATTAATCCGGTTCTACAGCTTGAGCAAGTGCCTGACAGATAAAACTGCGCGGGACACCTAATTTATCAGCGATTTCATTCATTACATCACGTTCTGCTTCAGTGGTGTGGCCACTGGCGCGTGAGATAGTACATAAGTCGCGCATGACCTGCATCAATTGTGGTGTGGAGGCCAGTTCTTTCGCGGTTTTAATGCGCTCATCTAAGGTGATTTTCAACTGTTCAAGATTGAGGTTTTTATCAAATTCACCTTTGCCGAAGAACGCTTCAAACGCCTTAATCTCATCATCAGAGATACCATCACTGGCATCGGCAACACATAAGCTGGCGGCAAATAATAAGCGACGCATGTGAATGGCGGTTTTAGTTTGGCCTTCCAGATAGCTAGGCTCCATCAGGCTCATAACGCCCTGAACCGCTACTTCCAAATCATCTTTGGAGAGCGTGCCATTGCCCAGTTCAGATTGGTCAAACAATTCCAGTGCTTTAACCCGCATAGGGCTAAATGGATGAGTTGAGAACCAGTCTTGCTTAGGGGCGCCTTGTCCGGGCTCTGCATCGACTAACTGCATCTCATTGACTTGCTTTAAGAAGTCCTGCAAATCAAATTGCACCAAGCTGCCGGTTAGACCAGAGGCCAGTTTAAATAAAGCCCGTGCCACGGCATCAAGATTTTGTGCGCAATGAGCGCCGGCACGGTCTGCAGAGATTTCAGCGTAGCGAGACCAGGCAAATAGCTCCAGCGCTAAACGCGGGCCAACCGGTGCTTCACCTTTAAGCAAATACCCAATAGGAATATCATGATGTTTGTAAACGTGATGCCCCAGCTCATGGCCGATCACAAACTTCAGCTCATCATCTTTAAAGCCTTCCAGCAGGCTGGAGGAGAACATCACATGCAGTCGACCTTCCTCCGGTTTAAAGCACATGGCGTTAAACTGTGGGCTAGGGTAAACATACAGCTCCAGAGGGATATCCATTTGCAGCGTTTCGATGCACTCATCCGCCATGCGATGCACGTCCGGTGCCATGCCTTTACTCAAGCGCACCGACGTGGCGAGTAAATGACGCCGCAATCCGGTCGGGCCTTTCTCTTCATGGCGCGCGATCATCTCATTCACTTTGATCACGTCGGGATAAGTCAGCAGCGTGTTATACAGCTGAAGATCGTTTTGGCAACGAATGGCTTCTGGTTTCATGATGTCCTCTCCGTTTTTCTTGTTTTATCGGTGCGGGCGTTACAAATGCGCGAGGATTAGCGAATGGGGGGTAAATTTGCGCGCTCCGCTTTAATCCAAGCTTCAACTTCTTTAATGATTTGTTCTGAGGTTTTTCCCGTTGTTTCAATACGTGGGCCAAAACTCACAGTAATCGTTCCCGGTGTTTTGATCAGACCATTACGCGGCCAGCATTCACCCGCATTATGAGCGACCGGATACACTGGACGACCACTGTGAAGCGCCAGTAATGCACCACCTTGCTTAAAGCGTAGTGGTTTGCCTTGTGGCATTACGCGAGTGCCTTCTGGAAAAATACAGACCCAGTTGCCACCATCTAAGCGTTCTTTACCATTGATATTAATCTGCTCAACGGCAGTCCCGCCAGCTTTGCGGTCGATTGCAATCGGGCGGGATTTAGCCATGCCCCAGCCGAAAAATGGAATACTCAACAGCTCCTGCTTAATCACAAATGACATGGATGGCATGAAGTTCAGCAGAAACATGGTTTCCCAAGTCGACTGATGATTTGGCAAGATAATCGCTGGCTCATTAAGATCCAGATTCTCAAAGCCTTGCACTTTCCACTTGATGCCACAAGTCAGGCGCGCCCAGCCAATACTTAAGCCCGCCCAGGTTTGCAGGTATTTCACTCGCCATGGGTAAGGGAAAATACCGAGAAAGGGTGAAAACACGCCCATCACGCCGGTAATCAGAAAAAAGCCTGCCAGCAGTAATAGCGAGCGAAAACCCAACCAAGCCGTCATTATTGGTGATCGTTTCATGACAAGCGCTCCAGTAAATGTTGTAAAGCCTGTCCTCGGTGACTAATGCGGTTTTTTTCCTGAGGGTCCATTTGTGCTGCTGCCATATTGTGAGTTGGCACAAAAAACAAAGGATCGTAGCCAAAACCCTGATCACCGCTCAGTTGTTCCAAAATCCGACCTTCCCAAGTACCTTCGGCAATAATGGGGGATGGATCGTTGGCATGCAGCAGCATCACAATGCAGCAACGAAAGCGTGCAGTACGCCGAGCTTCCGGAACACCTTTCAACTCATACAATAGCTTTTGATTGCAAGCCGCAGCACCCGCACCAATGCCCGCATAACGCGCTGAGTAAATGCCGGGCTGGCCTTGCAGCGAATCCACTTCGATCCCTGAGTCATCGGCAATTGCCGGTAAGCCAGTTAGCTCTGCCGCGTTGCGTGCTTTTAGAATGGCATTTTCGACAAAGGTGAGGCCGGTCTCATCCGCATCTGGCACATTAAATTCAGACTGCGGACGCACATCCATCCCGACACCGGCCAGCAGTTGCATGAATTCACGCACCTTGCCGGCGTTGCTGCTTGCGAGTACTACTTGCATTTCATTGGTCCTCTTAACCGGTCGTTACTCCAGGCCTAACACTGTGTTTTGTGCCGCCATAATCTCGTTAATGCCTTTTTCTGCCAAGGCCAGCATGTCGTTCATTTCTGCACGAGTAAAGGCGTGGCCTTCCGCCGTGCCCTGAACTTCGATGAAATGACCACCAGAATTCATAACCACATTCATGTCCGTTTCGGCATTGGAATCTTCAGGATAATCTAAGTCCAATACTGGCGCGCCATTGAAAATACCCACAGAAACAGAGGCCAGTTGGGCATGCAGTGGATTGCGCTTCAGGTTGCGCTTTTTCATTAGCTTGGTCATAGCATCATGCAGGGCTACATAAGCGCCACTGATTGATGCGGTACGGGTGCCGCCATCGGCCTGAATCACGTCACAGTCGATAATAACCTGACGTTCACCCAGTGCTTCTAAATTCATCACAGCCCGTAAAGAACGTCCGATTAGGCGTTGAATTTCCTGAGTACGACCGGTTTGCTTACCGCGCGCGGCTTCACGTCCCATACGAGAGTGCGTAGAGCGAGGTAGCATGCCGTATTCTGCAGTCACCCAGCCTTTACCCTTGCCGCGCATCCAGCCGGGTACGTTTTCTTCAACACTAGCAGTACATAGCACTTTGGTGTTGCCAAACTCAACCAATACTGAGCCCTCTGCATGACACGTAAAGTCACGGGTAAAGCTTATCTTACGCATTTCATCGGTGGCACGACCGCTTGGTCTCATAGGAGCTCCTGAGGGAAAATCTAAATGGGATGAATTATACGGCTTGGGCGCGAATGAGGGGGATTAATTTTTGCTTTCTGGATTTGAGTTAAAGTTAAGCGAGCGTAAAAAGTCGACATTAGGGTTTACAGCCGGATATGAATGGTTAAAATCACTAAATTTACCGGAGTAGTAATAATGAAAACAAGACCACTAAGTGCCTATATTGCGACTGTTTTGAGCACTGTGCTACTCACTGCCTGTGTCGGAACCTCTGCAACGGCCCCTAAAGCGACCCCTGTAACGGCAAAACCCGCTGATTTAAGTGAGGCGTTGGCGGCGATGACTTGGCAATTAAGCAGTGTCGGCATGGTTGGGAAAACAGCGTCTCCGACTCTGAAGTCAGGCGATGCGGCAAACCGTTATTCAGTAATCTTGGTTGATAATCGAATCGGCGTGCGTGGCGGCTGTAATATTATGGGCGGTGCGATTACGTTGGAAGCCGCACATAAAATCAAAATTGGTCCAATGATGGGAACACGTCGTGCTTGCCCGGGTACTTTGATGCAGGCAGATGGTGAAGTCAGCGATTACTTATCCAAAGTAACATCCTACAAGGTAGATGGCACTTCACTTGCTTTGTTAACTGATGATGCTCGCGTGATGAATTTTAAAGGCACGCCTGCCGTTATTAAAAAGTAATAGACAATAAAAAGCCGGGAACAAGTCCCAATGCTGTTCACTTAAGCATTTGAGTTAACAGCAATCATGTTGGAAAATCCGATATCACTTGTGATATCGGATTTTTTTATGCCTGTACAATATGATCTTCTAGATTTAAATGAGCTGTTTAATTTCTCTAATATCAGCTCTTTTACACAAAATATCCCGATTGAATGGGTCGAGTCTGCACTCAGGCTATCTGAGTCAGCCACTATTCGTCGACGCCGACTGCCCTCTG